>Ga0070741_10000269_pt1 | contig 197369 bp, 134 predicted proteins | sample Coa_R1_4_FD_66440 | JGI IMG/M metagenome (GOLD analysis project Ga0070741, IMG submission 66440) | Surface soil microbial communities from Centralia Pennsylvania, which are recovering from an underground coalmine fire - Coalmine... | ecosystem: Environmental > Terrestrial > Soil >... | reverse complement strand
TTTCATTCGTCGACAAAGACACATTTCCTGTCCGCAAGTTTTCAGTCAACGACAAAATTCGCGTCGTTCCCGGCGGCTCGTCTGCGCGTCTTGGGGCCTATATCGCTCCCTCGGTAATTTGCATGCCCCCAATGTTCATCAACGTCGGTGCGTACATCGATGAAGGGACGATGATCGACTCGCATGCATTGGTGGGATCCTGCGCGCAGATTGGCAAGGGCGTGCATCTTAGCGCTGCCGCTCAGATCGGAGGAGTGCTCGAACCGGTCAACGCCTCGCCTGTGATCATCGAAGACGACGTGCTTGTCGGCGGCAACTGCGGCGTCTATGAAGGGACGCTGGTCCGCTCGCGCGCTGTACTCGGCGCTGGAACAATTCTTACCCGGTCTACGCCGCTCTATGATCTCGTTCGCGGCGAGGTCTACCGTTCATCGACAGAGAAGCCCCTCGAAGTTCCGGAAAATGCCGTCGTCGTCCCCGGCTCGCGAGCGGTCATGAAAGGAAAAGCAAAGGAATGGGGGATTTCGCTTTACGCGCCGGTGATCGTGAAATATCGCGATGAGAAGACGGACGCCAGCGTAGAACTGGAAGACTGGCTGAGATAAAGGCTCGTGGTTAGTGGTTAGTGGTTGTTGCAACGACGCCACTGACCGCTAGCCACGAATCATGAACCGCCGCTTTCAATACTTCACAATCGCTGCAAACGACTTCGGATCCAAGCTCGCGCCCCCGACCAGAGCGCCATCGATCTCTTCTTCCGACATCAGCGCTTTTGCGTTCTCCGGCTTGACGGATCCTCCGTAGAGAATACGCAATCCGGCCGCGAATTCGTCGCCGAACGCCTTCGCAGCCTCGGCGCGAATAATCACATGTGCATCGGAGGCCATCTGCGGAGTTGCTGTCTTTCCTGTTCCAATCGCCCATACTGGCTCGTAAGCGATCACTAGCTTCGCGGCTTTCTCCGCGGAAAGCGCATTGAACGCCCGCAAGCACTGCCGCCGCAAAACATCTTCGGTCAGTCCGGCTTCCCTCTCCTCCAACACTTCGCCAACGCAGGCTATTGGTGTGAGCCCAGCCTCTAACGCCGCCTTCAACTTCAAATTTACTGTGTCATCCGTCTCGCCAAAATATTGCCGGCGCTCAGAATGCCCAATAATCACGTGTGTACACCCGACGGCAACCAGCATGCCCGGCGAAATCTCACCAGTAAACGCGCCATCAGCCTTCCAGTACACATCCTGTGCGCCGACGGCGACCTTGGAATCTTTCGCCGACTCAAGCGCAGCATGTAAATCAATGTACGGCGGGCAAACTACAATTTGGTCACGATTGTGGTCCCAGACTAGCGGAAGGAATTCGTTGAAAAACTTCGTCGTCTCGGCGGGGTCCTTGTACATCTTCCAGTTTGCGGCAATCAGTTTCTTGCGAGCCATCCGTGTGCCTTTTCAGTGATATTAATTAATTCAGAACCGAGCCAAGCTCGTCGAGGGAAGAAATCGAGGGCGGATCGGTCGGTGAGCTCCCCCGACGGCTCAAATGAATGCCCTTCATCCCTAGCGCCCTGCTGGGAATAACGTCGGCATCGACATTATCGCCAATGTAAGTACAGCTTTCCGGCGGCTCCCCCGCCTTCCGGCAAGCCTCCAGGAATATCCCCGGCGAAGGTTTTCCTATTCCCATGTCTTCGGAATAGACCATAACGGAAAAGTATCTCAGCAGCCCCGCTCGTTTCAGTTTTCCAATTTGCTGATCGCGGGGCCCGTTTGAAATGACTCCCATGGGCAGTCCAGCAAGTTTCTCCAGGCAACGCGGCACATCATCGTACGCCCGTGTCAGCTTCTCGTATTCACAAACGAAGCCGTAATAACGCGAGTCTGCCTGTTCATCGCTCATCTCAGGCGCGCCAAAAACTTCTCTCATACGAGCGCGTCTCTGCTCCCAAAGGGAAAGCTCTCCGCGGCAGAAGCGGTTAAAGTGTTTGTTGAGGATATCCTCCCATGCAGCTGGAAACTGCTCTCGCCTAAACGGAATGGCCCCGGGATACTTATCGAAAAATACAAGGCTCGCTGCTGCCGAGGCACTGGCGTGATCGATCAGCGTGCCATCAATGTCGAAGAAGATCATCTATGACGTTCTTGAAGTCAGCAGAGGTAGATAAATTTAACTTTAACGTTTATCTGTAAGTGCCTGTACGCCAGGCAATTGCTTCCCCTCAAGAAACTCAAGCGAAGCACCGCCGCCGGTCGAGATATGAGAGATTTTGTCCGCTACTCCCGCTGCCTTGACTGCCGAAACCGAATCGCCCCCGCCAACGATCGACGTCGCCCCCGCGTTGTCGGCCACGGCGCGAGCGACTTTGAATGTCCCCTTCGCGAACGGCGACATCTCGAACACCCCCATCGGCCCATTCCACACGATCGTTGCCGCGCGTGAAATTTCCTCGGAGAAAAGTTCTACCGTCTGGGGGCCAATATCAAGTCCCATCATGTTTTCCGGAATATCTTTCACGGTCTGCACCTTGGCATTGGCGTCGATCTTGTCCGCCACCACGTGGTCAACCGGCAGCAGAAATTTCACTCCATGAGTTTCCGCATCGCGGAGAATCTGTTTCGCCAGTTCGAGCTTGTCGTCTTCCACGCGCGACCTGCCCACCGCATGTCCTCGCACCTTCAAGAACGTGTACGCCATTGCGCCGCCAACGATCAACGTGTTCACTTTCTTCATCAGGTTCTCGATTACCGCAATTTTGTCGCTTACTTTTGCGCCGCCCAGAATCGCCACGAACGGCTTCTCGGGATGCGACATCGCCCGACCGAGATAATCCAGCTCTTTTTCCATCAGCAATCCGGCCGCTGACTTCTGGACAAACTTCGTCATTCCTACGGTCGACGCATGTGCGCGGTGTGCCGTACCGAATGCGTCATTCACGTAGTAGTCCGCCAATGCAGCAAGCTGCTTTGAAAACTTCTCGTCGTTTCCCTCTTCTTCCGCGTGAAATCGCAGGTTTTCCAGCAACAGCGTCTGCCCTTTTTCCAGCTTGCCCGCCATTTCCTCAGCTTCAATGCCGACGCAGTCCGGGCAAAAACCGACGTTCTCGCCACGGGCAAGTTCCCTATCGAGCATCATGCGCAGGCGTTCGGCCACTGTCTTCAGGCTCATCTTCGGATTCGGCTTGCCCTTGGGGCGCCCAAGGTGAGAAGCGAGAATCAATCGCGCACCATGCCGCAATGCGTATTCGATCGTTGGCAGGGTCTCGCGAATGCGCGTATCGTCCATCACTCGGCCGTCTTCAAGCGGGACATTGAAGTCCACCCGCATGAAAATCCTGTGATCATTCAGCGGCAAATCGCGAATGGAAAGCTTGGACATGTTGTTTCACCTAGCTGGAAGTCGAACTGAGGATAACTCGTGATTCGTGGCTAGTGGCTCGTGACTGATCAGCACATTGAACTGACCACTAGTCACAAGCCACTAGCCACTCTTTTACAATCCTTTGCTTCCGATGAAATTCACCAGATCGCGCACCCGGCATGAATATCCCCATTCATTGTCATACCAGGAAACAACTTTCACCAGGTTGCCCACAACCATGGTCGAGAGCGCATCGACAATCGAAGAACGTGAGTCGCCACGAAAATCGGACGAAACAAGTTCGTTCTCCTCATATCCCAGATAGCCCTTCAGCGATCCGTTCTCAGTGGCTTTTTTCAGCGCTGCGTTAACGTCATCCTTGGTCGCTTTCTTTTCGACGAGCGCCACCAGATCCACCACCGAGACGTTCGGCGTCGGCACCCGTACCGCAAATCCGTCGAGTTTTCCAGCCATATCGGGAATCACCAACTTCAATGCCTTTGCGGCGCCTGTGGAAGTCGGAATCATGGAAAGCGCAGCCGCACGCGCGCGTCGCAGGTCCTTGTGGGGAAAATCCAGGATGACCTGATCGTTTGTATAAGAGTGGATGGTCGTCATGGTTCCGCTGACGATCTTGAATTCATCATGCACAACTTTAACGATGGGCGCTAAACAATTCGTAGTGCAGGATGCATTTGAGATGACATTGTGCTTCGCAGGATCGTACTTATCATGATTCACGCCGAGCACAAGGGTCACATCTTCATTCTTTGCAGGCGCTGAAATTATGACCTTTTTCACCGAACCACGCAGATGCTTCTTAGCGTCGTTTGCGTCGGTAAAGCGGCCGGTCGATTCGATCACAACCTGCGCGCCGACGCTCTCCCACGGCAACGCGCCGGGGTCTTTCTCCTTAAAAACTCTGATCGGCTTTCCATCGATCTGAATACAATCTCCCCCCGCTGTGACCTTATTTGGCAAGTTTCCGAGAACGGAGTCGTACTTCAGCAAGTGCGCCAAAGTCTTGGGCTCGGTTAGGTCATTGACCGCCACAAACTCTAAATTCGGATCGTTTAGTGACGCACGCAGCACATTGCGCCCGATACGCCCGAATCCGTTAATACCTACCTTGATTGCCATTTCGCCTCCAATATGGGTTGAGGTGCTACGAAAAGTTCTGCACTTTAAAGGGAAATAAAGATGTTAACAGTCATCTCTGCAGACCCGCAAATGTGGCGCGCGCTGAAATTTCGCTTACAACGACCGCCACGGTACGACAGGTTAGTCGGCGATTTCGATTTTCAGATACTCATTCTTCTGCGGACGAAAAGATAGTCTCGCGAGCCAATACTTCTTGCGAATAATTTGCCTGGCTACAGACGATTCGTCGCCTTCCGGCAAAACCCGAGCCCTTCCTGAGAATTCCGGCCCGGTTATCTTTCCTCGAATCGTGCATGGCGCGACTCTGACGCTCGGATTATTGCGAATTCGTTTGGACTTACCTGAGATCTTTTCGGTCACGACATAAAGCTTGCCGTCGCGCTCTCCGAACCAAACGGGTGTATTTACTGCAACTCCGCTCCTGCGAAAAGTGGTGAGCGAGACGTATTTTTGATTATGGATTTCGGCTGGAATTGACATTGTTTATTGCTGGGACACAACACGAAAAGCGATCATTTCTGCCCAATCATCCCATGACTCGACTCGCCGGATGACCCGATCTGTAATTGCTCCCAAGCGGCCCATTGTGTTACAAGCCTGACATGCGTAAATGGATGCGTGAAAAGCTGAAAAGACGTAAAAAGTCGCAGGAAGAAGCGGCAGCTGGACCGGCTCCATTGCAACCCGCGTATTTCGATTCCGAACCACAAGCCTCGTCACCTAAACCCGATGCACCCGAAATGCCCGAGGGTGGCTCAAGCGAACCTGCTGAAGGAGAGGCTGTTGAGGCGAGCGGAGCCGGGCAGAACGCCGCTTGGCCCCAAGTTTCCGATCAGACGCGGCGACCTCGCCGGCGCCGTCGCGGAGGTCGCGGCAGAAGGCGTCCAGGACAGCAGGTTACAGGTCAGCCGTCAGAAGTAGCTCAAGGCGCACCTGCCACAGCAGCCGAGATGCCGTCGACAGAGGCTCCAGAGCAGACGGGCGTTGCGGGATTGGCTGCTCCTGTTTCAGTGCAGCCCCCTCAGACGCGTCCTTCAAAAGGAGTTGTCGTCCTAGCGGTTGGGCTTCCTGGCTCAGGCAAGAGTTCATGGTTCAAGCGGCACAACATCACTCCGCTTTCCAGCGATGTACTTCGCACCATGCTCTTCGACGATCCTGCCGAACAACGATTTCAAGATTTAGTTTTCTCGAATCTTCGCTCGATGCTCAAGGCGCGCTTGATCGCTCGCCGCCCTATGAACTACGTGGATGCGACAAATCTCACCCCTCACGAGCGTCACAACTGGGTCAAACTAGCGAAAGATTTTGGATACGAAGTTCATGCCGTGTTCTTCGATGTGCCGCTGGAAGTCTGCATCGAGCGCCACCAACGCCGGGATCGAATTGTGCCGGAAGATGTCATGAGAAAGATGTCTGCTAAGCTCAAGCCGCCAACATTTGAGGAAGGGTTCGCCAAGATTACAGTGGTGAGAGTGAAGCAGAAGTAGGCTTTGGCTGCAGGCTCGAGGCTCTCCTCTCGCTAGATAGATACCTAGGCCAACTTCAGAAGTGCGAAGGCTACGTTTACATCTGGTTAGAGCTAAAGCCTAGAGCCTAACGCCTGAAGCCGAATTTCAACTCCTCCACTTCAGGGTCACCGGCCCGCTCATCGGATGCTTCAGTTCCCCACCTCTGCGCTTAGCTTCCAAATGCGCCGCCTTCAAGGCGAAATACCACTTTGCTGGCCGGTCGGCGTCGTCGATTAACATCAAGTGGGGATTTGTCCTTAACCCTTCCGTCTGCAATTCCATCGTGCGCCGATCCTGCTCGACGAATTTCGCGAACACAAACTTGAGCAGCGACGGGCCAAATGGCACGAAACGAAAAATGTTCCAGCATGCGACCACGTCAACCCGGCAACGGTCGCGCTTAATTGGCGTGACGGTCGTGAGCGAGGAAAACCAGTACTTCCCTGCTCGAATGGTCTCCTGCCGTAAGTTCGGCAGGACGAAATCAATGGTTGTGGTAATCGAGTCCGCATCGGCATAGAGCCGCAACAGCTTGTACGGCGCGCTGTTCGAACTTGGCGTGTGCGCGCTCATGCGGAACCCGTTTGGAATGGGTTCGAAGTGTTTTGTTTTCTCGTGAATGCTGTGGCGTGTGCGCCACCACCACGCCTGATGCACAAAGGGCCCGTGCGCCGGGTCCATCAGGCCGATGATTCCGTGATCAACCGTGGACGGCATGTGGGCGGTGAGATAGGCCGTTTTGAATTTATCGCTGAACGTTGGGATTTGCGGCGCTGAAGTTGATGGCTCTTCGCGCCTTGTGAATCCCGCTCCCGCCGGACCCGGATCAGGAATGAAGACCCAGATAAAACTGTCACGCTCCTCGCAGGCATAGTTCCCGGCGCAAATGCGATCAACCTTCAGATTCTGATCTGCCGTAAGTGACGGAATGACACGACACTGCCCGCTGTGTGCATCGAACTTCCATCCGTGATAGCTACACTCGACCTGTTCGCCGTCGAACCATCCCGCAGAGAGCGGCATGCCTCGGTGCGGACAAGCATCGCGTAAAGCGAAAGGCCCTCCGTTCCGGTCGCGCCCAATGACGAGAGGGATTTCCAATAGCATCGCCTTATGCAACTGACCCGCTTTGACCTTTTCCGACGGCAGTGCGCGATACCAGAAGCCGGTCAACATCAGTGAATCCGGCGCTTCGCGATTGGGAAGGTCGGCTGTTGCCATGGAGACAGGCCAGCGTAACACACTCCTTGTGGCTCGAAGGTTTCTTGGACGAAACAGCGCTTGTTGGATCTAGGAAAAGATCGCTCAGAACAGACTATTGAAAATGGGCGGTCCTCACCGCAATGCCGGCGGTGGCTCAGGTTCGGCGGAGCCGTCGGCACGGGCGTCTGATCCACCGTAGTTGATGCCTGTTTTCGAGTCGTGCATGACCGCATTCCCGCGCCCCATGTAATCCGAATACTCTTGCTGGATTGTGAGCTTGTGTCCCATTGCTGAGAGCTTGTCCAGGACCTCGGGCTTTACGCGAGATTCGATTCTGATGTTGCAGCCTCGATCAGGATGCACGGTAAATCGCGGCGCCTCTAGCGCTTGCTGGATGTTCATCCCATAATCGGCGACATTCGAGACGAACTGTGCATGAGCCAGCGGCTGGTTTGCGCCTCCCATGATGCCGAAGCCTATGTGCAGGTCTCCTCGCTCCATGAAGGCGGGGATGATGGTGTGGAAAGGGCGCTTATGCGGTGCGACCACGTTAGGAGAACTGGGATCGAGAGAGAACAGCGCACCGCGATCCTGTAGCACGAACCCCATGCCGTGCACGGTTATACCCGAACCGAAGCCCTCATAGTTGCTTTGAATTAAAGAGATGATGTTGCCTTCGCGGTCGACAGCGGTGAGATATGTCGTATCGCTATGCGGCGCACCGTAGGAGACTTCACAATTCGCGCGGTTCGGATCGATAAGCTTCGCCCGATCCTTCGCGTAGTCCTTGGAGAGCAAGCCTTTAGCCGGAACTTTGGCGAATCGCGGATCGGCGTTGTAGTGCTCGAGGTCGGCGTAGGCCAGCTTCATCGCTTCAATTTTCTTGTGGAGCTCGGCAACGCTGAGCGGACCATCTTGGGACGCCGGAAATGTTTCCATCATGTTCAGCATTTCCAGCGCAGCCATGCCCTGGCCGTTTGGCGGCAGCTCGTAAACTCTCCATCCGCGATACGTGGTCGAAATTGGCTCAACCCATTCGGGCTTGAACTCGGCTAAATCGGCGGCGGACATGGCGCCACGATACGCTTGCGACGTGGCGAGGATTGCCTGAGCGATTTCGCCTTTGTAGTAGGCGTCGGCTCCGTTATTCGCGATGAGGCTAAGCGCCTTGGCAAGGTTCGGATTGCGGAAAACTTCACCAAGACGGGGCGGCTTGCCATTTGGCAAATATGTCTTCTGGCCCTCGGGATCATTGGCAAAAACCTGGGCAGCGTCACTGAAGTATTCGGAGTCGAGTTCCCCCGCAGGGAAACCCTGATCGGCATAGTAGATCGCCGGAGCGAGCACATCTCTCAAGGACAGTCTGCCGAACTTCTTGTGCAAGGCATTCCAACCTGCAACGGCGCCGGGCACAGTAACGGAATCAATCGAGCGTAGAGGGATTTTTTGAATATCCTTCGCTCTCAGGTGTTCAAGCCTGAGTCCCTGCGGCGCCCAGCCGCTTGAGTTGAGGCCGTAGAGCTTGCCGGATTTTGCGTCCCAGTAGATCGCGAAGAGGTCGCCACCGATGCCGTTCATCATTGGCTCTTCGACGCCGAGGACCGCGTTCGCTGCGATTGCCGCGTCTGCGGCTGATCCGCCCTTGCGTAGGATCTCCGCACCCGCTTGCGAGGCTTGTACGTAGCTTGTCGCCACGATTCCGTATTTACTGACGACCATAGATCGGGCAGTATGGCGGTCCTGGGCGGTGGCGATGCAACTGAGGAGGAGAACAACGACGATCGCAGCGGTTCGATGGCACATGGCTTGGGAATTTAGCACACTGCAAGACCTCGGTGGACAGAGACGATGTCGAATTGCGCTCTACCGGACGGGCAAGAATGCCGTCCCCACATGGTCTGGGGTGCCCAGGCTATTTCTGAAAATGCTGCAGGATCGCTTCGGCCTGGTTCTTGGTGACTACAGCTGAAAGGGCCGCTACGTCGGCTTGCTTCACCGCTTGCAAACTCCCGAAGTGTTGGAGCAAGCGGCGAGTCGTGCGCTCGCCAATGCCGGGGATTTCGCGCAGTTCGGTCGAACGGTCGCGAATCTGCCGGCGTTTGCGATGAAAGGTAACCGCAAAGCGGTGAGCTTCATCGCGGATGAGCTGCACGAGGTGCAGAACTGGATTGTGGTGGTCGAGGACGATGGGATCGTCTTCGAGTCCGCACACGTAAATAATTTCTTCGCGCTTGGCGATCGAGGCGAGCGGCTGATTGATGATCTGTAAAGAATTCAGGGCTTCGGCGGCGGCGTGCAGCTGCCCTAGTCCACCGTCGATCAGGATCAAACTGGGCATTTCTTTTTTCTGGTCAATCAGCTTTTCTTCCTGAATGCGTTTGTAGCGACGCGTCACGACCTCGCGCATCGAAGCAAAGTCGTCCACGCCATCGACAGTACGAATGATGAACTTGCGGTAATCGGATTTCTTCATCCGTCCTTCTTCCCAGACGACCATGGAAGCCACTGTTTCGGCACCCTGAATGTGCGAAATGTCGAAGCACTCGATTCGCTTCGGCAGTTCCGGCAAGTTCAGGGCGTCCTGCAACGCTTCCTGAATAGCTTTCGTATTCGGCTTCATCACCCGAAAGCGTTGGTCGTAGAGCTGCTTGGCATTATTCGCCGCGAGGTCGATCAGCGAACGCTTATCTCCCCGCTGCGGAACCGAAATATGAACCCGTGTGGGTCGGACATTCTTGTCCCACAGTTGTTCAGAGAGTAATTCCTCGAGCATCTCTCGATCCTCGAAGTCGACGGGAACATATACGTTTCGGGGAACGTATGGTTGGCCGATGTAGAGCTGCTTGAGAAGGGAAGAAAAAAATTCAGCGGGCGAGAAATTTGTCGAGCTTCGCTCGACTGAACGGGCAGGAATGCCCGTTCCCACATGGCCATTGCCCATTTCAGGCTCAGTGCTCGATTCAAACTCTGGTAGATCCTCCCAGAAAAACTCGCGACGATCCAGCACCTTTCCGCCACGCATGTGAAACAGATTTACGGCCAGCATCCCGTTTTCGAAGTGGTAGCCGAAAACATCTGCGTCGTCGCCTTCGACGGCAGCAATGCGCTGCTTTTCCTGCAGCTGCTCAACCGTTGAAATCAAATCTCGATATTTCGCTGCACGTTCAAACTCCTGCGCCTCGGAAGCTTGTGCCATACGGTCACGCAAAGACTTCGACAAATCACTGGCTCGTCCCTCGAGGAACAACTTCGTGTCACGGACCGCTTCCTGGTAAATCTCCGGGGTTGTCAGGCCCTCTACACAGGGACCGAGACAGCGCCCGATGTAGTACTGCAAGCATGGGCGGGGATGAAAGCGCCGCAGGTCGACATAGCAGGACGGAACCAGGAAGTTGCGATGGATTAAATCCACGATCCGGTATGCCAGGTTGGCGGGAAAATATGGGCCATAGTAGGCGCTCCCGTCCTTTCTAAGGCGGCGCGTGACATACACGCGTGGATACTTCTCCCCTAAAGTGAGTTTCACGTAGGGGTAAGTCTTGTCGTCGCGAAGCAGGATGTTGAACCGCGGCTTCTTCTGCTTGATGAGGTGGTTTTCGAGCGCGAGCGCCTCTTTGTTGTTGGCGACGACGATGTAGTCCACATCGACGGCCTCTCGGAGCAGCGTGCCCGTCTTGGCGTCGGCAACCCTGCCCTCGTGGAAGTACGAACTGACGCGGTGGCGCAGGCTCTTGGCTTTGCCTACATAGATCACCTCACCTTCGGCGTTCTTATACAGATAAACCCCGGGCTGGGTGGGGATCGACCGGATTTTCTGTTGAAGATCCATGACAGATCGCGGAGTTCGCCGACTGCGAACCGTGTTCAGGGTACGCCTGCACCGATGACGCTGTAGGGAGTTCCTGCTTTCATTTTATTAGATCAATTCTCACCGGCCACGCTCCAACTTTAGGATTTACCGGCAAATGACCGACATCACCATCCGTATTCCGGTGTATGCCGGTTTTCTCCGGCTTGGCGGTGTTCGCAAATCCGCCGTATCCGACGCTAGGGCACCAAAGGTCGTATAAAAATTCCTCGATTCGCAGTCCCTTCGTGCAACGGGAGCTATACTGGATTTGCATCTAAGCCTTGTATCGTGAGCGGGTTATGGCGAGCTCGGCCCGGAGATAAAGTTGGCATGTTTCGTGCTCTGGTAAGTTCAGGCTGAATAAGCCGCCCGTTCCAAGCGGGTTTAAGTTTTTGATCGGATGTCGCCCCAGCGTTTCCGATCTCAAGGCACAGGAATCCATCGAACTGTCGCCCCAGGTTTTTGAAATTAGAGGAAGGAGTCCTCAAACACATGAATCGCACTTCGTTAGTACTTGCGCTGGCAGCCAGCATGGTGGCGTCGGTCGGCTGCGCCAGCAAGAAATATGTCAAGGAACAGACCACGCCGATTATTAACAAGACCAACGAGCTCGACGACCTGACCGCACAGAATACTAAGGCGATCAAAGACGTTGATGCCCGCGCCCAGGCCGGTATACAGGATGTGAACACTCGCGCCGCCGCTGCCGACCAGAAGGCTCAATCGGCCGGACAACAGGCCGCTCAGGCTCAGCAGTTGGCCGATAACGCCGTTCACCGCGTTGGAGTGCTGTCCGACGCCGTTGCCAATCTCGACAATTACAAGGTTGTGAGCGAGACCTCAGTGCACTTTGGCTTCGACAAGGACTTTTTGACCAAGCAGGCCAAAGAAGAGCTTGACAAGCTCGGCGCCACGGTGCCGAACACCAAGGGATACATCATCACAGTTGAAGGTGGGACGGATTCCACCGGACCCGCCGATTACAACTATGATCTGAGCCAGCGCCGCGCTGACTCGGTCATCCAGTACTTGAGCTCGAAATACAATATTCCCGCGCACAAGATTTACTTGATCGGCCTCGGCAAAGACAAGCCGGTGCAGGATAACCACACGCGTGAAGGCCGCGCTGCGAACCGCCGTGTGGATGTCCGGCTAATGTCAAACAGTGCTGGAGCGAGCTCCACCACGCCAGGTGGGCCCTCAATGCAATAAGTTTTCCCTCCTCCCCGGAGGACTTCGCCAACAGGCCGTTCCACAAAGTGGAGCGGCCTTTTTTTGTTGAAAGAAGCTGCCACCCAACGTGGTCTAAAATATCTTTTGCGGGCTTTGCGCGAACGTTGCGCTCAGAGATTTTAACCGTAAAGAGCGTCAAGTCTTCGCGAGGTTCGCAGAAATCTATGCGCATCCTGACCGTATTCTTTTGCTTCACGCTTTTGTGCCTGGGGACTGCCATTGCCCAAGAGGAAAACTCATCTTCACAAACGCCAAGTCAAGATAAATCAGCCGATACGGCCCGGGCTTCTGAAGAGAGCTCAAGCCGGGACACTCGCATCGATCTCAGTCCGCCAAAAGACGATCAGAAGAACCACCCGCTGAGCAGCACGAAGATTGACGACGAGAATGAGGCGCCTTCAGACGTGCAAGAAATGCATCCTTGGGACCCCCATAAGGCTGCAAAGGATGTCGAAGTCGGGGATTACTACTTCAAGAAGAAAAACTACAAAGCTGCCATTGAGCGTTATAAAGACGCGCTGATTTATAAGCCGAACGATGCCGTTGCGCACTTCCGCTTGGCGGAGTCGTTGGATAAAACCGGCAAGTCGGACGAAGCGGTAGAGCATTACCAGGAGTATCTGAAGATCTTGCCGCATGGACCATTCTCGGAAGATGCACAAAAGGCGTTATCGCGACTGAGTGCGAGCGGTAACAAGCCGGCTGTGGCAAAGTAGATTCTGCCTATGTGTTCATTGCCACCGCGGTTAGACTCGGCCCGGACCACTAGCCACTGATCACTATCGTTGAATGAACTCGTCGGTGTGCACGACGAACTCTGGATACGCATCGGCTCCCAGTTCGTGCAGATCTAGTCCTTGGCGTTCGCCATCCACCGAGACGCGATAAGGAATCAATCGACTGAGTAGCCAATTCAGGAAGTAAGTCATCGGAAATACGAAGCCGAGCAGCATAGCTACTCCGACGAGCTGCGCCATGAACTGACTTGCGCTGGTGAAAATTCCAACCGCCAACAACCCCCAAATTCCGCAAACCGCGTGAACGGAAACCGAACCACATGGGTCATCAACTTTCAATCGGAATTCTAGGAATTCGACTGAGAAAACCACGAGCGCGCCCGCGACCAGGCCTGTGAGCATGGCAGTGGCTGGCTTCAGCGTCGCACAACCGGCACTGCTGGCAACGAGGCCAGCCATCCACCCGTTCGCTATGAGGGATGCATCAGGCTTTCGGAAGCGGACACGAGTGACGGCGGCAGAAGTGAGGGCGGCGGCACAGGCGGAGAAGGTCGTATTAATTAGTACCAAGACTGAACCTTCGGGCTGCATTTCCGCGTAGAGCATTGCTCCTGCTGCATTCAATCCAAGCCATCCCACCCACGCCAACATGCAGCCGAACAGGACGAAAACAGCATTGTGGGCCGGGATAGCGGCAGGGAGGCCTTGATCCGAATACTTTCCACGACGAGGGCCAAGAAGGCAGGAAAGGGAAAGGGCGGTTAAACCGCCAAGAGCTTGAATACTCCCAGAACCGCCGGCGTCCAAAATATCCCCGAAGGCTGCCCGTAGCCCTAGAGAGACTAACAAGCCAGAGGTCCACCTTACGAATATCGGATAAGTAAATCCCGCTAGAAATACTGTAGAGCCACACGCCGCCCGCAACTGCCAGCGCTCGGCAGTTGCACCTAACGGCACCAAGGACGCAAGAGCGACGCTTAGCATTCCAAGGGTGCCAGCAAGGCACAACGGCGATTCCCAAGGGACGCCCCGCAGAAAGTAGGGCCGCAGTACAAGGCCAGCGTAAGGTGCTCCCCAAATTGTCACCAGGCGATATCCTTGAAAACCAAAACCGAAGACAAGGTAGACGACAATCGCTACGCCGATGACGATCAGGGATGAAGTCATCGCATGAGCCGCACTGCGACATCGACCGAGCCCGGTATTGATCAGCGTCAGACCAGCAAGCGCAAAGGGAACCAGCAGTATGAAAATGAGAGCGATTAAGAACGAAAGCTGATACAGCTGCACGGGATCAGAGATCATTGTGGATCCTCGCGCGTGGGGAGGTGCGCTTTGGCTACGAGCACCAACCCGAGGATCTCGACTCCGAATCCGGCAAACACAAAACTGGTAACCGCACTCCCGTGCAGCAACATGAATGCGGCAACAACGATTACCCATCCCGAGAGTAGCAGTAGAAAGCCAATCAGTTTCATGGGTTTCCGCAAATTAAAGTTGAACAATCACAATACAAGTTCGCGAATTGAGCAACAAGTTATTAACTGCCCCCGTAGTAGAACGGTGTCCACGGGTCGTTGCTGCGTAGCCGCCGCGTGGCCAATCACGGCTTCTCGCGCACAATGCTGCGCAGAAACTCCTCAGAAAAACTCTTCGCAAATTCTTGCGCTCGTTCCCTTGGTGTTTTTTCGCTCCGCAAGAGGGCGATCTGGACTTCACGCCGTAACGACCACTTCCCGTGGTTACTCACCAAAATAAACAGCTGCTCAGGAGCGTCTTTCTTCATGAGGGCCTGCACAACCAATGCCTCCGTGAGCTGCGGATTCTCCAAGGCTGGAGAAACCACCCGTACATCTGCCTCCTGCAGCAACTCCGCCGCAATTCGTCCCGAGGCTTGCCGCGCCAACGAGATTTTTTGCCCAGTGGGAAGAGACTCCATCCGCGCGATGATCTGTTCTTCGGCAGCTCGCTTGATATCGGCAGGAATTGTAGACGTCATCGTCAGCCGCACAAGATCAAAGGTAAACATCCGCCGCAGCAACGGAATCGAGACGTGTCGCGGTGTTCGCCTGTGCTCGACAACTCCAAGTAGCACTTTCCGGCTCTTCGCCGCAACTGGACTTCTCGCGAGTTGCGCGAGAGCGTCGGACGAGATATGCGGATTTTTCAGCACAGCGAGAGCGGCATCTTCGCCAAGTGTCGCAGCATCAACTTTCGCGCCAGTATCTGTTTCTGCAACATCGTCTCGTTCGTCCATTTCGCTTTTGTCTCGGGCAAGAATGCCCACGCCCGCCAAATCTGCTCAGGCTCCTACGACGTTGAATCCGCGCCTTGCTCGCTCCAGGGCTCCTCGTGCCGGATCAATCACCCGTTGTAGCAAACTCGCCTGCGGCGATTGCACACACAACGCCTCAAAAAAAGATTGCCTGACAATCGAACTGCCGGAAAATACTCCACCATGCATGGCCACAGAACACGCCTGCCCTTCACAGAGCCGATTGACGACCACACCCGTCATGTTCGCCAATTCATTGCCCGCACGGTGCAGTACCTCAGCGGCAAGGCTGTCCCCGTTGCCGCCCGAGGAAGCAACCACTGGGAACAGCGTCGAGTAGTCCGGCCCCGGACTCGCATTCAACTTAACGATGAAATCGTCGAAGCTCTTTGCCCCGAGCGCATCCTGTATCTCAGGCAGTAGTTGTGTCGGCTGTCCGCGATCGCGCGCCCGCAGCACCGCTCTGACCGCCTCGGTTCCAACCCAGTGCCCCGAGCCTTCATCCGAAACGGCCCAGCCCCAGCCGCCAGCGCGGGCGACCTCTCCACTCAGATTACGTCCATAGGCAATCGAGCCCGTGCCGGCAATCACAATCACGCCCTGTCCAACGTTGAAAGCATCCTCAAACGCGATCTCCACATCCCCCACAACTTCCACTTCCCCGCCGACAATACCGCCGACCAGCCGCCTCATCACACTCGCAATCTCAGCACGCGCGCTTCCGGTGATGCCTGCGCAAGTTCGAGCAATCTGCTGTGGAGAGATTCCCGCCTGGACACAGGCCTCATGGATCGCCGCTGCCAGCGAGTGGCGTGCGCAAGCCTCGCCTACGCGTTGTACCTTGCAGCTCGAAGCACTGCCTCGCGCAAGCTCATGCCTGTCATCCCCAAGAATGCAGCGAGTCTTAGTGCCGCCGCCGTCGATCCCAATAAAGAAACTCACGCACAAATTCTAAATTGCGCATCGTCGGCGGAGGAGCGGCAACCGTGGTGCTCGGAAGAAGCTCCTGCACAATCTAGAATGGAGTTCTTTTCGCATGAGAAATCAAGCTCTTAGATTCGTGCTGCTCATCGGCGTGGTGAGTTTTTTCGCGGATTTCGTCTACGAAGGTGCGCGAAGCGTAAATGGCCCGTATCTCGCCATCCTGGGCGCGAGTGCGACGCTCGTCGGCACGATCGCGGGACTTGGGGAGTTGTTGGGCTATGGCCTTCGCCTCGTCTCCGGCCCCCTCAGTGAACGCACCGGAGAATTCTGGCCGATCACGCTCTTCGGCTACTTCGTGCAGATGACCGCAGTCCCGCTACTTGCCTGGGCGCCGAACTGGCAAACCGCCGGATTGCTGATTGTCCTGGAACGCGTCGGCAAGGCAATTCGCAATCCTCCGCGGGATGTCATGCTCTCCCACGCCTCGAAGGAAATCGGCCTGGGCTTCGGGTTCGGATTGCACGAAGCAATGGACCAGGCCGGAGCGCTTCTCGGCCCGTTGGTCATGGCCGTGATTCTCGCCCGGCACGGCAGTTATAGAGATGCGTTCGTCACCCTTATGATTCCAGCCGTGATTGCCCTCTGTTTCGTGGTGTTAGCACGGATTCTGTATCCAAAACCGCAAGATCTAGAAGTGAAGCCTACACAACTGGGGCGCTCCGGCTTGCCGCGTGTGTTCTGGGTTTACTTAGCCGGAGCATCTCTTGTCGCGGCTGGATTTGCTGATTTCTCCCTTCTCGCTTTTCATTTCGAAAAAACCTCGGCCGTTCCGAGTACTTGGATACCAATTTCTTACTCCATCGCAATGGCCACGAGCGGGCTCGGCTCCCTCATTTTCGGCCGGCTTTTCGACCGCACCGGTATTTGGATTCTGATTCCGCTCACCTTGATTTCGGCGATTTCCGCTCCGGTGGTTTTTCTCGGTGGTTTCTGGTTGGCACTGATTGGCGTTGCGGTTTGGGGTCTCGGTATGGGTGTCCACGAATCCATTATTCCTGCCGCTGTGGCTACCATGGTGCCCCAGGAGCGGCGGCCGTCAGCTTACGGAATTTTCACGGGCAGTTATGGACTGTTCTGGTTTATTGGCAGCGTAGCAATAGGCAAGCTCTACGATATCTCGATACCCGCTCTGCTAGCGTTTTCAGTTGGCGCACAGTTTCTCGCGCTTCCAATCTTTTTTTCTTTGCGCAGGGCTCGCGCTGCCTACTAATGGACTCGTGACACGTGCACCCCGAGTCTGAAACCAGCAATTTCGAAGACTATAATTATTCGTCAACACACATCACGTTGTCTGAATTTGGTTGGATCCCATCATGGCGTCAGGCACTCCCGTCGAACCCGGTCAAAAGCGGAAGCGTCTGATTCTTCTGCTTGCCGCCGGTAGTTTTGTTCTGTTCGCGATTTTGTTGTCCGAATCATCTTTCGATCTACCTTTTATCAACCCGAGTACTACGGAGCAGACCGTCTTTCTCGCAGCGCTTTCTGCGCTTGTGTTCCTGCTGTTTGTAACTCTGACGTTTGTCCTCGCGCGAAATCTCATCAAGCTCTTCGCAGAACGCCGCCTCGGCGTTTTGGGTTCCAAATTCCGCACGCGCCTCGTGGTTGGAAGCCTGCTGCTCTCGTTTCTACCCGTCATCGTGATGTTCTGGTTTGCGTACGGGCTGATGAACCGGTCCATCGAACGATGGTTTTCGACTCCAGTCGAAGAAGTCCGCCAGGACACCGCGCTGATGTCTCAGTTGCTGGCGAAATATGCCGCGCAGAATGCCAATGCTGAAGCAGTTTCAATCGCATCGGCATCCGAAGTACAGCACGCTTTTGAGGGCCACAACTTCTCCTCGGTATTGAGCGAGTTCCGCGACCACGAGGCAACGCTGCAGGGCGGTTTCGCGATCGCTATCCTCGCGGGCGACGCTGAGGCCAGTTTCGGAGCGCCGGCCGAATGGCCGCTGCTCAAACCGAAAATTCCGATGCGGCCGGAGGCAAATGAGCCACAGCGGATCACATGGAACGGCATCGAGTATGTCTTAGGCACGGCTCCGGTAGGGGATTCCGGTGAAATTCTGGTCGCCATGCCCTTACCGAAGAACTTCGCCGATGCTCAGAAGCAGCTCGAGGCCAGCCAGCAACGGTACCTGGAACTTGCAAAAGCCCGCCGTACTGTGCGGCGTACTTACATGGTTTTTTTGTGGTGGATCACCGGCATGGTGCTCTTCGCCAGCATGTGGCTGGCGCTTTACCTCTCGCGTCTGGTCACCCGCCCGGTCGTAGCTCTTGCTGAAGCAACTCAGGAGATTTCGCGCGGTAATCTCGATTATCGCGTCGAGGTTCCCGCTGCCGACGAACTGGGGGACCTTGTCAAATCCTTCAATCAGATGGCGGCGGAACTCTCCTCTAACCGACGCAAGCTCGAAGCCGCCAGCGAAGAACTCACCGCCGCCAATTCTGAACTGGAACAGCGCAGGCAACACATCGAAACGATCCTTGAAAGCATACCGACCGGCGTTCTTTCGCTCGATGCGCAACTCTGTGTCCGTCATGTCAACCAGGCCCTGCTCCGCATGCTCCACCCGTCTCAGAAGCCGCAACTCCCGTCGGTGCTGATCGGAGCGCAGCTGAGTGACGTGTTTCCACCTGATGTCTTCGAAGAACTGGAGCACCTGCTGCGCCGCGCCGACCGAATGGGGACGACCACCATCCAGATGGAATTCGCGGTACAGCGCGCGGCCTTGAACGTTGCCGTGACCGTCGCCGCGCTTGAGCATGAGCGCAAGCGCATCGGCTACGTGGTGGTTTTTGAAGACTTATCAGATCTGTTGCGTGCACAAAAGCAGGCCGCATGGCGAGAAGTGGCGCGCCGGGTTGCGCACGAAATTAAAAACCCGCTGACTCCGATCACTCTTTCTGCCGACCGAATCCTCCGCCACCTCGATCGCAGCACAGCCGCTGATCCAGCCTCTCTTCAGGTAGTGCGGACTTGCGCTGAGAATATTTCCAGCGCCGCGGAAACTGTTCGCAATCTGGTGAATGAGTTCGCCACTCTCGCGCGCTTCCCTGCCTCTCAACCTGAGCCCGCGAATATCAACGCTGTCGTCCAGAGCGCCCTGGCAATGTTTGACGGGAGGGTCGAAGGCATCCACATTCGCACACGATTGTCGAACGACTTACCGCAGGTAATGGCCGATTCCGATGCCATGAAGCGGGCTATCGCGAACCTCGTGGACAATGCGGCCGAGGCAGTGCAGGACTGCGTGATAAAGGAGATTGAAATCTCCACCGGACTGCTTCCCGGAAACGAAGCCGTAGAAATTTCCGTTGCAGACAGCGGACCCGGCGTGACACCGGAGATCAAAGAACGCTTGTTCCTGCCTTACTTCTCGACCAAGAAGCGGGGGACGGGGCTTGGCTTAGCAATCGTCAGCCGAATCATCGAAGACCACCAGGGTTCGATTCGCGTCGAAGAAAATGATCCCGTTGGCGCAAGGTTCATCATTGAATTGCCGGTCGCAACCAGCGCTTCGAGGGTCCGCGCGACACAGCATGCTTAATGTCTTGATCGTTGATGACGAAGCCCCGATTCGAGAGTCTTTGCAGGATGTACTCCGCGATGAGGGCTATGGCGCTGCCACCGCAGAAAGCGGCGAGGCATGTCTAGATCAGTTGCGAAGAAAAACCTTTGACGTCGTCCTGCTTGACATCTGGCTTCCTGGAATGGACGGGCTTGATGTGCTTCAAAAAATTCGCGAATTAGAGAGCCCGCCGGAAGTGATCATCATTTCTGGCCACGGTACGATCGAGACAGCTGTCCGCGCAACCAAGCTTGGGGCCTTCGACTTCCTGGAAAAGCCTCTATCGATTGACAAGACGCTCATTCTCCTGAACAACGCCCTGCAGGCCAAGAAACTGCGCCAGGAGAACAAGGAGCTAAAGAAACAGCTCGCGCCTAAGAGCGTAATCGTCGGCGATAGTGTTCCAATGAAAGCGCTTCGCCAGCAGATTCAGCTAATGGCGCCGACAAACGGGAGGGTCTTGATCTATGGCGAATCGGGGACTGGAAAGGAATTGGTCGCCCACGCGATTCATGCGCAGAGTTTGCGCAAGGATGAGACCTTCCTCGAAGTTAACTGCGCCGCGATTCCTGAAGACCTGATCGAGAGCGAGTTGTTCGGGCATCGCAAAGGCTCTCTACCTTCCGCCCCGGAAGATAAAGAAGGAAAGTTTCTGAAGGCGAACGGTGGCACGCTCTTCCTGGATGAAGTTGGCGACATGAGCCTGAAGACGCAGGCCAAAGTGCTCCGCACACTTGAAGAGCAGAATTTCACTCCAGTGGGAGGTGACGAACCGGTAACTGTAGATGTACGTGTGATCGCTTCGACGAATAAGGATTTGGAAGAAGAGATTTCGCGTGGCAATTTTCGTGAAGATCTTTTTTACCGATTGAACGTGGTCCCGTTTTCCGTCCCGCCACTACGGGAGCATAAAGAAGACATTCCGCAGTTGACAGAGCATTTTCTCAAGGAATTCTCCGGACGCTACGGGCGTCGGCCGCGTGAGATCACCGATGATGCAATCGATGCTCTCATGCGCTACTCATGGCCAGGAAACGTTCGTGAACTCCGTAACGTAGTTGAGCGCATCGTGATCATGAATCCAACCACGTCGCGCTTTGATCGCAAACACCTGCCGGCTCTTATCTACCGCGATGGAAGCCGGCGTTCTGGCGATTTCCTCACCTTGCATCAGGCCCGTGCCGCCTATGAACGCGACTACATCCTGAAAAAGCTGGACGAGAACCACGGAAACATCAGTAGGACTGCGGAAGTTCTGGGACTGGAGCGAAGTCATCTGTATCGCAAGATGAGGGCGTTGGGGATCGCGCTGAAGGAGTAAAAACTACTCTGTGTCAACCTCGCAAATCGAGGCTCACACAGAGCGAGTCTCTCGTGATACCAGATTCTCCAATTGTCTTCTCCAATCCAATTCCTCCACGAACCCGCGAGACTCGCGCCAGTTCGGCCGGACTTTTACGAACAATTCCAGAAACACCTTGGTTCCCAACATCTTCTCGATTTCCATCCGCGCCGCAGTACCGATCTTCTTTAGCATTTGTCCCTGATGGCCGATCAAAATTCTCTTCTGCCCCTCGCGTTCGCAATAGATCGTCGCCGCAATTCGCGTTAGTTTCGGCCTTTCATCGAACTCATCCACTAGCACGGCGGTCGAGTGCGGGACCTCTTCGCTCGTGGCGAGCAACACCTGCTCGCGGATTAGTTCGGAGGCCATGAATCTTGCCGGTTGGTCCGTGGCTTGATCCTCTGAAAAATAAGGCGGTCCTTCAGGAAGAAATTTGGGAAGTGTGTCCAGCAGCAAATCCAGTCCTTCTTGTTTTTTCGCAGAAATCGGGATGATTTCGCGAAACTCGTGCAGCTTCGAGTAGCGTTCAATCAGCGGCAACAGTTGTCTCTTTTCGGCTCGCAGAAGGTCAATCTTGTTCAGCAGCAAGAATGCTTGCGCCTTCGCCTCTTTCACCAATCGTAAGAGAAATTCGTCTTCACTCTGGTTCTTCTTGGCTGCGTCGACAATCATCAAAACTAGGTCGCATCCATTCAGCGCCTCGCGCACTTCTCTCATCATCTTGCGGCCCAGGGAACTGTGCGAAGGGTGGACTCCCGGCGTATCGATCAAGACGGCTTGAGCCGCGGGTCGCGTCTTGCGTTTCGGAAGATGAACCACGCCCAGCACTCGATTGCGCGTAGTTTGTGGCTTAGCGCTGACAATTGCGAGCTTCTCACCCGCGAGCGCATTCAGCAGCGTGGATTTACCTGCATTGGGAAGACCAATAATCGCGACGAAACCTGACCGGAAGGACATTGCTAGATGAACTTCATCTGCGACGAATTTGCTACTGAAACGCGCACCCGCTCCACTTTGCGATCAGTGGCCTGCAGCACTTCCAAGCGAAGCCCGTCTTCTTCGACGACCTCGCCTTTCTTGGGAATTCGTCCGGCAAGTTCACTTACCAAGCCTGCTACGGTGGCAGCTCCGCGGCGATCGGGTCGAACGCCTAACAATTCCTCCAGCCGGTCCACATCCATATTTCCGGGCACCAGGTACGACGTGTCACTTTCGCGAACCACCTGCGCAGCTTCATGCTCATCGCTGATTTCGCCAACGATCTCTTCGACGAGGTCCTCAATAGTCACCAATCCCGCGACACCTCCATATTCATCGATCACGATGGCCATGCGGGCCTTCTGCTTCTGCATTTCGCGCAGTAGATCGCTACCAAGCTTGGTCTCTGGAACAAACAGCACATCTTTCCGCATCAATGAGCGGACCGTGCAAGAATGTGCTTCGGCATCCGGTACTTGTAGAATGTCCTGCGCATAGACGATGCCGACGATGTTGTCCAACTTCCCCTCAAATACGGGAACCCGGGAGAATGGTCTCGCTCGCAATAGCTCGATAAACTTATCGACCGTCGTCTCTGCGGGCACCGCGACCACCTCGGGACGCGGCTTCATCGCCTCGCGCACGGTTTTCTCGCTGAACTGGACCACGGACTGAATCAGGTCACGATTGCTCTCATCCAGAATTCCTTCTTCCTGCCCGGCCTCAATTAACGCATCCACCGCCTCGGCCTGTGTCTCAGTCTGCGGCTCGGAAGGCTCACGGGTCAGCGATGCCACCGATTGCAGGAATCCCAATATCAGGGTGATCGGCAAGGTCACGTAAATCAGCACGCGTAAGAGCGGAACCCATCGCACCAGCCATTCGCCCTTGGTGCGCGAGAAGAGCACAAATGGCAAAAAACGGTTAAACACGATCACGATCAAAATCAAGCTCAGCACTGCTTCCAGAACTTCTTCCGACGTCCAGCCTCCGTCAGCGAAGATAGCAAAACCCAAGACCATTGCCACTGCCGCCATAAAAAGCGGCGTCAGCACGGACATGGACAATGCCGCCCGCGACCGGCTGACCTTCAGCTTCGGCTCCACGTGTTGCTCAAAGGCATCGATGTTGTCCTGAAACTCGCGCGCGAGAAACTTGCCAATCTCCGCATAGACTCGATCGACATAGGAAGAAAGAGTCAGCAAACCGAAAAGGACCAGGAGCGTGATGGAGATTGCAATACTCATGTTCGCGAATGTCGTTGATCGCTCACCCTTGTTCTTTGGCCGGAACTGCCGGATCGAGGTGGTTTAGCAAGCGAAGAACGACGAACAGCCCGCTCTGAACGAGCATAGCGAGTAGAAGGTGCTAACGACGTTTTAGGCTTCGAATTTCTCTCGATCAAACCCGAAGGTAGCCCTAACTTCTTCCTTAGCGCCATTTCCCTTTCCGCCATCTCACCTTGATCGTTCTCATGATCATATCCCGCAAGGTGCAAAATTCCATGCAGAATCAATATCTGCACCTCGTCGGAAACCGAATGTCTCATTGCGCGCGAGTTGTAGGCGGCAACGTCGGCTGAAATTACGATATCGCCCACACACCCGTCCACCGCCAGCGCAGGAAAAGACAACACGTCGGTAGTCGAATTCTTTCCGCGAAAACGCGAGTTCAGCCGACGCATCATTCGATTATTCGTAATCAGAATGTCAGGAACGCCCCGGAGCCCCGCGGTTTTGGCTGCTTTCGTTACGAAACTGTTGAGCAAACGCGGATTGAGGCCGGGTACTTGTGAGTTGAAGATTATCGACGGCTCGTCGTCTTTCATAACAAAAACAAATAGGAGGACGCTCCCAGCGCCCTCCTACTTTCGATACCACTATTCTACAGGTTGGCTAACATCCGAAGCCGATCCATTGCCGTTCGCTGGCTTCGCTTCAAGCAAATCCATCTGTTCTTCGGCGATTCGCGTCTTGTGTTCATCGTAGGCGCGAATAATCCGCTGAACCAGATGATGGCGCACGACATCGCCTTCATCGAAGTAAACAAATGACAAACCCTGCACGTTCTTGAGCACGTCAATCGCTTCCAGCAATCCGCTGCGGCGGGCATTCGGGAGATCGATCTGTGTTACGTCACCGGTAATGACCGCCTTCGAGTTGAAACCCAGACGTGTCACAAACATTTTCATCTGCTCCGATGTCGTGTTCTGTGCCTCGTCAAGGATCACAAAGGAGTCGTTCAACGTACGCCCGCGCATGAAAGCGATCGGCGCGATCTCAATCACATTCTTTTCCAGATAACGGTCCACCCGCTCCGGATCAAGCATGTCGTACAGCGCGTCGTACAGCGGCCGCAGATACGGGTCGATCTTCTCTTGCAATGTTCCCGGCAGGAAACCCAGGCGTTCTCCAGCCTCGACCGCGGGCCGCGCCAAAATTATTCGATTGACTCGTTTCGAAAGCAGTGCGGAGATTGCCATGGCAACAGCCAAATACGTCTTGCCCGTTCCTGCTGGACCAATACCAAACACCATGTCATGCGCTTCAATCGCATCCAGGTAGCGTCGCTGATTTAAGCTTTTCGGCTGTACAGTGCGCCGCCCTAGCGAGCGTTGGCGACCCGCTTCGACCAGTCCACGCAGAGTGGTCTTCGGATCAGCAACCAGCACTCTCAACATGCTGTTCAAATCCCCATTGTTAAAGGTGTGTCCGCCACGCTGGAGCTGGTCATAATCCGACAAGACTTGTTCGGCGCGGGCTACGTCCCGGGGAGTTCCTTCGAGTTCGATCGAATCAGAGCGGAGGTCAATGTTGATGTTGAGGCCGTCTTCCAGCACGTGCAGGTTTTCGTCGCGCGTGCCAAACAGCGTTTCGATATTAGGACTGATTTCAATACTCTTCTTCATTCAGTTTCCGTTGTCCGGGTACCCTCGGGCGCAGTTGCGCAATTTTCAAATATTAGATGTCTAACGTGGGATTGAAGAACGCTGTAGAACGCCCTTCGACGGATTGTACTTCGCCGCATGAGGTGGGCAGATAAGAATTCTGTTAAAAGCGTATTCTCCTGCCGTGGCGAGAGTCAACCAGAATAGCTCGCCCGATTGACCTCAGGTAACCTGCCCCGTTACAATAATTTAGTCGATACCCACGGGAAGTCCGCTGGGGAACCCAATAGAAAAGGCATTTACCTGTAATGGCAAACCATTTTTCTGCCCTGAAGCGTGCGCGCCAGACCGAACGCCGTACCGCTCGCAACCGTAGCAACACCTCTCGTCTTCGTTCCGCCCTCCGCGACATGCGTGAAGCCCTCGCCAAAGGCGACAAAGCTGCCGCCGAGCAAACCTTCCGCAAAACCGCTTCTGCTCTCGACAAAGCGATCCAGAAAGGCGTTCTGCACGAGAATACTGCCGCCCGCTACAAGTCTCGCCTGAACGCACGGCTGGTCGCGCTAAAGTAGCTCATGTGGGTCGGACATTCCTGTCCGACTCTCGCTTTACATAAAATCCTGAGGGTGCCTCGTCCTTGTCTCGCCGATTTTGCGAGACAGAGCTTGCCCTGAGCGAAGCCGAAGGGGCCGGGAATGTTGATCTCTGATTCGCGTAAGAGCCACTAGCCACTCACCACTTCCTTCCTGTACATTCTCCCCGTCACACTCGGAGGACCTGACGAATGCTCTACGCCAGCGATTTCTCTTTCCCTTCTGACTCCCTGACCAACGTCCTCATGCTCCTGCGCTGGATCCACTTTCTAGCCGGCATCACCTGGATCGGCCTGCTTTACTTCCTGAATCTCGTGAGCGTCCCTTTCATGAAAGAACTCGATCCTCCCACGCGGGCCAAAATAACTCCCGCACTCATGCTGCGAGTCCTATGGTGGTTCCGTTGGTCCGCCCTGGTCGCGGTCCTCGCCGGCCTGGCATATTGGGGTCAGATCGTGGAGTCCGACGCTCACAATGCGGGAGTCTCTTCCGGGACGCCACTCTGGAGTTTCTTTCTTACCTGGACGGTAACTTGGGCGATTCTATACGCCCTGTTAATCCCCGGGAAAGGTTTGTTAAACAACGGCTGGGTGCTCGCGGTTCTTTACGCGATCATCATCCTGCACTCCATGCACTTCTTCCTGCACATCAACCGCGCGGGATGGGAGAGCAATCGCCTGCTCGCTATCGGCCTCGGCGGAGGCATCGGCTGGATGATGCTCCTCAACGTCTGGGGCGTGGTCTGGCGCATCCAGAAGCGCCTCATCGCCTGGACCAAAGCCAATGCCGAGAACGGCACTCCCATCCCGGACAAAGCCCCGCGCATGGTCCGCATGGTCTTCCTCACCGCCCGCATTAACGCCTGGCTGACGTTACCCCTGCTGTTCCTGATGGGCGCCGCGAGTCACTACCCCATGTTCGGCCATTAGCCTCTTGCCAAAAAAAAAACGCCCTTGCACTAAGCAAGGGCGTGAACAAGTTGGGAAGGTCTAGAAACTGAGTTTCAGCGCAGCCTGCAGCTGTCGCGCAGACGTTGTAACATCGGGCCGGGGCACGGTTGACGTAATCACGCCAAACAGCGGCCCAGCAGCAACCAGGTTACCGAGACTAGACGAATCAGCTCCCGGATTAGTAAAGTGAGGATGATTGAAAATGTTGTAACTCTCGACCTTGAATTCAAGTCCGACGCGCTCGGTCAATTTCGCCTTCTTAGAAAATTCAAGATCAAAATTTACAAACCCAGGCCCATAGAACTGATTACGACCAATATTTCCTGGCCCACTGCCAACCGCCGGCTGTGCAAAGGCGCAGAGATTCTTGAAATACGCCTTGCCCGAAGATGTATCGGGCTGGCAAGTCGGATCCGACGTTGGTGCGTACGGATCCCCGACCAGGTCGGCCCAAGCCGAAACGCCCGTCCTTTGGCTATCCACACTGCCGCGAACCTCAAACGGGTGTCCGGTTTGCAGAGTGGTAATGCCGGCGAACTGCATACCCTCAAGAACTTTTCCCAAAGCACCGCCATTGAAGTATGCCCTTCCTCTACCTAGCGGTACTTCCCATATGTAATTGATCACTGCGACGTGGCGAATGTCGTAGTCGGAATTACCGCGATCCTGCGCAAGGTTACGCGAGTTACGAGGGAATGTACGATTTCCTGCGGCCGGTGCCAGCGGATCGGCGCCGTCGTCGATTCCGTGCGCCCAAGTATACGCACCCTGCACTTGCAGCCCATGACTCATGCGGTGGGTCAGCTTAAGCTGCAAAGAGTTGTAGATCGAATTCGCCACGGATACCTGGTAGAACGGTTGAACCATGGCGTTGTTGTTAACTGCGTCAAACGGAAGATACGGGCTCCCAGTAGCGGGATTCGTAAGTTCAGCCCCCTCGTAAAGCCTGATACTGCTAACCGTCGCTGGCGTGCACTGAAGCGTATTCGGAACTGAACAATAAGCCACCAACTGGTTTACCAGTACCGGATCAGGCGGATTACCGTCTATCTGTCTCGGGATGAAATGACCCTCAGATGCAACATACGCAAGGTCGATTACGTTGTTCCCAGGCAACTCTCGCTGAATGCCGATGTTCCAGTTATTGCTGGCGGTGTTGCGAAAATGTGTATTAAACAGAACGGGCGCAAGTGCCGATCTATCCGGAATGATGGGAGAGGGCGAGGTGTCGGGGACGACAGTGGGTACTAGCTCACCACCGATGGCCCCGTTGAACGCATTGTTAGCAGTCTCGAACGGAAAATGCTGGTAATCCTGCTCAAAGGGTGGATTGCCTCTGGCATTCCCAAACAAGTTGCCAAATACACGATCATGGAAAATACCGAATGCCGCACGCACGGCAGTCTTGCCATCTTTGAATGGATCCCATGAAACTCCAACTCGCGGCTCGATGTTCGAATAATCTTGCTGATAGAGGCTATGACCAGTTCCGGGGCCTACTATCGACATAACCACATCTTGACCCGCCTGGAACGAACTCGGATCCGCTAGGAGGTTGGAAAAATTCGCATTCTCCTCATACGGAACGCCGTCTAGCTGATATCGCAAGCCTAGATTGAGAGTAAGGTTTGGCTTCACTTTCCAAGTATCTTGCCCATACCAGTCGTATTCATGCTGCCGGAAGTGCTTATTGTCTGTCCCTTGTCTAACTCCATTCTTGTCAAAGAATTCACCTGCAAAGTCACTGCCAACAAAACCATATAGAGCGATGGCCGCATTTTCGAGGCTAAGTGTGTCGTTCGCTGGGGGAACTATGAGTCCATTCCCCGGCTGACTGACGAATGCGGTGAGCGACAGCTCGCGGCGGGAGAAGAAACTATTTGGTCCTTGCTCTCCAATGTTACGAAAATCGGCACCAACTTTGAATGTATGGTTACCTCTCACCCACGTCAGATTGTCGCCAAAACTTGTGGTCCCAGTCTTTCGCCACTGGCCGTCCGAATCTCCGAGCGCGGTACACCCAAGATTCGTAAACGGCGCATCGAAGAGGTAATCGATACCATTTCCGAACCGGTCGAGCGGACTAACACTATCCAAGACGTTAGTACCCGTGCAACCAAAGTTGTCATACAGCTTATTCCACCCAAACAAGAACTGATTTATCAAACTCGTACTCAATGTCGAGGTCAGGTTTGCGGACGCTCCCTGAGCGATAGCTTTGCTGCTCACTCCGCCGACGTTCCCCGGGAGTATGTCGTCATGAAACGGGTTTGGATCGAACGAGTGGTTGTATGCGTAACGTAGGCTCAGGGAATGCTTGCTGGTAATAACCTGATCGATCTTGATTACCGGGCTGTAACTATTGGTAGCTGATGTGCTCGGGAAGAATACAGTTCCCGTTAAACCATCGCCTGACGAAGCAGGATTCGGATACAGCGCGAAAATTTTCTGCATCGTTGGATCAAGAGGGGCGCAAAGGGCGTTGTAGTTTGGAGGATTTGGGCTCGGACAATTGGTGGGATCTGTTCCGGGTACTTGCCGAAGGTCAACTTGAGTCCCGTTATAGGTAAAAAAACCCGTCTTAAACGCCGCCGTCGGGACGGTCGCACTGTTGGTTAAAGTTGTGCGGTAGCGCTGGAACTCTGAATTAAAGAAGAAAAAGGTTCGGTTCTTGATGATCGGACCACCTACGGAAAATCCAAACTGGTTTCGCACATAAGGATCCATTGGATTGATGCTTCCATCCGCCGCGACCCGTGGATTGAACCAGTCCCTTGCGCCGCCGAAGCTGTTCCACCGCCCGAATTCGTACGCTCCTCCGTGGAATGTGTTCGTGCCGCTCTTGGTGACAACGTCAATGATGGCGCCCGTATTTCGTCCAAACTCAGCATTGAAGTTGTTTGTAATGACTCGAAATTCCTCGGTTGAATCGGGGTTGGCGGTCAACAGACCGCCGGGAATGCCTGGAACGGACGTGTCGTTATTGTCTACTCCATCAAGCAAGAAATTGTTATTGCGCTCGCGTGAGCCATTGACCGTAAATCCACCCAAGCCTGTATTGGTTTGAGACGTGCCGGGCGACAACAATACAAGGCTATACGGATCCCGCACGATCAGCGGCAGGTCTTGTATCTGCCGCGATTCAACCAGGTTGCTGACCTGCGCTGTCTCCAAATCGACCGGCGGAAGTTCGCTGCCGCGAACCTGTACTTCCTCGGAAGTGGCCCCTGGTTCAAGGCGAACGTCCGCAGTGAGCGCTTGATCAACGGTCAAAACAACGTTCTGAACTCTGAATGTCTTAAACCCGGCTTTGTCAGCCGTGATCTCATATGCGCCCACAGACAGATTGGTGATGGCATAAGTGCCGCTGTTGCTGCTGGTCGCTGTCCGGACGATATTAGTGCCCAGGTTCCGTGCCTCGACCTGCGCACCAACAATCACTGCTCCGCTACTGTCCGTAACCGTTCCGTGTATGGAAGCAGTCTGCGCAAACGCCGCAGCAGTGAAAAGAAAAACTGCCAGCGCGCTCCGCCACACCGTTCGCACTACCGCCGATACACTTGCGCTACGCTTCATGAATTTCTCCAGATAGAAAATGGCTGTCTGCCGAAATTAGCACAATGAACTTTGCAGTTGATACCTTCGTTTCGCAACTCAGGTTCCAAAAGTAAGTGTAGGTATGCTGCTGGAAATAAAGGACTAGGTTGTCACTAAATTGTCAACCCAACCTGATATGGAATTTTGATATGAAATTCCATATCTCGGGTCTCGAATCTGTGTTGTGAAATTGTCGCGAGCGCTACGCGCTAGGGCTTTGCATTCGTCACACTTTTGATCTTATCGATCATCGCCTGCGCACTTTGCGCCATGGGCCCCTTTGGATCGAGCTTGAGATATTCCTGGAACTCGTTTAACGCGCCAAGCCCATCGTTTTTCTTCAAAGCGATGTTTCCCAAGATGATGTGTACGGGTGCCATCGACGGCTGGAGCTGGGCAGCTTTAAGCGCATGAGGTTCAGCCTCCGCTACGTTTCCCATCGCCATGTATGTGCGTGATAGCTCGTAGTGAGCTTGTGGCAAGCCCTGGTCAAGGGCGAGACACTCTGTAAGGCTCTTCTCCGCAGTTGGATAATCCTTCTCCCGATTCTGCAGCATTCCGGATATCAGCCACGCCTCTGGCATTTTCGGATCGATGCGAATCGCCTGCTGCAGCGCTGTTTTCGCCCCGTCAACATTGTTCTGCTGCAGATAAGCCGTCGCTTCCATCGTGTAGGCGTCTGCAAATTTCGGGTACTGCTTGATCGCTTTATCGAAGTGCTCGGCGCAGGACTGCGGATTCTCGCCTTTGTCGAGACACTCGCGTCCGCGATCGAACTCTTTACGTGCCTTGTCCGGAATACCTGCAAGTCGCGCATTCAGTGCCGCGCTCGGGCCCTCAGGAGCTGTAGCCGGCGGGTTGCTGCCAGGCTTCGGTTTCAGCTGAATGTCGAGGTAGTTGCTTGATGCTACCGTCAGATCGACGCGCTCAACGACTTCGTCATATCCAGGAAATCTCACTCGCACCAAATAAACCGCGGCGTCCAGTCCTTCGACGTCAAATTTTCCTGTGCTGTCGGTTATGACCTGTGCCGCGTTGCCTCCGCTGTCTGCCTCCACATCAACAATGACGCGATACAGCGCCTGATGAGTTTGAGTGTTGCGGACCGATCCGCGGATCGAAGTGCGGCCAGCGCCGGGATAGTTCTGCGCAAGAGCAGAGGCGCAGGAAAGGATTGCAAGAATTGACGCAGAGACTGATCGCACGCCCATGGAGCCCCCTTAGCAAGTAAGCAAAAACGGGGAGAGCTTATCAGCTCTCCCCGCGCAAGAAAAACGGCTAGTCGTTAGAACACGAACCGCGCACCCAAACGAGCGTAGAACGGCCGCTGGAAGCCGAGCGGGATCCCGATGTTACCGCTGCCTGTTGGCTTCAGGTAGTCGGCATTCGGAATCAGGAACGAACGATCCTGGTTTTGATCAATTCGTATCTGCGTTCTCTGGTTGGTAACGTTGAATAAGTCGGCGACGAAGTGCAAACTCTGCCTCTCACTCAACTTCCAAGCGTAATCGGCGTGAACATCGCCCTGTCCGAATGTCGCCTCACGTCCTAGCGCACCGCGTCCCCCAACCGGGATTTCGCCCGCGTTCAGGTACACAGGATGTGCCCTTAAGTCGTTGATGGGATCTCCAGTCTGGATCCGTGCAGCTGCTCCCAATGTTAAATTTCTCAGGAATGAGCGTGTAAAGGTGTAACTGACGAAGTTGTTGAACGTGTGCCGGCGATCCGTGTTGAGATTGCCAACGGCGAACTGATCACCTAACAGATTCAGGCGTCCAGGAGTGAAGTCAAAGAGCGAGCTGATGCTCGGATCGCTCTGGCCGTTATCGTTTCTGAACGCTCCTTCGTAGTTACCCAAGAGTTCTGACCAGCGGTAATTCATCCGCCACTGCCAGCCGTTGCTGAAGCTCTTATTGGCCTCCAACTCCACTGCTCGATAGATGCGAACTGGGTTCGCAAATCCATCCGGGATACCGTCAGGAGTAGGGACACCAGCGACATCACCGTTCGTCACGCACACATCTCCCAAGTCGTTTCCGCTTGAATCTGGGACATCGTTCGCAAACAGGCCGGGAGCAGGACAGTTGGTGCTGTTAGCTGTACCGGCTGGCATGTATATGTCTTTCTCGTTCACAAACAGGTCTGTTGCCCCTGAGGGGTTCGCGATTTCGAACTGCTGAACCACACCGGCATCGGAGGCCTCGGGCGACAAACCAGCCATATCCTCGACTATGCGCCTAAGTCTACGGTCTTGAAACCGAAGATCGACGGTCAACCCATACTTAAATTCGTGTTCGATTCCACCTACAAACTCCTGCAAATATTGCATTTTTGTGCCTTTGGCAATCGCCTCGCCCGACTGATTAGAAACCGCCCCAAATGCACCCGACAGATCGTGGGCATCGTCCAAAACCAATGGAGCGAGCGTTCCGTCTGAGTTGGTCAACAGGTTCCCGCCCACACCCCCCAAAGAGCCATCGGTCGGCGGTAACCAGTATGCAAAGTAGGCATCTTGCTCGTTGCTCAAGGAACGAATGGCCAGATCCAGCGGAATTGCATAGCTGTATCGAGCGAAGTTGCCATATATCTTCGTCTTTCGATCTCCAAGCGGATCAATCGCCAAGCCAAAGCGAGGAGACCAATTATCAGTAAAGGTGTAATGCACTAAAGTGGGTTGATTTGTTATCGGATTCACATAAGGTGAACCTTGCATCATCTGCTGATCCCACCGATAACCGGCGTTAACCGTGATGTGCCTGCCGATCGCCCACGTGTCATTCGCATAACCAGCGTGATACCGTCCCGAAGTGTGGAACCGGGGGTCACTAAAGGTACCGCGAGTCTGTAGCAGCACCACAGGCACATCGCCGTATCCCGGGATGTTTGTAAACGCACAGCCGGCTGGGTTCGCTACCGGATCGCAAAAGCCGGGGTCGAGGCGCAGTTGGAATGCGGCGTTATCCGTCAGCCCCGTGGGAAGACCAGACGCTGCTGCCATCAACGGCGGAATATCGAATCTGCCTCCAGGCCGATCAGAACTGCCAGCATAGTAATTCCGCTCGTAACGGTACCCGACCGTGAAAGTGTGGCTTCCCAGCTTATTCCATACCTTCTGGGTATCGAAGCTCAGTGCATAGTTATCACCGTTTGTGTTTTCAAAAAACCCGCCGAATAATCCCTGTCGCTGGTATTGCCCGGTCAACGGTGTGCCGAGCGGGCCCAGCGGACTCCCACTTGCACCCGTTCGACCTGTCAAATCGGCAATTGAGTAAACGTCAGGATTCTTCAAAGTGTCAGTGAGGTAATTGTGCCCCCACGACCACGATGCGTTGACAAGCCAAGTAGGCGAGAGTGTTCCGTTATAGCGGACAACCCAGTTGCGTGTTCCATTAGACAGCTTATCGTAAGAGGTTGTGCTGAGTGTCGCCAAAGTCGCATTCGGACCGAAATCGGACTCGCGAGTAGGATCGCCAAAGATCGAGGTTTCGAACACATGGTTGTCAGATAACTTAAACGTGAGCTTCCCAGAATAGTCATAGCTATACTGACCTAAGGTCGCGTTCGGCAATGGAGAGAGTCCAGTCACCCCATGCATCGTCGCGAACTGGTCATAGTACGCGTTGTAAGAAGGGTTAAATGCGCCAAAGAAGAACAGCCGGTTCTTAAGCAGCGGTCCACCGATCTCCGCATCGACGTCCCACTCTCCCTGATGCGCCGTAATACCGTTTTGGTTCACACGGCCAAAGTTATCCGGGTTCAATCGTTCTCGTTCAAACTGCTGCGGCCCAAAGAAGCCTGAAATCTCGCCATGGAATGCATCGGTACCTGACTTCGTAACAATCTGGACGATGCCGCCCGTGCTCTTTCCGTATTGCGGCTCATAACCACCGGTCTTAACGTCGACTTCCTTCACGAATGAAAGATTGATACCAGTCGCCAGCGGCCCGTATACGCGCGAATAAACCCCGATACCACCAAAGGCGCCGTCGGTAATGTTCACACCATCGGCTACGTACTGGTTCTCTAGTCCGCTGCCACCGGCGATCGACGGATTCGCAGACCCTGTCGCGCCTCCACTCGTCACGCCTGCGCTAGCATAAAATAGGCCGGTTACATTTCGCGCAGTCGGAATATTTTGATAGAACGTGTCGTTCAGGTTCGTTTCCATCTTCGTGGAGGTCTCATCAATTCCAGCAGTGCTACCGGAGACCTCGACGACTTCAGTCGAGCCGCCTGGCTCCAATGTTAGCCGTAAAGACGAAGTCCGGTTGGTGAAGACTTCCACCTGCTTCACCTCGGTCGACTTGAACCCGCTGGCGTCCGCCTTCACGGAGTAAAAGCCTGGGGTTAGAAGATTGAACGAAAACCGTCCTTCGCCGTCCGTCTTCGTCGTCAACTTGCCGGTCGGACCGGTCATAGTCACGGTTGCCGTTGTGACAACCGCACCTGATGGATCAAAAACCGTTCCACCTAAGTTGCCTTTTACAGTGGACTCTTGCGCCCAAAGCGCGAGAGAGAACAACGTAGAGAGTGACAGAATCGCGACGCGCACCTTCATTGTGGCTCCTCAAGTCGGAGTATGTTTAGAATTGCAACCCCAATAGAACGGGGGACGCTGTGTCTCGTACGTTGCACGTTTGTTACCCACGTAATGGATAATCCTAAGTAGAAGAAAATATGATAGTTGCTTATTCTTAGTAAACGATTGTACGGAAAATTGTATGTTTTTGTGGGTTGTTTTATGAATTCTGGTAGGTACGGGATGCGAGATTTTGATTACCGACGAGTCAGGACGTAGGACTGGCCATGAGCTGTTTGGCTCTCTTCTCAGCAGCCGTGGCTTTTTCGGCCTGACCGATCCGTCGGTAATAATCTGCTAGGCCAAGCTGAAGGGTCGCGCTTTTCGGATTCAACGTTACTCCCGACTCCATGACCGCGACTGCCTTTGCTTGGTCTCCCAGTTGGAGGAAGCTCTCAGCCAATCGCACGATAGTTTGCTCATCTGTTGATTCGCGCAAACCACCTCGACTATAGAGTTGGACCACGTTGCCGTAGTCTTTTCGATCGAAGTAGAGATCAATCAGCTTGTCGCGAAAGCGCTCGTTCAGTGGGTCTTGGGTATAAGCCGAACGGAACCATTCCAGCGCTTCCTGCTTCTTGTCCTGAGTGGAATAACAAAGAGCTCTTTGCCAAGCCATTTCTCCCGGTGCCGGGGCCGCTTCTGTGATGTTCCAAGCAGGCACCGGACCTCCGGCAGTGACCACAGAGAAATTAATCGACCGAAATGACTTACTCTGGGATTCTGGATCACGCAACGTCATCACCAAGCGATAATTGCCGGGCGGCAAATCAGCAGTAAGGATCTGCTTTCCGTTGATAATTGATCCACCTTGGTCAAGCTGGTTTAAAGGAAGCTGGTCAGGAATTGTCTTCGTATCCTGCGCTCCTAATCGACCGTAGACGTACTCAATATTGAGACTCCTGTAAGACTTTGCCGCGCCTTTCGCGATTGGAGCCCAAACCTGGTAGAAAAACCGCAACGGCTCTCCCTGAATCAGCTCCAACCCGGCTCCGGCTCGGGGAACGAACTTAACCCCTGCACCAGCAAAAGGTTCGAAGTGATCGGCGTTCCCGGGTACGGTACGGGCGGCAACGAACGGCACAATATCCGATAAGCCTAGTTCGCCATCGGAGACCCCTGGAACGCTGATGTCCATGCCTTTGTGAAATGCGATACCACCCAACAAGTCGGCAATCTCAAACTGCACTTTATATTTACCGGGTGCCAGCGGAATCAGTCCTTCGTAGCCAAAGACCTTGCCTTTGACATCTTCAAACTCACCGGATGAAAGGCTTTTTGCAACTTTCTCGTCCTCGGAGAAGATTGACTTCCCGTCGGAGTCCTGTACCTTTACCGAAACAAGTAGCGAATAATAGTATTCGTCCTTGGATTGCCTGATGGTAAGGTCTTCAGGCTTTTTCAGTCGCAGAAGGTAATGCAAGTTGGGATTTCCCACTGAATCGCGCAGAACAACGGTAAACGCATCGAGAAATTCCTCTCCGAGCACGACACGATGTGAAACGTCTTCCAGCAACTTTCGGCGATTTTCCAGAATAGTTTTCGACAGAGGATTGTTCGCCAAGTTCTGAATGGTGGCGAGCATAACATCGGAGGCCAAGCTGGCTGTACCTGCACTCGTGTCAACGGGCTCGTCTGGAATCAGACTCAGCGTCTCGCGTGCCACGTCACTACCCGCGCTATCGCTAATTGCCTTTAAGGCGTCCTGCCGACTAGGGCCGACTATTGCAGTGATCAGTTTTTCTGGCCCGTCACTATACGGATGATAGAGGCGAAACTCATCCATGACATCTCGTTGATAAAAGATCACATAGAAAAAAGGTGGCAATGCCGGGTTGGTATTGGAGTAGAACCAAATCTCCATGGGTGTGACCTTCTGCAGGCCGAGGAGCTTTTGTCTTTGCGCCGGTTCACCCAACGTGATATAGACGCGCCCCATATCGGTCCGCCAGCCGGGCGTGTGCGAAGTGTGGCCGAAATATTGGTTTGCATATTCGATCCGTCGGTAATGTTCCGTGCGGTAGGTGTTATCGGGCGCTCCCGGGCTAGGATTACGAACCTCCCAGAAATGCTCGATAAAACGCTCACGGTCTGCGTCGGTCGCAAGGTCGAGGAAAGACTTCTTTTCCTCATTCGTGATGATGTAGACCACGTCCTGCTGTAGCCAGTTTTTATATTTTTCCGGTAATGACTGCTGTGAAACCGCGAATGCAGGATTTACGGCTAGAGCCGTCGAAAGGAAGAGGAGAAAAAAAATCAGGATTCGCCTGACCCAGACTCGGAATCCAAGGGAGTAACGCAATACCATTGCCGGTTAGTGTAGCATCCGGTACGACGATTTGCAGATCACCCTACCCTCTTCACGATCGGCGTATTCATCTTGTACTTGCGCTCGACGGTTTTGCCGCCAGCATCCTTGATCCGTAGCACGAACGTCGGCAGGTCGCCTTCTTTTCCGAAGTCTTCATGGGAAACGGTTGCCGGCAGCACACCGTTAAGGTTGCGCTCGCGGTAGGCGGTCTCGTAGCGGTGCCGTTTAACGTTCCAAGTAAAAACCCGGGCCTGGTTGTAGTCGAAGGGCATACCATCTCTCGACTCGGTCAGCAGCATGAGATATTGCGGGACTTTTCTGTCTCCGTCGTTCACTTCGTTCAGCACGAAGCAGCCAACGATCCGCTGCCCTTCCGCATATTGCGCAACATCCAAGGACACATCTAGGTCTATCAGGCGACCGAGCACCCAACCAACATGATTTTGTGAATCGCGGACCAGCCACCAGTCTTCCATGGGCTTGGTAATCTTTATGGACGATTCGGTCGCTTGCAGCTTGGCTCCGGGAAGATTTTTCTCTACTGTCGCGCGCCGCAGAACCGACACCTTGGCCCCCTCAGCCAACTGATACAGGTGCTCTGTGTCTCTTCCGGGTTCGACGTGAAAGTTCGTATCATTTCGTGTGGTGGCGGTGCCCACGACGGCCGCTTCCTTTTCTTCTTGCGCCATCTGTTGGAAGCGGTCGAAGACTTGCTGGCTCACAAGATACCGCTGCTCGACCCAGCCTTCCTGGCCGTTCGCCGTGCGTATTTTCGCGAAGCGCTTTTCGCGATCAAGTACTTCGACCTTATCGCCGTTCTTCGCCGTTCCTACCTTGTTATAGGTTTGCGCAAGCTGATCGCGAAGCGTGACTTGCGGGGCTGAGACGTAGTCCGTTTCAAGCACACGCTGGCGACGCTTTCCGCAGGCGGTCAATAACGCCAGAGCACACACCAGCGCAGCGAGTTTCTTGTGGAAAGGAGCCACGAGATCAGAATCAATATAGCGCAACTATTAGACGCTGCTAGTTACGAATGGGGTGAGAGTTGTAAGCGGATTGCATTGAGAGTACAAATCTGACAAAGATTCGTCCAACATGAAATGTCGGAGGAGTGAAATGTCTGGGAAACACATGTTCGTTTGCTCCCTGATTCTGTTTCTCGCGCCAACACCGCCTTGCCCAGCCGAAGACGGAACGACGGCCCCGATCACTCCTCGCACCTATCTCGAACAGGCACTTGACATCATGCAAGAAAACGCGCTGCACAAGAACGAAATTGCTTGGCCTACCCTTCGTGAGCAAACTCTCGCCCGCGCCCAAGCCGCCAAGACCCCTTCCGAGACCTATACAGCCATCGCATTCGCCCTTTCTCAGCTAAAGGAACATCACAGTTTTCTGCAGCTGCCCGACAACCTTCCAGATCAGCAAAAACAAGCCATTTACACGGAGATCTGGAAAATCTTGGCAGCACGCAGAGGCGCTAATGGAGAAAGGAAACCATCTCCTTTCGCACCCTCGACCGAAATCAAGGGACACATAGACCAATGGAAGGGGAAGGCCTTTGCCCATGTTGTGGTTCCAGCCTGCGGCGCAAAGTACGCGGAGTGGGAGAAGAACGATGCCGAGTTCCAGCAGTTTGCTGATGGGCTGCAGGCATTGGTCGTCGAATTGAATTCACACAGTCCCGAGGGTTGGATCGTCGATCTCCGAGGAAATGGCGGCGGAAACATGTGGCCGATGCTGGCCGGCGTGGGTTTGTTATTGGGAGAGGCGGAGCTCGGTACATTCAATTTTGCGGGAGGGTATCGCGCACCGTGGCGCTACAAAGGCGGAGTTGCGGAGAGCGAGGCAAACCACGAATCGCACGTGAGCAAACCTCCGTTTGCGCTACCGGGCACGCCGCCCGTGGCCGTCCTCTTCGATCGGGGAACCGCGAGCTCGGGAGAGGCAGTAGCTATTTCCTTTGCTGGCCGGGCACGAACCCGCTCTTTTGGTGAACACACGGCAGGCTTCTCCACCTCGAACGGCCGGTACCCGCTAGCAGATGGCGCAGTTCTTTTTTTGTGTAATGGGGTTGAAGCCGATCGGACGGGCAAACTCTACCCGGATGGCCTTGATCCCGACGTCGCTGTCACCGAACCTGACACGCGGCCCGAAGAGAACGTGGACGAGGCATTGCTGGCCGCTCAGAAATGGCTGACCGAGGAAGCCAGTCATAAACCCTGAGCTTGCAACTACAGAATCCGCTCGTGCATATACCCGCTGGCGCTCAGCGCGGAGAGAATCTCCGCGATGTGGTCGGGGCCGCGAGTTTCCATGGTGATGTCAATTGCGGTATCGCCGAGGTTCACGCCGTAGTAGGCGCGGTCATAAGAAGTCTCGACGATGTTGGCGCGGTGCTGGGCCAGTATTCCGGTCAGCCGGTGCAGAGCTCCGGGATAATCCGGAAGATGGACGCGAAGCCGAACTAGGCGGCCGTCTTTGACCAGACCTCGCTCCATAATTCGCGACAGCAAGCTCACATCGATGTTGCCACCGCACACCAGCACGGCAACTTTCCTTCCGCTCAGCGAGGTCTTGCGGTTAATAAGAGCGGCGATGGCTGCCGCGCCTGCACCTTCCGCCAACGTTTTTTCGCGCTCTAACAGAAGGAGAATCGCGTTCGCAATTTCCTCTTCATCTACCGTGACAATGTCGTCGACATACTTCTGAATGAGCGGAAGCGTTTTTTCACCGGCGCGGCGCACGGCAATGCCATCGGCAATCGTCGCCGCCGGAGTCAGTGTCACCGGATGGCCTTCAGCGATGGCGACTTTCATTGAAGGCAAACGCGCTGGCTGCACACCAATCACCTGCACCTTGGGATTTGTTTCCTTCACCGCGCAGGCGACACCGGAGATCAGTCCTCCGCCGCCTATAGGAGCAACTACTGCTTCGATCTCGGGGACCTGCTGCAAAATCTCCAGCCCCATCGTGCCCTGACCGGCCATCACAACTTCGTCGTCAAAAGGATGGACGAAGGTCATGCCAAACTGCTGGCTTCGGCGCATCGCCTCTTCGCACGATTCGTCGTAGTTGGCGCCGTGCAGGATGACCTCTGCGCCATAACTCTTCGTGGCCGAAACTTTGATCAGCGGCGTAGTCAGAGGCATGACGATTTGCGCGCGGATTCCATGCTTCCCTGCGTGGTACGCGACACCCTGCGCGTGGTTTCCTGCCGAAGCCGCAATCACACCGCGTGACCGCTCCTCGGGAGTGAGCGTCAGCAGCTTGTTCAACGCACCACGCTCCTTGAAGGCGCCGGTGCGCTGCAGATTATCCAGCTTGAGGTAGACCGAGTTGCCGGTGAGCGGAGACAGGTTCTCGGAGCGCGCACATGGCGAAAGATAGATCGAATCGCGAATTCGTCCGAGGGCTTCCTGAATCGCGGCAAGCGTGACCGCAGGTTGCGGGGCTTTTGCTGGCTTGGTTGTCATGAGAATGGGTTTCGACATTTGCTACAAGCCAGAAACGTACGGAGCCCTTCCTCGCGTTCTTTGCGGATTGTCTTCCCGTCCTTCGCGGTTTAGAAGCTCTGAACCGCAAAGCTCGCAAAGTCATTCGCGAAGGTCGAAAAGGGAACCCGATCCGGTCTCGCGACCGGCCGTCCAAACCAGCTAGAACCTTTTATGCAGGAATCAAATCGCGCCGGGATCTTGCTTTCGCTGCAGGCTTCGCGACTTGTTTGCTCAAGTACGTATCGACGCATGCTGCTGCCTTCCTTCCTTCCGCAATTGCCCACACCACAAGGGATTGTCCGCGACGCATGTCTCCTGCCGCGAAGACTCCGGGCACAGACGACATGTAATCGGCGCCCGTCTCGACATTTCCGCGCGCGTCGAGCTTCACTCCGAGCTGTTCGATCATCCCACTGCGCACCGGGCCAGTGAATCCCATAGCCAGCAGAATGAGATCGGCATCCATTACGAATTCACTACCGGCGACTGGCTCAAATTTCGGGGGAGGGCCAACTTTAATGCCATGCAATCGCCTGACATTTCCGTTTTCGTCGCCGGTAAACTTTGTGGTCGCCACACTCCACACTCGAACTCCGCCTTCTTCGTGCGCACCTTCCACGCGCAACTGCATCGGCCACAGGGGCCAAGGGGTGAGCGGAGATCGGTCGGCAGGTGGCATCGGCATGATTTCGAACTGGTGTACCGAAATTGGTTTTTGCCGGTGCACGGTGCCAAGACAATCGGCTCCAGTATCGCCGCCCCCAACAATGATGACGCGCTTACCGGTAGCAAGAATGTCCTGCGCGGGATCAAGTTCGTCGCCTTGGCAGCGCTTGTTTGCTTGTGGGAGGAAATCCATCGCGAAATAAATTCCCTTCAGTTCCCTCCCCGGGGCGTTCAGATCGCGCGGAGCCTCGGCACCGCCAGCAAGCAGAATCGCGTCGAACTCGCGTTGCAAATCTTCCACTGGTACGGAATGACCGACGTGAGCATCGGTAACGAACTTCACGCCCTCTGCTTCCATTTGCTCGAGCCGGCGGTCAAGAACCTGCTTCTCCATTTTGAATTCGGGAATGCCATAGCGGAGCAGGCCACCAATGCGATCAGCCTTTTCGTAAACCGTTACCCAGTGTCCGGCACGATTCAGTTGTTGCGCCGCCGCTAGGCCTGCGGGTCCGGAACCAATCACCGCGACTTTCTTTCCTGTTCGGAATTTTGGCGGCTCAGGACGAATCAGGCCCTCTGCCCATCCGCGCTCGACGATGCTCTTCTCGATCTGCTTAATCGTAACCGCTGGCTCGTTGATACCAAGCACACAAGCCGCTTCGCACGGCGCGGGACAGATACGTCCGGTGAATTCAGGAAAATTGTTAGTGGAATGAAGTTGGCGCAGCGCTTCTTTCCAGCGTCCGTGATAGACGAGGTCGTTCCAATCAGGAATCAGATTGTTAACAGGACATCCCGTGTGGCAGAACGGAACACCGCAATCCATGCAGCGTGCGCCTTGAGTGCGCAACTTCTCTTCCGAGAAGTCCTGGTAAATTTCGAACCAGTCGTTCACCCGCTGCGCGACCGGGCGCCGCGTCGCGGTCTCGCGTCCATATTCCATGAAGCCGGAGGCCTTACCCATGCAGCGCCTCCACTAATTCCGTAACCGGAACCGGCTGGCCAGGAATGTATTGGTAGCGGCTCCGAGTGACGCCAAGCACCCGCTTGAACTCGTGCGGAAAGATCTTGATGAAACGCGGCAAGCTCTCTGCCCAGTTATCGAGGATGCCTTTCGCCCGCTTGCTTCCCGTGAGCTCGTAATGCTTCTTGATCAACTCACGCAAGAGCTTCACATCTCGAGGCTCGATGACCGGCTCGAGGTCCACTGATGCCAAGTTGCATCTCTTCTCTGTGAAATCACCCTTTTCGTCGAACACGTAAGCAATACCGCCGCTCATGCCCGCCGCAAAATTTCTCCCGCATGATCCGAGCACAATCGCAAGGCCATTGGTCATGTACTCGCAACCGTGATCGCCAACACCCTCGACGACTGCAGTCGCGCCGGAATTCCGTACCGCAAAGCGTTCGCCCGCGACGCCGCTGAAGAAGGCCTCGCCGCTGGTCGCGCCATAGAGCACGACGTTGCCGATGAGAATGTTTTCTTCTGCCGCAAACCTCGAATCCTTCGGCGGATATACAACTAACCTGCCTCCCGAGAGTCCTTTGCCGACGTAGTCGTTCGCATCGCCCTCGAGGGTCATAGTCACGCCTGAAGCCAGAAAGGCGCCGAAGCTTTGTCCCGCTGAGCCTTCAAACTTGATCCGGATAGTATCTTCCGGAAGCCCCGCCGAGCCATATCTCTTTGCGATTTCGCCGCTAAGCATCGCACCCACCGTGCGATGCACATTGCGTACGGGGAAGCTCATCTCGACTGGAGTCTTGCTTTCCAGCGCCTCTTTGGCACCGGAAATCAACTCGTGATCAAGCGCCTTCTCCAATCCGTGATCCTGTGACTGCACACAGTGCCGCGCCACGCGCCCCGGCAGCGGCGGATTGTAGAGAATTGCAGAAAGATCCACGCCGCGAGCTTTCCAGTGATCGACTGCCGGCTGCATGTCGAGCATGTCGACTCGCCCGACCATCTCGTCCACTTTGCGGAAGCCCAGCTCCGCCATGTACTGCCGCACTTGTTCCGCAACAAAGAAGAAGAAATTGATCACATGTTCCGGCTGCCCAGCAAATTTCTTTCGCAGGACGGGATCTTGCGTAGCGATGCCGACCGAACACGTATTCAGGTGGCACTTGCGGAGCATGATGCAGCCCATAGCAACGAGGGGCGCCGTTGCGAATCCGAATTCCTCGGCACCAAGCAACGCCGCGATGACCACATCGCGTCCAGTTTGCAGCTTGCCATCGGTCTGCACCCGGATGCGGCTGCGCAGGTCGTTCATCAACAGGACCTGCTGTGTTTCCGCTAACCCGAGTTCCCATGGAATTCCCGCGTGCTTAATCGAACTGAGTGGTGAAGCGCCAGTACCGCCAGAGTCACCTGAAATGAGGACAACGTCCGCGTGTGCTTTCGCAACTCCTGCAGCGACAGTTCCTACACCGATCTCTGAAACCAGCTTCACCGAAACCCGCGCCTGCGGATTCACATTCTTCAGGTCGTAAATAAGTTGCGCCAGATCTTCGATCGAATAAATGTCATGATGCGGCGGCGGAGATATCAATCCCACACCGGGAATCGAATGGCGTAAACGCGCGATCACATCATCGACTTTGTGTCCGGGAAGCTGTCCGCCTTCACCTGGCTTCGCGCCCTGGGCCATCTTGATCTGAAGCTCGTCGGCATTGACCAGGTAATTTGCCGTCACACCAAATCGCGCCGAAGCAACTTGCTTGATCGCGCTGCGTCGCCAGTCACCATTGACGTCCGTTTTATAGCGCTCTTCGTCTTCTCCACCCTCGCCGGTGTTTGACTTTCCTCCAATCCGGTTCATCGCAATGGCAAGCGTCTCGTGCGCTTCTTTGCTGATCGAACCGAACGACATTGCCCCGGTGGTAAATCGCTTGACAATTTCTTTCGCAGGCTCGACCTCTTCAATCGCTACCGGCTTGCGCCCTTTCTTGATCTTCATCAAGCTGCGCAAAGTCGCAAGATTTTGATTTTGCGTGTCGATCAGGTCAGCGTATTCTTGAAATGTCTTGTAATTCCCTTCGCGAACGCTGTGTTGCAGTTTGCTGATGGTGAGCGGATTCAGCAGGTGGTACTCGCCATTCACGCGAAAATGGTAGCTGCCGCCGACCGCCAGCTCAGTGTCAACATCCGTTACCGTGCGGAATGCAAACTCGTGTTTCAGTTGCGCCTCGCGGGCAAGCACCTGAAGCCCCACGCCCCCGATTCGCGAAGTAGTACCCGCGAAACAGGAATTAACGAGTTCTTCGCTCAGCCCAATGGCCTCGAACACCTGCGCGCCGCGATAGCTTTGCAAGGTGGAGATGCCCATCTTTGAGAACGTCTTCAGCAGGCCTTTATTGACGGCCTTGATGAAGTGCTTAACGGCCACATCGGCAGTCATGCCACCGGGCAGATAGCCGCGAGCGGCAAGATCTTCGAGTGTTTCGATCGCAAGATAAGGATTAATCGCGCTCGCGCCGTATCCGATCAGCAACGCAAAATGCATCACTTCGCGCGGCTCCCCGGATTCGATGATCAGCGCAACCTGCGTTCGAGTTTCCTCGCGCACCAGCAAATTGTGAACTGCAGCAAGCGCCAGCAAACTCGGGATCGGAGCGTAGTTTTTGTCCACCCCGCGATCCGAGAGAATCAACAGCGTGTATCCGGATTTAACCGCCAGTGAAGCACGGCGTGAAAGCTCATCTAACGCCGAGCGCAGTCCCGCCTCGCCGTCTTCCGCGCGGAACAACGCCGGGAGAGTGATCGCGAGCAAATCACCTTGCGACACACGGCGCAGCTTCTCAAGATCACGGTTGGTGAGAACGGGATGCGCTAGTTTCAGGGTGTGGCAATTCTCAGGAGTCTCATCGAGAATATTGCGCTCGGTGCCGATATAGCTGATGAGCGACATCACCATTTCTTCGCGGATAGGGTCGATCGGCGGGTTCGTAACTTGCGCGAAGAGCTGCTTGAAATAGTTGAATAGCGGCTGCGGCTTGTCGCTCAAACAAGCGAGCGGCGTGTCGGTCCCCATCGAACCGACGGGCTCTTCACCTTTGGCCGCCATCGGCTCAATGATCATCTTCAAATCTTCATCGGTGTAGCCGAAGGCACGTTGCCGAGAAAGGATCGTCGCGTGATCGGACGCATGCACGCGCACCGGCTCTGGCAATTGGTCAAGAGTGATCTGATTCTCTTTCAGCCACTGCTCGTATGGCTGGCGGGCCGAGAGCCGAGCCTTGATTTCTTTGTCGGAAATGATTCGGCCTGCGACTGTATCGACCAAGAACATTTTTCCCGGCTGCAACCGGCCTTTGCGCTTCACCTTTTCCGGAGGAACAGAGAGAACACCAGCTTCTGAAGCCATGACAACCAGGTCATCGTCTGTGACCACATATCGTCCCGGTCGCAAACCGTTGCGGTCGAGCGTTGCACCGATGACTCGGCCATCGGTAAAGGCAATCGCTGCTGGGCCGTCCCACGGCTCCATTAACGAGCAGTGGTACTCGTAAAACGCGCGCTTCTCCGGCTTCATGTGCGGATTTCCCGCCCATGCTTCCGGGATCAGCATGGCCATCACGTGGGGGAGGGTGCGGCCTGACTGAAACAGGAGTTCTACAGCATTGTCGAAGCTTGCTGAGTCGCTTCCACCTGGCTCGATGATCGGGAATAGCTTCTTGATGTCCTCTCCAAACAGAGGGGAGTCAAGAATCGATTGCCTTGCGTGCATCCAGGCAACGTTACCTTTTAATGTGTTGATCTCGCCATTGTGCGCGACGTAGCGGTAAGGGTGGGCCAGCTTCCAGCTCGGAAAGGTGTTCGTAGAGAATCGTTGGTGGACCAAACACAACGCACTGGTTACGTCGGGATCGGAAAGCTCGCCGTAGAAATTCGCGATTTGCGGGGCAAGCAGCAGGCCTTTGTAAACAATGGTTCGACATGAAAGCGAAGGAATATAGAAGAATTCCTTGTCTTCAATCTCCGATTTTGCGATTTCGTTTTCCGCCCGTTTGCGCACAACGTACAACTTGCGTTCGAATGCGTCCTCATCGATCTCCGCCGGACGGCCTATGAAAATCTGCTGGATGTAAGGCTGCGAAGCCCGTGCGACGCGCCCGATTGCGTCGCCGTCGACCGGCGTGTCGCGCCAGCCCAAAACCGTGAGTCCCTCTTCCCGGATGATTCGCTCGAGAACACCTTCGCAATTCAGCCGCGGATGCTTCTCCACCGGCAGGAACGTTATTCCTACCCCGTACTCGCCGGGAGTAGGCAAGGAGAAGCCCAACGCCTCGCATTCCCGCGCAAAAAACTTATGCGGAATTTGAATCAGCACTCCCGCGCCATCGCCAGTCTCTGGATCACACCCGCAGGCACCGCGGTGCGTGAGATTGATGAGGACCTGAATTCCCTGCTCGATAATCTGGTGGCTCTTCTCACCGCGAACACTGGCTACAAAACCGATTCCGCAAGCGTCGTGCTCGTGCGCCGGATCATAAAGCCCCTGCGCCGGCGGCAAACCGTTGTTTGTCTTCCAAACCTTCAGAGGAACTCTCCCGGAGGGGGGTGACAGGCAAACGAGGACACCAAGACCTGTATATATCTTTGTTACAGCGACTTGGGGTCAAAAGTACAATTCAGAATTTCGATTCGGCAGATGGAAAAATCAGGAGACATCCGGTGCATCGGAGTGAGATCACTAGACCATTTTTTTTGATTCTCCTCATCAAAAAACCGGTTTGTTGCGGTTCCGCGCACTTCAGGTATATTGAACTGTCATGCCGTCCACGCTCCAGACCATCATGTTCCGCATAAGTACGGGGACACGAATTACTGTCTGGCGTGGGCGTTGAGCTGAAGCCAAAGAATCTGCTCAAAACCCACGACTAATCAAGGTCGTGGGTTTTCGTTTATATGGGGCTTATTAAGAGTTTATGCGTGTAAAGTCTTGGATGGTGCGCTCATGATTGTGATGAAATTCGGCGGTACGTCGGTCGAAAGCTCGGAGGCGATCGGGCGCGTTGCGAAAATTGTTGCCAGTCGCCGCCAACAGTCACCCATTGTCGTCGTCAGCGCCATGGCCAAAGTTACAGACCAGCTTGTCTCAATCGGGCAACAAGCTGCAGCGGGCAATTCTGAAACTGCGCTCCAGGCAGTCCAATCGCTTAGACAGCGACATTTCAACACAGCGGATGAACTGCTGGGAGCAAAGCGCGCGGCCAGCTTGCGACCCAAGCTCGAAGCCCACCTTTCCGAGCTGGAGAAATTTGTTAATGGCCTAGCTGCCGTGCGAGAACTTACACCACGGGGTAGCGATTATCTGCTCTCCTTCGGAGAACTGCTCTCCAGCCTCATCGTCGCCGATGCATTCACGGTTCGTGGATTAAATGCCGCCTGGATTGACTCTCGCGGATGTATAGTCACCGACGCGACCTACACTCGCGCCGTCCCACAGATGAACGAGACGCACGATAAATGCAAGAAGAAGATTCTTCCTCTTCTCGCTAAAAAGCGCGTACCCGTCATGGGAGGCTTTATCGCTGCAACCACCGAAGGCATACCGACAACCCTTGGCCGAGGTGGGTCAGATTATTCCGCAGCCATCGTTGGCGCCGCTCTCGACGCCGACAAGATCGAAATCTGGACCGATGTCGAAGGCATGATGACCACAGATCCGCGCCTGTGCCCGGATGCACGAACGATTAAGCGCATCAGCTTCAACGAAGCTGCTGAGCTTGCCTACTTCGGCGCGAAGGTCCTTCACCCAGCAACTCTGCTTCCGGCAATCCACAAGAACATCCCCGTTTACGTGCTGAATTCGCGCAACCTGGAGAGCACTGGAACTGAGATCACCGCGCAGGCCCCTCCGAGCGACGATGTGTTTCGCGCGATCACGGCGAAAACTGGCGTCAGCATTGTGAACGTGGTCGCGTCGCGCGGCATCATGGTCCATGGCTTTCTGCGCTCCGTCTTTGAGACGCTCGACCGCCATTCGATGCCGGTCGACATCGTCGCCATCTCCGAAGTCAGCATGTCTTTCACTATGGAGACCAAGCGCTTGCCGAAAGCGCTGCTTGCGGAGCTCGAAAAAATCGCGGACGTAAACCGAGAAGATCAACAGGCCATTATTTGCCTCGTCGGTGAGGACATTCATGGCAAGCCCGGCATTGCCGCCAGCGTATTCAGCACCATGGCGGACGCGGGCGTGAACATTCGCATGATTTCGCAGGGCGCATCAGAAATTAATATCAGTTGCGTTATTCAGGAAAGCGATGTGCCCAGAGCTGTGCGTCATCTGCACGAACATTTTTTCCCGCCTCCGAAGAGCACAAAGGCAAGCTCTGTTCACAACAAGAAAAATGGCATGGAAAAGAAACCCGCAGTAAACGGGCATCGATTGCCCAATTTGCGGGGACCACACCTTCGGAAGCAAACAACGAGTACACTTGTGGGACTACGAGCGTCCCGCCCGTAGCCTACTGAGAATATATCAATGAAGCCATTGGCCAACTTGGCAGAGCCTGAAACATCAACCTGTTCCCGCGCCTCAAATTTCAAAGTTTTTAACGTCGCAATTGTCGGCTTTGGCACGGTAGGTGGCTCAGTGGCGCGTATTCTTTCGGAGCATCCAGTCGCGGGCCTTCGCCTTACTCACGTCTGCAATCGGAATATTGCACGCAAGCGCGTGAACTGGCTGCCTGAATCGGTTTGTTGGACAGAAGACATTAACGTCGTCCTTCGCTCGGATGCGCATATCGTTGTCGAACTCATGGGCGGACTCGAACCGGCCGGTTCCTGGATTCGCCGCGCTCTTGAATCCGGCAAGTCAGTTGTCACGGCCAACAAGCAGCTGATCGCACGCCACGGCCGAGAACTGGTGCGGATCGCTCGCGAGAACGGCCAGCACATCGCATTTGGTGCGTCGGTTGCAGGCGGCGTTCCCGTGATTTCGGGTTTGCAGGAAGGACTAGCTGGCGATGAACTTATCGAGCTCACAGGAATCCTGAACGGCACATGTAACTACATTCTGACGCGGATCGAAAGCGCCGGAATCCCATTCGCCGAAGCCTTGCGTGAAGCGCAGAAACTCGGCTTTGCTGAGGCCGATCCCACCGAAGATATCGACGGCTTCGATGCTCGCGCCAAGTTAACGATTCTCGCTCGCACCGGGCTCCGACTCTCAGCCAATCACGAGAGCATCGCAGCGCGAACAATTTCCACGATTGAGCCGATCGATTTCGAATACGCCAGGCTACTCGACTGCACCATCCGCCAGCTTTCTCGTGTCAAGAAGAGCTCTGACAAGCTTTACGCATCCGTTGAGCCAGGGTTGGTGCATTCGTCATCACCATTGGCGCGAGTAGATGGACCGCGAAATCTTGTGATCTCCACCGGCAGGTACGGCGGCGAGACTGTTTTCGCAGGCCACGGAGCGGGAGGTCATCCAACCGCAGTCGCCGTAGTCTCCGATCTGATTGCAATCGCCCGTTCGCGGCAAGTAAACGGCGCGGCTATCGACGAGGCGGACATTCCAGAACTCCCGGTTAGCGCGGATTTCACCTCGCGCCACTATCTGCGATTCACGGTTCAGGATGAGCCGGGAATCATCGCCAAGCTCGCCACAATTTTCTCCAATCTTGGAATCAACATCGATTCCGTATTTCAGAAACCTGGCTATCCCGCGTCCAGGCTCCCGTTTGTGATTACCCTTGAGCCTTGCCAGGCTTCGCTTGTGGATCGGGCTATGAAGGAAATTGCACGGCTTGAGTTCCACGTGCAGGCGCCGCTGAACTTACCAATCCTGGATTAATCGTCTTTGAACATCCGTGGCGTGAGAGCACAAGCTTACGCGATCGCCCGCTTGTCCTTCGAAAACGCCTTCTGTATCAACGTATACCTCGCCGCTCCAATAATTCCCGAATCATCGTTCAGCACGATTTTCACTGGCATGTCAGCCAAAAGCGCCTGCATCCTGCCTTTATCAAGGAACGACTTCATGAATATCGGATCGCGCATCTTGGGAACGATTTTCGCCGCAATGCTTCCGCCGATGAACACTCCTCCGGTTGCCATGAAGTTCAAAGCGCAATTGCCGGTGACCGACCCATATACGCTAACGAATATCGATAGCGCCTGTTCGCAGATGGCGACCTTGCCCTCGAGCGCCAGTTGCGAAATGAGTGCTGGCTGGTCCTTTGCCTGGCCCATCTGTTCCCGCAACCACTCTGGTTCCTCGGCCTTTTTCGTGTCGCGCAAAAATTCGTAAATGTTCTTGATCCCGGGTCCGGAAAGAATTCGCTCGCAGCTCACGTGCGGATGCTTCCTTCGCAAGTATTGCGCGAGCTCGGTTTCCAGATCGTTTGTCGGGGCAAAATCGGCGTGGCCGCCCTCGCAGGGAAAGGGATGATGCCTGTAGCCGTCCCAGTAGAGACCTGCTATTCCAAGTCCGGTTCTCGCGGAGATTACTAAGCGGTTGCCTTCTGCATCCTCAACGCCTTCGCTCAGCGTAACGAAATCCTTCGATTCAAGAGCATCCACTCCGTACGCATAAGCTTCGAGGTCGTTGATCAAGCCGACGGAGGGAAGCTTCAACTGCGTTGCCAAAGCCCGGGAGTCGATCGTCCACTCGAGGTTAGAAATTTTGCTCTTCCCGGCGCGTACCGGTCCCGCCACACCAAAACAGGCGCTGTGTACCAGAAGACTCTCACTGGTCACAAAGTCATTGACCAATTCCGCGAGCCCTGCGTGTTCCTGGCTTCTATAGGTCTTCTCGAAGACACGATGAAGCTGATTGCCTTCCGTCTGAAACGCCGCCAAGCGCACCCGCGTCGCACCGATATCGCCTGCGAGAATCATGCGATCGTCCTCCACTCCCTGCCATCACGTTGTAGCAATTCGTCGGACTCTTTTGGTCCCCACGTTCCCGCCGCGTAGTTGGGAAATCTACGCGGTGGCAAAGCCGTCCACACGTCGAGCATGGGATCGACGATGCTCCATCCAGCTTCGACCATGTCTGCCCGTTGAAACAAAGTTGCGTCGCCGATCATACAGTCGTACAGGAGGACCTCGTATCCCGTATACGCGTCCTGTCCAAAGTATTTCGAATACTCAAAACTCATATCTACAGAGCCGACTCGCAGAATCGGCCCGGGAATTTTGGCGCCAAAACTCAGCGAAATTCCCTCCACCGGCTGAATCTGGATTACCAGTTGATTCGAATGCTTTTTCACCGGTGCATTCCGGAACAGCTCAAACGGCGTTTTCCTGAATTGAATCGTGATTTCTGTATGCCGCCGCGTCAACCGCTTACCGGTTCGGAGATAGAACGGAACACCGACCCAGCGCCAGTTGTCGATATTCAATTTCATCGCGACAAAAGTCTCCGTTCTCGACTCTGGCGAAACTCCAGGCTCCGCACGGTAAGCGGGCACAGTGTCACCGCCGATCACGCCCCCGCCATATTGACCGCGCACGCTGTCGCGCAGAACATTTTCCGAGTCGAGCAGTTGCACGGCATGCAGTACCTTGGCCTGCTCGTCCCTCACTGCATCCGCCTGAAAAGAAACCGGTGACTCCATGGCGATCAAGCTGAGAAGCTGCATTACATGATTTGGAACCATGTCTCGTAGTGTGCCTGCGGTATCAAAGTATCCGCCCCTGAGCTCCACACCGACGGTCTCCGCGTTTGTAATCTGCACATGGTCGATATATCTCCGGTTCCAAATTGGCTCGAAAATTGCGTTATCGAAACGGAAGACCATAATGTTCTGTACCGTCTCTTTGCCGAGGTAGTGGTCGATGCGATAGATCTGGTTTTCCGTTAATACTGACTTAATCTGCCGGTTCAGAGCTCGCGCTGACTCCAGGTCGTGCCCAAACGGCTTTTCGATCACCACTCTTCGCCACCGCCCATTCTCCTGTTTTGCAAGCTGGTTTTGCCCAAGTTGTTGAACGATGTGTCCGAAGAATTTCGGCGCTACCGCCAGATAGAACAGGTAGTTTCCTTCTGTCAGATATTGCTGGTCCAGCTCTGCCAGCCGAGTTTGTAGGACCGAGTACATTTCGGGATCGGAAAAATCTGCGCGCTGGTAGTAAAGGCACTGACTGAAGGAATCCAGAGTTTCCGTTCGCTTGTCAGCGGATGGCAAAAACGAGGTGACCTGCTCGCGAAACTGCTCCAGGCCGAGATCGTCAAAAGCGACCCCGAGAATTGCAAAGTTCTCAGGCAGCAGCTTTGCTTTGGCAAGATTAAAGAGCGCGGGCACCAGCTTACGCTTGGTAAGGTCCCCTGATGCACCAAATAAAACAAGAATGCAGCGGGTGCTTACCTTTGTTAGCGGGCTCTGCTGAGGTTCGGCATGCGTGAGGACTGATGCGGATGCCATTTGGCCGGTTCTCCGACTTACGACCTGCCCATTCTACTCGCGCCCTGATGCTTTGCGTTCGGCGCTGTTGTTACGATTGGACCAATTCCAGAAAAGCAGCTCGCCCGACTTGGTAATAAGTAGATACCAATGTCTCGCACTTTCCCGCTCCAGCAGCACACCTTATACGCGACAAATCCGGTTTTCAGCGATTAAGTGACGCATGAACTATCTGTTGAAATCCGCAGGCAACTTCTTCATTCCAGCAATCGTCCGAGGTACAAACAAACTGACTGCCCGGCTAGATTTCTTGCTCCGAAATCGCAAGGGTTCATTCGGGTTGCACGGGAAGGAGAGCAGTAGCCGTCTCCTTCTTCGCTAGGCATTAGTCACGACCGCGCTGCCTTTAGCGTTTCCACCTTAGCCCTCGCCGCACACAAAAACAAATTTGTGAGACAGCTCATGCTTCGTATCAGGTTGATTGTGTGCACGCTACTACTTCCCCCTCTTGCCCTCTCGCAGGAGCAGATCGCGAAACCTTTCGGCAGGGTTGGGTTAGGTGTCAAACTATCGTCGCTAGGAGCAGGGACCGAGGCAACCATGCATTTTTTCAGTCGTTCGAATCTCCGCACCGGATTCAATTACTTCATTTACGACCACGATCTCAGCGACGGAGGAGTCGGATATCGAGGTAAGCTCAATCTCTGTTCAGCACAAGTAACTTACGACTGGTATCCTTTCCGCCGTTCTTTCCATCTCAGCCCAACCGTGCTCATCTACAATGCAACTCATGTGAGTGCGGATCTCTCGGTGCCCGCCGGAACGACGTTTTCAATCACAAAAGGGACATATAAAAGTGATCCCTCAGATCCAATTTCCGGCACGGCGAGTTTGAAATTCCCCAAGGTGGCTCCCGGATTCCTGATCGGCTGGGGCAATTTGATCTCGCACGGGCGGCACCGGGTTTCGTTCCCATTTGAACTTGGATTTGTGTTTGAAGGCACACCCCACGTGTCGTTGAATCTAAATGGCAGTGGGTGTGATCCGGGCGGCCGCGGCTGCAGCTCCCTTTCCAGCGATCCCACGGCAACGAGGAACATTCGATCGGAGCAAGCGAAGCTCGCGCGTGAAGTAACCTTCCTGCGCTTTTATCCAATTATCTCGATTGGTGTCGGCTACCGGTTTTAGCTGAGCGACCAATCTCAAAGAACGACCTCTTCTATCTACCACGGAATAGCAACACAGCGGGAAACGCAATGAGACGCTTACAGTTGTAAAGGTCCACGAAGAGCTACTTCCCACCTTCCTCGCCGCGAGGATGTTTTTCACAGGCCCACCGGTGCTCACTGAATGTTCAAGAAGATTTCATGAACAAGTAACTGCAGGTTAAAAATCCGCCGACTACAGTTCCAGACTGAAGGAGAGCAACAATGAATGCACACTCTTCGACAAGGAAATTTCAGCGGCGCTGGCTCTTGCTGACCCTGGTCTTGCTGGTCTTGGCAATCATCCCCGTCGTTGCCCACGACAGGGGCGACAACAATAGGAAGTCGTCGACTCCGCCTGGCTTGTATATAACACCAACGGCCTTGCCTCACGCCGTTCAGCAGGTGTTGAATCCGGGCCTCGCCAACTATCCGAACTTTGTCGCTGGTGAGGCGGTAAAGGCGGCAGTCAGCCCGGATGGAAAAACGCTTGCGATTCTGACGGCTGGAATGAATTCGCTCTATTTCCCGAACGTTGGCGAACCCTCAACCAATCCTAGTATCGGCCAGGTCGATAAAAGCGCTTCCACACAGTTCCTCTTTCTCTACGACGTTTCCGGCACGAGGAAGACGAAGCCTGTCCTAAAGCAAGTGATCCAGCAACTCAATGCGCACGTTGGCTTGGTCTGGGCGCCAAACAGTCAGACGCTGTACGCCGCTGGTGGCTGTGACGATGCGGTGTATGTCTACACGAATAGCGGCGGCACCTTTGGGTTGAGCTCCACGATTCCTCTCGGCCATGCTCCAAACGGTTGTGTTTCGAACGCCGCCAATCAGACCGGCCTCGGCCTCGGCGTGGAGCCGAACGTAGCCGGCCTCGCGCTTTCGGCTGATGGCGCGACACTTGTGGCCGCCAACAACTACAACGATTCGATCAGCGTGATTGACACCGTTAGCGGAAAGGTCCGTTATGAGTATGATCTCCGGCCCTTCGCCACTTCTGGCGCTCCTGCTGGCACCAAGGGCGGCACCTACCCCTATGCTGTGGTGCTGAATGGTAATGTCGCATACGTTAGTTGCGATCGAGATCGTGAAGTTGTCGCCGTCAATATCGCTGGCACGGGATCATTGGTAGCGAGGATTCAACTGGACGGCAATCCTAACGGTATGACGCTCAGCACGGACGGCTCCAAGCTCTTTGTTGCCCAGGACAACCAGGACCAGGTCGCTGTCATTAACACGGCAAGTAATACAGTCATCCACAAGATCGACACGCGCGGACCAGCCAGTCTGAACCTTCCCGAGAACACAACTGGTGCAGCGCCAACTGCAGTTGTCATCAACCACAGAACAAACACGCTTTATGCAGTCAATGCAGGTTCGAACTCTATCGCGGTGATCCCGCTGAGCGGCTGGCACGCCTACAAGACCATTGGTCTTCTGCCGACCGCATACGATCCTACCGACGTAGCTTTCAGTGCCGACGGCAGCTGGATGTATGTCATCAATGGCAAGAGCGACACTGGCCCGAATCCGCTGTACGGATACGGAAATCTGGGCTCGATTCAGTTCAAGCAGATCGATCCGCCAGAAAGCAATGCGGACGAATCAGCTGAGCTGAGGTCGAATAACCAGTATCAATTCCAGCTGGAACACGCATCTCTGGTCAGCGCTCGTGTTCCAGACGAGGACGACCTGTGGGATTTGACCTCACAGGTGGCAGCCAACAATGGGTATCAGCATGAAGTCTCGCACCACGATGAAGAAGTGATGCAGTTCCTCCATTCGAAAATCAAACACGTGATCTACATCGTGAAGGAGAATCGCACCTTCGATCAGATTCTCGGGGATCTAGGCAATGGCTCGAATGGAGATCCTTCCCTGACACTGTTCGGCGAACAAGTCACACCCAGCTTCCATCGCATGGCTCGAAATTTCGTGACCCTGGACAACTTCATGGATCCTGGCGACGGCTCGATGGACGGATGGTCCTGGTCCATGCGCGGCCGCGTTACTAACACTGAGACGCTCACGCAGCAGATAAACTATGCGCGCGTGAACCGGGGTCTCTCGTATGAGGGTGAAGGCCAGAACCGGAATATTCCGAGCAACCTGAATACTCCTGCCGCACGGGACTTCTTCTTCGACCCAACCGGGGTAACCACGCCATATAGCGACCGTACTTCATCGCTCAAGGGCGGGACCGAGAACATTCTGGCTGGCGACGGCGACCATGCTGCCACCGACGGCCCCAGCGGTTATCAAGAGGGCTACATCTTCAACGCGGTACTGAATGCCGGCGGAACGGTCCGCAATTACGGCTGGATGGCCAACACTCCCGGCAGTGTCGGCACGAAAGCCAACCCCATCGCTGATCCTTTCTCGGCGCACGTGATCCAGACCACGACGGCCAACCAACTCCTCTACGAAAATGGATACTACGATCCTTACTTCCGCGCTTACGACCAGGTCTACCCGGATGTTTGGCGCTTTAACGAATGGAACCGCGAGTTTCAGCAATTCGTCGAAAACGGAAATCTGCCGTCACTCGAGATGATCCGCGGGCTCAGCCACGATCACACGGGTAGCTTCGGCTCGGCGCTCGGCGGAGTGAACACGCCGGAACTCCAGCAGGCAGATAACGACTACGCTGTCGGCCTCCTGGTTCAGGCGGTCGCGAACAGCCCTTACGCAAAAGACACCCTGATTATCATCATTGAAGATGACTCCCAGGATGGAGCCGACCACGTCAATTCGCATCGCGCCACGACCTACTTCGTAGGTCCTTACGTGAAGCAACACGCGGTCGTGAGCACAGCCTACAGTCAACCGAACGTGCTACGCACCATCGAGGACATCTTCCGCACGGAGCATCTCAACCTGAACACTTATTACGCACGTCCGATGGCAGATGTGTTTGACATTAGATCCTCCGGTAAATGGACCTTCAATGCCGTGGCATCTACGCTTCTGGAACCGATACTTACGACCCCCATTTCCGCAGGAGGGTTGGGGTTCGACCCCAACACCGTTCATTTCGCTGCCGGGCCGAAAATAAAGCCGACCCACGACGCGCTGTACTGGGAGGCGAAAACCCACGGCTTCGATTTCTCCGGCGAAGACCGCGTTCCAACAGAACTGTACAACCGGATTCTGTGGGAAGGTCTCAAGGGAAAGTCTGCTCGAGCTGCGAAAACGCACGTCTCGAAAGTCGACGCCAAGAAGGAAACCGACGACGACTAGCCACATTAGAATGGGTGGGACCATCCCTGGTCCCACCTGCTTAATTTTATGTAGGAATATTCAATTAGCCGACGCTCTGGAGGGTCTAGGCTTGCACCGATTAATTATTGCTTTCTTCGCTCTATTCTCCATCTCAACTTTAGCGCAAGAGCCCAGGCGTGCACCCGCCGGGCTGGGGACTGAAAATCTTCCGGATGCACCGCGATCGCAAATGGCCAGCTTGTTTTCGGAATCGTTGGCGCACGCTGGCGTCAACGATGTGCGGCCAATCACAATTGCTCCGGCATCTCTCGAAGGCAGCCGTATTACGCTCTCGATGCTGTTGCCCCTCAGCTCGAAATCTCCAGCCGGCTCATCGTTTCAGGCGCGTTTGGATCAGCCACTCTCGCAGGAAGGACAACTTCTGCTTCCACAAGGAACCATATTTGAGGGACACGTTCAGACCCGGCCCGCAAGGCGAATGATGCGACCGGGGGCGATGTACATGGCATTTGATCGCATGATTCTTCCCGATGGAGTCATTCAGAAAATCCAGCTTCATGTGGTCGATGCCCAGACCACTTCGGTCAAAGCTGATTCCGAGGGCAGATTGCATCCCACGGTGAGCAAGAAACGGCTCGCAATCCAATTGGGAGGGACGGCCCTTAGCGCCAAGTTTGCTGACGATTTAGCTGAGTTGGCCGGAGGCGAGGCGGTCGGTGCCGGCACAGCGAGGATTGTTGGCGCCGGGGCCGCCACGACTTTTTTCCTGCTTCAGAAAGGAAGAGAGGTCAAACTTAAGTCGGGCGATAAGATCGAGGTCGAATTCGACCGCCCAGCCGCGCCATCCTCTCCAGGTTTGCTGCCTCCCGCTCGTTGACGAGGAACATCGACGCACTAGTCTCCTCAGGTACAACCTGCTGAATATTTGTTCATCACACTGCCGCTAGTTCAGGCGCTCGCACTTTGTCTCGACAGGTTGCCGCGAATCGTGAGAAAACAAGAAAGTGCGATAGCAGGCGATGGCAGCGCGAAAAGAATGCCCTTTTGAAGGCTCTTTTCGTAAACCATCATATCTGTGACTGAGCGAAAGCACAGGAGACGGAATGAGGCTGACTGTTTTCCCGGACAAGAACAAGCTTGCTGAAGCCGCAGCGGCACAGGCTTCAGATGCAATTCGTCGAGCAATCCGCGAACGTAACGCTGCACGGATCATTGCAGCGACAGGCGCTTCACAATTCGAGTTTCTGGAGAATCTGACGAAGAGGGACGGAATCGACTGGGAGCGGGTTGAGATGTTTCATCTTGACGAATACATTGGTCTTCCCATTTCTCATCCTGCCAGCTTTCGAAAATATCTCCTGGATCGACTCATTAACAAGGTTGGAATCAGCCGATATCACTTGCTAGATGGCGAGCGAGTGCCCAGCCAGGTCATTGCCGACGTAAGCGCAGAAATTCGCAAAGCCCCAATCGACGTGGCTTTTGTCGGAATCGGCGAAAACGGACATCTGGCTTTCAACGATCCGCCGGCTGATTTCGAAACCGATGACTCTTACATTGTGGTTGAGCTCGATGAAGCATGCCGGCGTCAACAACTTGGAGAAGGCTGGTTCAAGAGTCTCGAGGAAGTGCCCCGGCGCGCGATTTCCATGACGGTAAAGCAAATACTCAAAGCACGCGAGATCATCTGCATCGTACCTGACGCGCGCAAAGCTGACGCGGTTGCGAAGTGCTTTGAGGGTGAGGTCACTCCCATGGCGCCTGCATCCATTCTGCGCGCCCACAAAAATGCGACGGCGTATCTCGATAAGAGTTCCGCTGCGCTCCTCAACTCTGAAACAGTGGCGACATTAGGGGCGTAACACCTTCAAATCTCGCGCACCTGGTTTTGTTTCGTGGCCTCGGTGTTCCGCACTAAAAGCAGAACCAGGAGCATTCCGATGAATGGAATGATGCCTGCGACGACCATAATAGGATCGAACACGTGAGTAGCGGTGCCCTGCCGCAAGTCGGAGACTCTTCCGATTAAGAAGAAAGCGACAATCGTCCCGACACCCGCAGCGCTCCCACTGATCCCACTCACGCTGGCGACCGAGCTACTCTCGTACAGGTCCGACGGAAGCACGTTGGCGATAGTGCTGAACGAAGCATAGGAAAAGGTAGCTAAAGCAAACAGTGACACGATCACGTATAAGTTGGTGGTCCAGATCGTAGGAATGAGCAGCATCACGCCGGTTCCGCCAAACACAACTACGGCTTTGCGCGCCCAGCCCAGTGTCCAGCCGCGTCCGATAAGCCACCCCGAAGCTGTCCCACCGAAGAAGTTTCCGAGATCGGCAGCGATGAATGGCACCCAGACGGCGAGGAAACCACTTCGCAGATCGATCCCCTTGGCGACGAGATAAATGGGAAACCAATCCGCGACAAAAAACCATACCGGATCGGTAAAAGCGCGTGCGATGATCGTGCCCCAGGTTTGCGGCAGGCGCAGAAGAGCAGACCAGGGCAGCGTGCGGCCGCCGACGTCCTCAATATCGCGTTTGTCGTTCGCAAGCAATTGTCGCTCGGCATCAGAAATACGCGGGTGTGTTTCCGGGGGGTGGTAAATCTTCCGCCACAAAAGAATCCAGACGAACCCGAGTACGCCGGGGATGATTACAGCCGGACGCCATCCCCAGCGAAAGTAGATGGAAAGAATGATGTAGGGCGCAATCGCGCCTCCTACCGACGACCCGCTGTCGAAGAACGCCGTGGCCAGGCCGCGCTCTTGTTTTGGAAACCATTCGGAGACTGCCTTCGTTGCCGCCGGCCAGTTGGCCGATTCTCCAGCACCAAGCAGGAAGCGGAAGAGTCAGGCCACGGCGCGTCCCCATACGATCCATGAGGCGGCCGAATGCGGTTTGCCCAATCGTATACGCGACCCGGAACGCGATCACAATGTATGCGTAGTCGGTATTCGTCCAGTGATACTGCAGTTTGAGATAAGGTGCGAGCCAGGAGAGCGTCTGCCGATCCAGATAATTAATGATCGTGGAAGCGAATAGTGTCGCCGCAATCCACCAGCGCAGGGAGCGAATCGGTGAACCGCTGCGAAGCTGGTGCCCTGCGGTCATAACCTCGAGTGTGTTTCCGTTCGAATTGGCGTAGTCGCCGACTTCGCCGTAACCGGTCCAGTCGTTTTCATCGACAGCTGCTAAAAGCTGTTGCGGAGTGAGCGGACCAAGCAGCGCGCCACCGGCAGCCAATAGCGTTGAATTCAAGAAATCACGCCGGCAGATCGGCTGATTCAGGCCGAGCGCCTTGTCGTGTGCCTATCACTCTGGTTCGACACCTATCCTCCGTCTCTCGAGACCTGAGTCGTTATTTTTACAGAAGAGGCGCGATTGCACTAGGACGCGTGCCGGCCGTTCGCGCGCAAGGTTAGCGTGCCGTCGTCATTCAACTTCTGGTGACACGCCCAGCGCACAGGATATCGCATACCTTTGACCTCAATTTCGGCTCGAAGCCTCAGACCCTGCCACTTTGTGCCCTGTGGTAACACGAATTGCGCCTGGCGCAATTTTCCCGGGATTGGATATCCGGCATCCAGGCAGCCACTCTTGAGGGGCTTGCCATCCTCGCTCTCCACGGTCACGCGCAACACACCGGGAACACCTGCAACGCCGTCATTTGCAAAACCGATGATCAGGCCCTGGTAGCCATTATTTTCATAGCTCCAGACGAAAGACGGCCGGACGCGGTAACCGATTCTCTGATTGATTCGATCAAACCAGGTCGGAAATGCCTGGTAGTAGCTGGCCAAATTTTGCGCACTGATTTGGTGAAAATTCCAAAGCGACCAGTAGTTCGCGCCCACGTCCATGACGTGAATGATCATGTCGTCGGACGGCGAGATGCCCTCGTGGGACACGCCTTTGTCCGGAGGCTGCCCCGGCAAGCCCTGCTCGAGCAGCGCTGCGATCCAGGGTGGACGATTGCTTAGCGCTTCGATCTGCTCGTTCTCAATGAAAATGGTGTCGCTGCGAATCCAATTGTTGCTGCGGAGCGTACGGTCGAGAACTTCGGAATTGCCAACGCGGCTGAAATCGGGCTGAGTATTTGTCAGCAGAGGCGTCTTCGTGAAGTGTTCCTGCTGAACTTCCCACATTTGAATCCACGTGCGTTCTGCAGTTTGGTAATCGGGAAATGGATTGTTGGCAAAGGGCCAAGTGTGGCCCTCTCCCCAGAATCCGTACATAAATGTATCGATGAACTCAATCTGCGGATTTCCGTTGAACTCCGCCGCCAGTTGCTCAACTAATTCTTTAAATGCCCGCTGAAAAAACGGGTGATCGAATCGCGGCTGATATTTGGAGTGAGGATTCTTCAGGAATCTCTCCCCCGAGGCTGGTGATTCGTGCGGATCCATGACCAGGTCAACCTTCGGCACCTTCTCAAGTACGAAATCCGGTAAGGCAGGCGCATGCCAATAATCTGGGGCGCTCATTTGAACACGCAGACCGATGCGCTTGTCGTTTTTCTTTGCCAGGTCGAAAACCAGCTTAAGGTAATCAGGAAGTTCCAGCCGCCCCGGATGCGGCTGGATTTCCCGCCAGGTGGGACGAATGTAAAGTTTCTGTCCCAATGGGAACCGAACCAAATCCTCGATTGCTTGCGGAATATTGTCGGACTTGATTTCGTCCGTGCCCATATCGGCGGTGACATAGGTGACCAATCCCATTCCGTAGTTCGGAACCACCTCCTCAGACGGAGTAGTAGTCATAACAACGTCGTCGGTCGGAATGACTGCATCGGGCGGATATTGTGGGAATGGCCCCTGGTTCAGGCGGTCCGTTACAGCCGGGCCGGAGCCGAAATCGTATTTGTCCCAATTGTGCGCTGGCACAAACGCATGGGCTCGCTTGGCCGCGAGTTCGGCGGCGGCTGCGAGTGCGACACCTGTCTTCAGGAAATCTCTGCGCTTCATCTCAAGTCCGCTCCTCTTGCGAAGCTAGAAATGCAACTTCAGAGCAAATTGAACTTGCCGCTGCGGTATGACTGTGTCCGTGATCACACCCGCCGCTCCCGGACCATCGGTGATGAACGGATCCGGTTGTGCAAATACAGGATGGTTGAACGCGTTGAAGAATTCGGCACGAAACTCGACGTTCGACCGTTCAGTGAAGTTGAAGAATTTGCGCAGTGAGAGATCTGCAGTTTTCTCACCTGGCCCTTCGAGGATGTTCTTACCCGCATTGCCAAAACATCCGCTGGGGCAGTTGGGAACGGGAAAATCGTTGATATTGAACCAGAGGTTTGGGCTGGGATTGGAAAGATGCCCGCTGCCAATCTGATTCGAACGCTGCAATCCGGGAGAACCGGTGTTACTCGGATCAAAGTCGATTTGTGGCGAGAACGGGAAGCCGGAGCGGAAGGTGACGATTCCACCTACGTGCCATCCGCCAAGAATCGCATCGACTACGCCACCCTGATTCAGGTATTGCCGGCCTTTTCCCACCGGCAATTCGTAGTCGACGCTGGTTACCCAACGCATGCGATTATCAAAGTCTGCCAGTCCCTTTTCTGCGCCGATGTTGAAGCTGTCTTGCGGCCAGGGAGAATTGCAGCAAATTTCGGGCTGATCGTTAATTGCTTTGCTCAACGTAAACGCACTTAGGAAGTACAGGCCATGACTCGTGCGCTTTTCGGCCTTCAGCTGAAAAGCATGGTAAGTGGAATTTCCCCGATTCTGAATGGATGTGAAGGTTCCGAATTGGCAGTTTCCAGTGGTGCCAATTTCGTCGCAGTAGGGCGCTAACAAAGGATTGTAGTTTGCCTGCGGCGTGGGGATCTGATTCAGATCGCGAAGCACCTGAAGGTGCGTGCCTTTTGTCCCGACGTATGCCGGGCTGATGAGAATTCCACCGGGCAGCTGATATTCCAGATCGACGTTCCACTGGTCATAAACCGGAGTATTCGGGTTCCAGTCCTGGCTGGTTACTCCGGCGAACTGTGCATTCGTGGGATCAATCAGACCTGTAAATCCGGTATTGAGATTAACCGCCGAAGGCGTTATGCCATCGCTATTGAACGTCGGCTCGAAAAAGAACGGGAGATTGTAGTCGAGCTGTAGCGGATCGCCGGTGCGAATCTCATAGAAAACGAAGAACCGTCCGTATCCCGCGCGCACAACCAGGGGTTTGGATTGGAAAGGACTGTAAGCCAGGCCAACGCGCGGCGCGAAGTTGGCTTTGCGTGGCGTCGCCAGATGCTCGGGGTACCCCGGTGCGCCGGCTGGAACCACAATTCCCTTCGTGTAATCAAAATTGCTTTCATGATTGTGGGCCTCATAGAGCGGAGTAGCGTAGTCGTAGCGCAATCCAAGATCGAGGCTAAGTTTGGATGTCGCTTTGAAATTGTCTTCAACAAACGCCCCATAGGTGTGCTGGCGATTGCCGAAGTATGTCACGGTTGAAATGACCGATGTGGCAGGAATTCCCAACAACATATCGGCGAGACCGTTGCCGCTGCCGTCGCCGGTCGAACCCGCATCGGAAGTGAATTGGCCGCTAAACGAAAGACTGCCGCGTGGCTGTCCGATTTGCAAAAGGTTGAACTGATCAAAGTGAATCTGCGGCCCGACTTTGATTAAGTGCTTCCCGTGGATGTAGCTGAGGGTGTCATTGAACTGAATATCCTGGCTTGTGCTGCGCGTCGGGGTATACCCCGGCTCTCCAAGCCTTTGATATCCGCTCGGGGCGAACCGCGTGAGGCCGTTGATTAAAGGATTATTTGGAACGCCCGGCAATTGAAGATTGCTTGGCGGATAGTGTTGTCCGTAAGAGGGAGTATTCGAAATATAGTGAACGCGGTTGAAGCCGATGCGGAATGCGTTTACCAGGCTGGGGCTAATGGTCTGTGTCAGACCGAGGACTGCAGCTTCCGAATTCAATGGCCGATTGCCGGTGTTGTAGTTGCCCCCGTCAGCAATCCCTGAGAAAACCGGGGCTTGAAAACGACTGTCCTTGATGTAGGAAAACCTCTGGAAAAGCTGAATTTTGCTGGTTAGGTTTTCATCGGCGCGCGCGTCCATCTGATCCGTCTGCTCGTAGCCGGGCGCATTCACGACATAATTGTTGGCGGTCCCTGGCAGATTTGGCGCGGGGTAGAGAGCGGCGTAAGCCAATCCAAGGCTGTTAAGACTTCCAGCGGGAATGATGTTTGCCTGACCGGCGATGGGCTGACCTGTCGTCGGATCGAAGCCGAATCCGTTGCGCACGACGGAGCCATTGCCTAGTGTCTGGGTGGTCGATGGATCGAAAATCTCGTTGACGAAAACAGGCCGACCGAGCGCGTCGAAGCAGGGCTGGTCGCCGTTGGGGCCACAGCTCATAGACTGCGGGCCCAGAATGCTGCTGAAATCTCCTGTGCTTTCGCCTGCAACCGGTACACTGGCAAAGTCCGTTTGCGCGCGATGTATCCGCGTACCTTCATAATCCAGGAAGAAGAACGCTTTGTCTTTCTTAATGGGGCCGCCGAGTGTTCCGCCGAATTGGTTTTGCTTGTATGGCGCTTTGCGGTCAGTCGGTTGTTCGAAGTATCCGCGGGCATCGAACGCCTCGTTGCGCACAAATTCCCACGCCGATCCATGGAGACCGTTCGTCCCCGACTTCGTTGTCGCATTGATCACAGCGCCCCCACTGCGTCCGAACTCAGGGGAGTAATTTGAAGTCTGAATCTTGAACTCAGCGACTGCGTCGACGCTGCTCAGCAGAGCCACATCCCCGTTGTCGTTCGAGTTGTTGTCGATCCCGTCGAGAATGAAGTTATTCTGGTCACCGCGCATTCCATTGACGGAAAAGCTGCCGCCAGTGTTGCCGTTGGTCGGAGAACTGCCTCCGTTGACCGGGCCCTCGATCACCTTGGCAACGCCGGTTGTGAGCTCCGCAAGGTCGATATAACGGCGGCCATTTAGTGGCAATTCCTCGACCTGCTGTGCCGCAACTACATCGCCCAGCGACGCGGTCTCGGTCTCGAGCATAGGCGCTTCACTTGTGACTTCTGCAGTCTGAGCAACCGAGCCAACGTGAAGCTGGAAGTCGAGCCGCAGATTCTGCTGAACATCGAGAACAATATTTTGTCGAGTTTCTCTCTGGAATCCAGCTGCATCAGCTGAAACCGAGTATCGGCCAATCTTGAGTGGAGTGATGACGTAGTTGCCTTCATTGTCGCTCTTGGCAGCGACGCTGATGCCGGTGTTCATTTCTGTGGCAGTAACGGCGACATTTGGCAGCACCGCTCCGCTCGAGTCGCGGACGGTTCCAGTGACGGTGGCAGTATCGACCTGCGCCCATGTGGTTAGAACCGAAGAGAGAGTCCATAGCACAGCCACAGCAACTTTGCTTTTCATACACTTCCCCCTCGAAAACGCAAAACTGATCGACTGTGAGCACAACTAGTTCTGAATGTGCGCGAATATAGTTATGTTGTGCGCGTTTTGTCAAGATAATTGCTCATATGTGAGCGATCTAAATGCGGAGCCCCAAGGGCGTTCTCAGTCTTTTCGTGAGATCAACGGGGAAGTTCCGGGCGCGAACCTTTTAGTCGCTGTTCTTGCGGCGAGCACCCTCGGCGACAATGACCTGCACGCCGACATTGCGAAGGTCTTCAACGTAGTTCGGATCTGTGCCGGAATCAGTGATCAAAATATCGATGTCTGTTACAGGCCCGACGAAAGCGAAACGCTGCCGACCGAATTTGGTGTGGTCCGCGAGCGCGATGCGGGTCTTTGCCGCCTTCGAGACCATTCTGGTTATTTGCGCTTCTGCGTGGTGAGAAGTGGAAATTCCGTATTTAGGATCGATTGCGCTGACTCCCAAAATGGCCTTGTCCAATCGGATTTCCGACAATGCGCGCTGGGCCCATTCACCGGAGAGGTAAAAGGTATCTTTCTGCAAATCGCCGCCTGTGCACATGACTGCCACGCCTGCGCTGCGCTGCAATTCGCAAACTATGGTCGGAGAATTCGTGACAACTGTAAGTCGATGGCGGTGGATAAGCCGCCGCGCGAGCTCGAACACAGTTGTGCTGCCTTCGAGAAAAATCGTATCTCCGTCAAGCACGAATTGCTCGGCGGCGCGAGCGATCTGTCGCTTTTCTTCGTTCTCGCTCCTTAGCAGCGCGTCATAGGTGGGCTGAAAGTTTGTACTCGACATGCGGGAGACTGCCCCGCCATGCGAACGCACGAGCACGCCTTGTTGTTCCAGCGCGGCCAGGTCGCGACGAATGGTGGCCGCGGTTACTTTCAGCCGGTTGCAAAGCTCGGAAGCGGACACCGTACGCTGCGCAGTGAGAATCTCGCGGATTTGAAAACGTCGTTCCTCGGCGAGCATTTGCGCACACATTGTACGTGAAAAGTGTAAAAAGAAAAGCAGGCTCGATAAAGCTCAATCACATTCACACATGAAAGTTGACAAACGCGCACAAGTTAAATAAATTCACGCATCGGTTGTCCTTAGATTTTCGGACTCGCGGTTTCACGAGCGGAGATCGTCGACATACCGCTCGCACTAACACAGGAGCGACTTTCGATGTTGACACGAGCGCGGAAGCTTTTCGTGTTGTTTCTACCGGTTTGTTTCCTGGGACTGACCTTAACCTTCTTGCAAAAGTTGGATGCTGTCGGACAGCAAGCGGAGGCAAAGACCGATTTGCGTGGCCTTGCCAGCCTTGAGCCGATCGACACGCATACGCACGTGGCCAAAGGCGATCCGGATTTTTATGCCATGCTCGATCGCCTGCACATGCACATCGTAGATATTCTGCTTGTCGACGATCACGACGAATATCGCAAAGATCTGAATTCCCAGCGCCAGGATGCTGCGGGCGTGGTACGCGCCAGCCATGGACATGCCGTGCTGTGCACTAGTATCGACCCATTCCAATTCAACAACCCGGACTTTGCGGTGTCCACGATCCGCGGCCTGGACCAGGATTTTGCCAACGGCGCAATCGCGGTGAAAATCTGGAAAAACATCGGGATGGAGTTGAAAGACAGCAATGGGAAGTACGTACTTGCCGACAATCCCAAGTTTGAGCCGATCTACCGCGATATTCAAAAGCACAATCGCACGCTCATCGCGCATCAGGCCGAACCGGATGAGGCGTGGCAGGCGCCGAATCCGAATGGCATCGATTATCCGTATTACAAAGAACACCCGACCTGGTACATGTACAACAAACCGGGGGTCATGACGAAAAGGCAGATTCTGGACGCGCGCGATCATCTACTGGCGCTGAATCCCAAGCTGCGTGTGGTCGGAGCGCACCTGGGCAGCATGGAGGAAGACCTCGAAGGACTCGGCCAGCGGTTTGACCGGTACCCGAACTTCGCCGTCGATACGGCGGCGCGCGTCGTTCATCTGGTAGTTAAACCCAGCGATAAGGTTCGCGAGTTCATTCTGAAATATCAGGACCGGCTGGTTTACGGAACCGATATGGAATTTTCAAAAGACGAGAACGTCAAGGACGTGGTTAAAGAATGGAAAGATCAGTATGCGCGTGACTGGCGGTATTTCGCCACACGCGACACTTTCGACTATGAAGGGCACAAGACACAGGGGCTCGGGCTGCCTCCTGCGGTGCTACGGAAGCTATATCACTCGAATGCAGTGCATTGGTTTCCGGGAATCGTGAAATCGCAATGATCTGATTCTTGAGTTCTGGAAATTTACTGCTCCCACCAGAAGACCGCACCTTTTTGAATCGACGGCAAGCTGAACGTCACCTTGCCGTCAGCGACGACTCCTTCGAGGGTTGAGACTTGTCCGAGAAACGGCAGGAAAAATCCGTGCCCTTTACTGATGCCTTCTACCGTTACTTGCACCCCAGTTTGCGGCGTCTGGACCGCGTTCACCTTGCTTCGCAAACCAGTGAAATTCGCGAAGAAGATGTGAGGTTTACCATCCACGCTGGCAATCGATGTTGCGACTGAAGATCCCGCAGTGATGTGGATTTTTTGCGCCGGCTTCAAACTGTCGAGAAATTGTTTTTCATCGTCAGGATTGGCTGAGTCGAAATCATTTTGCAGTTTGGAGAGGTACTCGGCGCCGGGGCATTTGCTGAAACGCACAATGTTCGGTCCTTCGCCCATCTGCGTTGCATCTTCGCCGGTGATGACAAGTGTTCCACCGCTTTCAGCGTACTTTCGCAGCAGGGATTTCTCCCCATCGCTAACCTCCCGGGCATTCGGAATGACCAGCGTTCTGCCCTGAAATGCTGCCAAAGTCCGCGGAGTAACGACCTGAAACTCAAGATGCTTCTGCATTAAGAGAATCAGAATGCCACGATAGGACGAAATGAATTCATCGGCGTAGTAATCCCGTGACTTCGGCGAGAAATAAACCCCGATGGGTGAAATGGGGACGCGCGCGTCATAGAGTGTTTTCTCATTGGCCTTGATCCAGGAGAATATTTGCCGCCGCGTCGGGTAATCGTTCGAACCGGCCATGGAGTGGCCGGGCGCGTCCCAGAAGTTCGCGTTGGCCATGACCTGCGACATGGCGAGATTCTTCATGGACTCGGGGATGCTGACGTTTTTCTCTCCATCCCATGAGTAGTTCAAGATCCATGTAGGCTTTCCTTCCGCGAAGGCGCGGAAGGAATGCATACCAACCTGATAGTTGAACCAATCGAGTGGCTTGCGGGAGGCGGCCATATGATCGCCTTCACCGAACTCGTACTCGTGGGCGATAACATCCACCACGGGATAGAGACTGTAAACGTCGGCCCCGACACGGACTGCTTCGGACTCGATTCCAGGATAGATTTCCGGAATGATCTGGATTTTCGGATTCACTGATTTCGCGTTTTGCGCGATTTCGTTCATGAAATCCGTGAATGTCTGGATGCGAAAATCAACCCATTTGCGGAAGTTCGGGTCAGAGAAATCGCCGAGCTTCAGATCCTGCTTTGCGTTCAAGCCGGTCTGTTTGTGAAAAGCGTCAAGGGTGTAGTCGTCGAAGCTGGCCCAGCTCTTCTCCCAGCCTTCGAAGTGGGTCATCCAGTAAGGAATGTCGACGTAGATGCCATCAATGCCCGTAGCCGCGATCTGACGAATGCGCTGCATATAGATCTTGCGCCACTCTGGAGCATAGGGAGTGACCCAAACATCTTCGTCACCTTTCTTGATCCAAAATGCGGTCCCTCCGCCGAAGATCGCTGGCTCGCCAGTGATTTTCCGCTGCAACCAATCCGGATGATCTTTTGCCATTGAGTGCGGCGTGTTCGCGGCATTCGCGGTGATGCACTCTGTGCCGGCAACGTAGACGAAGGCATAGTTGCCAACGGCGTGGGCTTTCTGCGCTACGGCCCGGATTGCTTTCAGCTTCGGCTCGGGATCGAGGAAGCTTTCGTATCGGCCCTCGATATCGTTATCAACCTCAATGCCGAAGACTCCGTCGCGCTGGGCCTTTTGAACAATCTGGTCCGCGTTGGAGCCGGTTAAGCCGTAAGCGCCGATGCGGACGTACCGGGTCCAGTCCGCGTCATCAGCTGCCAGGAGCGGTCCGGCGAGGTACAAGAGCAGGAGCAGCAAGCAAGTGGTGCGCAACCCAAAGCTCGAAAAAACGAACTCTAGTCGTCGGCGAATGGCATTCTTGATTCGTATCATTTTGTTTGCTTTCTTTTATGTTCGATTCGAGGCATTGTCAAGCGAAAAAGAAGGAATCTGACAGTGAGCGCCTCAGGAAGCAGTCTTAACCGCCGAGGTGAAGCTGGAAGGAATGCTCAGTCGTCATCTTTCGGCAGCGGGATTCGGGACCGCACCGCGAGGATGTGCGCTTTCTGGCCAGCCTTGTTCTGGTTGTAGAAGCCAACCGTGCAGTTGGGCCGGAAATAATACGCATCGCCCGCTTTGGCTGGATGACGGCCTTCGATTCCGTCCATTCCGCCGCCGGCAACCATGTCCCCTTCGCCGTCGACGACGAGATAGATTTCTTCTGCGACTTCGTGGTGGTGCGGAAAGTTGGTGCCGCCAGGAGCGAAGTCCATCAAGAAGAAGCTGGTCACGACGTAAGCCTGATCGATGGCGTCGCGTGTTCCAGTGCGCGGCCCGGCCAGGAGCTTATAGAGAACCGATGTGGGATGGCCTTGCACCGTTTCCTCTTCGACGCCGTCCATGTTCACAATCTTCGGTTGCGGTGGCGGTGCGCCGATAGCGACTGAAGATGGAATCTTGAAGGTCATGACCAATACGCGAAGTGCTCGACCGGAGTTGTTCTCGATCGCATGCTTCACGCCCGGCGCGAGATAAGTGAAGTCATTCGCATGGAGCGTATGTGCCTGGTTCCCGTAGTGAAGTGTGCCCGCGCCTTCCAGGACAAAATAGATTTCTTCTTGACGATCATAGATTGCGGAGTGGCACGCTCCGCGAGCGTCGATTGTGGCTTGGCCAAAACGCGCGACGCTCCGCATACTTCGATTCTCATTATCACCCTCGCCGAAGATCGGCTTGTAGTGACAGGTTCGAGATGAGAGATCAATGCGAGTTTCACTGAGTTGCGGAGCGTAACGATGCAGCCAGGTCGGGTCGACCTGACGTTCCTGAGCCGAGACTCCCGGCGTCATTGAGATCAGCAGGAGGGCCCAGCACATTTTTCTTATGCGTTCGGGTGCCTGTAATTCATCAATCCGCTGGCGCGGATTGCTCAATTTTGGTATGTGCCTCTCCATGGCGCGCCTCTTCTCAAAGCAGTTGTGCTTTCCCACCCGAGTGTTGTCGGATAAAGCTAACAAGTGATGGGTTATCGCGAAACGCCTCAGTGCCGCCTTCCTTTGTGGTTGAATACGCGCCGGCCGCATTCGCGTATGCCAGACAGTCTTCAATCTTCGCTCCAGTCAAGAACTGATGGATAAAGCCGGCGCCAAAGCTGTCCCCGGCGCCAATGTCGTCCACGGCCTTCACGGCTGGAGGAATGAGACTGAACTGCCCCTGCCCCGAGCGACAAATGGCCGCTGAAGCGCCGCGCTTCACGACCACGACCTTCACAAGTCCGGCGAGGAAGTTGATCGCGTGCGAAAGATCCTCAGTGCGCGCAATCTTCTTCGCCTCACGATCATTGGGGAGGAAGACGTCGACGTACTTCAGGACCTCGATGAGATCCCTGTCCCATTTATTCTCAGGATCGTCGTTGGTATCGAGTGAAGTAGAGAGCCCGGCCGCCTTCGCCTGGCGGAATAGATCCACAATTTTTGGCCGCAGGGCCCGGTGCAGGAAGAACGACGAGAGGTGCAGATGGCGAGCGGAGAGCACGTATGCCATATCAATATCGGAATACTGGAGCTCAAACATGGTGCCGGGATAAGTGAGGATGTAGCGATGTTGCAGATATGGCAGAACGACGGTGAGTCCTGTCGAGGTCCGGCCAGTCGACTGCTTGACGTGGCGGACGTCAACTCCGGCAGCTGACAATCTGTCGAGAGCGATTTTACCGAGTGGGTCGCCACCGGTCTTCGAGACGAAGCCGACTTTGCTCCCGAGCATGGACAAGTTGTGAGCAAAGATTGCCGATGAGCTTCCCAACGTGAGCGCAAGGCCGTTGGCCAGCAGTTCCCTATCTAAAGCGAGGTCTCTGGGCAGGCCGTAGAGAATCAAATCGAGATTAATTTCACCAACTACGCAGACGTCCAAGGTCGCCATGGTTTTTCCTGTGCTACACGTTCGTGAATCGGTGATTAGTGTGGCAGCGAAAAACTGAATACGTCACTGCCGGCTGATATCGCCACATACTGCACACCATCGACAGAGTAAGTCATGGGTGAAGCGCGCATCTGTTGTCCTGTATTGAAATGCCACAACCCGCGGCCCGTGGTTGCGTCAACCGCTTCGAAAGATTCGCTGTCGTCACCGAAGAACAACAGCCCGCCAGCTGTGGTCAATGTCCCCGCAGAGGATCTTCCTATTCCCACTTGCGGATAACTCCAAACTACTTTTCCGTCGGACGGCGAAAGCGCCAGCAAGACCTTCTGTGATTTTTCGGTTTTCGGGAGAGTCGTTCCCGTGTTGTAGAACGTCTCGCCCGGCACGAATTCTCTCGGCTTGCCGAAATACACATTGCAGGCTTCCAGCGCGATCACGTAAAAAAAACCGGTATCAGGGCTGTATGAAGGCGAGTACCAGTTGGTCGCCCCTTCGACTCCCGGACAGATGTAGGTGCCGTCCGGCGTGGGGATTCGCCCGCTGAGAACCGGCCTTCCTGCTGCATCGATACTTTTGGCCCAGTTCAACTTTTGAACAAAAGGCGTCGCGTGGAGAAATTTGCCATTGGTGCGATCGAGAACATAGAAAAAGCCATTCCGGTCGGCCTGCAATAGAAGACGCTGTACGGTTCCGTTCTCGCGGATATCAACCAGAACCGGAGTCTCGTTCGCATCGTAGTCGTACAAGTCGTGTGGCGTGAATTGGAAGTACCACTTTATTTCGCCGGTGTCCGCGTCGATGGCAAGAACGCAGGCCGTGTAGAGGTCGTCTCCGGGACGGGAATCGCCGACGAAGTCAGGAGCGGCGTTGCTGGTGGTCCAATAGAGAGTATTCAGTTCCGGATCATACGTTCCCGGCATCCAGGTCGTGGCTCCGCCATGAAGGTAGGAATCGCCCGGCCAACTGTCGGAACCGAATTCGCCGGGGCTGGGAATAGTCCAGCGGTGCCATTTCTTCCTTCCGGTTGCAGCGTCAAAAGAAGCCAGGAATCCTCGCACACCGGAGTCTCCACCGGAAGTGCCAACAATGACTTCATCTTTGACCACCAGCGGAGCGCTGGTTGCTCCGTAATGTTTCGTCTTGTCTGCGTATTCGACATCCCAGAGCAGGCCACCGGAACGGGCGTCGAGAGCCAGCAGATGCGCGTCATCGGTTTCCGTGAAAACAGAATTCTGCCAGACCGCTACGCCCCGATTTTTGTGCGCGGCCGCGTCATCCAACAGCCCCGAACTGACTGGCCGAGAGTAGTGCCAGACCTGTCGCCCGGTTCGCGCATCGAGCGCGAATACGTCGTTGGCCGAGGTCACGAACATCACGCCTCTGACTACGATGGGCGTCGCTTCCAGGTTCTGCGAATTTCCGGGATGAAAGACCCATGTCACCTGCAGCTTCTGAACATTTGCGGTATTGATTTCGCGCAACGTGCTATAGCGGCGTCCGGTGTAGTCACCGTTGTAGGAAGGCCAGTTGTCGGCGACGGGAGTGGCGAGGAGGTCTTCAGCTTGAACGGCAACCGAACGGCCGATCGAGTGCCCCTTATCGGCCACTTGTCCACTCACACATAGGACAAGAGGAAAAAGAAGGACTGCAGCATACTTTTTCATTCAGCGGATTTCCGGCTGATTGGAATCTCTTGCAGCGATCCTCGGTCTAGTCCGCTGGAATCTTCCAGGTGCAACGAAACTCGGGTCGCCTTTCCTTGTGGCGTCGCTTCCATATCCAACTGGACGAGTTCGGTTGGACTTACCTCGCTTAACGGCACATTCCCGATATATGATCCGTGGTCGTTATAGAAGTGCGCGACAAGCTTGCCGGAAAAGAAGACTCCAAAAGAACCCGACAGTTTGACTTTGCCATTTTCCAGGGCAAGAGCGCGGAGCGGCTTGGTTACGATTCCCGCATCTGTGACTCCATGGAATTCGCTATCTGCTCGCGTCGGGAACCAATCGGTTTCGAGTTGACATGTTTCGCCCGGGCGCAATCGGCACATCGGGCTATTTATCTCGGCTTCCATATAGAAAGGAGATGCGTCGTCGGACTCGTGGCTCAGCGACGCCACTCCGTCACTGCTCAAGTGAACTTCAGGGCCGTTGGTCCAGAAGATAACGGAAGCTTTGCCGGGATACGTTTTGCTTTCTTCATACCGAAACTTTTCGACCATGGCATAGCGGCTGGTTCCGTCTACTACCGCGACCCAGCCCGCGGTCGAATCAATCCAAAACTCAGTCGCGAGTGGTGCGTAATGCACAGAGAAGAAGCCATCGTCTCGGACGGTTGCTGCGGGATTCTCTGCAGGTCCGAAGCGAACGTGATAGCTATTCAAATAGGCACTCTGCGGGTTGGTGGGAGTGAATGCCCAAATATCGCGATTGCTGCGGGAAGGATCCGTGGGGTTCGCTGTGTTGTACTGCGACACCGATTGCATCGACCACTCGACAGGGTGGCCGCTGACGTTTTTCATGGTCGCATGGAAGGCGACATGAGGCGAGTCGGGGCCTAGCTCGATGGTGCGCGAGATTTGAATCCCAGTTCGTGGGTCGGGCGGGCTGGTGAGTTCAATGCCGCAGGCTTTTGCATCGGAGATCAATCGAAACGTGAATGGCCCGTCGTCAAGAAGATCCGAGTTTCCGCGCCAATGTTGTTCGTCGTCGTTTCCTTCGGGCAAAAGCCAAATCTTGTCTCCGCCGTAGTTGAACCATTGATCCTCCGAAGGCGGCATGTATTTCCCCGCGAGCTTTGTATTTACAAAGAGGTATTCGTGACCGTTAAAGACGACTTGCATGAGCCGCCCGCCGTTTTGTGGAACGACGATTAACTGCAGCCACGAGTTCGAGATCCGCTGCGCATGCCATCCTTTGTAGTCGGTGTTCTCGACTCGGCAGCCTGAGTTCACGGCGGATGTAGGTTGTGCAGCCTGTAAGGGCTGGGCAAAAAGATTCAGCCCAACGACGAAGACGGTTATTGCGATTTGCCGCGTTGGGACTACACGGCGTTTTGTCCTCAAATATCCAGCTCCCGATCCAAAAGTGAAATAATTCAATATCAAACGAAAGAAAATGATTGGCGTCAAGACATATCTGTGTTACACCATTGTGCCGGGCGAGTTTTGCAACATCGTTAATGCGATGCAGCGGCTTTCGCTAGCTGCCCGGCACAAGGCAGATGCAAGAGCATAACAGGGAGAAGTGACTATGGCGGGAAATCAAGCGAGTAGGCGTTCTTTTTTCAAATTTATGGCAGCGGCGCCATTGTTGAGTCAGATTGCCGCTCGTGATCTGTACGCCCAGGCCTCGACCGCCGTCGGACTCCGTGCCAAGCAGAACGTCTATTCGCGTCTTGGCGTAAAGACAATCATCAATTGCCGCGGCACCTGGACTTATCTCAGCGGTTCCCTGGAATTTCCCGAAGTTCGTCAGGCTCAGCTCGAGGCCGCCGAATATTTCGTAAACATGCTGGAACTGCAGCGCGCCGTCGGACGCCGATTAGCAGAGCTGACCGGCGCGGAATCGGGCATTGTGACTTCGGGTTCCGCGGGCGCGATGGCTGCCGCGACGGCCGCCTGCATGGCCGGAGCGGATGACAAGCGCATCTGGCAACTTCCGGACACCACCGGAATGAAGAATGAAGTTGTGATGGCAGGGGGACGCAGCGCTTTCGACAGCGCTATCCGGCTCACGGGGGCGAAGCTTGTGCTCGCGTATTCGCCGGAAGAAGTTGCGAATGCGATCACAGAAAACACTGCCATGATCTATACGACTGATCTCGGCGACAAACTGCAAAAAGAGCTTGCCATTGCGAAAGACCACAAGGTTCCTATGCTCCTCGACGACGCTGCCGGGATACCTCCGGTAGACAACGCAAAGCTCTACGCGAGGATGGGCATCGACATGTACTGCTTCTCGGGTGGCAAAGGCCTTCGCGGTCCGCAGTGTAGCGGGTTACTCCTGGGGCGCAAAGATCTGATCGAAGCTGCGTTGCTTAACAGCAATCCACGCGAAGGTGCCGTTTGCCGGCCGATGAAGGTCGGAAAAGAAGAAGTCATCGGTTGCCTTACAGCGCTTGAGACCTGGCTAAAAACGGACGAAAAGAAGCTTTATGCCGAGTGGAATGGGCGGATCGATCGAATTCGCAAGCTGGTTGAAACCGTGCCTGGTGTTACGACAGAGACCTTTGTTCCAGAAGACGGCAATCGATACCCGACATTGAAGGTGAAGTGGGACCAGCAAGCATGGGGCTATTCGATATTCGACTGCGTGAGTGAACTTCGAGCCGGTGATCCAGTGATTGAAGTTTTGGGAGCGGACAATCCGAGTCTGGTTACAGCGGTGCGCGAGGGCAAGCCGAACCCGAAAGAGCCCAAGCAGCCGGACCACATCGAACTTGTTTCCATGACAATTAAGCCGGGAGAGGAAATCATCGTGGGGCAAAGATTACGCGCAGTGTTGAGTGCGGCGCGGAAGAAAGTTGCTTAGGAGTACCCCTGAGGAATCCTGTGTACTTGTTAAACATGACCACGTGTTTGGTCCTTTTCTCGCTCGTCGCTTCTTTTTCTGTGGCGTCGGCTCAAGTGCGGGCTGTAAGTCCAGCCCATCCTTCTTCCACGGGAAACAAAGTGGTTTCACCAGGGATCGATGACGGTGACTACCTTTATGTTTCAGGGCAGGGGCCTCGTCGTCCAGATGGCTCAATACCAGCCACATTCGACGCGCAATTCCGCGCGGCTCTCGATAACGTTAAGGCCGTCGTCGAATCCGCAGGATTGACCCTCGGTAATGTTGTCTATGTCCATGTGTACTTGACGGACATGGGTTCTTACTCCGAGATGAACCGCGTATTTGGCGAGTACTTTCCAAAAACTCCACCGGCGCGAGCGGTGCTGGGGGTATATGCCGTTCCTGATACAACAGTTGAGGTCAATGCGGTAGCGGTTCGTAATCTCGAAGGGCGAAGGGCGGTGCAGGTTGCAGATTACCCACCTGGGGAATCTGCATCGCCCGGCATTCTCACTCATGATCGTCTTTTCATTTCCAGCATGGCTGGGATTGATCCCAAGACCGGCAAAATTCCTGACGATCCCGCCGCCCAAGTCGATCTCGCACTAGACCGCATGAACGCGGTCGTGAAAGCTGCTGGCCTGGAAATGAGCCATGTAGTTTTCGTGAATCCGTATTTAACGTCGGAGGTCCCGATGCGGGTGATGAACGAGCGATATGCGCGCCGTTTCGAGTTCGGCAACACACCGGCCCGCGCCACAATCGAGGTATCAAGCCTTCCGGGAGGCGCGCGCATCGAGTACACGGGCGTGGCAGTGCGCGACCTTCAACAACGCAAGGCGGTACGGCCTAAGAATATGCCTCCAAGCCCCACAGCCAGCCCCTGTGTCTTTGCCGGGGAAACCTTGTATTGCTCGGCCAAGAGCGGCTTCATCCCAGGACCACATGGGGGAGTCTACGCATCAACCACGGCGCATCAGGTGCGCCAAACCATGCGCAATCTGCTCGATAATCTCGAAGAGGCAGACATGGATTTCAGCCAGGTGGTAGAGACGAATGTTTATCTGGATAACCTCGCCGATGCGTCCGAATTCAACGAAGTTTACGGACAATATTTGGGGCCGGTGATGCCGGCGAGCACAATGGTCCAGCAAATCGCTCCGGCGGAACGCAAAGCAGATGCGAATGATCACTTCCCGGATCTGGAGCAGGTTTCGTTAATTGCTGTGCGCAAGTCCAGCCACTAAGTCGCTGATCGTCTGACAACCAAACGCATTTTCCCAGGCTGCTTTGAGACGTTAAAGTTGTGGACAAGCGAAACAAAACGTTATAAAGTGAAATCGCAATCAAAACCCCTCGCGGAACCAACTCTTGGAAGACCTAAAGCCGGTGCTGAACGAAGAACGCAGACGAGCAATCATCGAGTTGGTGAACCGTGACGGCCGGGTCCTGGTCGCGGATCTCTCCAGGCAATTTCAAACCTCGCAGGTCACAATTCGTAAAGACTTGGAACTCCTGCACGAAAAAGGGCTGCTACATCGCAGTCACGGCGGCGCTCTGCCGGCGCGCGACGGCGCACTGGAAGATCCAACGCTGCGGGAGAAAGAACAGCTGCACCGAAAAGAGAAGTTACACATCGCGTCTGCTGCGGCGCGCATGGTGAAGGAAGGACAGGTAGTCATACTTGATTCCGGCACAACTACAACCGCAATTGCTCGCGCCTTACGGGACTTTCGCAATCTGACGATTATCACCAATGCAGTGAATATTGCCGCGGAGCTTTCGAACAGCACTGTAGACGTGATATTGACCGGCGGCACGTTGCGGAAGAATTCCTTCTCTTTGGTGGGCCCGATCGCGGAAGAAACTCTGCGACATTTGAATGCTGACCTGCTATTTCTCGCGGTCGACGGATTCGATGTCCATTACGGCTTAAGCACCCCGAATCTGCTTGAGTCGAAGGTAAATCGCGTGATGCTTGAAGTGTCGCGAGAGAGGATTGCAGTGTGCGACTCCAGTAAGTTCGGACGGCGGAGCCTTTCGCTGATTGGCCCAACCTCCTCGTTGCATGGAGTAATCACAGATCATGCAATTCCGAAGTCCGATCTGAATACGCTAAAGAAATCCGGTATCGAGGTAACACTTGTCTAGCTCAGGAAACAATTCCCATTCACCTGGCTCCTATAGCCTGGAAGAGATTCTGTCGCAGCCGCAATGCTGGAGTGCGGTGCTGGACGACCTGCGGCGAAAGAAAACCTTAGAGTCCGTCGCAAGACTTTTCTCCCATGCGAAGGAGTGGTTATTCGTCGGCTGCGGGTCGAGCTACTACGTGGCGCTCTCCGCCGCTGCAACGATGGCAAAATTAACCGGCCTTCAGTCGCGCGCTGTGCCGGCATCCGAGATCCTGCTCTATCCGGACCTTACGCTGAATGCATCTTCAAACTTTGTTCCGGTACTGATTTCACGTTCGGGACAAACGTCAGAGGTGATTGCCGCCGGCGAGACGCTCAAGGCGCGTGGAATTTCGGCGCTCGCCATCACCTGCGCAGAAGGGCAACCGATCGAGGACTCGGCCAGCGAAACCATAGTGCTCTCGCCAGCGGACGAAAAAAGCATGGTAATGACGCGCTCGTTCACGTCGATGCTGATTACCTTGCAGGCATTGGCTGCGGTCATCGCGGGCGACCAAACCTTTCTAGATGCTCTGCACTCGGTTGCGCGAACCATTGCCCCAGTCATGCCTGGATTACCTGAGAAGATTCGTGCATTCGTAGCGCGTCATAACTTTGAAGACTACGTATTTCTCGGCCAGGGTCCGTTTTACGGACTCGCGTGTGAGGGCGCGTTGAAGGTAACGGAAATGTCGGTTTCCTACTCTCAGTGCTTCCACACGCTGGAATTCCGGCACGGCCCCAAGTCGATCGTCAGGCCGGAAACCTTATTGGTGTTTCTGCTTTCCGAGAACGGCTATCAGGCGGAGTGTGAGGCGCTGCAGGAGATGAAGTCACTCGGCGCAACCACGCTAGTGATAAGCAATGGCGCTGATGCCGATGTCCGGGCGGCTTCTGATTTGCTTATCGAGTTGCAGCTGCAGGTTCCCGAATACGTCCGGCTGGCACCGTATCTTTTTGCGGGACAGCTCCTGGGGCTAAATACAGGACTCAAAAAGAACCTCGATCCCGATTCACCGCGCAATCTGAGTCGCGTGGTTCTGCTTGATGACGACCAGTCTCAGGGCAAACACGAACATGCCCCGATTTGATGTCACCATCGCGGGCGAGTTGAACCTCGATCTCATCCTCTACGATCTACCCGATCAACTTCCGCCCGAACGCGAACTGATCACCAACCGCATGATGCTGACGCTGGGGTCATCGTCGGCGATCGTCGCGCATAATCTCGCGGCACTGGGCAGCAGGGTGGGCTTCCAGTCGCGCATAGGGGACGATTCATTCGGGCAAACCGCGCTGGAACGACTAAAAGAAGGCGGGGTTGACGTGAGCCGAGTGCGAAAGGTCTCCAGCTCAACCAAGACGGCACTCAGCGTGATCCTGCAACGCGAACACTGGCGCAACATTCTTACGTATGCCGGAACGATTGTCGATCTCACGCTGGATGACCTGGACTTTGAGTTTCTCATCGACTCGCGGCACTTTCATCTTTCGTCGTTCTACCTGCAGAAAGGGCTCACGGCTTCGGTTCCTGAGCTGTTCAGGAAAATAAAGGAAGCGGGATTGACGATTTCGCTCGATACCAACGACGATCCCGATGATCGATGGGAAGGCCAACTGCTCGAAGCCCTGCAATATGTGGATGTATTTCTGCCAAACGCGCGAGAGGCGAAAAAGGCTGCGCGAACCGACGATCTGGAACTGGCGATTGCCAAGTTAGCGGAGATTGTGCCTCTGGTTGTCGTCAAGCTCGGCGCTGAGGGAGCCTTGGCGCAACGTGGCGAGGAAAGAATCAAGAGCGCGGCACTTAAGGTGGATTTTGTAGATCCCGTGGGTGCAGGCGACAGCTTTGATGCTGGATTCCTGCATCAATTCGTACAAGGAGCAGACCTACGCACGTGCCTCGAATCTGGCAATCGTGCGGGCGCGTTCTCTACGACGAGGCCCGGCGGAACCGAGGCTTTCCGCGATAAGCGATACCTGCGCGAGTTCTTCACAGCAGTTTGTGCTTAGTCCAGCACACCATCATTACTGATGTGTCACTTCCAGCAGCAAGTGCTGGTTGAATTTTGTCTTGAGCTTCGGGACTTGAGCCTCGGCAGCCTGGATTGTTCCGAGGTCTGTTCCGTCTCCATAGTCGTACACACGATACGTTCCAGGCTTCAGCCCGCGCAATTCAACTTCACCTGCCCACGGCTGATCGGCGAAGAAGGCGTAATACATCTTGCCGTCTTTTTCGATCGCGTACGCTTCAGGAAAATCGTAGCCGTAGGTGTACAGGTCGAGGAATGTTCCTTTGGAGAGCATCTTCTGGTTGTAGATGCCGATCCATTTTGTCCAAAGCGCATCCTTTTGCGGCGTGAGATTGACGGCTTTGAATTTCGGCCCGGGATCAGGCCAAACAAACTTAGTACCAACTACCCCGCCAGTGCCGATGGTAGAAGCAAAATCATCGCCGTGCTCTTGCCAGTGGTTGCCGGACCGGCTCATGGCAGAAAGTTCCACGTGATCGCCGTATACGGCCGACTCTGGCCCGAGGAGCGCTTTGTACACTTTGATCCGATAACGCACTTGCTTTCCGCCGACAGGATCAGCTGTGACGGCCTGGTCGATATACGGCAGCCAGGCGAGTGATGGAGGGGTACCGCAGGGGCAAGCCTGCGTGACGCTCTCAGGCTTCAGAGCCCGCGTGGTTTGGAAAATTATCCTGTACACATCGGCCACCGCGTTCACGGACTCTTGCGGAGATTTGTGATGATGCGCCGGGTTGTAGCACATTGGCACGGTGTAGATGTTGTCGAGCTTCGAACCATCAAAGTCCCAATCGCGAATGAACTTTTCCGTCAATTTCTTGTAATACTCCTGCACTTCGGGAAGCGATGGGTCGAGCGCCGCCAAATTGCGCGTCATACGCGCATGCTTGCCGTTCTTGTCGAGGATGAGCCATTCCGGGTGCTGCTGCACGACATCTGCGACGCGGTATTTGTGCGACTCCCAGCGCCCTTCACCATCTTCCACGCCAAGCGGTAGCCACCATAACTGGACGAGTTCGCCCTCTTTATGGAAGTCCGCGACCATCTTCTTAATCGAGTCGCCCGGGAAAGTATCGGACCGCGGCCGCCAGTCGCCATAATCATCAAACCAGCGGTCATCGAGCGTGGCCCACTTAATGCCCATTTGCTTCAATTTCGGGACTGTGCCCAGCATTTGCGCCGGCGTCACATTAAATTCGTATCCCCAGCCGCACCAGCTGACGTTGTAGGCTTCGTTCGACGGTTTGGGAATCTCCCATCCTTCTTTCTGCAACACTCGCGACCAAAGATGCAGGGGTTCGTAGAAGTCTCCGGAATAGACCGCGACGAAACTTCGTGGGGTGGAAAAAGTTTCGCCGGGCTTAAGAGCCGTATTGGCAGGAACATCGAGTGAAGCGCTGACAAGCCCGTCCTTCTCGACTTTGACGGGAATGGACAAGCTGAGCGGCACGGTCTCGATGTGACCGACGGCTTCGCCCACTGACGCATTCCAGAAGGCGACGATCGGGATGCCGCCGCCGTAACCGCCTTTAACGACTTTGCCCATGTCATTGGATTGAGAAAAGTCTTTCGTCAGCTTGAAGACATCGTCTTTTCCCCAATCAATGCTCGCGCCCTGGTACGTCCACATATCGTAGGGCTTGCCTGCGACTCCGCCATCGAACTGATGCTTCTGCTCAACAGCGCTGTCGACTTGTAAATCAGATGAACCGCCGTTCTGGTACTCGGCGCTGGTCAGCACGAGACTGGGAAAGTCGTCGTAGGCTTCGACGTGCAGGGTCATCTTGAGATCGGGCGACTGGGATGAATGACCGGCAACGTCAACCCTCTTGCCACGCCCGAGCTTGCCTGACGCTTCGTTGACCGTAGCGTGATCGGTGTCGAGAGCAAATTGAATCTTCTTGTCGCCCTGCAAGAGGTAGTCGGCATCCGGCGATTGCGAATCGAGCGTGAGCTTGGCGCCATTCTTGAGTAGAAAAGCCTGCACGGCTCCAGATGGCAAGATGTGGAATTCGGCTGCGCTCGTGGTCAGCACAATCGGTTGCCCAGAGACGACTTGGATGTTGATTGACGATGGCGTCGTTGCGGGAGAAGAAGATGGCGCCGATTTGTTGCAGCTGACAGAAATGAGAACAAGCGACACTACCGAAATGCTCACAAATGGTTTCATGAGTTATCCATTCCGAGTGAATGACAGGTCCTTGAAGTTGTCTACGCCTCGATTGTGCTCTCCGTGATTTGAAGTGGACTCAGGGGCGCTGCGTGTTCGCGTCCCCCGAGGCCCGCTCAAAATTGGAATCGCGCTCCAAACTGCATCTTGCGGAAGTTGCCGGTCGTTGAATTTATCACTCCGAAAGTGTCACTGCCAAAACCGGTATCCGGGAATGCAAAACGCTGGTGATTGAAGGCATTGAACATCTCCGCGCGAACTTGCAGTTGCATGCCTTCCTTCACTGTGAACTCTTTAGAGAGAGAAAAATCGACGTTGCGGATCCCGTCTCCACGCAGCTGAGAAAAATGTCTCGGCGCATTGCCGGGAATGTTGTCACCTGGGTCACCAAAGCAATCCTGGTTCAACCAAGCCTGCCCTGTACGCGCCGCGTCGCGATAGCTGATGCCCGTTGTGAGTTGCGAACACACGACATTAGGCCGCTGGTTGCCATCAGCCAGCTGTGGATTCGCCATGAAGATGGCGATCGGCTGACCACTCTGAATCGTGAAAAAGCTGTACAGCGACCATCCACCAACGATGCCGTCGAGTACGCTACTCATGTCCTTTCCAACGGCACGTCCCTTACCGAACGGCAGATCGACGATAAAAGCAGTGGCCAAGCGATGTGTTGCATCGTTCGAGCTGATGCCGTGCTCGGCTTTTAAATTGTCGAGGACCTGAGGGTTATCAAATTGCAGATTGCCAATCCAGGCATTTCGGCCGGAGGATGAATCATCTGTGGCCTTCGACCAGGTGTAGTTTCCCTCGAAGCTTATGTAATGCGAAGTGCGCTTCTGAAAACGGATCTGCAACGAGTTGTACCAGGATGTCGCGGCGAGGAGCGGGAGCCCTTCAAATGCGCCGTCGAATTGCGGGAAAGGTCGGAGAAGATTGAGCTGGGGAATATCGGCATCGAGGTAGATTGAATCCGTTACATCGCCGGGGTTGAATATCGGAGTCGCCGGACAGTACGAAGCAGGTGATGCAACCGTCGTGAAGAAACACTGGAACGGATTGGGGACAGTGCTGTTGAGATAGTCGGAGACAGCTGTATTGCCTGTGTCGTGCGTGGGGTTCAACGCAGCAACAAGGGCATTACGAACGTTTGACGACAGGAAGTTCCTATCACGGGTCGTAATGCCGCCCGCTCCTGCCCATGGTAGGTGAGTACTGCGATTCGCAGAGTAATCGGCCCCGATGACAATCGATCCCGGCAGCAGATGCTGAATTCCTAAATTCCACTGATAGATTTCAGCGTTGCGGGCCGTGCCCGTGTCCAGATCACTACCATTGCCGAAACCCCACTGCGCCAGGGCACCGTACGTGGTGCCCTGGGGTGGGGCCAGACCAGCGGGAAATGGATTGGTTAGAGTCGCGTACTGGGTTTGATAGTTGTCCTTCGTGAATCTGATGTTCGTCGATTTCTGGAACGCGGGACCTGCGTATTGGAAGTTGGTGGCAACATTCATGCCATAGAAAACACCTGCGCCGCCTCGCAAAACGGTATTTTGCGAAAGCTGATAGGCGAAGCCGAACCTTGGCGCAAAGTTGTTTCGGTCTACGGTTGAATTCCGATGGCTTGACGTCGGGAAGACGGTCGTTCCTCTGATTTCCCCGATCTGGCCCAATTGCTGAGTCAAACTAGGCGGCAAAGTACCGCCCCCGCTCTGATCGCGATCAACGGGGATGTTGACTCCTGTATCGCCAGTGAAATTACTGAACTGGAGGCGATTGAAGCGCTCGCTATAAGGAGTGCTCCACTCATAACGCAGTCCGATATTGAGGGTCAGTTTGGGGGTCACCTTTATGTCGTCTTGAATGTAGAACGCAGTTTCTTTCGACTTGTCGGCAACGGCGGGGACGATATTCATTTGGCCGTCATAGGCAAACCCGGTCAGGATGGTCGCGAACGGATTTCCCTCCCCGCTATCGCCCAGTCCTGCATTCGGTTTAGAAGTGGTAACGTCTCTAGTGAAATCGAAGATTCCGGTGGGATAGTTGGGCTGCCAGAAATTGTTGTAAAAGAGGCGCTGCTCGCCGCCAAATTTGATAGCGTGACGCCCTCTGATCCATTCCAGTCCCGATGAATAGGTATATAGCGTGTGCGCAAAGTGAGTATCGACGCAGCACTGGGTAAAGAGTGATAAGAACCCGTCGTCTACATTGATGCTTGGTGCGCGTGTCAGCCCGTTTGCGCCGAGCGCAGGCGAGAGGCCAAGGTCACTCAATGTTGGATAGTGGTTGCTTTCACCAGGGGCAAATACGCGATCTACACCGATGCGGTTCGTCCATAACATCGTCGGGCGGATCATCCAGTTGTGCTCAATTCCGATGTTCTGCACATTGGTGATGTAAATGACGCCATCTCCCTCGTCGCCGTTGCCAATTACGGTTGGGACTGTGAAAGTGTCGTGATGTCGGCTGTAACGTCCACCGAGTTTTTGCGTGCTATTGAACTGGTGATCCAACTTGATATCAAATTGCCATCCGGGCGCATCGCTGAGAACGACTTCACGCCAATTTGTGTCGCCAGGGCCTGCGCCCGGAACGTTGGCGTGGGGATAAAGATTGATTATTGCTTGCCCAACCGGATCGATCGCGGATGCGGGTATGACGTTACCAAGAAACGGGGTCCGCTTACAGGAGGTACTAAGAGGATCTGGAAGGCAATTGCGTGGATCGAAGATTGGCGTACCGCTGTTCGAAAAATCTCCTGTGCGTTCCGCATCTGTGGGAACAACTCCCTCTAAGTTCACCGGGTCATGCGCGCGAATCTTTTCGAAATCACCAAAGAAGAACGTCTTGTTGTGAATGATGGGGCCGCCGATGGAGAAACCGTACTGATCGCGGACGTGCTCAGGTTTGTCGCCGCTATTGAAATAATCTCGCGCATCGAATTCGGACCGCTGGCCATACCACCATCCGCTGCCATGAAATTTGTTGCCGCCCTGTTTCAGCACCATGTTCATAACGGTGCCGCCGTTATTGCCGAACTCGGCGGAAAAACTGTTGTTCTGCAGCTTGAATTCCTGGACGATCTCAACCGACGGCTGATAATAAACGTTGGTGTTGCCGCCCTCTCCCTGTTCCGGCGCGCTGATGGGATTGCCATCGAGCCGGACTTCAGCAGTGGCGTTACGCTGACCGTTGGAAACGAAATTTGTGCCTGAAGGATAGTTGTCGGTGATACCCGATCCGGTCGTTTCTGTTACACCGCCGGCGAGAAACACCAATCCGAACATGCTCCGGTTATATAGAGGTATGTCGCGGACATATTCGTTGGTGACATCCGTTCCGAGATTGGCGCTCTCGGTATCAAGCAACGGTGCGGCCTGGGTGACTTCGATTGTCGTGGCCACGTTCGCAGGCGCCAGCGTGATGTCGATGGTAGTCTGCTGGTCGACCTGTAAAACCAGCCCTTTCTTTTCGACCTGCTGGAATCCGCTCGCTTCGGCACGCAAGGTGTAGCTCGCCGGGCGCAACCCCGTGAGGATGTACAGGCCTTCCGCATTGGTGCGTGCGGTATTGACCACACCCGTCTCATCGTTGGTGATGGTCACGGTCGCACTGGGTACGACGGCACCCGAGCGGTCGACGACCGTACCACGTATCTGGGCTGTATAGGTGGCCTGGCCGAACGCAGACACGGCGACCAACGCCAAGAGAAGAGAAGGAAGCAGGGTGGACAGCGCCCAGCGAAGTGAGCTCATATGCGACTCCCTTGTCCTTTATCGGACGCTATGATCGGATCCTGTATGTGCTTCGTGATCTTACGAGTGATCCTACGCAAGCTTTCGATTAGTTACGATTCTTTTAACTTTGGGCAGGTTCGTTTGTCAAGCCAAAAGTGAGAGAGCTCAGGGCTGGATTGCGAGAGAAAGTCACCAAATGTGCTTGTCTTCCGGCAACGCACTCAAAAGTTCTACTCGCAACCTGACTGCATCGAAGCACCAGGCCGCCACAGGAGGAACCATGACAAGACTCACTCTTCAACGCCGGTTTGGCAACTTGAATCCGGTAATCCTATGTTCAAAATCGAGCATCTAGCCTGCGATGGGGCTGCTGGACATACTCTTTGGCAAGCCGCTAGCTTCAGGTGAAGAACGCACTGAGCAGTTAGGCACACTGTCCGGCGTTCCTATTTTTGGACTCGATGCACTAGGGTCAGCCGCTTACGGGCCAGAAGCTGCTCTCACCTTGTTACTCCCGCTAGGCGCGGTCGGAATCCACTACATCGTCCCGATCAGCGCAGCGATCATCATTCTGCTCGGCATTGTTTATTTCTCTTACCGCCAAACTATCGCTGCTTATCCAGGCGGTGGAGGCTCTTACATTGTTGCGAGCCAGAACCTCGGCGACCGTGCTGGATTACTCGCGGGCACGGCCCTGATGATCGACTATGTCCTGGTTGTCGCTGTTGGAATCGCAGCGGGAGTTGGGGCGCTCGTTTCCGCAGTTCCGGTATTGCAGGCGCACACGCTCGCAATCTGTGTACTCATCTTATTTGTGATCTGTTTCGTGAATTTACGGGGAATAAGGACGACCGGGATCCTGTTCATGTTCCCGACATATCTCTTTGTTGCGTGCCTGCTGACCACTTTGTCCTTTGGCTTTTTCAAAGCGCTCCTCGCGGGTTGGCACCCGATTCCTGCGGTCGCGGCACCAGCGCCCGGCACAGCACACCAAGCAGCAGGAGCATGGCTGTTTTTGAGGTCTTTTGCGAGCGGGTGTACGGCGATGACCGGCGTAGAGGCAGTCAGCAATGGAGTGCAGTCGTTTCGCGATCCGAAAGTAAAACATGCGCGCAGGACATTGTCGGTCATCATCTTCATTCTGGTGCTATTCCTGGCTGGCATCGCTTGCCTCTGCCGGGCCTATCAAATTGGGGCGACTCAGCCGGGAGAGGTGGGATATCAGAGCGTGCTCTCCCAACTCACGGCGGCGGTTGTCGGGCGAAGTTGGTTTTACTACGTCACAATTGCGTCGATACTAATGGTGCTCGTTCTTCAGGCCAACACGGCCTTTGCGGACTTCCCTCGTGTTTGCCGAGCGATTGCGCAGGATCGCTATCTTCCTTATTCCTTTATTTCGCGAGGCCGCAGGCTGGTTTATTCGCACGGAATTTATGTTCTTACTTTGCTTTCGGCTGCGCTCCTGATTGCGTTCCGTGGAGTCACTGATCGGCTGATTCCGCTGTTCGCTGTTGGGGCGTTCCTCGCGTTCACGCTTTCTCAAGCGGGCATGGTGGCGCATTGGAAACGGACCGGAGGCGCACACGCTAAGCACAGCATGTTGATCAATGGTCTAGGTGCGCTTGCCACCGCCATTACCGTCCTCATCGTAATTGTGTCGAAGTTCTTGGAAGGCGCCTGGATCACGTTGATCGCGATTCCTGGAATCCTCTTTCTCATGCGAGCCGTGCGCCGGCACTACGACCGCGCCGGGCGAGAGCTGGCGAGTCCATTTCCCTTGCCAACGAACAATCTTTGCCCGCCATTTGTAGTCGTTCCCATCGACGGCTGGAACAAAGTCACACAGAAAGCATTGCGATTCGCCCTTACTCTATCTCCCGATGTCTTCGCCGTACAGGTCCAGACGAGCGACGAGCCGCAAGATCTTGCAAAGGACTGGAAAACTCTTGTGGAGAATCCTACACAACAGGCGCGACTACCCGTGCCAAAACTAAAGGTTCTGAGTTCGCCTTATAGGACGGTCATTCATCCTACAGTTGAGTACATTCACAGGCTCGAGCGCGAAAATCCGGATCGAGCAATCGCTGTCGTTATCCCTCAATTAGTTGAGCAACACTGGTACGAGCGTTTTCTGCATCGGCAGCGAAGCGAACTGCTCACTGCCCTGCTTCTTCTTGAGAGCGAACCGAGGATCAACATCATCAATGTACCCTGGCATCTGTGCACGTAGCTTCGAGCCGCTGACGAGCCAGAGACTCTGGAAGGAAGAAGATATTGGCGTCATTTTCGAAGACAGAGTGCGACGGACCATCAAGCCCGCCGCATCTCTCAAGCTGCAATCATGGAAGGCCGGGTGTTCTTCGAAATTTCGGCTACAGTCTTGTGCACTCTCTCCGGCTTATCCTTTAACGCGAGGTCAGCCTGGGCGACAATGCCGATGACTTTGTTGTCCCCATCCACAATGGGAATGCGCCTGACCTGATGTTCCTGCATCAAGCGCTCGCATTGCTCAAGATTTTCACCGTCGCGGCAAACCGCCGGATTGTAGGTAACGAACTCCTGAATCCGAGTGGATTTGGAATCCAAGCCATGGGCCAGTACCCGGCAGCAAAGATCTCGGTCGGTGATCATGCCCACCAGCGCGCGGGATTGCTGATCAACGACAACTGGAATCGCCCCGACATTCAGGTCGCACATCATTTTGGCTACGTTCTGCGCGCTATCATTCGCGGTGCAACACGCGGGATTGAGACTCATCACTTCCTTGACCTTCATAAGCGCTCCTCAGAAAAGTTATGTCTGTTGTTTAACTTTGATTTTGTCCACCACATTCCGAGTGCCTGCATTCTGCTGCGCAATGCGGACTGCCAGATCGTGCTGATTCATTGTGTCAACGCTCCCGGTCAACACAACTGAGTTCTGATCGACTCTAGCGTCCAGATTGCTACCCGAAAGTGCAGGTTCGTCTTTTAGTTGGTCCAGGATTTTTCCTTCAACCGCCTGGTCAGACATCGTTTCAGATGGAGGTGCTTGCGTGTCCGGCGGCATTTGACCTTTTGGCTTTTGGTCTTCCGGAAAGGTAGGCGGAGTCTGGTACGGAGGAGTTGTTGTGGGTGGAGGCTGGCCCTGCTGTGCAAACAAAAGTGCAGCACAGAATAGCAGCGCACAGCTAAACGCAATCTGCCTCATAGAGCCTCCTTTTTTTTCTATTCAATTCGAATTTGATGCCCCTATGCCGAGGTATGGTTTCGAGTGTGTAACGCTATGATCTATCGAGGAATCAAGTATTTCGAAAGAACCCGAATAATGCGCTCGGATTCTGGAACTCGCGAACCTGCTCGCCAGTAGAAACATCAAAGGAACAATTCTGGAGGTGCCTCATGGGCGAGCTGAGACGGACAGCATTCACTATCGCAAGCGGCTTTGTATTAATTCTTCTTCTCAGTGCAGCGTCGCGAGTCTCGATCAAGGAATTCGAGCTGCCGACTCCGAATTCACGGCCTCACGATCCGGCAGTCGCTCCCGATGGATCGCTTTGGTATACAGGGCAAAACGCGAATAAGCTGGGACGGCTTGACCCGGCAACCGGCAAAGTTAAAGAGTTCCCACTAAAAACAGCTGCTTCGGGGCCGCATGGCCTGGTAGCCGACCCTCAAGGGAATATCTGGTTCACCGCAATCTCCAAGGGCTACATCGGGAAACTGAACCCGAGCACCGGCATTATTGACGAATACCGTTTGCCCGACGGAGCCGATGATCCGCATACACCCGTGTTCGATCAGCGGGGGATTCTTTGGTTCACCACAGAAGAATCGAATGTGGTAGGGCGGCTCGATCCCAAGACCGGCAAGATCGAAGTGAAGCAGGCGCCCACGGCGCACGCGATTCCATACGGGATCGCGGTCACGCACACGGGCATTCCCTTCTTTTGCGAATTTGGATCAAACAAGCTGGCCAGCATCGATCCCAAAACGCTCGCAATTACGGAATACCCAGTCCCCAACTCTGGCGCACGGCCGCGCCGCATTGCGGTTGCGCCGGATGACACGATCTACTACACGGATTACGAGCGCGGCTACCTGGGGCACTTCAATCCGACAACGAAGAAATCCGAGGAATGGCCGTCTCCAGGGGGTGAAGGGTCAAACCCGTACGGGATCGCGATCACTCCGGACGGCACCGTCTGGTATAGCGAGTCGGGCGTGGAACCAAATACGCTCGTCAGCTTTGATCCAAAGACAAAGAAGTTTTCGAGCACACCCATTCCCTCTGGGGGAGGCGTAGTGCGAAATATCGCGGCAACGAAGGATGGCAAGCTGTACTTGGCGTGCAGCGGAGTGAATAAGGTAGCAATTGTTGACGTGCGCTAAGGATCCCGAGCTGCACGAGCTGCTTGTGGCTGCTCGTGATCTCTGTATATCACCTGTTTCAGGGCAAACTCACAAAACTGCTGCGCAATCGAATAAGGCGAGAAAGGAGGATGTCTATGATCAGGACATTCCTGCTTGCTTTGAGTCTGCTGGCCTCGGCCACATGGATACAGGCACAAAGTCAGTATCCCCAAAGTGAATCGGGCCAGACCGGGAACGCGGCATCAGCACAAACGACAGTTCAAGGATGCCTGCAGGGGTCGGAAGGCAATTACACCTTGATGGCGGATAACGGCACGACGTATCAGCTACAGGGTGATACTTCGAAGTTCGGCGAGCACGTAGGACACGAGGTACGCATCACCGGATCGACGATGGCGTCAAGCGCTGGCACCCCAACAAGCACACAAACAGCGGGAACACAGCAGCAGCCTACCCTGACTGTGCAGGAGTTAAAGCACATTTCGAAGAGCTGCAAATCCACCAGCAAACAGTGAATTTCGCAGTTCACGCAGCTGTATAGCGAGGCATGCATAACTCCGTTCCCTATCGGGTAGGGGAAGAGGTAGATTAGTGCCTCGCCTTAATTTTCTGACATCCATCCGAGAACTCTCCCTGAAAGAGCAGAAACTCGCCTTATTTCGTGGAACCATGCTTTTTATGAAACCGTCTCTGTTGGTGCGGTGCCTTGCTGACCAAAGTAGTTGTGCGTAGCGGCATTGCCGGGTCGAGTAGTGGTCGACATTTGTTCTTACCTGGCGGCTGTTGCGTCGTCCAGAGTTTGTTTTTGCAGAATCTCGGCTGCTTTTGCGACTGTAAGATCGTCAGGAACTCGCCTGAAATTAGTGCGAGTGTAGTCTTGCTGAACGCCGATGGTCTTGAAAAAGAGGGCTTTGCCTCTCATCTGTACTCTGAGACGCGTCAACTCCCAATAGCCTGGTGCAACGGCTGCTTGTTTCACGTCAAAGACACCGCCTTCATCCAGATGTCCGAGTAAACCGCCGCCAAACCTAACCTCCTTTATTAAGCGACCGCTGATTTCTTCAATTCTCTCCTGCCTGTTATCAACCCACAAACTTCCTTGCATTGCGTGGAACACTTCAGCCTCGTGAGTTTGCGGATGGAAGCTCGGGTTAGGAGAAAACTTCAGTTCGATGAGGTCTCGCTGCCGGCGTCCGTAGCTGAATTTGAATGCATCGGGCAACATCTTCAGGAGCTGTTGGCTGCGAGCCGCGTCTTTATCCTGGTCTTGCCGCGCTTTTTGTAGCGGTGCCGGATCGTGCAGCAATTGCTGAATTCGACTATCCGCTTTTTGCTGCTCTTCAGTGCTGAGTTTGCGGCCATTGATGAGAAGTGGCCGTTTCAGGTCTCCCTCTCTGGTTTCGACAACTTCATCCACTTCGCTTTGACCGTTGTGTTTTTGTGTTTTCAGCCGGAAGCTCCAGTGGCTATGGTCCTGTTGCTCGGACCTGAGTTCATTGGCAACAACGCGACGCACAAGCACGTCAGGATTTGCGGTGTTCTGGTTGGCGGACGTTTGCGCAGCGCAAGTAAGGATCGAAACAAGCAATAGAGTCAAAATGTGGGCTATCCGCCAAGCATCCTCAGGACTCGCTCTGCTTCCATGCATGCCGTTCTTCCTTTGTGCCGCCGGGCCAAGAGATAGTGAGCAGGAATGCGCTCTCTTCTAACGCTTCAACATCGTGAGGGATGGCGTAATCCAATGCGACAATCTCCCCCGCGGGGATTTCGACTACATCCTCGGGCAGGCGAACGCGGATACGACCTTCTATTGCATGAATTGAGATTCGAGCATCGACGTGGTGCTCGTTCATCTTTGTATTCGCTTTCATCAATACCAGGACAATGTGGAAGTCAGGATACTTGGCCAAAGTCTTCGAGCTGCGCCCGGTGCCGCGCTGCCAGGAGTGCTGGCTCCGCAGTTGCAGTATCTCTTCAGCCAAGTTGAAATGCAGAAGGCGACTGGCAAGAGAGGGCATCCTTGTTAGCTCTCTTCGGCTCGGGAACCTATACGCTGATGCACTCATTCCGGTGACTCCTAAGCTATGATGCGTCTCGCAATGGAGGGTTTGCGCTTGCTCAAGCATGGCGCACGACAAAACGGCCATTCGAAGTGCGTGCCTATCAGCGATATTTTTTGCACTGACAACCGATCTTCCGGTAATTCAGTCAAATGAAGGGAGTCTAGCGATGCCAGCTACGGAAATTACGAAGACGGTCGAACATACGATTACAAAACAGGACACCAGTGATGGATATCATGCAACGCCTATCGAACGCGTTTATTACGAATGGGATAAGGCGCTCTCTCAAAACGATGCCCAGAAGTTAGTGGAACTCTATACTGAAGATGCGGTAATCGAGAGTCCACTCATTCCGCATCTGTTAGGCAAGAAAGAAGGAGTATGCCGAGGTCGCCAGGAGATCCTCAAATTCTTTGAGGCTGTGGCTGCGAGGAAGCCCACGGTCAGACAATACCATCGCGCCGGATACCTCACGGATGGGAGACGGCTCATTTGGGAATACCCAAGGTCCGCGCCGAAAGGTGACCAGATGGACTTCGTCGAAGCTATGGACCTGGACGATGAAGGGCTAATTCAGCGTCATTGTGTCTATTGGGGCTGGTTCGGATTCGGCGTTCTCCAGCGCAACGAATATTACAGGTAGCTGCACAAGTAAGCGAAAGGATTAAGTCATGAACTGCGCAGGGACTATTGAGAGACCGAGAATGGTGGCGGACGAAATTCCAGGCTACGACTACGGTTCTCCTAAGGCGGCCAAGTCGCCAATCACGACAAAGCGACTTGAGCAGCTGAAGCAGAGCTCAGGTTTCACCAAGGACGACGAACACTGGCTTCGTGTCGCAGGAGAAGTGCTGGTGGACCAGACCAAACAGCTCGTTGAAAAATGGCGTGCCGTTATTTCTGCACACCCGCACCTTACACGCTATTCCCAGCGGCCAGATGGTCAAAAAGACCCGCATTACTCCCAAATGAGCGGCCTGCGATTTCAACAATGGGTCCTGGATACGTGCTTGCGTCCATACGATCAGGACTGGCTGAACTACCAGCAGGAAATCGCACTGCGGCACACTAGCGCCAAAAAGAACAAAACCGATAACGTGCAGTCAACGCCCACCATTCACCTGCGAGATGTTGTTGCTTTCACGGCCGTGATTAACGATCCCAACATAATTAAGCCGTTTCTGGCCGCGAAGGGGAATTCTGCAGCCGATGTGGACAGGATGCATCAGGCGTGGTGTAAATCAGTGCTTCTTCAGATAGCCCTTTGGACGGAACCCTATACCAACTCGCAAATCGCACCGAATGAATGGTAGAGCGAAAATAACGAAGCGCCCCCCTGGCGGGAGTTTGCACAGAATGTGATTTGGTAGCGCCAGACTATGGCTGAGTGGGATGGCCACTCGATGACGGAGTTACCGCTGCCCTGCCGCGACAAACAAGCCAAAGCCGCAGGATTCGCGTATGCGCAACTCAGGCTGCAGCTTTCGCAACACTGGGGCACTCTTATCGCCGTCAATTCTCTGAATGAGAAGCTCCACAGCTTCTGCGCCCAGTTGATGCTTGGGCAATTCCACCGTCGTCAGGCGTGGCCGAAAGACGCTGAGCCATGGGTAGTCGTCGAAGCTGACCAGGCCGAAATCGTCAGGGCACTTCAAGCCCATCTCTTCCGCCGCTTTTAACAAGCCAATGGTCATGAGGTGGTTCGCGACATAGATTCCATCCGGCCGGTAGGACAACATGGAATGCGCTGCGCGAAAACCCGACTCGATGCGGTAGTCACCTTCGACGACGAGTTCCGAATCATAACTGAGATTTTCCGCCTCAAGGGCATCGCGGAACCCGCGCCAGCGTTCTTTGGCGTTGCTAACCTTCATCGGGCCGCTGATGAGGCCAATTCGCTTTCGCCCGGAGCGCGCGAGATGGCGGACTGCCTCATACGCTCCCTGGTAGTCGTCGGTTACAACGGCATCCTTCGTAAGTTCGGGATAGGTTCGCATCACCAGAACGAAAGGGACCCTGACTTCTTTGATCATCTGACGTAAGGAAGGGCTCAGGTCGCCCGCTGCTTTGGTGAGCAAGATCCCATCCACGCGCTTGGAGAGCAGCAGCTCGAGTTCCTTCTCTTCTCGCTCAACCGTATCGTCGCTATTGCAGAGAAGCAGGTTGTAACCGTGCCGTTGCGCTGCATCCTCTGCGCCCCTTACCACCATCGGGAAGAATGGATTCGCGATATCAGTAACAATCATCCCGATGGTCTGAGTTTTTTGTTTGATCAGACTACGAGCGATCAGATTAGGGCGATAGTTAAGCTTTCGAATAGCTTCTTCCACGCGCTGGCGGCGCGCTTTGCTTACGTGCGTTTTGTTGTTGATCACCGCCGAAACAGTGAAAATCGAGACACCCGACTCTCGAGCCACGTCTGCGATACTGGCTGCCTTCTTGCCTTTCCTTGTTTTTGAAGTCCTAGGGGACATAGGTGCTTGACGGCAACATACCAAATGTTTACAGAGTTTTCAAAACGTTTAGCACATTCGAGCACTAATCTGGATTGGGAACGAGGAAATCGAGCACCAGCGCGTCCAGATCGTGACAGGCGCTAATGAACTGGCGCAGCGTGCGGCGGGTGGGCGCGAATGTATCAAAGTCATTCATGGCTAGTCCATCTTCATCGTAAGCGCGAGCAAAATCGGGGAATTTGCGCAATAAAGTTTCCATGATCGGAGCTGGAACGTGCTCGTCTATCCGGGAACGGACTTCGATATCGCTGGCATTGAATCGCACCTGCCATGCATGAGGCGGTGAGATGACAAGGTCGCCTCCGATGAGTTCGCTCCAATGCATGTGATTACGAAACGCGGCCGATAACAAACGGAGCCTATAGCCGCGCTCCTGAAAAATTCGGTAAGTCTTCTTGAATACAGCAACCCCGGCCCATTCCAACAAACCCGGGTCAATTGAGATTCCTTGCTTCTCAAGCAGAACTTTAAGCCAGTCGTCCAGCCGGCCGACCATAATCGTGCAGACAGGCCCCATGGTTGAGATTTCTTTTCCGGCTTTTTTGCGGCGTTCTAACCCCCGCTCCACCGCTTCGGCGACTGCGATGCACTGCGGCAATGAAAAGCAGACGGTCGCGTTGATACTGATCCCCAGATATGTAGCTTCCTCGATTGCCGGAATTCCAGCTCGTGTCGCGGGAATCTTGACGATCATGTTGGGAGCAAGTTCCGCGAACTCTCTTGCCTGCTTCACAATGGCAGTCGTATCGCGAAACAAGCGCGGATCGGTCTGGATCGACAGCCGCCCGTTCTTTCCTCGATATTCTTCAAACGTCGGCTCAAGAAGCTTCGCGGCTTTGGCTGAAATCTCGCGGACTATCTGCCAGGCAACCTGATCTTCTGTGGCGGTCGGCATCTCCTGAATCAGTTGTTGGATCCGCGGCTTCCATACGTTGATCTCCTTTTTTAATACACCGAGAACGATTACCGGATTGCATGTCGCACCGACTGCACCGTGTTCAATGGCGTAGGAGAGTTCCTCGACTGAAGCGGAATCGTTCCAAAGACAAGTAGGCGTGGTTTGAGTCATCTCGTGCAGCGGACTTCTGTAGATGGAAGCGAGAGCGGTAGTCACAATTTCTCCGTTTACGCCTGCGCTGATTTTCCCACCGACACCTTCTCGGGCTTCGATTCACGATGAGAGTTCTCAGCAGCAACCGCGATCGCCAGCGCACGCAACCCGTCCTCTCCGTTTACAAGAAGGGCCTTGTCGTTGAGAATACGTTCCGTGAAATCCCGGATCTCCGCCAGATAGGCATCGGCAAAAGTGCTGAGGAAGTGATCTGAGAGAGGCCGTGAGCTACCTTGAGCGGAAAGGAACGCAACCGGCGTCCGATTCATGCTTCCGACCAAGATAGATCCCTTGGAACCGACAATTTCGGTGCGAACGTCATAGCCGTAGGCTGCCTCTGCATGGGACTCAACATTTCCGATGGCGCCTTGAACGAACTTTAAGTTCACGACCCCGGCAACGACGTCGCCAAACTGCGCGACTTCGGGGCGGATTGTCACCGTCGTGTAGGCGTGTACTTCCGAAACTTCATCCTGCATCAACCAGCGCGCAAGGTCGAAATCGTGGATCGAGTTCGTGTAAAAGAGCATTCCATTGATGTTCGGCTGGTAGGCAGTGAGCGGCGGGCCATCTTTGTCACGCCCGATAGACTTGAAAATAACCGGCGTGCCGATTTCGCCAGCTTCGATCCGCTTCATCGCGGCACTATATGCAGGGTCATAGCGTCGCATAAATCCAACCTGCATGCGCACGCCGGCTTTGGCCACCGCATCGAGGCATTCCAGGGCGTCCGCAATGCTTAACGCCAGGGGCTTCTCACAGAGAATATCTTTGCGCGCACGCGCCGCGGCTTTAACCGCTGCCGAGTGGAACTTGTCGGGAGTTGCGATCACGACAGCCTGCACTCGCTTATGATCGAGCAGCTCCTCCAGACTTCCGAACGCATTTTCGATTTCGAGTTCAGCGGCTGTGCGGCGGGCGCGTTCTAGATTGACGTCGGCAACCGCGACGAGTTCCGCGTGCGGGACCAAGTGCCGAAGGTTCTCGGCATGACGCCGACCCATCTCTCCGACCCCTAACACGCCAACTCCAAGCTTTCGCATTCCGGTCTCTTTTCGCCTCGCGAGCCGAACTTTATGCAATAGCGCCGGCTTTCAAATCCTCGACCACGGACTTCAAGTATCTAAGGCTTGCAGCGACATTCTCTGCTGGCGAAATCCTCGTCTCGCCGAACTTTACATCCTGCTCGACCACCAGCCATCCGGAATAGTCGTTTTTTGCAAGCGTACGGAAGAAGGCAGTGAAGTCGACGTCTCCTTCCCCGATAACCGTGAATACCTGATGTTCAATTGCCTGTTCGAATGTCCACTTCTGGCGTCTTGCCTCCGCCAGTACGCGATTATCGCAGTCCTTTATATGTGCGAAGCGTAGCTTGTTCTTGTATTTCTCCGCTTCTCTCACCGAGTCGCCCCGGCCATAAACGCAATGCCCGGTATCGAGGCAAAGTCCGACATTCGTATGCGAGGTCGCGTCGAAAAACAGCTCGCACTCTTCCGGAGTTTCTACGTGAGTAGCAACATGAGGATGAAACACCAGGTCTAGTCCGAATTCGTTCGCGACCTTCTCGGCGTCAGCAACAATTCTCCCGACATGCTTCCATTGTTCGGCACTGAGCTTCGGGCAATCCGCATCATAAGCACGTCCCGAAAACCGGTTGCGTTCCTCCGATTGGTCGTCAGCCATCACGAGAAATGGAGCGCCAAGAGCCGCGAGCAGTTTGCCAACTTTTCGAATGCGCGCGATTACCGCTGAAGCTGCGCCAGGGTCTCCCATCTTCACTGGCACGAAGGAGCCGAGGAGTTTCATGCCACGCCTGGTTAGCTGAGGTTCCAAAATGTGAGGGTCAGTCGGAAAGAAGCCATATGGACCGAGCTCCGTCCCGCGGTAACCGGCTTCCATCATTTCGTCCAGCATTTTCTCGTAGGACTGCTCCCACGAGGGGCCGGGATAGTCGAGCACCCCCCAACTATCAGGCGCCGATGCAAAGAGAAAGCGTTGAGTAAGATCTTTCATAGCAAATCTAAACGTTTATAAAGGCAACGCTCGATTACTGTCAACACCCACGTGTTGTGCAGGTTTCTGATCAAACCTATGTCTCGCTGAAGTCGATCATTCGGGGCTGCAGAGTAAACATTCGCGTGCGCCAGGCAGCGTAAATTGTGCCTGCAAGAAGCCATGCTACGCCGGCGTATTTTGTCCAAGGCTGCAGACCCAGAAGCAACCCAAAACAAAAAACACATCCGAATCCCGGGACGAAAGCGTCTCGAAGAAAACTCCTTCGAGCATTTCCTCCGAGAAACCAGAAGTGTATTAACGCGGCGAAGTTTACTGCTGTGAATGCCAGAAGTGCCCCGAACGTCACAACCTCTGCAGAACGCTGCCACGGAATGGCGAGTACCGCGACGTAGGCCGCAACCCCGACAAGCCATTCGTTATAAATCGGATTGCCTCTGGCCGTGCTGAGATGCCCAAAGATCTTCCTGGGAATTACATCGTCACGGCCCATACTGTACAACAGACGCGACGCTCCGATGTGTCCGGCCAGGCCGCAAGCCAGGCTGGAGACAAGAAGGACAATTCCATACAAGGTGAACAGCAACGGCCCGCCGACAATTCGCGCAACGTCCATAAAAGCGGTTTCCGGATTCGCGAGCGTCTTGTAGTCTGGCCAAACGCGTTGCGCCAGATACACCTGCAACCCACTGAACAATCCGGTAAAGACACACACCAGTACGGCAGCCAGCAGCACGTTGCGTTTGGGATTTTCTACTTCTTCTGCCAGAATCGAAACCCCATCGAAGCCAATAAAAACAAGCGCTGCAAAGGAAGCGCCCGCAGCCAAAGCGCGGAAATCAAAGCTTGACGGGTTGTAAACCGGCCTGTAAGAAAAAAGTGCGGCAAAGCTCTCATGAAAGACAATGTGCCGAAATGCCTGCACCAAAAATCCTGCAGTCACCAGCAGCATGAATCCCAGGAGAACCTCATTCGTCCGCGCATTGAATTTGATTCCGCGAGTTGCGAGCAACGTGATGAGGAGCACGATCGCAGCCGATAAAACGGCAAATGGAATTTGTGGAACCAGCCGTTGAATGGTCAAAACTGCATACAACGCATTCTGAATTGGCTGGAATAAATATTCGAGGAACATCGCCCAGCCCAGAACAAAGCCCACATGGGGATTTAAAGTCCGGCTGACATACGAATAAACCGATCCTGATGCCGGATACACGTTCGCCATGCGCCCGAAGCTGATCGCAGTTACTGACATCGCAACCATGCCGATCAGAAGCGTGCTCACCGCGTGGCCGCGAGAAAGAACTTGCGCTTCTCCAAATAACGGAACGGCTGCGATCGGCGAGGTGAGAATAATTCCGTAGTAAACCAGATCCCACAGGCTCAGGACGCGCTTGAGGTGCGTGGATCCGGAACGAGTAGAGGAAGCCGTCGCGACTGGCTGCACTGTGCTTTTCCTTTAAGAGGCTTCCTAGAAGAAGTACCGTTCTTTCCTGCGCCCTTCCTCGTACTTTTTGCGTGCTTCCTTGACCGATTCACGCTCAGAGACTTCAGCAATGGGGACGTCCCACCATGATTCGTACCCTGGCACACGCTCATCGAGGGCAGTCTCAATGACTACTACAGACGTACGCGGTTGCTTGCGCGCTTCGCACAGCGCGGCTTTCAGTTCCTCTCCGGTGCGCACGCGCTTTGACCATGCACCGAGACTCGCGGCGTTGGCAGCGAAATCAACTTGCAACCGATCGCCTTCGTACCTTTCTCCGGTGCGATGGCGGTATTCCGTTCCCAAGCCATCGTTACCACAACTTTGGCTAAGACCTCCGATACTCGCGAACCCATGGTTATCGAGCAGAATGATATTGAGCTTGTAGCCTTCCTGGATGGAGGTAACAATCTCTTGTGCCATCATGAGGTACGAGCCATCGCCGACGAGTACATACACGTCCCGGGCCGGGTGCGCCATCTTTACTCCCAACCCGCCGGCGATTTCGTAACCCATACACGAGTAGCCGTAGTCCAGGTGATAACCGCCGGGCTGACGCGTTCGCCAGAGTTTGTGCAGATCGCCGGGCATGCTCCCCGCTGCACAAACGACAATGTCGGAGGGTTGCAGAAAGTTGTTCACGATTCCGATCACTTCCCCCTGCGTGATCGGCGGATCTTTGCGAATTCCATGAATGCGATCTACTTCCTTCTCCCATGAACGTTGGAATTCACCGATCTCGGCTGCATAACTGGTTTTGACGGTGTAGCCCGAGGCTGCCTGTTGCAACTCTTCAACCGTAGTGCGTGCATCTCCGACGAGTGGAACCGCGGCATGTTTGAATGCGTCGAACTCACAGACATTGATATTCACAAAACGCACAGCGGGATTCTGGAAAGCGGTCTTCGATGCGGTGGTGAAGTCGGAATAACGTGTGCCAATGCCGATTATGAGGTCGGCTTCACGAGCAAGAATGTTCGCGCCCGGAGTGCCCGTCACCCCAATCGCGCCCACCTGCTGTGGATGATCGAACCGTAGCGATCCCTTTCCGGCCTGCGTTTCGCAAACGGGAATTCCGGTGGCCTCTGCAAATTTCGCCAAGACTTCCCAAGCTTCCGAATAGAGCACACCGCCGCCTGCTATGATCAACGGCTTCTGCGCCGCCCGAATCCACTCGGCTGCCTGCTTCAAGGCAGCAGCGTCACAGCGATTGCGGGGAATACGCCAGACCCGCCTTTGCAAAAATTCTGCCGGGACATCAAGCGCTTCGGTCTGCACGTCTTGAGGAAGTGCGATGGTGACTGCGCCGGTTTCCGATGGAGAGGTCAAGACTCGCACCGCCTCGGGCAAGGCTGTGAGCAGTTGCTCGGGACGTTCGATTCGGTCCCAGTATCGCGAAACCGGCTTGAAACAGTCATTCACTGAAACGTCTTGCGTCGAGGGCGACTCTAGTTGCTGCAGTACCGGCGCTACATTGCGACGAGCGAAAATATCCCCCGGAAGCAAGAGGACTGGCAGACGATTGATTGTTGCGAGTGCGGCACCGGTGAGCATGTTTGTCGCACCCGGCCCGATGGAACTAGTGCACACGAGCGACCGCAAACGGAAGGTGGTTTTTGCGAACGCAGTCGCCGCATGCACCATTGCCTGTTCGTTGCGGAAAAAGTAATAGCGCAGCCCCGAATCCTGCTCCAATGCCTGTCCAATCCCGGCAACATTCCCGTGCCCGAAAATCCCCAGGCAGCCCTCAAAGAACCTATGCTCGCGACCATCGCGCTCGACGTACTGGTTCTTCAGGAAGGCGACGATAGCCTGCGCAGCGGTCAGTCGATGTGTCATGTGCGCTCTACTTGATTCAGACGCCGCGAGCAGTTCTGAAGTATCGGATACCGTTTCTTTGGCTGCGACAGGCATCATTTTCTAATCATCTTCTAATCATCGGCAGCCGTGGATCGGGCTCATTCCACGTCGAACGAATCCAGCTGTGATTTGGGTCTTCGCTCACCGCAAGATTTCGCGACGTACCAGCCAGAAAATTCAGATAGTAAATGTCATACCCCGGTCCCGCGACTACAGCATGATATCCGCTATGGACCAGCACAACATCGCCGTCGCGCGCTCGAACAGTTTCCCCATTTCTATCCTGATCTGAATACAAATACTGAAATGCAAATCCTTCAGGCCGAGCAGTCCGGTAATAATAAATCTCGTCCTGATCCACTTCCTTTGGCGGATTATGGGTATCGTGCTTGTGCGGAGGATAGCTCGACCAGTTTCCTCCCGGCGTGTAGACCTCAATCACAACGAGCTTATCTGCTGGAAATGAGGGCGGCAGGACATCCACAATTTGGCGCGAAGCGTTTCCGCCGCCCCGGAGGCTGGTGGCTACATCGTCCGGCGTTATCAGTCGGGGTTCTAAACGAGCTTGCGATGGTACACGACATTCGGCCAATTCGCACACCGTTTCTGCAGTGAACAAAACTTGATTGTGGGAGGGCAGATAAAGAGTATACGGAAGACCATCAAAGACATTTCTCCGCTTACCGATACGTTGTCTTCCCTTCCCCCAATCGGCCGCGCCTGTGCCTCCAAGCACAACAAACGCTGCCTCCTCCTCCTCTGTGCGGATGTGCAATTCTTCCCCCGCTTGGAGCCGAGCAACTGAAAAGCTCATCCACTCCCATCCGGCCCGCTGGCGTGGCACGTCGAGGAGCTTCCCTCCGGCATCAGACGAAAGATTGGAAGAAGAGAACAGGATCGGTCTTTTGATCAATGGATCACCGGACTGGCTTTGCGCAATTGCTATCTAAGCGTTTTGAAAATATCACAATGACGAAAGAGATTGTCAACAACATTCTTTGAGCTTCGCCTTGACGGGAGTTTTATATCGTTGGTATAAGTCTTGCTCTAAACGTTTTTATAAGGAAATAGCCAATTGAGGCCGCCGCGCAAATTGTATGCACTTCTCGGATTCGTGTTCCTCCTCTTTCTCTTGATCGTTCAACAACTGGAGGCACAGCAATTCTCAGCGCCGAATCGATACCAGGAAGTAACGGACAGACTAGAGTCGATCACGAGAGTCCCGCTTCGCGAATGCCGAGCCCACTCTGACGTTCCTCATCCGGAAGACCCTACGGTCGACGATTCTTCGTGGCAGCCTATTCAACTCGGCGCAAAGTTCACCAGCGGAGTTCAGGTCTTTCGATGCTGGTATCAGGTTCCGGAAAAGCTAAATGGCTACGCAACCCGGGATTCCGCCCTGAAGGTCGCATTCGAACTCGAAGGCGATGGCATGACAATGCTGTCCGTTTTCGCTAATAACGCCAGCATTTATCGCGGAAGCTCGGATACGCTCGAACCGCTTCTGCTCACGACCAAAGCACAGCCGGGCGATCGATTCCTCGTGGCTATGCGCCTCGAAGTTGGCGACCAGCCGCGCAGACTATCGCGAAGCGAAATCCTGCTTAGCGCTCCGGCTACCCGTCCGGATCCCGATCTTCTCCGGATCGAAATCTTATCGCTGAAACCAATTCTCAATGCTTACCCAGATGCTGCCCGTTCTCAACAATTCGGCTGCGCACTAAATGCGATTGATTTCTCGCGTCTCGATGCCAACGACCAGAACGGCTTCGATGCATCGCTCAAATCGGCGCAGGAAAAACTGCAGTTGCTCGATTCCTGGATCAAGCAGTTCCGAATCCGCGCCGTCGGAAACTCGCACATTGATATGGCCTGGCTTTGGCCATGGACTGAAACCGTGGAAGTGGTGCGCAACACCTATCGCAGCGCACTGAATATGATGGATGAATACCCGGGTTTCGTCTTTGCCGGTTCATCGGCTCGCACCTACGAATGGATGGAAGAGAAGTATCCTGAGCTATTCGAAGAGATTCGGCGCCGGGTGAAAGAAGGCCGCTGGGAAATCGTCGGCGGCATGTGGGTCGAACCTGATCTCAATATGCCAGGTGGCGAGTCGCTTACTCGGCAAATTCTCATTGGGAAACAATATTTTCAGCATAAGTTCGGAGTGGACGTAAAGGTCGGCTGGAACCCGGACTCATTCGGCTACAACTGGCAACTGCCGCAGATCTACAAGAAGGCCGGCATCGATTATTTCGTGACGCAAAAGCTACTCTGGGCGCACGAATTCACCACGTTTCCTTACAAGCTTTTCTGGTGGGAAAGTCCTGATGGCAGCCGCCTGCTAACTTACTTTCCTCACGACTATGGAAGCGCTATGGAACCGGTGTCGATGGCGGAGGATGTTTCTGTGTGGATGCCATCGATCTACCACCACGACTTGAAAGATCCCCAGATGATGTATTTGTACGGCGTCGGCGACCACGGTGGTGGGCCCACCCGCAGTATGCTCGATACCGCCGAGCGCATGATGTCGCCGGGCATCGTTTTTCCCAAGCTTGAATTCGGCTCCGCTCTTGACTTCTTCGCGGACATCAGCAATCGGCGCGATCTGGAGATCCCGATCTGGAAGAACGAGCTCTACTTTCAATATCACCGGGGCGTGTTTACCACTCAGTCGGAAACCAAGAAGTTGATCCGCCAGACGGAAGAAAAGCTGCTTGATGCGGAGAAGTTCGCTTCGCTCGCGCACTTGTATCGGAAGCCATACCCACGCGAGCAATTTACCGGCGCATGGAAGGGCCTGCTGTTCGATCAGTTCCACGACATTATGCCGGGCTCGGGGATTGCTACGAACTATGTTGACGCGCGTCGTGATCTCGAAGCAGTTGGCCGAGTGAGTGACGCGATCCTCGGCGGTTCGCTAGGAGAAATTTCTGCACACATCAACACGCAGCAATCTGGGACGCCGATCGTCGTCTACAACTCGCTATCGTGGGACCGCAAAGAGGTTATTGAAGTCGAAGCTCAACTGCCGAGTGCGACTTCGTACATCGCTGTCGTGGATTCGAGCAACAAACCAGTTCCTTTTCAGCTCTTGGCTAACGATCACGAGACCCACCGCGTCCGCTTCCTGTTGCTTGCCAGCGCGCCGGCCGTGGGATACGCGACGTATTACGTCCAACCTGCGGCGCAACCAGCGCCAGTCAACTCGTCGCTGAAAGCCTCCGCGACTTCGCTTGAAAATGAATTTCTTCAGGTCAGAGTTGATCCACAAACCGGATGCATTACACGTCTGTACGATAAACGAGCTCGCCAGGAAGTTTTGGCCAAAGCTGAGACTGACACGGGCGGACCAAAAGACTCCGTATGCGGGAACCTTCTGCAGGCCTTTGTCGATACGCCAAAAGAGTACGACGCGTGGAATATCGACGCAGATTTCGAAAACCAATACTGGAACCTTGACAGAGCGGATGAAGTGAAGCTCATTGGGTCTGGGCCACTGCGCGCCGTTATACGCGTCAAGCACCACTTCCAAAATTCTTCTTTCATTCAGAACATCACGCTGTACCCTTCGGTTGCCCGTGTTGACGTCAACATGCAGGCGGACTGGAATGAAAAACACATTCTGTTGAAGGTTGCATTTCCGGCTAGCGCGCATTCCGACACTGCGACTTACGAGATTCCTTTCGGAACCATTCAGCGTCCGACCACGCGTAACACGCCGGACGAAAAGGCCCAGTTCGAGGTTCCGGCTTTACATTGGGCGGATCTCTCGGATACACAGCATGGCTTGAGCATCTTGAATGACAGTAAATACGGCTACGACGCCAAAGGCAATGTATTGCGCCTTACTCTTCTACGTTCGCCTTCGTGGCCCGATCCGCACGCGGACGAAGGCCATCACGAGTTCACTTACTCGCTTTATCCACATGCTGGGACTTGGCGAGAGGCCCAAACAGTTCGCCGGGGATATGAGCTCAATTACAGACTACGTGCTATGCAGATCGAGAAACACACTGGCTCGTTGCCGCCGGTGCACTCTTTCTTGACGATTGATTCGGACGATGTCGTCTTGACAGCGACAAAATGGGCAGAGGATGAAGAAGCACTCGTCTTGCGGTTCTATGAATGGGCGGGGAAGGAATCGGATGTAAGGATTCATTTGCCTCGTGGAGCGCAGCAGGCGCACGAAACAAATTTGCTCGAACACCCATCCGGGGATCTTGCCGTCGTAAACAGCACGGTGACGATCCACACCAAACCGTACGAGATAAAAACACTTTCAGTGAAAATTCGGGAATCCGCAGCAGTAGCGAACTGTGCTCGAACGCCTGTGAAAGATGCACATCACGCAATCCCGAGTTTTTTCTGCATCTGTTCCAGCGAAACGGCTTTGGTTTCGGGATACACAAATAGCACCACAAAAAACTGCAGCACCATCATCACCGAAAAAAAGATGAACGGATAACCACCTGAAGACGCAGCCAGAAGGGGGAAGACTCCGGAGATCAGTGCGTTCATGAACCAGTGCGAAAAGCTGCCCAGGCTCTGCCCCTTCGCACGCACACGATTCGGGAATACTTCGCTGATGAAGACCCAAATTACCGCCCCCTGAGAGAAGGCGAAGAACGCGATGTAGCCTACGAGGAGCCAGACCAGCAGGTTCTGATGAGTTTGAGTCAGGAAAATCGCGGCCACTCCGGCCAGGCACACCGCCGTCCCGACGGACCCAATCAGCAGCAGGGTCTTCCGCCCGATTCGGTCAATAACCGACATGGCCAGCATGGTGAACAACAGATTTGTTCCGCCAATCACTACGGCTTGCAAGTCGGATGAGACTTTGCTGAACCCGGCATACGCAAAGATGTCATTCAGGTAATACAGAATCGCGTTGATTCCGGAGAGCTGATTGAACATGCCGATAGAAACCGCAAGGAAAATAGGAACACGATATCTCCAGGAGAAGAGCGAGTCATCAGCCATATGCTCCGTATTGATTGACGCCGTGATCTCCTGCAACTCGCGTTCGTAGTCCTCTTCACCAATCATTCGCAAGACTTCTCTCGCCTCGGCAGTACGCTGCTTTTTCACCAGCCATCGGGGGCTTCGCGGGATCCCAAACAACATCAGCAAAAAAGCGAAAGCTGGAACGGCTGAAACCCCGAGTTTCCAGCGCCATTCTGCCGCTCCCAAGGGGAAGGTCCCGACGATGTAGTTCGAGAGATACGCCAACAGGATTCCAAAAACCACGTTGAACTGAAACAGGCCGACCAGCCGGCCGCGCCACTTAGCGGGAGCGATCTCCGCGATATACATGGGACCAAGCACGGAAGAGCCGCCAATCCCAAGCCCACCCAAGAAGCGGGCCACGTCCAGCATCGGCAAATTTGTCGCGAATGCGCAACCCAGAGCCGATAAGACGTACAGCACAGCCATGATTCGCAGGCTGTCACGCCGTCCGAACTTGTCGCCCGGGATTCCCGCGAACAAGGAGCCGAGAATGGTGCCCCAGAGAGCGGAAGAGACCGTGAACCCCAACGCCGCCGGAGATAAGTGAAATGTTTCCGTGAGTGTGTGCGTTGTACCAGCTATGACGGCCGTATCAAAGCCGAATAGCAGGCCTCCCAATGCGGCAACCACCGTGCTTCTGAGTAAATAAGTATTGAATGTCATAATTGTTCTAAACGTTTCGATAGAGAAAAAACGGCGTTTCATCAATGGAACGCTAAACCGCACAAGCCCCTTTCCGCTACGGAAGAATAGCATTCATATTGGTTTAATACAGCCCAGTTATTATTTGCTAACGGGCTTTCATACTCAGAGCCTGGCCGTTAGCACATTTTTTGCAAGTTATCAGATAAAGCTTGACTCCCGTGCCGCTGGATTGATATAAAGCGCAAAATATAAACGTTTTGAAAAATCACGGGAATCGGAAACATGCGCCCCGGCGCCTGGAGGAAATATGAACTCGCATCGCATGACAGCCCAACAAACATCTCCCGTCTCCGCTCGTTGTTCGATGCGCCTATTTCTATGCGCCGCGATCCTGATGGCGTCGGTTTGGGTATTGAGTCGCGAATCGCTCGCCAAGGTTGCTGGCGGCGTCTCAGGTATCGTTACCGACTCGAGCGGCGCCGTGGTACCCGGTGCAACAGTCCAGATGAAAGACGTAGCAACTGGCACAGTGCAAACTCGGCACGCCAACGCCGACGGATTCTACGCCTTTGTCGATCTCCAGCCCGGGCGCTACGACCTCGAAGCGAGCCAATCCGGTTTCAACACGTACCGCCTGACGGGAATTGTGCTTGATGTTGACTCGGCTAAAGTTCTGAACATCACCCTAAAGGTAGGCCAAGTCAACGAGAAGGTCGAGGTCACAGGTGAATCAGTCCAGATCGATACAGCCAGTACCCAGAACGGCGAAGTCATAACCGAACGCACCATCGTCTCCGTGCCCCTGGTCACGCGTAGTTACACCGACCTGCTGGCGCTCCAACCAGGGGTAGCTCCGGTTTCCTCTGGTCTTGCTGGCGGGCAGGGTGGTCAGTTCAGCGCAACTGGTTTCCAATTCAACAATGTCTCAGGCGACCTGAATGCCGGCAATCTATCGGTGAACGGCCAGCGCGAGTCGGCAAATGGATTTCTGCTGAATGGGACAACGGTGCAGGAGTTTGCCTTCTCCGGAACGGCCATCATTCCTAATCTCGATTCAATTTCCGAGTTTCGCATTGTCACCAACAACTTCGATGCGGAATATGGCAATTATCCCGGCGGGCAGGTGAATGTTATTACCAAGTCCGGCACCAATTCCTGGCACGGCAGCGCGTTTGAATTTCTCCGCAATAAAGCATTTGATGCGACCCGTTACTTCACCACCGTGAAAGACGACCACAAGCAGAATCAATTTGGTGGCACCTTTGGTGGACCGATCATCAGGAACAAGCTTTTCTTCTTCGCCGATTATCAAGGCAATCGTGTAGTAATCGGCCAGAGTGGGACCTTCGAAAATGTCCCGGTACCCACTCAGGCGGAGCGTGGCGGCGACTTCTCGGCAGTAGCTTCCTCCATGACCGGCACTGTGCAGGGTACGAATTGGGCGCAGGAACTGACAGGCAGGTTGGGCTACACCGTGACCCCGGGCGAGCCGTACTTCTTTGCCGGCTGCACGACAGCGAACTGCGTCTTCCCAGGCGCTCAGATTTCCTCGACGGCCTTCACCACTCCTTCGACGAACTTGCTAAAGTTCGTTCCTCCGGGAAATGCAGGCGATGGCGAGTTTTCTCCGCAAGGGTCTCCGACTCGCCTCACCGATGACAAGACTAGCGGCCGTGTAGACTTCAATTCTCATCTCGGCCAGCTATCAGCGTACTACTTCTTTGATCGGTATCGTCAGAGCGTGCCAAATGTCTTCCTCCCTGGATTTGGCAGCGACTTCACGGGCCGCTCGCAAGTCGTGAATATAGGCGATTCCAAAACTCTGGGATCGACTTCTGTCAACGAGCTTCGCGCCGGCTTTACGCGCATTCGTTATCTGATCCACAAGCCCACCGGCGGAAACAATGTGACCCCGCAGTCGCTCGGTTTTGATGAAGGTCCGAACACTCTGGGAATTTCCCCCTCGCTTCCACAATACGCTCATGTGCCCAATATTCACTTGAGCACATTTTCTTTCGGCGCTTCAGGTGGAGCTCTCGGCGTGACCGAGACTACCTACCAAGTGATGGACAACTTCACTCGCGTGATCGCCAAGCACACGATTACTTTCGGCGGACAGTTCCGCTACAACCAGCTAACCGAGTACAACGGCGGCTCGAATGGCGACTTTCAATTCAACAACGGCTCAAATGGCGAGACCGGGATCGATTTCGCCGATTTCCTGATCGGCGCTCCCGCTGGATATTCGCAAGGGCAGGGATTTCCTTCCTATGGGCGCTCTCGTTACATTGGTTTGTTCGGCCAGGACAGCTGGCGCATCAAGCCCAATCTCACTCTTAATTACGGCCTGCGTTGGGATGTAAGTCGTCCCTGGTCGGAGAAAAACGGGCAGCTTGAAACGCTCGTGCTTGGCCTGAACTCAACGCGCTTCCCCGGATCGCCCACAGGATGGGTCTTCCCCGGCGACCCGGGAATTCCCAGCACTCTCGCTCCGACGCGTTACGACAACTTCGCTCCCCGCATCGGACTTGCTTATTCACCATCGTCAGACTCCGGCATCATCAAAGCCCTGACCGGCGGCCCGGGCAACACCAGCGTTCGCGCCGGGTGGGGGAAGTTCTACGCGACTTTCGAGGGCGCAACCAACTTTAACGAAATCGGAGATGCTCCATTCGGCATTTTCTATGGAAGCCCAGTGCCGCCGGAGTTCAAAACGCCCTTTATTGACCGCGCAACCGGCAACATCGAAGGTCAGCGCTTCCCTGTCGCATTACCAACGACCGGCACGCCGATCAACTGGGCAAACTTTCTCCCCATCGGAACTTCGCCTGCGTTCTACTACAAAAATGTTCTGCCCTATACGGAGGAGTATCAGCTTTCGATCCAGCGGCAGGTTGCTCGCACCACGTTGCTCAATCTCAGCTACGTTGGAGCGCAAGGACATCATCTGCTCTCATCGCTGGAGGCAAACCCTGGAATTCCCGCTCTATGTCTCAGCGTGCATCAGGCCAGCCAAGTCACTGATAACAATGTCTGCAATCCGGGCGGTGAAAACGGCGTCTATCATCCGGTCGCGGGCGGCACGATCAATAGCACGCGTGGACCGTTTGGAAGTGCGTTCAGCAGCGACGGTTACTTCATCACCATCGGGGACTCGAACTACAACTCATTCCAGGCGAGCTTGCAGCAACGCGTCTCGCGGCTCGAATTCCTCGTCGGCTACACTTACGCCAAATCGCTTGACAATGGCTCGGGATATGGCGAACAGATTGACCCGCTGAATCACAATCTCAAATCGCTTTCCGCTTTCGACGTCAGGCACAACTTCGTTGTGAGCTACGACTATTGGCTGCCTCTCGACATGCTCCATGCGCCCAGCCGCCTAGTAAAAGGATGGCGTCTGAGTGGAATCACACGGTTCTCTACGGGTCAACCAGTCACGCTGGTTGAGACAGACGACAATTCTTTGCTCGGCACAAGCAGCGCAGGTGCGATCGGCCTGCCCGTTGACACACCGAATTACACTCCAGGATCGCTCAGCTTCACAGACCCGCGTTTAAGAAAACCGTACTTCAACACCTCACTGTTTTCGCCGGAAGGGCTGGGCACCCTCGGCACCGCTCGCCGTCGTTTCTTCTCCGGCCCCGGCCTCAACAACTGGGATATCGCTTTACTGAAAGACACTCAAATTACCGAACGGACAAACGTCGAGTTCCGCGCGGAATTGTTCAATGCTTTCAACCACGCGCAGTTCGGTCAGCCAGATGGCAATATAAACGATCCACTGTTTCAACAACCGGACGGAACTCTAAGCGGGTTTGGAATTATCCACACCGCCAATGACCCCCGGATTATGCAACTCTCGCTCAAGTTGTTGTTCTAGAGCTTTAGTCTTTGTTGGCCATTCAGCTGGTCTGTCACCTAAGGGTACCAGCTGAATGGTCTTTTGACGGTTCACCGCTAGCAAGAATTCTGGGCAGAAATGGCGATCGATGAAACAGTCTGAATTCGTCAACTCCAGACGAGCGTTTCTGAAAACGTCAGCATTCGGAGTCGGAGCTCTCGGTGCGGCGTCACTTAGATATTCAGTTAATGCGGCACCTGTACCAACGGACGGCAATCATCCGATCTCCGATATTTCGGTGTGGTACACCGACGCGAAGCGGCGATTCACTCCGGGTCAGCCGATTCCCTGGCAATCAGTTCCAAGTTCCGGTTCTCTTGATACCATCCAACTCTTCCCCGCCAACAAGTTTCAGAACGTTCTGGGCTTCGGCGGCTGTCTCACAGATGCTTCTTGTTACCTGATCAGCCGGCTTCAGCAGCCTCTTCGCGATCAGCTGCTGCACGAGCTATTCCATCCAGCACAGCTGGGGTTCAGCGTGAATCGTACCTGCATTGGCGCTGCCGATTCCGCTGCGAGTCTATACAGCTACGATGAAAGTGAGATGCCCGATCCTGAGCTCAAGCGATTCTCCATCGATCACGACCGCGCTTACATTCTTCCGATCCTGCGCCAGGTGCGCGAGATCAATCCTGAGGTGTTCTATTTCTCGTCGCCATGGAGCCCGCCGGGCTGGATGAAGTGGAATAAGACCATGTTGGGCGGCTCGATGAGCAGGCAGTATCTGAGTTCCTATGCACAATATCTTTTGAAATTCATTCAGGAATACGCCGCCGAAGGCGTACCCATCGGCGCAATTTCTATCCAGAATGAAATTGATACCGACCAACACGGGCAGATGCCCGCCTGCACCTGGTCGCAGGAGTGCGAAACGGAATTTATCATCGAGCACCTCGGGCCGCTGTTCCAGAAGACAAATACCCAAACTAAGATTTGGATCCTTGACCACAACTATGTGTATTGGGGCCGAGTAATTTCTGAACTGGATAATCCCGATTTCCGTCGCTACACAACCGCGGTTGCATGGCACGGCTACGTGGGCGCCCCTAGCATGATGAGCAAAGTCCACGCCGCCCATCCTGAAGCTGAGATGTATTTCACCGAAGGCAGCACGGACTACAACGATCCGCACTATCAAGATGACTGGACCAAGTGGGGTAAGACTTACACCGACGTCTTTACGAACTGGTGTAGCGCGGCTCTGGCCTGGAATGTGGCAACGGACGAAAACGGCAAACCAAACATCGGCCCATATCCTTGTGGTGGAATCCTCATTATTAAGCCGGAGTCGCAGGAGATCATTCGCAGCGGTCAATACTGGACGCTGGCCCACTTTTCACGCGCTCTTCGCCGCGGAGCACGGCGGTTTGAATCTCAGAGTTTGGCTGCGGACTTCTCCCATGTTGCCTTTGAAAATCCGAATGGAGAAAAGGTCCTAGTTCTTACCAATCCCGGCTCCGCACGAACTGTCCAGGTAGCTCAAGGGCAGAGAGCGGCGATAATCGCACTGGAGCCAAATTCAATGGCAACTCTGGCGTGGAAGTGACCACAGCAATCGGCCGAATCAGACGACAAAGACTCCTCTCGCTATTTGTATTCGCTTTCCTACTCTTCGGAGTAGCTCCGCAGTTGAGCGGGGCAAATATCGAGAAGAAGGCTACCGTCATTGTCATCAGCCTCGATGGATTTCCCGCCTATGCGCTCGATGACCCCAGGCTTCCAATTCCAAACTTACGAAAGCTTGCTCGCGAAGGTGTGATTGCGTCTTCAATGCAGCCGGTGAATCCCACCGTCACGTGGCCAAATCACACCGCGCTTGTCACCGGTGTAAACACCGCACAGCATCAAGTCCTATTCAATGGCCTGCTCGTTCGTCCACCGGATGGCGGCAGACCCACGATTGAACCTTGGCGAAACAAGGATCAACTCGTGCATGCTCCGACAATTTACGACATCGCCTTCAACGCGGGCCTCACAACCGCGCAGGTGGACTGGGTTGCTATCAACGGAGCAAAAACAATCACGTGGCAATTCCCTGAATTACCTGATCCGAATGGCAGAATCGAGCGCGAACTGATCGACGCCGGTACAGTCACGCCGGAGCAACTTCGCAAATTTGAAGACAGTAGCCAGGCCTGGCAGGACGATATCTGGACAGTCGCCGCTGTAGACATCATCGAGAAACACAAACCCAATCTTTTGCTCCTTCATCTTTTAACGCTGGATGATATCAATCACGCTTACGGTCCGATGACACCGGCCAGCGTCACCGCCATGGCCTTCGTTGATGCGAAAGTGAAAGACATTGTGGACGCCGTTAATCGCACAGGGCTGACGCAAAAGACGACATTCATCGTCGTCTCCGATCACGGCTTTCGCGCTTACAAAAATAAGATTCGTCCCAATGTTCTGCTGAGAGAGAAAGGACTACTCTCTGAAGAATCGGACAAATCGCAAGCCGATGCTTGGGTGATGCCCGAAGGCGGCACCGCCGGAGTCTACTTGAGCAATCCTGATCGCAGGGCCGAACTCATTCCGGAACTGAAGAAGCTGTTTACCAATGCAGAAGGAATTGAGGCGGTATATGGCGATGATCGCTTTCATGATCTTGGGTATCCGATTCCAGGTTCAAGTGATCAAGCTCCCGACCTTGTCCTTGCCGCCGCCCCTGACTATATGTTCAGTGGCGAATCAGAAGGCGATTACGTGACTCACGGCGTAAATAGCGGAACCCACGGCTATCTCAATACGGATCCGCAGATGCAGGCGATTTTCATTGCCTCAGGCGTCGGCACTCCCAAAGGCGTGCGCCTGGGGCGAATATCCAACCTGGATGTTGCCCCGACGATTGCCGCTCTCCTGGGACTGCGAATGCAGAACATCTCTGGGCACCCATTACTCATACCGTTTCCTAAGAGGTCGGCGAAATCTGTAATAGACAGTCCAATGAGGCTGTACTCTCGACAGCGGACAGCCGCCCCGCAAAAGTTTATTGAAGCCCCTGCAAGGAAAAGTAAGAGGACTCCGGATTTGAATCCCCAGTTTGTACCACTGACGTTCCTAAACGCACTACTTTGGGTGCAGCGCCCCGAACTATTAGTACAAACTTGGTACTAAGATACCCAGGAATCGGTACCCAGCCATCCCCGGCATACCAAACGTTAGACCAACTCTCAAGACTCTCGAGGGACACATTTTGTGTCTTACCCGCTGTGTTTGGGGAAGCGAGAATATTGTCGCTTGCGTCCGTGCTTGGAGCGTACTATGCGAAAAATCCGGGTGTTAGTGGCCAATAGGCCCCGCCTGATGCGGGAACTGGTGCTGGCCACCATTTCTGAGCAACCCGACATTGAAGTCTTGGGCGAGTTGGAAGATGACTCGAAGATCGCCCAAGCTGTGGCCGAATCGAAACCAGATTTCGTGATTATTGCCCTTGATCAGCTGGGTGTGCGGCCGCCAATCTGCGACTACCTGCTTATCCATCATCCGCTGGTGAAAGTGCTAGCGGTAGCGCCTCAAGAAAACAGCAGCATCTTCTTCTGGTCGGACATTCGCTCGGCCGCGATTGAAAGCTCTGAGGAAGGAATTTTGAACGTGATTCGCGGCAAGACACAGCCGCGGCTCGAGCGGGTTATGTAGTAGCACTATGAAACGTGTTTTGCAATTAAGTTCTTCGTAAGTAGTTGCACCAAAACATATTTAGCTGGCTATCTCACAAAAGCCTGAATGTAAGTGAGGTGGCGGAGCTGTAGATGGCAGCAAATTTAAGCGCACTCCCGATAGCCCCTGCGGCCTCGTTCGAAACGAGGGCCGCTCATTGGTATGCACTCTACACAGTTACTCGGCATGAAAAAGTTGTTGCCAGACAATTGGAAGAGCGGAGAGTAGAGACATTCCTGCCCCTCTACCGATGCTGGCGACGCTGGAAAGACCGTCGCAAAGCGGTCGAATCCCCGCTGTTCCCGAGTTATGTGTTCGTACGGATCGCGCCTCAAGAGCGGATACGAGTGTTGCAAGTTCCGGGTGCCGTGCACTTCGTGGGATTTCAAGGTAAGTTAGCGCCCCTTCCCGAACACGAAATTGATAGCTTGCGCCGTGGACTAGAAGATCAGGCCCATGCCGAGCCCCATCCCTACTTGCGCATAGGCCGACGAGTGAGGGTCAAACGAGGTCCTCTGTGCGGCGTGGAAGGCATTTTGTCCCGAAAAAACGAAAGATCACGCATCGTGATTTCCATAGATGCCATTATGCGATCCGTTGCGGTCGAAATCGATGTGACCGATATCGAGGTTTGCTAGACAACGATGCGCTCCAGATTCACGCTGATCAGATCACTTAGGCCACGCGAAATGACTGGGAGGATGCTCCTGCAAATTCTATGAGATGCATTTATCGAGCTTTCTATGGTGCAAAGCTGCTGGCGTTCTTGTCTGTTATTGCGTCTGTTACGCTGACAAGCGCGCAAGATCAATACCGTTGGCCTTACGATCGGAAGACGGCGCTGGACACCCCTGATTCGCGAGCCGAGCAAGAAGCGGAACAACTAGTGTCGCTTTCTCCCGAGACGATCATCTCTATCCTCCGGAAGGAATCGGGACTACTCTTGCAGTTCAAGAGAGTCCTGGTCAGAAAGGCGTATGAACAAGGCAGGATTCTTGATCCCGAAGACCTAACAGACGACGCTTTATTCACTCTGGTTCAGGAAGACAGTAACGTTCGGGTGTTAGCTACTCTCGAGATTGAAAAAAGGCGATACGTCAGAGCCAAGCCTTCGGATGAAGAACTGCAGCGAGACTGTCTCTTATTCGGACCGCCGCAGGTGCAGAATAGCGGAAGTTCTCAGGTGCAGCTTCCAGTCCAGAAAGGCGATAATTCTTCACAAGCAGAGGATCCAACCCTCGCAACTACGCAGGAGACCTCTTACTGGCTGAAGCACGAAGACCAGGCTTATCACCCATGCCTACTTCCACCTTATTATCAAACACCTTCAAACTCGCTGAATCAGCCATCGTATGCCAGTTTAAGCAACGCCCCCGCTGGATCTGTAACATCGCCTGGTCAACAGCAGGTTGCGCCGCCACAACCAGCTCCTCAGAACCTTGCGCCCGATGACGCTACTCGACAGCTGCAAGCAACGCAACTCCAACAGCAGTTCAGTCAACCTATTGACGGGATGCAAGGCGATAGTTCACGTTTCCCGCGCATTCGACCCAATGACTTGCCGCAATTATTAAGTGCCAGCCAGCGTTCGGGTAACTTGTCAGGATCGATGAATGGTTTGGTAGGCGCTCTTGCCGGAGGAGCCGGCCTGACTGGAATGCAGGGTCTCAGTTCGCCGTCATTGAGCTCTATCTTTAATTCTTCTTCAAGCGACATACTGCCGAACCAGACGGTACCGCAGCCAAACCTGCAACAGCCCTTCAACGGCAGTCAGTCAACGGCTCCACCGGTTTCAATAAATACAGAGCTTCCCGACCAACCGATCCTGCGGCACCATCCCAATCCCTATGCTGACGTACCGTCGCTGTATGACTTGTACTCGCAGTATTCGCGATACTCGCCGGTCCTGGAACGGTTTGGGGAAGACGTGTTTCGCAACGGCACCGGAAACCTCGACCAGCTCCCGATGGATTTACCAGCAGGGCCTGATTACGTCGTCGGTCCCGGCGATGGACTTAAGATCGAGTTATGGGGTGGAGTATCAGACCGTCTTGTGCGCTTGGTTGATAGAGACGGCAGTCTCTCACTTCCGGAAGTGGGCTCAGTACAAGTTGCTGGACGAACCATGGCGGACGTTCAGCACCTGGTCCAAGGGGTGTTGCGCACCCAATTTCGCGATGAACAAGCGGATGTCGCCTTGGCACGCATTCGGACCGTAAGAATCTATGTAGTGGGCGATGTCCAACGGCCCGGCGCTTACGATGTTAGCGCTCTCTCGACGCCGTTAAATGCAATTTATGTCGCGGGTGGTCCGACCAGCCGCGGATCCTTGCGCATCTTGCGTCACTACCGTGGGAAGCAGCTGCTGCAGCAGATCGACGTCTATGATCTTTTGTTGCACGGTATTCGCTCGGACATGCAGCGCCTGGAACCCGGAGACACCGTCCTGATACCTCCGATAGGTCCTGAAATTACCGTTGAAGGCATGGTGCGCCGCCCGGCGATCTATGAACTAAACGGCGAGAAGAGCCTCTCCGAGATTCTTGAACTCGCCGGAGGTGTTCTGCCATCTGGCACACTCCGTCACATTGACGTGGAGCGCGTGGTCGCACACGAGAGTCGCACCATGCTGCGCATCAACATGCCGGAAACCAACAATGAGCAATCAGTAAATAAGTCACTGGATGACTTTGCGGTGCAGGATGGCGACAAAATCAAAATATCTCCAATCCTTCCCTATGCGGACAAGACGGTTTACCTGGACGGGCACGTGTTTCGGCCTGGGAAATACGCGTACCACGATGGGATGAAGGTCAGCGACCTTATTAAGTCATACAACGACTTACTGCCAGAACCATACAAGCGTCACGCGGAAATCATCCGTTTGAATTCACCTGACTATACTCCCACCATTTTGGCGTTCAATCTAGATGATGCTCTGTCCAACAAGGATAATCTCGTTCTGAAACCCTTTGATACGGTCCGGATCTTCAGCCGCTTTGATTTCGAGGATCCACCGGTGATCACCGTGAGTGGAGAAGTGAGAGACCCCGGCGATCACGTCACAAACGGCGCCACATACTTGCGCGACGCAATATATCTAGCTGGAGGAACCAGTCCAGACGCCCTACTCGATGACGTTCAAGTATTCCGAAGAGCTGAAGATGGCGAGTTGAAGGTCATCAGTGTCAACTTAGCGCAGGCGCTGTCCGGTGATTCCAGGGAAAACATCCTGCTTGCACCGAAAGACCGGGTGTTTGTTCACCGCAATCTGGCAAAAGTTGATCCGCCCATCGTCAGAGTTGAGGGCGAAGTCGCCCGACCTGGCAAATACCCGCTCGGTCAGGGAATGACGGCTGCTGATTTAGTGCGGGTTGCTGGGGGACTGAAGCGTGGGGCGTATGTCGAATCCGCGGATCTCACGCACTATACCGTGGAGAACGGACAGAAAGTTGTCGGGGAACGCGTGCAAGTCGACATTGCCAAAGCGCTTTCTGGAGGATCGGACGATATACGGCTTCGTGATGGGGATGTTCTCACAATCGGTCAGCTAGCCGGCTGGAAAGACCTAGGCGCCACGATCAAGGTGGACGGTGAAGTTGTCCATCCTGGCACATATGGTATTCGCGAAGGTGAGCGCCTGAGTTCCATCATTGCCCGCGCAGGGGGGTTCCGCTCTGATGCCTACCCATATGGCGCTGTGTTTCAAAGAAAGCAAGTCAAAGAGATCGAGGACAAAAACCGGGCAGAGCTGCTCAGTCAAATACAGGACGAGGGCACTGCACTCAAGTTAGTCCCGACTACCGACAATGATGAGAAGCTGGCCAAGGATGCAGCTTTGCTGCAGTGGCACGCTACGGTGGAGAAACTGCAGAACACGCCTCCTGCGGGCCGGCTAGTCATTCACATTTCTAATAATGTGAAACATTGGGCAAATAGCTCTTCCGATATCGCCGTAAGAGCAGGTGACACAATCTTCATTCCGAAAAAGCCCAATATCGTCATGGTGAACGGCTCAGTATTTAATCCGACCGCTGTCACCTATAAGTCCGGAAAGAGTGCTGGATGGTACCTGCGTCAAGCCGGCGGTCCCACAAACATGGCGAACAAGAAAGCTATCTTTGTAATTCGCGCGGATGGCTCAGTCATGGGTGGATCGCAAGGAATGTTCAGCGGCGGAGTGGAAAGAGTAGGTCTGCAACCAGGTGACATGGTGGTAGTCCCCGAAAAGGCATTTAGCGCCAACACTCGCTGGAAGACCACGCTTCAGTCCGCGCAGTTGGCATATGCAGTGGGTGTCGCGATCTCGGTGGCGACACGTTTCTAGTGGGATATCGGTGTATCCGCTCAAAAAGGCAATTCTAGTGTTCTTCCTCGCCAGCACTGTTAGCTTTGCTCAGGATCGCTCAGCTCAACCGGTTGATACGGCGCAAGGGAACAATGCAAACTCGAGCTCGAGCAAGGCCATCTTGCAAACCGCAAGTTGCGGCACCGGATCGTTATCGCCGGGCGAAGATCCAAAAAATGGTCTGAATGTCTCCTTCGCAAAGCACTTAGCGTGCGACCAGCAGCAGTTTTGGATGGCTCCGCGACGAATCAAGAAGACTGACTGGAAGACATTGGTACCGTTCGCCGGATTCACAGGAATTCTTATCGCTAGCGACAGTTGGCTTTCTAAGCAGGTGCCCGACAAGCCGAATCAGTTGAAAAGGAGTAACGACTTCTCGAAGTACGGCACTCTTTCCCTCGCTGGAATTGGGGGTGGGGCATTTGTTCTGGGGCACCTCACTGACAATGATCGATTGAAAGAAGCAGGGTTCTTGGGAGGCGAAGCGGCGCTCAACAGCGCAGCTGTGGCGTATGCGCTCAAACAGATAACCCAGCGTCCGCGTCCATATCAGGACAATGGCGGTGGAACGTTTTTTCACGGCGGCCGTTCTTTTCCGTCTGAACACGCTGCAGTCGCCTGGTCACTGGCCAGTGTAATGGCTCATGAGTATCCGGGAACGCTTAGCCAAATCCTGAGTTATGGGTTGGCTACAGGGGTCACGATAACTCGTGTCACAGGTCAACAGCACTTTGCTTCAGATGCTGTCATTGGAAGTGCGCTGGGTTGGTACTTCGGTCGACAAATCTATCGTGCGCATCACGACACGAGCTTAGGTGGCGCTGGATGGGGCGACCTTCTCCCCGAGCATTCGGGAGACGGATTCCGCAACCCCGCCAATATGGGATCACCCTACGTGCCAATGGATAGCTGGATTTATCCCGCGCTGGATCGGCTGATTGGCCTGGGATATATAAAGACCGCTTACTTTGGCTTGCGTCCGTGGTCGCGGATGACGTGTGCGCGGATGTTGGAAGAAGCGGAGCAAGAGGTAGCCAATAGAGACGATGCCACAGACGAAGGCGCGCGAATTTACCGCCAGCTCGAGAACGAATTCTCTGACGAAACCGCCCGCCTCAACGGAGCCGCGAATGTGGATGCGAGGTTGGATTCTCTGTACTCACGTTTCACGAATATTTCCGGTACGCCATTGCGGGATGGCTATCACTTCGGCCAAACGATAATTGACGATTATGGACGCCCGTACGGCGAAGGTTTCAACACGGTCGCCGGTTTCACCTCACACGCAGTGGCTGGGCCGCTTTCAATCGACGTTCAAGGGGAATACCAACATGCACCTTTTGTGGGCTCTGATTCACTGACCGTGCTGCAAGCAGAGGCTGCGCAGGACCGCACACAACCGTTCTCCAACGGAATGTCAGCAACAAATCGCTTTCGGATGCTCAGTGGTACAGCCGCTTTGAGCCTTCGAGGAGTGCAAATTTCTTTTGGCAAGCAGAGCCTATGGCTGGGGCCGGGAAACGGCTCGCCATTCTTGTTCAGTAACAATGCAGAGCCGATTCCGATGCTGCGCATCGATCAGACGATTCCCGTTCACATACCGGCGCTGTCAAGAATATTGGGCCCGGTAAGGTCGGAGTTTTTCCTGGGACAGTTGTCTGGCCAGCATTGGATTTTCTCAGATGGCCAGCTTTTCGGTCCGGATATAGCACCTCAGCCGTTCATTCACGGGTCAAAAATTGCTTTCAAGCCAACCGAGAATCTGGAATTCGGCCTTGGGTACACAGTGTTGTTCGGCGGACCGGACCTGCCGTTCACCTGGCACAACTTTCTGCGGACGTTCACTTCGTTCAATGTGGCACCGGGAAGCCAAAGTGATCCTGGAGATCGGCGCTCTACATTTGATTTCACTTATCGGGTTCCCTACCTTCGCGACTGGCTGACGCTTTATGCAGATTCGTTTGTGGAGGACGAAATCTCGCCGCTGGGTTCTACGCGACCATCCATGCGAATGGGAACATATCTTGCACATTTGCCGGGGTTGCCGAAGCTTGATCTTCGCCTTGAGGGACTCTACACCGATGTACCTGGCCAGAAACCCGCTGGTTTTCTTTACTGGAACGGCAGATATCGCTCCGGTTATACGAATGACGGCGTTCTGATGGCGAACTGGATCGGCCGCCAAGGCAAAGGTGGACAAGCGTGGGCAAATTACTGGTTCTCTCCACGCCGCAAGTTGGAATTGCTATATCGGCATCAGGAAGTGGATCGAGTATTCCTTTCGGGCGGACGCTTGAACGATTTCGGGATACAGAGCGACTGGATGTTGCGAAACGATCTCGCGGTTTCTGGGATGGTGCAGTACGAACGATGGAATTTCCCGCTCTTGTCTACATCGCAGCGGCAGTCGAACTTTACAGCTTCTCTTCAGATGACGTTCTATCCAAACTGGGGCATTAGGGCCAACACGCCTTGAGTTTGCGGACATATCAAGTATGAGTTCAGTCCTCGGATACCCAAAGCCTGACGCTGATTTTACACGCGAATCCTCCGGAGCCTTGCTTCACGTCGCTCGGCCCGCAACCCGACGGAATGCTTCCGCTCATTTCCGCGCCTATTTTGCTGCCGCTGAGGTTGCCGGAGATTTTCTAACTATCCTTGCGGCAGTAATGCTTGCGTACTCGGTTTACTATCACCTCGAGTTAGGCAAACACATTTTTTATTCGCCCAGGGCGGTACTCGCAGTAGGCTTCAGTCTGGCAGTACTCATCATTCTGATGCTGGATCGAGCCGGGGCTTATGGCCGTGGAAACAGTCTGCTACGGGTTCGCGAGACTGAGCAGGTCGTACGCGTTTCCACCCAAGCTTTCCTTGCGGCGTTTGCCATCAGCTTCTTTGCGAGCTTCTTGTTCTCGAGATTGCTGCTAGTCATTGCTCTCGCCTCGGTTCTGGTGTGTCTGTTTATTGAAAAAAATTTGATGTACTTACTCGTCCGGAAGCTTCACTCAAAGGGCTACGGCATAGAGAAGGTTCTGATCTACGGTTCCGGACAGACAGCGCGACGCGTGTATTCGGTTCTAAGACGTTCGCCGAAGCTCGGCCTGGACCCTTTGGTGTTTGTCGATGACGATCCGGACAAAGTTGGCGAAAACGTTTTCGAGCTGGGCTACGAAAGGCGCCGGCCAATTTCTATCGTGCAAGGCCCGATAACCAGAGATCTGGTCGCACGCTATGGAGCGGAGTTGGTCATCATAGCGATCCCTTCAATTTCACATTTGAAGTTTAGCGAAACAGTTCACGAGGCCTTGGCGGCCAATGCTAGAGTTTCGTTCGTTCCGAACCACGCCTTGCCGTCAGATTCATGGGTCGGCTATGAGGATATTGATGGCGTGCTTCTGGCATCTTTCAGCAAGAGTTCGCGAGGCGTAGGTTACGAATTTGGGAAGCGCATCTTCGATATCGCACTTTCAACTTGCTTGTTAATCCTATTCGCGCCGGTGTTCCTGTTGTTAGCCCTGCTAATCAAACTTGATTCTCCTGGCCCGGTATTTTTTCGGCAATCGCGAGTCGGTGAAAATGGCCGCGAGTTCAAGATATGGAAGTTCCGCACCATGCACTGCGAATCGGCCGTGTATGAGCATTCGCCCAGGGTCGCCACAGATCCCAGGATTACTCGCATTGGGAAATTCCTAAGACGTTGCAGTCTTGATGAGTTACCCCAGATTTTGAACGTTCTTGACGGCAGCATGTCGCTGGTCGGGCCCAGGCCCGAAATGCCCTTCATAGTCGAGCAATACAAACCCGAACACAGGCAGCGGCTTCGGATCAAACCTGGCATTACCGGACTATGGCAACTCAGCGCTGACCGGGCGTTCTTGATACACGAGAATATTGAATACGACCTTTACTACATCCAGAATCGGAACCTCTTCATGGATGTCGCCATCCTCCTGCACACACTGATTTTCGCCATGCGAGGAGTCTGATGAAGAGTGAACAGTACCAACGGAATTAACGATGCAACATTCTGATGACTTATTGATCTCCGAACTTGAGCCATTATCGCGGCTTGAGCCAAACGGAAATGGGACTAACGGCAATTTGCCGCGGACAGAAGTCCCTTCGATGACCCCATTCCGGGTCCTGCAGTTGATTTGGACACAGCGCAAGTTTGTCACGCGCTCAGTTTGCTGGTTCCTCGCTCTATTTACTCTGATCGCCTTTCTATTGCCTAAACACTACATCGCAACCACACGCCTGATGCCCCCTGACTACGGTTCAAACCTTCAAATGGCGATGGCTATGCCAGCGTTGAGTTCGGAAGCCGGCGGAGGCGGCGGGGCGGGCAGCTCCGTCATGGGTATCGCAAGCCAGTTGCTGGGCTTAAATACTTCGGGCGATCTGTTCATCGGTGTCCTGCAGAGTCAGGCCGTCGAAGACGACATTATTGATAAATTTCACTTGATGGACCTGTACTCTGCCCGCTATATCCAGGACGCGCGCGACAAGCTCGAAGCCAGAACAGAGATCAAGGCCGACCGAAAGAGTGGGATCATCAGCATAGAAGTCGATGACAAGAGCCCGGAGCGGGCGGCGGCAATGGCGAAAATGTATGTTGAGGAACTGGACCGCGCCCTGGCATCGGTAAATACCTCCGCTGCGCACCGAGAACGTGTGTTCGTTGAATCGCGCCTGAAAGAGGTAAAGCAGGATCTTGACTCCGCGGACAGCGAATTTGCAGCTTTTTCGAGTCAGAATGCGGCCATTGATGTCCCAGAACAAGCCAAAGCAATGGTCGCAGCCGCCGCTGATCTACAGGCCCAGCTCATTGCCGCTCAGTCGGAATTGCGAGGCCTGCAGCAAATCTATACCGACAATAATGTACGCGTTCGCTCATTGCAGGCGCATGTGAATGAACTTCAGCATCAGGTGGAGAAATTCGGCGGCAAGGGTGTAAATCCTTCAAAGGATTTCTCGCTCTCTCAAAATGACCTTTACCCGTCGATCCGCCAGTTGCCGCTGCTGGGCGTGAAGTATCTCGACCTTTATCGACGCAGCAAAATCAACGAAGCGGTCTTTGAATTTCTTACCAAGGAGTACGAAATCGCCAAGGTGGAAGAGGCTCGCCAGGTGCCCAGCGTTCAGGTACTTGATCCTCCAAAAGTCCCAGACAAGAAATCGTCGCCTCATCGGCTGTTGATCATGCTCGCCGGGCTGCTGTTTGGATTTATAGCCTCAAGCGCCTGCGTAGTCGGACAGGTAATTTGGAACCAGACTGACGCGACCGACGCCAGAAAGATTTTCGCTCAAGAAGTTTTTGCTACGCTGAAAGCCCGAACCTGGGATACCAGGCTTTGTCGGCGCATTCGCCGATCCGCTCGTCTTTTCAGTGGACGATGGCGCATGTCTGAGTCGGAGCAATCTCTAACCTCGTAACCTTTCATCCAACAGTGATCACACTTACGAAAAAGCTGGCGCAGACCACTCTGGCTCGCAACACCTTCTGGATGCTCGGTGGTCGCGGCGTGCGCATGATCATTCAGGCCGTTTACTTCCTGGTGATCGCGAGGGTTCTGGGTGCAAGTCAATACGGCGCATTCGTAGGCACGGTTTCTTTGGTTGCCATTGCCGTTCCGTTTTCCAGTTGGGGGATGGGATTTATCCTCGTCAGGAAAGTCTCACGGGACCGCATGCTATTTAGCCGGGCGTGGGGCGATGCGTTGTCTGTAACTTGCGTCTCTGGCGGGATTCTACTGGCTTTAGTCGTCCTGACCTCACGCTGGTTATGGGGCCAGTCGATTCCGCTTGGACTGCTGTTGCTGGTTGGAGTAGCCGATTTATTCGCGGTTCGGCTCGTAGATCTCGCCACTCAGGCTTTCGTAGCCGTCGAGCTTCTGCGAAAGACCGCTGAAGTGAATACCGTACTTAGTACTCTTCGCCTGCTTGGAGCTGTCATAGTGTCTCTTGCAGTGCGACATGCCAGCGCTTCCTCATGGGCGCTTGTCTACCTTGGGACTGGCATACTCGCTGCTATATACAGCTTCCTGGCGGTGGCCCGGGCATTCGGACTGCCACAGCTCGGCTTCCGCATGTCGTGGGCTGAATTCAAGGAAGGCTTTTATTTCGCGATCGGTCTTGCCTCGCAGACAATCTACAACGACGTCGACAAGACCATGCTGGTGCGGCTTTCTGGACTGGAAGCCGCCGGTATCTACGCGGCCGCTTATCGCATCGTTGATGCGGCGTTTGCGCCTGTGGGATCTCTCGTCTATGCGGCTTACGCGCGCTTTTTCCGTCACGGAGCACAGGGCATCGGCGAAGGCATGCGCTTCGCACGAAAGTTGCTGGCATACTCAATTCCGTATGGCTTGCTTACGATGACGCTGCTCGCGATAACAGCACCGCTGCTGCCGAAAGTCCTAGGCTCGGATTTCAGCGCCTCCAGCGCGGCTTTGCTGTGGTTATCGCCGCTAGTGTTGTTCAAGAGTATTCATTACTTCTTTGCAGACTGCTTGTCCGGTGCTGGATTCCAACGAATTCGCGCTGTTATTCAATTGTTCATTGCTGGAGTGAACGTGTTGCTTAACCTGTGGCTCATGCCAACATACTCGTGGAGGGGAGCAGCTTGGGCGAGCCTAGCATCGGACGGACTGTTCGTCATAGCAATGTGGGCAACTACGGCCCTACTGGTTCGGCGTAGTTGCTTAGAGGTATTGCAACCACAGCCTAGTATCTGAGAGGCGAACTGAACAATGCCAAAGGTAAATGTTTGCGACCAGCCCATGATTTCGACGGCAGGACCTTCAACAGGTGAAAAGGTGTTTGCCATTTTCGTACTTCTGCTATCGACGGGAGCGTTCCTCAATCTCGGCCTCAATCCCAACTCGGATTTTGAGACAGGGCGTACCGGGATGGAAGTGGTTTGGTTCCTTCTCTATGTGGGGACGATTTTGTTGTTCTTTCGACATTGCAAGGGAGCAAAGGACAGGTTGAAGAAGGAAGTGTGGCTGATCCTGCTTCTCACGTTCACTTTTGCCTCCGTACTTTGGTCTGAATTTCCGGCATTTACTGCCAGACGCGCGATAGCATTGATCTGTACAACGCTTTTCGGCGTATATTTCGCCATGCGGTATTCGCTGAGACAACAATTACGGCTGCTCTCTGTGGCTTTTATGGTGGCAGCTGTGGCCAGCGTTTTCTTTCAACTTTTCGGATGGGGTACGAACCTTGCCGCCGAGGGCGTGGCGGGTTGGATCGGTGTTTACTTTCAGAAGCAGCTGTTGGGAATGAACATGGCATTTGCCACCGCCGTGCTGCTGATCCTCATAAAATCAGACCCAGAATATCGTTCGTGGGCGTGGATCGGTTCGATATTGTCCTTCGCGCTACTCGTACTCTCCAGGTCCGCTACTGCGATCGTCCTGTTCTTATGTCTATTCACAGCTTTTCCGCTTCGTCGAGTACTTCGGAAAAGTGTTCGTGCAGTTGTTTTCGTTGGCGTTTTGACTGTACCTATGGCGGCTTACAGCGCAGTATGGAGCTTTCGGAACTTAGATAAGGTCACAGGATTTCTCGGGCGGGACGCGACCCTGACGGGCCGAGTGCCGCTCTGGATACTCTGCACAGTTATGGCACTTCAGAAGCCTTGGTTAGGATATGGCTATAACGCATTCTGGCAAGGTGGAGAGGGTAGTACAGTAAATCGCGTGGTTGGTTGGATGCCTAACAGTGCGCATAACGGCTTCCTGGAAATTTGGCTAGGACTGGGATTAGTTGGATTGGGTTTGTTTGCTATTACGTTCCTGATCTACCTCAAACGCGCGGTCACGTTTCTGCGTACGGTACGAAGTGCCGAAAGCGTTTGGCCACTATTGTTCCTGATTTTGGTGCTCCTTTGTAGCTTGACTCAGGCAACCATCCTAATTCGAAATAATATTTTCTGGATCATGTATGTAGCTGTAGGTCTTACCAGCTTGCATCTGCCGGTGGTGCCCCTCAAACCAACAGAGTGAGCCGGAAATGCCTAAGGGATCGATGCCTCAACAAAAGCCGAATCTTATAATTTTTACAGACTTATTATTGGCCCCTTCGATGACCTTTGTTCGCTCGCAGGCCGAAGCCTTGGAAGGGTTTGTGCCACACTACGTGGGTTCGCGCGCAATCAGCCATGGTGGCCTTGACCTTCCCGCCGACAGAACCTTGGTCATCAATCGAACTGGATCGCGCTGTGGAAAACTGAGAGAAGTTCCCTTTAAGCTCTTCTCTTTCGATCCCGTATTCTTCCGACGTGTAAGGCGACTGCATCCGGTTCTTGTACACGCTCACTTCGCGCCTGCAGCTGTCGTGGCGCTCCCGCTCGTAGAATATCTAGATGTTCCCATGGTTGTGACATTTCATGGTTACGATGCAACGGTTCGCCGAGAATTTGGTTCAGAGTTCCACTACACTTTCCGTGTGTATTGGCGAAAAAGAGAGCGGCTGAAACGTTTTGCCGCCCGATTCATTGCAGTCTCAGAATTCATTCGCACGCAATTGATCCGACGTGGATACCCCGAAGATAGAATCCAGGTGCACTACATCGGAGTCGATACCGATTTTTTTCACCCAGACCGAGCCGTTTCGCGTGAGCCCATCGTGCTGTTTGTCGGTAGGCTGACTGAGAAGAAAGGGTGTGAGTACCTGATCCGCGCGATGCAGGAGGTGCAACGCAGTTATCCCGGTTGGGGTTTAACAGTAATCGGTGATGGCGAACTCAGAACTGATCTTGAACGTCTTGCGCGCGAGAAAGTTCGCAACTGCGCTTTTCTTGGAGTGCAAACCCCTGCTGCAGTTAAAAAATGGATGCAACGAGCTTCGATTTTTTGTGTCCCGAGTGTCGTGGCGGCGAACGGCGATGCCGAAGGGTTTGGGCTAGTTTTCGCCGAAGCGCAATCCACTGGCATGCCAGTAGTAAGCTTCTGTTCTGGAGGCATCCCCGAAGCCGTCGCACATGAAGAAACTGGATTTCTGGCACCTGAGAAGGACTGGAGGAGTCTAGCTATATATCTCGGCCTTCTGATGAATAGGTCAGAGCTGCGGTGGCACATGGGCGAAGCTGGCCGAAAAAGGGTGCGTGCGAGGTTTGATTTGGTGACTCAAACTAAGACACTTGAAGCTATTTATGAACACGTTATATCACGCGTGGCGTCCATCAGAAGAGTGAATGCCAGGAAGTACGTGACTTCAACAAACTCATGACAAAGGTTCTTATCATTCAGTCTCAGATGAAGCAGTACCGTGTGCCGTTGTTTATCAAACTCCACCATGCGTTAAAAGCTGAAGGGATTGAGTTACAAGTTGCCTATAGTCCGCCAGCGCTTTCGGAAAGCGGGAAAGGTGACAATGCCGATCTTCCTCAAGACATGGCTTTGCGAGTGCCGGGCTATTGGGCTTTCGGCGGCCGCATGCTGTACCAACCCCTGCTTCGGCAAATCGCCACTGCAGATTTGACCATTGTCGAGTATGCGAACAAATATGTTCTGAATCATCTGTTGCTGCTGCTTCGCCTTCTGCATATCAAACGACTCGCTTTTTGGGGTCTGGGCGCTAATAAGCAGTCGGATCGGTCAAAATTTTCCGAGTGGTACAAGAGGACCACGGTCCGGCATGTCGGTTGGTATTTTGCCTACACCCGCGGAGTAGCAGATGAGTTAATCACTTATGGAGTTCCGGCTGAGCGCATTACCGCCGTACAAAATGCGGTGGATACGCGGGAACTGCAAGATCAAGTCGCATCGATCGCTAATTCCGAACTTCAGTGGAAGCGCAAGGAGCTAGGAATCAGGGCGGGCGACCGGGTTGCACTGTTTTGTGGCATGTTGCACCCGGTTAAGAGCATCCCCTTTTTGGTCGACTGTGCCAAGCTCATCAAACGCCAAATACCGACATTCCATCTGCTGCTAGTTGGCGGCGGCTCTGACTATGATCACGTGAGGAGCCTAACAGCGAACATGCCGTGGATCCACCTGCTGGGACCCAAGTTCGGCAAAGATAAAGCGATCGCGTTTAAGTTAGCAGATGCCTGCCTTCTACCTGGCCGGGTGGGCCTAGTAATCCTTGATTGCTTCGCAACTGGTCTGCCGCTTTTTACAGTGCGAACTCCTATCCACGGACCAGAAGTTGAATACCTTGAGGAGGGCGTGAACGGATTCATGGTTCAGCAAGACGCGGACGTGTATGCGGCAACAGTTGCTCGTGTGCTCGGAAATGAAATATTGCTTAGAGCGTTGAGACAAGGCGCGATGGCATCAGCAGCCAAATATTCTATCGAAGTCATGGTCGAAAACTTTAAGGCAGGAATCGTTGCTTGCTTACGATCGCCCACCACTGAAGGGGTGGCATAAGGCGCGCGGACAAGTCGCAATGAGAACTTGGGAGGCATAATGATGAACATGATGCGAGCGATTGGTCTATTTTGGTGTTTGTTCTTGATCGTGGCTCTGGCTTTTTCCAGTCCCGCTCACGTTACGCGGTTAGAGACGCCGGGCTCGACCATCCCCGAAGCGTACTTTGGTATGCATATTCACAGCATGGTTGTCCCGCGACCAGGGATGAAGACTTCCGACCCTTGGCCATCTGTTCGGTTTGGTGGTTGGCGTGTTCTGGATGCATACGTTAATTGGCCCAATCTGGAACCGTCCAGAGGACAGTGGAACTTCAGCGCTCTCGACAGATACGTGAGTTTGGCTGATCAACACCATGTCGAAATTCTGATGCCGCTGGTGCTTAGTCCGGCTTGGGCATCCACGAGGCCGCAAGAAAGATCTTCGCAGTCTCCGGGCAATGCGGCTCCTCCCTTGGATTTAAACGATTGGCGAGACTACGTTCAGAAGGTTGCCAGCCGATATAAGGGAAAGGTGCACTCTTACGAAATTTGGAATGAGCCAAACCTCAAGGATTTTTTCACGGGCACACCGCAGGAAATGGTTGTCCTGACGAGGGAGGCTAGCAAGATACTTAGGCAGATCGATCCGACGGTTACGATTGTTTCCCCTTCCGCAACTCACGAAGATGGACTGGCATGGTTGGATCAATTTCTTCAGTTAGGAGGCGGCGAATTTGTCAATGCAATTGGCTACCATTTTTACGCGACAACCCCCGAAGCTATGATTCCTTTAATCGAAGGTGTACACAAGACACTGGCAAAACATGGTCTGGAGAACCGCCCGATCTGGAATACCGAAACGGGGTGGCGTATATCGAACCACAAGACACAGATTAACCCGCCAGGTCTTTCGGACGAGGAGGCCTCCGCCTATGTTGCACGAGCAAACGTCCTCGCTTGGGCGCATGGCGTCTCGCGTTTCTACTGGTACGCGTGGGATAACGGCACCGCCGGGCTGACTGAAGCTGACGGTGCCACCCCCAAGCCACCGGCCGAGGCCTACAGTACAACAGAGAGCTGGCTTCTCGGTGCGCGCATGACCCATTGCGATCAAGACGGCGGGACCTGGAACTGCCACCTGCAACGCGATGGCGGGTATTCTGGCTGGATCGTATGGGATGCTGACGGAAGCCGCGCGTTCCCCATTCAACCTACATGGGGCGTGCGTCAACAGCGTGATCTAGATGGACGAACCAAGAACATTGCTGGTATAAAAATGATACAAATCGGTCCCAAGCCGGTCCTGCTTGAAAATAAGGCTCCGTGAAGATTCTTCTTCTTCACAACTATTACCAGCAGCCTGGCGGCGAGGATATCGTCGTTGCCCAGGAAAAGGCCTTACTTGAGTCGAAGGGTAATGACGTCCGGCTGTTCTCTGCCCACAATAACACCATCAAGGGCATCGTGGGTCGTTTTAGGACTGCTCTTGATTCCATCTACTGTGTGCACTCCAAAAGGGAACTCGATAAGGAGATTTGTTCCTTCCAGCCCGACATTGTTCACGCCCATAATTTATTTCCGCTGCTTTCGCCGTCGGTCTACGGCGCCTGTAAAGCGCACGGCATACCAGTGGTGCAGACTCTCCATAACTTTCGTTTGATTTGCCCTAATGCATTGTTGTTTCGAAACGGAAAAACCTGCGAATTGTGCGTGGGCAAAACCGTGCCTTGGCCGGCGATTCAGCATGGATGTTATCGAGGCAGTCATGCTGGCTCCGCGGCGGTGGCCTGTATGATCGCCACCCACGGTCTTGGCGGGACTTGGACGTCCTCGGTAGATGCTTACATAACTTTGACGAACTTTTCGCGCGAAAAACTGATAGCGGGAAAGTTACCGAGCAACAGATTGTTCGTTAAACCAAATTTTTTATTTACAGACCCAGGTCGCAGTAGCCGGGCCGGTGACTATGCGCTTTTCGTCGGGCGCCTGAGTCACGAGAAGGGGATTTCTACTTTGCTCTCCGCGTGGGCCAGGCTTCGCGAAAATGCAAAACTGAAAATAGTTGGTACAGGCCCTCTTGAGGGTTTCGTCCATGAAGGGGCCAAGAATTCCAGCATCCAGGCCATCGGTCACCAGACCCAAGAAGGGGTAATGAATTTGATCGATGGCGCCGCCTTCGTAATTTTCCCCTCTGAGTGTTACGAAGGCTTTCCGCGCGTGATCGTGGAATCTTTTGCAAAGGGAAAGCCAGTTGTGGCAAGCCGGCTCGGTTCAATGGCGGAACTCATCGATCATGGCCGCACAGGGCTTCTCTTTGAACCGCGTAACGCACAAGCGTTGGCCGAGACAATCGAGTGGATGTTTGCCAATTCCAGACAAGTCCAAACAATGGGCGAGGCGGCTCGAGTAGAATTCGAAACAAAATACACGGCCGATCGCAATTACTGGCAGTTGATGGAGATTTATGCTCGTGCTTCACATGGCCACGCATGACAAGAAATATGCCTAGCGCACTATCCGGTCGCAAATTGTATGGTGACGACTTCTCGGCCGAGCAAATTGCGCAATGGTTCCGCGAGGAGCAAGAAGCGTATTACCAGCTAACACGTACCTACGGTGAGTACCGCTATTCTTATCATGCTCGTAATATCGAACACGGATTTCGCCACTTGCCGGGAGGAACCTTTCAGAAAGTGCTAGGCATTGGAAGCGCCTATGGCGACGAACTGGCACCAATCCTTAATCGCTGCTGCGAAGTTACAATTTTGGAGCCATCTGATGGTTTTAAGAACCCGGCATTTAAGTATGTCAAGCCGCAGCCGTCTGGGGTAATGCCGTTTCCAGACGCGACCTTCGACTTAGTCACTTGCCTCGGCGTGCTTCATCACATTCCGAACGTGAGCACAGCTTTGAGGGAGATTGGTCGCGTACTGAAACCGTCGGGACACGCACTCGTTTCGGAGCCAATCATTTCAATGGGAGATTGGACAGGTAGGAGAAGAGGGCTCACGAAGAATGAACGCGGGATACCGATTGCTTTGTTTCGAGAGTTTATCGCGAATTCGGGGCTGACTGTGACACGCGAACACCTACATTCTTTTGCGTTAACGTCGCGATGGGCCTATCTGGTTCGTCGGCCACCTTACAACATTAAGTGGATCGTAAAGCTGGACAGCTTTCTTTGTGCACTGCCCATTTGGTTTCGCTGTTATCACCCGAGGTTGGCGATCCAAAAGTTGCGGGCGACAGCCGTGTTCTTCGTGCTAACGAAAAAGCCGGACGCACCACCGAATGCATCGAACCAGCGTGTCCACTTGCTAGCTCGATAGGAAATCAGAAAAATTCGAGAAGCTTTTAGAAAGATCCGGCTGATTCCATTCAGACATATTGAGTTTGCTGCACACTTTCATTAACAGGACAGGGGACATGAAACTTAGGACACGTGTATTAGTTACTGGGGCAGGCGGTTTTATCGGGCATGCTTTGGTAAATCGCCTGAAAGCTGAGGGGTGTTTCGTTCGGGGCGTCGATATAAAGCACCCGGAATACGAATCTACGAAGGCTGACGAGTTCGAGATTCTCGACCTGCGCCGTTGGGACAACTGTTTGCAGGCCACTCGTGGTGAAATCGACCAAGTTTATAATCTCGCCGCCGATATGGGCGGTATCGGCTATATCACCGCGTTCCACGCAGACATTGCGCGTAATAACATCCTGATTAACGCCCACATGCTGGAAGCCAGCCGCTTGAACGGGGTCAACCGGTTTCTTTTCTCGTCGTCTGCATGTGTGTATGGCCAGACCAAGCAAAAGTGCGCAGATGTCACTCCCTTGCGCGAGGAGGATGCCTATCCCGCCGAGCCAGAACCTGGTTATGGATGGGAAAAATTATTCACCGAGGAGCTGTGCCGTTACTACCAGCGCGATTATCGGTCCGCAACTCGCATTGTGCGTTTTCATAACGTGTACGGTCCGCTCGGTGTTTATGAAGGTGGTAAGGAGAAAGCGCCAGCTGCCATCTCGCGCAAGGTCGCGTTAGCGGGGGATGGAGACACTATTGAGGTTTGGGGAGACGGTGAACAGACGCGCTCCTTTATGTACATCGATGATTGTGTCGAGGGTCTGCTGCGCCTGATGGCATCGGATTATGATCAGCCGCTGAATCTCGGTACAGATCGTCTCGTCACTATTAACGAACTTGTGGATCTGGTGGCCAGAATCGCAGAGAAACGGCTGTTCAAGAGCCACGACCTGAGCAAGCCTCAAGGCGTCCGAGGCCGGAACAGCGACAATACGAGGATCCGGCAAGTATTAGGTTGGGAGCCGTCGATTGCTCTCGAACAAGGTCTGGAAATCACCTATAAATGGATCGAAAATGAGCTCCGCAATGCCGGAAGGCTATCTGGCAGACCAGCCCATAGCGCCATCGCTCAATCCGCAGCGCGCTAACGTTCTGGGAGTTGGCGTTCACGCCATTGATCTCCCTCGGGCTGTCGCGATTATCGAATCCGCTATTGCGACCGCGCGCAAAGGGTACGTGTGTGTCACCGGCGTTCACGGCGTCATGGAGGCACAGCGCAGCGCCGAATTCCGCAATATTTTGGATCGCGCGCTGCTCGTGACGCCGGATGGCATGCCTACCGTATGGGTTGGGAGACTTGAAGGCTATCGCCACATGCGGCGGGTTTTTGGACCTGATTTGATGTGGGAGGTTTGCCGTCGTTCGCCTGCCCGCGGCTATTCTCATTTTTTGTATGGAGGCAAACCGGGAGTCGCAGACGAACTCAGGGAGGTGCTCACGCGGGCCTTCCCCGGCATTAGTATTTCGGGAACGTACACGCCACCCTTTCGCGATTTATCGCGCGACGAAGAAGCTTCGCTGATCGATCAGATTTCTCAATCAAAGCCGGATATTGTTTGGGTAGGGTTGAGTACGCCGCGACAGGAACGTTTCATGTCCAGATATCTGCATCGCCTGCAGTCGACGGTGATGGTCGGTGTCGGCGCGGCATTCGATATTCACACTGGAAAAATCAAGGACGCGCCCTCGTGGATGAAAGACGCAGGTCTTCAGTGGCTGCACCGCTTGTATCAGGAACCTTCACGGCTCTGGAAACGATATCTCGTCAACAATTGCAGCTTTGTCGGCAAGCTTGCGCTTCAACTCGTCAAGCTTAGAAACTATGAATTGCCGGAGTCTACCGATGGTAACGAAGCTCTGATGTAAACAACTAACCTAGTTCTGCTCCCCTGTTTTCTTCCTACGATTCAAAGCGGTCCCCTTCCTTGTTGTTCTTCCTGATCTCCTGCTCTCCTGGAACATCGACTTTTCTCACGGCGAAGTCGTCTCACTCCTCAAGTAGTTGGACGAGGTGGGCCTTTGCGCGCCCATTTTTCGCGGACGTGGAAAGCACGAACCGGTGACGCTTCCTGATTTAGGCATCAGTGTAGGTGTCGCCAATTCGCAACTCGCAGATAAGAGAGCGAATGGTGCCGAAGAAGGGACTCGAACCCCCACACCCTTGCGGGTACATGGACCTGAACCATGCGCGTCTGCCAATTCCGCCACTTCGGCAAGTGGACCACTCAGCGAGGCGGCCTGACTTCCACTGAAACCAGCCGCTTGAAAGGAAGAAACTTCAGCATCTATTCTTACAAGGCAGGGACCCAGTGTCAAACTTCTGCCTGAATTGGCACTAATGACAGTGCGATGCCCTTCACGCCACTCGCTACAATCCAAACAGCAATCGAAGAGGCGCCAGGGCCATGCCTGAAAAACATGCAGTCGGACGAAAAACGGAAAGCCTCAAGTCGAAGGATGACATTCAAAGAGACATCCTGCGGTTGCGCACGTTGGCCCACGATCTGAGCAACTCACTGGAGGCCATCATGCAAGCTTCATATTTGCTGGGGCAGGCGAGGCTCGAGGGCGAGAGCAAAAGATGGGCGCAACTGCTGCAATCGTCATCTGACGAGGCGGCCAAGATCAACCGGGAAATCAGAAGATTGCTGCGAGCCATGAGCGAAGACTGAACAAAGGCGATGATCTAGAATTGGCGCGAATCGCGGCTTTAGGCTTTAAGTTTTTACTCAGGTCAGTCGAAGTAATGAAACCCCACGAAAATCAGCAAGGAGAACGTGATTATGGAACGCAAGGCAAGCGCGGTGTGGAAGGGCAGTCTTAAAGAAGGCAAGGGCGAGTTTTCGGCGCAAAGCGGAGTTTTCTCTCATACACCTTATTCGTTTAGAACGCGGTTTGAAGATGCGCCGGGAACCAATCCCGAGGAGCTGATTGCTGCGGCACACGCCGCTTGCTTCTCGATGGCGCTTTCCGCGCAACTCGGGGCGGCGAACTTTAGCCCCGAGAGCATTAACACAACCGCGAATTTAACGATGGAGAAGCAGGATTCGGGTTTTACGATAACCAAAGTGCATTTGGATGTGAGTGCACGTGTGCCGAACGCAGACGATGCGGCGTTTCAAAAAGCTGCGGAAAATGCAAAAGCAGGATGCCCAGTTTCGAAGGTACTCAATGCGAAGATCACGATGAGCGCGAAGCTGGAGAAGTAGACCCTCTTAGGGCGGGCGTAGAAGCCCGCCTCCCAAACACCGGTTGTACTCGCGTTACTTTAGTACGGACGCGCTCAGTCCAAGATTCTGGTTTCGGAATTTCAATAAAAATCCGAGCAGCTGAGATAGAAGCCACACTGTGGGCACTTCAGCTTGCAGCGATAGTCCACAAGACGGGCAGAGCAATTCGGACAGAACTGAGACGGGTCGAGCGGGGGTACTGTCTTTGCTTCGGGAGTGGGACCGCTCGCCACGATGTTGCTGGCAATGACCTTCATTGCCGAGCCCGCTGAGCAAGGCGAGATTGTTGTTACTCGTTCTCGTTCCTTGGAGGACCTGCGCGATTCATTTAGCTCGGCCATTCTTTGCATCATAAAAGGTCGGCGGCCCGAGCGTAAAGAATTGTCAAGAAACCGGTTTCTGGCCCGTTTTTCAGGTCAATTACTGAGTCCCTCTCTCTCATAAAATCATCTATTTTGTTTTATTCCTGCCTATGTGGATTGTTGCCCTAGCGCTTCGCCGGCCTTACACATTCGTAGTAATGGCGCTGCTGATTTTGATTCTCAGCCCGATCGTTATCGAGCGCACGCCAACTGACGTTTTTCCCAACATCAACATTCCAGTCATCAGCATGGTGTGGAACTACGCCGGGCTCGCGCCGCAGGAGATGGCGAACCGCATTACTACAGTCAGCGAGCGCGGACTGACAACACTCGTGAACGACATTGAACATATTGAGTCGCAATCGCTCAATGGTGTGGCGGTCGTAAAAATCTTTTTTCAGCCCACGGCAAATATTCAGACCGCCCTCGCGCAGGTCACGGCAATTGCACAGACCGTCATTCGGCAAATGCCGCCTGGAACCACTCCGCCCCTCATCATTCAATATTCCGCGTCAACGGTTCCGATCTTGCAGATCGGCATGAGCAGTCGCAGCCTTTCGGAACAGCAACTGAACGATCTTTCGCTGAACTTTCTACGCACGCAATTAATTACCGTACCTGGCGCAGCGATTCCCTATCCTTACGGCGGCAAGCAGCGCGTGGTTTCGGTTGATATCGATACGCCGGCGTTACAGGCCAAACATCTGACGCCGGTTGATGTGGTCAACGCGATCACCTCGCAGAACCTGATCCTTCCCTCCGGAACTGCGAAGATCGGGCCGCTTGAATATCAGATTGAGCTGAACGCGAGTCCGCTGACGGTTGCGGAGCTCAATGACATGCCGATCAAGACCACGAACGGAGCAACGATTTACATCCGGGATGTGGCGCACGTACGAGACGGTTTCACGCCGCAAACCAATGTCGTGAGACAGGACGGCACACGCGGAACACTGCTCAGCATTCTGAAAAACGGCAACGCTTCGACAACTAACGTCGTGAAGGCTGTGCAGGAGATGCTGCCGCATGTCATGCAGACGCTGCCGGAAGGGCTAAACATTAAGCAGCTGTTCGATCAGTCACTCTTTGTGCGTGCGGCGATTCAAGGCGTGCTGCGAGAGGCGTTGATCGCAGCTTGCCTCACGGCGGCGATGATTCTGCTTTTTCTTGGAAACTGGCGCAGCACGCTAATTATCGCGACTTCGATACCGCTTTCCATCCTAACCTCTGTACTTGTGCTGAGCGCGCTGGGCGAAACGTTCAACATCATGACACTCGGCGGCCTGGCACTTGCCGTCGGAATTCTTGTCGACGATGCGACTGTTGAGATCGAGAATATTCAGCGCAATCTGCACATGGGCAAAGAGCTGAAGCAGGCAATTCTCGATGGAGCCCAACAGATCGCGGTACCCGCGTTCGTTTCAACTCTGTCGATTTGTATTGTGTTCGTACCGATGTTCTTTCTGACCGGCGTCGCGCGATATTTATTCGTTCCCCTGGCGGAAGCTGTGGTGTTCGCGATGCTTGCGTCTTATCTGCTGTCACGGACGCTAGTGCCGACAATGGCGATGTACCTGATGAAGCACCACGAGCACGATGTGGAGAGGCCGAAAACGAGCAAGATCGGGCATTTTCAGGAGCGGTTCGAGCATAGCTTTGAGCGCGTACGCGATTCGTACCGCAATGTCATGGAATCGGTCATGCACCATCGCGCGGTGTTCGTGGCCATTTTTCTCGGATTCTGCGCGCTATCGGGTGGGCTGATCTTCTTTCTTGACCACGACTTTTTCCCCAGCGTGGATGCCGGACAGTTCCGTTTGCACGTGCGAGGTCGCGCAGGATTACGAATCGAGGAAACGGCGCGCCTGGTTGATCAGGTGGAGCAGGAGATCCGGCGTGAGGTTCCGCCGAGAGAATTGACGGCGATTCTCGATAACATTGGCTTACCCTACAGCGGGATCAACACCTCATACAGCAACAGCGGCACAATTGGGACCTCAGATGCGGAAGTTTTGGTGTCATTGAGCAAAGATCATCAGCCCACAGAGCAATATGTCCATCGTTTGCGGGAATCCTTGCCGCACCGGTTCCCCGGCGTAGAGTTCTTTTTCCAGCCCGCCGACATTGTCAGCCAGATTCTGAATTTTGGTTTGCCTTCGCCGGTAGACATTCAGCTCGTTGGCGCCGATTATCAGCACAATTACTTCACTGCGCAGCAGATTGCGAACCAGTTGCGCCATATTCCCGGCGCGGTGGATGTGCATGTCCAACAAATGATGAATTTGCCAACGTTGCACCTTGATGTAGACCGGGTGCGGGCGCAACAGGTGGGAATCTCGGAGCGAGATGTTGCGCAAAACCTGCTGGTTTCGTTGAGCTCGAGTTTCCAGACGACGCCTTCGTTCTGGCTGAACCCAAAGACTGGCGTCAGCTACAACTTGGCGGTGATGAGTCCGCAGTATCGCGTGGATTCCATGCAGGCCTTGATGAACACCCCGATAAGCAACGGGGAGTTGCAACCGCAGGTACTGGCAAACTTGGCGGATATAAAGCCGGAGATGACACCGGCAGTCGTGAATCACTACAACATCGCTCCGGTGATTGACGTATACGCCAGCGCAGACGGGCGCGACCTGGGCGGAGTAGCATCCGATATTTCGAGAGTCGTCGAACCGTTCCGCAAAAATCTGCCGCGAGGAACGGATCTCGTGATACGGGGCCAGGTTAAGACGATGGAAACTTCGTTTCAGGGCTTGTTGTTCGGCTTGGTGATGTCGGTTGTGCTGGTCTATTTGCTCATCGTCGTAAATTTTCAATCGTGGCTTGATCCGTTCATCATTATTACGGCATTGCCGGGCGCAATGGCGGGCATCTTGTGGATGCTGTTCGTCACGCACACTACGTTGAGCGTACCCGCACTGACCGGCGCAGTCATGTGCATTGGCGTCGCGACCTCAAATAGCATTCTTATGATCTCTTTTGCACGGGAGAGAATGGAAGAAGGCATGGACCCGATCCACGCCGCGGTTGAGGCGGGTTATACGCGCATGAGACCGGTGATCATGACGGCGCTGGCAATGATCATAGGAATGGTACCGCTAGCAATGGGACTGGGCGAAGGCGGTGAACAGAACGCACCGTTGGGGCGGGCGGTTATTGGTGGCCTCCTGTTTGCAACGGTAGCTACGCTGTTCTTTGTGCCGGTCGTGTTCAGCATATTCCACGGATTCCGGCTAAAGCGCGCATCTTCGGACACTTAAACAACGTCTTATTACCGATTGGTATACATCGAGGAGCAGGATGGAGCAAGAGCTACTAGAAGCGGAAGAGCGGGAGCAAAACAGGCAGGAGCAGCACAAACAAACGAGCAGGAAGGGTTATGTGCTGACGGCCATTGTTGCGCTTATCTTTGTTATTCTCGCGGCTGTTGGAATCAGTACGCGGACCGCAGAGCGGCGTGCCCTCGCGAAGGAAACAGAACGGATGTCTGTGCCAACAGTCGAACTGGTACATCCAACCATCGAACCGCCGCAGTCTGAACTAACGCTGCCTTCGACCTTGCAAGCGTTCATCGAATCACCAATTTTCGCCCGCACGAATGGTTATCTCGGCCACTGGTATAAGGACATTGGTGCGAAAGTCAAAAAAGGCGACCTGCTTGCGGACATCGAAACACCCGAAGTAGACCAGGAACTAATGCAGGCCCGCGCGGCGCGTGATCAGGCCGGAGCGCAGTTGGAGTTGGCCAGGACATCGGCGAAGCGGTGGGAAAATCTGCAAAAGATGGATGCGGTTTCGCAACAAGAAACTGACGAGCGATCAAGCTCGGTTACACAGGGCGAAGCGAATCTAAACGCCGCAACAGCAAATGTGCGCCGGCTCGAACAACTGGAATCGTTCAAGCACGTTTACGCGCCGTTTTCAGGAGTAATCACGAGACGAAATACCGACATAGGCGCGCTGGTGAATGCGGGGAATGGCGGCCCGAACCAGGAGCTATTCGTCATCGCGCAGATTGATCCTATCCGCATTTACGTCAATGTGCCGGAAGCGGATGCACCCTCGATTCACCCTGGTGTACGGGCCGACATCGAAGTTTCCGAATTACGTGGGCTGCACTTTACCGGCAGCGTCGTGCGTACGGCGCAGGCAATTGACCCAGTCACGCGCACGCTGACTACGGAAATAGATGCGCCGAATTCAAAAGGACAGCTGCTCCCTGGCTCCTATGCCCAGGTCCATTTCGCGCTGCGAGAGCAGGTACAGCGGCTCACGGTTCCGGCAAACGCATTATTGTTCCGCGCAGAGGGGCCGCGGGTAGGGGTGGTTGGACCTGATAACAAAGTACAACTCAGACCGGTTTCGATCGGCAGAGATTTTGGAACAACTACGGAAATAATAAGCGGGCTGCAGGCATCCGATCAGGTCGTGCTTAGCCCCAGCGACTCCCTCGATGATGGCGAAACTGTGAACGTGATGCGCGAGGGGCGGCAGCAGTGAAGCAGCATATAGCTTTACTTTTGCTGTTGTGTGCTCTGTCTTTCGCAAAGGATCCCAAGTCTAAAGATCCCAAGTCTAAATACGAGAAACCCAAAGTAGAAACTCCGCAGAGTTGGCAGACTCCATCTCCATGGCGTGAGGCCTTGCCGCTCGACTCGCTCCCGAAGGGCGCCTGGTGGGAAGTCTTCGGTGATGCTGAGCTGAATCAGTACGAGCAGCGAGCAATAGCAAACAATCAGAGCATCCAAGCGTCGATCGCAAGACTGGCGGAAGCGCGCGCCAGCGCCCGCGTGACCGCCGCAGGTCTGTATCCGGAATTGGACGCGGGCGTCCGGGCAACGCGCGAACGGTTGTCGGGAAACCGGCCAACCAACGGCGCAGCTGTTGCGCGTGTGCCGGTAACACAAAATGAATTCACCATCCCGTTCACGTTGAATTATGAGGTCGATCTATTTGGCCGGGTGCGGCACAGCGTGGAAGCGGCAAATGCTTCACTGCAGGCTTCAGTAGCAGATACAGAAAATGTACGGCTCTTGATTACGTCGGAGCTGGCAGCAGACTACTTCCAGTTGCGCGAGTTGGATTCCGAGATCGCAGTTGTGCAGAAGGCGATCACATATCAACAGCAAGCATTGACGCTGGTGCAAAACCGGCACACCGGCGGGGCAGCTTCAGGACTCGATGTAGCCCAGCAACAAGTAGTACTGGATACTTCGTACACCCAGCTTGCGCTGCTACAACAGCAGCGATCGCAATTTCAACATGCGTTAGCGATGCTACAGGGATTGCCTCCTGCCAACTTCGTGGCGCCGGTACGCGGCCTGGACGCACAGCCACCGATGCTGCCACTAATCGTGCCTTCGGAATTGCTGCAACGTCGTCCGGATATTGCAACCGCCGAACGCGACACGGCCGCTGCAAATGCGCGGATTGGTGTAGCGCGTGCCGCGCTTTATCCCAGCATCGGGCTTGGCGGCAGCGGCGGTGTTGACAGTCAGGCCATCAGCAAACTCTTCAATGCGCCAAGCTTCTTCTGGTCTCTAGGCCTTTCTGTTCTGGAGCCGGTAATCGCTGGGGGACGGAATCGCGCACAGCTAGAGTTCGCCCGCGCCGGGTATCAAGAAGCAGTGGCTAATTATCGCGAGACGGCACTAACTGCTTTTCAGCAGGTGGAAGATGCTCTTTCGGGGCTGAATACTCTCGCCGCGGCATATGAGTCGCAGCAACGGGCCGTAGTCGATTCGCAACGATCATTGGAGTTGGCGAACGCACGATACACCGGCGGACTGGTCACTTATCTCGATGTGATTACTGCGCAAGAACAGACGCTTTCGAATGAGCGCCAGCAAAACCAACTCCTGGGCCAGAGGATGACCACATCCGTGCTGCTGGTGAAAGCGCTGGGCGGCGGATGGGACAGCGCGAGCCTCGCGGCAGTCGGAGTCAAACCAAGCCTGAAGCAAGCCATACAGCAGTGATTCGTGCCTGAAAAGCGTTCGACCTCGGAAGACCTAGGGCGAATTTTCGAGAACCGGCACTCGCTTCAAGGCGATGTATTTCACCAGCCAATCATAGCGATCATCGAGAGCCTTCGGATCGTTTAGGTCGTGACCGGTGTCATAGAAAAGGACCTTCTTCGGCTCGCTCGCTGCCGCGACGTAATGGTCCATGGATGTCTTGTCGAAATATTGCTCAAAATTCGCAAACTGAAGCAGGACCGGAGCTGGCGCCACATGTCCAACGAAGTGAATGGCATCGATGTCGCTGGTGGCCCGGCAATATTTTTCAAGTTGCCTAGCGGGCCGGCTCTTCCGGAAATCAACGATACCGGGATCGTTGCTACGCAAGAAAATATCGTCACATTCTGCCACACCAGCCATCAGCACCGCGCTTTTTATTCGCTTATCGACAGCCGAGAGAATCGATCCCCACTGCGCGCCATAGCTGTGTCCGACATAAGCGAGCCGTTTCGGATCCACTCCAGGCCGCGACAGCAAGAGGTCGATCCCGCGGCGCAGATCCACTACCGCCTGAATCTCGATGTCCCGATCCAGTTCCGGCCTATCAAAATGATCTAGATTCTTGTGCCACGGGTCTGCCCGATCCCATGGGTAATCCGGGATGAGCGAAACGGCGCCTGCCCGGGCGTAAATCTTAGCTTCGGGAATAAATTCCGCCCGCGTCCCATTCCCCCAATGGCCGAACAGAATCGCCGCGAAAGGGCCTGTTCCGTTTGGAACAACCAGGTAAGCATCGATCGGACCGCCTTTCGGGCTTGCGTAGGTTATGTCGTGGAGGGTACCGCCATCAAACTGCTCGATCACTTTGTCGTGAACAGCAAGCGGTTGCTTCGCGTCATAGTCGAACCAGCGGACTGCGGATTGAAAGTCCGCCCTAGCATTCGTTTGTGATTGCCCTACGGCAGCGAGAAAGGAGACAGCAACAACTGTCCAATAGACGAGAGGTTTCATCCCTGCCCTCCAACTTGATTCTGAGCTGGAATGGCCAATGCTGCAAACCAGAAGCAGTTCGTGCTTCGCCCCATCTCTGCAGTAATAAAAGACGGGCACATGCCCGTCTTATTCACGACGTTTTTGTTGACGCTTTAGAAACCTGGCATAAATGAATAGCCGATGGAAACGGAATAGCGTGTCACGTTCGTACGGTTGAACTCTACGTTGTTCCGAACGGCGTAATAGTGAATCTCAGGGCGGATGAACGCATGTCCCCAAAAGTAATAGCGGACGTCGCCCGCGAAGTGCCCTGCGAAGTGATTACTGCTCGTGTAGTTCGTGCAAGAAAAAGCTCCGCAGGTAAAGTAAGGCGTGTAGAAACGCAAGTCCTCGCCTCCGATTCCAGCCATTGCATCCACACCAAACTTTTTGCCCAGCTGGCGGCCGTAGACTGCGTTGAAACTGTAGAAAATGGGACGATACGGAGCCTGGAAGAGAAAATTGGAGCCCGCTTCTGTGTAGAGGGCCTGATGCGCGCGCCACGCGACGTCTACACCGAATCCTATGTGATGTTTCAGAATAAAGATGCCGCTGAAACTGGGATAAAGACCGCCGCTGAGAGACGGAAACACGTTCCCATTGCTATCGACGGACGCGGCTGGTGCAGTTACCGTACCGAAACCGAAGGCGCCATGGAACTCCTGGGCCTGAACGCTAACCGCGAGCAAAGACATCAGCGCAAAAACGACAAACGCTACTAGCTTTTTCAAGAGAATCTCCTAACCAAGAGATTTGATGGATTTCGCCTGCTTTAACCCGGAACTTGCATTATAGTTCTGCGTGGAAAAGAGAAACAAATACCTCCGCCGCTGAACTTCTGTCATACGCGTACGTTCAGGTTCGATGCTTTCAGCTTGCGATTCGTTTTGTATTGATTTGTATAGAGGGTGACGGGGATTGTTCGAGTAAGTCGTATGAAAGACCGACAAAGTCGGGGATGACTCTTTCAGCGCCGTTCTCGAGCAGTTGCCGGCTCAATCCGTTGCTGGAGACTCCAATGCAGCGCATTCCTGCAAGTCTCGCAGACTGTATTCCAGCGGGAGCGTCATCAAAGGCCATCGCTTGGGACGGCGGAACATTCAGCCTTTCGCATGCTAACCGGTAAACGGCTGGATCGGGCTTCCCGGCGGTAACATCGCCTGCGGTGATCACCGCCTCGAAGTGCTCGGCCAGACCCATGCGCTCAATGGTTGAAAATGTACGGATCTCACTGGCCGAAGTTGCCACTGCGCGGGCGATTCCGGAGGCATGCAACGTTTGCAAGAACTCAATCACGCCTGGAATGGCGTCAATCTGATGCTCCATGCGGCGAAAGATTTCGTCTTTTTGTTTTCCGTATTCCTGAAGATCACGTTCAGGAAGGTCGCCAAGGAAGTGCCGCAGAATCTCATTGCGAGGACGGCCTTCCAGGATGTAAGCAAGCTTATCTTCCGGGACCTTGTTGCCAAGCGAGAACAGCAGCGATCGCCATGCGGCCAGGTGTGCGGGATGGCTGTTGATGAGAACTCCATCCATGTCGAACACTACCGCGCGAATACAGGTTTCTCCGCTCATCAATCTGTCTCCTGGCAAAGGCCCGGCCATCTTCTTTGCGCTTCTTCGTAGTTTTCCGGCGTGCCGATGTCGATCACAAATTCGGGAATCGCATAAGCGCGCATGCGGCCAACCAGTTTGGGCAGGACGTCAAAGGCAATATCGGCACCGGATTTCTCGGGCACCACATCCAGCAAGGCCGGCGTAGCGATCATGATTCCGCTGAATGCCCAATTGCTCTTTGGCGTCAAGGGCTTTTCTGCGAAGTCTGTGATGGTTTGAGAGTCATCGGTACACACAATGCCGCAGCGCCTCGGGTCGGAGACGTAATAGACGCCAAGCGTTGCAGCATTCCTCGAACAGTGGTGTTCAAGCATCCGGTTCAGGTTTGCATTCGTGAGCACGTCGGCATAAAAAACCCAGAAAAGGTCGTCTGATCCGAGCCACCGGCGATTTACACGCAGAGTGCCGGCGCTGCCGAATAGTTCCGGTTCTTCGCGCACAGTGACGTGCACTCCGTCGCGCCATTTCCTCACGAAATCCACTACGGCCGCAGAGTGGGCGTGAGTGTTTACCAAGACCTCCGAGATGCCATGCCTTCGGCAGAGCGCCAGCCATATTTCCAGCATGGGTACACCGTGAATCGGCAACAGACACTTAGGGAGCAGATCGGTATACGGACGCAGACGCGTGCCGTGACCAGCTGCGAGCAGAAATGCTTTCATGCCTGGAGTGTCACAACTTCAGCGCAAAGCTTCCGTGGGAAGGAATGTCCACCGCGATGCACTGCGTTCATCGTTATCAATGAACGGGTCATTCACCAGTACGTGGGCCCCTTGGAAATCAAAGCTGAAACTCATCTCCTTCAGGCCATCACGAAGGAGGGCCTCGCGCATGTTGTCCTGATTCGGTGGTTCGCAATAAAGAAGCAGGAACCCGCCGCCACCCGCGCCGGTGATTTTGCCACCAAGCGCGCCATGTTCGAGGGCTGTTTCGTAAACGGTATCAATCCGACTATTAGAAATCTTCGAGGAAACCCTCTTCTTTGCCAGCCAGGACTCGTGCAGCATGGTCGCGAATCTCCTTAAGTCTCCATTCTTCAGGGCGTCGCGCATGCGGTAGGCCAGTTCTTTGATCTCATGCAAGGCCTCGAGCGGTTTTCTGCTTCCGTGTTCGGTGGATTTCTCCTGTTCCTCCAGAATTCCCCACGAGTGATGTGCCGCGCCAGTGAAGAACAAGAGCAAGTTGTTTTGAAAATGGGACAGGATGGTGGGATCGAGGTCTAGGGCTTCAACACGTGACGTACCATTGGCGTGAAATTCAAAGAAGTTTAACCCTCCAAATGCCGCCGCGTATTCATCCTGCTTTCCCACGTGACGGTGCAAAACATTTCGGGCGATATGGAAAGCGCGCTCGGCCAAATCGAGCTTCGAGATCGGAAATCGCAAGTATGTTGCGAGTGTCTTCAGAACATTGACGCAGACGCTGGCAGAAGAGCCGAGTCCGGTTCCGGGCGGAATTTCTGAAGCCAGGAATAAGTCCGCATAAATCTCGCGATTCAGGTCCTTGAGCACGGCGACAGGAATTTCAAGGCTTGTTCCCTGAATGTCGAGTGAATCGAAGTCGCGCCACGCTTCGCACACTCGCAGATCAGAGGAGATGATCTGAATGCACTGATCAAAACGGCGGCCCAGGATCGTATAAAAGTACTTGTTGATTGCAGTGCTTAGAACAGCGCCGCCATATTGCTGGTAGTAAGCGGGGAGGTCGGTGCCGCCCCCGCCGAAACTAATCCGTACTGGGCTGCGTACGATGAGCATCGGACATCAGATTTTGCGGAGCGTGCTCCTGGCTTTTCCAATCCATTTCGAAAACTTGCCGGTTTGGGCCACGAGAGAACAAGCGCATGACCAGTGTCCAGATGGTTTGCAGCAATAGAGATATGTCCCAAAGCAGATGGGGTTCCATTACGTATTGCAAATCAAAGCGCGTTTTGTGCTCTGACGAGCTGTACTCGCGGAGCCCGTGCACCTGTGCAAGACCGGTCATTCCCGGTTTCACTCGCAAACGACGCTGCTGCCATTCCGAATAGGTCGCGATCCACGCCGGGGGTTCGGGCCGCGGACCGATAAGGCTCATCTGGCCTTTGATCACGTTCCAGAGCTGTGGTAGTTCCGTAATGCTCAGGTCGTCCAATATCCTTTCGAAGCGGGAGCCGGACGAAACGGGGCGATTTACGTTCAGCCGCCACATCAAGAAAGGAACTCCGTACTGGCCGATGCGTGTTTCGCGGCGCATAGCTGATCCCGTTTTCAGCAGGAGGATTACTCCGATCGGAAGCAGCAACAAGCTTGTCGGTATGATGAGCGCGGCGGACAAAACAATATCGAGGGCACGCTTGAGTGCCACGTATCGGCGGCGTAGACCGGGTTCCTGAAGCTGTAATAGGGGCAGACCATCGAGATTGAAAAGCCGCGGGCGGTAAGCATACAGCTCATAAGATTGCGGGACCATGCTGGTTGCGATCCCCATGTCCCGCGCCCGCGAGATCATTTGACGAATCTCCGCGGTCGGAGCATAAGGTAGCGCAACCACGAGCTCGTTTACTCGTCGCTCGCGCAGCAGATCAAAAATGTCGAAGGTGGAGAGTTGCGCGCTGCTCGGATGCGCGGGAGCAGGCTGTTCGGCGTCCTGGCTAGGAAAAAGAAGTCCGACCACCTTGCATAAGGTTTCCGGATGCTGTTCAATCTTGGTCGCAACCTCCTGAGCCACGCGACCGCTGCCGATCACCAGCACCCTCCAGACTGGACCGCCATCGTGCCAGAGCTGGAGTATCGCTCTCGCGCCAAAGCGCACACCAAGAAATCCCGTAGCTAAAAGAAGCATGAAATAGGTGAACGCCAGACGGGAAACGTAGCTGCGACTGAAATAACCAAGGACGGTCAGTACAGCAAGGGTGCAAGAGATCGCGACCAGAAGCTGCGACAGTACCGCCGAGAGCCGCCAGCCTCCGCGAAAGCCGTCCATTTGCATAAACAACGACAGGGCGCTCCACGTGAGGCATGCGCCAATCGCGAAAGGAACAAGGGCGTGGATTGAACTGCGTTCGTCGGGCGTCCACGTGGTCCCGAAGCGCAGCAAGTCGGCCGCGAGAAACGCCAGCAGGATCCATGCAAGGTCGGCGACCCAAATCCAGATTTCCAGCCTGCGCGTGTTCATCTTCCTGCCGTCCTCGTGACAAGATGGGGCCGCAACACAGGAGTAGGCGTGTTCGCTTCAGCGATACGGGCGCGTACGCACGTAAACAGCGAATGCGAAATGCAGAGATGCAGGTCTTCGATGATTTGCATGTTGTCGCACGGAACAACGACGCATGCGTCACAGAGATCGCGCATCTGTCCGCCGGAAAACCCTGTCAGGCCAGCAGTCGTCAGGCCAGTTTGCCTGGCAAGTTTCAGCGCCTTGAGAACGTTGGATGAGTTTCCACTGGCGCTGATAGCAAAAGCAAGGTCGCCGGGCATTGCAAAATTCGCGAGTTGCTCGGCAAAAATATCGGCATAGTTCGAATCGTTGGCCCATGCAGTCATAAGAGGAACATTGTCAGTAAGCGCCATCACTCGAAAGCGTTTGCTTGAGGCGGTCACAGTTCCCTTCCCCAAATCACAGGCGAAATGTGACGCCAAGGCCGCACTCCCGCCGTTTCCGAAGACGAACACGGTGCGCTCGGTCCGGTACGCACGCAAAAGCACATCGACGACCGCTTCGATTTGGGAGAACGGCAGTTTCTCGACACTTCGGGAAAGAAGCTCGAAGTAGGGCCGGCAACCAATTTGAGGATTCACGCGCATACAAGGAAGGGGAAAACGACGAGCAGGTTGCCCCTAATCGGAGTTAAAGCGCAGGCGGTGTTTCTGGCGTAAGTTGCTGTGTGGCGCTGCGAAGGTCGCGAAACCTAAATTAGATTTGACGCGTCAGTGACGGAGCTTCAATTGTGGAAAGAACGTAAGTTGTACCTGGGCCGTAACATTCGACTTGCCTGTTGACGAAAGCAATGGAAAAAACCAGTGTTCGAATTGCACTGTACCTGAGAGATTCAAATCGCGTGTAAGCATGATCTGCGGCCTGATGCTGAAATCATCGAGATGGCCACCTTCAAGAAAATCTCGATCCACTTTTTGATAACGATATCCGAACTGCAGAGTAGAACGTGGGGAGAACCAGTAGGTGAGCCAGCCTTGACCGCCACGGCCTGCGCGACCGATCCAACTCGCGAGAAGATTGCCTTCGTTGGTGTAGCCATTGCGGTAACGGCGAAAATCGTAATAGACGAATCCTGGGGGAAATTCCTTGGTATGGGGAGTGCCGATGATTTCGGCACGAAAATCCATTTTGTTCAATTTTGGCAGCTTGGGCATGTAGAGTCCCATATTTAGCGAAGGACGGCTTGAGGTAATAGGAGTGTATTCATCCACGGCAAGCGAATCGCGATAAATAGTCAGCCAATTTCGCAGACCAGGGACGCGATAGCTGAAATCGAACTGGCTTGCGCGCTTGCCGGGATTGGTGGCTGGGTTCGAAGTATGGGAGTAAAAGGTCCGCAAGAAATTGCTCAATGTAACGGGAAGGCCGGGTCCGCCAAACATTGCGGTAAAGCCGAAGCCGAACTCGAGATTCGGCGTTGGCTTGAAACTGAGTTTGAGCCCTTGAATAAATGGTTGCGGCTGTATGTTCCCCGGGCCGAGCAATTGACCGGCATTGTCTTCGAAAGTATGCCCACTGAGCTGTCCCAAAAAATACTCTGAGCGAAAGTCTCCGAGCACGTTGGAGAGGAGCGGGATGTGATATGGCGAAACATTGTCGAGCTTCACGCCGACAATGGGTTCCGCATTGTCGCTGATCAGGAGCGGTCCGCTTTCTGTCATGCTCCACCAATTCGCCTGCTTGCCTGCTGAGACTTGAAAATTGTGGAATTGCAGGCCGACAGTGCCTTCCAATACATCAACGCGGTCGATCGCGTTCCGGCCATACGGGAAGGGAGCAGTTGCATCTGCGGCAGCGATCGCCTGCTGAACCGTAGTCGAATATCCTGATATCGCGGGAGCGTGCTGATATTCCGTTTGCAAAGAAAATGAGAACGGGCCGGCGACTGCGTGAGCATTGAATCCCGCAATGCTGTTGAAGCCCTGGCCATAAGGACGACCGTAGTCGTTGGTGATGGTTTGTGCGAAGTGGTAGCCGTCAATCAACGGAGTTCCGGCTATTTCGGTTCCGCGAAGATAGGCCGAGTCGATTTTGAAACCGACGTTCGGCGAGCCATTCAGGCGCGCCAGTTCGCCATCGAATTCCTGTGAGAGCTCGCGGTAAATGTGCGCGCCTTCTTCATTGGTGCTGAAAGAATCGATATGCTCGCCCGCTTCTTCGACGAGTCGAGCACACTCCATCCGCGTCCAGGGACGGATACCCAGGTAAGCTGTCTTCACAATTCCAAGCGCGGCGAGACGATCAAACAAGGGATAAATCCAGCTATCTGGAGGGACGTATGGAGACCCCATGTTCTTCGGATTGCGCTGCTTTGGTTCGTAATTCGGCTCGAAGTACTCGCCCCATGTGCCGCCACCCAGTTCGGGATCGTGGTGCGCACGAAAGACCTGATGTGCGAAATACCAGCCAAGCGCGCTGCCGATCAGGACATCTGACGAAAAGTGCTGCTTGCCAGTGACACGTGTCGCGCTCACGAGTGTGGCAAGGCCGTACGCGGCTACTTTGGTTAACGGTCCGGGATATTCATGTGCAATGACGCTGGCAACGGACCACGCAAGTGCCGAGTGCTCCGACGGAAATGAGAGCGTACTACCAGAAACTTTGCCGGTAAAAAAGTCCCCGCCCGCGTTGGCAATAAATGGCCGCTGGCGCAACGTTACGAGTTTGATGGGGTATGTAACTGCGGTGGCGTTGATCGCCGCCTCAGCCGAAAGCAGTCCAGTTTCCTGCAAGTGATCATTCTTAGAGATGCTCCCTAAGAGAAATGCGCCGCCACTGGCGCCCATCAGAGAATACAAGGTGTAATCAGAAACACTCTTGCTCAAACTGAGCTGACTGGGTCTATCTGGCACTTGGCGCGTTATCCATGTGTCGCTTGCAATCAGTCCCGCGGTGGCGCCAGCTCCGGGCAATATCCATTTAAGATCTCTCATTCGTAGACGTGTGGGAAAAGTCCAGAAGTTTTTTTGATCCTCAGCAACATGCCGCGCAAACGGGACTCCCAGCTGATTCTCGGGATCTGCGCCGGGCGGAAGCCTGTATTCGGGATCCTGGGAACGCTTCCTGGCCACGCCAGGGGAAACAATGCTCTCACTCCGGCCGGATGTTTCATTTTGTGCAAGGGTAATGGTGCACGTCAGAACCAAGAACACGGCACAGTAGTTATTCCGAGCCTCGCGGCGCATCTGGTGCCTATGACTAGAAACCGCGCGCCACCTGCACTGCAATCCCGACTGCAGAGACAAGTTCTGAAACCTGCAGCACCTGTTTCCACTTAGCGCCGCCACCGAAGGCCTTGTTGGGAACCATAACCATATCTCCCGGGCGTAGCTCTACATCCAAAGCACCACCGGTGAATAATCCTTTCGGCCCGCCTGCAACCGTGCCGTCAGCGCGAACTATGAAGATGTTTTTCTTATCGGCCGACGACGTGGGTCCACCAGCCTGATGCAGATACCATTCAGCGCTCTTTCCGGGCCGGTAGGTGATGCCGGTCTGGTTGTAAACCGCGCCTTGCACCAGCACGAAATTTGGCCTCTTAGGAATGTAAATCGAGTCGCCGCCGCGAAGCTGTATGTCTGCCGGGCTACGCAGCCACGACTTGTTCGAGCTGATGTGAACAACGAGTCTTCCCACCGGTGGTGTAGTCTGCAGGGTGCGCAATGTATCGCGCCATTGCGAAAGCGCGGCATTCTTCGCAAGAGGATCGTCCGCGGTAGCGCCGAGCGCACCGCCTTGCTCCTGCGCATCGCTGATTAGCTGGGCTCGATTCTTTTCCTCGATGTTACGGATTTCTTCTCGCTCGAAAATAGCGCCGTACGGATAAGCGTCTGGGAGAAAGCCACCCGCGCGCGCAATTACATCGCTAAGCCGTTCGCCAACCTGGATCCCGTAGGTTCCGGGGTGCACGACTTCGCCTTCAACCTTGATAGTCGCCCCAATATCCTTCCACCCAGGTACCTGGCGGATAGTAAGCACGTCTCCGGGTTTCAGGCGCATATCGGTGTCAGCGGTGCCGCTGAGCGCTTCTCCGATCTGCACCTGAATATGCTCGCTCTCCATCTTGTTCCCGTTCTCGATGGTGTAGCGCGTCAGGTCGGCTTCCTGCGTGTAAGCGGAGCGCTTTAGGCCGCCAGCTACACGCACCAGCTCCGCAGCCGTCATCTCCGAGCCGAGCGGATAGGTCCCAGGCCGGGCAACCTCCCCATGAATTTCAACCGTGACGGGATTGAGCCGCGTCACATCTTTGTGGACGAATACACGGTCTTGAGGCTCGAGCAAAATATTTTCTTTTGGATCACCGGCAATGGCTTTACTCAAATCGGCATTCAGAACGCGGAGCTTGCCATCGTGAGTCTTGCGAAAAACCTGAACATCATCAAGTTCGGCATCAGGAGTCGTGTTGCCGGCAAGAAAGACTGCGTCGCGCAAATAGGTAGCTCCGTTGGTGACGTGGTCTCCCGGGTCTCTGACTTCGCCAGTAACGGTAATGATCGGCGGGTCTTCAAAATCGAAGCGACTGAAGATTCGCACGGTATCAAAGGGCTTGAGTGCGATGTTCTGGTCTTTACCTTCGAGCGCTTCGCCAAGGTTGAACGCGATAATTTGCGGTTTATAGTCGGGTGCGTTGAGGCGAATGATTTCGGCGTGCTGCTGGTAGGGTTCTGGAAGCAGATCGCGGTAGCCGTGTATAAGATCGGTGATCTTCATGCCATCCCTATAGGCGTACTTGCCGGGGCGGAAGACGTGGCCGTCGAGGTAGACACTCTTGTCGGCAAACGGCAGGATGGGAGAAATTTTGATTTTGTCGCCGTCGGCGATCTGAAACTTTTCAAGCGCATCAGTGACCGAGGCGTCGCTATCACTCTCCGGGATATCGAGAGACAACATTGCGCGGCTTTCGTGCGCTTGGACGCGCTCTACATCGACGTGACGCAATGTACCGGACGGAAGGACTCCGCCGGCCAATTCGAGTACTTCAGCCAAACTCTTTTCTCCCGCTAATTCGTAAATCGCGGGGCGGCGGACCATCCCTTCCAGCGTGACCTGCTGGCCGACTGGTGGCACGAGAATTGTGTCCCCCGACTCGAGGCGTTGCATTCCAGCATGGACACCGTGAAGCAGCAGGTCGTACAAGTCGACATTTTCAACTAACTGATTACCGCGGAGGTGTTTGACCAGGCGCAGTGAGCCCTTGCTTGTCGGGCCGCCGGCTTCGTAAAGGGCATTGAGCGGCGTGGAAAGCGAACTGATGTCATATGCTCCCGGACGTTCGACGTCGCCAACCACATACACGCGCACGGTCCGCACGCGGTCCAGGGAAATATCAGCTTCCAGTTGGCGGAACTGGGTGCGCAGCGCAGTCTGCACGATGTGCTGCACGTCGCCCAGAGTATGACCCGAGGCCTGGATCGCGCCAATCTCAGGAAGACTCAACCGTCCTTCGCGATCGATCGTGCGATGCAGGCGCTGCGACACGCTGCCCCAGAGGTCGATTGAAACGGTATCGCCAGGACCAAGAACGTAGTCCGGCCCCGCGGGCAAATCTATGGGAAGCTGGTCTGGATTGCTGGTCCCGTTTTCGAATACTTCCGCACCGAAGCGTTCAAGTCTGATATTGCGCTTGGAATATTGTTGATAGAGATCGTACAGTGACGGAACATCCGCATAAGGATCCGCCTTGTGCAACAGGACCGGCTGGTCCGTCGGACGCCTGCTGCGGCGTTGAAACTCTGGGGGCGGCAGAAGACCTGCCTGCAAGCGATTCTGTTGCTGTGGCTGTGCTTGCAGCCATTGTTGGCGTGCTTGTGCGTCCTCCTGAGATTGTTTTGTGTTTGGATACCCGGGGGCGTTCGTACTGGTTCCCAAGCCGTTGTAGAGATTTTCGAGGCCGGGCTGCGATCCGAACGCAGAGCCCAATTGAGCGCCATTGGCGTTAAGCGCTGGTTGAAGTTGATCCGTGCCGGATGATGTTCCATTGATCACGTTCAGTGGCAGGCCGTAGCTTTCATCTTGGCCGTAATGTGAGTTTGTCAGACTTGCCTGCATGAGGGCGCGCTGCTGATCGTTAAGGTTGGTCGGGGCCTGGGGCGTATTCTGAAAATTCGGCGGTGAATACGGAGCGCTGGGCTGCGCGGGCTGTGTGTTCTGGAATTGTCCCCTAGAGGGTTGCGTGCCAAATTGGCTGCTTGTGCCGGCAGTGCGCTGGTTTTGTGCATGTTCCTGTTCTTCTGCTTCCTGCTCACGCGCGGTACGAGCAATTAGCTTCTGCTGCTCTTCGTATTCGCGAGCGAGTTCGTCACGTGTGGGTTTCGGCCGGATGTAACCGCGGTCGACAATCTGCTGTGTAATGAGAGCGCAAAATTCCTGATCTTCACGAATGCGGCGGAAAATAAAATCGTCACTCAGCTCTTTCGGATCGACCACCTGCCCGTTGGCGTAGGCTTTGCGGACATACATTTTTTTCACTTCCAAAAACAAACCTGGCTCCTGCTGCAAAACCAGGATGATTTTGTCCGGAGAGAGAGAAACCAGCCGCTCAGCTTCTTTTTCAGCACGGGAATCAGCTTCATCGACAGCGCGCGTACGCGAGGGAGGGCTGTCGACAGTGGGATAGTCCGGCCGTTCCTGCGCAAAGAGAGGGAAAAATGAAACCGAGATAACGAGAATGCTGCCCTTCGCAATCAGAACACGACGGAAATTCATAAACGCCTCATGTTCGAATAACCGCCTCCGGACAGGCGGACCGCAGTTTCTATCAAATTGGGACGACATCCGCCTCATCGATTTCGACCGCCACTGAACGCATGATGGCCTCAATCGAAATCACAAGACGGGAATCGCTTCTGCGGCGGACGAGAATGCCTTCGGCGCCGCTTAGCGGGCCGTAAATTACCTTCACGCGGTGGCCCGCATTCAGAAATGGGTGGTGTTCCGCGATCAGATTTTGTGAGAGTCCGTTACGCAGGGCCTCGATGTCGCTGCCAGGCAATGCGGCTGGATGGCCATTGAAAGAGACAAAGCGCACGACGCCGGGAAGTTGCAACACCTGGAGACGATGCAGCAGGTTTATACGGACAAAGATGTATCCCGGGAATAAAACAAGTTCCAATTCTTTCTTCCGGTCCTTCCAGCGTCGCAGAGACCGATAAACCGGGAGAAAATTCTCGATTCCGCGTTCCTGAAGTTGCTGCGCCACGCGTTTCTCATGGCGCGAACACGTATAAGCTGCGTACCACGCCATTTGCGGAAAATTGGCCCCGGGCGAGCTCGCGATCTCGGGCTGGGTCGAAAGCTGAGTCATGCCTCTTGCGTAGCTTCGCTCCCTCACTTACGGGCGCGTGTGAGCTAGCCTCGACGAGCCGCAGCCAGGCTGCATGACCTGCTGAGGCTTCCGCCCGAGGAACTAAGGAAATAGCCAAGGACTACTGCAGTGATGCGGGAGCGAGAGCGGCCAGATCAGCTCGCAACTATCAAGTGCTGTTTCCCGCTGTGTGGGATCAGTTCGTACTTGAACTTATACGATTTCCTCGGGTGTTTCCTGCACGGATTGGATGGGTAGCTGCTGAAGCGAGTTGCTCTGAGTATCAGCCGCTAGCAGGATGTTTTAACCCACGTGAAATAAATCAGAGCACAATCCACAAATCTGGATTGTGAGAACTCAGCCCTTTACGCTGATCTTGGAGAAAGACAGGATTGCAGTCCCTGGCCGTGGAGTGCCCATCCAGGTTGCGGGGCGGAACGTCGTCATAATCAACATGTTTTTCAATTCGCGAAGATCCTTTGGATCGTCGGAGCCCGCCAGTATACGGTAGTCCTGAACGCGGCCATTTACATCCACATAGGCTTCGATCAGCAAGGATTCGTCGCTGACCGGTCCCATGGCGAAACCATAAGCGTTCGGGAGCAACTCGGGATCAGTAGCAAACATGAGCGGTACATCAGCCGCGTTAGCATGGACGGTCGGCGGCGACGCAAGAATTCCAGCTACCAGACCGAAGATTAAGACCGTGGCAGCCAGGCCGGTTGTAGCCGGAACCATGAACGCTCGCATTGCGTTCCCGATGTGCAACGCCAAAATTCCGAAGTACGAACGCCGTGAACGCGCGACCTCGTGCGAAATCGCCAACCGTAGCTTGAGCGACAGATCATCCGGAACAGGGACCCGCCCTGCCTTCGCCAACAACGATTGAGTGCGGCGAAGCAGTTCGTATTCGCCGTTACAAGCCGAGCAGTGGCGCAGGTGCTTGTCGAGAGAATGCATTTGTTTGCCGGTGAGCGCACGATCCAGGTAAGCAGACAGCATCGACTTTGATTGTGTGCACGTCACGGAGTAACCTCAATCGGATTCGAACCGCTCTGATTCCCACACGACCGGCACGCGGAACTAAATCCCAACTCCTGTCCAACTTCCTTCACGTATTCGCTCAACAATTTTCTGAGCGCGTCGCGGCCGCGAGTAATGCGCGATTTCACCGTACCCAGCGAAACCTGCGTGATTTCTGCGATTTGCTCGTAGGAGAGATCTTCGATGTCGCGGAGAATGACCGCCGTGCGAAACGGCTCAGGAACATTTCGCAACTCACGCTCCACCCGCGCCTGCATCTCGTGATCAGCCACCGTCTCAAAGGGCGACTTATGGTGGTCGACGAGAGCAGGGTTGGCATCGGCGAACGAATAATTTTCGGAATTGCCTTCGGTTTGATCTACAGAGGTCTCTTTTGACTTATGACGAAACCACCAGCGGCGACGGTTCGAAGCCTCATGTATCGCGATGCGGTAAATCCAAGTCTTCAGGCTGGATTCTCCGTGGAAGTGCTTCATTCCCCGGAAAATCTTAAGAAAGACGTCCTGAGTGGTATCGGCAGCATCGGACGGATCAGTGAGAATCCGGTAGACCAGGCTGTAGACAGGCTGATGAAATTCCGCAACCAGCCAAACGTAAGCATCTTCCGAACCCGCTTTCAGTTCCTGAATTAGCGAAGATTCCTGGCTACGGATTCCTATTGCGCCTGCTAGTTCGCCCAAATTCGCCGCCCCTGCCATTTCTGCCACGAAGCTGACTCCTTATTATATTCCAGGCGCGAACTCGTCCTGATGCTTTAGACCCCGGGTGATTGCGGTAAGTTCCCGAAACCTAAGTAGAAGATGTAGAAGAGATTACGAAAGTACCGAGGCCGTCACCAGTGGAAGCTTCGCTGTAAAGGGTTTCGGGCGAATGATGCTCGATGTCGCCGACGAGAGTCACCAAAACCGAAAACAATCTAAGCGTTGATTCGGGCTCCAACAATGACCTTGCTGCGGTACTGCCTGCGCGAATTTATCTTAAGAGGTGCATATGCGTTTCGTGGCTTGTTGTGGGTCCTCCGTGGTCCTAATCCTCGAAACGGCTCTCTGACCCGTTTTGTTTGTTAGAATCGAAACGTAGCTGGATCTTCCCGCACACCACTGCCCCCTCGTTCAACGGCAGGACAGCTGACTCTGGATCAGCATATCGGGGTTCGAATCCCTGGGGGGCAGCCAATCTTTTAATACCAGAATCTCGATCATTTACTTTTTGTCGCGGACTACATCGAGATACATCGATGGACTCCAGTATCCGCTGACCGTTCCGCAATCTATCAGTGGCTCTCTTCTGGCCTATTGGAATTGCGTTGTAATGCAGGAGATTCGAGTCAGTTCTGCGACTTATAGAGCAGAACAGCAGGTAACCTGCAAAGGAGGGAAGACCGCGATCCTCATCTCTCGTGTGTCGGGCATCTAATCGCCATCTCCATTGGATGAGGTGGCAAATGGCCAAATGCGAAGTTTGTGGAAATGAATACGATAAGGCATTCGAACTGATAGCAGCGGGTACCCGACACACATTCGATAGTTTCGAATGCGCCATTCAGGCAATCGCGCCTATTTGCGAACACTGCAGGTGCAGGGTTATTGGTCATGGAGTCGAAGTGGGTGGGCATTTCTTTTGCTGTGCTCATTGCGCCAGAACCTCCACTTCCGCTGATGTCAGGGACAGGGCGGCGTAGTTCAATAAAAAACTTTTGACGGTCCACCATGGAGCCGCGGTGGAGGGGTCGGCTCCGACTTGCGTCAGCCCGTTCACAGGACGTTTGTTCCTGTTATTTTCGTAGTATGAGTAATCGTTTCCTGCGACTCACGGCAGACAACTTGACGACCCGCTACTTGACACCAACGCTTCTCTCCCCAGCGGCCAATCCGACCTTTGGATATTTTCTGATCCCAATTCAAAAGTATCTATGACCCACTTCCTCATGTATCAAGACTGGCTCCCCTTTGCATTGTGATTTCGCTAAATATTTTTGCAATGCGCTAGTTACATAGAATCGTGTGCACGCGGCTAATTCGCTTGGGGGAGCGTTCGCCAGTGCGGGAATCCTGATGTTCCGTGATGTGTCGTAGTAGAAAACCACTAAATTTGCTTGACTAATGTATACAACATGCGATAGGGTACGCGGCATTGAGCAAACGATTACTCGCAGAGGTTTTGTTCCGCGTCGGATCAGGGCTATTTTTGAGAGCTGCGAGTTGCCAATCACGCGCTGAGGGAGCGCTGAACTCCTCGAGGAGGGCTTATGAGTTCTGGGGCCAAGCTGCAGCTAGTTCTTGGATTGATCCTCTTTTCCGCCGGCATCTGTTCCGCGCAATTTACCAGTAACGTACAGGGAATCGTTCAGGATCCTTCCGGCGCGGTTGTGCCTAAAGCGACCGTGACACTGGTAAACGTCGGCACGCAAGTCACACGTACGACCACGACCGATGAGAACGGTAACTATCGTTTTGTGAGCCTTGCCCCCGGCGCATACAAGATCACGGTTGAGGCTTCGGGATACGCAAAATCGGAATCCAATGTCACTCTCCTAACCGAACAAAACTTGAACGTGCCGATCACGATGAAAGTTGGGGCGGTGACCGAAGCGGTGATCGTCACGTCGACCAGCCCTCTCGTTGACACAGCCGACAGCCGGAACCAACTGACGCTGGAGAATTCTGGTGTCGGTCAGCTTCCAATTCAAGGGCGCAACCTCGTTACCCTGACGACTTTGGCACCTGGAGTTTCAGGGCTGGGGACTGTTTCTTACGGTAGTCCTGGCTCCGCGCCCGACAACTACTCGACAGAAACTCAAGTGGACGCCAGCGCCAATGGCCAGGGCCAGAACTCAAACATGTACGTCATCGATGGACTCGACGTGACGAGTTCGATTCGGCAGGGCGTTCTGAACCTCACTCCGAACCCAGAGTCAATTCAGGAAGCGACAGTTCAGGTAAACACGTACTCTGCGGAATACAACCGTGGAACTGGTGTTCAGGAGGTAATGACGACCAAGTCCGGAACAGATTCATATCATGGCTCCGCAGCGGACTGGTTCAATTACCAAAACTGGTGGGCGAAGACGCACTTTACAGATCCGAAGGGTTATCAGGCATTTCACCAGAACAACATGTCATTCACATTTGGTGGCCCGATCATCCCCCACAAGCAGTTTTTCGGATACTTTGCGCTCGAGCCTTTGCGGGCCTCATACGCCAACACGGGTCTAGTCACGTTTCCGAGCGACGCGTTCGTCGCATTCGCGCAAACGAATTTCCCGAACACGATCGGGACTCATCTACTCACCACATATCGCCCAAGCAATGTTACGACGCTCAGTACGGATGCGAGTACCGGCATCTCGACTGGAAACTACAGCGCAACTCAAGTGCGCAACGGAACGCAGTATTTCCTGAGAATTGACAAGGTATTTTCGAAAGATCGGATTTATGGAAGTTTTTACCGCACAGTACTCGAAACCGGCGCGCCTTCGCCCATGCCGGCCTTTTCTGCTCTTAACCACAACTGGCAACGCGCTATCCAGGTGAACTGGAACCACACCTTCTCCCCAACCACGATGAACGAATTTATGTTCGGTGGCAATCGCATTGAGGGTGTTCTGGGGACCGGCGCCAAAGATTACACCGTACCTTCCGTATCCGTGAACGGCATAAACGTAGATTCCAACCAGGCTTTTGGTGTGGGATTTGCGCAAGGTGACTTCATTCAGCACAACTATCACTGGCGTGACGTGCTCACTCACGTGAGAGGTGCACACACACTAAAGTTTGGATATGAGGGCTGGTTCGGAGACGATGTTGAACCATTCCAGGGTCCGTGGTCGCAGCCCAAGTTCGTCTTCAACACGTTGCTCGATCTAGCGCAGGACCAGCCGGCCAATGAAAATGGCGTAATGTACGATCCCGTAAAAGGGCAGCCAATTCTATGGTCTTGGGATGCCGCCTCGAAGACCTGGGGCCTTTTCGCTGAGGACACCTGGAAAGCGCGCCGCAATCTTACGTTGACCCTGGGGTTCCGGTGGGATGATGAAGGGAACCCGTATCAACGAAGCCCCTCAACTGTATTCGGCAATTTCTATTTCGGCGCCGGCCAGACGCTACAAGAGCAAATCGCAAATGGATTCGCCAAACCAACGCATCATGCGCTAAATCACACCGTCAATAACCTGCTAAGCCCGCGAGGCGGATTTGCATGGGATGTGCTTAGCAACGGAAATACGGTGCTGCGCGGCGGAATCGGTTTATTTAACAACTGGCTCACTTCGGCCAACGTGCAAGAAGAATTCCGGGGCAGCCCTCCTGGGCCGGTGCTCCCCACCTTTGGATCAACTGATCCTGTGCCCCCTCTGTTTGTCCTCGGAACCGGGAGCAAGCCTCCGTTCGGATTTACTTACCCTGCCTTGGCTGGATCGGCATTCTGTCCGGCACTTGGCCCTGACGGGTGCTTGGATTCCCATGGAGGGATACCCGGAGCACACCTGGGCATTGGAGGAATCGACCCAAATATTAAGTCCCCTAAAGCTGCGATCTGGTCCCTGACGCTCGAGCAGAAGATCGCGACGAATTATTCGGCTGCGGTCGGATACTCTGGCTCGCATTCGTACAACCTAGTCAGTGGCGGAAGTACGCTGGGCCAAGTCAGTTATGGGCAGGACATCAATGCTTTCGCTGGGGATTTGATTGTCAATCCCTCTCCCGTTCGGCTTAACCCAAGCTTCGGCTCGATCGCATACACGCAAAACAATCGCTATGGAAACTACGAAGGCGTGTTCTTCGAGTTCAAAGGACGCTTCTCACAAAGAAGCTTTTTCGACGCCTCGTACACACGCTCACGTTCAAAAGACGACGCAAATGTTTTCCCGGCGGAGGCGGACCCCGCTACGTATTACGGACTCTCCAACTGGGACGTTCCTAACAGATTCTCGTTGACGCTGAACTATCAAGTTCCTGGCTTGAACGGCGGTCAGGGCTTGGCCGGTCGCCTCACGGAGGGATGGGGACTGAGCGGAACAACCGTCTTCCAGAGTGGATATCCAGTGATGGTGTTTACTGACGCTGGATTCCTTGGTGTGTGTCAGGATGGGAGTCTCAGTAATGTTCCGCCGGGTTGCTCCGCGTCCAACCCTGTCGTCGCCTTCCAACCGGGCAGCGGGGATTTCAACGCGGATGGTGATAATCTGGACTATCCAGATGTGAGTAGCTATCATCAGGGAAACTCGAAGGCGGCTTTTCTCAACGGTGCTCTTTCAAGGAGCCAGTTCACCGTTCCCGCGTTGGGAACTGAAGGCAACGAGAAGGTTACGCCGTTCCGCGGGCCGAACTTCTTTGAGAGTGATGTAAATGTCTACAAAGACACGCACCTTGGAGAAAGACTCGTTTTCCAACTGCGGTTCGAATTCTTTAACATCTTCAATCGCGTAAACCTGCTCAACTTCCAAAATAACCTGAACAGCGGGGCATTTGGAAAAGCCGCTAACCAAGCCCTCCCACGTTATTGGCAGGTTGGAGGCAGAATCAGTTTCTAGTATTTCTTCACTCGCGCTATGCCCTGCCGCGAACCTGCGGCAGGGCTTTTTTGTATTCATCTAAATTACAGAAGATGGCGGCGCCACTCTTACGGTGATTATCAGGACCACAACTCGCACCATTGTCTTTCTCTGTCTTGCTCCGGCGATACTCGTGTCACTGCACGACGCGTGGGCACAGGACGAGGCAGCCGCAATAACTGTGGCTTTACGCGCACACGATTATCAACGCGCGCTCGACCTCGCGCGGTCGGCTATCGATAAGTCTCCTTCCGACCCGCAGCTTTGGATGTTGCAGGGTGTCGCCTACTCGGGGTTAGGACGCAAGCAGGATGCGATCACATCCTTTCGCAATGCGTTGAAGCTGTCTCCCGATTACCTGCCCCCGTTGCAACAGGAAGCACAGCTTTACTACGAAACGAATGACCTCGCAGGCATCCCCGTATTGCAACATATTTTGCGCCTGCGTCCCGGCGATCCCATGAGTCACGCCATGATTGCAGTACTGGAGTATAAACACGGAAACTGTAATGCGGCGGTGCCGCACTTTGCGAAATCCGGCGATCTGCTCGACTCGCAACTCGACGGCCTGCACGCATATGCAACCTGCCTGGTTCGGATGAAGCGGTTCGACACTGCCGCTACAGTCTTTCAGAAGGCAGTTGCACTCCAGCCAGAGAACCCACGCGAGCGCATGGTTCTGGCATCGATTCAGCTCATGGCGCATAAGGAGCAGGATTCGATCGGTACGCTGCGGCCACTGTTGCAGAAAGACCCCGATTCCGAGACATTGCAGTTGGCCGCAAGTGCGTACGAAGACGCGGGTGAGACGGACAAAGCCATCGAACTGCTGCGGCAAGCCATCCTGAAAGCCCCAACAAACGTGGATACCTATCTTGAGTTCGCGTACATTGCTTCCGAGCACCAGTCATTTCAAGTCGGAATCAATGTTCTGAATGACGCGATTGAGCAGCAACCCGGCTCTGCACAGCTTCATTTCGCGCGCGGCGTTCTATATGTGCAAGTGGCAGACTACGACAAAGCGGAAGGGGACCTGCAGAAAGCCTACGAGCTGGATCCAACCCAATCGCTGACTGCCGCCGCACAAGGACTGCTCGCGCTGCAACAGAACGATTTCAACCGCGCGCTCGCTGACGTTCAGCAAAAGCTGAAGCGCAAGCCGAATGATCCGCTTCTCTTGTATGTGCAGGCCGATGTGCTTACGCAGCAGGGCGCGGAACCGGGCAGCCCGGAGTTTCGGACGGCGATTGAATCCGCACGCAAGGCTGTGGCGCTACGCCCTCTACTCGGACCAGCTCATGCGGTGTTGGCAAAACTCTATCTGGACTCGGGACAAAATCAGCAAGCCGCTGAGCAATGCCGCAAAGCTTTGCAGATAAATGCCAAGGACCAGACATCGCTGTATCGATTGATTCAGGCGCTGCGAAAGACCGGCCAGACAGCGGAAGTTCCCGGATTGTTGAAGCGGTTGGCTGAGCTCCGGCAGCAAGATGTAAAAGAGCAAAGGCAGCGATCACGCTACAAAATAGTTGAAGCGGACGCTGAGTAGCCTGTCCTTGCAATATGGCAACGTCACAGCGGAAATCTATTGATTCGGCTGCTCCGGTTCGTACAACTTATATCTATTAATTGAAGCTTCCGCTTGACGCGCCTCCCGGCGGAGAACTGACAGACGCTTCACGAGCGCAGGCAGCTCGCCCTTGGCGTCTTTTCCGGGCTGCCGGAGAGCCTGGATCAAATGATATAGCGCCTCCTGATCACTTGGGCTTTGTTCGAGCGCGCGCCGCGATTGGGCAATGGATTTGTCGATCTCTCCTGACTTTAGATAAAGGTTCCCCAACAAATCGCGAGCGAGCACAAAATCAGGTTTCAACTGTATGGATCGAGAGGCGGCGGCGATTGCGTTTTTGAATTGCTCACTGCCCGGGTCTGCGCCTTGCTGGAAGAGTATCTGCGCTTCGAGATAATGCAGAAATGCATCATTAGAATGATCTTTCAATTGTGACCGTACTGTCGTCAATGCTTGATCGAGATTGCTCTGCTGGATCTGTGCCAGGCCTTCGGCGACTGCGCCTGAGGTCTGCGATGGATCCAGCTCGTTCGCCTTCTCGAAATCCGCCTCTGCCTTTTCATATTGGCTTAGTTGAATGAGTAGAACGCCTCGCGCAACAAACAACTGCGCTGCAGTTGGATTGGCTTTTAGGCCGACATCAATCATATCGACGCCGACCTGAAATGACTGATGGTTGAATGAAAGCGTGGCGAAATCGACGTAGTACCTGGTCTTCTTGGGGTCCAGCACGATCGCCTGGCGAAGCAACTCCACAGCCTTCGGAGTGTCACCAGATTCCTCATACGCCGATGACGCCAAATCCAGCACGTCAGGATCGGGCGATGTTGCGCTGAGCAAGGGCTGCAGGGTTTCAATTGCATCCTTTGTTTTGTGTGCAGCCAATTGGACGACCGCGAGGTTATATCGGGAGTGTGGATCGTCTGGTTGAAGCGCCAACAACTTCTGAAATACCGGCACAGCGTCTTCGGCCCTATCGAGTTCCATCAGGCAATCGCCATACTCTGCGAGCGCCACGGGCTGTGAGGAAACCAGATCCAGGGCTGCGTGGAAATGTCTAGCCGCGGAAGAGCATTCGTGTTGTTTGTACTTCAGAACTCCGAGCATTGCATTTGCAGTGGGATCGTCAGGCCGCAGTTTCACAATTCGCTCAAGCAGCGGCTGCGCTCGCTTGCTTCCTGCTTCATATTCCAGTTCGGCCGCCCCCTCAAGGGCGGGGAGATAGTTTGGAGAAATAGCTAGCGCTTTGTTGTATGCGTTCAATGCATCGTTCTGCCGGCCAAGCCGGGATAGTGCGATGCCTTCGAGCGCCCACAGCTTTGGATCTTTCGGCGCCTGTTGTACCGCCGATTGCGCCAACTGAACTGCACGTTGGAAATCATGTTCTCGAAGAGCGGATTGAATTGCCCCGGCCGGCGTTGTGGGAGTGGGATTCTGCGCAACAAGAGGAAGCGCACAAACCAGAAATACGACGAAGAAACTTCTCTGCTGTAGTGCGCGCAATGGTGCCATAAACAACGATTCCGGGAAGGCAGAAAAATGCGGCTCAGCTGAACTGTGCTGCGAGTTCGAATCGCCTCTCGTGTCCCGTTCTCACAATTACAGTGTCCTTGTTCGATCCAGCGAAGATCGCATCGCGCCCATTCACCGTGACCTGGCCCACGACATTTTTCCTCGGCAACCGTATCTTAACCTGAATTTCCTGGGGCGATCCGGGGCGTTCGAGTTCGACGATCACCTTAACTGCATTCAGCGCGGACACCATCCTGAAGTTCACTCTTCCGCAGCGGGTCGGTGCCCTATCGATTCTGATTTCTTTGCCGGAAGTAGTCCATTCCCGCGGGATTCCCTTGCCGAAGTAGAGCCTGTCTTCGTCAGAATCTTCGAGCACCAGCATCCAGCGAACCAGCAGAGGGATTGTCAGTTGCGCGGGAATGCAGAACAGCGGGCTGTCCCCATCGATCCCTGCAACCTCGCCGGCGACCCAACTGCCACGGGTGTGGTCGTGATAGCGGTGAGAATAAAGAAAGAGCAGAAATTCTTCGATGCGGTCCATGCGCAGCAATGCCTGGGCGTGACCATAAGAGATGAAGCCCAGGATGTCGCGACCGTCGGGATGCGGTGGTTCGACATTCGCCGTTACTCCCAAGGTGGTCGCCCCGTGCGCTCGCATGCAATTTAAAACAAGATTGGTTAAGTCCGGCGGTAAAACGTCTGCTTGCAACAACTCAGCGTATCCACGATGCGGCCATTGCTGCGGGCTGGGATGTTCCTTCTGCATCGACTGCCAGAAGGTCAGCGTGGCGCCTGGAAAAGTAGCGATATATGGCGGAGTCATGTCGTGACGAACGTTCTTTTCAATGCTGGCGATAACAGCAGACTGCAAAACCTCGCTCCGCTTCTTCCAATCAATCGACTGCTGCTTCGCACTGGCTTCCGGCGCGATCTCGTTCCACACCCGGCTGAGGTCTCGCAGTCCGCGTGCAGTGAATGCATTGTTCGCATAGTACGGCAGCCACCAGATCCCGGGCTTCGGCATAAGGCACGAATCGGACTCGCTCCAGCCGTGAATCAAGCCGTAACCGGCGTTGTCCGCCGGAAGCCGCAGGCTCTCGTCGTGCATTTCGCAAAGCATTGTCACAGTGGCCTCGATCTTGCTGCGGTGCTTCAGCAGAAGCTGGCGGTCGTGGGTGTAAGTGAAGTAGCGCGCCAACAGAGAAAGCGTCATGCCAAACTGCGCTGTTTCCGGGCCGCGCATGTTGATCATGCCTTTCGCATCGACGAATTCGGTGAAGTAATTGTCGATCACCGCACGCGCCATTTGGAAGCGGCCCCATTCGAGGTTCGCATAGACGGAGCTAGTAAATATGTCCTGAAAGCCGTCGTACTCGGAACCGTAGTAGTCGCGATCGACGGCGCCGTACTTCGGATAAACGCCGCCAGGCCGCACCATGAGTTCCTTAGCAAACGCATGCTTTGACATGTCAATCCAGACATTGTGCGGAAGCGAGGCATTCGCGAAATTATGAAGTAGATTTTCCCAATATCCGGCAAAGATGAGCAGAGCGCGATAGAAGTCTTCCGGCTTGGGATCTGTTCGGGTTGGCGGGAAAGCGGGATAACTATATCCGTAGACAACTTTGACAACTTTGCCGTTTTCAACGCGCGCGGTGCGATGCCAGGTCTGCACGATGAACTTGTCGTGCGCTTCGGTGTCTCCAAATACGATTACCTCATCGTAAGAAGTATCGGAGATGGGCATGACCTTCCGCACAGCAGGCATCCAAGCGCCAACTAGTCCATCGAAGCGCTTCTGGCCCGCCTTCTGATTGTCTTCGGGAAAATACTGCACAGTATGATACGTTCGCGTGCTTCCGGTCGCGAAGACAGGCATGGTGTCGGAGCATTCTTTGGTGCCGACGAATGTGTCCCATGGCAGCCGCCAACTCGGTCCGGGATGATGCACGGAGCCCAACGGCGGCGCTGCGGACTTTACCTGGTCTGGATCGGGATCATCTCCGCTTTCGACCAAACGCTCGGCGAGCAGGTCGCGCGGAGACATACCGATGTCTTTCAACGCCAGTCCGAGATACGGCGTTGCCTCCTCGGCAAACGATGCTTCCGCGCTCTTTGTAAGCACACGTGCGCCGGCGCGAGAAACGAACGTGATTGCTCCTTCACGCGTGCGCAGATCCTCATAAACCTTCCAATCAGTGCTATTGAGCTTGAACTCGCAGACTAATGTGTGACCTTCGAGGCTCACGTCTGCCGCTGGTAGAAGGCTTGCCTCGAGATCCCCCAAAAAAGAGGAGCGTTCATCGCTCGCGGTGGCGCGATCAGCGAAATATGCCGCTGCGCTCGTGAATGCGCTACTTTTCAGAAAACGACGTCGATCCATGAGTCTCCTGATTGCTCAAACTACAAAATCTTTAATCGCAAGAACGCTAAGATCGCAGAGAACAAGTGCTAGAGGTGAAGCTCGATGGATTTGCCCGTGAATTCAACCTGCCGAGTAACCTCGTTCAGCTTGACTTCAAGATTCCTTCTCAGCGGCGGCAACAATTTCGATCCTTCGGCCAGTCGCAGCTGGAGCACGCGCCGTGCATCATTCCACGACATCTGGATACCCATCCATTCGCCTTTACGGTAGTCGAAAGACTTGCCATCGTCCTCATAAATGAGAAATGAATTGTCTTGACCGGGATAGATCGAAACGGTGAGCGCTTCGTCAGATTTCTCGTAAACATGCTGCTTCACAGGTCCGAGAGGCAGGATCGTGCCCGCACGCGCGTAGAGCGGCATGGTTTCCAGGTCGAGTTCGCGCGTGATTTCGCGGCCGCCATCGATCGGCTCACCTGTCCAAAAGTCGTACCACGTTCCTTGCGGAAGATAGACTCGCCGAGTGGTAGCTCCTTTCTCGACCACAGGTGCGACGAGCAAGTCTCTGCCCCACAAATATTCGTCTGCGCACAAGAGTGCTTTCGGATCGTCTGGATAGTGCAGCCAGAGAGAGCGCATGATGGGCAGTCCCGTAGCCGTACTCTCGCGGACCGCGCTGTATGAATAAGGAAGCAACCGATAGCGCAGCTCAAGATATTTCCGGCAGATGCGCTCGACTTCGGGATTATGTAACTGACTGGCGTCAGGGATCGCCGCACCTTCGTAACGGCTGATCTCCATCGGGCCTGGATCGCCGGTGTTCCATCCCCACGGCAAGCGGAGCTTCCAATTGCGGCCGTGGCAGCGAAAGAGAGGACAGAATGCTCCGAACTGAAACCACCGCAGATACAGCTCCGCGGTAAATTCCTTCGTGGGGACGAAGCCGCCGATGTCTGTGCCCCAATATGGAATGCCACTAAGCCCGGTGTTAATTCCGATTGCGACGTGGGTCCTTAGCGTCTCCCACGTTGAGTAGACATCGCCCGACCACAGGAACGACGCATAGCGCTGCATGCCCGCATAACCATTTCTGTGCAACGCGTAGGGACGCTCGTTTGGACGATCAATCTGCGGGCCCTCCCAATACATGCGATTGCGAACTAGGCGAGAAGTGATATCGAGTGGATCGCCTTCATCCGGCCACCAGCCATCAACACCCATTGCAAAATCTTTGCGATGCGCGTCCCAGTAACAGCCCGCTTCTTCATCGTCAAACCTGGTGAGTTCGCAGCCATCACGCGCCGATCCACGAAGCTTGTCCGTCAAAATTACTGAGTGGAGCACAACGTGAAAGTTATCGCTATGCAATTGGTCGATCATTGCTTTGGGATCTGGAAAGACGCTGGTGTTCCAGGCAAAAGACCCGTTTTCTGTGTTCCAGCCCGAAGGACAGAACCCCGTCCCGAGGTAAATCAAGGCATCGCACGCCAGTTTCTTTTCGCGGAACATCTTTGCTTCACCAAGCACCTCTTCCCTGCTGGCCAGCGTGCGATGCGATTGTTGATAACCCAGGCTCCACAGCGGCGGCAGTTCAGGATGTCCAGTGAGCCGGGCGTATTCAGACATGATTGTGGCGGGATCGGGCGAAGAGACAAAGAAGATGTCGAGCGGCAGGGCGGTTTGCGCCGACTTCGGGAAAAACTTGCTTTCGGGTCCGGTGAAGTCAAAACTTCCGAAGGGCTGGTGAATGAACATCCCCCACCCAGAAGTTCCGATGATCCAGGGAATCGGTACGCGGCCGCCGTGCGTCCGCAGTTGGTAGCCGCCCTGTCCGCTACGCATTTCATCGACTGAACCGCGGCGGTCAAACTGAGGACCACCCTCACCTAGGCCAAACAGCGGCAAATCGCCGGTGTCGAAAAGTACGGCTCCTGTCTCCTGGTCGACCCTGATCTTCTGAATGATTTCGGCTTTTTCGTCTCCGATCGAAAACATGAGTGGGTCGCGGGTAACGCGAACCCTCAGTTCTCCGCAGTTCCACTCTGACTTGCCTGGATCTCCGCGAAAACTCGCAACGGGAGCGCCCCAATCCGCCAGCACGAGCGATCCGTCATAGGTGACGGGGAGAGTCCTTCCGTTCACGATGGGAAGCAAAGTCAAGCGCAGCGCGCGTACGCTGATCGAAGTAATTTGAACTTCGCATTCGCGTCCGGCAATCTTTAAGGCTGTAGATTCAGCAACGGCGTTCGGCAGCAAGGCGGTTGCCGACGCGGCAACTATCGTCTTTATTGCGTCCCTGCGGGTGTATTGCGAGCTCATCGAACGCTAGCGGCTGCGCCGGCCTCCACGCCCCGATAAATCTTCTTCTTTAAGTGCGAAGTTCTCTGGTGGAGTCACGCCAAGAAGATGTTGCACAAAATAGTCCCAGCGCCTGCGGACAAGGTAAGGAGCATGCGGGCCGCTCTCGCCGTGATACATGTTGGGCACGAACAGCATGTCGAAATTTTTGTTCGCTCTCATGAGCGCGTCAGCAAAGCGCATAGTTTCGACTGGATGCACATTGTCGTCGATATCACCGTGCTCGATCAGGAGGTGCCCTTGCAAACGGTCAGCCATGGCCACATTGGATTGCGCAACATAATCGTCCTGCACAGGGTAGCCCTGGTAGACTTCGTTCCACCACGCTTTGTCGAGCCGCGCATCGTGATCACCAGAAATCGTAACGCCGACCTTGTAGAAGTCGGGAAAGACCAACATGGCATGCGCGGCGCCATAGCCGCCGGCCGAAGTGCCAAAGATGCCGACGCGTTCTGTGTCCATGTAAGGGAACTTCGCGGCCATTTGCTTGATCATCGCAACGTGATCATCAAACGAGCCGCCAAGATTTCGGTAAGAGAACAAATGGAAAGCGTGGGAGCGGCCGGACGTTCCGCGTCCATCGATCATGACCACAATGAACCCGAGTTCCGCCACGGATTGTAGCCGCAGCATTCCAGAGAAGGTTTTCGGGACAAAGAAGCCTTGCGGACCGGTGTAAACGTGCTCCACTACCGGATACTTCTTCGAAGGGTCAAAATTCGAGGGACGCCAAATCAGCGCATAGAGGTCCGTCGTGCTATCAGCTGATTTGCCCTGAAACGGTTCAGGAAGTTTCCAGCCAGCACTTTCGATCGCGCCGATGTCGGTTTTTTCGAGCACTCGGACTTGCGAACCATCCTGCGATTTTCGCAACGCCGACTGACCCGGCAGATCTGCTCGCGAATAGTTGTCGACGAAGAATTTTCCATCAGGAGAGACGCTGACCGAGTGGTTCGCATTTTCTGGCGTGAGCAGCGTTAGGCCCTTGCCATCGAAACCAATGCTGTACAAATGCGTCAGGTACGGGTCTTCGCCTTTTTCACGTCCTCCGGCGAGGAAAAACACACGCCGGTTTTTCTCATCCACATACTCGACCTGGCGCACCACCCATGGCCCGCGGGTTACCTGATTTTCCAGCTGGCCGTTTTTGTCATAAAGATAGAGATGGTTCCAGCCGTCGCGCTCAGACGCGATGAGTAGCTCGCCAGTCTCGTGATCGAATCGGTAGAAGGTTTCATAAGGATCTACGTATTCATTCGATACTTCGCGAACGATAACCTTCTGCTCACCGGTATCGGGATTAATCGTCCTGATTTGCTTTGCTTTGAATCCCCGTTCGTCGTAATCGTAGATAATGGTCTTGTTATCGGGAGACCACTCGAAACCAGGGCCATCCTGGAACGGAAGCTCAATCGGCGGGCTCTTCACTTCAATCCGGTTACCCGATTCCACATCGAAGATGATCGGCTCGGCCTGCGGCAGTACCTCGCCAGGAAGAGGATAGACGACTGTGTATGCTTTCGGCCTGAGCTGATCCGGCGGAACGAACTGAATACTGGTGAAGCGCCCGGCATTTCGCGAATCAATGCGATACGTGACGAACTTGGAGGAATCCGGCGACCAGAAAACCGCAGCCGGTTGCTTGATGTCCTCAGTTCCCTGGTCCGTCAACAGCCGCAGTGACGGTAAGGGCGTTGCATAGTCCCAACCACTCACTCCGTCTTGCGTAAGCTGAACGGCAGTTCCCGTCGAAATATTTTTCAGGTAAAGATTGTGATCCTTAACGAACGCATTCCATCTCTTATCGGGCGAAAAAGCGTTCTCGGAATCCACCGCGGGTTGCTGTTTGCATTCGTAATCAGTGACCGTGCAAGTCCAACGTGATTTTTCGATTTCAAAGCTAATCGACCTTTGATCGTCCGCAAACTCAATCGTATCGAACGGCAGGTCGGAAGCAGAGACGGTCTTCCTTGTCAAGCGCGAGAGCGCAGCCGCTAACTTTTCGTGGTCGAAGGCTGGGGCGACCGTATTGTGATCAGCATCGACCAGAATGAATTCGCTACCTTTCGGTGATTCCTTGTGATACCAGAAGCGGTTGGTCTTATCGATCCAGTGTGGCGAGACCTCGGCAACGTAAATGGAATGGCGCAAGTTGCCGGGAAGGAATCGCTGGGCTCGTTGGTAGTCTTCGAGTTTTCCCTGTGCCAGTGCCGTCGAGCCCGCATGCACCAACAGGAGAAGGATAAGACTCAGATTCCACTTTGCAAGTGATTGGAAGAATAAGGGTTTTGCTAAACGAAATGTCAGAGAATATCTGCTTGGCACCGAACTATGTATATTGTATACATAGTGTCAGCGTCAAGGCATAGTTTCACACTCGAGGGATGGAAATACCGAGCTATAGGAGAAATCGGATGAATTGGAAGGGCGTAATGCCTGCGATCACAACCAGCTTTACTAAAGACCTGAGTGTGGATCATGGCTTCGTCGCGGAACACTGCTGCTGGTTGCTCGATAACGGCTGCACAGGAATTGTGGCGCTAGGGTCGTTAGGCGAAGGCGCGACTCTTTCCTTCGACGAAAAATTGGAAATTTTGAGAACCTGTGTCAAAGGCGTCGGCAGGCGCGGGCCAGTCGTCGCTTCCATTTCTGCTCTTACAACTTCCGAAGCCGTCGCTCTGGCAAAAGCTGCAGGCGACCTCGGCTGCGATGGATTGATGGTGTTGCCGCCCTATGTGTACCAGGGGTCGTGGCGAGAGATGAAAGCTCATGTTGCGGCCGTGTTTCAGGCCACGCCTCTGTCATGCATGTTGTACAACAACCCTGTCGCCTACGGGACTGATTTTCTCCCTGAACATATTCGCGAACTGGCAATCGAACACGAAAACTTCGAAGCGGTCAAGGAATCAAGCACCGATGCGAGAAGAGTGTCGGCAATCAGAGCGCTGCTGGACCATCGCCTCGAAATCTCTGTTGGCGTGGATGACGCGGTGCTGGAAGCTATCGGTGTAGGAGCGACGGGCTGGATTGCGGGTTTAGCCAACGCCCTACCCCGCGAATCGGTGGACCTTTTTAATTACGGCATAAATGGAGAAAGTGAAAAGGCTTTTGAACTGTATCGCTGGTTCCTGCCGTTGCTGCGGATGGATACTGTCCCAAATTTCGTTCAACTCATCAAGCTTGTGCAAGCGGAGGTAGGCCACGGAAATCCGCGAGTACGGCCGCCGCGTCTCGAACTCGTAGGAGCCGAACTGGAGCACACCCAAAAAATTATCCGTGACGCGCTCCGTTCCAGGCCGGAATCGGTGACTGCGTACGCAGTTCCCAACAGAAACTGAAGACATTCGCTAGCACCACGTTCGAACCCAGCGGGACAGGTCCTGCTTCCCTGTTGCAGGAGAGGAACTCTTTGGGAAAAGTGTCCACCACAACAATTCTTGAGAAGTGTATTCGTGCCGTCCTTTTTCTCTTCACGGCAACGATGCTAATTCATTCGCAAATTACCCCACCCAAGCCTCAACAACCAACGACCCGCCAAAGCGCGGATCATCACGACGAGCCCACACGCGCCGACATTCTGCGAGGCACATACGGGCCTTATCGCGCCAACAACGATCTGCTTTTTTATCATCTCGACCTACGTGTTGATCCGGAGAAGAAATACGTCACTGGCAAAAACACGGTCCGTTTCAAAATGCTCAAGGACGATACGCGCATCCAACTCGATCTGAACGACGCCCTGCACATTGACAAGATTCTCCTCGGCAGCACGCCACTTCAATACACACGAGACTCGGGTGCAGTTTTCATTGATTTTCCGCAAAGGCTGCGTACAGGTCGCGTCTACGAAATTGAGTTCTACTATTCGGGCACTCCGCTGCAAACTGGCAGATTCGGGGCGTTTACCTTCGGGAAAGATCCCAGCGGCCATCCATGGATTTACACGGCATGCGAAGAAACTGGCGCCAGCATGTGGTGGCCTAACAAGGACCAATGGCGTGACGAAGTCAAAGACATGCAAATCAGTATCTCGGTTCCAAACGGCCTCGTCGATATTTCGAATGGAAAGTTCATGGGCAAGACCGATCTCGGGGACGGTTACACACGATGGGATTGGTTTGTGCATTACCCGATTAACAACTACGACGTCTCACTGAACATTGGCAATTATCAACACTTCTCTGACCGGCTCGGTCATCTTCCGCTGGACTTCTACGTGTTGCCCGAAGACCTGGAGAAGGCCAAAAAACAGTTCGTTCAAGCCAAAGATATGCTGCGTGCGTATCAGCATTATTTTGGCGAATATCCATTCAAGAAGGACGGCTACAAACTAGTCGAGGTCCCTTACTCCGGAATGGAGCACCAAAGCGCCGTCACGTACGGGAATCATTTCGCGAATGGATATCTGGAACGCGATTGGACAGGCGTGGGCATCGCTCTCCGTTTCGACTTCATCATCATCCACGAGAGCGGACACGAGTGGTTCGGCAACAGCATCACGGCGCAGGACAGGTCAGATATGTGGATCCACGAAGGCTGGACCACATATCTTGAGAGCCTTTTCGTCGAATACATGTACGGGCACGACGACGCCCTCAGGTATTTGAACGGATATAAATCCAAGGTTAAGAATCAAGAACCTATTATCACGGCTCATGGAATAAATGGCACGCCGCCACAGGACCAGTACTTCAAAAGTACGTTATTCATCAACACACTTCGCAGCATTGTTAATGACGATCGCCGCTGGTGGAAGCTGCTTCACGACTTCTATCAGCACTTCAAATATCAGAACATTATGACCGAGGATGTGGTGCAATATTTCAACCAGGAGACCGGAATTAATCTGACTCCGGTCTTCAATCAGTATCTGCGGCACACCGCAATTCCGATTTTGGAGTTAAAGTTTGACGACAGTAACAAGAATGTCTCTTATCGCTGGAAGGTGGATGAGCCGGGGTTCAGGATGCCGGTGCGTGTCGGCAAGAAGGACAACTGGCAGCTTATCGAACCTACGACCGGCTGGCAAAAAATGCCGGCGAATTTGACAAAAGATGACTTCGACGTCGCCACTGATCTGTATTATGTTGAGGTGGTGAAAGAATAGGCATTAACGCGGGTCGGCTGTCATGCTCGCGCGATGGCCGGTCACGATGTCCCAGTACCTAATCCATTGTTGACGAACCCCCTCGGCGCGTTCGATCAGTTCAGTGCTCGGCTCCGTGCCGTGTTCGACCACAAGTACAAATCCGGTATTGAAATTTCTTTGCGCGTGATCAACGTCAGGTAATCGCGGTCCCTCGACTGCAATCACGTCCTGAATGGTCAACCTCGTTCGGTCCGCCTTGAAGATTGGGTGGCCATTCGCATCCTTTCCGGCGGGCATGAGATTCCTGAGGATAAAAAAATCCGGAACCTCGGCTGCGGAGATCAGGCCCATGAGGTACAGGTCAAGATAGGAGTAGCCCGCCGCCGGAACGTAGTAATCGTCATCGAGCTGCGTGTATGTTCCGTCGAAGTTGTCCTGCCATACGCCACCTCCCATAGCAGACGCTTCCGTCGGCCTTTGATACGGGAACGCAACTGGCGATTGCAAACCGCGGGCCCAATGCACCGGGCCTAGCGGAACAATTTCACCGTTAACTTTTGCAGAAACAAAGGCGGCCCAGCGGTGCCCCATCTCATGTCCTAGCTGCGACATCGCGTAGGCGTAAGGACGCATCTTCCGGTCAGGAGAGCTCTCCTCCAGTTGGTGAGTGTAAAACGTTATATCGTGATCACTGCCGGCCGGCGCCCCATCCGGCGGCCGTTCTTGCATCTGATCTGATCCAACATACACTGGCTGCACGTATCCCCACTGAAATCTGCCTTCACTGCAATAGCTTTTGAGATCATGCTGCCTTTGACCAATTCCAGTCACGTTGCCCCCGAGCGGCCCGTCACTCGGAGTGCCGGCCTCCTGATTGTCGATTCGAAAATCGGAGTAATAAGCGAGGAAGTCAAACTTGTCGCCGAGGGATTTGATCACTGTGCACGAGAGATCCTGCGGTCTCCGCAAAGCAGCATAGTGAAATGATTCGTATGCGACCGCGAACGGGCCATCCTTGCGTGTCAGAGTAGAAAAATGGACCTCAGGATTGCGAACACCCGCCAGGCGAACGGCCTGTGGCGGTATCTGCTCAGCCGGCACGGGACTTCCCGGAGCGAGGACTTCCGCACTGATTGATACTTGCTTAGCAGTGCGGAATTCACTCGGCAAAATGCCCTGTAACGTTATCGTGTTTCCTGCTGCTTTCACGCGGCGCGAAACTCCCGGGCCAAAAGCCACGTACCGGGGAGTTCGGACGTATCGTGCCAGGCCGCGCACGGTCCAAACCAGCTTTGAATATGCATCATCCGTCGCAGTGGATTCCTGATGGGCATGAAAAACGAGGCGATAAGAAATGCCTCCAATAGCGTGATTGCCCTCTGCGATGACTGGCCCGCGCGTTTCGAGCGTAGCTTTCAGGAGCACGCCGTCTGTGACTGAAAGCTTGAGATTCTGCACATCCAGGTGCGGAGCAATTTCAGGATGGGGACTCGCGTTCAGAGTCACCAAAGATTTCTCATTCCCTGCCGGAACCGGATACACGCCAACGATCGCATCCCTTGCGGCAAGTTCTTTGTAAGACATCTCAATCATTCCATTGCGATGTAGCACAGCTTGAAATCGATTGATAGTTTTGAACCAGGTGAAATCCTGGATGTTTCCGAAAGGCTCGGTAAGGTCCCAGGTGATGACCACGCGATCAGGCAGTTCTTTCACATAGCGTGGCCCGGACATTCGCGGCTTCAGAAAGACGCAAATCGCAGGAGCACTATCAATGATTCTGGGAGCCGCGTCTGCCAACTGATCGAAGCGACCAATCGCAACGCCTCCATCGCCGGAGCCGGAAGTGAGGCGTGTGTTTTCATTTTCGTGTGCCCCGAAGCGGATCGACCCAGTTGTGCCTACGCTGAATGAATTCCAGGCCTGACCGGAAAACGGAAAAGAAAATTGACGGAGGTTAACTTCGGAATCTTTTAATTCCGTACCGAAATCTGAGTCCCACTGTAATACCGCAGTTTCCACACGATAGCGTGATCCGTATGGGACAAAACGCAAAGTGCGCCCGACAAGGTCAAACATATTCGCCTTGCCTAGGGCATTGTGATCCAATTCCATGATGACAAGGTTTCCGTGCGTCGAGACTTTGCCGATAGAGTGACCTTGATCAGTGCTCTCCTCATCTTGCGACTGCGCAGGAGATACCGCGACTAAAAGGAGAACCAACACAGCAAGAATTCTGCTAATGGACAAACAATTCCAACATCGAAGTATTTGAGTGCGCCTCATCTATATTGTCGAAACCACATCGCTACCGGAGAGACTTTCCACTCGCGCCGGGAAAACCGGTGGCCGTACGGAATCCGGCGTCCAGCCAAACAGAAATTGCGTCTGTGGTCCGCACACGCGGCCCTGGCACGGTCCCATCCCGCAGCGGGTTTGCAGTTTCGCCGCTCGCCATGATGTTTGCAGCTTTAGACGTCCATAGGTGACGTCTTCGCAGCGGCAGACGATCGTTTCCGGCAGAGCAAGCTCACGCAATTCAGGACGTAGAGTGAACGTTCGCTCGAGAGCAGCTGCGAATTTCTGCAGCTTTCGCCTCATGGGAAGAAGGTCGTGCGCTAAGTCAATTCCTCCTGCCGATGCGTGACCCGCAGTCTGCCCTTCAATCAAAGCTAGTTCCACGCCCCCGATTCCTGTCGGTTCACCAGCGCAGAAAACACCACGGACAGAAGTCTGCTGGATGGCATCGACTTCCACAAAACCGTTTTGCAAACGACATCCGAGTAGAGCGGGGAGTTCGATATTAGGGGCCAGATGAAATCCACTGGCAAGAAAATCACACTGGATTTTTTCGAAACCCTGATGCCTTGAAATCACAACCGATCTCAGCACTCCATCTCCTTCGGCACCTACCGGCCAGGAGCTTGTGAGGAACGGCACGCCGGACAATTTTTTCTTGAGCGACAATCCTTGAACAATCTTCTCTCGATGAGAGAGAAGTGACAGCCCAAATTTCGCCAATGCGAGAGATGACGCCTGCTCGCAGATAGCCAGTAGTTCCGCGCCGTGCTCGCGCAAATACGCGGCAACCGCAATGAGCAAAGGACCGGTCCCAGCAACGACGACTCGCTTACCCGTAATTGAAAATCCGGATTTGACCAGCGCCTGAAGCGCGCCAGCGCCCATCACGTTTGGAAGTGTCCATCCCGGGAAGGGCAAGAAACGCTCTCTCGCTCCGGTGGCGAGAATCAGTCTTTTGAAGTTCAACTCGAGGAGATCGTTCTGCGTTTCGGCATGCAATAAGTTCGGCGCAGGATGATCGAACACCCGTGCTCCACAAAGAATCTCCACGCCTGCAAGGCGCACTTTGTCTATCCAGCTAGAGGCTTCTGGAGTCGGCCCGGTGGTGCTTTGCCGCCAGATCTGTCCTCCAAGATTCGGGTTGTCGTCAACGAGGCCGACACGAATGCCATGCTGCGCGGCAGATGCAGCAGCAGCCATGCCGGCTGGACCTCCGCCGACAACAAGAACGTCGAATTGTTTCATCATCGTCACGTATTCTCAGCAGATCCAACTCTTGCGCTCGGACAAGAATGTCCGAGCCACACGAGCAGTGCCGATTTTCTCGAAGGAGTGTCCGAGACACACAACTCGGATTTGCTAACTCTGCGTTCTGACGCGCATCCCGGAAGCGCAAAGAATTTGGCAGCTGCGCTGGTGAGGCCGGCCATCAATTTCTACACGGCACTCAAAGCAAATTCCCATGGCGCAAAGTACGGTGCGTGGCTCTCCGCGGACCGAATGCCGGCAACACGCTCCGGCAGTCGCAACGGCGACGGCTACAGTGGCTCCATGCGGCACCTCTACAGATTTGTCATTGACAGTCAACGTGATTGGCTCAAGCATTCGCGTGCTCCAGGTTTGCAATGCGCGATGGCAAGTAGGGCTTAATCGGAATTGCACTGGTACTGCCTGTGATTTGATCTGTCAGCAGCTTCGCCGTGGCCAGCGAAGTAGTAATGCCTAAACCTTCGTGTCCGGTGGCCAGGTAAATTGAAGGATCCGCGGGCCACGGCCCGATTAAGGGAAGCTTGTCCGGTGTCGCGGCTCGAAATCCCGTCCAGACGCGTATGGCGGAGGTCTGCGCCAATGCCGGCATATAAAGCTGCGCGCGCTGCAACATTCGCTGCATGATCTCGTGATCCACTTCTTTGTGCTCGGCACCGTACTGTCGCGACGAGCCGATCAGAATTTGCCCAGTGCTCCGTGGCTGCACATTGAAGGCAACGGAATCGGAAGTAAGCGAGTGCGCGCTTTTTAAATAACCAAGCTCGACCAACTGATGCCGAACGAATTCTGGGTAGCGATCGGTGATCAGGAGGTGTCCCTTGCGCTTTTTCACCTCGATTCCTGGCGTGAGCCCCGGGGCCCACGCGCCTGCTGCATTTACGACAATTCCCGCAGAGATAGTGGCGCCATCCGCGAAATGCACCTGACCGCGTCCCACTCGTGAAACTGTAATGCCCGAATGAAGCGTTGCTCCTTTCGCCAGGGCCCATTCGATCAGGCATCGTGCTGCACACGGCGGATAGAGCACGCCGTCCTCTGGAACCAACAAGCCACCTGCCATCCCCTTGCGAAGATTTGGCTCCAGACGCTCCAGGTCGTCAGATTTCAATACCTGGACGGGAACGCCATTGCGGCTGTAATAGGCATGCTTGCGGAGCACTTCATTCATTTCATCGTGATCGGCTGCAACCCAGATAGTTCCACATTCTTCATATTCAACGTCAGCTGGAAGTTCAGGCCTCAATTCTCGCCATAGTTTTTGCGAATAGCGGGTAAGCGCGAACTGGGCATCGGAGTCGTCCATCACGACGATGTGCCCCATGCCAGCGGCCGTTGCTCCCCCACCAACAACATCCCGCTCAACAAGAGCAACGCGCAGTGCACGCTGGGCGCATTCATATGCGCATGCCGCACCGACAATTCCGCCGCCTACGATTGCCACGTCATATGTTGCTGCACTCATGCTCGAATACCGTTACAAAACGGATCGCGTGAGTCGAGCACCAGTTCCGCTTCGGAATTCACAAACGCCGATCCCTTGATGGTCGGATACACGCGTCCGTCGACTACCTTGACGGTGCCCTCGAACACGCTGCCTACAATGCTTTCCTGTTTCCAGACTTCGCCCTCGCGAAGTTTTCCATCCGCAAAGAGGCACGCGAGCTTGGCGCTCGTGCCCGTTCCGCATGGAGAACGGTCGTAGGCTTTTCCCGGGCATAAAACGAAGTTCCTACTATTCACGCCCGCAATCGATGAGGGTCCAAACAGTTCGACGTGATCGATTTCATGTCGGTCGTCGCCAGTTATGCCTTGTGCGTTCAAGGCTTGCCTAACCGCCCAAGTGAAGTTCGTGAGCGTCTCAACGTTTTTCAGCGTGAGTTCAAAACCATGGTCTTCGATTAAGAAAAACCAGTTCCCGCCCCATGCGACGTCTCCACGTACGAGGCCATGACCGGGTACCTCCACAGCGACCTTCGCAGATTTGCGATAGCTGCAAACGTTACTCACGCTGACTTCGCCGCTGGCGTGAAGTGTCGCGGTCACAATTCCAACAGGTGTTTCGATTCGGTGCTCGCCAGCTTCGATTTGTCCAAGATATGCAAGCGACGCAATCAGGCCAATTGTTCCGTGACCACACATCCCCAAGTAACCGACATTATTAAAGAAGATGACTCCAGCGGCGCAGGTCGGATCATGCGGTTCGCACAGCAAAGCTCCCACCATTACATCCGATCCACGCGGCTCGTTCACGACAGCAGACCGAAACTGATCATAGTGTGTACGCAGGAGTTTCAGGCGGTCGGCGATTGGACCCTTGCCTAGGTCCGGTCCGCCGCTAATCACCAGGCGAGTAGGCTCCCCACCAGTGTGTGAATCGATAATCCTGATTCGGCGAACTGCGCCTTTGTTGGCCGTCTCTCTCCCTCCCGGCAATGTGTCCTCTTTATACAGGAGGCTGGATTCTGGTCGACTCGACAAGATGCGATTACTGAACTCTAAGGATGAGAACGACTTAGTCATACAGGTTGGGAGGGAAGAAAATATCGCGCAAGAAATCAATCTTATGTATACAATATCCACGCGTCAAGGCCCAGATCGCCTCGTGACCAACCCAGAAATCCAAGCTCTCGGCACTCCGGTTTCCTCGGCAAGTTCTGCAGGAGAATTCTCTCGCGCCCTGAGCTTATTCGACTCAACTATGCTCGTGGTCGGAGTAATGATCGGGTCGGGAATTTTCATTGTCTCCTCCGAAATGGCTCGCCAAATCGGTAGCCCGGGATGGCTTCTTGTGGCCTGGTTGATTGCCGGCGCACTCACCGTTGCCGGCGCTTTTTCTTACGGCGAGCTTTCCGCGATGATGCCACACGCGGGTGGAATGTACGTCTACTTGCGTGAAGCCTACTCGCCGCTATGGGGATTTCTCTATGGCTGGACTCTCTTCGCAGTGATTCAGACCGGCACCATCGCGGCAGTTGCAGTTGCGTTCGCACGTTTCTGCGGGGTGATTCTGCCTTCGATATCGGAAGACCATTACCTGATCGCTCCCCTTCGGCTTACTACCCACTACGCCGTCTCTCTTTCGACCGCACAACTGCTGGCGATTTTGATTATCTGCGCGTTGACGTTCACGAACACGCGCGGCTTGCGCTACGGCCGGGCGATCCAGAATACGTTCACCGTAGCAAAGACAGCAGCGCTCATTGCATTGATCGCCGCAGGCATCTTCATTGGCAGGAACATCAGCGCGTTACACGAAAACTTCGGCGACTTCTGGCACGTGCGCGGAGTTGTTCCACTCACCTCCAGTCTCGACGCAACCACCGCGTTTGGCCTGTTCATTGCTTTATGTGTTAGTCAAACCGGCTCGCTCTTTTCTGCCGACTCGTGGCACAACATTGCGTTTGCCGCGGGTGAAGTTCGCAATCCCGAGCGCAATGTGACTCGTGCAATGGTAATCGGCACGATAATTGTGATCTCACTTTACTTATTGGCGAATGTTGCTTATCTCATGACACTGCCCCTGAGCGCCATCCAGCATGCGCCTGCGGACCGTGTGGGGACGGCAACTCTGCAAGCAATTTTCCCGCGTGCCGGAGCGGCACTGATGGCGATCGCAATCATGATCTCGACCTTCGGCACGGTTAACGCGCTCATACTGGCGGGCGCTCGTGTTTACTATGCGATGGCCTGCCAGCATCTGTTTTTTCCATTCGCTGCCGTGTTGAATTCGGAGAGAGTTCCCGGCGGAGGACTTTGGGTTCAGGGACTGTGGGCAACGCTGTTGGTACTGCCACGGACTTACAATGCGGACACACATGCGTGGGGCAATCTTTATAGCAACCTGCTCGACTATGTCATTTCGGCTGCTCTTTTTTTCTATGTCCTGACGGTTGCCGCTGTTTTCCGGCTTCGCAGGATACGCCCAGATGCTGCTCGACCTTATCGGACGTGGGGATATCCGGTAGTACCGGCTGCATATTTGTTGGCAGCGACAACCATCCTGTTAGTGCTATTCGCTTACCGCCCAACAACCACGTGGCCCGGGCTGCTGATCGTGGCGCTTGGTGTTCCCGTCTACCGGCTCATCTCTAGAAGGCCAGCCTGCTGAGCCATCCAGATCAAGAACGATTTATCGCTGCCTGAGAACTGGGTTGTTGCGTATACTCAATCGCGCCGTTAGCATACCTTCGAGAGGCTACAAGTTTTGGATTTTGCGAAAAGCGCAATGAATTCAGGTATTTCCGTAGAATCGGCCATTCCGCGACAGTCTCTTACATCCGCGGTCGCGGACAAGCTGCGCGAAGAAATCATTCGCGGCACGATTCCCGAAGGCGCGCAGCTTCGCCAGGACGCAATCGCCATGCAGTATCAGGTCAGCCGTATCCCGGTTCGCGAAGCGTTGCGCCAACTCGATGCCGAAGGACTTATCACGATTGTGCCGAACCGTGGCGCTATCGTACCGGCACTTTCTCCTAATGACATCGAAGAGCTGTTTACAATTCGCGCGCTGCTGGAGCCGGAAATTCTTAAACACTCGATCCCACGCCTGACAGAAGACGATTTCGCTGAAGCTGAGGTCGTGCTGCGGCGTTATGAAGATGAGCTAAAGCACGAAGACCACTTGTTTTCGTGGGGAAGGCTGAACTGGCAATTCCATTCGATTCTGTACTCGCGCGCCGAACGGCCGCACTCGATGGCCATCATTCGCAACGTCAACAACACCGGCGAGCGATACACGCGTCTGCAGCTTTATTTAACGCACGGCATCAAACGCGCCAACGAAGAACATCACCAGATACTCGCCTTTTGCCGCAAGCGCGATGTGGACGCCGCCTGCAAACTTCTCCAGCAGCACATCAAGCACGCCGGCCAATCGTTGAAGCAGGCGCTGCAGGCGCGAAGGGCGTCTTCTTGAGTCTTTGAAATCGTGCTGTGTGTACCGAGGTGCTGTCCTCGTGCCACCATAAAAATGGGGTGATGTAGCCACCGTAGCTGGCAACCACATCACCCGTTGGTGTATGAGCTCTCAGAACTCGAGGTTCGCGCGTAATTCAACTACACGGGGCTGGTAACTCGGCGAGAGTCCACCGATTCCAAAGCCGGAAGACTGCACGACCGGGAAACCGCCTCCGGCCCCACAGACAAAGTTGCAGCCATGCCCTGATCCTGGTTGAAATTGAGGGTGATTGAACGCGTTCAATGCCTCCATTTGCAAGCTGAACCTGAAGCGCTCAGTAATCGGAATTCGCTTCGTAATAGATAGATCATCATTCACGAAGCGCGGCCCATGTAGATAGATCGGACGACTGAGGGTGCCAGGGGTTGTATTTGCAGTTATGTAAGTAGGATTGGCGCCACCGCCGGAGAGGTACTTGGGACTTATGAACGAAACATTGGGCTGACCCGGGACCGGATACACACCAACGGAGTCTTGCAACTGCGATGTGGTAACCCCATGTAGAATGACACCGCCATCAGCGTAGTCATTGAAAGTGGCATCCCCGTTCGGGAAGGCTGCCTGCAATTCGAAAGGATTACCACTCTGCAATGTGAAAATGGTGCCGATGGTCCAGCCGCCAACAATTCGGTCCAAGGCACCGTTCGAGGTCAGATAGGTTTTTCCCCTTCCGAAGGGTAGATCGTAAGTGCCGCTAATGTGTACGGCGTGACGGATGTCGTACAACAGTGGCCCATACGCCAAGCGTTCATTGCGAAGAGTTAAAGTGTTTGTCTGGCCTAGCCAGTTATTCGGGGTTGATATTCCAAGGGTGTGCGACCAGGTGTAATTGGCATCGAACTGCAGGCCGTGCCAGGTGCGCTGGCGGAAGTCTACCTGCATTGCGTTGTAATTGGAGTAGCCTTCCGAGACCAACTGAGTGATGCTGGCTGCCGCGTATGGGTTCACTTGGAAGAAGTTGATCGGATAACCTGCGCCTGCAACATTAATGCCCGCGTTGCTGAGGCAAGGTGCGAATGCTGCGCTTCCGACCATGTCGCAAAACCACTGCGGCGTGGTAGCCAGCGCATTGGCAAACGAACCGGCCTGCCCATTCTGCAAGTTGGTAATAAACCCCCCATTTGTGAACTGGCTGGGATCGGCCGAGAAGGCGGCGTCCATAATGGGCAGCGGGATAGTACCAGCGGCGCCGCCGTGAGCACTGTCGGCAAAACTCGTGCCCCCATTCAGCGCGAGGTTAGCTTGTGCGTTTTTGAATTCCGACAGAAAACCATTTTCGAAGATATTCACTTCGTTCGGATTGATGTTGATCCATTGCCGCAGGCTGCGGTTACCGATATAGCGGATTTCGATCGCTCGACTCTCGCCGATCTGCCGCTGAATCCCGATATTCCACGATTCCGTGTAAGGCTGTTTGAACTTGGTACTGACACCATTAACACCGGGAGAGTTGGCAACATAAGTGAAATCCGATTCCGGCTCATTCACCTGATACGTGGCAGGACTACAGGCATATAAAGTAGCTCCGGTCGCGGAACCTGTCGGGCACGTAAAGCTCGACAACTGTTGCGTCACTCCATTAAGAATGAGTTCGCCCTCCTGCGAGCCCAGTGAGAAGTTGCCGGGAGAGAATGTTCCAGTCGGTTGGGTTCCGCTGCTCTTTAACGGGTTGAAACTGAAGCCCTGGAAGTAGAAAGCGCCGAAGTCCGATGCTTCGTTCCAAAAATACTGCTGCGGCTCGGTAAACATTCGCAGCGAGAAGCCCGCGCGAAGCACGGTTTTGCCGCTGTTCCCTGGACTCCAGGCGATACCGAAAGCGGGTTGAGGAACCGACTGGCGCTTGGCAGGCGCGCTGCTCTGAGTAATCATCGGATTGTTGGTTCCCTTCAGCGAACCGGGATGAAACAGGTTGCCAATCCCGGAAGGCCCCCAGATCGCATCATCCAAAGCTGAATGGTAGGCGTGGGTTACATCCTCATCCGGGTAGATGGCATCCCAGCGCAGTCCGTAGTTCAGCGTCAGATTCGGCCGTAGACGGTACGAGTCCTGGAAAAACAGCCCATAAGATTTCTGCACCTCGTCCAAGTTATAGGCCCCGATCTGGCCTTCACCATATGAATTGGTTTTCTGGTTATAGGTATAGCTTCCGGTAACGGCGTTGATCCGCCCCACCAGGACTGCATATAATTCCTGCGCTTCGGCGATATCAGCGGTGTTGGTATCGCCCATTGAGCTGGCTGTAAAAGCATTGCTTGCCGGATCGGTAGAGGTGAGACCGAGGCTGATAGCGGGCCAACCCAGCACACCGTTGTAGTAGTGGTCCTGTTCGCGCCACCAGGAAAATCCAAAATTCATGGTGTGGGCGTGTTTCTGCCAGGTCACCGTATCCGACGCGTTGAACACCGGATAGTACGAACCCGTTGGAATTGGGAAGTTCGTCCCATTCATGTTGGTGTTCTGCGGGAAAGGCAGGTTGGCGAAATTCCACTGAATTTGCTCTGTGGTGGGCGTGGGCGTCACACCGTTGTAGCCGAAGAAGTTCCCTACATAGAGAAAGCCACCGCGAAACTCGTTCACCATGGATGGAGAAATCGTATAGTTAAAGCCCAGTGCTGCGGTGTAGTCCTTGAATTGATTACCCGCACCTGTCTTCGCGAATGCCGAGCCGGGTAGATTGGGAGCGATTGCGCCGGGGTCAATCTGTTTTGTGTAATTCCAGGCAACATTGAAGCGCATCTTCTGGCTGGGGTTGTAATCCACACGTACTGCCGGGAAATACCGTGTGTCTGGATTGCTGATCTGCCAATTCAATAGCTGAAAATTTGGATCGGAGAGTGATGTCAATACACCGTTGGATCTTACGCTGTTGACGGCGCTCAGCATCGCTGAAGTCTGGCCGCTCGGCGTTGTCGGTAACGGCGCCGAAGAACCGCAGGTTGTGCAGCTCGAGATCAAGTTGTACACATTCACGGTATTGCCAGTACTCGGTTCGACGAAATCGCCTGCCTGCGCGGCAGGGGTCAACATCCACACATTCGCATTGGTTACGCCTGGCTGCTTACGCATGGAAAAGGTTCCGAAGAAGAACAGCTTGTTCTTGATAATCGGACCACCCACGCTGCCACCAAATTCATTCAAGATCACTTTGTTCTTGGGGAGTGCGACGTCGCCGTTGGAGCGCGGAGTGGTGGCGTTGATGTAATCATTATCCCAGCTGTTTGCATTCAACCAGTCGTTTCTGAAGTCTTCAAAGACGCGGCCGTGAAAGTTATTCGTGCCACTTCGGGTTACGAAGTTCACCTGCATGCTGGAGTTGCCAAAGCCCTGGTTCAGATCCAGTTGATCGGTCTGAACAGTCATCTCCTGAATGTTTTCAATACGAGGCTCGGCGGCAGGCTGGACTGCCCCGCCATCAAACTTCATGCGGCCCGCGTTCCCGATGACCCCGTCAATGTTGCTGCCCTGCGCCACCCCTGGTAGACCGTTGAAGGTGCCTCCACCATCTCTTAGCGAACCCGTATAACCAGGAACCAGCGTCGACATTGCCGTCAGATCGCGACCTTGAATTGGCAGGTCCTCGATCTGCTTCATATCAATCACGTTGCCGATCGCATTAGAAGTCGTCTCGATCAGCGGAGCAGCGGTGGTCGTAACTACAACGGTCTCAGTCAGTGCACCGACACTCAGGGTTGAGTTGATGTCGGTCGTCTTCGTTCCTTCCACGATCACCCGATCAAAAACTTGAGACTTGAAGCCTTGTTTTGAAATGGTGAGTTTGTACGTGCCTAGAGGAAGGTTCACAAAGCTATAGGTGCCGGAGCTGGATGATTGAGCGCTTCGCGCAATACCGGTGCCCAAGTCTCGTAGTTCTAGTTGTGCGCCAGGCACAAGGCTGCCGCTCTGGTCCACCACTGTTATTGTTACCGTCCCTTCGGACCCGTGCTGGGCGAATGCGTATGGAATGGCGAAGACGATGGCCAGCAGACAGGCAGCGAACTTCAAGTAACACGGAAGAGCGGATCTGTGGGACATACATCCTCCTCGGCAGCAATTCAGATTCGAAGGGACCGACGCCCTCAAAACACGCAGGCGGCAAATTTGCCGAAGGAATACACCTCGGCAAACGTTTACCGACCGCTGCTGGTTGGATTTTGTATACTTTATTCGTACGCGTTGTCAACCAAAAACTTCGGCCCTTTGGGCTGAAACGATCTCGCTGCCAAGAGAGGTGTTAGGCTCTGGCTCTGCCAGGCATACACACCTATTTTCGACCGTAAACCGCGGTTATGATCACCCGGGAACTCCGTGACACGACTATCCAGACGGGACCTGTTGAGGGGGTTTGTCTCGCTTTCAGCTGTCGGCGTGAGCCGACGCGCATGGAGCGCTTCGCCTCACCGGGTTACGTTCGTCGATATCGCACGGTCTGCCGGTATCGGATTTCACCATGACAACGCCGCCTCGCCGGAAAAATTCCTGATTGAGACGATGGGATCGGGCTGCGGGTGGATTGACTACGACCAGGATGGATTGCTCGATCTCTACCTGGTGAATAGTGCTGCGACTCAGGCTTACAAACCCGTGCACCCGCTGCGCAGCGCGCTTTACCACAATAACGGTGATGGCACGTTCACCGATGTGACCGACCGCGCTGGAGTCGGTGCCGAAGGCCTGTTTGGCATGGGCATCGCCGTCGGCGATTTCGATAACGACGGCTTTCCTGATTTGTTCGTTTGCGGATATGGACGCTGCATTCTCTATCACAACAACGGCGATGGTACGTTCACGGACATCACCGCACGTGCGAACGTCGAGAATCCTGGCCGATGGGCATCGTCCGCCGCGTGGTTCGACTACGACAACGATGGACGGCTGGATCTGGTGATCGCGAATTATGTCGACTGGTCGCCGGAACGCAATTTTTATTGCGGAGATCGCGGCCCGGGGATGCGTAGCTATTGCCATCCGGACGATTTCCATCCGCAAGCGCCGACTCTTTACCACAACAACGGCGATGGCACATTCACGGACGTGAGTAAATCATCCGGCCTGGCCCAACACGCAGCAAACGGCCTGGGCGTGGTCACGTTCGACTATGACAACGATGGCTGGCAGGACATTTTCATCGCTAACGATCACATGCCGAATTCGCTCTTTCACAACAACCGCGACGGCACATTCACCGAGTTGGCGTACATGGCAGGAGTAGCAGTCAGTGGCGACGGCCAGTTCGAAGCCGGCATGGGAACGGACGCCGCAGACGTGACCGGCAGCGGACGCATGAATCTGATAGTCACGCATTTGGACATGCAGCTCGCACGGTTTTACCAGAATGTTGACGGCGCAACGTTTGACGATGCGACGTTTCGCTCAAAACTTTCTTATGCGACCTTTCACCTTAGCGGCTTCGGTACGCGATTTTTCGATTATGACAACGACGGCGCGCGCGACCTGTTCATGGCGAACGGCCATGTTCTCGATAACATTCAGCGGTACCACTCGGAAACCACGTACGCCGAGCCGAAGCTGATGTTTCGCAACAATGGCCGTGGAGTTTTCGAGAACGTGAGCGATCAGCTTGGCCGCGACCTTCTTGCGCCGCGAGTGAGTCGTGGAGTAGCAGTCGGCGACTTCGACAACGATGGCAATCTCGATGTACTCGTCAGCAATAACGGCGAAATGCCACAACTTTTACGAAATGATGGCGGAAACGAAAATCACTGGTTGGAAATTTTGCTGATTGGCACAAAATCCAATCGCGACGGAGTGGGCGCGCGAGTGAAACTCACAGCCGGTGAACTGGTTTCCTACGATCAACGCAAAGGTGGGATGAGTTATCAGGCAGCACAAGATCCGCGTCTGCACTTCGGGCTGGGTCAGCGGACAAGAATCGATTCCCTCGAAATTGTCTGGCCAAGTGGCGCGGTTACGCGACTGCAGAATTTGAAATGTGATCAGATCGTCGCCGTGAAGGAAGGGACAGGAATTGTGGAGCGGCCATTTCCGCGGGTTTCGGAAAGGTGAGTCGCGTTTCGTTTACGTGCCAGGCCGAGAACTTTCCTTCGTGTACCTTCGTGCCCTTGGTGGTTACTAATAACAGATCGACCACGAAGGACACGAAGGTACACGAAGGAAAACCATCCCCGAAAACCTTCCCCGGAACTCGAGATCACGTCCCTCATTGATGTTGCTGGCGGTCGGCTTCCGCGTAGCCCGCTTTACGATCGCCGGGTGCGTTGCGAATCTTCTCCGCCTGCGCCTGATTCAATTTGGCTAGAGTTTCGAGCGCGTCTTGTGCTTGGGAAGGCCTTCCCTCTCTGCGGTAGGCCGTGGCCAAATTCGAATAGATTGCCGGATTGCCGGGATTGAGTTGCCGCGCAATTTCCAGATGCGCAATGGCGTCTTCGACTCGGCCCGCCGTCAGATAGAGCTTTCCGAGAGTAAGTTGTGCACTGGGATAGTTCGCCCGCTCTGTGACTGCCCTCTCGAGCGCATCTCGCGCTTCATCGAATTCAGGCTGGCCTGGAGTTATCCCACCCCGCAGCAATGCTTCCCCCAGCAAAGTCAGCAGCATGAAGTCCTGATGTCCCGTGCCGATGCCTTTACGAGCAGCACGTACCGCGTCGGCAACATCCCCTTCAAACATGGCTTGCTGCGCAGCAGCCATGAAAGCGACATCCGAATCGGGAGCAAGGCTCTGTGCGAGTTCGAAGTCTCTTTTCGCGTTGTCGAATCGATCGAGCGAAGACAGGAACATTGCGCGTTCGAAGTGCAGCCGCGCGGAATTAGGCAGCTGAGTCATTCCCAGGTCGACCACCTGCAGACCGAGAACGTAATTCTCCTTCGCTGTGCATGCGTCGGCAACGAAGACGTACAGCTTTTCGTTTGTAGGGTTGAGCGAGGCGGCCCTGCGCAGAGCATCCAGAGCCTTCTCATCCTGTGAATCCCCGACATAGGCTTGAGCCAGAAGATTGTTCACGTCGACGTTGTCGTGTCCTTGAATGCGAAGATCGTTCAAGATGGGAATCGCGAGCTTCGGTTGACTGGTTGCCACGTAGCATAGCGCCAGATTGAAACCGGCAGCGTACTCATTCTGGACCTTGCCATACGCGGCGAGGAGATGCGAGATGGCTTCGGTGAATGCTCCCTTGTGGGTGAGGTCAGTTCCTTTCCGCAAATCTTGTTCAGCTTGTTCATCTACCCGAAAAGCCACATCGCCGGGCTGCGATTGCAAGCCGAAATTCTGAGCTCCACGGGAAATCTGATCGCGTGGTGGAAGTTGACCTTGAAGCCCTGTGCACGCACAGAGCATCAGCAGCATGCATTTCGCGATCGTGGAGTCAACCACTTCCTTCATGACTACACCCGACGTCAGTGAGCGCTTGTGTCGCGCGATAATGCTTCCCGTCATCGCGCCGCTTCGTCGAGCGCTTTGTTCAAAGCCGCATCACTGGCCTTAATCGAAACGTGCTTAACCATGTAGGGATTGAGTCGTAGAATTCCCATATCACCGGCGGAAGATCCGCGAAGATTAATCCCGTAGAGTATCGGCGAAGAGTCGTTACGTTCAAGAAATGCAGCGCGAATCATGGTCTTGGTGTCATGAATGGAGAGCGACGTCTCTCCCGGTAAGACACCCAAACTAATCGCTTCGCCGGCACCGTGCGGGTAATCGAGTCCAAATGTCGCTCGGCCATCATTGTCCATCACCCCTAGCCCGCCACGTTCGTCACCATTCGCATCGTCGAATACGAGGCCCGCACCTGCACCAGTGCGTTTCCCTATCATGCCATTGATTTGCGGGTCGGGCATCGGAGCCCCGATCGCGATACGATCAGCACCACTTTCTCCCAGAACAATTAAACCCACTGTGTCATCACGGCGCTTACGTTGACCTGGTATTGGCGCGCCCATTAGAATCCGCTCGCGCCCAGCGGCATCTTCGACGATCAGGCCTTTGACTCGTAAAACACCTAAAGACTTTCTGCTCGCGAAGTAGTTATTCGCTAAGAAAGACAAAACTGTTACGAGAACCGCGATGCTTAGGAACGTCAAAACTTGCAACCGTCGTAGGCGTTTTTCCAATCTGCTAACTTGTGATTCCAAATCCGATCCCGCCATATCGCCTCCATAAACGTACCCTGATCTGCTTTACGGAAATACGATCCATGTCGTACAAGAGTTCCTTGGATACCTCGCAGACGGTCGCTCCGGCGGGCGGATAAGGACGACCATTCAACTCCCCCATTGTCCGTCGCTCAAGGTAGGCTACGCCCTCCCTCTGGTGATTACTTCCACTTTCCTTCTCCCTCGACAATTGTTATGTAGCGATCAATCGGCACGTCTGTAAATCGCTCCGTTCTTCCGCTCGGTTCGGGCCACCTCACTTCGAGCCAATCGAGCTTCGTCCGCTGCCCTAATCCTAAGACCAATCGTGGATCGTGCGATGAGAGATAGCTTCCTCCGCCAACTTTGAACGCATGCCGTTCAAAGTCGCCTGAACGCCAGGTCACTTTCGCGCCGATAGCGTCAATGTTGACTTTTTGTCCAACAAGTTTCAATCCCAGCCAGTGATTTTGCCTACCAGCGTTGTTGCGCAGGAGAATTGGCGCGGAATTGTTCTGCGTGATCAGCACGTCGACTGATCCGTCATTATTGAAGTCCCCTAGCGCGAGACCACGCCCTGCCAACGCACGGGAAAAAATCGAGCCGCTCGTTGCACTGACATTTTCGAAGCCCTTTCCGGTATTGCGAAACAGCAGCATCGGCTCGAGGAACTTCACGCCTTCGACGCGCTTGTCGACCTTGTCATCCGGATGGCCATTGCACAGCAACAGATCCAGGTTTCCATCATTGTCAAAGTCGAAAAACTTCAGGCCCCAACCGCTTAACATGCGCGTGGCTTCGCCGATACCGGTCGTCAGCGCCACATCGCTGAATGCTTCCTGCCTGTCATTGTGATAGAGCGAATACATCTCATGATCGACATTGGCTTCAAACAGGTCGATCAACCCATCCTGGTCATAGTCGGCGGCGTCGACTCCCATGCCGGAGCGGGGTTTGCCAAATGCGTTTACTCCCACGCCAGCCAACATTCCGATTTCTTCGAACCTTCCCTTGCCCCGGTTCGCAAAAAGAAAATTTGCAACGGTGTCATTCGTGACGTACAGGTCCATCATCCCGTCGTTGTTTATGTCGGCCGCGACTACACTCCACGCTTTTGACAGCGACTGAGCAATTCCTGATTCTTTGCTGACGTCCGTGAACGTGCCATCGCCGTTGTTATGAAACAGCCAGCACGGCATTGGATCGTAGATGGTTGGAATGCAGTAGGTACGCTCGCCGGTGAGTTTGTCGCCGCAAAATTTAAGCTTGTCTTTGCTGTAGTCGACGAAATGGCAGACGAAAAGATCCAGCCGTCCGTCGTTGTCGTAGTCGAACCAGACCGCGCTTGTCGCCCAGCCGGGAGCCGCAACGCCAGCTCTGGCCGTCACATCCGTGAACGTGCCGTCACCATTGTTGTGATAGAGAATGCTGCGCGGATATTGCGTTACGTATAAGTCTGGAAATCCATCGCCGTCGTAGTCGCCAACGGCAACACCCATTCCGTATGCGTTCCCAGCCACCCCCGCCTTCTCGGTTACATCCGTAAATGCACCGTCACGATTATTGCGATAGAGCGCGTTGCGCAAAGGCTGCGACGGAGTGTAGAAGTCGCAAGGGCCGCTATTCACCAGATAAATGTCCATCCATCCGTCATTGTCGTAATCGAAAAATGCGCAGCCCGGTCCGACAGTCTCGGGAAGGTGCGCCATTGGCGAGCGGCCGCTGACGTGACTCCAGGTGATGCCGCTGACAAATGCTAGAACTTCTTCGAAAGCGGGGACCGAGTTCCCGAAATTTTGTCGAGCTTCGCTCGACCGGACGGGTGAGGGCGCCCGTCCCCACACGGGCATAGGTAATGATCCAAGTATAGGAAGCGTGCCCAGCACCTGTAGAAATTTACGGCGTGAAACCCTGTCGAGTTGGTTTCTACGCCTCTGCCTTATTCTCATCGTCTCACATCAGTGAGCTTGCTGAGGATTCTTCGCTGCTGCTTCCCTTTGCAACGCCATCTCGCGCTCAGCTTGCGGCTTGTGTCCGGTGCGAGCGTATGCGGTTGCCAGCTGATAATGTCCAGCCGGATCGCCCGGCTGCGACTTCACATATTTCTCAAGCGGCGCGACCGCGTCGGCGAATTTTGCGGCGGAGTTCAACGACATGCCCAACGCGAGATATGCCTCTATAAATCCTTCATCCAGCTGCGATGCGCGAGAGAAATGGGCAATCGCTTCTTCCCACTGACCGGCTTGCCGTGCCGTCTCGCCCATCATGAATTCTGCTGAGGCATTGTTCGGATCGACCTTTAACTCCTGCTCGAATTCTCTTTTGGCATTCTCAGGTTCTGGAGGACTCTTAGAGAGAAGAATGCGTCCTAATCGATAGTGAATCCCCGGAGTGTTCGGCGCCTGTTGCAAGATTTGCTGGTACTGCGCGGCGGCCTTCTCCCAGTTACCTTGCGACTCGAACGCCTCGGCCTCGAGCTGCTGCGCTTGTGGAGAATTCGGCGCGGTTGCCGCAAGCTCCTGTGAGGCGCGCGAGGCCAGCTCGGAATAAAAATGCGTGGTGGTGTAGAGGACGTCTGGGTCTTTTGGAAACTCCCGGTTCAAGACAAGCAACGCGCGGACCGCACTTTCTGTATCTTCCAGGCTCATCGCGCAGCGAGCCGTCAGCATTGCTGCCTGATATTTCGCTTGCTTGTTGGTCGACTGCGACATTGCTTTTTTGAGGAATGGTAAAGCTTCGCGGCAACGGCCTTTCTGCGCCAGCGCGATAGCCTGAGCCGGAGACATCGGATTCTCGGCACCTGTCACAGTTCTAGAGATCCCGACCATAGAAAGGCACAAAAGCACGCTACATATAAGAGGAAGACCGTTGGGTTGTAATCTATTCATTCGGTTTCTGTTGCGCAGTATATCGTGAGCCCGAGGTGAACCCGTTTGGCTGTTTGCAATACTTAAAGTTGCGTCATTCGCTCGTCCACGAGTAGTGTATACAATATCCAGCAAGAAAGCCTTTGCAGGAGGATCATGTGAATTCATTCTGGAAACTTTCTCGCAGAAACTTCATTTCCACCGCTGCGGTTGCCACGGCGAGCTCGGCCCTAATACCCAAACAATTGCTCGCGCAAGATCCAGTCGTCGATGCAATGCGGCCCACTGGAAAAGGCGGTAATGGCGAAAAAGTCGCGTGGAAAGCTCGACCATTCCCGATGAAGCAAGTCCGCCTTGGAGATGGCCCATGCAAAGCCGCCATGGAAGCCGACCGGCGCTTCCTTAATTCGCTTCCTCCGGATCGCCTGCTGCATACCTTCCGCGTCAATGCTGGTATTCCTTCTTCGGCTCAACCGCTCGGTGGTTGGGAGGCTCCCGACTGCGAATTACGAGGTCACTATGCTGGTGGGCATTATCTCTCTGCGGTCGCTCTAATGTACGCAAGCGCCGGCGATGAAGATCTGAAGAAGAACGGCGATGTGGTCGTCGCTGAGTTGGCGAAATGTCAGAAGAGTCTGAACAACGGTGGATACCTCAGCGCATTTCCGATTGAATTTTTCGACCGCCTTCGCAATCGCGAAAGAGTCTGGGCGCCCTTCTATACGATTCACAAAATTATGGCCGGCCTGCTCGACATGTATCTGTACACCGGCAACGAGCAGGCGCTCGAAGTTGTCGAGAAAATGGCGGGATGGACCGCCGGCTACACTGGCTCGCTTAGCTACGATCACATGCAGCGCATTCTTGGCACTGAGTACGGAGGCATGGGTGAGACGCTCTGCAATCTGTACGCAGTGACTGGCAAGCCGTATTACCTTCACGTTGCGCAACGCTTCGATAAGAAATGGTTCTTCGATCCTCTCGCGCAACATCGCGACGAACTAAAAGGCCTGCACGTCAATACGCATATTCCGCAAGTAATCGCAGCCGCGCGATATTACGAGCTTACTGGTGACAATTACTACCGCGACATCGCCGAATATTTCTGGGACGAAGTTGTCAGCGAGCGCAGTTACTGCACTGGCGGTACGAGCAATCACGAATCGTGGAACACAGAGCCAGGAAAGCTTGCCTCCGAACTGAGCACCAACACCACGGAAGATTGCTGCGCCTATAACATGATGAAGCTAACGCGCCACCTTTTTGGATGGGAGCCCGATGCGCGCCTTATGGACTATTACGAGCGGCTTCTGTTCAATCATCGCCTGGGAACAATCAATCCAGAAGATGGAACGATGATGTATTACCTGCCGCTTGCGTCGGGTTACTGGAAAACGTTCGGAAAGCCGTTCGAGGCTTTCTGGTGCTGTACCGGCACAGGATCGGAAGAATACGCAAAGCTCACCGACACAATTTACTTCCACGACGACGATGCGCTCTACGTGAATCTGTTCATTGCTTCACAACTCGAGTGGCCGGAAAAAGGCGTGAGCATTCGCCAGGAGACGAAGTTCCCCGAGCAGCAGGGGACGTCACTCGTCATTTCCGCCAAGAGTCCGGTCGAGTTGCAAATCAATCTGCGCGTTCCCTACTGGGCCAAGGGCGGCAGCGTGAAGATTAACGGCGCCGAACTGCCCGCGTTCTCGAGTCCAAGCAGTTATCTGACGTTGAATCGCATGTGGAAGCCGGGCGACAGAATCGATCTTAATCTTCCGATGGACCTGCACGTCTCGCCTATGCCGGACGACAAAACTGTGCAGGCGATGATGTACGGCCCGCTGGTGCTTGCGGGACGCTTCGCTCCCGTTTCTAAAGAGATGTTGTACGGCGACTACGAACCGAAGCCAACAGACCAGTACAAGGTTCCTGAAATCGTTGCCGACGGCGCGAACCCGACTGCATGGGTCAAGGCTGACAACAAGCAACCGCTCACGTTCCAGGCAGTTGGTCAAACGCAGGCAATGACACTGGTTCCGCTGTACACGATTATTCCGGAGCGGTATGCAGTTTATTGGAAGGTGACGAACAAGACCGCCTAGCAATTGATTCGCCGCGATTAAAGTTGGTTCATGCGGCAGTCTCGTGCTGCAGCGATCGCTCGATCTCGTCCATCTCAGAGGGTGTCAATCGAAATTCCGCTGCACCAATGATGCCTTCGACCTGCTTCGGACTGCGGAATCCTACGATTGCGCCGGTTACTGCCGGGTTCGCGAGTGTCCATGCGATCGCGACCTCACCCGGCGAACGTCCGTGGCGTTGGCCGATCTTTCGCAGATCTTCGACCAGTCGCAGGTTCCGTGAAAGTAGCGGCTCTCGGAAGTTCGGCAGGTTCCTGCGCCAATCTTCAGGGGAAAAGTTCGCAACCCGTTCGCGGGTCATCTTCCCTGTAAGCAGTCCGGCGGACATTGGCGAATAGACAATCACGCCGATGTTGTTGCTCTTCGCATACGGCAGAATCTCTGCATCGATGGCGCGCGTCACGATCGAGTACGGCGGTTGGAGCGAAGTAATAGGCGCA
>Ga0070741_10000268_pt1 | contig 197471 bp, 202 predicted proteins | sample Coa_R1_4_FD_66440 | JGI IMG/M metagenome (GOLD analysis project Ga0070741, IMG submission 66440) | Surface soil microbial communities from Centralia Pennsylvania, which are recovering from an underground coalmine fire - Coalmine... | ecosystem: Environmental > Terrestrial > Soil >... | reverse complement strand
GCGGCCGCTGCCACAGGGAGCTCCGGGGAACTCGCCGTCTCCGGCCGGGGCCGAACGGCTGTCGCGAGGCGTACCAGTTCGGGCTCGGCGTCGACCGCGGCCGCTGCCACAGGGAGCTCCGGGGAACTCGCCGTCTCCGGCCGGGGCCGAACGGCTGTCGCGAGGCGTACCAGTTCGGGCTCGGGGTCGAACGTGGCAGCCGGAGCCTCGGCCGGCAGCGGCGAAGGGGCCGGGGCGACCGGGTGACGATCGGGAGCAGGTGCCGGATCGGCGGGAGCCGGCGGCTCCGCCGCCGCGGGCGCGGGAACGCTCGCTGCGAGCTTCGGGTCTGACGTCTGGCGGACGACCGGCGTCGCTTCGGGCGGCGTCGGCTCGACGTCCGCGACTGCGCGGGTCGGAATCCGACCGCCCGCCTCGGGAACGATGGACTCGGCATCGAACGCGGCGGAAACCCGCGCAACGTCGGCGTCGGCCGCGTGCGGGCTCGCCTGCGTCGCCAGCGGAGGCGGCGGGGCGAGCGCCGGCGAGCTCGTTCCGGCCGCGGCGGTCCCTGGGGGCACCGATCCGGCGAGCGTGGGGCCCACGGAGCGTTCGGGCACGGTCGGCAGCTGCGCCGGCGACTCGAGCCTGGCCCGGACGACCGCGGCCGGGTCGAGGAGCGGCGCGGCAGCCATCGAGGGACGCGGCGCCGCCGCCGGAGCCTCGGCGACCATTTGCCGAGCTGCGAACGCCGGCTGCAGGCGCGTCGCGCGGGCCCGCGAAAGCACGTCCGCGTCGAACGCCGCGCTGGCCGGAGGCGGAGGGGCGGCCGCGAGCTCGAGCTCGTCCGTCCGGAACGACTCGGGAACCGCGGCCCGCGCCGGAGCCGGAGCCGACGGCCCGGGATGGAGAAGGAGCTCGACGTCGAGGTCCGCCCGCTCGCGAAGCGGACCTCCGGCCGGCGCGTCTGCGCCGCCCGCCGCCGCCGCCGGCAGGCTCGCCGGCACGGGCAGGCGGGCGTCGGCCGGCAGGCTGCCAAGCCGAAGCGGCTCGTCTGCGAGGAGGGGCGTCACCGGGCGCGCCGGCGCGGCGGCCACCGGCAAGGGCTCAGCCGTGGGCAGCGGCGCCGTGGCCGGCGGCTCGCCGGGCAGCGGAAGCGGTGTTTCGGTCGGCTCCGGCACCTGCGGCAGCTCGCTCGTGGGCGGCAGGGACGGCGCGGACTGCGGGGCGGGTAGGGTCGGCGCGGTCGGCGACGGGTTCACGACCGGCTGCGCAGGCGCGTTGCTGCGGGTCCAGCTCGTCCACGCGGACCGGTCGTCCGAGCTCATCGCCTCGATCGAGAAGGCGCCGAAGCTCCCGCCGAAGCCGGCGGCGTCGAGCTCGCTCAGATAGCGCTGGACGGGGAACTTCCCGCCTCCCTCGCTCGTCCCGTCGTAGGCGCCGATGATCGGGATGACGACCTCCGCGCCCGACCTGCGCGCCTCGAACGAGAGGTTCACCGCGGTCGCGTTGGGGTTCGTGTTCTCGTAGACCTCGGGCATCGCGGCCCAGCCGGCGGGGAAGGGGCGAACGCTGCCGTCGGGCGCCTTGAACATCGTGCTGTTCCCGACCATCGCCTTCGGCACGGTCACCTGGTCGCCGATCGAGACGGCGCGGGCGTACTGCTCCTCGCCCTCGGCCTGAGCGATGTAGCCGTCGGCGCCGAGCGCGCGCACTGCGTCTGCGCCCTGCTGCGTCGCCTCGTCCTGCCACACCACGATCCGGTAGCCGGCCTGCTTCAGCCGCTGAACGTCGCCGGCGGAAGGGCCGTTCTTGCCGCCGAGTCCGTCGTCGCCGCCCACCTTCACCGCGACCCACTGGACGCTGTCCCCCATCGACAGCACCTCGAGCGGGTCGTTCGAGGTGAAGACGCCCCTGCCGGCAAACGGCGAGTCGGGAGCGGCCTTGGAAGTCGCAGCCGGGGGTGCCTGCGGCGTCGGCGCGACGGCCGGCCTGGCCGGCGACGGAGCCGCAGCCGGGGGCGGGAGCGGCGACGTCGAAGGGGCCGGCGGGGCCGGTGCCCCGGAGACGCGCTGAGCAGGAGCCGGAGCCGGGGCCGGAGCCGGAGCCGGAGCCGGGGCCCGGGTCGGTGCGGGAGCAGGCAGCGTGCTCGGACGCGAGGGCGCGGCCCCACCGCTGCGGAGGCGCAGGCCCGGCGGAAGCTGAATCCTCGCCCTTCGTGCCGAGCGGGCGATGCCGCGGACGCGACCGCGCAAGCTGTGCGTCGCGGGAGCCGTGCCGGCCGTCATCGGCCTGTCGGCTGCCTCGTCCACCGGCCCGGTCGGAACGGAGGCGGTGGCCGCCGGAGCGGAGGCCGCCGGCGCCTCGAGCGCCGGCTCCGGCGCGATCCGCCACGCGGAGCCGAGCCTCGCGGGCGCCTCGTCCTGGCCGCCGTTCAGCTCGTCGGGCGCAGCCGATTGCGCCGCGCGGCGCGCAGCGCGGCCGACCGGCGAGGCGACCGCAGCGCCCGCCGGCTCGGCCGTGGCGATTCGAGCAGCCGTCACGCGCGAACCCCGCTCGGTCCGCGCGATGCTGCCGACCGCATCTGCGCCGAGGGAGTCGCCCTCGGCAGTCGCGCCCTCCGAAATCTCGGTCCGGACGCTCTGCGCCTGCACGGGCTCGGGCGGGCCCTCTCTCGACAGCGTCAGGAGCTGCAGGAGCGCGGCGAAGACGTCGTCGGGCGTCTGGGGAAGCTGGGGCGTCCCGAGCAGATCGGGGTCGGCGCCCGTCGGCTGAACGGGCTGCGTGCTCACTCGGCTCCCCCCGCGTAGCGGCGGTAGTTCGCCATCACGGCCGCGACGTACTGCTGCGTCTCGGCGTAGGGAGGGATTCCGTCGTAGCGCTCGACGGCTGCCGGACCCGCGTTGTAGGCGGCGAGCGCGAGCTCCTTGCTGCCGCCGAAGTGGTCGAGCTGCTCGGCGAGGTAGCGCGTCCCGCCGTCGATCGACTGGGCCGGATCGTACGGGTCGGTGACGCCGAGGCCGGCGGCGGTGTCCGGCATGAGCTGCATGAGCCCTTCGGCGCCGGCGTTGCTCGTCGCGGTCGGATCGAAGCCCGACTCCTGCTGGATGACCCCGCGGATCAGCGCCGGGTCGACGCCGTACTTCGAGGCGGCCGCCGAGATCTCGGACGAGTAGGGGCCGCCGACGGACGTCGCCGGCTGGGCGGGCGACGAGGCGAGCGACGACGAGAGCGCCGCCGCGAAGGTGAGGGGGCGCGAGGTCGAGCTGCCCGCCGTCGGGTCGGTGACCGCGGCCGGCAGGGCCTGCTCCAGCACGGGCGTCGGCGCGAGCGGCCGCATCATCGCCTGCAGCTGATCGACCCGCTGGAGCACGCGATCGAGGCCGGGAGCGGCCTCGATGAACGAGCTCGGAATCCCGGTGATGCTCACGCGACCTGCCCCTGGGAACGACCGAAGCGGGCGAGTGTGATCTCGGTCAGCTCCTGGCGCGCGAGCCGTGTGTTCTCCGCCGTGTGCGCGGCGAGCCGCCGCTCCTTCAGCCGCTCGAGCGCGGCGCGGTCGACCGCGGCCCGCTCGAAGGCAGCCCGCTGCCGGGCGATCTGCTCTTCCTGGCTGCGCGCCTCGAGCTCCGCCGCCCGACGTTCGCGCTCCCGGCGCGCGAGGAATGCCTCCCGCGCGACGAGCGACCGGCCGGTGACCGTGCCGCTCCAGCCGGACGTGCGAGCGGCCTCGAGGGCCGACTCGGCCCGGCGAAGCTCACCGTTGCGCTGCTCGCCGACCGCAAGCTCGTTGGCGAGCGCGACCGCGGCAGCCGACTCCTTGTGCTCACGGAGACGACGCAGCGTCTCCAGTCGGAAGGAGAACCGTTGCATCGCGCCGCGTAATCGGCCACGCGCGACGCCAGTTGAGAAAGGGCCTAGCCGGTTCCGCCTTCTGCCTGGTCTCCGGCCTCGAGCCGCCTGAGGTCGGCTCGCCGGATCTTCCCCTCCCATGTCTTCGGCAGCTCGTCGAGGAACTCGACCTCGCGTCCGTACTCGAGCTGCCGGGCCGTTCGCTGGAGGAGGTAGCGCAGCTCGAGCTCGAGCCGGGCGGCGTCGCCGGCGCGCGCGCTGCGGACGACGAACGCCTTCAGCGCCTCACCTCCACGGGCGCCGACGACGGCGCACTCCGTCACTCCCGGGTGCTCGAGCAGCGCTCGTTCGAACGGAACGGGGCTGATGGTCGCTCCGCTCAGCGAGATCCGATCCTCCGAGCGGCCGGTGAACCAGAAGCAGCCCTCGGGGTCGCGGCGGCCGCGGTCGCCCGTGACGTACCACTGGCCCCGGAACGCATTCGCGGTCTGCAGGTGCGCGCGGTCGTAGCCGGCGAAGACCGTCGGTGGCCGGCCGCGGATCGCGAGCTCTCCCTCCTCGCCGACCGGAAGCTCGCGTCCGTCGCGGTCGATGACGTGGACCTGGTGCCCGGCCGTCGCGGTGCCGATCGACCCCGGCCTGGCGGTGCCCCCGGGGGCGTTCGCGACGATCACGGCGTTCTCCGTCTGCCCGTAGCCCTCGCGGATCCGGACGCCGCAGGCGGCCTCGAACGCCGCCGCGACGCGCGGGTCGAGCGCCTCGCCCACGGATACCGCCTGGCGCAGCTTCGGCAGCGGGCGCGAGCCGAACCCGGGCAGCTCCGTCAGCGCGCGGTACTCGTCCGGCGACTGGCAGAGCACCGTCACGCCGTGCTCGCGGATCAGCTCGAGTCGCTCCTCGGCACCGATGTCGCCCGCACGCGAGAGCACCTCTGCGCCGACGCTCCACGGCCCGAGCAGCGCGTTGGAGATCGTGGTCGCATCGCCTGCGCCCGGTGAGCTCCAGACGACGTCGCCCGCGTCCGCGCCGAGCCAGGCGGCCGCCTGCTGCCGCTGGGCGAAGCACCACGCGTGCGTGTGCATGACAGGCTTCGGCTCGCCCGTGGCGCCCGCCGTGTAGAGGACGAACGCCTGGTCGGCAGCCTGCGTATCGGCCGTCTCGGTGACGGGCGCCTTCCGGTCGAGCCGGGGAAACGCCTGGCTCACGGTCAGCAGGTTCGCCTCGCCGGCCAGCTGCTCCTCGAGCGCCCCCGCGTCGATCCCGGCCGTCTCCGACAGCACCACGAGGTCCGCACGCGTCCAGATCGCCCGGCTCGCCAGCTCGGCGGCCGACCGGACGTGCCCGCAGTGGACGACGACCGAGCCGGCCTTCAGCGCGCCGAGCACGATCGCGTGCCAGCTCTGCGTCCGGCCGGTCGCGACGACGATGCGTCCACCGGGAACGGCTCCCCACTCGCGCAGGACACCCACCCAGCGCGCGGCCGTGGCGGCGAGCTCGGGGAAGGTCAGCGGGTGGACATTCCCCTGGGCATCGACGAACGTGACCGCCCTCCCGCTTCGCCGCTCGACGACGTCGCGCGTGAAGTTGAACGCCAGAGGAACCGGCGGACCCGCGCCGGCGGGCTGGCCGGCCGGAGTCGTGCGCGCGCTCACGACGCAATTATCCTCCCCGGCCCGACGGACTCCTGCCTGCGCTACCCGACGAGCGCCGCCAAACCGGCTCGGTCTCCAGGGCGTACTGCCGTCAGGACCGCAGACGCCTGCTTCAACAACACCCGCTCGAGCTCGTGCAGCCGAGCGTGAAGGTGGGGACGTATGCCGCGAGCCTCTGGGCGTCGGACGGCACGACCCGCGAGAGCGTGCCGGTGACCCTCGTCGTGAAGACGCGCTGCGGCTACTGAGTCAGCGCCTCGGCGAGGAACGAGGCGTCGCCGCCGAGGCTGTCGACGCGGAGCTCGGTCGTCAGCCGCCGCGTGATCACCGTGCGGGCGAACTCCCGGAAGCCGACCTTCTCGACCGCGCGGCGCGACGGGACGTTCTCCTCGTCGACCGGCGTGACGAGCCGGTCGGCGCCGCTCGGCAGCCGATCGGCGATCGCCGCCCACGCCGCGGGGGCGACACCGCGGCCGCGGTGGCTCTCGGCCGTCGCGCTCTCGTCGAGCGCGACCGTGCCCGCCGGTAGCGAGATCTTCCCGCCCGCCGCGGCCCGGAACGGCACCCAGGCCTCGAAGATCCAGCAGCTGAAGGCGATCGACTCCCCCTCGCGCACGAGCCAGAGCGTCGCGCCGTCCTGCATCCTCCTCCGGGCGCTCCAGCGGTCCATCGGCCAGAGGCCCACCAGCGCGGGAACGTCGTCGACGGTTCCCCGGACCAGCTCGAGCCCGTCCGCGAGCGGTCTGCTCGGACGGTTCTCGCCGAGCGGCAGCTCGTACCACACGTGCGCCTCGAGCGAGTACAGCCGCCGCAGCCCGAGCCGCGCCGCCGCGGGAACGAAGCCCCGGACGCCGTGCCGTCGCAGCCCGCGCTCGAGCCTACCGACATCGATCTCGACCATCGTTGCTCCCTTCGGCTCAGCCTCTCCACCTCTCATTCTCGACGCGCGAGAGCCCGGGTCAACCTCCCGGCGCCGCTAACAGGATCCCGGCGCCGCGGGAATCGCCTGGCAGCTGGACGAGGCGGTGTTGCCGCTACCGCCGAGGACCGAAGACGCGGTCGCCGAGGCGGTGTTCGACTCGCCGCCGCTGACGGTCGCCTCGAACGTGAGCGCGAAGTTCTCGAAGCCGCCCAGAATCGCGGCGAACGAGCCGCTGGCCTGGTTGCCGTTGCCGCCGGCGACGGCCGCTCCCGAGCCGGACGCAACGTTGAACTGGCCGCCCGAAACCGAGGCGGCGCCGCCCGAGGCAGTACTCACCTCGCCGCCGCCGACCGTCGACTCCAGCCCTGACGCGGTGTTCTCGAAGCCGCCGAGGACCGCCTCGGCCCCGGAGACGCACGATCCGCTGATCGGGCTTCCCGCGCCGGCGACGTTCTCGCAGCCGCCGTCGACGCTCGAGAACGGATCGAGTGCCAGGTTGAAGTGTCCGCCGGCGACCGAGGAGCTGACGCCCTTCGCCGTGTTGTGCTGGCCGCCCGTGACCGTGGACCCGCCCCCGGTCGCGGTGTTCGTCTCCCCGGCGGTGAAGCTGTAGGCGCCCGCCGCCGTGTTCTCGAATCCGACGGAGGTCGCGTACTTGCCGCTCGCCCTGTTCCTGAACCCGCCGACGATGTTCCCGTAGCTCGACCAGCCGTTCTCCGAGCCGACGATGAGATCGTTCGAGCCCGTCTGCGGCTTGCCGCCCGAGTTCTCGGCGTACCCGACGATCAGGTTTCCTTCGCCGTTGGTCGCGCCGTTCGTCGATCCCGAGCCCGACACGATCTGCACGTTGACGGCCGCGAACTCGACCGTCGGCACGCCTCCCACGCCGGCGGCCACGTAGGTCGGCGCCAGCACCGCCGTCGTTCCCGCACCGCACGACGGCGCCGAACCGGTCCCGCCGGACACGACCGCGTGACCTGCCGTCGTCGGAATGCACTCCCACCCCGGCGTCACCGCCCACGCCTCGCCGGCGAAGACCGACCCAACCGTGGCAACGGCCGCGAGAGCCGCCAAGAGCGACACGCACCGAGCACCCATTCTGAACTCCCTTCCGCCCGCCGCGCTCGGCGGCGGGCACCGGACGCCGAAAAGCCCCGCCCCGGGGCAGCCGAGCTCACACGACAGAGGCTCGCGGAAGCCCTCGTTCGAGGGTTGTTGCTCCCTCCGTTGCCGCCTAGGCTCCGAACGGCCCGAAGAGTCGCGGCCGCTCGACGAGAAATGACCAGGGTGCAGCCAAAACATGGGCCGTGGAGGATTCGAACCTCCGACCTTGGGATTAAGAGTCCCCTGCTCTACCAGCTGAGCTAACGGCCCGCGTCACTAGGCTAGCGAACGGTGAAGGTCCTTTCGGTCGTGGGCAACCGGCCCCAGTTCGTCAAGTCGGCGCCCGTGTCCGAGGCGCTTCGCGCACTCGGGATCCACGAGATCTCGGTCGACACGGGCCAGCACTGGGACCCCGAGCTCTCGCAGGTCTTCTACGACGAGCTCGGCCTGCCCGAGCCCGCCTACCGCCTCGACGCGCGCTCGCGCGAGCTGCAGACGATGCAGCCGGGAATCGCCCACGCGATCGAGCGCGAGCGGCCCGATGCCGTTCTCGTCTACGGCGACACGAACTCCACCCTCGCGGGCGCGCGGGCCGCGCTCAAGGCCGGCGTCCCGATCGCCCATGTCGAGGCCGGCCTGCGAAGCGGGGACTGGTCGATGCCGGAGGAGCACAACCGGGTCGAGGTCGACGGGCACGCCGACCTCCTGCTCTGCCCGGACGAGCGGTCGGCCGAGGTGCTCCGGGGCGAAGGCGTCGCCGGCCGGATCGAGGTCGTCGGGGACGTCATGGGCGACGTCTGCTTCCGGCTCGCGCCGATCGCACGCGAGCGGTCGACGATCCTCGAGCGGCTCGGAGTCGAGCCCGGCGCCTACGTGGCGGCGACGATCCACCGCGACGCGAACGTCGTCCAGCCGCGGCTCGGCCGGATCCTCGGCGCCCTCGGCCGGCTCGGCGAGCCCGTGCTGCTCGCCGCGCACCCGCGCACGAGCGCCGCGATCGAACGGGACGCGATCGACCTCGACGCGAACGTCCGCCTGCTCGAGCCGCTCCCCTACCTCGACTTCGCCGCCCTCGCGTCGCAGGCACGCGTCATCGTCACCGACTCGGGCGGCATCCAGAAGGAGGCCTACTGGTACCGCGTCCCGTGCGTGACGGCACGACCCTCGACCGAGTGGGTCGACACGGTCGAGCTCGACGCCAACGTGCTCGTCGACGACGACCCCGACCGCCTCGTCGCGGCGGTCGGCGGGGCCCGACTGCCCGACCGCCTGCCGCCGCTCTACGGCGACGGCCACGCCGCGGACGGGGTCGCAAAAGCCGTCTATACCCTTAGGCGCGCATGAGGGCCGCCATCGCCATCGCCATCGTCGGCGCCGGCTACGTCGGCCTGCCGCTCGCGCAGACGTTCGCGGACGCCGGCAAGGACGTGCTGCTGGTCGACGTCGACCGGGCGGTGGTCGACGGGATCAACCGCGGCGAAAGCCATATCCTCGACGTGCCGTCGGAGCACCTCGCGGGGCTCGTCCGGGCCGGCCGGATCCGCGCGACGACCGACTACGACGAGCTCGCCCCGGTCGACGCGATCCTCGTCGCGCTCCCCACGCCGCTCTCCCCGCAGCGGGAGCCCGACCTCTCGATCGTCGAGCGCGCGGTCGAGGGCATCGCGAAGCGCCTGCGCGCCGGCCACCTGGTCGTGCTCGAGTCGACGACCTATCCCGGCACGACGCGCGAGCGGGTGCTGCCGATCCTCGAACGGAGCGGGCTGACGGTCGGCGAGGACTTCAACCTCGCCTACTCGCCCGAGCGGGTCGACCCCGGCAACACCGACTGGTCGACGAAGACGACGCCGAAGGTCGTCGGCGGCATCACGCCCGCGTGCACGGAGCGCGCCGCCGCGCTCTACGGGGAGGCGGTCGACACGATGGTCGAGGTCTCTTCGCCCGAGGCCGCCGAGCTGACGAAGCTGCTCGAGAACATCTTCCGCTCGGTCAACATCGCCCTCGTCAACGAGCTCGCGCGGCTCTGCGGCCGGATGGGGATCGACGTCTGGGAGGTGGTCGACGCCGCTTCGACGAAACCGTTCGGCTTCATGACGTTCAAGCCGGGGCCGGGCCTCGGCGGCCACTGCATCCCGATCGACCCCTTCTACCTGACGTGGAAGGCACGCGAGTTCGACTTCACGACCGAGTTCATCGAGCTCGCAGGCAAGGTCAACCAGAGCATGCCGTACTACTGCCGCTCGCTGATCTCGCAGGCGCTCAACCACGGGCTGCAGCTGTCGCTGCGCGGCTCGAAGCTGCTCGTCCTCGGCGTCTCGTACAAGGCGGACATCGGCGACATCCGCGAGTCGCCGGCGCTGAAGCTGATCGAGCTGCTGCGCCTCGGCGGGGCCGACGTCGCCTACCACGATCCCTTCGTGCCCGAGCTCCCGGAGCTCGAGCTCCGCTCGGTCCCGCTCGACCCGGCCGCGCACGACTGCATCGTGATCGTGACCGCCCACTCGAGTATCGACTACGACCGGCTCGTGGAGGACGCCCGCCTCGTCGTCGACTTCCGGAACGCCACCGGCCGGAACGGCTCCGCGAACGGGAAGGTCTGGAAGCTGTGATCCGCGTCGGGGTCGCGGGCCTCGGCTACTGGGGCCCGAACCTGGCCCGGAACTTCGACGACCTGGCAGAGCTCCGCTGGCTCTGCGACATGTCCGACGCGGCACGCTCCCGGTTCGCGCAGCGCTACCCGAACGCGCGGGTGACGGGCGACTTCGACGACGTGCTCGGCGACCCGGAGCTCGACGCGGTCGTGATCGCCACGCCCGTCCCGACGCACTACGACCTCGCGCGCCGCGCGCTCGCGGCCGGCAAGCACGTCATGGTCGAGAAGCCGCCGGCGATGCACGCCGCGGAGATGCAAGAGCTCTGCGAGACGGCCGCCGCCCGCGACCTCGTCCTCATGCCCGGCCACCTGCTGCTGTACCACCCGGGAGTCCAGAAGCTGAAGGAGCTCGTCGCGAACGGGCAGCTCGGCGAGGTTCTCTGCGTCTACGGAAACCGCCAGAACCTCGGCGTGATCCGCCGCGACGAGAACGCGCTCTGGTCGCTCGGAGTCCACGACCTCTCGGTCATCCTCTACCTGCTCGACGAGGAGCCCGAGGAGGTCGCTGCGCACGGCAACGCCTTCCTGACGCCGGGCGTCGAGGACGTCGTCTTCTGCTACCTGCGCTTCCCGTCGGGCCGCATCGCGCACATGCACCTGTCGTGGCTCGACCCGCACAAGATGCGGCGGATCACCGTCGTCGGGACGGAGAAGATGGTCGTCTTCGACGACATGGAGCTCGAGCGAAAGGTGACGATCTACGAGAAGGGGCCGTGGAAGCCCGCCGAGCGCTACGGGGAATGGCAGACGCGGACCGGCGACATCCACAGCCCGAAGATCCCGAACGACGAGCCGCTGAAGCTCGAGTGCAAGGCATTCCTCTCGCTCCTCGCCGGCGAGGGCGATCGCGTGAAGGTCGCGCAGGACGGCGCCGTCGTCGTCCGCGCGCTCGAGCGGCTGACGGAGTCGCTGCGTGGCTGAGATCGCGCCGACGGCGATCGTCTTCCCGGGGACCGTGCTCGGGGAGGGCGTGAAGATCCTCGACTACGCGATCGTCGGGAAACAGCCGACGCTCTCGCCGCGCTCGACGACGAAGCGCGAGGAGCTGCCGCCGGCCGAGCTCGGGCCGGGCACCGTCGTCTCGTCCGCCGCGATCGTGTTCGCGGGGACGACGATCGGCTCTCGCGTCATCGTCGGCGACAACGCCTGCATCCGGGAGCGGTGCGCGATCGGCGACGACGTCGTCGTCGGCCGCGGCTCGCTCGTCGAGAACGACACGACCGTCGGCGCGATGACGAAGATCCAGGCGCACGCGTACATCACGGCCTACTCGACGCTCGAGGAGCACGTCTTCATCGCGCCCTGCGTCGTCACGACGAACGACAACTTCATGGGCCGCACCGAGCGCCGCCACGCGCTCCTCCGGGGACCGACGGTGCGGCGCGGCGCGCGCGTCGGCGGGGGCGCCGTCCTCTGCCCCGGCATCGAGATCGGCGAGGAGGCGTTCGTCGGCGCCGGCGCCGTCGTCGTCCGCGACGTCCCGCCGCGAACCCTCGTCGTCGGGAATCCCGCGCGGCCGCTTCGCCAGGTGCCGGACGACGAGCTGCTCGACCCCGGTCCGGGGTCTGACCCCGAAGGGGTCTGACCCCACCGACCTGCCCGGCGTACCGAATGACCGGCCGGCGCGTCCGACCTACAACCGCGACTTCGCGATCTGCAGCGTGTAGGGCCCGTAGCCGGGCGACGCGAGCGTGACCTCCAGGTAGTACCAGCCAGTCGCTCGCGCGCGATAGAGGATGTGCTCCGCGGGGCCGGCGCCGCGGGACTCCTTCAGGCGGTCCAGCGACGGCCGGCTCACGGGCTCGATCACGTGCAGCGTCCCCGGCCGCCAGAGAGCGAGCCGCGTCCGGACTCCGGCCGGCCCGTCGACGGAGGTCGAGATCGTCTGCCCCGCCGCGAGCTTCACGCGGTAGACGTCGACGGGATCGTCCCAGTAGTCGGCCGTCGCCGTGATCGCCCGCCGGCGGCCGAACACCTCCGGCGCGCGGTCGCCCGCGTCGTCGTTCGGCTCGAGCGCGTCGAGCCCGGGCAGGTCGCCGGCGGCGAGGGCCTCGAGGGCGGCGGCGACGTCGAGCCGACCCCAGCCGGAGAAGGCGTCACGACCGGCCGGCGCGACGTCGCCGGCGCTGTGCTCGAGCAGGAAGCCGACCTGCTCGGGCCGGAGCGCGGGCTCGACCGAGAGCAGGAGCGCGGCGGCGGCGGCAACCTGCGGCGCGGCGAAGGACGTGCCCTGGGCGTTCCTGAAGTCGAACGGCCCGCAGTCCGAGTACCCCTGGTCGAGACAGGTCGGCGCGACGCGCGCGGTGAGCGAGCGCGGCAGCGTCGAGAGGATGTCGTCGCCGGGCGCCGCCAGGTCGACGAAGCGCGCGTCCCGGTTCGAGTACGGCGGCACGGTGCCGTCCTGCGCGAGCGCGCCGACGCCGATCACATGCGGCAGCGCCGCCGGATAGCTCGCGTAGCGCCACGGCGTGCTCGGCGCCTGGTCGCCGTTGCCGACGGCCGCGACCACGACCGCGCCCTTCCCGTAGGCGTACTCGACCGCCGCCTCCTCGGCCGGGGAGAAAGTGTCGCGCGAGAGGTCACGCGGATCCCGGACGCCGCCGAGGCTCAGGTTGATGACGCGGGCGCCCTCGTCGGCCGCCCAGCGGATCGCGTGGGCCTCGGCGTCCGGCGAGATCGTCCCGTCGCGCCCGACGACCTTCGCGACGACGAGATGGGCCGGAAACGCGATCCCGGCGATGCCGACTCCGTTGTCGAGCGCGGCCGCGATCACCCCCGCGACGAAGGTGCCGTGCCCGTCGTGGTCGTTGACGTCGCCGCCGACGAAGCTGCGGGCGGCGTCGATCTTCCCTTCGAACTCCGGGTGGCCGAGATCGATGCCCGAGTCGACGACCGCGACCTTGACCGGGGTGAGCACGGGCAGGTCGGGCCAGAAGTCGAACGCCCGGTCGGCAGCCAGATACCACTGACGCGACGCGAGCGGGTCGTTCGGAGTGAACGCCGACGCGCTTGCCGGCAGGACGAGCGCGGCGAGCGCAACGAGGAGGATGAGCCCGCGCGTGAGCCGGCTCACGCTCCAGCCGAGACCGGCACGCGCAGCGGGAGCGACGCCGCGGCGCCCGCGACGAGCCGGTACTCCGTCGTCGCGGGCGGGGCGACCGCGACGGAGAAGCTTCCATCCGCCGACACCTGAACCGCCGTGCCCGCCGACCATTCGCCCCCCGGCGCTCTCTGCTCGAGCCGGACGCCCGGCGCGCCGTTCGCCGAGCCGCTGAGGACGACGTTCCCTCCGGCGGCGGCCGCGCCCGGCGGCCTCGTCAGCGTCAGGGCGACGACCTTGAACCACGTCGAGCGCAGGTCGAGCGCGAACCGGACCGTGGACGCCGGAAGCGTCACAGGTCCGGCCGCACCGGAGACCGAGACGGTGCGCGCGTGGCCCACGGCCGGCGAGGCGACGAGGTCGGTCACGCCCGCGACCCTGAGCGCCTTCGACACCTGCGCGCCGCTCAGGACCACCGGACCCCAGTCGTGCCACGGTGACATCGTGTCGAACGGATCGGCGACCGAGACGAGGTAGGACACCGGCCGCGCATCCGGGAAGGCGTCCGGGAGCGAGGCCGTCCGGCCGCCGGACGACGAGAAGAAGAACGTCGCGGCGACCTTCCCGCCGGCCTCGAGCACCTGGCCCTTCGTCCCGGCGACCGCGTCGTTCGTGGACGGCGTCTCGGCGTCGATCCCGCCGTAGACCTGGTCGCGCGTGTCGGCGTACATGTCGAACGACCCGCCGCGCCGCTGGGAGATCGCGTACGAGCGGGCCGCTACCGCCTGCGCCTCGAGCGCGGCGAGCGGCCACTCCTTCGGCATCTCCTGGCTGACGACGCCCTGCACGTACTCGTCGAGACCGACGGTGTTCACCGCGGAGAGCATGCCTCCCGAAGCCGAGACCTCGATCGTCCCGCGGTACGGCCGGCCGAGCTCGAGCGGCGCGCGGCCGGGCAGGAAGACGAGCGGCCCGGCCGGCGCAGCCGCCTCTGTCAGCGCCAGCTTCGGCCCGAGCGAGTACGAGCCGGCCGGGAGCGACCGGACCGCACCGGACGCGTCCCTGACCCGGAACGGAGCCGCCGACGAGATCGTGAGCTGGCGCTGTGCCTCCGCGAGCAGGACGCGGACGCTCGTGACCGGCGCCGGCGCGAGCTGCGTCCCCGGGTAGTAGTGCGCGAGGATCCGGTCGTACGTGAACCCGCTCTTCGCGTAGCCGTAGGCGCCCCACTGCGCCATGCCGACGCCGTGGCCGTACCCGTGGCCGGTGATGACGAACGTCGTCACGGACACCGGCCGCGCGTCGGCAGAGTTGCCGGAGGCGCCGCCCGCGAGTGCGAGCGGGACGGCGACGGTGACGGCTAGGCGACGGAGCATCGGGCGAGTGCGCGCGAGCCTGCGGGCTCTGAGGCTAGCGGACCATCGACAGAAAGAGCCCGCAAATGGAGGGTTGGCAACCCGTTCGAGGGAGGCGCGGGACACCTTCATCCCGTCTCGTTCGACGGCGGGCCCGGGACACTTGCCGCGGCGCCCCGAACGCGGCTACTTCAGCGTCTTCAGGTAGGCAACGAGCGCGCGAAGCTCCGCGTCCGAGAGGATCCCGCCCCAGTGCGGCATGCTGACGATCGGCGCCCTGCCGATGACGCTGCCGCTGCGGATCACGTCGATGATCTTCGCGTCGGTGTTGAACTCCTTGCGGAAGTCGCCGCCGGAGAGAGACGGAATCGTCTTGTCCTCGGAGAGCGGGTTCGGGACGCCGCCGAGGCCGTTCGGGCCATGGCAGTTGATGCAGCCGTCGCGGACGTAGAGGACGGAGCCCGCGACCGCGAGGCCCTGGTTCCGCGGCACGGCCGGCGCCGAGGCGTCGGGAACGGCGGGGAGGCCGGCCCTGACGTACGTGACGAGGTCGGACACCTGCTGCTTCGAGATCACGGCGCCCCAGACCGGCATGTACGGCTTGGACGGGTTCGCGGACTCGCCGAGGCCGTGGTCGATGATCCTCGTCAGCTCGACGACCGTCAGCGTCTTCCCGACCCGGTTCAGCGCAGGCACGTCGGGGGAGACTCCTCCGCGGCCCTGCTCTCCATGGCACTCGGCGCACGCGAACTGGACGAACGCGTGCGCGCCGGCGGCCACGTGCGGGTCGACCGAGGGAGCGGCCTGCGCGGTGCTGGCCGTCGGGGCGGCGCTCCCCGTGTGCTTCGTGTCCCGGCCGAGGAAGAACCCGCCGACCCCGGCTCCGACGGCGAGGGCGAGGGCGAGCAGCACGACGATCGCCTCGACGACCTCGGCTCTCCACTCGCGGCCCTTCGCCATGCCGGGCATGTTCCGTGAACGGGCGGGCGGCGCGCATCGGGAGAAACCCGAAGATCTGCGCCCTACGGCGCGGGTGTGAGCCGAGCCTCGTACTGCTCGCGGTAGTAGGCCGCGTACTCGCCCGACTTGATCGGCTCCCACCAGTCCCGGTTCGCCCGATACCACTCGACCGTCTCGGCCAGGCCGCCGACGAAGTCCCGCTCCGGGCGCCAGCCGAGCGCGCGGAGCTTCGAGCTGTCCACCGAGTAGCGGCGGTCGTGGCCCGGCCGGTCGGCGACGTGCCTGACGAGGCCGGGGTCGGCGCCGGTCAGCTCGACGATCCTCCGCGTGACCTCGAGGTTCTCGAGCTCCTGGCCGCCGACGTTGTAGACCTCGCCGGGCCGGCCGTCGTGCAGGACGAGCTCGACGGCGGCGCAGTGGTCGCGCACGTGCAGCCACTCGCGCCGCTGCCTACCGTCGCCGTAGACCGGCAGCTGCAGCCCATCGAGCGCGTTCGTGACGAAGAGCGGGATGATCTTCTCGGGATACTGGTTCGGCCCGTACGTGTTCGCGCCGCGGGTGATCGACGCGTTCACGCCGTACGTCCGCACCGCCGCGAGCACCTGCAGGTCGCCGCCGGCCTTCGACGCCGAGTACGGGCTCGACGGCCGGAGCGCGTCGTCCTCCTTGCTCGAGACGCCTTCGGGCACGTCGCCGTAGACCTCGTCCGTCGATACCTGGACGAAGCGGACGCCCGACTCCCGAGCGAAGCAGAGCAGCTCGTACGTGCCGACGACGTCGGTCTGGACGAACTCGGTCGCGCCCAGGATCGAGCGGTCGACGTGCGTCTCCGCGGCGAAGTTGACGACGGCGCCGGCCCCGGCCGCGGCGGCTCTGACGGCAGCGAGGTCGCAGATGTCGCCCTCGACGAACTCGCAGTCGCAACCGTCGAGGTTCGCCCGGTTGCCCGAGTACGTCAGCTTGTCGAGGACGACGACCTCGTCGCCGGCGGCCACGAGGCGCTTCGCGAAGTGCGAGCCGATGAACCCGGCACCGCCGGTGACGAGCACGCGCACGGGCCGAAGGCTACCGGCCGGAGTCGCCGGCTATCTGGACTCGGTTTCGCCGGCGCGCCCGGAATCGTGCTTCGCCTGAGCGTCGATGAGCATCTGTCGAGCACGTTCGACATTCCCCGGTGCTCCCGGGGCGTACGGCTCGAAGGGCACCCCCTTCTCGGCCGCCAGCTCGGCGAGCCCCCGGTTCACGAGCTCGGTCATCCGCTCTTGGTTCGCACGCCACCGCGCCCGCTGTTCAGGAGTCGGAATGTTCTTCTTCTTGTCCATCGCCCCTCAGGAGTTGGATGATCGTCTCGAGCTTCTCATCGATATCCAGGATAGTGAAGAGCATGGTGACGGCTTCATTGCGGTGGACGATTTGCTCCGGCTGCATTTCGTGATGGTGCGGATCGCGGACTCGCGCCGCAAGACGCCGTTTCAGCCGCGGCCGAGGCGGCCCAGGCACTCGTGCAGCCCCTCCCGCCAGTGCGGGAGACGCGGCGCGCCCGGCCGTTCGGAACGCAGCACCGAGTAGGCCGGCCGCGGCGCCGGGCGGCCCAGCTCCTCCGTCGAGATCCGGCGCACGCGGCAGGCCAGGCCGGCGTCCTCGAAGATCGCCTCCGCGAACTCGGCCCAGGTGCAGTCGCCGTCCGCCGCGAGGTGCCAGACGCCGCGCGGCAGCTCGACGAGATCGTGCACCGCCCCGGCGAGGTGGCCGACGTACGTCGGGCAGCCGCGCTGGTCGTCGACGACGGCGACCTCGTCCCGCTCCGCGCCGAGCCGCAGCATCGTCAGGACGAAGTTGTGCGACGTCCAGCCGAAGAGCCAGGACGAACGGACCACCCAGGCGCCGAACGGCTCGCCCTCGAGCTTCGTGCGGCCGTAGGCGGACTGCGGGTTCGGGGTATCCGACTCGACGTAGGGCGAACGCTTCGTCCCGTCGAAGACGTAGTCGCTCGAGAAGTAGACGAGCGGCGCGCCGAGCATCGCCGCGCGTCGCGTGCCCTCGACGTTGACCGCGGCGGCCCCGTCCGGATCGGACTCCGCGCCGTCCACGTCCGTCCAGGCGGCCGCGTGCAGCACGAGGTCGGGCCGGGAGACCGGCGGGGCGGCACGGGTCAGGTCCCATTGCGCACGCCCGAGCGGGACGACGTCGTCCGAGGCGAACGCGTGCACGAGCGCCGTGCCGAGCTGCCCGCCGGCGCCCGTGATCAGGACGCGCCGGCGTCTCGATCCGACAGGGTCGGCGATTCCGTGCTCCAGAGGTGCTTCACGCGCGGGTCGTCCCACGGGACGTTGTGCTCGTCCGGATCGGCCGGGTCGTACTCCCGCGTCACCTGGTAGCAGAAGAGGATGTCCGTCAGCGCCTCGAAGCCGTGCGCGAGCCCATGGCGGATGTGGACGGCGACCGGGTTCCCGTCGCCGATGTCCTCCGTGAACGCCTCGCCCGACTCCGGGTCGAGCACGACGACGCGAGCCGTCCCGGACAGGCACACGAAGAGGTCGTCCTGCCCCCGTTCGTGGAAGTGGAGCCCGCGGATGACGCCGCGGCGCGAGAACGAGAGGTTCGACTGGCGCGCGCGCTCGGGGAGCCAGCTCTCGCGGTAGAGCTCCATGAACCACCCGCGCTCGTCCTCGAACCGGCGAAGCGGGATCCGCGTGACGCCGTCGATCACGGCCGGTTCGCGCCGTGGCGGCGCACGAAGTCGTTGACGGCGTAGTAGGCGTCGATCGATTCCCCCGCGTCGCCCCAGAACCCGTCGAGCACGTCGAACTCGATCAGGCCCTGCCCGACGTACCAGTTGTTGACGTCGGTGATCTCGAGCTCGCCGCGGCCGGACGGCTTCAGCGTCGGCAGGACGTCCCACACGGACGCGTCGTAGAAGTAGATGCCCGTGACGGCGAACTCGCTGGGCGGATCCTGCGGCTTCTCGACGATCCCGACGATCCGCTCGTGCTCGTCCAGCTGCGGCACGCCCAGGTGGCGCAGGTGCTCCGGGTCGGGCTCGCGGGCGAGGAGGATCCGCGCGCCCCGCTCCTGCGCAGCGAAGTTCGCGACGGATGCAGCGATCGAGTGCTCGACGACGTTGTCCGCGAGCATGACGCAGACGCGCTCGCCGGCGACGAAGCGCCTGGCCAGCCCGAGGGCCTCGGCGATCCCGCCGGGCCGTTCCTGGTAGCCGTACGACAGCTGGTCGATTCCGTACTCGTGCCCGTTGCCGAGCAGCCGGAGGAACTCGCCCGCGTGCGTCCCGCCCGTGACGACCATCATCTCAGTGATCCCCGCGCCGACGAGCGCCTCGATCGCGTAGGTCACGAGCGGCCGGTCGTAGATGGGCAGAAGGTGCTTGTTCGTGATGCGCGTCAGCGGGTCGAGCCGCGAGCCGGTGCCGCCGGCGAGGATCACGCCCTTCACGGAATGCGATGCTACAAGCGTGAGGATCGGGATCGCGCTGTTCGAGGGGGCGGAGGAGCTCGACTGGGCCGGCCCGTGGGAGGTGCTGGCCGCGTGGTCGCGACAGTGGCCGGACGACGGCGTCGAGGTCCTGACGGTCGGTCCGTCGCTCGACCCGGTCGAGTGCGCGAAGGGCCTGCGCGTCGTTCCCCACGCGACCTGGGAGACGGCGGGGAAGCTCGACGTCCTCGTCTACCCGGGCGGCATGGGCACGCGGCGCGAGCTCAAGGACGAGGCCGTTCTGGACCGGATCCGCGGCCTCGCGGGCACGGGCACGCTGATGACGAGCGTCTGCACGGGCTCGCTCGTCTATGCGAGCGCGGGCCTGCTCGACGGGCGTCCGGCGACCACGTACTGGAACGCGCTCGACCTGCTGCGGTCGCTCGGGCGAGACGTCGAGGTGCGGCCGGATGCGCGCTTCGTCGACGACGGCGACGTCGTGACAGCGGCGGGCGTCTCGGCCGGAATCGACATGGCGCTGCACCTCGTCGCACGGCTCCACTCGCGCGAACGCGCCGTCGAGGTCCGCCGCTACATCCAGTACGACCCGGACCCGCCGGTCTGATGCTCAGGCGCCTGCGCGAGGACGACGCCGGCGACGTCGTCCGCCTCTACCGCGAGGCGTTCGGCGACGAGCGGCGCCTCGACGCCCAGACGGGGGCCGGCTGGTTTCGCAACCCGGAGCTGAACCCGGACTGGCTCCGCGTCCTCGAGGCGGACGGGCTGGTGGTCGGCTACGGCGACGTCGTCGTCGGCCAGGAGGAGGTCGAGGTCGACCTCGCCGCGCCCGGACGCTGGGACGCGTTCCTCGACTGGGCCGAGGACACGGCGCGAAGCGCGGGCATCTCCCGCGTGCGGGCCGTCGCTCCGGCCGGGCACGAGCTCGGCGTGGCCCTCTCTCGGCGAGGGGCTATCGCCGGTGGCGGTCCGCGTACACGATGGAGATCGCCCTCGGCCCGGCGCCGCCCGGTGTTCGGCCGCTGCCGGACGGGATCGAGGTGCGAGCGTTCGTGCCGGGCGACGCCGAGCCACTGCGCGCCGCGCTGAACGAGGCATTCGCCGACGATGCGTTCTTCCACGAGGCGACACCCGGGAGCTTCGCCGCCTTCTACCTCGGTTCGGCCCACTTCGATCCGTCGCTGTGGCTGCTCGCGCGGGACGGCGACGAGGTCGCCGGGTTCGCGCTCGCCTTCCCGCAGGCCGCGGGCGATCCGACCCTCGGCTGGATCGAGTCGTTCGGCGTCCGGCGCCGCTGGCGGCGCCGCGGGCTCGGGAGCGCCCTCCTGCACCTGACCTTCCGCGCACTCCTCGAGCGAGGGCTCCGCCGCGTCGGCCTCGGCGTCGACGCGAAGAACGAGACCGGCGCGGTCGACCTCTATCGGCGGGCCGGGATGCGCACCGTCCGCCGGCGGGACAACTGGGTCCTGGACGTCTCGAAGCAAACGGCCTGAGCCACCGGGGCGCTCCTGCGCTCTCGCGGTGGGGATCAAGATTTACGCAACTGACACGAAGACGGCGCAGACACGTGCGCCTCTTGGCGGTACCGTCGACACCGGGTGGCGGGTGGATCTTCTTCCCCACCCAGGGTGGGGATTTCGAGGCGCAGGCTGGGGATTCTCGGGAGCGGGTCTCGCGGGCCGGAGGCCCGGGTCACACGAGCGGCCGCCGGCCGCGCGAGGTCGGAGCCGCGACGTCAGCCCGCGAGCGCGCGCCGCCCCTCGACGAGGGCGAGCGTCGCCCGCGCGGCTCTCCCGGCCGCCTCGCCCGCGTCGCCGAGGCTGCCGTCGAGGAGCAACATCGCATGCCCGTGCGCGCACGCCTCGATCGCGACCGCCAGAGCCCGCGCCGTCGCGCCGTCGCCCGCGACCGCGTGGACGCACGCCTGGAAGAGTTCGTCGATCGGGCGCTCGGCGGCCTCGAGCCCCGGGTGGCGCCTCTTGTCGAGCCCGGCGGAGAAGAGGACGTCGAAGAGCGGACGCTGGCTGCCGGCGAAGCGGACGTAGGCGGCGGCGATCGCCGCCAGCCGCGCCGGAGGCTCGTCCACGGCGGCCAGGTCCTCGAGCAGCGCAGCGTGGAACCGTCTGCAGGCCTCCACCGCCACGGCCGCGAGCACCTCGTCGCGGTCGGCGAAGTGGGCGTACGGGGCGCTGACGGCGACGCCGATCCGCCGGCTCGCCTCGGCGACCGAGAACGCGTGGACGCCGCGCTCCGCGATCACGTCGACGGCCGTCTGGACCAGCGCCGCCCGGAGGTCGCCGTGGTGGTAGCCGCGCGGCCGGGCCATCAGATCGAGTAGACGACGCCGGTCAGTTGCTCCGAGAGCTCCCACAGCCGGCGCTGGGCATCGCGGTCGTGCGAGAGCGCGCTCGACTCGGCCCGGGCCGGCCGGCCCGTGAACCCGAAGGGGCCCGACGGCCCGTAGTAGTCGCCGCCGCCCGCGGCAGGGTCGGTTGCTGCTCGCAGCACCGGCAGCGCCCCGGCCTCGACGTCCTGCGCGAGCCAGAAGTTGACGAATCGCACGCGCCGGCTGATCAGTGCGCGCTCGACGAGCGAGCTCGTCCGCCACAACCCCGTCCGCACGATGCCGGGATGCGCGGCGAGCGCCACCGTCGCGGCGCCGGCCGCCCCGAGCCGACGGCTCAGCTCGTACGTGAAGAGGAGGTTCGCGAGCTTCGACCGGGCGTAGGCTGCCGACGGGTCGTACGGCTCCGGACTCTCCAGAACGCCGCGGCGATGCGCAATGCTCGAGACGGTCACCACGCGAGAGCCGGGCGTGGCGAGCAGGCGGTCGAGGACGAGCCCCGTCAGCGCGAAGTGGCCGAGGTGGTTCGTCGCCAGCGTCAGCTCGAAGCCGTCCTCCGTGACGTGGTGCGGCACCTCCATCACGCCGGCGTTGTTGATCAGGAGGTCGAGCCGCGCGCAGGCTTCGCGCAACTCCGCCGCGGCGGCCTGCACCGAGGCCAGCGACGCCAGATCGAGCGTCACGACGCGGGCGCCGGGAATGCGAGCGGCGACGGCCTCGCCCCGCGAGGAGTCGCGGCAGGCGATGACTACGGCGGCGCCGTGGGCGGCGAGCACGCGCGCCACCTCGAAACCGATCCCCGCGTTCGCGCCGGTCACGACCGCGACGCGGCCTGACTGCACCGGAATCCGATAACCACTCAGATTGGTCTGAGAATAGCTCAGATCGCCCGCCTCCGGGAACGCGCCGCGCCGAGCTCAGTCGCCGGAGACGGTCGGTGCGGCGAGTGGCGACGGCGCCACACGCGCGACGCGCGCCACACGCGCCGGCAGCCACCAGTTCCAGCGGCCCATGATCGCCATCAGCGCCGGGACGAGCAGCGCTCGGACGATCGTCGCGTCGACGAAGATCGCGACGGCGAGCCCGATCCCGAACTCCTGGAGGCCGACGATCCGTCCGGCGACGAAGCCGGAGAACGCCGCCACCATGACGATCGCGGCGGCGGTGACGATCCGGCCGGTCCGCTCGAGCCCCACGGCGACGGCCCGGCCGTTCTCGCGCAGCTCGTCCCACGTCTCGCGCATCCGGCTGACGAGGAAGACCTCGTAGTCCATCGAGAGACCGAAGAGCATCGCGAAGAGGAAGATCGGGATCCAGCCCTCGACCTGCGGGTACTGGTAGAGGCCGAACAGGTCGTCGCCGACGCCCCAGCGAAAGACGACGACGAGCATCCCGTAGCTCGCGGAGATCGAGAGCAGGTTCAGGAGCACCGCCTTCAGCGGCAGCAGCAGCGAGCGGAACGCTCGCAGGAGCAGCAGGTAGGTCAGCGCGAGCACCGCCAGGATCAGCCACGGGAACGAGGTGTACGCGCGGTCGAGGAAGTCCACGCCCTGCGGCGGCGCACCGCCGGCCATCACGCTCACGCCCGCAGGCCACGCGATCGACGGGAGAATCTTCCCGCGCAACCGGTGGACGAAGGCCTGCTCCGGCTCCTCGCCGTACTCGTGCCGGCCGGCCACGATCACCTGCGCGTAGCGCCGGCTCGGATCGACGAAGCGGCCGCCCGGCCGGTAGAAGACGCCCTCGACCTCGGGATCGCGCGCGACCCGGGCGGCGAGCTCGCGGATCGCCGACTGCGTCCGGGGTCGGAGCACGCGGCCGGGCGCGCCGGCGTCGACGAGGACCTGCGACGGCGCGATCGCGCCCGGCCCGACCGCAGCCCGCAGCACGTCGAACCCGTGGATCGCCTGGGGGTGGCGCGGAATCCCCTCGGCCGAACCCGGCGTCAGCTGCAGGGCGAACACCGGGATCGCGGCCGCGAGCAGCAAGGTTGCGCCGCCGCCGAGATAGAGGAACGGCCGGCGCATGATCGAATGCGCGAGCTTCGCCCAGAACCCGCGCTCGATGTCGTCGGCTCCGGCGAAATGCGGCACCGGCAGGTGCAGGCGCCGGCGCAGGAAGACCGCGACGTGGACGCGCTGCGTCCCGCGCCGTCCGTAGAGCGAGAGGAGCGCCGGCTGGAGGGTCGCCGCCGCGGCGATCGACACGAGCGGGATCAGGAAGCCGCCGACGCCGATCGCCCGGATGAACGGCAGCGGGAAGGCGAGCAGCATCGCGAGCCCGATCGCGACGGTCAGCCCGGAGACGATCACGGCGCGGCCCGCCGTGCGCATCGTCCGGACGACGGCCTCCTGCGGCTCGGCGCCGGCCGCGAGCTCCTCGCGGTAGCGGTAGACGACGAGCAGCGAGTAGTCGATCGCGATCCCGAGGCCGATCAGGAAGACGAGGTTCGTGACGTACGTGGGCGTCGTCATCAGGTGCGCGAACGCGTAGACGAGGCCGAGCGTCCCGAAGATCGTGCAGGCGGCGAAGAGGAACGGAATCGTCACGGCGGCGGAGAGCCCGAAGACGGCGAGCAGCACGAGCAGCGCGATCGGCAGCGCGATCGTCTCGCCCCGCTTCAGGTCGGCGCTGAAGATCGGGTCGAGGTCGTGCTGGATCGCCGCCGCGCCCGTGACGTAGGCGCGCAGGCCCGGCGGACGGCCGAGCGCACGGAGGAGGTCGTCCGTGTGGCGCCGCGCCCTGGCGAGATTCAGCGTCGAGACGACGTCGCCGTAGAAGACCGTCGGGCTCCCGAGCCGCAGCGTGGTCGCGTGCGCGGTCGGCACGACGCGCGCGGCGCGGTCGACGAGAGCCTGGAGACGAGCGCGAACGAGCGGATCGGCGACCGCGCGCCCCTCGAAGACGACGGTGAAGCTCCCGTCGCTCCGGTCGCCGAACTGCTGCGAGAGCACGGTCCGCACCCGCTCCGAGTCGGTGCCTGGCACGGTGAACGTGTTCGACTGGAGCGCCGACAGCTTCGAGAAGCCGTAGCCGCCTACGAGCAGGACGACGACCCAGAAGGCGACGACCGCGAAGCGCACTCGCAGTACCGCAAGCGTCCACCTCTCCACGCGCCGAACGCTACCGCCGGTGTTCGCCTTCGCTCGTGCGCCGGCGGCGAGCGCGAGGCGGCCGCCACTACGAGCGCGTGAGGCGGAAGCTCCGCCTGAGGGCCGCGCACGCGGCCGGCTCTCGTGCGCGTGTCGCCCAGCGGCAGTAGAGCTCGTACTCGCGCCGGTCGTCGTAGAAGAACGTGAGCTTCGCCGTCCTCGTCCCGTAGACGAACACGTACTGCCTGGCGTTCGCGCCCGCCACGCGGACGGTGGCCCGCGACGCGACGCGGGCCTTGAGCTGCTTCGCGAGCTGCTGCGCGCGGCGATCGAGCTCCCTCGCCGCGGCCGGCCACAGGCTCGGCCGGTACGGCTTGACCGTGGCGAAGAAGTACGTGCCAACGAGCAGGTCGCCTCCGGACACCGGCGCCGCAAGCACCGACGTCGGGCTCCGCGTGACCGCCCACTCGCGGGGCGTCGTGAACGAGAAACGCGGCCCGTGGACGCGCTTCGACACGGCGACGGGCTTCGGCTTCTGGCTGCTCCCACCGCCGCACGCCGCGAGCGCGAGCGGCACGAGCAGCAGGGGGACGAACCGTTTTCGGCCCCTGCGACGGGGGTAGACTCGCAGCAGGGTCTTCGAGCGAAAGGACGTGTTGAGAATGGCCAAGACGAAGGACACGGTGTTCGGCGCGGCCGGTTCCGCGAAACCCTACGTCGAGCGCGCCCTCCACGACGAGGAGCTGCGCGAGAACGTCCGGACGGCGTTCGCCGCCGCACGGCAGATCTACGACGAGCTCGCCGGCAAGCGCGGCGTCACGGGCCTCGCGCAGAAGGTCGCGACGGACAAGGACATCCAGGACAACCTGCGGACGGCGATCGAGGAGCTGCGGCACGCGGCGAACCGCGTCCAGGGCCGCCAGGAAGCGAGCACGTCGCGGAACACCGCGCTGCTGATGGCGGGTATCGCCCTGGGTCTCCTCTTCAATCCCGTGACGGGCCCAGCGACCCGCCGCTGGCTGCGGAGCATGGTCGGCGGCCAGAGCGAGGACACGTTCGGGTTCGACTCGTCGAACGGCGGAGCCGCCCCGGCAGCGTAGGCAGGGCGGGGCAACCTAGCCGCGGCGGAGGTCGACCGCGACCACCGGCGCCGAGGGCGTCGTGGAGGTCTGCGGCTGCGACAGCGCCCGCTGGAACGAGCTCGGGTCGAGCCCGCTCGCGGTCGAGATGTCGCTGCTTCCGAGCAGGATGGCGCCCGGCGTCGGCGCGTGCGACGGCGGGGCGACGGCGAGGCCGCGCTCGTCCGGCGACCCGCCGCCGCGCACCGCCGGCCGGAGCTCGATGTCCCGCACGTGCTTCCAAGCGTCGAGGTACGGCGTCGGGTCGACGGCGCCGTCGTAGCCGAGGAAGAGCAGCTCCACCGGGTGCACCTCGAAGTGCAGGTGGTAGGGAGTCCCCTTCGCGTCGCCGGTGTCCCCGACGAACCCGATCACGTCGCCGGCGTGGACGTGCGCGCCGTTGCGGGCGAGCGTCGAGTACGCCGAGAGGTGCGCGTAGTAGAACTCGTTGCCGGCGTCGTCGCGCAGCCAGAGGCGGTTGCCGCCGATGTCGTTCCAGCCGACGGAGAAGACCGTGCCGTCCGCAACGGCGAGGATCGGCGCCCCGAGCGGCGCGAAGATGTCGTCCCCGTGATGCCACGAGACGTCGGCGCGCGGCGCACCGAACGTGTCGCTGTACGCGGACTGGCCGTAGACGGGGAAGACGTAGCCGCCCGCGGTCAGCTTCGGCCGCAGGTTCAGCGGCGGCAGCACGAACGGCGACGGCCGGCCGTTGCTGAGCCGGTCGGGCTCGGGCGGCTTCAGCCCGCCCGACTTGCGCGCCGGGTGCTGCTTCGGCTTCCTCGCCGGATGCTTCGCCCGGACGACAGGGGTCGCCGGATCGGGCCTCGGCTGCGCCGGTCCGGGGGCCGTCGTCGACCTCGGAGCCCGGGACGACGGCCTCGTCGTCGTGGAGGCCGGCCGGGTGCGCGTCGGCGGAGCCGGCTTCGCCTTCGCAGGAGCCGGCCGGCCCGGCCGGGGGTTCGCCTGCGTCGTGGCCGGGGCGGTCGTGGCGGGCGCGGTGGTGGAGGGCGGCGCCGTCGTCGCCGGTGGCGGTCCGGTCGTGGCAGGTACGGTCGTGGCCGGAACGGTCGTGGTCGGAGCCGTCGTCGCCGGCGGGGGCGAGGTCGTGGCAGGCGCCGTCGTTACGGCCGGGGCGGTGGTCGGCGGCGGCGCGGTGGTCGCGGGCGGGACGGGCGCGGCCTGGGCCGATGCGAAGCCGACGAGGATCCTCGAGCCGGCGGGCAGCCCGCCGTGGTCCGCGTCGAGGTAGACGTCGAGCGCGACGACCGACCCGCGCCACGAGCCCGGCGTCGCCCCGTCGCCGGTCGCCTCCTCGAGCAGGGTCGCCTGGCCCCAGTCGGCGAGCGGCAGCTGTTCGCCGGGCGTGACGGCCACCTGCTGGCCGAGAACGACGAGGCCGTTCACGACGGTCCCGTCGAGGTCTCCGCTCGCGGCCGACGCTCCCGGGGTCGCTCCGACGTCTGCCGTCAGCGAGGCGACGGTGAGCTCGCCGCCGAAGAGCGAGACGCCGGAGATCGCCGTCGAGGCGCTCGTCCCGGTGACGTCGCTCGACGCCGTCTCGGTCGCGGGGCCCGTGACGAGGACCGAGCCGTCGGGCGGATAGGCGAAGCCGCCGTCCGTCACGGTCGCGTCGGGCGGCGCCGAGGCCACGCCGAAGCTGGTGGTCGTCGAGCTCGGAAGGACGATCTGCACGGCGACGGCCTGCGCCGGGGGCGAGGCGGCCGCCTGCTGGTCTGCCGCGGCGGCTCCGACCAGGGCGAGCATCGCCGTCGCCGCAAGTCCGGCAACTCCTGCGTACCGCGTCACTCCACTCGCATTATGGAGCCCGGCCGGGCGGTGCGAGGCTTCTCACGAACTCACGGAAGCGGGCACGCACCTCCTCGTCCGGTCCGACCGGCTCCTCGCCTGCCAGGCGGGGATCGGTCGCGACCTCAGCCCCCACCGCGAGCACCTCGCGCTCGACCCGAGCCCGGTTCTCGGGGTCGCGGAGGAGCTGCTCGACCCAGGTCGCCGACCGCTCCAGATCGGGCTCGTGGTCGACGAGCAGCTGGCCGAGCAGCACGCCGACACGGATGTAGGCGAACGTCCGGAACGCGCGCAGCCGCCTGGGCGACGCACGCAGCGCAAGCAGCCGCGGGTGGTCCGACTGGATCTCGTCGACGATCGCCCCGATCGGCTCGTCGACGAACGGAATCCAGGCTTCCTCGGCGTCGAGCACATCGGAAGGATGCATCAGTGCCTGAGGGCACGCCAGGCGAACTGGGCCGCGGTGACGAGCAGCAGGACGGCGAACAGCCTTCGCAGCGCGTGCTGCGGCAGCGACTCGGCCAGGAACCCGCCCGCCACGACGCCGGCCACGCCGCCGATCCCGAGCAGGAGCCCGGGACGCCAGCGGATGTTCCCGTAGCGCTGCTGCCGCCAGGCGCCGGCGACGACCGTCGGCAGAATCGCGAGCAGCGACGTCGCCTCGCCGTGGATCTGGGTCAGACCGAGCCCGAGCGTCAGCGTCGGCACGAACAGGATGCCGCCGCCGACGCCGAACAGCCCGGAGAGCACCCCGGCTGCAAGGCCGAGCACGAACGCCACCGCGATCGCGCCCATCAGACGAGCAACCTGATCGCGACAACGAGGAGCACGACGACGAAGAGCAACGACAGCGTCCGACCGCGGAGGCGCTGCTGCAGCGACGTCCCCGCCAGCGCGCCGATCGCTGCCGGAAAGCCGACGAGCGCCGCCGCACCGGGCTTGAGATCGCCGTGCACCCCGTAGAAGACGACGCCCTCGAGCGACACGAAGCCGATCGCGACGAGCGAGGTCGCCATCGCGACACGCTGCGGGAACGCCAACGCCAGGATCAGCCCCGGGACCAGGACGATCCCGCCGCCGACGCCGAAGAGAGCACCGAAGAAGCCGGCCGCGACCCCCACGAGCGCCAGGCTCACCGGCGTCCTCACCGCCGTATTCTAGGGCGGTGACCGCGCTGGCCCCGCTCGCGAGGCTCGCCGAGCACCCGGAGCTGGCGGCCCTCCTCCTCGACGTCGACGGCGTGCTCGCACCGATCGTCGAGCGCCCGGAGGACGCGCGCGTTCCGGATTCCACGCGGGCAGTGCTCGCCGACCTCGTCGAGCGGTACGCGCTCGTCGCCTGCGTGAGCGGGCGGCCGGGGAAGGAGGCGGCGCGGATCGTCGCCGTCGACGGCATCCGCTATGTGGGGGAGCACGGGCTGGAGCTCGTCCCCGACGCGTCGGCGTGGGAGGCGCGGCTGCAGGAGTTCGCGGGGTCGGTCGACTGGCCGCCGGAGCCCGGCAAGCGCCTGACGCTCTCCTTCCACTACCGGAACGCGTCCGACCACGACGCCGCCCGCACCGAGCTGGAGCGGATCGCAGCGCGCGCCGCCGAGGACGGCCTGCGACCACGCTGGGGCCGGCTCGTGCTCGAGGTGCGTCCGCCGGTCGACGCGGACAAGGGGACGGCCGTCCGCCGGCTCCTCGCCGAGCGCAGCCTGCGCCGAGCGCTCTACGCGGGCGACGACACGACCGACCTCGATGCCTTCCGCGCACTCGACGATCTCGAGCTCGCGATCCGCGTCGCCGTTTCCTCGGACGAGGGCCCGGCGGCGCTCGGCCGGGCGGCGGATCTCGTCGTCGGCAGCCCCGCTGCATTTGCGGAGCTGCTGGCCCGGCTCTGAGCCGGCTCGCCTCCGGGCGCGAGTGGGCGCAGCCCCGAGTTGGACGACGATCGCGGTCGGAGCTCAGCACGGGAAGAGCGCCTTCCCGAACTCGACGGATCGCGGACAGCCGCCGCTCGCGAACGTCTCCTCGTACACGGTTGCCGCGATCTGGCCGCCGGCGTCGGAGGATGACCGCGCCGCGGCGAGAACGACACCGTCGTCACCCCCGTAACCAGGTAGCCAAGCCGACTGCCCGGCGCTCACGCCGAACGCAATCGTCTGCCGCCCGGACGCCGTCGGCCGCTCGACGCAGCGGCCCCAGCTGAACCAGCCGGGAGGCGGTCCCCCTGCGAGGGTGTCCGTCCAGACGGCGGTGTTCGCCAGGTGCGTGGAGCCGTGGATCGTGCCCCGCGCATCGGCGATCGAGAACGTCTCGACGAACGCCGTGACGCGACCGACCCGGAGCCCGAGCCCGCCGTCGATCCACGGGCGCGGCCGGAGCGACTGTGGACCGATCGTGACGGCACCTGTGGCCGTGAAGGCGCCGGGGAAGGGCGAACCGGGAGGCGGCCGACCCGTCATGCGGTACTCGATCGTGCTCACTCCGGCCGGGTTGCAGCTCGCCTGAAACCGGAATGGCGAGGCCCGGAACCGCTCTCCCGCGAGCTTGCTCGGCCCTGGCCCGGGAGTCGGGATCCCAGGGGCCGGAGATGACGCCGCCACCTGCAGGCCGAGGGCGAGCCCGAGGGCCAGGAAGGCGCCGAGGCCGAGGACGGCAAGCCGGAGGAGCAAACGGCGCATGCAGACGGTTTACCGGCGCCTCCGCGCAACCGAAAGAGGCCGTCACACTTCCGGCACAGAGTCGTTGCAATCCCGGCACACAGCCGGCCCGGAACGTCAGGCCTTGGTGATACGCACCGCCGTTCCGTAGGCGCAGATCTCGGTCCAGTTCGAGCCCATCTCGGAGGTGTCGAAGCGCATCCCGACGATGGCGTTCGCACCCTTGGCCTCCGCTTCGGCCACCATCCGGTCGATCACCTGCTGACGCGAGTCGACGAGGGCCTTCGTCATCCCCTTCAGCTCACCGCCGAGGATCGACTTCAGGCCCGCGCCGATCTGCGAGCCGATGTTCCGGGACCGGACGGTCAGGCCGAACACCTCCCCGTAGACCTCGTCGATCCGGTGGCCGGCAATGTCGTTCGTCGTTGCGATCAGCATGCTGCCTCCTCTCGTCAGGCGAGCCGGCGCAGGACGTTCCACGCCACCCGCACGTCGTCCTCGGTCGTCCCGGCGTTGCCGACGGCAAGCCGCAGGACGTAGCGGCCGCCGACTCGCGTTCCCGTCAGGAACGCCTCGCCGCTCCGGTTGACCCGGTCGAGCAGCGCCTCGTTCTCCTCGTCCGTTCCGTCCCGTCTGAAGCAGACGGTCGAGAACCGGTACGGCGCGGCGATCTCCCAGCCCGGCTCCGCCTCGACCCAGGACGCGAACACACGCGCGAGCCGGACGTGCTCGCGGATCAGCGCCTGGAGCCCTTCGCGCCCGTGACAGCGAAGCACGGCCCAGAGCTTCAGCGACCGGAAGCGCCGGCCGAGCGCCGGCCCGTAGTCGCTCAGGTTCAGCGACACGTCCTCGCCGGTTCGGAGGATGTCCTGCCAGAGGCTGAACGTCCGCCGGAGGTCGTCCGGCCGCGCGCACCAGAAGAGCGAGCAGTCCATCGGGGTGAACAGCCACTTGTGCGCGTTGACGACGAGCGAGTCGGCCCGCTCGACGCCCTCACGCGACCAGGCGAACTCGGGGCAGACCCAGGACGAGCCGGCATAGGCGGCGTCGACGTGCAACCAGACACCCGCCGACGCGCACGCGTCGGCAAGCGCCGGCACAGGGTCGACGGCGGTCGTCCCCGTCGTCCCGACCGTCGCGACGACGGCGGCCGCGTCCGTCAGATCGAGCTGCGAGAGATCGAGCCGGAACTCGTCGTCCACGGGCACCTTGCGCGGTTCGAGGCCGACGAGCCGCGCCGCCTTCTCCACGGCGACGTTCGCGTGCTCGGAGAAGACTGCGACGCGTCTGCCCGTCGCGTCGCGCGCGGCGGCGAGCGCGGCGATCGTCGACGTCGACGCGGTGTCCTCGATGTGGCCGTGCCATGTTCGCGGAAGACCGAGCAGCTGTGCCAGCCAGTCGAGCACGAGTCCCTCGAGCTCGGTGGAGGCAGGCGCCGCCCGCCAGTTGACGGCCACCTGGTTGAGCGTGGCGACGAGCAACTCCGCGAGGATCCCTGGCTCCGAGCCGCTGACCGGGAAGAAACCGAAGAAGCGCGGCGACTGCCAGTGGGTCAGCCCCGGCAGGAGGACGTCCTCGAGATCGCGCAGGACGGCGGAGAACGCCTCGGCCCGGTCGGGCGGCGAGGGCGGGAGGGCCGACCGGATCTCGCCCGGCGAGACCTGCGAGAGCACGGGCAGGTCACGGAGCCGTCCGAGGTAATCCTCGATCCAGCCGAGGGTCGCCTCGCCGTCTTCGCGGAACGTCATCCGGGCAGGACCTGCGGCCATGACCGCGTGTTGACGACCTGCTGCTTCGTCAGCCAGGCGCGGCGGGCAAGGCCGATGCCCATCTCGACGTAGGCGAGCGCTGCGACCCGATGGCCGTCGCTCGAGACGACGATCCTCGCGCCCGCCCCGGCTGCGTACCGCGCGTGGGCGTCGCGAAGATCGAGCCGGTCAGGCTGCGAGTTGATCTCGAGCGCCGTACCGGTCGCGACCGCACGCTCGACGATCCGTTCCAGGTCGACGTCCGCCGGCGGCCGCTTGTTCAGCTTGCGGCCGGTGAGATGGCCGATGCAGTCGACGTGCGGGTTGTCCATCGCCTCCAGCACGCGCTCGGTGTGGTTCTTGTTCAGGCCCGAGTGGATGGAGGCAACGACCCAGTCGCGCTCTGCGAGCACCTCGTCCGGGAGATCCAGCGTCCCGTCGGTCCGGATGTTGACCTCGACGCCGCGCAGCAGCCGGAACGGCGCCAGTCGCTCGTTCAGCTCGCGAAGCTCCTCGTCCTGCTCCTCCATCCGGCCGTCGCGCAGGTAGTGCGAGTGGTCCGTGACGGCCAGGTACTCGTAGCCGCGGTCGCGCGCGGCGAGTGCCATCTCCTCGGCCGTGTTCTTTCCGTCCGAGGACCACGTCGTGTGCGAGTGCAGGTCGCCGCGGAGGTCGCCGACCTCGACGAGCGCCGGCAGCTCGCCTGCGCGCGCGGCCTCGAGCTCGCCCGCGTTCTCGCGCAGCTCGGGCGGGATGAACGCGTAGCCGAGGTGGTCGTAGAGCTCCTCCTCGGTGCGCGCCGTGAAGACGCTGCCGGTCTCCGTCTCGAGGACGCCGTACTCGGAGATCGAGAGACCCCGGCGGACGGCGGCCTCGCGCAGCGCGACGTTGTGCTCCTTCGAGCCCGTGAAGTGCTGGAGCAGGTTGCCGTAGCACTCGGGCGGCACGACGCGCAGGTCGAAGCGCAGGCCGTCGTGGGAGACGACCGTCGCCTTCGTGTCGCCGCGCGCCGCGATCTCGACGACCCACGGGCGTGAGACGAAATGGTCGAGCAGCGCCGCCGGGTCGGCCGCGGTCGCGATGATGTCGAGGTCGCGGACGGTCTCCCTGCGACGCCGCGCGCTACCTGCCTCCGACACCTGCTCGGCAGCCGGGTGTTCGCGAAGCTCCTCGACCGCGGCGGCCAGCGCGGGAAGGGCCGTGCCGAGGAGCGTCCGCTTCGGCGCGTCCGGCGCGGGCATCTCCGCGAGCGCCTTCAGGACGTTGTCCTCGCTCTTCGGGCCGAGGCCGGCGAGCGTCCTCAGGCGTTGCTCCTCTGCGGCGCGCTTGAGCCCGGCGAGCGTCGTGACGCCGAGCTCGAGCCAGATCCGCCGCGCGGTCTTCGGGCCGAGTCCGGGCAGCTTCATGAACGCGACGACATCGGGCGGGATCGTGCCGCGGCGCTTGCGGAGCGCCTCGATCTCGCCGGTGTCGATGATCTGGACGATCTTCTCCTCGATCGTCTGACCGATACCTGGCAGCTTCTTCGCCTTGCCGTCGAGCGCCAGCTGAGCCACGGAGGCACCCGACTCGCGAATGCGTGCAGCCGCGCGGCGGTAGGCGAGGATCCGGAAGGTGTCGCTGCCCTCGAGCTCCAGCAGGTCGGCGAGAAGGTCGAGCTGCCCCGCGACGTCGTCGTTCCGGGGCAGGGTCGTCGCCATCACCCGATCATAGGCGCCGGCCGGCCGTCGCCTCCTCGACCGGCGCTTGCCGCAGCACGAGGATATTCACGCGCAGGACACCCCGTGGGGACCCCCGATGTCCCCTGTGAGGCACGCTACCGGCCCCGGGTGACCGCCGTTGTGACGGATGCGTGCCGATTCGTCCACAGCCGACGATCGCACAGCCGCAGGGGCGACCGCACCGATCCTGCATGATCGCCTCCGTGCGCACTGCCGTCTGCCTGCCGACCTACAACGAGCGCGAGAACCTCGAGCCGATGCTCCGCGCGCTCGGGCCCCGGCTGGGGCCGGGCGATCGCGTCCTCGTGATCGACGACGCGTCCCCGGACGGAACCGGCAAGCTCGCCGACCGGCTCGCAAGGGAACTCGACTACGTGGAGGTCCTCCACCGGCCGCACAAGGAAGGGCTCGGACCGGCCTACGTCGCCGGTTTCCGCCGCGCGCTGGACGAGGACGCAGAGCTCGTCCTCGAGATGGATTGCGATTTCTCGCACGACCCGGCCGACGTCTCGCGGCTCGTCGCGGCGGCTGCCGACGCCGACCTCGTCATCGGCTCGCGCTACGTCGACGGCGGCGCCGTCGAAAACTGGGGCCGGCTGCGACGGGCGGTGTCGGCGGGCGGCTCGCTCTACGCGCGCGCGCTCCTCGGCGTCGGGATCCGCGATCTGACGGGCGGCTTCAAGTGCTACCGGCGCGCTGTCCTGGAGTCGATCGGCCTCGACCGCATCTCGTCGAAGGGCTACGCCTTCCAGATCGAGACGACGTACCGCGCGCTCCGCGCGGGCTTCCGCATCGTCGAGATCCCGATCACGTTCGCCGACCGGGAGGCCGGCACGTCGAAGATGTCGCGCGCAATCGTCGCCGAGGCGATCGTGAAGGTGCCGGCCCTCCGGGCGGCGTCGTGGCTCGGGCGGCTATAAGTACCGGGGTGCACGACGTGACCGACCAGGAGTTCGAACAGAGCGTTCTCCACGCGGAGGGGCCCGTCGTCGTCGACTTCTGGGCGCCCTGGTGCGGACCGTGCCGTGCCGTCCACCCGATCCTCGAGCAGCTCGAGGCCGCGAACTCGCACGTGAAGTTCACGAAGGTGAACATCGACGACAACCCGCGCTTCGCGAGCCACTACGGCGTGCTCTCGATTCCCACCGCGATCCTCTTCGAGCGCGGCGAGCCCCAGGAGACGGTCGTCGGCGCCCGGCCGCGCTCGTACTACGAGAAGGTCTGGGCGCGCTGGCTCGAGACGTAGCGCCGCGCCTCAGCCGGCGAAGTGACGCCAGCCGCCGAGGGCGTACGGCCGGCCGTCGAACAGTGCCTCGACGCCCTCGCCCTCCTCGCAGCGGCCGACGACCGCGAAGTCCGCCGGGTCGACGACTGCGGCGAGCAGCTCGTAGTCCTCGCCGAAGCCGACGTCGTCGAGCGCGGCCCCGTCCGCGAGCGGGACCCGCTCGAGCTCGAGGACGACACGGCAGCCCGAGCGCCCGGCGATATGACCGGCGTCGGCGGCGAGCCCGTCGGAGATGTCGAGCAGCGCGTGGGCGTGGCCCGCGAGCCGCTTGCCCTCGGCGAGCCGGATCGGCGGACGCGCCATCCCGGCCGCACGGAAGGCCGCGCTGGCGGCGCCGAGCGGGCCGGTGACGACGAGCAGGTCGCCCGGCAGTGCGCCGCCGCGGCCGGGGACGCGGTCCGAGCGCCCGAGCGCCGTCACCGAGAGGACGAGCCGGTCTGCCTCCGTCGTGTCGCCGCCGACGACCTCGACGCCGGCCTCGGCGATGCCCTCGTAGAGCTCGATCACGGCGGCCACGCGCGTTTCGGGCGAGGCGGCAAGCGTCACGACGAGCCCCAGCGGATCGGCGCCACAGGCGGCCAGGTCGCTCAGATTCACGGCGGCAGCCTTGAACCCGACGTCCCGCCACGTGCTCCAGTCGAGCCGGAAGTGGACCCCTTCCACGAGCGCGTCCTGGGTGACGACGAGGCCGGCGCCGAGCTCGGCGGCGTCGTTCTCGATCCCGCGCGCGAGCCCGCGCCGCTCGAGCTCGCGCAGGAGGCCGAACTCGCCGAGCTCAGCGAGCCGCATCGCGGGCGGCGAAGACGTTGACGGGGCCCTCGCCGGCACCGAGCTCCGCGAAGCCGCCCGCGACGGCCGCGCCCGCGACCCGGGCCGCCGTGCGCGCGGCGGCGGCGAGCGGCGCGCACTTCGCAAGCTCGGCGGCGAGCGTGGCCGAGTGGGTGCAACCGGCGCCGTGCGTTGCTGCGACGTCGTGGCGCTCGACCTCGATCGGCACGTGCTCGTGCCCGTCGAAGAGCCAGTCCACCGCGTCGCCGCCGTGACCACCGGTCACGATCACCGCCGGAGCGCCGAGCTCGTGGAGTCGCTCCGCGAGCTCGCGACGCGACCCGGAACCGCCGGCGAGCGCCTCCGCCTCGAGCAGGTTCGGCGTCACGACCGTGGCGAGCGGGAAGAGCCGCCGGACGAGCGTCTCGACTGCGTCCTCCCGAAGCAGGCGTGCGCCGGAGCTCGCGAGGAGCACGGGATCGACGACGAGCGGCACACGGCGCCTGTCGAGGTAGCCGGCGACCGTTTCGATCAGCGTCCGCGAGAAGAGCATCCCGGTCTTGGCCGCGTCCACGCCGATGTCGTCGAAGACCGCGCGGAGCTGGTCGAGCACGAACGCGGGCGGCAACTCGTGCACCGCGATGACTCCGGCGGTGTTCTGCGCGGTCAGCGCGACGATTGCGCTCGTGCCGTGGCAGCCGGCGGCGGCGAACGCCTTCAGATCCGCCTGGATCCCCGCCCCGCCGCCGGAGTCCGAACCCGCGATCGTCAGGCATCTCGGCACCACGTCGCCGCGAGCGTACCGTCGGCGGCGCCCGGCGACCCACTGCCTTCAAACGCTTGTAACACAGTGGTACGAGCGGCTCCCCGGTCGCCTCCGGCACCGGAGCGATCAAGTGACACTGTGTTACAAAGGCGGAGGCGGCCGCCCCGCCGCGCGCACCCGAAGGGTCGCCGCCAGACCGGCGCGAGGAGCGCGGGTAGTCTCGGCTCATGGCGGTCGGCCTCGCGCCCTGGGAGGAGTTGCTCGCGGCGGAGGAGATCGCCCACGCCGCAGAGGAGCCGGCGCGCGAGGCGCGGGTCGCGCCGTTCCCGGACGACCTCCACCCCGCCGTCCGCAGCGCGCTCGAAGCCCGCGGCCTGAGGGCCCTCTACACGCACCAGGCCGAGACGTGGGCCGGGGTGCGCCGGGGCGAGGACGTCATCCTCACGACCGGCACCGCGAGCGGCAAGACGCTCGCGTTCAACCTGCCGGTTCTCGACGCGCTCGCACGCGAGCCGAAGCTCCGCGCGCTCTACCTCTACCCGACGAAGGCGCTCGCGCAGGATCAGGCCCGCGCGCTCCACGCGTACGGCTCGCCGGGCCTGCGGCCGGCGATCTACGACGGCGACACCGAGGCGGAGCGGCGCTGGCAGATCCGCAAGTGGGCCAACGCGATCCTGACCAATCCGGACATGCTCCACGTCGGGATCCTCCCGCACCACGACCGCTGGGGCGACGTGCTCGCGAACCTCCGCTACGTCGTCGTCGACGAGGCGCACGTCTACCGCGGCGTCTTCGGCTCGCACGTCGCGAACGTGCTCCGGCGCCTCCGTAGGCTCGCCGGGATCTACGGCGCCGACCCGCAATTCCTCCTCGCGTCCGCGACGATCGCGAACCCGGGCGAGCTCGCGCGCTCGCTGCTCGGCGCCGACGCGACGCCGGTCGGCGGCGACGCGGCGCCCAGGGCCGAACGGACGATCCTGCTGTGGAACCCGCCGCTCGTCGACGAGGAGCTCGGCCTGCGGGCGAGCGCGCTCGGCGACGGCGCGCGACTCCTCGCCGACCTCGTCTCGCACGGCCTGCGGACGCTCTGTTTCGCGAAGTCGCGCAAGGCGGCCGAGCTGATCCACAGGTTCGCGCTCGACCGGCTCGGCCCGGACTTCGCCGGCCGCCTGAGCCCGTACCGCGCCGGCTACACGCCCGCGCAGCGACGCGACATCGAGCAACGCCTGGCCGAGGGCGAGCTGCTCGGAGTCAGCGCGACCGACGCGCTCGAGCTCGGGATCGACGTCGGCCTGCTCGACTGCGTGATCTCGGTCGGCTTCCCCGGCACGGTCGCGAGCCTCAGACAGCAGTGGGGGCGTGCCGGCCGGCGTGGCCACGGCCTCGCGATCCTCGTCGCGAGCGAGGACGCGCTCGATCAGTACTTCATGCGCGAGCCGGCGAGCCTGCTCGGCCGCCGCGTGGAGGCTGCGATCCTCGACCATGCGAACCCGCGCGTCCTCGACGGACACGTCCGGGCGGCCGCCTTCGAGGCGCCGCTCGACGAGCGCGACCGGGCGGTGCTCGGCGAGGAGGCGCTCGAGCGCGCCGCGCACCTTTCGGAGCTGAGGAAGACGCCGCGCGGCTACGTCTGGGCCGGCCGGGATTACCCGGCCGCGCGCACCCCGCTCCGCTCCGCGAGCCCCGACGCCTTCACGATCGTCGACACGGCCACCGGTGCCCTGCTCGGCCTCGTCGAGCTCGAGCGCGCGTACTCGACCGTCCACGACGGCGCGATCTACCTGCACCTCGGCCAGTCGTACCGCGTCACGAAGCTCGACCTCGACGCGCGACAGGCTCTCGTCGAGCCCTTCGCGGGCGACTACTACACGCAGGCGAAGAAGGAGACGCTGACCGAAATCGTCCGGCCGCTTCGTGCGGAGCGGCGGCTCGGGCTGGAGCTCGTGTTCGGTCAGGTCGCGGTCACCGAGCAGGTCGTCGGCTACCAGCGGAAGTCGACGAAGGACGGCTCGACGCTCGACCTCGTCGTACTCGACCTGCCGGAGACGTCGTTCGAGACGGAGGCGATCTGGTACCTCCCCGAGCGCGCACAGCTGGACGGACTGGAGAAGATGCCGCGGCTGCTCGGAACGCTCCACGCGGCCGAGCACTCGATGATCGCCCTGCTGCCGCTCTGGGCGATGTGCGACCGTTGGGATATCGGCGGCCTCTCGACGAACCTCCACTTCCAGACCGACCGGCCGACGGTGTTCATCTACGACGGCCACCCGGGCGGCGTCGGCATCGCCGAGCGGGGCTTCGAGTCCTTCGAGGGCTGGGTCGCCGACACCGCGCGGATGCTCGCCGGCTGCCCGTGCGAGCACGGCTGCCCGTCGTGCGTGCAATCTCCGAAGTGCGGGAACCTCAACGAGATGCTCGACAAGGCGGGCGCCCTCACGTTCCTCCGGCGGCTCGCGGCACGCGCGTGAGCCGCCGCCCGTCGTACAACCTCACGCTGACGACGCTCGGGATCGCCGGGCTCGCGTATGCGCTCCAGCAGACGATGGTCGTGCCCGCGATGCCGGCGCTCCAGCGCGACCTGCACACGACGACCGCCTGGACGACGTGGGTGCTGAGCGGGTTCCTGCTCGCCGCGTCGGTCGGCACGCCGCTCCTCGGCAAGCTCGGCGACCAGCACGGAAAGGAGCGGCTGCTCGTCGTCAGCCTGGCGCTCTTCCTCGCCGGCTGCATCGGCGCGGCCGCGGCCTGGAACATCTGGTCGCTGATCGCCTTTCGCCTGCTCCAGGGCGCGGCCGGGGCGATCTTCCCGCTCGCGTTCTCGATCATCCGCGACGAGTTCCCGCGCGAGCGGATCGCCGGCGCGATCGGCGCCGTCTCGGCGGTCTTCGGGATCGGCGCGCCGGTCGGCTTGATCCTCTCCGGCGTGATCGTCGACCACCTCTCGTGGCGCTGGATCTTCATCGTCGGCTCGGTCCCGGTCGCCGTCGCGGTCGTCCTCGTCCACCGGTTCGTGCCGGAGTCGCCCGTGAAGACCAAGGCGCGGCTCGACCTCCCGGGCGCGGCGACGCTCTCCGCAGCCCTCCTCTGCCTGCTCGTCCCGCTCACCGAGGCCGAGCGCTGGGGCTGGACGTCGCTGCGCTCGCTCGGGCTCTTCGCCGGCGCGGCCGCCTTCCTGGCCGGCTGGGTCGCGATCGAGCTGCGCGTGCCGGAGCCGATGGTCAACGTCCGCATGCTGACCCGCCGCCCGATCGTGCTGACGAACCTCGCGACGCTGATCGCCGGCTTCTCGATGTACAGCACCTTCGTCCTCGTGCCGAACTTCGCAGAGACGCCGCGACAGCTCGACCATTCGCTCGCGCGGCTCGTCGACTACGGGTTCGGCGCGAGCGCCACGACGACCGGGCTCTACATGGTTCCGGGCGCGCTCCTCATGCTGCCCGCCGCGTCGGCCGCCGGCCGGATCGACCGCCGCGTCGGCTCGAAGTGGGCGCTCGCGGCGGGAATGGCGATGATCGCCCTCGGCGCCGGTTGGCTCGCGCGCTTCAACGACCACCCGTGGCAGATCGTCCTCGGGATCGTCATCTTCAACCCGGGCGTCGCGCTCGGCTTCGCAGCGATGTCGACGCTGATCACGCGTACGGTCGAAGCGGTCGAGACCGGCATCGCGAACGCGATGAACACGGTCCTGCGGACGATCGGCGGCGTCGTCGGAGCGCAGATCGCCGCGGCGATCCTCGCCTCCGAGCGGATCGGCTCCACGAGCGTGCCGAGCCGCCACGCCTTCGTCTCCGCGTTCACCCTCTTCTCGGTGGCCGCGGTGGTCGGAGTCGGCGCCGCGCTCCTCGTCACGCCGCTCGGGCGCCGGAGGCCCGTCGAGGCGACGGCCGGCGCCGATTGACCGTGGGGCAGGACGCGCGCGGCGGGATCCTGATCCTCGGCGGGGGCTTCGCCGGGGCGTGGGTCGCGCGGCTGCTCGGCCGGCGCGGCGCAACCGTCGTGAACGTCGAGAACTACATGCTCTTCGCGTCGCTGCTGCCGGAGGCGGCGTCCGGGACGCTCGAGCCGCGCCACGTCGTCGTCCCGCTCCGGCTGATGTGCCCGCACGCCGACCTCGTCGTCGGCCGCGCGATCGAGCTCGACGCCGAGCGGCAAACCGTCCGCGTCAGGACCGAGGAAGAGCTCCTCTCGATCGGCTACTCGCAGCTCGTCGTCGCGTTCGGCGCGATTCCTCGCGCGCTGCCGATTCCCGGCCTGTCGGAGCACGCGCTCGGGTTCAAGACGCTCGCGGACGCGATCCACCTGCGCAACCACATCCTGCGCCGGCTCGAGGCGGCCGCCGCGGCGCCGACCGCCGCCCACCGCCGGCGCGAGCTGACGTTCGTCTTCGTCGGCGCGGGCTACGCGGGGGTAGAGGCGCTGGCGGAGCTCTCCGATCTCGTGCGCGACGCACTTCGCTCGTACCCGATGCTGCGCGGCGAGCCGCAGCGATGGGTGCTCGTCGACGCGGCGCCGAAGATCCTGCCCGAGATCCCGACGCGACTCGGCGAGTACGCGGCCCGTCAGCTGATGCGGCGGGGCGTCGAGATCCGCGTGTCGACGACCCTCGAGTCGGTCGAAGCCCACGCGGCGACGCTCTCCGGCGGCGAGCGGATCCCGACCTCGACCGTGGTCTGGACCGCGGGCGTCCGCGCGCACCCGGCGCTCGCACAGCTCGGGCTGCCGCTCGACGATCGTGGCAGGCTCGTCGTCGACGAGCTGCTCCGCGTCGAGGGCTTCGAGAACGTCTGGGGGCTGGGCGACGGCGCCCGCGTCCCGAATGCCGCGACGCCGGACCACCCCGACCCGCCGACCTCGCAGCACGCGCTCCGCCAGGCGCGGCGCCTCGCGAAGAACCTCCTCGGCACGCCCGAGCCGTATCGCTACCGGATGCTCGGCCAGGTGGCGACGCTCGGGCGCTACCGCGGCATCGCCGACGTCTTCGGGCTCCGGCTGACGAGCTTCCCCGGCTGGTTCGTGACGCGGACATACCACCTGTACCAGCTACCGCTGCTCTCGCGGAAGCTGCGCGTCGTGGCCGACTGGACGGTCGCGCTCCTCTTCCGCCGCGACATCGCCGAGCTCGGCTCGCTCGGCCATCCGCAACGCGTCGGCGAGACCTAGGGCCTGTGGTCAAGCGGCGGCCGCGTTCGGCGCCGCCGTGCGGTTCTTGCCCTGCTCCTTCGCGCGATACATCGCCCGGTCGGCCGCGCGGAGCAGCTCGGCGGTCGTCTCGCCGTCACGCGGGAAGGACGCGACGCCGAAGGTCGCGGTGAGGACGAGGCCTCCCTCGGCCTCGCGCGCGGCGAGCATGGCGCGTAGCCGCTCGGCGACGCCCATCGCCTCCGACGCCGTCACCTCCGGGAGGAGCAGCGCGAACTCGTCGCCGCCGATCCGCCCGGCGACGTCCTCGAGCCGCTTTTCGGACTTGACCGTCCTCGCCGTCGCCTGGAGCAGCGCGTCACCGAGCGCGTGGCCGCCCCGGTCGTTGGCGGCCTTCAGGTCGTCGCAGTCGAAGACGATCAGCGCGACCGGTCGCTCGAGCCGATCGGCACGCCGGAGCTCCTCGCGGAACCGGTCGTGGAAGCCGCGCCGGTTCAGGAGGCCCGTCAGCGGGTCCGTGACCGCCGCCCGCCGCTCGCGCTGGAGCGCCTGCGCGCCGTCCAGGAGCGCGGCCGCGTGCTGCGCCAAGAGCGTCGCCGCCTCGGCCTCGTCCGGCCCGACGCCGATGCGCCGGGGGGACGTGCCGACGAGCACGCCGATCTGGTCGCCGGCGACCCGCAGCGGCAGCCAGATCAGCCAGCGGCCGTCGCCCGGGCTGAAGGCGCTGTACGTCGTGCCCGCCTCGCCGGCCGAGCCGGCGAGCCGCTCGAGCTCGGCCGCCGACATCGGCTCGAGCGCCGACTCGGGGCGCCGCCAGAAGCTCGCGAGCGCATACCGGGAGGTACCGCGCCCGAGGTTCAGCTGCGCCGACTCGAGGTCGAGCAGGCGGCCGAGCACGCGGCTCGAGAACTCCGCGATCGCGGGTACCGTCCGGAGCGAGCTCGCGTCGACGAACAGACGGGCCAGGCTCGTGATGTGCGACGTCCGTCCGCGGGCGCGGGCCTCGGCCCAGGCGGCGAGCGCGGCAGCAAAGCCCGCGAACGCGGCCGGCGAAGCGGCGGGAAGCGGGCGAGTGCGCGTCTCGATGTTGAGCACGCCAGCGGCGGGCGGCCCGTCGCCGAACGGGTACGCGAGCTCGGCCTCGAGATTCGGCGTCGCAGGGATGAAGTCCGGGTCGGCCTCCAGGTCGACCACGAGCTGCACGACGCCCTCGCGCACGGCTCGTCCCATCACGCCCTGCTCGAGGGAGAACCCGTCGCGCACGCGCTCGTAGCCATGCTGCGCGACGAGCCAGAGCCGATCGCGCTCGCGGACGTAGACGCTCGCGAGCAACTCCGGGCCGACCGCGTCGCACAGCTCGCCGAGGGCCGCCTGGACAGCACGCGGATCCGGGCCGGCGAACTTCAGCGCCGCCTCGGCCCGCTCCGACGCGGCCCGCAGCGCCGAGGGCGCAAGCGGGTCGGTCGGCTTCCGGCGCCGCCTCCGAGAGCGAGACGGCGCAGGCGGGTCGGCGACGCCGGCCTGGTCCGCGACGCGGCAAAGCTCGTCGAGCGAATCGAGGAACTGGTCGAGGACGAGCGGATCGAACTGCGTCCCGCGCCCGGCCCGCATCAGCTCGACCGTCGCCTCGAGGCCGAACGCGGGACGGTACGGCCGGTCGCTCGTGAGGGCGTCGAACACGTCGGCCACGGCGGCGATGCGTCCCTCGAGCGGGATCTCCGTCCCAGTGAGGCCGCGCGGGTAGCCGCTCCCGTCGAAGCGTTCGTGATGCGTGAGCGCGATCGTCGCGGCGAGGTCGAGGAGGGGCGAGCCGGAGCCGTCGAGCATGCTGTGGCCGATCTCGCAATGGCTCTCGACGCTTCGCCGCTCGTCGGGCGTCAGCGGGCCGGCCTTGAGCAGCACGCTGTCGGGCACGCCGATCTTGCCGACGTCGTGCAGGGGGCTGGCGAGCCGGATCAGCTCGACGCGCTCGTCGGACAGTCCGAGCGCAGACGCGAGCCCGGCGCAGTAGCGGCCCATGCTCTCGAGGTGCCTACCGGTCGCGGCGTCGCGAAACTCGGCGGCGGCGGACAGCCGACGCATCATCTGCTCGTGCGAGCGCGCAAGCTCGTCCTGGGAGCGACGCAGCCGCGCGACGACGTCGTGGAGCTCGTCCTCCGCCCGCTTCCGGTCGGCGAGCTCCTGCTGCGCGGCGCTGTAGAGCCGTGCATTCGTGAGCGCGACGGCAGCGAGTCGCCCGAAGCGCTCGAGGATGCCGACCTCGGCCGGGCCGAACACCCGTTCAGGGTGCGCGTAGGCCAGGCCGAAGACGCCGAGGACCTCGCTCCCGACGACGAGCGGCACGCAGGCGAGCGCGTGGAATGCGCCGCCGGCGGGCCCGTCGACGCGGCCCGACCACTCGAAGTAGTCGGAGACGGTGAGGGGCCTCCGCTCGGCGAGCACCCGTCCGGCCAGCCCTTTGCCGGACTCCAGCCGGAAACCGTCCGTACCGGTGAAGAGTCCGGTGCAGTGGCACGAGACGAGCTCCGAGCCGTCGCCGTCGACGAGGAAGACGAAGCCGTGCTCGGTGCCGAGGAGCGCTCCGGCACGCCGCAGGATCTCCTTCAGGAGCGTGGCCAGGTCGAGCCCGTCCACGAGGCCGACCGCCGTCCTGTTCAGCGCCTCGAACTCGAGGTTCTGCCGCCTGAGCTCTTCGTCGGCCGCCTTCTGCTGCGTGATCTCGAGCATGTACCCGTGCAGGACGGGTCCGCCCGGAGCCTCGCTCACGATGGCCCAGTCGCGGAACCACACGATCCGCCCGTCGCGCGCGATCAGCCGGTACTCGGTCTCGAGCGGAGCGCGGGTCGCTCGCGTCCGGGCGTGGTCCGCGAGGACTCGCGCACGATCGTCCGGATGCAGCGTCCTCACGAACAGCTCCGGATCGTCGAGCCACTCGTCGACGGAGTAGCCGAGGATCGCCTCGATCTGCGGGCTCATGTGGACGGCCGAGCTGAACTCGTCCAGCCGGTCGATGTAGGGGACGAGCGGCAGCTTCTCGAGCACGGAGCGGTGCAGCAGCGCGAGCTCCGGCCGACTCCCGGTCCTGCTCGGAGGCTCGACTCGGGCGAGCGCGGCCTGACGCCCTTTCATGCGGTCGGTATCGACACCCGCCGCGGGCCGACCCGTCCCCCACCCGAGTACCCGTTCGGCCGCGCGGCCCGGCTCAGCGGAGCGCGCTCAGCGCTCGCGTCAGCGACTGGCGGCCCTTCAGCACGCCGCCGAAGAGGTCGCCGTGCCGTTCGATCCGGTCACGCACGGCGTCCATCGTGAACGCCGCCGGGTCGAGCCGCTCGTTCACCTCGTCCCAGGTCAGCGGGGTCGAGACCGGCGCGCCCTCCTTCGGCCGCAGCGAGTAGACCGACGCGATCGTCTTGCCCTCGCCGTTCTGGTTCGCGTCGATCAGCACGCCGCGGCGCTTCGCCTTCGTCCACTCGGTCGTCACGAGGCCGTGGTGTGCGCGCGCCAGCGCACCCGCGACGATCTCGGCGAACTTCCGCGTGTCCTCGTAGGTCGAGCGCCGCTCGATCGGGACGAGCACGTGCATCCCGTCGGCGCCGCTCGTCTTCGGAAACGACTCGAGGCCGAACGCGTCGAGCGCCTGCCTGACGAGGAGGGCGACCTCGACGACCTCGCGGAAGCCGACGTCGGGCGACGGGTCAAGGTCGAAGAGCACGAAGTCCGGCCGGTCGGGCCTGTCGACCCGCGAGTACCACGTGTTGAGGTCGATGCAGCCCATGTTCACCATCCAGAGGAGCGCCAGGTCGTCGTTCACGATCGGCGCCTGGATCTTCCTGCGCTGCCGGGGCGCGTCGCGCGTCGTGACCATGAACGGGCGGCGCGGGATCCACGAGGGCATGTGCGACGGCGCGTCCTTCTGGAAGAAGACCTTGCCGGCGATCCCGTCGGGATAGCGCTTCATCGTGAACGGGCGGTCGCGGAGATGCGGGACGAGCACCGGAGCGACGTCGCGGTAGAACGCGAGCAGGTCGCCCTTCGTGATCCCCTCGGCCGGCCAGAACACCTTGTCGAGGTTCGACACGCGCAGGACGCGGCTTCCCTTCCGGAGCTCCGTCTGCATCGGTTCCGGTTCTTCCCGGCGGACCTCTTCCGGATCCTTGTCCTCGCGCAGCCCGAGGTACGAGGGCGCCCGCAGATGGCCGTCGTGCGTCCACTCGGTGAACTCGACCTGCGCCACGAGCCTCGGCTCGACCCACACGACGTCGCCCTTCCGGACACGGGGCATCCTCGGAACATCTGCGAACGGCGACGCCGGCCGCTCGAGCGGCCGGAGCAGGCCGAGCAGCCGGTCGATCTCCCTCTCGGAGAAGCCGGTGCCGACGTTGCCGACGTACTGGAGCTCGCCGCCCCGGCGCACGCCGAGGACGAGCGAGCCGAACGTGCTCGCACGACGGCCCTCGCCGCGCGTGTAGCCGGCGATCACGAACTCCTGACTCGGGCGCGTCTTGATCTTCAGCCACTCGCGCGTGCGCTTGCCCTCCTGGTAGCGGGAGTCGGCGCGCTTGGCGATGAGACCCTCGAGGCCCTGCGCCTCGACGGCGTCCATCAGCGCCTCGCCGTCCTCGAAGACGTCCGAGACCCTCACGACCTTGCCCTTCGGATCGATCAGCTCCTCGAGGCGTGCCCGCCGCGCCGTCAGCGGCAGCTCCGTCAGCGGCTCGCCCTCCAGCTCGAGCAGGTCGAACGCGTAGTAGCGGAGTGGCGTCTCGGGCTTCCCCTCCTGCATCGCCGAGAAGCTCGGCCGGCCCTCCTCGTCGAGCGCGCACACCTCGCCGTCGAGGACGCAGTCGGGCGACTTCGTCGCCCGACTCACCGCTTTTGCCACTTCTGGAAAGCGGCGTGTGAGGTCGTTACCCCGCCGACTCCTGAGCGTCGTGTCGCCCCGGCGAACATACGCAAGCGCCCGATACCCGTCCCACTTCACCTCGAAGAGCCAGTCCGGACCGACCGGCAGCTCGGCCGCAGCCGTTGCGAGCATGGGCGAATAGGTCAGCTGATTCGGAGACGCGGCGCCGCCGCGTTTGCGAATCAGCAGCCAGTTCTTCTCGTCGCCGTCGAGGTGCGCCGGAACGAGCGTCCAGTCGCCTTCGAGCCGCTCGCCGTGCAGCCGGACGGTGAGACCGCCGTCCTTCTTCTCCTCGAGCAGCTCGTAGGTGCCGTGGTCCCAGATCTCGACCGTGCCGGCGCCGTACTCGCCCTGCGGGATCTCGCCGGCGAAGCTCGCGTACTCGAGCGGATGGTCCTCGACGTGGACGGCGAGCGCGCGCTGGCCCGCCTCGAGCGGGATCCCCTTCGGAACCGCCCAGCTCGCAAGCGCGCCGTTGCGTTCGAGCCGGAAGTCGTAGTGGAGCCGCCGCGCGTCGTGGCGCTGGACGACGAAGATCGGCTCCTTCCCCGGCGAGCCGGACTCGAACGGCTCGGGCGTGCGAGCCGGATCGCGCTTGCGCCGGTACTCGCGCAGGTCCGATCTCGGCATGTCCGTACGCTACCCCGGCCGGGGCCTGGCGACTCGCAGGCGGGGGATAACCCTGTGGAAGGTGTGGAAGGCGAGGCGCGCGGTCAGGCGCTCGCGTACATCCCGAGCTCGCGGAACTTCCGCCGTCGAGCACGGCGCAGATCCTCGCCGAGACGTCCGGAAAGATCGTCGAGCGCCTCCGCGAGCCGCTCGCCGAGCAGCCGCGCCGCCTCGTCGTGGTCGGTCTGCGCACCGCCGTCGGGCTCGGAGACGATCCCGTCGATGACGCCGAGCTCGAGGCAGTGCATCGCGTCGGGCTTGAACGCGGCCGCCGCCTTTCGCGCCTCGGCCGCGTCGCGCCAGAGGATCGACGCGCAGCCCTCCGGCGAGATCACCGAGTAGATCGCGTTCTCCTGCATGAGGACGACGTCCGCGAGCGCGAGCGCGCTGGCGCCGCCCGAGCCGCCCTCGCCGATCACGCAGGAGACGACCGGCACCGCCAGCCGCGCCATCACCTCGTGGCAGCGCGCGAGCGCGCCACCCTGCCCGTGCTGCTCGGCGGCGACGCCCGGATACGCGCCCGGCGTGTCGATCAGCGTCAGCACCGGAATCCCGACCCGACCGGCAAGCTCCATCACGCGCATCGCCTTGCGGTACCCCTCGGGATGGGCGGAGCCGAAGTTCCGGCGCACGCGTTCCTTCAGGTCGCGTCCCTTCTGATGGCCGACCAGCGCGACCGTGCGACCGTCGAAGCGGCCGAGGCCGGCGACGATCGCGGGGTCGTCGGCCCGCACGCGGTCGCCGTGGAGCTCGACCCAGTCCTCGAGGAGGCGCTCGACGTAGTCCAGCGTGTACGGGCGATCCTGGTGCCGCGCGAGCTCGACCGAGCGCCAGATGTCCTCGTCCGTCGCCTCCGCCTGCATCCGCTCCAGCTGGTGCTGCAGCCGCTGGAGCTCGCCGGAGAGCTTGGTGCCGCCGAGCAGGCTGAGCCTCCGGAGCCGTCCCAGCCGCTCCCGCAGCCTCAGCTCGGCGTCACGCGGCATTGGCGAGGAGCCGCAGCAGCCGGCCGACGTAGCCGCGCAGGTCGCGCCGGTGCACGATCGCGTCGAGGTGGCCGAAGCGGAGGTTCGACTCCGCCAGCCCGAAATCGTCGGGAAGCTTCTCGCGCGTCGTCTGCTGGACGACGCGCGGGCCGGTGAAGGAGAGGAGCGCGCCAGGCTCGGCGACGATGACGTCCCCGAGGCTCGCGAAGCTCGCCAGCACCCCCGCCGTCGTGGGGTGGGCCATCACGCTGATCAGGGCGCAGCCCGCGTCGTGCAGATCCTCCACCGCGCAGACCGTCTTCGGCAGCTGCATGAGGGAGAGGATCCCCTCCTGCATCCGTGCACCGCCCGATGCGGTCACGGACACGAGCGGCAGGCCGCGCTCGGCCGCGCCGTCGCAGGCGCGGACGAACTTCTCGCCGACGGCGCTTCCCATCGACCCGCCCATGAAGCGGAAGTCCATGACCGAGAGCTGGCAGGGATGGCCCTCGATCGCCGCGCGGCCGACGACGATCGCCTCGCCGAGCCCGGTCTGGAGCTCGGCTTCCGCGAGGCGCTCGGAGTACGGTCGCAGGTCGAAGAAGTCGAGCGGGTCGGACGAGCGGACGTCCGTCGCCTCCTCGACGAAGCTGTTCGGGTCGGTCAGCTGCGAGATCCGCGTGGCGCTCGAAACGGGGAAGTGGTGACCGCACTGCGGGCAGACGTAGAGGTGCTCCTGGAGCTCGTCGTCCCGGTAGTGCGAGCCGCACGAGGGACACGTGTTCGGATGGCGCTTCCCCGACGCCGCCGGTGCGGAGGAGTCCTTCTGCTCGATCGAGACGTCGATGCGGGCCACGGGCGAGGTTGAGTTTAGAACCCGAGAGCGGCCGCGAGGCGCGTCAGCGGCCCGGCGCTCGCAGGATCGGGGGTCAGACCCGTGAAGCCCGCGCCGGCCACGTCTGCGAGCCGGCGCACCCTCGACAGGATCCGCTCGGCGTCGTCGACCGAGAGCCCGCCCGGCTCGGGCATGAAGCTCTCGACCTCGCCGGCGTCGAGGACGTCGGCGTCGAAGGCGACGTAGACCGCATCCGCACCCTCGACGGCTGCCTCCAGCGCCTCCTCGCCCGAGTGCAGACCGGTCGCGGCGATGAACTCCTCCTCGGGCGGGTCGAGGTTCCGCGCCCCGAGCAGGACGACGTCGCGGGCGGCGACGGTCCCGTTGTCGAGCAGCATCCGGAGCGGCATTCCCCAGAGATTCCCGGACGGCGAGGACTCCGGCGTGTTCAGATCGCCGTGCGCGTCGAGCCAGACGACCGCCAGCCGGTCGTGGCGGCGCGCGAGCCCCTCGACCGCGCCGACGTGCGAGCAGCAGCAGCCGCCGAGGACGAGCGGGCGCACGGGGAGCTCGGCCGCGATCGCGAGCGTCTGCTCGGCCAGAGACGCCTCCTCCACGACGGTTGCCTCCGGATAGGGGAGCGCGAGCCGTGCCGCCTCGGCCATCGCCTCGCCGCCCTTGCCCCACGCACGCGGCACGCGCACGAGCCCGGCCGCGAACGTCCGTCCGCACGCGTGGCACTCGTAGTCCGGCCCGACCGCGACCGCCGTGAAAGCACCGCAGTCCGGGCAGCGCGCGCGCAGCCGGCTCACGCCGGCGCTAGCTCGTCGAGGACGCCGCCGAGGCCGTTCAGGTCGGGCAGCTCTCGCGTCGGCTGCGGGCCGGGCGTCTCGTGTAGGCGGTTGATCCAGATCGAGGGCAACCCGAGCTCGTTCGCCGGCCCGACGTCGTGGAAGAGGCTCGCGGCGACGTGCACGTTCGGCGGGCGTCCGTGGCGCTCCTCGAACGCGCGCCAGTGGCCGTGCGCCGGCTTGTACGAGCCGATCTCCGACGCGACGATCGAGTCGTCGAAGGGCACGCCGAGCGTCTCGAGCGACGCGTCGAGCAGGTCGCGATCCGAGTTCGAGAGGATGCAGAGCCGCCAACCTCGAGCACGCGCGTCCTCGAGCGACGCCGGCACTTCGGGGAAGACGGGCCAGCCCGGCAGCGAGCGCCCGAGCGTGTCGCGATCGGCCGTCGAGGCGCCGAGCCCGTCGAGGACGCCCGCCATCACCTCCCGGTAGGCAAGGCTCGGGTCGGTGCGCTGGATCCCGGGCTCGAGCTCGTGGTAGCGCGTGAGCAGCTCGTCCGCACGATCCTCGCCGAACAGCAGCGCCAGCCCGGCGCGGATCCCGGCGTTCCAGTCGACGAGCGTCCCGTAGCAGTCGAACGTCGCCCAGCGGTCCGCCATCCCGCTGGAGCCTACAGGCGCCCGACGCTCGTGCCCCTGTGGACGATCCGGCACGCATTCGGCACGAACGCGGCACACACCCGTGACGATTTCGTGGCTACGCTCATCGCGTGGGGCGGGAGGTGGGGTCTCCCGATTACAGACGCGTCAACCCGGTGGGCCGACCGAGGAGCTCGGCGTCGGTGGGACGCGGTAGGCGAGCAGCTCGGGGCCGTGGCGGCTCAGCCAGGCGCGGTGCGACCGATAGTCCGGGCACGCGACCTCGACCAGCCTCCAGAACGCCGCCGAGTGATCGTGCCGCAGAACGTGGCACAGCTCGTGCACGACGACGTAGCCCAGCACGTCGGGCGGGGCGAGGACGAGCCGCCAGTTGAACGAGAGCGCACCTCTCGCCGAGCACGAGGCCCAGCGCGTGCGCTGGTCCCGGATCGAGATCGGGCCGTGGGCGACCCCGAGCCGCGCGGCCTCGCGCGCCACGATCCCTGTCGCCGCCGTCCGCGCCTGCTCGCGGTACCAGCGCGTCAGCGACGGGACGGCCGGGAGCGGGCGCTGGCTGCCGCCGAGCCAGACGACGTCGTCGCGCTGGAGTCCGAGCGTCATCGGCCTCGGTGGTCTCGCGAGCTGCCGCTCGAGCCACGGCCGCTGCTCGGCAAGCAGCCGGTCGACGGCGGACGCACCCGTCCGCGGAGGAACGACGACCTCCACGCGCCGCTCCGCGTCGACGACGAGCCGAAGCCGCCGAGACCGCCGCGACACGCGAACGGCGACGTCGACGAGACGCCCTCCGACCTCGAGGCTCGGCACGCGCGAAGGCTACGGGTCCGGCCGGCCGGTGCCGCGACGGGTGAGGCTCAGCCCTCGAACCGGCGCAGCACGATGCACGCGTTGTGCCCGCCGAAGCCGAACGAGTTCGAGACGGCGATCCGGACGTCCGCGCGGCGCGCCTCGTTCGGGATGTAGTCGAGGTCGCACTCGGGGTCCGGCGACTCCTGGTTGATCGTCGGAGGCAGGACGCCGTCCCGGATCGAGAGCGTGCAGAAGATCGCCTCGACGCCGCCAGCCGCGCCGAGGCAGTGGCCGGTCGCGCCCTTCGTCGACGAGATCGGGATCTTCCGGGCGTTCTCCTCGCCGATCGCCCTCTTGATGACGCGCGTCTCGCTCGCGTCGCCGAGCGGCGTCGAGGTCCCGTGCGCGTTGATGTAGTCGATCTCGGCCGGATCGATGCCGGCGTCCGCGAACGCCATGCTCATCGCTCGCGCCGGGTGCTCGCCGGTGGGATCGGGCTCGGTGATGTGCTCCGCGTCCGACGAGACGCCGTAGCCGAGGAGTTCGGCGTAGATCTTCGCGCCGCGCGCCTGCGCGTGCTCGAGGTCCTCGAGGACGAGGATCGCGCCGGCCTCGCCCATGACGAAGCCGTCGCGCTCCGCGTCGAACGGTCGGCTGGCGCGCTCCGGATCGTCGTTGCGGCGCGAGAGCGCCCGCATCGCCGAGAAGCCGGCGATCCCGACGCGTGTGATCGGCGCCTCCGTCCCGCCGCAGAACATCACGTCCGCACGGCCGAGGCGAATCGCGTCGAGACCGTCCCCGATCGCCATGTTCGAGGCCGCGCACGCCGTGCACTGGGACGTGAGCGGCCCGCGCGTGCCGAGCTCGATCGACACCCAGCCGGCGCCGAGGTTCGGGATGATCGAGATGATCGAGAACGGGTTCACGCGATCCGGTCCGCGGTCCTTCAGCGTGTCGTAGCAGTCCTGGAACGACTGCAGGCCGCCGATCCCGGTGGCGACGGCGGCGCCGATGCGCGCCGACTCCGCGGCGACGTCGATGCCCGAATCCTGCTCGGCCTGACGCGCGGCCGCGACGATCATCTGGGCGAAGCGGTCCATCCGCCGCGCCTGCTTGCGGTCGATCCACTCGGTCGGGTCGAAGTCGTCCGCCTGGCACGCGAACGTGACCATGTACTCGCTCGCGTCGAAGTGCGTGACCGGGCCCGCGCCGGACCGCCCCGCGACGAGGTTCGCCCAGGTCGCCGGCACGTCCTTGCCGAGCGGCGTCACCGCACCGAGCCCGGTGATCACCACCCGCCGCCGTCCGTTCACGCTTGCCGAAGTCAGATTCCCAGGCCCCCGTCGACGAGAAGGACCTCGCCCGTGATGAACGAGGCCTCGTCGGAGCAGAGGAAGCGTACCGCCCCCGCAACGTCCTCCGGGTTCCCGAGCCGGCCCAGCGGCGTGTTGACGAGCATCGCGGCCCGCGCCTGCTCGGGCAGCACGTCCGTGAGCCGCGTCTCGACGTAGCCGGGCGCGACGACGTTCGCGCGGACCCCGCGGCTGCCGAGCTCCCGCGCGAGCGCCTTCGTGAAGCCGATGATCCCGGCCTTCGACGCGGCGTAGTTCGTCTGGCCCGGGTTGCCGTGGACGCCGACGACGCTGGACACGTTCACGATCGCCCCCGCGCGTCGCCGCATCATCCCGCGGGCGGCGGCGCGGCAGGTGTAGAAGACGCTGCTCAGGTTCGTCTCGAGGACGGTCCGCCAGTCCTCGTCGGGCATCCGCGCGAGCAGCCCGTCGCGGGTGACGCCGGCGTTGTTGACGAGGACGTCGAGGTCGCCCGCCGCCTCGACGAGCCGCGCGGCCTCCTCCGGGCTGGCGACGTCCGCCTGGACCGCGCGGCCGCCGGCCTCCGCCGCGACGGCTTCGGCCTCGTCCTTTCCGGCCATGTAGCCGACGACGACGTCCGCCCCGGCCCGCGACAGCTCGAGCGCGATCGCACGCCCGATTCCGCGCGAGCCGCCCGTGACGAGCGCGCGCTTCCCGGCGAGCGAGCAGAAGCCTTCCGCCCCGGCTGTCACGCCCGGGCGATCGCTTCCTCGATCTTCTCGAGCGCGCTCAGGCTGTTGACCGGGATCGCCTTGACGCTCCGGTCGATCCGCTTCACGAGCCCGGAGAGCACGTTGCCCGGGCCGATCTCGACGAACGTCCGCGCGCCCTCCTTGACCAGCGCGCTCGCGGCCTGCGTGAACCGGACGGGAGCCGTCAGCTGGTCGACGAGAAGCGGTGCGAGCCGCTGCGCCGACTCCATCCGCGCGGTCACCGTCGACATGAACGGCGCGATCGGCTCGCTGAACTTGACCCGCTCGACGGCGGGGCGAAGCCGCTCCGACGCTCGCGCCACGAGCGGCGAGTGGAACGCGCCCGAGACGCGGAGCTTGACCGTCCTGCGTGCGCCCTCGCGCTCCGCGACGGCACAGCACTCGTCGACAGCCCCGGTCTCGCCGGAGACGACGATCTGACCCGGGCAGTTGTAGTTCGCCGGCCATACGCCGAGGATCTTCCGGCAGATCAGCTCGACGACTTCGTCCTCGAGCCCGAGGATCGCCGCCATCGACCCCGGCCGCTCGCGAGCGGCCTCGGCCATGGCGAGTCCGCGCTCGCGAACGAGCGCGATCGTCTCGTCGACCGACAGCGAGCGCGCCGCGGCGAGCGCCGCGAACTCTCCGACCGAGTGCCCGATCACGTAGTCGGGCTCGATACCGCGCGTGCGGAGCGCCGCCAGCATGGCGAGGCTCGTCGCGACGAGCGCCGGCTGCTGGACCTCGGTGTGGACGAGGTCCTCGAGCGGCGACTCGAAGCAGAGCCTGGCGAGGTCGAGCCCGGACACCTCGCTCGCGATCTCGAAGACGCGCATCGCTTCGGGGACCGCGTGCGCGACGTCCCTGCCCATACCGGCTTCGAGCGACCCCTGACCCGGGAAGCAGAAGGCAACCTTGGCCGTCGCGCTCATCGTTCTTCCTCCTGTCTCCGGGCCAGCACTCGTTAACCGCCGGTTGATGATTCCAGAAATGGCAATTGGCGCGCCGTCGCGCCATCCGCCGACCACTCGAGGAGCGCAGAGCCCCACGTGAGGCCGGCGCCCATGCCCGTCATCAGCACGAGCTTGCCCGGCTGGAGCCGCCCGTCGGCGAGCGCGTCGGCGAGCGCCAGGGGGATCGATCCGGAGGACGTGTTCCCGTACCGGTCGACGTTGACGACCATCCGCTCGGGCGGGATGCCGAGCTTCTGGCGCGCGTACTCCATGATCCGGACGTTCGCCTGGTGCGGCACGTAGACGTCGACGTCCTCGACCGCCACGCCGCACTCCTCCAGCACCGCTTCCGCCGAGCTGACGAGGACGCGCGTCGCGAACTTGAAGACCTCGCGGCCGTTCATCCGGATGAAGTGGAGGCCCTGCGCGACCGTCTCGGCGCTCGCAGGCACGCGCGAGCCGCCGGCCGGAAGCACGAGCTCCGCACCGCCGGCGCCGTCGACGCCGAGCTCGAAGCCGAGGAACCCGCGACCGTCGGCGATCTGCTCGAGGACGACCGCACCCACGCCGTCGCCGAACAGGACGCACGTCGAGCGGTCCTCGAGGTTCATCACCCGCGAGAGCACGTCTCCGCCGACGACGAGCGCCCGGCGCACGAGGCCGCCGGCGATCATCCCGTAGGCCTGCACGAGCGCGTACATGAAGCCGGTGCAGCCGGCCGAGAGGTCGTACGCGGCCGCCGACGCGAGACCGAGCCGGTCGGAGACGATCGCCGCCGTGGACGGAAACAGCGTGTCGGGCGTGACCGTCGCGACGACGAGCAGGTCGATCGAATCCGGGTCGGCGCCCGCATGGTGGAGCGCCTGCTCCGCCGCCGGGATGCAGAGGTCGGAGAGGGCCTCGGTCGGGCCGGCGAACCGCCGCTCGCGGATTCCCGTCCGCGTCCGGATCCACTCGTCCGACGTGTCGACCCGCTTCGACAGCTCCTCGTTCGTGACGACGTGCTCCGGCGCATGGGCGCCGAGCCCGGTGATCGAGACGGGCTTCCCGTTGGCGCTGCCGATCATCTGGCGGCGAAGGTGAGCGTGCCGCGGACGGCGAGCTCGCCGCCGACGCGCGCCGTCGCGCGGCCGCGACCGACCGGGCCGCGGACGTTCTCGAGCTCGCAGGTCAGGATCAGCTCGTCGCCCGGCTCGACGATGCGCTTGAAGCGCACGTCGTCGATTCCCGCGAAGAGCGCCAGCTTGCCGCGGTTCTGCTCCTCGGCGAGCACGGCGACCGCCCCGGCCTGCGCGAGCGCCTCGACCATGATCACGCCGGGCATGATCGGCCGGCCCGGGAAGTGCCCCGGGAAGAACCATTCGTCGCTCCGGACCTGCTTGCGCGCGACGACACGCGAGCCGGGCTCGAGCTCGAGCACCTCGTCGAGGAAGAGGAACGGTTCGCGGTGCGGAATGATCGCCTCGATCCCCTCGCGGCCGAACGGCACCTGCATCGCGTGGAGTCTAGGGGTGGGAGCCGGCGACGCGCGCTCACCCGGCGACGTCGAACGAGGTCGCCTGGGAGATCGTGCCGACGTCGTCCGTCACGGACACGGTCGCGTCGTAGTGGCCCGGCGGCAGCACGCCCGCCGGTAGCCGGCCGTCCCATCCGATCGACTGCGGCCCCGCCGTGAGCGAACCCTCGAAGGCGACTGCCAACGGGACGCCGGTCTGCGAGACGGTGATCGTCGTCTGAGCCGGCTTCGCAAGCATGAACGCGAACGTGATCGTCCCGAGCGACGCCTGCGCGGTGACGCCGGCGAGCGTCCGGTCGACGAGGAACGGTGCGTAGACGGTGCTCGAGCCGCCGTCCGCGCCGGTCGCGGTGACGGCGAGCACGTAGCTGCCGTCCGCGAGATGGTCGGCGGGTAGCGGAAACGAGATCTGCGGCGCGGACTGCGACCGGTTCGAGAAGAGCGTGTAGACCGAGGCGCCGCTCGGATCCTGGACGGCCACCGAGACCGTCGCGCGACGGGCGAGCCTGTACGTGACGGTGCTCGTGTCCGCATAGCCGTCCCCGTTCGGAGAGACGGCCGCCGGCGTCACCGCCAGATCGCTCGCCGCGGGCACGGGCGTCGGAGCCGGGACGATCGGGGCCGTGGTCGTGGGCGGCGCGGTCGTCGGCGGAGGCGCGGTCGGCGGCGGCGGCGCGGTGGTCGTGGGCGGCGGCGGAGGCGGCGTGTGCGTGGTGGGCGTGGGGGCCGGCACGGCCGGCGGCCCGCTCCCGACGGAGCCCGCAGCCGGGCGCACGGTCGGGCCCGCGTCGATCGTCCACGAGTACCGGCCAGGGTCGGCTTCCGTCGCGTCCCAGACCCAGGAGACGGTCCGGCCGGTGCCGTGTCCGCGCGCGACGACGGTGTGGCCGGCGGCCACCGTCACCGTCCACGCGAGCGGCGCCGAGAGCCGCGCGGTGAAGCCGACGACGCCACCCGGAGCGCCTTCCACGTCCGGGTCGAACAGCTTGGGGCCGCCGGTGGCGGCGACCCGCGCCGCGATCGAGTCGAGCAGGTGGTAGAACGCCGTGCCCGGGCAGTCCGTGAAGCCGGTGTCGCGGTGGCCGCTGACGGCGCGCAGCACGACCGGGACGCCTTCCGGGAAGCGCGGGTTGCCGCCCGAGATCCACGAGAGCGTCGAGGTCGGGTCGACGTGCGCGGCGTCGAGCCGCCAGGCCAGCAGCTTCACGAGCGCCGCCTGCGCGGCCGGCGGCGGCGCGACGTGCTCGAAGTCGCCGATCACGGAGACGCCCACCGAGCCCGTGTTGAAGCCCTGCGCGTGCGCGCCGATGACGTTGCGCTCGATCCCGCCGGCGCGACCTTCGAAGACACGGCCGTAGCGGTCGACGAGGAAGTTGTAGCCGATGTCCTTCCAGCCGTTCGCCTGGACGTGGTACAGCTCGATCCCGCGCACGATCGCCGGCGACTCGAGCGGCGAGTAGGCGTTGCTCGTGGCCGTGTGGTGGACGACGGCGAACTTCACCGCGTCCGCGTAGAGCGGCTTCCCGCGCAGGATCCGCTCGTTCGCGCCCCAGCCGGAGCGCGGCACGATCGGCGGCGAGCCTGCGAGCGAGACCGTCCGGTAGGGGATCCGCTCGACCGGGCTCCAGACGTAGAACGCCCGCAGGCGGCGGATGCGGCCGGTGACCCGGTACTCGAGCCGGTCGGCCTGCCCCGTCCAGACCGGCTCGCCGAGGCGCCAGCTTCGGGCGACGCCGCCCTCCGGCCCGCCGGGCGTCACGTGGTCGTCGGCGTCGGCCGTCTGCCAGCCGCTCCAGCGCCCGTCGAGGCCGCGCGTCCGGAAGCGGATCGTCCCGGAGCCCCGCCAGTGGAAGCCGACGAGGTCGAAGCGCCTCGCCGCGGCCACGCCGGCGAGCGAGCGCGCGGGGCCGACGGGCAGGTCGCGGGCCCAGATCGACGCCGCGCAACAGCCCTGCGCACCGCCGGAGGCGCCCGCTGCTGCCGGCACCGCGACGATCAGGACGAGCAGAAGGAGCGACCTTCGCACCGACACCGGGTTCTCCACGGTGCCTACCCGTCCCTCCCGAGTCAACCCCGCTAATGCAATCTTTACGGCGTGAAGGTTCGCGCGATCGCCGCAATCCTGCTCGCAGCGGCAGCCGTGACGGGGACGGCCACGGCCGCGACGCCGAAGGTGCGCGCGATCCGCTTCGACACCGAGGTCAACCCGGTCACGCAGGACTACCTGAACCACGAGCTCCAGCGGGCGGCCGACGACCACGACGCGGCGGCGGTGATCGTCATCGACACGCCGGGCGGCCTCTCCGATTCGATGCGCAAGATCGTGCAGAAGGAGCTCGGGCTCCGGATACCGGTGATCGTCTACGTGGCGCCGAAGGGCGCGCGCGCCGCGTCGGCCGGCGTCTGGATCTCCGAGGCGGCCGACGTGCTCGCGATGGCGCCCGAGACGAACATCGGCTCGTCGACGCCGATCAGCGGCTCGGGCTCGAACCTCGGGAGCGACCTGCGCCGGAAGGTGATCAACGACGCCGCCGCGTCGCTGCGAAGCCTGATGAAGGCGCACCACCGCAACTGGAGCTGGGGCGACCAGGCCGTCAAGGTCGCCTCGAATCTCTCCGAGACGGAGGCCAAGGCGAAGAACGTCATCGACCTGATCTCGCCGAGCCTCCCGGCCCTCCTGCGCACGATCGACGGCCGGACGATCGACGCCGCGGGCCGGCACTTCGTCCTCCACACCGCGAACGCCGAGATCGTCAACGTCCATCCCGGGTTCTTCACGCGGCTGCTGAACACGCTGATCGACCCGAACCTGATCTCGATCCTCTTCCTCGCCGGGATCGCGGGAATCGGCTACGAGGTCTTCCACCCCGGCATCGTGCTGCCGGGCGCGCTCGGCGGCGTGTCGCTGATCGCCGCCCTCTTCGGCCTCTCGATCCTGCCGATCAGCTGGGCCGGGCTCGCGCTCGTCCTGCTCGGCATCTTCCTCCTCGTCGCCGACGCGCACGTCACGAGCCACGGTGCGCTCACGGTCTCCGGCCTGACGGCGCTCGTGATCGGGCTCCTACTCCTGTTCCACAACGCACCGTCGCCGTACCACACGTCGCTGCCGCTCGTGATCACGGTCGCGGTCCTGATCGGCAGCTTCTGGGCGCTCGCGCTGACGAAGGCAGTACAGGCGCGCCACATGGCGGTAACCGTCGGGCCGCAGCAGATCCTCGGCATGACGGGCGAGGTCCGCGGCGGCCTCGTCGCGGTCCGCGGCGAGCTCTGGAGCGCCCGGCCGGCCGAGGGCGAGCGGCTCGTGAACGGCGAGCAGGTCGTCGTCGAGGCGGTCGAGGGTCTGCAGCTCGTCGTCCGCCGTGCCGGAGCGCCGGCTCACGTGGCGTAGGATCGCCGCACCCGCGAGGAAAGGATTCCCATGACCGCCGCGATCGTCGTCGTCGTCGTCCTCGTCATCCTGCTCCTGCTCTTCCTGATCTCCGCGATCCGCGTCGCCCGCGAGTACGAGCGCGGCGTCGTCTTCCGGCTCGGCCGGCTGCTCGACCCGCCGCGCGGGCCGGGGCTCTTCATCCTGATCCCGGTCGTCGACCGGATGGTGAAGGTCGACCTGCGGACGATCACGCTGACGATCCCGCCGCAGGAGGTGATCACGAAGGACAACGTCCCCGTGCGGGTGAACGCGGTCTGCTACTTCCGGATCGTCGATCCGAAGGCGGCGATCGTCCAAATCGAGAACTTCATGGTCGCGACCTCGCAGATCGCGCAGACGACGCTCCGGTCGGTGCTCGGCCAGCACGTCCTCGACGAGCTGCTCTCCGAGCGCGAGAAGATCAACGCGATCCTGCAGGGGATCATCGACGAGGCGACGGCACCCTGGGGGATCAAGGTCTCGATCGTCGAGGTCAAGGACGTCGAGATCCCGTCCGGGATGCAGCGCGCGATGGCGCGGCAGGCCGAAGCCGAGCGCGAGCGGCGCGCGAAGGTCATCAACGCCGAGGGCGAGTACCAGGCCTCCGAGCGGCTGCGCGATGCGGCGAGGGTGATGCAGGACGAGCCGATCTCGCTCCAGCTGCGCTACCTGCAGACGCTGCTCGAGATCGGCTCGACCAACTCGTCGACGATCGTCTTCCCCGCGCCCGTCGACCTGATCCGGCCGTTCCTCGAGCGCGCCGACGCCAGGGCGAAGCCGGCCGAGCCGACGCCGCCCGCCGCTGCTCCTGCCGACGCCTGACGGCTACGCGGCAGCGCTGCGGCGCCGCTCCTGGAACCTGCGCGCGGCGTCGATCGCCGCGGTCAGGTTCAGGCCCTTGTCCTTCGCCTGCTTGATCAGCATCACGGTCTCGAGCGCGTCGATGTCGTAGATCCGCTGCTTCTTCCCCTTGGTCGGGATCTGCGCCTTGTTCGTCCAGTAGTCGAGCTGCATCTTCGAGATGCCTGCGATCTGGCACACCTGCCCGAGGTAGAGCTCGAGCTTGACCAGGTGCTCCGCCAGGTCGACCGGTTCCAGAAAGTCGACAGCACCGTTGTACGCCATGGAAATGCCCTCTCGTTCGCGGCCGGCCCCTCGGTGCAACTTATAACCCGCACGAATGCGGTTGTGAAGAGAGATCAGGACGCCAGCGCGCCGCGGGTCAGGCCGCGTCGTCGTCGGACTCGACGACCGGCGCGAGCGCGGAGACCCGCTCGTCACCACGGAGACGCATCACGATCACGCCCTGCGTCGCCCGGCCCGCGCGACGGATGCCGTCGACCGGCATGCGGATGACCGTGCCGCCGGTCGAGATCAGCATCACCTGGTAGCCCTCGCGGACGACCCTCGCACCGGCGAGGCTGCCCTTGCCCTCGACGAGCTGCGCGGTCTTGACGCCCATCCCGCCCCGGCCCTTCTTCGGGTAGTCCGCGAGCCGTGTCCGCTTGCCGTAGCCGTTCTCGGTCACGACGAGGAGATCCCCGTCGTCCGCGCCGACGATGTCGCAGGAGATCACCTCGTCGTCGCCGCGCATGCGCATGCCCTGGACGCCGGACGCGTCGCGGCCCATCGCTCGGACGTCGTTCTCGGAGAACCGGATCGCCTGTCCGAGCCGCGAGACCATCAGCACGTCGTCGCGGCCGGTCGAGTGGCGAACGCCGACGAGCTCGTCGCCTTCGCGCATCTTGATGGCGATGATCCCGTCGGCCTTCAGCGGCGTGTTGTACGCCTCGAGCCGCGTCTTCTTGACGACGCCCTTCTTCGTCGCGAAGACGAGGTAGTCGGCCTCGCTGAAGTCGCGCGTCTGGATCACGGCGCGCACCTGCTCGCCCTGCCGGAACGGGAGCAGGTTCTGGATCGCGCGGCCCTTCGACTGGCGGGACCCGAGCGGTAGCTCGTGCACCTTCAGCCGGTAGACCTTGCCGACGTTCGTGAAGAAGAGGATGTAGTCGTGCGTCGAGGCGACGAAGAGGTGCTCGATGTAGTCGTCGTCCTTCAGCTCCATGCCCATGACGCCCTGGCCGCCGCGGCGCTGCTCACGGTAGGTCGTGACGGGTAGCCGCTTGATGTAGTTCGAGCGGGTGATCGCGATCACCATGTCCTCTTCCGCGATCAGGTCCTCGAGCTCGAGCTCCTCCTCCGCGAGGACGATCTCGGTGCGACGGTCGTCGTTGCGGCCGTAGATCTGCTTCAGGTCGAGCAGCTCATCCTTGATCAGCGCGTCGATCCGGGCCGGGTCGCCGAGGATCGCACGCAACTCGGCGATCCGCTCGCGCAGGTCGGCGTACTCGTCCTCGATCTCCTTGCGGGCAAGGCGCGTGAGGCGGGCGAGCCGCAAGTCGAGGATCGCCTGCGCCTGGAGCTCGGACAGCTCGAACTCGCGCATCAGCCCCTCGCGCGCCTCGTCGGTCGTGCTCGACGCGCGGATCAGCGCGATCACGGCGTCGAGGTGATCGAGCGCCTTGAGGAACCCCTCGAGGATATGCGCGCGGTCCTCCGCCTGCTTCAGCTCGTACTTCGACCGGCGGGTGACGACCTGGCGCTGGAAGCGCAGGTACTCGGTGACGAGCTCGAGCAGCGAGAGCGTCCGCGGGACGCCGTCGACGAGCGCGACCGCGTTGTAGCCGAACGTGGTCTGCAAGGACGTGTGCTTGAACAGCTTGTTGAGGACGACCTGCGGGACCGCATCGCGCTTCAGCTCGACCTGGATCCGCATCCCGGTCTTGTCCGAGTGGTCTGCGAGATCGGAGATCTCCGTCAGCACCTTCTCCTGGACGAGGTCGGCGATCTTCTTGATGACGCCGTCGTCGCCGCCCTTCTTGACGCCGTACGGAAGCTCGGTGACGACGATGGCGGTCTTGCCGCCGCGCAGCTCCTCGATGTGCGCGCGGGCGCGCATGATGATCCGGCCGCGGCCGGTCCTGTACGCGTCGCGGATGCCGCCGCGGCCGACGACGATCCCCCCGGTCGGGAAGTCGGGGCCGTGGACGTGGCGCATCAGCTTCTCCACGTCGGCCGTGGGCTCGTCGATCAGCTGCACGACCGCGTCGATGATCTCGCCGAGCCGGTGCGGCGGCATGTTCGTCGCCATCCCGACCGCGATCCCGGCGGAGCCGCTGACGAGCAGGTTCGGGAACCGCGACGGCAGCACCGTCGGCTGCATCCGCCGCTCGTCGTAGTTCGGCTCGAAGTCGACGGTGTTCGCGTCGATGTCGCGAAGGAGCTCGGTCGCGATCCGCGAGAGCCGGCATTCCGTGTAGCGCATCGCCGCGGCCGAGTAGCCGTCGATGTTTCCGAAGTTGCCCTGGCCGTCGACGAGCTGGTAGCGCATCGAGAACGGCTGCGCGAGCCGCACGAGCGTGTCGTAGATCGCCGCGTCGCCGTGCGGGTGGTAGTTCTTCATCACGTCGCCGACGACGCTCGCGCACTTCACTCGCGGCCGGTTCGGCTGGAGACCGCTCTCGTGCATCGAGTAGAGGATCCGCCGGTGCACCGGCTTCAGCCCGTCGCGGACGTCCGGGAGGGCGCGCGCGACGATGACGCTCATCGCGTAGTCGAGGAAGCTCGAGCGCATCTCCTGCTCGAGCTCGCGGGCCTCGATCCGGCCCGGCCCGAGCGCGCCCGTATCCAGCTCAGACATCGAGGAACCTCACGTCCTTCGCGTTCTGCTCGATGAACTGCCTTCTCGGCTCGACCTGGTCGCCCATCAGCATCGAGAAGATCAGATCGGCGGCGGCCGCGTCCTCGACCTCGACGCGGATCAGCGTTCGCCGGGCCGGGTCCATCGTCGTGTCCCAGAGCTCCTCCGGGTTCATCTCGCCGAGGCCCTTGAAGCGGCCGAGCTGGATCCCGTCCTTCGCGAGGTCGAGCGTCTGGGAGCGCAGCTCCGGGAACGTCTGCGCGACACGGGTCTTCTTGCCGTGCGCGAGGGAGAACGGCGGTGCCCCGACGAGCTCGACGAGCCGCGTGTACGCCTTGCGCAGGTTCGCGTAGACGGGCGAGGTCAGGAGTGCGACCGGCACGTCCACGAAGCTCGCTGCCCCCGTGTCCGACTCGATCACCTTCACGCGGAAGCTCTCCGGGCTGCGGTCGACGATCGAGACCTCGTATCCGCTCGGCTCGGCCCGCGCGAACGCCTGCTCGACGTCGTCCGGCGTCGCTACCTCGAGCTCGACGAGCCGCTGCGCGATCGCGAAGTCGGCGGCAGGGCCAAAGTCGGCGTGGAGCCGGGCCGCCCAGCCCTCGAACTCCTGCAGGGCGCGCACGAAGCGCGGGTACTTCGCATCGGTGAGCTTCACGGTCGTCGCGTCGCGGCTCCGGACGTCGAAGTCCTTGATCCGCTCGCGCAGGAGCAGCTCCTCGAGCTGCGACTCCTTCTCGATGTACTGCTCGCGGTTGCCGATCTTGACGCGGTAGAGCGGAGGAACGGCGATGTAGATGTGACCGGCCTCGACGAGCTCGGGCATGTTTCGGTACAGAAACGTGAGGATCAGCGTCCGGATGTGCGATCCGTCGACGTCGGCGTCGGTCATCACGATCACGCGGTGGTACCGGAGCTTCGAAAGGTCGAGCTCGTCGCCGATGCCGGAGCCGATCGCGGTGATCATCGCCTGGATCTCCGCGTTCGAGAGCACCTTGTTGATCCGGTTCTTCTCGGCGTTGATCACCTTGCCGCGCAGCGGCAGGATCGCCTGGTACGTCCGGTCGCGCGCTTCGACGGCCGAGCCGCCGGCCGAGTTGCCCTCGACGAGGTAGAGCTCCGCGAGCGACGGATCGCGCACCTGGCAGTCGGCGAGCTTGCCCGGCAGCGACGAGCTTTCGAGGGCGCTCTTGCGCCGCGTCAGCTCGCGCGCCTTCCGCGCTGCGAGCCGCGCGCGCATCGCCGCGATCGCCTTGTTGATGATGGCCCGCGCCTCGGGAGGATTCTCCTCGAGGAACTCGTCGAGGCCCTGGTTGACGGTCTGGCGGACGAGCCCCTCGACCCAGGGATTCCCGAGCTTCGTCTTCGTCTGCCCCTCGAACTGCGGCACCCGCAGCTTCACGGAGACGACCGCTGCGAGGCCCTCGCGGACGTCCTCGCCCTCGAGCGTCTCGTCCTTCTTGAGCAGGCCGAGCTTCTGCGCGCGGTCGTTCAGGGTGCGCGTGAGCGCGCTGCGGAAGCCTGTCAGGTGAGAGCCGCCCTCGTGCGTGTTGATGTTGTTGGCGAACGTGTAGATCGACTCCTGGTAGGACGAGTTCCACTGCATCGCGACCTCGACGCTGCCGACGTTGACCTCGTCCTGCCCCTCGAAGAAGACGATGTGCTTGTGGATCGCGTCCTTGGATTCGTTGACGTGGCCGACGAAGTCCCTGATGCCCCCCTCGTAGTGGAACTCGACGCTGTCGCCCCCGGCGCGCTCGTCGACCAGGCGGATCAGCAACCCCCGCGTGAGGAACGCCGTCTCGCGGAGACGCTGGCGAAGCGTCTCGAAGCTGTGCTCGCGCTCGTCGAAGATCTCGCTGTCGGGCAGGTACGAGATGGTCGTGCCCGTGTCGTCGGCGATGCCGGCGACCGTCATCTCGCCCTGCGGCTCACCGCGTGCGAACTCCTGCCGGTAGACCTTGCCGTCGCGGCGAACCTCCGCGACGAGCCACTCGGAGAGCGCGTTGACGACGGAGACGCCGACGCCGTGAAGGCCGCCGGAGACCTTGTAGCCCTCGCCGCCGAACTTGCCGCCGGCGTGCAGCTTCGTCAGGACGACCGTCAGCGCCGGCAGCCCCTGGTCCTTGACGATGTCGACCGGGATGCCCGCACCCCAGTCCTTGACGGATACCGAATCGTCCGGATGGAGCGTGACCTCGATCCGGTCGTTGCGGCCGGCGAGCGCCTCGTCGACGGAGTTGTCGACGACCTCGTAGACGAGGTGATGGAGGCCCCGCGAGCCGGTCGAGCCGATGTACATGCCCGGCCGCAGCCGGACCGGCTCGAGACCCTCGAGAACGGTGATGTCCTTAGCGGAGTAAACAGGTTCAGCCATGAAAAAAGCCCTGCAATTCCCCTCTTTGCGGGCTGCTGGAAGTGTATCAGAAACGGTGGTCGGCAGCCGCCCGCGCGAGGGCGAAAGAGGCCGCTTTTGCAGCGAGTTCGCGCAGATCCGCGCTCTCCAGGGAGGCAGTCAGCTCACGGGCCCTCGCCTCGTCCTCGGGGCCCGGCTGCACGCCCTGCAGAGTCGGCCCGGGGAGCGGCGCGACCGCCGGCTCCGGAAGATGGCCGGGCACGAAGCGAAGCGCCGCCGGCGCGTCCTCGCCGAGAGCGCCGGAAAGCCGGGGGAGGATCTCCCCGGCGAGCTGCCCGAGCTCGAAGGCCCAGGTCGACGAGCTCGTGTTGACGTGGAGCGTCCCGCTCCGGTCGAGCCGGGCAGGCCAGGCGTTCGCGGCGATCGCCGGGCCGACCGCGGACGGCCAGACCTCGACGATCCTGGCCATTCCGGCCGCCGGGCCGAAGCGCGCGACCTGCTCCCGGACGGCATCGCCGAGTCGCTCCATCACGCCGCCAGCACCGTTCCAGGGCTGACCTCGAGCACCTGGGCGCCCGCCCCCGGAAGCGCAGACGCCTCCGTCGCGGTGATCAGCGCCTGGCTCCCCGGCGGCAGCAGCCTGACGAGCGTGTCGCGGCGACGGCGGTCGAGCTCGGAGAGAACGTCGTCGAGGAGGAGGAGCGGCGGAGCCGGGCCACGGCCGGCGAGCAGCGCGCCTTCGGCGAGGAGCAGCGCGAGCACGGCGAGTCGCTGCTCGCCCTGTGAGCCGAAGCTGCGCAGGTCGCGGCCTTCGCTCGCGATCCCGATCTCGTCCAGATGAGGTCCGAGACCGGTCGTCCCGCGCTCCAGATCGCGGTCGAGCCGCGCCTCGAGTTGCGGCTCCGTCGGCGGCTCCGCCTCGTAGCGGAGCACCGCGGCGGGAAGGCCAAGCTCTGCGGCGTGCTCCGCCAGCGGCTGCGCGAGCGCCGCAAGCGTTTCCCTGCGGGCGTCGACGAGGCGAGCTCCCAACGACGCGACCTGCGCCGTCCACGGCGAGATCGTGTCCCGCGGGGCGGCGCCGGCCGAGCAACGTCGCAGGGCTGCGTTCCGCTGCCCGACGGCCGCGGCGTAGTCCGCCGGCAGCGCCGACCTGCCTGGCCAGAGCCGGCCGAGCACGCGATCGAAGTACGCACGTCGGCCGGCCGGACCACCCTTCACGACGACGAGCCGGTCCGGCGTGAAGACGAGCGTCGACAGCTCGTGCCGCAACTGCTCCGCGGCCGTCAGCCGGGCTCCGTTCAGCCGGGCCTGCTTGCCCTCGCCCTCGCGGAGCACCACGTCGACCTCGACCGGGAGCGAGGCCCGGCGGCCGCGCAGCCGGATCCGCGCCGACCGGTCGCCGAACCGGATCAGCTGGCCGTCCGAGCGCGTCCTCGGCGAAAACCCCTGCGTGCCGACGTGCAGCGACTCCAGCAGGTTCGTCTTCCCGGCGCCGTTCGGGCCGACGGCGAGAACGAGCCTCGGCTCGAGCTCCAGCTCGAGCGACGGGTACGACCGGAAGCTGACCAGCGTGACCGAGCTGACGATCAGCCGGCGAGCCGGATCGGCATGATCAGGTACGAGAAGTCGCGGCCAGTGCCCTGGATCAGGCCGGGACGCAGCGGGTTGATCAGCCGGAGCACGAGCGAGTCGCCGGTGACGGATTCGATCCCGTCGCGGAGGAACTCCGGGTTGAAGCCGATCTCGAGCGGTTCGCCGGCGAACGGCACCGGCAGCGTCTCACGCGACTCGCCGACGTCCTGGGTCTGCGACGAGACGGTCAGCTCGCCTTCCGCGAAGCGCAGCCGCAGCGGCGCGTTGCGCTGCGCCATCACCGCGGTCCTGCGGACGACTTCGAGCAGCTCCTCGCGCGGCATCGTCACCTCGTGCTCGAACGCCTCGGGGATCAGCGTCCGATAGTTGGGGAACTGGCCGTCGATCCGGCGAGTCGTGAGCCAGACGTCCCCGACGCCGAACACCACCTGGTTCTCGTGGACGCCGAGCTGGATCCGCTCGGCGCCGCTCGCCACGCGGCGGAGCTCGTCGAGCGCGCGGGCCGGGACGATCGCCTCCAGCTCCGGCACGTCCGTCTCGAGCGGTGTCTCCTTGACCGACAGCCGGTACGAGTCGGTCGCCGCCATCACGAGCTTGCCCTGCTCGAAGCGGACGAGGATTCCGGTCAGCACCGGTCGGGACTCGTCCCGCGACGCGGCCCGACCGACCCGCCCGATCGTCTCGAGGAGCGGAGCCGCTTCGACGGAGTGGAGCTCGGCGGAGCCTGTTTCCGGGAGGCGCGGGAAGTCCTCGACCGCGTACGTCCGCAGCCGGTACTCCGCCTGGCCGGACGTGATCTGCAGCGTGTTCTCCTCGAGCCGGTGCTCGACCGCGACCTCGTTCTCGGGCAGCAGGCGCACGAGATCGACCAGGAGCCGGCCCGGCACGACGACCGAGCCGCCCTCGCCGACGCTCGCGGGAACGACCGTGCGCAGCGACACCTCCATGTCCGTCGCAGCCAGCCGGAGCTCGTCGCCCTCGGCGTCGAGCAGGATCCCCGACAGGATCTGGACGGCGCTGCGGCTGGACATGGCACGGACGACCACGCCGAGCCCGTGGGCGAGCTCGTCCCGTGAGCAGGTGATCCTCATCCCCGAGCCGATTGCAGTTTCTATGAAGTTCAATCTAAACCTTCGTCGTAGTCGTAGGCATTGTGGAGGACGGGGAAGACGGGGTCGAACCGCCTGGCGAAGCCGTTCGGCCTGGGGACGCCGGCTGGGGAGAGAAGGCGGTCGTGCACAGGCTGCGCTTCTTACCGGACCTGCTTGATCCGGGCTGTGAGCTCCTGGACGAGGTTGTACACAGACCTGTCCTCACGGATCAGCTTCGTGATCTTCGACGTCGCGTGGATCACCGTCGTGTGGTCGCGCCCGCCGAACTCCTTGCCGATCTTCGGTAGCGAGGAGTCCGTCAGCTCGCGGGACAGGTACATCGCGAGCTGGCGCGGGTAGACGATGCTCTGCGAGCGCTTTTCGCTGCAGAGCTGCTCGAGCGTCAGGCCGAAGCGGTCGGAGACCGTCTCCTGGATCAGCTTGATCGAGACCTGGGCGAACTCGCCCTGCGGGAAGACGTCGCGGAGCACGTCCTGGGCGAGCTCGACCGTCATCGGCCGGCCGGTGAGCGACGAGAACGCGACGACGCGGGTGAGCGCGCCCTCGAGCTCGCGGATGTTCGTCGAGATCCGGCCGGCGATGAACGTCAGCACCTGCGCGTCGTGCACGTCGATCCCGTCCGTCTTCACCTTCTTGCGCAGGATCGCGATCCGCGTCTCGAGGTCGGGAGGCTGGATGTCGGTGATCAGGCCCCACTCGAACCTCGACCGCAGCCTCGCCTCGAGCGTCGCGATCTCCCGCGGCGGGCGGTCGGAGGACAGGACGATCTGGGCGCCGGCCTCGTAGAGCGTGTTGAAGGTATGGAAGAACTCCTCCTGGATCCGCTCCTTGTGCTCGAAGAACTGGACGTCGTCGAGCAGGAGGACGTCGTAGTTGCGGTACCGCTGCTTGAAGCCCTCGATCCGCTTGTCGCGCAGGGAGTTGATGAAGTCGTTCATGAACGTCTCGCTCGTCACGTAGCGCGTCGCGAGATTGCTCGAGTGCTCCGACACGTACTGCGCGATCGCCTGCTGCAAGTGCGTCTTGCCGAGCCCCGTGCCGCCGTAGATGAAGAGCGGGTTGTAGGCCTGTGCCGGGGCCTCGGCGACCGCGAGCGCGGCCGCGTGGGCGAACCGGTTCGACGAGCCGATGACGAAGTTGTCGAACGTGTACTTCGTGCTCAGACCGGCCACGTTGACGAGGCCACCACCGGGCTGGCGGGGAGGCTGTGCGGCCTTGCGGACGGATTCGTCGACCGTGACGAGGATGCGGCGGTCGAGCCCCGCGACGTCGCGGAGCGCCGCCTCGATGAGGCCGACGAAGTGGCTCTCGATCCAGTCGCGGGTGAAGTCGTTCGGGACGGCGACGTCGAACGACTCCTCGGTGAGCGTTCGCCCCTCGGCCTCCCCGAACCAGGTCCTGTACGTCGACTCGTTCAGCGCCGCCTTCAGGCGGCCCGAGATCTCGGTCCAGAGGTCGATTCCACTCGTCTCTTCCGTACCCTCCAAGCTCGGCCCGGTTCCCTCGTCGGCGTCAGCGAAGCGGCGAGCATACCAGCGTCGCGGAAGGCCAACAATGGCTCTTCCCGCACATTGCGGCCAAACGTTTTTCCCCGCAAATTCCGCACTTTCCCCGTCCACAGCCCTGTCCACAGGTGTGGATATGCAGTGCCCTGCGGATGGCGTGGTTGAGCGTGGGAGCGGACCCCTGAGGTAACGCCGGCCTGTGGAGAACCGGTTTGCCGCCGGCGGACTATACTGGGCCCCGCCGTCCAGTCCGGACGGCCTTTTCCTGGACGTTCCGAGACGTGAAGCGCACCTATCAGCCCAACGTACGCCGGCGCAAGCGGAAGCACGGCTTCCGCGCCCGCATGGCGACCCGAGCCGGCCGCCTGATCCTCAAGCGGCGCCGCGCGAAGGGGCGCAAGCGGCTCTCTGCGTAGCGCCCGGTCGGGCTCGTGCAGCGGCGCTATCGCCTCTCCCGATCACGGGACTTCGACGCCGTGTACCGGCACGGCCGGTCGGTCTCGACCCGGTACCTCGTGCTCTACTGGTTTCCTCGTGACGAGGACGAGGGCGACCCGCGCCTCGGTCTCGCGGTTCCGAAGGCGACGGGGACCGCGGTCGTTCGCAACCGGATGAAGCGGCAGCTCCGTGAGCTCTGGCGGGCTCGACTCGAGGGGCTTCCACGCGGCCGCGACTACGTGCTGATCGTCCGCCCCGGACTGGCGGAGGCGACGGAGAGCCGGGGTTTCGCCTGGCTCGGCGACCGCCTGGACGAGGTGCTCGGCAAGGCGGCGGCGTGAAGTACCTGAGCCTCGCGCTCCGCTCGCTTCTGCCCTCGCACGGCGTCGCAGGCGCGCCCGTGTGCAAGTACCACCCGTCCTGCTCGCAGTACGCGAGCGACGCGCTGCGCAAGTACGGGCCCGTCCGTGGTTCGCTGAAGGCGGCGTGGCGGCTCCTTCGCTGCAACCCGTGGAGCCGTGGAGGAGTGGACTACGCGTGATCGCCTCGAGCCCCCTCACTCCGCTCGAGCACCTCCTCCGTCACATCCTCGACTGGCTCCACGGGTCGGTCGGCCTGCCGTGGGCGTGGTCGATCGTCGCGCTCACGATGCTCGTCCGGATCGTGCTCGTCCCGCTGACGGTACGGCAGATCCACTCGATGCAGAACCTCCAGCGGCATGCGCCGCAGATGAAGGAGATCCAGAAGAAGTACAAGGGCGATCGTCAGCGCCTGAACGAGGAGCTGATGAAGTTCTACAAGGAGAACAGGATCAACCCGGCGGCCTCGTGCCTGCCGCTCCTCGCGCAGTTCCCGGTCTTCATCGCGCTCTACTTCGCGCTCCGGACGCTCTCGAAGCAGGCCGGGAGGTGCCTGCCGGTCGAGTCGGGCGTGAACAGCTGCTCTGCGCTCCTCGGCGACGTCCACCCGAACTTCCACTGGCTCGGTCTGATCGACATCACGGACAAGGCGACGGCCGGCTGGGGGCCGCTCCTGCTCGTGATCTACGCCGGCAGCCAGACGCTCTCGACGCTGCTGATGTCGACGACGATGGAGAAGTCGCAGCGGATGATCATGCTGATCATGCCGCTCGCGTTCCTCGCGTTCATCTCGAACTTCAAGACGGGCCTGATCCTCTACTGGGTGACCACGAACCTCTGGACTGTCGGCCAGGGCGTGGTCACGCGGCGGCTCGTGCCGAAGACGCCGGCTCCGCCGAAGCGGTCCTCGCGGACGCCGCCGAAGCCGGCCGGCGACGAGCCCGGACCGGGAAAGGGGCCGAGCTCGGGTGACGGCAGCGGCGACGGTGCAGCCAGGCCGAAGCCTGCGCCGAGGCAGGGGCCGTCGCAGGCGCGCCGCGTCAAGCGGAAGAAGGGAGGTGGCTCGCGGCGATGACGAGCGAGCCTCTGACCGTCGAGGCGACGGGCGAGACCGTCGGCGAGGCGAAGTGGCTCGCCGTCCGCGAGCTCGAGCGGATGCAGCCCGGGCTCGATCGGTCCCAGGTGACGTTCCAGGTCGTCTCGGAGGGGCAACGCGGGCTGCTCGGCGTCGGCTTCACGCCGGCGCGCGTGATCGCCCAGATCGACGTCGAGTCAAGGCCGGTCGCCGCGCCTGCGCGGGCTGCGGCGGGGGTCGAGCGGGTTCGGGAGGTGCTCGAGCGCATCGCCGGCGAGGTCGGCGTCCCGTGCACCGTCCGGATCGAGGACGACGACGAGTCCGTGACGGCGTCGTTCGAAGGCCCCGACCTGGGGCTCCTGATCGGAAGGCACGGTCAGACGATCGAGGCGATCCAGTACCTGGCGAACGCGATCGCGCAAAGGGGCGAGGAGCGCGACGGTAAACAGGTCGTCGTAGACGCCGCCGGGTATCGGGCACGGCGCCGGGCGACCCTGGAGCAGCTGGCGCTGCGGAGCGCGGAGCGGGCGCTGGCGCTTCGCCGAGCGGTCGAGCTCGAGCCGATGACGCCGGGCGAGCGCAAGATCGTGCACCTGCGGCTGAAGGAGTTCGCCGGCGTCGAGACGCGCAGCGAGGGCGCGGAGCCGTACAGGTTCGTCGTCGTCGTGCCGGCTGAGGGCGAGGCTGGATCCGGCGACTGACCCTCGCCTCGAGGCGTGGCTCGACGCGGTGATCGCCACGCCTGGCCTGACGGCGATCCGCGACCGCGACACGGCCCGGCGGGTACACCTGGAGGAGAGCCTTGCCGCTGCACCGGCCGTCGCCCGGTTCGAGGGGCCGCTGGTCGACGTCGGCTCGGGTGGCGGCGCACCCGGCCTTCCGCTCGCCGCCGCCTTCCCGGACCGGCAGGTGACGCTCCTCGAGCCGAACCTGCGCAGGAGCGGGTTCCTCGAGCGCGTCGCCGGCGACTTCCCCAACGTGACGGTCGTGCGCGGCCGTGCCGAGGAGCAGGAGATCGATCGGTACGGCGTGGCGGTGGCGAAAGCGCTGGCGCCGCCACCGGTCGCGCTCGAGTGGTGCCTGCCGCTCGTCAGGGTCGGCGGAGCGGCGATCCTCCTCGTCGGGCCGAGCGCGGACGCCGCCGCGGTGGCTATCGTCGCAAGGCGGCTCGGCGGCGGCGAACCCGAGCTCGCGTCCGGTCTGGCCATCGTCGAGAAGGTCGCGCCGACGCCGCCCGGCTTTCCTCGCCGGCCCGGACTCGCACGCAAGCGTCCGCTCGCCTGAGTGCCCGCGCAGGAGGAGCCGTCCGGGCCGCGAAGGACAATGGTCCGGTGTCGGGGACGATCTACGCCGTCACGAACCAGAAGGGCGGCGTCGGCAAGACGACGACCGCTGTCAACCTCGCCGCGTGCCTCGCGGAGGCCGGCGAACGCGCGCTTGTCATCGATCTCGATCCCCAGGCGAATGCGACCAGCGGGCTCGGCGAGCGGGCGAACGGAACGTCGAGCTACGACCTGCTCGACGGCGTCCCGCTGCAGTCGCTCGCCAAGCCGACCCGGTTCGCGAACCTCTTCCTCGTCCCTGCCAAGGCGGATCTCGCGGGCGCCGTCGTCGAACTCGCCCGTCGGGACGACGGCGAGCGGTACCTCGCCGAGACGCTCGCCGGCTCCGCCGACGAGTACGGGTTCGTCTTCCTCGACTGTCCGCCCTCGCTCGGCCCGCTCACGGTCAACGCGCTCGCGGCGGCCGATCGCGTGCTCGTGCCGGTTCAGGCCGAGTACTACGCGCTCGAGGGCCTCTCGCAGCTCCTGCGCTCGATCGAGCTCATCCGGTCACGCCTGAACCCGAGGCTTTCGGTCGCCGGCGTGCTCCTGACGATGGTCGACGCGCGGACGAGGCTGGCTGCGGACGTCGAGCAGGAGCTGCGGCGGCACCTCGGACCGCTCGTCTTCTCGACGGCGGTCCCACGGTCCGTACGGCTGGCGGAGGCGCCGAGCCACGGGCTCCCTGCGATCGCCTACGACCGCCGGTCGGCCGGCGCGGAGGCCTACTGGAAGGTGGCGATGGAGCTTGTCGAGCGCTCCTGAGAACGGCTCTCGCCGCGGCCTCGGCCGCGGTCTCGAGGTCCTGATGGGCGGTGTGCGGCCCTCCGAGCTCGCGCAGCTCCCGCTCGAGTCGATCCATCCGAACCCGCGGCAGCCGCGCCGCCGCATCGACCCCGAGACGACCGCCGGCCTGGCCGAGTCGGTCGGAGCGCTCGGCGTCGTCCAGCCCGTCATCGTGCGCCCGCGGCCGTCGGGCGGCTGGGAGCTGATCGCGGGCGAGCGTCGCTGGCGAGCTGCCCGTGAGGCGGGGGTCGCGACGGTTCCGGCCCTGATCCGCGACGCCGACGACCGCGATTCGCTCCTGCTCGCGCTCGTCGAGAACGTGGCTCGCGAGGACCTGTCGGCCGCGGAGGAGGCTCGCGCGTACGCGATCCTGATCGACGAGTTCGGGCTGTCGCTCGGCGAGGTCGCCGACCGCGCCGGCCGCTCGAAGCCTGCGGTCTCGAACAAGCTGCGGCTGCTCGAGCTTCCCGACGACGTGCTGGCGATGCTCGAGCGCGGCGAGCTCAGCGAGGGGCATGCGCGGGCGGTCCTGTCGGTGCCGGACCAGGTGGCGCGCCGGCAACTCGCCCGGCGGATCGTCCAGAAGGGGCTGTCCGTCCGTGCGACCGAGCAGGCGGCCCGCTGGGCGGGCGCGAGCCGCAAGCCGCGCCGGAAGGGGCCGGTCGATCCGGAGCTCGCCCGCCGTGCGCGTGCGGCCGTGGAGCGGCTCGTCGGCTTCGACGCACGTGTCGGCGCGGGCCGCCTCGAGATCCCGTTCGCGGGCGAGCACGAACTCGCCGAGCTCGTCGAGGCCCTGGAGCACGCCGCCGCCGGCTGAGCCGTCCGCGCGCGCCGCGGCGCTACAATGGCCGGCCGGGGCGATTAGCTCAGTCGGTTAGAGCGCCGCTCTGATAAGGCGGAGGTCCGTGGTTCGAATCCACGATCGCCCACCAGAAGGAAAGCCCTGCATGTCGGGGCTTTTCTCGTCTGGGGACAAGCGGACGGCGCGGAAGACGGGGCCGGCTACGTCCGCGTCAGGCGTGTGAGGTGCGACCCGTCCGGGTTGATCAGGTAGAGATCGACCGAGCCGTCGCGGGCCATCGCCGAGAAGGCGATTCGCTTCCCTCCGGGAGACCACGCAGGTCCCGCGGCGTCCATGCGCGTCAGCTGCCGAACGTGGCGGGTGCGAACGTCTGCGACGAACAGCGGGCCGAACCGGTCTCCGTGCGGCGACTTCGAGAAGACGAGCTCGCGGCCGTCGGGTGACCACGAAGGCTCGCTGCCCGCCGGTGAGATCTTGCGCGGCGCGCCCCGCGTGGCTGTTGCGGCGATCGTGTCGATTCCGCTCTCGCCGGCGTCGCTGTTCGGGATCGAGTAGGCGACCTGCTTCCCGTCGGGTGACCAAGCGGGCGTTGCGTAGTCGGTGAACTCGTCTCCGCTCTCCACGAGCTGCCGCTTGAAGGCGCCGTCGTCGCGCATCGTCCAGATCCCCAAGCCTTGCGGGCAGCCGTCGCTCGGCGCGACGAACGCCAGGTGCCTGCCGTCCGGCGACCAGGACGGCTCGAAGGCGTAGTACGCCAGCCGCCGGCGCGGGCCGTCCGTGCCCGAGGCCGGCGTGGTGCAGATGCTCGGCACCGTCCTCGCGTCCTCGGCGACGAACGCGATCCGGTCGCCGCCGGGCGACCACGCAGGGTCTTCGCCGTCGCGGGCCACGCGCCGGACGCGCAGCCCGTCTGTCTTCCAGATGTCGAAGCTGCCGCCGCGGTCGCTCGCGAAGGCGATCCACCTCCCGTCCGGCGACCAGCTCGGTTCGAGGTTCGAGGTGCCCGCCGTGCTCTGCGTCGCGAACGCGACCGACGCCACCAGCACTGCAACCGCCGGCAACACGCCACGCTCATCCTGCCTTGACGAGGACCTCGAAGCGGCTCGACGCCGCGTGACTGTGTCAGCCCGAGCGGCCGGTCAGCTTCGCCGCGGCGGCCCAGTCGGCCGGGTTGATCTCCTCGACGAGGTAGATCCCGAACGTCTGCTCGAAGCCCGTGAGGTCGAACTGGCCGAGGCGGACGTCCTGATAGGTGCCGACGAGCGGGTACGCGTTCACCCACCCGAACCCGTGCGCCTGGTCGATGATCGCCGAGACGTCGGTGCAAGGCGGGTCGTTCTGCAGGTAACACTCGATCAGCGCGCTGTCGATTCCGGCGTCCATGAGCGGTTGCATCCGGTCGCGGATCTTGTCCGGCGCGTAGGGCTTCAGATGGACGCCCTCGATCCCCTCGAAGTTCGTCACGACCACCCGCGGCAGGCCTGCCCCGACGCCGCGCGCGAGATCGATCAGGAGTGCCTGGTACTGGCCGTCCGTCTCGACGTTCGGAAGCCAGCCGTCGGCGCCCAGCCGCTTCAGATCCGACTCGTCCTCGCTCCCGTCGCCATGGGGCGTGCCCCACGCATAGACCGCGAGCCCCGCGGCGTGCATCGCAGCCGCGACGCTCGAATCGGTCGGGTGGTCGGCGTCGCCGATCTGGATCGCGATCGAGCGGAAGCCGGAGGCGACGAGCTGGTTGGCGATCGACTGCGCCGTCCACTGGCGGATGTGGAAGCCCCAGGCCGTGAAGGCGATCGGCAGCTTGATCGGCGACGGCCCGGTGATCGTCACGGGTGTGGCGCCAGGCAGGACGAGCGAGAGCGGCGACTGGACGGGTGTCGCCGCCGTCGGTGCGGCGGGTCGCCGCTTGGCCAGGACGCTCGCACGGCGTGCCCAGCACGTGGGCGGCACGCGGGCGGGGAGACCTTGCGGACGCGGGCCGCCTGAGTCGAGCCAGGTCATCCAGACGTCGAAGTAGGGCCAGCTGTCGCAGCTCGTCGCGCCGGCGGGAGCCTGCGACGGCGACGACTGCGGCAGCGCCATGGCCGAGCCCGCGACGGCGAAGGTCGCCGCGACGGCGATCAGGCCTGCGGCGAAGCGATATCCGATCTGACGTGCGGAAGTGCTCCGCCCCCGGTTCTCAGCCACTACGCGAGCACGATCGGCGTCCGGCGGCTGCCGCCAGATCCTCAAAAAGGGGTGTTTGTCAAGCGCTTGCCGCCCGGAGGTCGCGGAGGCCGTCGGCCGCGGCGCGCAGGGCGGCCTGCATGTCGGCTGCGGGCATCGGGCGGGCGAAGAGGTAGCCCTGGCCGAGCCCGCACCCGAGCGCCCGCACCGAGACGAGCTGCGCGTCGGATTCGATCCCTTCGGCGACGGCGACGAGGCCGAGCGCACTCGCGAGGCGGGCAAGGTTCGCCGTGATCGCCGCGCTCTTCTGATCGTCGGCCATGCCCTGCACGAACGAGCGGTCGACCTTGATGACGTCGACGGGAAAGCGGCGCAGGTGGCCGAGCGACGAGAACCCGGTTCCGAAGTCGTCGATCGCGATCCGGACCCCGAGCTCGTGCAGCTCCTGGAGCTCGCTTCGAGCGCGATCGCCCGGGACGCCTTCGGCCACGATCGCGGTCTCCGTGACCTCGAGGCCGAGCGCGGACGGCGGCAGGCCGGTCTCGTCGAGCACGTGCCGGACGAGGGCGTCGAGGCCGCCGGCCGAGAGCTGCTTTCCGGAGACGTTCACCCACGTGACGAAGCCCGCCGGAAGCAGATCCTCCTCACGCCAGGCCGCCGTCTGGCGGCACGCCTCCCGCAGCACGACCTCGCCGAGCTGGCCGATCAGCCCCGTCGACTCGGCGAGTGCGATGAAGCGGTCTGCGGGAACGAGCCCGCGGGTCGGCGACTGCCAGCGCGCGAGGGCTTCGACGCCGGCGATCTCGTCGGTCTTCAGGTCGACCTCCGGCTGGTAGAAGACGCTGAACTCGCCGCGCTGGAGACCGAGCCGGAGCTCGTGCTCGAGGCCGATCAGCTCGCCGAGCTCGCGTGCCATGTCGTAACGGAAGAGCTCGTAACGGGCCCTGCCCGCCTCCTTCGCGGCGTACATGGCCAGGTCGGCGTGACGGACGAGATCCTCGCTCGAGGCGTCGCCGCCCTCGTGCACGACGATCCCGATGCTCGCGGAGACCGGGATCTCGCGCTCGGCGATCCGGGCGGCCCGCTCGAGCCGTTCGAGGAACCTGCGCGCGACGCTCACCGCCGTTTCCTGCCCGACGCCCTCGAGGAGGACGGCGAACTCGTCGCCGCCGAGACGCGCGAGCGTGTCGCCCGGCCGCATGACCTCGAGGAACCTGGTCGCGACCTGCCGCAAGAGCTCGTCGCCGGCGTCGTGGCCGAGGCTGTCGTTCACCTGCTTGAAGCCGTCGAGGTCGACGAGCAGCACGGCCAGCGGCGCGCCGGTCCGGCCGGCGCGAGCGAGCGCCTGGTCGAGCCGATCGCGGAAGAGGGCGCGGTTGGCGAGGCCCGTGAGGCCGTCGTGGAAGGCCTGCCGGGTCAGCTCTTCTTCGAGCTGGACGCGTTCGCTGATGTCCCGGGCGTTCAGGACGACGCCGCGGACGCGGCGGTCGGCGCGCATGTCGGTGACGACGGCCTCGAGGTGCTGCCACTCGCCGAACCCGTTGACGACCCTGAACCGGAGCTCCGGAGGCTCGCAGTGCATCCACGCGCTTCGAAGCATCGGCAGGTCGTCCGCGTGGACGTGACGGTCGAGCCCGCCGCCGAGCACGTCGCTCTCGCTGCGTCCGAGCATCGCCGCAACCGAACGGCTCGCGTACCGGCACCCGCCCTCGCCGAAGACGAGGACGAGATCCGTCGAGGCGGCGACGAGGCTCTGGAAGCGCGCGGTCTGCCGCCGGGCGGCGGTGATCAGCGCCCAGCCGAGCAGGATCGAGACGAGCAGGCCGGAGCCGCCGAGGACGGCCTGCAGGACGATGAGGCTGCCGATCTTGCGGTCGGCCTGGTCGGCGATCGTGCGGGCGGCGTTGAGGGACACGTTCGACGTCAGCGCGGAGAGCACTCTCAGCCGGTCGATCGGATCCTTGGCCGCGATTCGCTCGCCGGCCGAGAGGTGGATCGTCATGACCGACCGGTTCGCGAGGAAGGCGCTGCCGGTCGCGGTCAGGTCGTGGACGAGGCGCAGCTCCTGCTTCAGCTGGCCGCGGACGACCTTGTCGTGCTCGGGCGGAAGCTCCGTCTCGTCGTCGTCGCCGCCGACGCCCGGCGCGAGGCCGCCGTCGAGGAGGGCCCAGCCGCTCCGTTCGAGCAGCGATGCCGTCGGCCCCGGGTCCGCCCGCCGGCCGGCGCGCACGAGCAGGATCTGGGTCACGTAGCGCTGAGCGAGCGTCCGCTGCCGCGCCGCCATCTCGACGACGACCGCCCGGTGGCGTGAGCGATGCGTCGCCCGGATCGAGAGCAGGATCCCGAGTGTCGAGAAGAGTGCGAACGTCAGGAGGATCGCGAGGATCGCCCCGCGGTCTCGCTGCGCGAAGGGCCGGAAGGTGGCGCGGTGCCGCATCATCATCCCACCACGACCTGGGTGCGCATGCCGCCCCTGTAGTGGCCGTACATGTTGCAGAAGAGCTCGTAGCGGCCCGGAGTCAGGTGGACGCGCAGGTGCCGCATGGCCCCCGGGTTCCCGGGCTCGAGCCCACCGAGCGTGCGCCGTTCGAGCACCTCCTCGTCGACGGTGAGGCCGTCCTGCCTGAGCGGCAGCGGCCGCCCGTCGAGGCGGACGAGGATGAGCTCGTGGGCGTCGGGGCCGTCGTTGTCGACCACGAGATCGACGTCGCCGGCGGCGATCCGCTTCGGCGCCCTGATCGCGAAGTCGCGCTCGGTGACCCGGACCGACCGTGCGCCGGCCTTCGTCGTGGAGCCGCAGCCGGCGACGAGCAGGAGCAGCGGCACGGCGAGAGCCGCGACGAAAACCAGCCGCAAACAGCGGATTCTGTCCATGCCCTCGCTCCTTGATCGGCCGCGCCGCGCCGGCGCTTGAGCAGCTCGCGCGCGGCAGCATCAGGGCTAAGATGGGCGGCGAGGCCGGCTGATGCACGAGATGGTCATCTACGGGGTCAGCTTCGACTTGGTCGGGAAGCAGCCGATCGTGCTCCTGAAGACGGCCGACGGGAACAAGTTCCTGCCGATCTGGATCGGCCATCCCGAGGCGGCGGCGATCCTGATGAAGCTGCAGGGCGCGTCCACTCCGCGGCCGATGACGCACGACCTCGTGACGGACATCCTCGCTCAGCTCGACGCCCAGGTCTCGCGGATCTGCGTGACCGAGCTCCGGGAGAACACGTTCTACGCGACGATCACGCTCCAGCAGGACGGCTCGGAGCTCGAGATCGACTCGCGGCCCTCCGACGCGATCGCCCTCGCCGTGCGCGCCGAGGCGCCGATCTTCGCCGCCGACCGCGTGATCGAGGAGTCGGCGATCGAGTTCGAGGGCGAGGAGGTCGACGAGGACGCGATCGTCGCCGAGTTCAAGCAGTTCCTCGACAAGGTGACGCCCGATCAGTTCGCGGTCGAGGAGGGCGAGGAGTAGTTCGTTCAGGGCCGGCCCTCGAGGACGAAGCGGTGGTGCTTCTCCTCGCGGGGGATCACGATCAGGCTGTAGGGATACGTCAGCTTCGCGACGACGTGGTCCCGGAGGCTCGGCGTGCGCTCGCGGTAGTAGACGGAGACGCGGCTGCCCTCGTCGACGACGCGATCGACGTGCAGCGAGTAGCCGGTGCTCGATCGCGGGCCGACGGCATAGACGATCGCCTCGTCGTGGGCGTAGTCGATCGGCGGCAGCTTCGGCAGCGGCGTCCCGCGCGGCGTGATCGCCTTCAGGATCTTCTCGAACTTGTCCCGGGAGCGGATGATCGTGATCGTGAACCGCTCCCAGCGGACCGGGCCGAGCCGGGAGGTGAGGTCGTGGAACGCGATCGGCCGTGACGTGCCGGCGTCGACGACCTTCGTGTAGATCAGCCAGCCGCCGACGAAGGCGAGGACGGTCGCGGCCAGCGCGGCCCTGGTGCTAGTAGACGTAGACCGTTTCGCCGTAGGGCTCGGACTCGAACAGCCGGTAGATCACGAAGTTCGGGACGCGGACGCAGCCGTGCGAGGCGGGGTACGGCGGTACGGAGGGGCTGCCGTGGATCGCGTACCCGCCCACGAAGTACATCGGGTCGAGGAGGACGCCGAGCGGGCTGGGGTCGTAGCCGGTCACCTTCCGGTAGATCGCGAACGTCCCGACGGGCGTGAAGTAGCCGGGAATCCCGGCCGTCGAGATGGGCGAGATCAGCGAGACCTGGCCGTTTCGGACGATGAAGAGCACCTGCCGGGCCTTGTCGACCTCGATGTGGTCGGCCGGCTGGTAGTAGCGAGGCCTCGGTGCGGGCGCCGCCGCCAGCCGCGACCAGAACGCGGTGTCCATCTGGCCCGTCCGCGACAGACCCTCGACCTTCTGGAAGGCGTAGACGCTCTCGACGAGGTCCCACGAGAACGTCTCCGAGAGGGACGGGACGGCGTAGTGGAGCGCCGCGAGGCGGCGGGCCGCGTCGGCGACGGCGGGGCTCGTCTGGCCGACCGTGAGCAGCGCCGGACGGAGCGTCACGTGCAGCGTTCGCGAGCTCGACAGGTAGCCGGCTCGCGGGACGGCGGCCACCGACACGTCGTAGCCGGTCGCGTCCTCCGTCGCCAGCGGGACGTGGGCGACGCCGCGATATGTCCTGCTCTGGGCCTCCTTCCCGTCGCGCAGGATGCGGACGCGGAGCGAGCCTGCCTGCGCGGGCTCGAGGCGCGCGACGAGCGTCAGCCGCGCTCCGACGACCTGCGCTCCGACGAGCGACGCCTGGAGCCGCGGCACGATTCGCACGGTCACGGGCTTCGAGAGCAGCGTGCCCGTCCGTGCGCGGAAGGGGCCGGGCGATGCGAGCCGCACGGGGATCCGGTACGAGCCGTCACCGCGTAGGGCGGCAGCCGCGACGAACCGGTTGCCCCGGAAGATCGCGATCCTCCTCCCCGGCCGGGACGGCACGAGCCGGCCGACGAACTCGATGCGGTGACCGAACGACGTCGCCTTCGGCGCCTTCAGCGTCAGCGCGCCGCGATGTGCAGGCGTCCGAGCGGCGGCGGCGCCGACGAGGCCGAACGCAAGCACGACGACGAGAAACGCCCTCACAGCCCTGATCCTAGACTTCGCGTCGGTCAGGTCCAAACGCCAACCGACAGCGCGATGGCGTTGAAGGCCGCGTGGAAGAGGATCCCGGGGTAGACGCTTTCCGTTCGGCTGCGCAGCCACGCGACGCCGATGCCGAACGCCGCGAGGATGGGCAGTGCCTGGACGAGCCCGTGCGCGAGGCCGAAGAGCACGCCCACGGCGACGATCGCGAACGGTCGGCCGAACCGCTCGAGGAGGCCGAAGCCGGCCCCGCGGAAGGTGAGCTCCTCCACGATTGGCGCGATGCCTGCGATGACGACGAAGTTGGCGGCGAAGGCGGCGGCGTGCTGGGGCTGCCAGCCCGACGGCGTGAGGCCCTGCTCGCGGTCGCCGTGCAGGAACGGGTTGAGCACCGCCGCGACGCCGTAGACGGCGATCAGGATCAGGAGCGCCAGCCCGATTGCCTTCGGCCACGAGCGCGGCCGCCGCAAGGCGAGCAGTCGCCGCGGGGCGGGCGAGACGATCGCGAGGACGATGCCGAGGATGATCAGGTACTGGACGAGCCCGCCGATCGCGATGCTCCAGTGGTAGAGGGCGTTCTTCGACGGCTTTCCGCCGGAGGCGCGGCTGGCGTAGTTCGCGGCGATCTGGACGCCGACGAGCGTCAGCCAGGCGGCGAGGCGGCCGTTCACGACCAGTCCGCGAAGGCCGACGCGAGCGGGGCGGGCAGGAACCGCAGGCCGGCGGCGCGGGCGCCCGCCTCGTCGGCCGCCTCGTCGCCGACGTGGAGCGTACGCCCCGGTTCCGCGCCGATCCGCTCGAGCGCGACGCGGAAGATCCCGGGGTCTGGCTTGGCGACTCCCGCTTCGGCCGACGTTACGACGGTGTCGAACAGGCGGTCGAGCCCGAGGCGCTCGACGTGCTCGTGGAGGGAGCAGTCCCAGTTGGCGACCACCGCGAGCTTCACCCGGCCGGCGAGCCGCTCGAGCGTCTCGACCGCGCCCGGTACCGGCTCGAAGACGAGCGACCGGATGAACGGCTCGACGAACGACTCGGGCGCGATGCCGGCGTCGAGCGCCTCGAGGAAGACGCCTGCGCATTCCAGCCGGAGGCCGGCGAGGCTGTCCGGATCCCGGCCGAGGTGCGAGCGCGGCCGGTAGTGCCGCGCCTCGGCGAGGAACGCTGCTGCGACGTCCGGCTCCGCGCGGACGACGTCGAGGGCGGCGAGCTCCGCAGCCAGCGCCGGCGCGGGGTCGCGGAGCTGGAGCAGCGTCCCGTAGCCGTCGACCGTGACGGCGTCGAGATCAGCGAAACGCATTCGGATGGAGGAGCTTCGCGAGCTCGAGCAACCCTTCCCCGACCTGGGGCCCGGGGTCGAGGAGGGCGATGTCGATGACGTGGAACCGGCCGCTCTTCACGGCCTTCAGCTTGCGCGTCTGCGGGTTCTTGCGGAGCGAGTCGAGCGTGGTGTTGCTGTCGGAGGTTGCGAGGTAGACGTCAGGGTTGACGTCGAGTAGCCGTCCGAGGTCGAACGGCTCGCCGGAGGCCGCGGCGCCGGCGACGTTGCGCCCCTTCGCCTCGCGGATCAGGTCGCCGGCGAGCGACCCGTCCGGCACCGTGATGAAGAAGCCCGTGTCGAGGAAGACGCTGACGGTGGGCGACTCGGCGAGCTTGAGACGGACCGTCGCCCGCGCCTCCTCGATCCGGTGGACGAGCACACGCGCCTTGACCGGCCGGTCGAGCAGCAGGCCGAGCTGCTCGATCGCGCGCTCGACGTCCGCGATCGAGTCCTGCGGCACGTAGTAGACGCTCGCCGGGACCTCCGCGAGCCGTCGCGCGAAGACCGGCGGACCGGGCGCCGCGAGGATCAGGTCCGGTTTCGCCGCGCGGAGCTTCGCGACGAGCAGCTCGCCCTTCGAGCCGAAGAATCCCTCGGGCGGACCGACGAGGCGCGATCCGAGCCCGAGCGCACGGACGATCTCGCCCGCGGCGGGTGCGAGCGCCGCGATCCGCCGCGGTTGCGCGCTTGCAGCCACCTGCCGGTCGCTCGCGTCGGTGACGGTGATCGGGTAGAGGGGGACGGTCTTCCCGACCGGCTCGCTCCGCTCTCCGCAGGCCGTCGCGCCGGCGAGGAGCACCGCCGCGACCGCCGCGGCCGCGACCTTCACGCGACCCATTGCCAGAGCGACCACTGCACGACGCCGACGCCGAGCAGGAGCGCGCTCACCGCGAGGATCGTCGTGTGGAGCCGTGGCCGCCCACCGACTGCGGCGAGGGCGAGGAACAGCGGGAAGATCACGAGCCCGAACCGGGGCAGCGAGAGGAGGGGCACCTTGTTCGCCGGGGCGCTCAGCGGCAGGGCGAGGCTGGCCGCCGCAAACAGCCCGTACGGTGCGCCGAAGCGGCGCCACGCGATCACGGTGAGGACGAGGAAGAGGACGAGGAAGAGGAACGCCTGGACGTTCAGGCCGTCGAGCCGGAGCCAGTAGTCGGGGCCCTGCGCCGTTCCGTAGCGGTGGGCCGGCTGTCGCGAGAGGACGTGGACGAGTCCGACGGCGCCCGCCCGCGTTCCTTTCCACAGGCCGCCGAACGGGCCCGCGTAGGACACGTGCCGGTGCCAGAGGTCCTGCGAGTGGAGGAATCCCCACGCGTCACCCGTCTTGCGCCAGAGGACGATCGGGAAGGCGGCGAAGGCGACGGGGACGACGGGCAGCGCGCGAAAAGCGCGGGCCCGGTCCGGCGATCGCCAGGCCATGACGGCCAGGGCGGGGAGCAGCGCGAAGCCCACGAGCCGCGTCAGCACCGCGAGCGCCGTCACGGCCCAGGCCGCGTCCCAGCGGGCCCGCTCCGCGAGCAGGAACGCCGACAGCACGAGCACGAGGTAGAGCGACTCGCTGTAGACGGCCTGGAGGAAGAACGCCATCGGGAAGACGGCGAGGTAGATCACCGCACGGCGTGCCCCGTCCGCACCCAGCCGCTCCTCCGCGAGCCGGTGCAGGAGAACGAACGCGACGGCGCAGCAGGCGAGTGAGACGAGGAGCCCGGCGAGCACGTAGTGGCCGAAGAAGGCGCGGCCGATTCCCGCGACGACGAGCGGGTAACCCGGGAAGAAGGCCGACGCTTCCTTCGCGAACCCGTACCCGTGCTGGGCGATGCCGATGAACCAGCCGCTGTCCCAGCGCGCCCAGACGTCGGTCAGGTAGCCGAGGTCGTGCAGCCGCGGCCCGTCCCAGACGTCCGCGCGCGGGTGGCGATTCGGCTCGAAGGCGAGCAGCGCGAAGAGGGCCGCGCCCCAGATCGCGAGGCGGCTCCAGAGGAAGACCTCCGGCACGGGCCCGCGCGCCTGGGGAAGTCGCAGCTCCGTCCGGCGGGCACGCGGCTCTCGAACCCGTTGACCGGCGCTCACGAGGCCCGGATCATACTTCCGTGCCTCCGCGCCACTTCACCCTCGAAGAGGCGAACGCGCTGCTCCCGCAGGTCAGGGCGCTCGCGGAGCGGATGGTGGAGCACCGCAGGCAGCTTGCTCGCGTCCAGGAGCGCCGCGATCGGCTGACGCAGGCGCTGGCCGGCAACGGCGGCGCCATCGATCCGTAGGAGCTCGGCCGCGCGAAGGAGGCGGTGGATGTCGAGGTCCGCGGCGTGGCGAGCTGCGTCGACGACCTTCACGAGCTCGGCGTCCTCGTCAAGGACCTCGACCTGGGCCTCGTCGACTTCCCGACGCTGCGCGACGGGGAGGAGGTCCTGCTCTGCTGGCGCGTCGGCGAGGACGAGATCCGCTACTGGCACGGCCTCGAGGAGGGCTTCGCCGGCCGCAAGGAGCTCTAGCCGCCCGAGCCCGGGACGGTTCGCTTCGGCCGGAGCGGCCGCGCCCGGGGTCTGACCCTTGTCACGGCTCGACCGGACACGCCCGGACCAGGCATGGCTGCGGGCGGAACGTTGGCCCTTCCGGTCGGCCCGCGGCGATCGGCGGGGCCAGGCCCCCGGTCGTGCCGGAAGCGGACGATCTGTCGTTTCGTCGAGCCGGCTCGGGCGGCGCGTGCCTCGGCGGGGCTCGTCGCTTCCGGCCGCGTCTGGGGGCCTGGCCCCTTGTGCACAGCCCGTGCCTCGCCCGGACACGTCCGGAAGGGAGGCCGAGGTCTGGCCACGGTCGCGTCCGGCGCGGAGCTGCGCTTCTGAGCCTGGCCACGCCGCCGACGTTGCGCATGAAACCCGGGCGCCGGGTCGAAGTCCTGGCAATGCCGTTCTGGCACCGTGCCGCCGTCGTCGCCGCCGTGATCGCGGTGAGCCTGCTCCTCGCCAAGCTGATCGACCTGCGGATGGCGCGCAGGAAGCTCGCGCCCGGCGTCGAGACGCGCTACCGCGTGCTCCGGCGCGGGATCATGGTCGGCGTCGTCCTCGTCGGGATCTTCTCCGCGCTGCTCGTGATCCCCGAGGTGCGGGCACTCGCGGGCGGGCTGCTCGCGTCCTCGGCGGTGCTGACGGTGATCGCCGGCTTCGCTGCCCAGCGGACGCTCGGGAACTTCGTCGCCGGGCTCGTCATCGCCTTCACGCAGCCGCTGCGGATCGGCGACCTCGTCGAGGCCGCCGGCGGCGAGGGCGTGGTCGAAGAGATCGCCTTGACCTACACCGTGCTGCGCGCTGCCGATAACACGAGGGTGGTGATCCCGAACGAGCGCCTGGCCGCGGAGACCATCCGCAACTCGACGATCGTGAGCCGCGAGAAGGTGGCCTCGGTGACGCTGCAGGTCCCGCTCGGGACCGACCTGCAGGAACTCGTCGACCTGCTCCGCCGCGACCTCGCCGGCGACCACGCCCCCGAGGTCTTCGTCAGCGCCCTGGACGCGAACGCGACCGTGACCGTCCGCGTGTGGGCGCCGACCGAGGCGGCCGCCGAGCTCGCCGAGGCCGACCTGCGGCTCCGGGTGCACGAGACGCTGCGCGCTCGCGGCATCTGGGGCGCGGCGGCGTGAGCGCGACGAGGCGCCGCTCGTTCGAGCACTCGCCCGGCTACTTCCGTCGCCGCCGGTCGCGCCGGCGTTCGCAGGCGAGTCGCCGCACAGCCGCGGTCGTCTTCACGATCCTGGTGCTGCTCGCGATTCCGGTGGCGCTCGTGGCCGCGGGTCTGACGGCCGCCGCGGCGTTCTCCGGCAGCTGCTCGCTCGCGTCGCTCAGGCCGGTCGGGATCGGCCAGAACTCGTTCGTCTACGCGGCCGACGGCTCGCTCCTCGGCTCGATCCCTGCCGAACGGAACCGCCAGCCGGTCGCGCTCCGGAGGATCAGTCCGTGGCTGCGGAAGGCTGCCGTCGACATCGAGGACCGCCGCTTCTACGAGCACGGCGGTGTCGACTACCGCGCGATCCTGCGGGCGCTCTGGAAGGACCTCACCGCGGGCAAGGTCGTCGAGGGCGGCTCGACGCTGACGCAGCAGCTCGTTCGCAACCTCTACATCTCGCAGGAGCGGACGTTCAAGCGCAAGGTCAAGGAGGCCTGCCTCGCGATCAAGCTCGACCAGCACTGGTCGAAGGCGAAGATCCTCGGCGAGTGGATGAACCAGGTCTACTTCGGCAACCACGCGTACGGCGTCGAGGCCGCCGCGGAGACGTACTTCTCCAAGCATGCGAGCCAGCTCTCGCTGCTCGAGGCGGCCCTCCTCGCCGGGCTGCCGCAGGCGCCTTCGCTGTACGACCCCTTCCACCGTCCGGCCGACGCGCTCGCACGGCGGCGCGAGGTGCTCCGTGCGATGTACGAGAACGGCGACCTCACCGGGTTCGAATACCGCGCGGGCCTCGCCCAACGAGGGCTCGGCCTCCGGCCTGGCCGCCTCTACTCGACGATCCGCGAGCCGTACTTCTTCGGCTTCGTCCGGGACGAGCTGATCGACGAGTACGGCGCGAACACCGTCCGCTCGGGCGGGCTCCGCGTCTACACGACGATCGACCCGGCGTTCCAGCGCGCTGCTCGTCGCGCGATCACGGAGACGCTCGACCGGCCGGACGACCCGGCTGCCGCGCTCGTCGCGATCAACCCGCGCAACGGCGCGATCCGGGCGATGACGGGCGTGACGCCCGGCCGCGTGGCGAGCCAGTTCAACCTCGTCGCCCAGGCTCGCCGCCAGGCCGGCTCGACGTTCAAGACCTTCGTGCTCGCGACGGCGATCCAGCAGGGCATCGACCCTGCGACGACGCACTACGAGTCGGCGCCGTTCCACTACCAGCCCGATCCGTCCACGCCGGCATGGGACGTGTCCACGTACGACCACACGTACGCGGGGCCGATCACGATCGAGCGGGCCACCCTCCGCTCGGACAACACCGTCTACGCGCGGCTGACGCTCGACGTCGACCCGGAGAACGTCGCGCGAATGGCGATCCAGCTCGGCGTGCGGACGCCGCTCGAGCCGGTGCCTTCGATCGGCCTCGGCGCGATCGCCGTGTCCCCGCTCGACATGGCCTCCGCGTACGCGACGCTCGCGGCCGGCGGGATGTACTCGAGGCCGATGGCGATCAGGAAGGTCGTCCTCGCCAACGGCCGCGTCGACACGGACGCGCCGTGGGGCAAGCCGCGCCGGACGCGCGTCATCTCCGACGGGGTCGCCGCCGAGGTGACGCGGATCCTCCGCGAGAACATCCTCTACGGCACCGGCACGGCAGCGAACGTCGGCCGGCCCGCCGCCGGCAAGACGGGGACGACGGACAACCATGCGGACGCCTGGTTCTGCGGCTACACGCCCGACCTCGAGGCGACCGTCTGGGTCGGATACCCGAAGGCCGAGATCCCGATGGAGAACGTCCACGGCATCGCCGTGTCCGGCGGCACGTTCCCCGCCGAGATCTGGAACCGGTTCGTCTCGCGCTCGCTGCGCTACTCGCCGCCGAAGGACTTTCCGGCGCCGCGCCATCCGCCGGTCTGGAAGCGGCAGCACGGCGCGTACGCGCTCGCGCCGCCCACCACGGCCAAGGAGACGAAGAAAGGCTCCACGACCGCCACGACCGAAACGGCCACGACCGACGTCGCGACGACGGACGTCGCGGCAACGACCGCCGGGACGACGACGGAAGCGGCGACGACGGAGGCGGCCACGACGACTGCGGCAACCACGGCGTCCGCGCCGACCGTGCCCCCGACGACGGTTGCGGCGACGACCGCTCCGGCCACGACCGCTCCGGCCACGACCGCTCCGGCGGCGACCACCGCTCCCGCGACCACGGCTCCGGCGCCGACCCAGCCCGTCGTCGCACCGCCGACCGTCGTCCCGCAGCCGGTCGTCCCCACGTCGCCTCCGACGACGACCACGGAGCTCCCGCCGCCTCCGCCGACGACGGTCGAGACCGTCCCGGCGACGACCACCGCGACCGAGCCTCCGCCCGCGACGACGGAGCCGCCGCCAACGACCACGGCGACGGAGCCTTCCCCGACCACGACCGAGCCACCGCCGACCACGACCGGCTGAGGCCCGTTAGCGTGCGGGCCCCATGACGCTCGCGGGGACGCGTCTGCTCGCCCGCCGCGCCCGTGCGGGCTCGGCGGCTCGGCTCGTCGTCCCGGCGATCGCGGCGTTCGTCGCCCTCTCGACCGTCTCGCGCGGCGGCCTCTTCCGCGGGCGGCATTACGTCGACGTCGCCCTCTACGGGCACTACGTCCACGAGCTGCTGGCGGGACACGTGCCGTACCGGGACTTCTTCGTCGAGTACCCGCCGGGCGCGTTCGTGCTGCTGATCCCAGCCGACGTCCTCGGCGGCGGCCACTACGTCTTCGTCTTCAAGCTCCTCGCCGTCCTGGTCGGAGCGGCCGGGCTCGCCTGCGTCGCCGCCGTGCTCTCCGGGCTCGGAGCCTCACGCCCCCGCGCCGGCGCGGCCGTCTGGTTCCTTGCCCTCTCGCCGCTCGCACTCGGGAGCGTCTGGCCGAACTCGTACGACGTCCTGCCGGCCGTGCTGACGGCAGCGGCCGCAGCCGCGCTCGTCCGCGATCGTCCTGCGGTCGCCCTCGCCGCCCTCGGGCTCGCCGCGGCCGCGAAGGTCTACGCGCTCGCCCTCCTTCCGCTCGCGGCTCTGTACGTCTCGAGGAGGACCGGCCCGCGGGCCGCCGCGCGGGCGGTCGCCGCCTTCGTTGCGACGGCGGCGGCCGTCGTCCTCCCCTTCGCCGTCCTCGCTCCGCACGGCGTCTGGGAGTCCTTCCGCGCCCAGGCGGCGCGGGGCCTGCACGTCGAGACCCTCGGCTCGAGCGTGCTGCTCGCGGCCGACCGGCTCGGCCTCTACCGCGCGACCGTCTCCGCCGGCTCGACGCTCGCGAAGTCGAAGGATCTCGCAGGCCCGCTCCCGCACGCGCTCGCGATCGCCACCTCCGTCGTCGCGATCCTCGCGGTCGCCGCGGTGTGGACGCTCTTCGCGCGCGGGGAACCAAGCGCCGAGCGCCTCGTGACGGCGTTGGCGGCGGCCGTCCTCGCCGTGCTTGCGTTCGGGAAGATCCTCTCGCCGCAGTACGCGGAGTGGCCCCTCTTCCTCGTCCCGCTCGTCCGCGGCCGCGCCGGCGTGCGCGCCTGCGTCCTGCTCGCGGCCGCGCTCGCGCTCGCCGAGCTCTGGTTCCACCGCTACGCGAGCATCTACCGCGTCTCGCCGCTCGTCTGGCTCGTCCTCGCCCGGAACCTGCTGCTGCTCGGTGCCTTCGGCGTTCTTGCGGCCGAGCTCAGGAGACGCGCCTGAACACGAGCACGCCGTCCTCCTCGAACACGAGCCGCCAGTCCGGATTGCGGCGCAGGTAGACGAGGTCGAGCGCGGACGGCAGCGGCGCGATCCGGTCGAGGTAGCTGGACTGCGTCTCGTCCGCGACGACCCAGGTCGCGTCGCCGAGCCGCGGCAGGCTGAGCACGCGGCGGCGGTCGGAGAGGTGCGCACCGAGCGAGTTCGTGACGCTGACGACGATGCCGTGCGGGACCATCCTCACAGCGCGGTCCGCGACCAGGTCGTGGCGGCTCACCCGCGTGTAGGTGACCTGGAAGCGCGACCCGCCGGGCAGATCGCTCCAGAACGGGATCGCCCCGAGGTAGTAGTTGCCGGCGAGGCAGAGCGCGACGATCCCCGGCCCGATCCACGTCCGCACGGCGGGCCGGAGGGAGACGAGCCTCGCCGCGCCCAGCACCGACGCTACGAAGAGCGGCGGGATCAGCCCGGCCGTGTAGTGGAAGTGGATCGACGTCTGGGTCGAGACGCGCGAGAGAAGGTTCAGCGCGATCTCGGGCAGCGCGGCGAGCAGGGCGATGGGCGCCAGCACGCACAGCAGACCGAGCGGCGCCAAGAGCTCGAGGAGGTAGTGGATCCCGATTCCGCGGAACGCCTTCTCGACGAGACGCAGCGGGTGCGTGAACGCCGTCTTGAAGATTCCGCCGGGGGAGCCGCCCACCTGTTCGTAGCGGACGTAGAAGTTCGAGGCGGCGCCGTTGAAGTGCGGGATGATCACCTCGACGGCGAGCGCGGAGACGAGCACGCCGAGGCCGAGGATCCCGAGGCCCGGGACCCAGCGGCGCCGCGAGAGCGCGTACCAGGCGCCGAAACCCGCGATGACGAGCCCGATCTCCTCCTTCGTCGTCATCGCGAGGGCGGCGCAGACGGCGAACGGCAGGAGCCGGTCCTCGTCGAGGTAGTGGAACGCGAAGAGCAGCAGCGGGCAGGCGAGCGCGACCGGGTGGAACTCGTTCAGGGTCAGCCATTGCGTCGCGGGGTAGAGGAGGTATGCGAGCGCGAAGCCCACGCCTGCGCGGGTCGAGCCGAGGTGCTTGCGGGCGAGGCGGTAGAGCGGCAGCGCGCCGAGTGCGATCGCCGCGGCCTGCACCGTGACGAGCAGGTCCGGGCTGGGCCAGATCAGCCAGAGCGGGGCGAACGCGATCAGGATCGGGTCGAAGTGCGACGCAAGCCGCGAGATCTGCTCGCCCTGCAGGCTCGTCACCTGCAACGGGTGGCCGTGAGCCGTCGCCCAGACCGCCTGGACCATGTTGCCCATGTCGAAGCGGCCGCTGTTGAACGCGTCCTGCCGGAGGATCGAGATGGCCGCGAAGCCCGCGGTCCAGGCCGCCATGGCGGGCCAGAGGAGGAGGGCGGGCCGTCTCACGGCAGACCCTCGATCAGCGCTCGCCAGCGGGGGCCGAGCACGTCCTCGCTCGCGTGCGTCCGGTACGCGGCGAGACCGCCCGCCGAGAGCTTCAGGGCGAGAGCCGGCTCGGCGGCGAGCCGCCTGAGCGCCGCCGCCAGCGCCGACGCGTCTCCGGGCGGCACGAGGAGCGCACTCTCGCCGTCGACGAGCAGCTCCCTTGCCGCCGGCGTGTCCGCCGTCACGAGCGGCGCCCCGCAGGCGAGCGCCTGGAACGCCTTGTTGGGGACCACGCGCGCGGCCTTCTGCGTCGTCCCGAAGATCCCGAGCGCACAGCTCGCGCCGCGGTACTCGTCACCGAGCCGCTCGTACTCGACCCAGCCCACGCGGCGAACGTTCGCAGGCGCGGCCGCGAGCAACCGCTCGAGCTGGCCGCTCCCGACGACGCGGAACGAGAGCTCCGGCGCGAGCCGTGCCGCCTCGAGCACGATCTCGACGCCCTGGAGCGGGATCAGCTTGCCGACGAAGAGGCACGTGAACTCGGCCGGAGGTGCCGAGCCCGGCGAGAAGATCCGCTCCTCGGCGCCGACGAAGCAGACGGCGAATCGTCGCGGCGGCAGCCCGGAGAGCTCTGCCAGGAAGTCGGCATGTGCCTGCGTGTCGGCGACGACGAGGTCGGCCGAGCGGAACGCGCGGCGGTCGATCTCCCGCAGGAGCCGCGCGGCGAGGCCGCCCTCGCGGAAGCGGCCGCGGTCGCCCGCCAGCGTGTCCCACAGTGACACGAGCGGGTTGAACACGACCGGCGCTCCCCGCGCCGCCCGTCGCGCGGCGGCCAGGTCCAGGTGGCCGGGATAGCCGACGACCACCGCGTCGAACCGCTCCCGCACGCGTCGCAGGAGCCGGGCCTCCGCGCCCGCGAGCCTGAGCGCCGCGCCCGCGCCCGCCGCCCACTTGTGCTCGCGACCGTCCCATACGGCCTCGTGCCGCTCGACGACCTCGACGCCGGCGCCGCGCAGGCACGAGATCACCTGGGCGTTCCGCGGGTAGCCGCGCTCGTACGTCCCGAAGTAGAGAACCCGCACGACGGCGCGGCGCGGAGCGGGAGCTACTCGCCCCCGTGGGTCGCCGCCGGCTCGGCGACGGGCCGGCCGGCCGCGGCGAGGTGCTCGTCGACGACCGCCTCCGCGCGCGCTCTCCCGTCGAGCCGCTCCGCGTGCTGGCTCGTGATCATCTCGCTGATCAGCCCGAGCGAGAGGAACTGGATCCCGACGACGATCAGCAGCACGCCGAGGATCAGGAGCGGCCGCTGGCCGATCGCGTGCCCCTCCACCTTGTCGATCGTCAGGTAGACGAGCGTCACGGTGCCGACGAAACCCAGCAGGAGCCCGAGCCCGCCGAAGAGATGCAGCGGGCGGTGCCGGTAGCGGCCGATGAACGACACGGTCAGCAGGTCGAAGAAGCCGCGCAGGTACCGCTCGATCCCGTAGCGCGAGCGTCCGTAGTTGCGCGGCCGGTGGTTGACCGGCAGCTCGGCGACGCGGTAGCCGCGCTGGAACGCGAGCACGGGGACGAACCGGTGCAGCTCGCCGTACAGCGGTAGGCCGCGGACGACCTCCGTCCGGTACGCCTTCAGGCCGCAGTTCATGTCGTGGAGCCGCACGCCCGACATCCAGCCGACCACGCGGTTGAACACTCGCGAGAGGACCCGTCGCGAGAGCGGGTCGCGGCGGCGCGTCTTCCAGCCCGACACGAGGTCGAAGCCCTCCTCGAGCTTCACGAGCAACCTCGGGATCTCGGCGGGATCGTCCTGGAGGTCGCCGTCGATCGTGACCACGACCTGGCCGTTGGCGTGCACGAAGCCGGCTGCGAGCGCCGCCGCCTTGCCGAAGTTGCGCCGCAGGCGAACGACGTGGACGTTCGGCTCGGCGGCGTGCAGCCGCGTGAGCGCCGCGAACGAGCCGTCCGTCGACCCGTCGTCGACGAAGATCGCCTCCCACGGCCGCCCGAGCGGATCGAGGGCCGAGCGGAGCTCGTCGAAGAGCAAGGCGATGCTTCGCTCCTCGTTGAACACCGGCACGACGACGGAGATCACGGCGCAGCAGCCTAAACGTCCTGCGTGCGCGGGGGTAGCGTATGGACGCGTGACCGACCTGCTCTCGTTCGAAGCCGCGCTCGCGGCCGTGCTCGAGCGGGCGCGGCCGTTGCCGTCCGAGCGTGTCCCGCTCGAGGCGGCCGCCGGCCGTGTCCTCGCCGAGCCTGCGCGAGCGGCGGTCGACCTGCCGCCGTTTCCGAGCTCCGCGATGGACGGGTTCGCGGTGCGCTCGGCCGACACGCCGGGCACGCTGCCCGTCGTCATCCGGATCGCCGCCGGCCGTCCGTCTCCCCGTCCGCTCGAGCCCGGAGAGGCGATGGCGATCGCGACCGGCGCCGTCGTCCCCGCGGGCGCCGACTCCGTCATCCCTCACGAGTATGTTTTCCAGCATGACAACTCGGTGGAGATCCCGTCCCGGTCACCCGCCGGTGCGAACGTCCGGCCGGTCGGCCGCGACATCGCTGCCGGCGACGTCGTGGTGGAGGCTGGTGCGCGCCTGCGCTCCGTTCACCTCGGAGCGCTCGCTGCCGCCGGCGTGGCCGACGTCGTCTGCACGCAACGCCCGCGGGCCGCCGTCCTCACGACCGGGACCGAGCTTCGCCGGCCTGGCGAGGCGCTCGGTCCGGGCGAGATCTACGAGGCGAACGGGCTGATGCTCGCGACGCAACTCGCGGCGGCGGGAGCCGAGGTCGAGCGGTTCGCCGCGGTCGCGGACGACGAGGAGGCGCATCGCGCCGCGATCGCGCGCGGGCTCGGGTTCGACGTGCTCGTCACGTCCGGGGGCGTCTCGGTCGGCCCGCATGACCTCGTCCGGCGCGTCGAGGCCGAGTTCGGCGTCGAGGAGGTCTTCTGGCGAGTCGCGGTGAAGCCCGGGAAACCGGTCTCGTTCGGCGTCTGCGGCTCGACGCTCGTGTTCGGGCTGCCGGGAAACCCGGTCTCGTCGCTCGTCAGCTGCGAGCTGTTCGTCCGCCCAGCGCTGCTGGCTCTGCAGGGTGCGACAGAGCCCGGGCCGAGGTTCGAGCCGGGCCGGCTCGCCCGTTCGCTGCGGCGCGATCCGGGCCGGACCGAGCTCGTGCGCGCGCGGACCGCGGACGACGGCGACGGCGTCGTCCTCGACCCGGTCACGGGCCAGGAGTCGCACATGATCGCCCGCGCGGCCGGTGCGGACGCGCTCGTGCTGGTCCCCCGCGGCGACGGCGAGCTACCGGCGGGCGCGCCGGTCCGCTACCTCCGGCTGACGGCGTAGCGCGGCTACGCCGCCGCGGCGGCCAGGAGCCGTCTTCCGACCGTGTACGGCTTGCCGACGCGCGGCTCGACGCTGATCGGGACGGCGTACGCGAGGTACCGGTGCGTCGCGAAGAAGCGCGGGTGACACGCCTGCAGGATGAGCAGTTCGTGCCCGTGGCTCCGCAGGACGGAGAGATCGTCGGACGGGACGATCCGGTGCCAGCGGACCTCGTACGTGAAGGTCGCGTACGGCACCTCGATCGTGATCACGTCGCCGGGCCTGAGCGCCTCGATGTGCGCGAACGGGGCGGAGTACGTCGTCCGGTGGCCGGCGATGTAGATCAGCTGCCCCTGGCCGGGCAGGTACGTCCGCTGATCCCAGCCCGGGCCCTTCGTGAGCGAGTCGTGATCGGTCCCCGTGACGAGCAGGGCGTCGAGGCCGAGCCGCGGCACCTTGATCCGTCCGAGCGGGTCGCCGGTCCGGATCGTCTGGCGATACCGCAGGGCGTCGAGGGCGATGACGCTCCGCTGCGGGGCCGGCTTCGGCTTCGGCGTGGCAGCGGGCTTGACGCTTCCGGTCTGCTTCACGGGCTGCCGTCGCACGACCGGCGGCCGGTAGGTCGCGAGCCGCTTCTCGTAGCGAGCGGCGAGCTCGTGCTGCTCGTACTTCGTGTAGAGGAGCGTGAAGGGGTCCTGCCAGCGCCAGACGACGACCGCCCAGAGGAGGCTGCAGAGGCCCGCGACCATCATCAGGCTGCCGAGCAGCCGGACCGGCCGGAGCAGGCGGAGCGGGGTCACGCCTCCTCCACCGCCCTCGAGCGGGCCGGAGGGCGGCGCTGCGCGCGAACGCCGAGCACGACGGCCCGGACCGCGTTCCGGATCGGGCCGCGCGGCGGCCGCTCCGAGAAACGCGGATACGGGGAGTAGCGGCCGAGGGTCAGGACGGCGAGTTGCATCGCGGACGCGGTCGAGGCGAGAACCACCATTACGACCACAATCGGTACGTAGCCGATCGCGCTTAACTCTGCAAGGTACCAGGGGGCATCGAGCCCGAGCCCGTAGCGGAAGGCGAACGACCCGAGCAGGAGCGCCGGGCCCGCGAATCCGACCGCGAGGACGGCCGTACGCAGGCCGACGCCGCGCGCGCGCAGCTGCGGCAGCCAGACCCAGGCGTGCAGCGCCGGGAGCAGGAAGATGAGCGAGAACGGGTTCAGGGCGACCACGACGAGGGAGATGACGGCAAGTGCGAGCAACGCCGCGACGTGGCCGGCGAGGTCCTCCTCGGACGTGATCGCGCGGCGTGGCCGCAGGCGGTCACGCGCGACGAGCCAGCTCACGGCCAGCAGGGCGAGCAGGCCCGCGATTCCGAGCGCGGGCCAGTTACCGGCGGCCGAGGTCTCGGGGTTCAGCGGCGCCGAGTCGCCCTGCGGCCAGACGCCGAGGACGGCGAACAGCCCGAACAGCCCGCCGGCCCAGAGCCAGAAGAGGAGTCGCGTCCGGTAGCTTCGCAGCGCTGGCGCAAGCCGGATCCGGCGCCGCCGACTACGGGCGAACAGGTCGACGACGACGGCGAGGAAGGGCAGGAGCATTGCGACGAGGGAGAGCTCGATCGCCCAGCCGCGGACGAGCTTCCCGCCGAGGTAGACGTAGCTCGTCGTGCCCTGCGGCAGCGGGCCGGCATCGAGCGACGAAAGCAGCGACTGCGCCGCGCGCCCGAGCTCGCCCAGGCGCGCGATGTCGATCCGATCCTCGCGGTCGCGGAACGAGGGCGGCGGTCGGTCGCCTCCCGTCGTCAGCGTGACGGCGGCGATCCCCCGGCCGAGGAACGGAGCCTGCTCGTAGAGGCTGAACGGGAAGCCGAGGTCGATCAGCTGGCCGAGTGCGCTCGTCCGCTCGGGCAGCGTGCCCGTCTGCTCCTGAATCCGGGCAGTCGCCGTCTCGACGAGGACGCCTGCCGGCGAGCGGCTTCGCATGCCTCCGAGCTCGAGACGCGCGGGCCCGTGGCCGCCGAGGGCGTCGAGGTTCACGACCGCGGCGATGCGCGATCGGTAGAGGGAGCTCGTCGCGAACCGCTCGGCGCCGAGCGCCCCGAAGACGCCTCCGTCCGTGGAGAGGAACACGATCGTGTGCCTCGGCGTCACCGCGCGGCCTGGGGCCCCGACAGGCCGGCCGTAGGCGCGCGCGAGCTCGAGCAGCGCAGCCGTCCCGGACGCGTTGTCGTTCGCGCCCTGGCCCGCGCCGGTGTCGTCGCGATGGGCCATGACGACGATCGCATCGGTGCTCGCGGACCCGACGGCGACGGCGGTCACGTTCGTCAGCTCGGCCCGGCCACGGCCGGGAATCGTGCGCCGGAACCGGTCCGTGTGCGGCTCGAGGCCGAGCGAGCGCAGCTGGTCTGCGACCCAGCCGGCGGTGCGCTCGTCGCCAGGCGCACCCGGCGAGCGGTCCGGCTCGACCGTGACCTGATCGATCAGCTCCCGTGCGTCGACGCCCTTGAAGGTCGGCGCCAGCCGCGGCCGGTCGAGCGGCTGCGGGCGAGCGACGGAGAACGCGGTGATCAGGAGCGGAATGGCGACGATCAGCCAGGTCCCGCGATAGAGCCGCCCGTTGATCGGCCGCTCGAGCGTGCCCCGGCGAGGTCGGCGCCGGGTGGGTGGGAGTCGAGGTGGCGCGATACCAGGGCTATAGTAGGTCGGGCCGAGGTCGACGCCCGCCGCCATGCAGAACTCCGCGACGATCCTGCTCGTCGACGACGAGGAGTCAGTTCAGAAGCTGCTGACCTATCCCCTCGAACGGGACGGCTACAACGTGGTGCAGGCGCGCGACGGCGAGGAGGCGCTCGCCCGGTTCACGAATCAGCCGGTCGACCTCGTCGTCCTCGACCTGATGCTGCCGAAGCTGGACGGGCTCGAGGTCTGCAAGCGCCTGCGCGCCACGAGCTCCGTCCCGATCATCATGCTGACGGCCCGCGACGACGAGCTCGACAAGGTGCTCGGGCTCGAGCTCGGCGCCGACGACTACATCACCAAGCCGTTCTCGATCCGGGAGTTCCGCAGCCGCGTGAAAGCCTTGCTCCGCCGGGCGGCCGCTCCGAGGCAGGAGATCCGCGAACCGGACACGATCGAGGTCGACGGTCTGCGGATCGACTCTTCGCGCCGGACGGTCGAGCTTCGCGGCGCACCCGTCCAGCTGACCTACGTCGAGTTCGAGCTGCTCCGGACGCTCGCGGCGAACCCCGGCCGCGTCTTCACGCGCCCGAAGCTGCTCGAATCGCTGTGGGGCGACTCGGCCTACCGCGAGCCGCGCACGATCGACGTGCACATCCGCCATCTCCGCGAGAAGCTCGAGGGCGACCCGCGCGAGCCGCAGTTCATCTTCACCGTGCGCGGCGTCGGCTACCGCTTCCGCGACACGTGAACCCGCTCAGGAGCGTCGGGGCTCGCCTCAGCCTCGCGCTGCTGCTCGTCGTCGCGGGCGCGCTCGGCTTCGTCTACCTCTTCGTCGTCCCGTCGCTGCAGAGCCGGCTGATCTCGTCGCGCCTCCACCAGCTGGACTCCGCGGCGAAGACCCTGGCGCACCAGTACCGGATCGAGACGCCCGTGCCGGACGTGTCCGACGCGGCCGGGACGATCAACGCGCGCGTCGTCCTCTTCGCCGTTCTCAGCGACGGACCGCCGGCCGAGCTCGACGTGCGGGACGACTCCCGCAGCTCGGGGCACTCGCTCGACGTCGTGGATGACCCGATCGCGGTGAAGGCGGCCACGACGCACCGCCGGGCGCGGGGGACGGTCGAGCGCAAGGATCAGCGCTTTGCCGAGGTCGCGCTGCCGGCCGGATCGGGCACCGTCCTCCTGCTCTCCGCCGCGCTGCACGACTCGCTCAGCGACGTGCACCTCGTCCAGCGGCGCGTGCTCCTGGCCGGGGGCTTCGCGCTGCTGATGGTGCTGATCGTCGGCTACGGCGGCGCTTGGTTCTTCGCGCGCCGGCTGCGCCGGCTCGAACAGGCGGCCGAGCGGATCGCCCGTGGCCAGTTCGATCAGCCGGTCGTCGATCGGGGCCGCGACGAGGTCGGCGAGCTCGCGCGGACGTTCGAGACGATGCGGCGACGGCTCGCGCAGCTCGACCATGCCCGCCGCGAGTTCATCGCGAACGCGTCGCACGAGCTGCGTACCCCGCTCTTCGCGCTGGGCGGCTTCGTCGAGCTGCTCACCGACGAGGAGATGGACGAGGAGACGCGACTCGAGTTCCTCTCGAGCATGCGCGACCAGGTGGCGCGCCTCGCGAAGCTCGCCACGGAGCTGCTCGACCTGTCCCGGCTCGACGCGGGCCAGCTGAGCGTCGAGCGCGAGCCGCTCTCGATCGGCGAGGTCGCCCGCGTCGTCGCCGGCGACTTCGCGGCGGTGGCGCGGACGGCGGACCATCCACTCGAGGTGCTCGACGGCGACGTCCTCGCCGTCGCGGACGAGCAGCGCGTGATGCAGATCGGGCGCATCCTCGTCGAGAACGCGATCCTGCACACGCCGCCGGGCACGGCGATCAGAATCCGCACGGAGTCGCAGAACGGCGTCGCGCGGCTCGTCGTCGAGGACGAAGGCCCGGGAATCACGCCGGAGCATGCGCAGCACGTCTTCGACCGGTTCTACCGCGCAGACGACGGCCATCAGGCCTCCGGCAGCGGCCTCGGGCTCGCGATCGCGCGGGAGCTCTCGGAGCTGATGGGTGGGAAGCTCGAGCTCGATTCCGGGCCCGGGCGCACCGTCTTCGCCCTCAGCCTGCCGGCGGAGCAGGCGCAGACCACGCCCACGAGGGCGCACGCCTTCGCGGGCTGACCCGTTTTCACGGGAAAACGCCGCGGACCTTTCGGTCGGCGAGAAGGTCGTTACAGTGGGAAAGGTGCGCTCCCTGAGGATTCCGACGCTTGCGCTCGCGTGCTCGCTCGCCGGTGCGGCGGCAGCGCTCGGGATCGGGAGCCTCGCCGGCTGGCTCGGCAGCGGAACCTCGCGCACGGTCGTCCTGCAGCAAACGCTGTCGCAGCCCGCGGCAGCCGTATCGCGCTCGCTGTCGACGCCCGGGTTCGACCCCGCCCGCATCTACGCACTCCGCTCGCCCGGTGTCGTGACGCTCTACTCGCTCTTCGGCGACCGGACGGCCCAGGGTTCGGGCTTCGTGGTCTCTTCTGCCGGGGTCATCCTCACGAGCTCGCACGTGATCACCGACGCCGGCGACGGCGGCAGCCCGAGCGTCAGTGCCGCGGACAGCGTGTACGTCGAGTTCGCCGACCACGACCGCATCCCCGCGAAGATCGTCGGCTGGGACGTCTACGACGACGTCGGCGTGGTGCGCGTCGACCCGAAGGCGCACCCGCTGAGCCCGGTGCCGCTCGGCGACTCGGACGTGGTTCGCGTCGGCCAGCCCGTCGCGGCGATCGGGAGCCCGTTCGGCAACGAGAACTCGCTCGGGGTCGGAGTGGTCTCCGCGACGCACCGTTCGATCGAGTCGTTGACCTCGACCTACGACCTCGTCGACGCGATCCAGACCGATGCGCCGATCAACCACGGGAACTCCGGCGGCCCGCTCTTCGACGCCGAGGGCCGGGTGATCGGCATCAACGCGCAGATCCGCAGCGACTCGGGCAACGCCGAGGGCGTGGGCTTCGCGGTGCCGATCGACTCCGCGCGCCGCTCGCTCGAACAGCTCCTCTCGTCGGGCCATGTCTCGTACGCCTACGTCGGGATCTCGACCGAAGACCTCACGCCGTCGCTCGCGCGCCACCTCCACTTCGAGGTGCCGGCGGGAGCGCTGATCGACTCGGTGCTCCCTGGCGGTCCGGGCGACCGTGCCGGCCTGCGCGGCGGGACGTCCGACGAGCCCTTCGAGGGCATGGACGTGAAGCGCGGCGGCGACGTGGTCGTCGGGATCGACGGGCATCCCGTACGGGGAGCCCAGGATCTCGTCAGGATCGTCAGCGAGGTCCTCCGGCCGGGTCAGAAAGCGCATTTCACGATCCTCCGCGGCGAGCGGCGACTCGTCGTGCCGGTCGTGCTCGCGGCGAGACCGTCGAACCCACACGGCGGTTGAGCGCCGGTTACTTCGTCCCGAAGTCGGGAATACCGGCACTGGTTTTGCGAGGTGGGGTGCGGAAACGATCCGGTGCCGGCTGATCTATCTGATGAAATAGAGAATTCGTGTTGGCTTCCAGACCGCCGTCCGCGCCCGTGACGAGGACAGACGCCCGCGTTCAGCTCCGCTTCCCGGCCAGGGCCGAGTACATCACGCTGGGGCGGCTCGCGCTGACGGGCCTCGCCCGGCTGCGACCGCTGCCGGAGGAGACGCTCGGCGACCTCAAGCTCGCGCTGACCGAGGCGTGCACGAACTGCGTGCTGCACGCCTACGCGGAGCGGCCCGGCAACGTCGAGATCACGTACGAGCTCCGGGCCGACCGCCTCGTCGTCGAGGTTGCCGACGACGGCCCCGGCTTCGACTACTCGAACGGCGGCCACTCGGAAGCGGAGCTCGCCGAGGGAGGCCTGGGACTCGCGATCATCCGTGCGCTCTCGGACGAGTTCGAGCTCGGCCGCCGCGACGGCCGGCCGGGCTCACGGCTTCGCTTCGTCAAGCTGCTCGAGAGTTAGCTGCCGCCGGCGCCGGGTTTGCGAGCGGCGGCTTTCTAGTTCACGCGCAGGACACCCCGTGGGGACCCCCGTGTCCCCTGCGAAGCACGGTACCGCCAGCCGGGACCGACGACTGTGCCGGAGGCGTGTCGATTCTTCGACAGCCGGGCGGCCGGCCCTGACAGCTGCGCCGCCGGCTGTGCCCCACTCCTCCGGCGTTAGGCTTGGGCGGTGGGCGCCGAGCGTCGCCGGCTGATCGTCGTCTCGAACCGGGGCCCGGTCTCCTACGCTCGCTCGGAGCAGGGCGCCCGGATCGCCCGGCGAGGCGGGGGCGGCCTCGCGACCGCGCTGCGGAGCCTCGTCTCGCACCACGACGTCGTCTGGATCGCGAGCGCCATGACCGAGGAGGACCGGGCCGTCGCGGACGAGGTCGGCAACGAGCCGATCGAGGAGACCGCCCGCGACGGGTCGTCGTACCGGCTGCGCCTCGTGGCGCACGATCCGCTCGCCTACGACTGGTACTACAACGTCGTCGCGAACCCGACGCTCTGGTTCCTGCAGCACTACATGTGGGGTCTCACGAGCAGCCCGGACATCGACCTCGGGCTCCACCACGCGTGGTACAGCGGCTACGTCCCGGTCAACCAGGGCTTCGCCGACGCCGTCGTCGAGGAGCTCGAGCGCGCGCCGGACGCCGCCGTGCTCTTCCACGACTACCACCTCTACCTGGCGCCGCGGATCGTCCGCGAGGCGTGCCCGGACGCGCTCCTGAGCCACTTCGTCCACATTCCGTGGGCGCAGTCGGACTACTGGCACGTCCTCCCCGAGCACCTCCGGCAGGCCATCCACGACGGACTGCTGGCCAACGACGTCGTCGGCTTCCACACGGACCGCTGGCGGCGCAACTTCCTGCGCACGTGCGAGGACGTCCTCGGCGTCGAGGTCGACTACGAGGAGGACGCGGTCGAGTTCGACGGCCGCCGAGTGCTCGTCAGCGCCCATCCGATCTCCGTCGACACGAGCGAGTTCGACGAGCTGAAGCAGAGCGAGGCCGTGCTCGAGGAGGAGCGGCGCATCGTCGAGCGGCGATCCGAGTTCCTCGTCCTGCGCGTCGACCGGACCGATCCGTCGAAGAACGTCGTCCGGGGGCTGCGCGCGTTCGGCACGTTTCTCGGCGCGCACCCGGACTTCCACCGCCGCGTGTCGATGCTCGCGTTGCTCGACCCTTCCCGCCAGGACATCCCGGAGTACTCCGAGTACCTCGCGGCGATCCAGCGCGAGGCGCGGACCGTGAACGACCGGTTCCAGCAGGAGGGCTGGACGCCGATCGACCTCCAGGTCGCCGACAACTTCCCGCAGTCGGTCGCCGCGTACAAGCAGTTCGACGTCCTGCTGGTGAACGCCGTCTTCGACGGCCTCAACCTGGTCGCGAAGGAGGCGCCGCTCGTGAACGACCGCGACGGCGTGCTGCTGCTCTCGGAGAACGCGGGCGTGCACGACGAGCTCGGCGAGTGGGCGCTGACGATCAACCCGTTCGACGTCTACGGCCAGGCGGAGGCGATCTACCGGGCGCTCACGATGGGACGCGAGGAGCGCCGCCGTCGGCTCGAGGGCATACGCGCGTACGTCCGCGAGCACGACCTCGGCGCGTGGCTCCAGTCGCAGCTGGCCGACCTCGACCGGGTCGCAACGCTGACGAAGGGCTGACGCCCGGCGCGTATCCTGCGCCTCGTGGCCGAGCTCTCCCACGTCGACGCCGCCGGCCGGCTGCGCATGGTCGACGTCGGCGGCAAACCGCTCTCGCGCCGGCGTGCGATCGCCCGCGCGCGCCTGAGGGTCGCTCCCGCGACGGCTGCGCAGCTCCGCGAGCTCCCGAAGGGCGACGCCCTCGCCGCCGCCGAGCTCGCCGGGATCATGGCCGCGAAGCGGACGAGCGACCTGATCCCGCTCTGCCATCCGCTGCCGCTCACGAAGGTCGAGGTTCGCGCCGAGCTGGTCGAGGGTGCCGTCGAGCTGACGGCGACCGCCGAGACGACGGCGCAGACCGGCGTCGAGATGGAGGCGCTCGTCGCTGCGTCGGTCGCTGCGCTGACCGTGTACGACATGGCCAAGGCGATCGACAAGGAGATGGTCGTCGAGTCCGTGCACCTCGTCGAGAAGACGAAGGAGCCGGTCTGAAAGCGGCGGTGCTGACCGTCTCCGACGGCGTCACCGCCGGGACGCGCGAGGACCGGAGCGGCGACGTGCTTTCCGGCCTGCTGGCCGAGGACGGCTTCGACGTCGTCCGACGGGTCGTCCCGGACGAGCGGACGGCGATCTCGGACGCCATCATCGACCTCGCCGCGCAGGCGGCCTTCGTCGTGACGACCGGCGGCACCGGCCTCGGCCCGCGCGACGTCACGCCGGAGGCGACCGGCGCCGTCCTCGACCGGCTCGCGCCGGGCATCGCGGAGGCGATCCGCGCCGATTCGATCGCGAAGACTCCGCACGCCCTCCTTTCGCGTGGGCTCGCGGGCGTCCGCGGGCAGACACTCGTGGTCAACCTGCCCGGCTCGCCGGGCGGCTGCCGCGACGGGTTCGCCATCCTGAAGCCGGCGCTCAGGCACGCGCTCGAGCTCCTCGCCGGCGAGGATTCGCAGCACCGGCAGACGTGATCGACGGCGCGCTCGTCTACCCGCGGCGGTTCGCGTCGCTCGTCAAGCTGGAGCACACCGTTTTCGCCCTGCCGTTTGCGTACGTCGGCGCCTTTCTCGCGGTGGACGACGTGCCGAGCGGCCACGATCTCCTGTGGATCACGCTTGCGATGGTCGGGGCGCGGTCGCTCGCGATGAGCCTCAACCGGCTGATCGACGCGGGCATCGACGCGCGTAACCCGCGCACCGCGAGCCGGGAGCTGCCGCGCGGCCTGCTCTCGGCGGCGCAGGTGCTGGCGTTCTGCGCCGCGTCGCTCGCGCTCTTCCTCGTCGCCGTGTACCAGCTCGACCCGCTCGTGCAGTGGCTCTGGCCGATCCCCGTCGTCGCGATGGTCGTCTACCCGTACCTGAAGCGCTTCACGTGGACGTGCCACGTCTGGCTCGGCGCCGTCGACGGCCTCGCACCGGTCGGCGCCTGGGCGGCGATCCGCGGCGACCTGCCGTGGCAGGCGTGGCTCCTGTTCGCCGCCGTGACCGTCTGGATCGCCGGCTTCGACCTCTTCTACGCGCTCTACGACCTCGAGATCGACCGGCAGCAGGGTCTCCACTCGTGGGCGACCCGCTTCGGCGTCGGCGGCGTCTTCGCCGGTGCGCGGCTGTTCCACCTCGCGACGATCGCGTTCCTGGTCGCCGCCGGCCTCGGCCTCCCCGTCGGCGGGCTGTACTGGATCGGCGTCGGCGCGGTCGCCGCCCTGCTCGGATACGAGCACTCGCTGGTCCGTCCGGACGACCTTCGCCGGCTCGACCTCGCCTTCTTCACCATGAACGGCGTCATCAGCGTCGCGTTCTTCGCGTTCGTGCTCGTGGACGTGCTCGCGACGTGATCCGCGCGCGCGGGCTCTCGAAGCGATTCGGCCAGCGGCGCGTCATCGACCGGCTCGACCTCGAGGTGGAGTCGAACGGATTCCTGCTCGTCACCGGCCCGAACGGCTCCGGGAAGACGACGCTGCTGCGCCTCTGCGCCGGGCTGCTCACGCCGACCGGCGGCGAGCTCGAGGTCGACGTCGACCGCGGTGACATCGGCTACCTCGGGCACGAGCCGCTCGTCTACCGCGAGCTGACGCCGCTCGAGAACCTCGACCTCTACGGCCGGCTCTACCGCGTGCCCGAGCGGCGCGAGCGGATCGGGATGCTGCTCGAGCGCTTCGGGCTCTGGCGCGTCCGCAGCGAGCGGACCGGCTCGTTCTCCCGCGGGATGCTGCAGCGGCTCGCGCTCTGCCGGGTGCTCCTGCACGAGCCGAGCCTGCTCCTGCTCGACGAGCCGTACAGCGCGCTCGACGAAGAAGGGTCGGCGCTGCTCGACCGCGAGCTCTCGGAGCTCCGAGAGCGGGCGACGTTGCTCGTTGCGACGCACGACCCGGCGCGGCTCGAGCCGCTCGCCCGCAACCGGCTGGCGTTCGCGTGAGGCGCTACCTCTACGACGTGGCGGTTCTGACCAGGAAGGACCTGATCCTCGAGCTGCGGGCGCGCGACACGGTGCCGGCGATGCTCCTGTTCGTGATCGCGGCGCTCGTCGTCTTCCACTTCGCCCTGCCGGCGCAGAGCTCGGAGCTCGCGGCGAAGGGGCTCCTCTGGGTCGCGCTGATCTTCACCGCCCTGCTCGGCCTGACGCGGGCCTTCGTCGCGGAGCGGGAGCAGCGGCTCCTCGACGGCCTGCTGCTCGCGCCCTGCGATCGGAGCGCGATCTGGCTCGCGAAGGCGATCGCGACACTCGCCTTCCTCGCGGTTGCCGAGCTCGTCGCGTTGCCGGCGTTCGCGCTCTTCTTCTCGGGCATCGACGCCGCGACGATCGCCGGCGTCGCGCTCGCCGACCTCGGCATCGCGGCGGTCGGCGTCCTGCTCGCCGCGATGGCGACCGTCAGCCGGGCGAGAGAGCTCCTCCTCCCGCTGCTCTTCCTGCCGCTCGCGATCCCGATCGTGGTCGGCGGCGTCGGCGCGAGCGTGGCCGGCGGAGCCGGCCGCTACCTCGGCTTTCTCGCGCTCTACGACGGGGTTTTTGCGATCCTGTGCTGGGCTTCCTTCGAGTATGTCGTCGCGGAATAACCAGGTCACGGCGCTGGTCGCGCTCGCCGGCGCGCTCATGTGCGCCGCGATCGCGCTGATCTTCTTCTACGCGCCCGTCGACCAGGACGGCCTGAACCAGAAGATCTTCTACTTCCACGTCCCGATCGCGATCACCGCGTACGTCTGCTTCGGCTGGGGAGCCTGGAAGGCCCTTCTCCACCTGTGGAAGCGCGCGCCCGGGGCCGACCTCGAGAGCTACGTCGCGATCCACCAGGGTGTGATCTTCGGGTCGCTGACGCTCGTGACCGGCTCGATCTGGGCGAAGGTGAGCTGGGGTCGGTGGTGGGTCTGGAGCGATCACCAGCTCGTCCTGTTCCTCGTGCTCTTCCTCTTCTACTCGGCGTACTTCATGCTCCGCTACTCCGTCGAGCCCGGGCTCGCCCGCGAGAACCTCTGCGCCGTGTACGCGCTCTTCGGCGTTGTCCTGATCCCGATCAGCTTCCTCGCGATCCGGCTCTCGGAGAGCTTCATCCACCCCGTGACGTTCACTCGCCACGGGCCGCAGATGGCGACGGCGCAGTTCGCGACGTTCTGCGTCGCGCTCGCCTCGACCATCGCGCTCGCCGGCGCGCTCTACCGCGTCGAGCTGGCCGGGAAGCGGCTCGACCTGCGCCTCCACGAGCTGCGCGAGGCGCTGTCGTGACGACCGAGGAGAAGTACGTCGCGGCGGCGTACCTCGTCGTCTTCGTGGCCGTCCTCGTCTACGTGCTGATCATCGCCGCGAAGCTGACGCGACTCGAGCGGGACGTCGAGGAGCTCGCACGGCTCGCGCTCGCGCGGCGCGAGGAGCGGAGCGAGGACCGCGAGGGGGTCGGCGTTGGCTGAGGTGCTCTTCTGGCCGGCGCTGCTCGCCTACGGCGAGGCTGCCGTCGCCTATGTCGGCAACGCCGTCCGTCCCGGGACGGCGGGCAGGCTCGCGACGTGGGGCGTCCGGCTCGGCTGGCTGCTCCAGACCGCGCTGCTCACCGTCCAGGCGACGCGGGCGGACGGCTTCCCCTGGGACACGTGGGCCGGCTCGCTCGCCCTCTTCGTCTGGCTCGTCGTGACCGGCTACCTGATCTGGGGCTGCCGCGTCCGCTACCGGCTGCTGGGCCTCGCCGTGATGCCGCCGGTCGCGTTGCTGCTCGTCGTCTCGCGGCTCGCCGGCGGCACGTCGTTGCCGGCGCGCAGCGACTACTCGACCGCCTTCCTCGTCCTCCACGTCGGGCTCGTGCTGGCCGCGTTCGCCGGCTTTACGCTCGCCGCCGCTCTTTCGGGGCTCTACCTCTGGCAGGAGCGGCGGCTGAAGAGCCGCAAGCCGGGCACGGTGCTCGGCCGGATGCCGTCGCTCGTCGGGCTCGAGACGCTCTCCGCCCGCACGGTCGTCTTCGCACTTCCGGCGCTGACGACCGGAATCGTCGCGGGGCTGGTGCGCCTTCGCGACTCCGGCGGCGGCCTCGACGCGCTGATGGCGGTCACGCTGCTCACGTGGCTCGTCTACGCCGTCTTCCTGCTCGTCCGGTTCGAGTTCGGCTGGCGCGGGCGACGGGCCGCCTACCTGCTCCTCGCCGGGTTCGCGCTCGTCGCGGTCGCCCGCCTCGCCCTCCCGCTGACCCACTTCTCGTGACGCTCGTCCTCGTCGGCCTCTCGCATCGCGTCGCTCCCGTCGAGCTCCGCGAGCGGGTGGCGCTCGCGCCTGACGAGGCCGCGGCGTTGGCGCGCGAGCTCGGCGAGGCGGTCTGCCTGTCGACGTGCAACCGCACCGAGGTCTACCTCGCGACGGACGAGCCGGAACGGGACGAGGCCCGTTCCGTCGACGCCCTCGCCGCGTCGGCCGGGGTTCCCGGGGCGGAGCTGCGACCGAGCCTCTACCGGCTTCGCGACGAGGCGGCTGCACTCCATCTCTTCCGCGTCGCCGCCGGGCTCGACTCGATGGTTCCCGGCGAGGGCGAGATCCTCGGCCAGGTGCGCTCGGCCTACGAGACCGGCGCGGCCGGGTCGTTCCTGGACCGGCTCTTCCGGCAGGCGCTCCACGCAGGCAAGCGCGTCCGGGCGCAGACCGCGATCGGCGAGAACCCGGTCTCGGTGCCGGCGGCGGCCGCGGCACTCGCGGAGCAGGTCTTCGGCGACCTCGCCGGTTGCCGCGTCCTCCTCGTCGGCGCCGGCCGGACCGCGGAGCTCGCGGCGCGGAGCCTCGTCTCCCGCGGCGCGTCGATCGCCTTCGTCGCGAACCGTTCGCTCGAGCGGGCCGCGGAGCTCACGGGCCGGTACGGCGGCGAGGCGCTGTCGCTCGAGCGGGTGCGCGACGAGCTCGTGTGCGTCGACGTCGTGGTCTCGTCCACCAGCGCGCCGGGCGTCGTCCTTCGCCGGGAGGACGTCGCGCTTGCGCTCCGGCGGCGCAAGGGCCGGCCGCTCTTCCTGATCGACATCGCGGTTCCGCGCGACCTCGACCCTGCGATCCACGACGTCGATGGCTGCTACCTCTACGACATCGACGACCTGGAGAGCGTCGCGGCGGAGGGGCTCGCGAGCCGCCGGGCCCACGCCGAGCGCGCCGAGGCGATCGTGGCCGAGGAGGCGGACGAGTTCCGCGCGTGGCGGGCGTCGCTCGACGTCGTTCCCGCGATCGCGTCCCTCCGGGCGCGGGCCGAGGAGATCCGCGCGACCGAGCTCGAGCGGGCTCGCGCGCGCCTCGGGCGACTCTCGGAGGCGGATCGGCTCACTGTCGAATCGCTGACGGCGCAGATCGTCAACAAGCTCCTCCACCTGCCGACCGTCCGGATGAAGGAGGCCGCGGCCGGGGCGGACGGGGCCGTGTACGCGAACGCGTTGCGGCATCTGTTCGACCTCCGCGACTAGCCGCCGGTCGTGCTGCTCCGGGTCGGAACACGCGGAAGCAGGCTTGCCCTGACGCAGGCGGAGCGTGCGGCCGAGCGGCTACGCCGGCCCGGCGTCGAGATCGCGCTCGTGCCGGTCACGACGGCCGGCGACCGCGACCGGACGAAGCCGTTCGGGGAGATCGGCGCGCGAGGGGTCTTCGTGAAGGAGCTCGAGGAGGCGCTGCTGGCGGGGCGGATCGACGTCGCGGTCCACTCCGCGAAGGACATGACCTCCACCGACGTCGACGGCCTTGCCGTGGGGGCATACCTCGTCCGGGAGGACCCGCGAGACGCGCTCTGCGGCGTCTCGTCGCTCGAGCCCGGACTCCGGATCGGCACCGCGTCCGTGCGGCGCCGCGCGCAGCTGCTCTCGCTCGAGCCGGGGCTTCGGATCGAGCCGCTGCGTGGGAACATCGATACGCGGCTGCGGAAGCGCGGGGAGCGCGGGCTCGACGCCGTGGTGCTCGCTGCGTGCGGGCTCGAGCGGCTCGGGCTCGGCTCGGAGATCACGCGGCGGCTCGAGCCGGACGAGCTGCTGCCCGAGGCCGGGCAGGGGGCGGTGGCGCTGCAGGTGCGTGCGGGCGAGGAGGAGCTCGTGGCGCCGGTCGACGACGCCGAGACGCGACGGCGGGTCTCGGCCGAGCGCGCGTGCGTCGCCGCCGTCGGCGGCGGCTGCCTCGCGCCGGTGGCGGCGTTCCACGACGGGGTGACGCTCGAGGCGCTCGTCGCCGACGAGGACGGGCGGTGGCTCGAGCGGCGGCGCGGCTCGGATCCCGCCGCGCTCGGCCGCGAGCTGGCTGCGATCCAGGCTGCGCGAGCGTATTGAGGCGGCCCGGGCGCCTGTGGATGGATGGGCACAGTCTCGGCCGCCCGCGTTACAGACACGGCACAGGTTCGCCGGTAGCATCGAGCCCAGGCGGGGGCTCGGGGGCCCCCTGAAACTAGAGGAGGTTGGTCGCGGCGTGCCTCCTGCCGCCGCGCCGCTGACGGAGCCCGCGTGCGCGTGATCGTCACGCGTGCGGCAGGGCAGGAGGAGCCGCTCGCCTCGCGGGTCCGGGAGCTCGGGCACGAGGTCGTCATCTGCCCGCTCGTCCGGGTCGAGCCCGTCGGCCCGGATCGCGTCGAGCTCGAAGTCTATGACTGGTTGCTCGTCACGAGCGCCAACGCGGCGCGAGAGCTCGCCCACCGCGCGAGCGGCCGGCCCGGACGGACCGCCGCGATCGGGCCCGGAACCGCCGACGCGCTGCTCGACGCGGGGTTCCGCGTCGACCTCGTCCCGGCGGTCTCGACGCAGGAAGGTCTTCTCGCCGAGCTGCCGCGGCCGCCGGGTCGCGTTCTCTTCGCCGGCGCCGTGGGAGCGCGCCGCCTGCTCGCGGACGAGCTCGAGGCGGACTTCGTCCCGCTCTACCGGACGGTCGAGCTCCGGCCGGAGGTGCCACCGGGCGGCGACGTCGCCGTCCTCGCCTCCCCGTCCGCGGCGCGCGCCTTCGCCGCGCTCGCGCTCGGCGTGCCCGCGGTGGTGATCGGGCCCGAGACTGCACGCGCCGCCAGGGCGGCCGGGCTGCGGATCGCGGCCGAGGCGACGACGCACGACCTCGACGGGCTGGTTACGGCGATCGCCTCGGTGGTTAACCTCCCCTCGTGCTCGTCACCTTCCTGACCGACTTCGGGCTCCAGGACGACTTCGTCGGCACCTGCCACGGCGTCATCAAGCGGATCGCGCCCGAGGCGCACATCATCGACATCACCCACGGGATCATTCCGCAGGGTGTGCTCCAGGGAGCGCTCGTGCTGGCGAACACCGTCCCCTACATGCCGATCGGCGTTCACCTCGCCGTCGTCGATCCCGGCGTCGGCAGCGCCAGGCGGTGCATCGTCATCCGCGGCCTCGACGGCCGGCTCTACGTCGGTCCGGACAACGGTCTTCTCGTGCCGGCGGCCGAGCGGCTCGGCGGGATCGTGGACGCAAACGAGTTGACGGCGCCCGCGTACCGGCTCGACCCGGTTTCGCGGACGTTCCACGGACGCGACATCTTCTCGCCGGCGGCCGCGCACCTCGCCAGAGGCGTCGATCCGGGCGAGCTCGGGCCGTCGCTCGATCCCGACTCGCTCGTACGGCTCGACCTCCCCGAGCCGGAGGTCGGCAGCCGCCGGATCCGCGCGACGGTGCTGTACTCGGACCGGTTCGGGAACATCCAGCTCAACCTGACCGGCTCGCACCTCGAGCAGGTTGGAATCGAGCCGGGCATCGACGTCGAGCTCGAGCTGCCGGTCGATCGGTACTTCGCCCGCGCGGTCTCGACGTTCGCGGATGCGCGGGTCGGCGAGATCATCGTCTACGAGGACGCCTACGGGAACGTCGCAATCGCGATTCGGAACGGCAATGCGGCCGAGATGTTCGACGTCTCGGCCGGTCAGGAGCTTCGGATCCACGTGCGCGTATGAGTGCGATCGTCGCGCTCGGGCGGAGGTTCGCGCGGCTGGCGACGACCGCGACGGTGCGGGCGCCGTGGCTGTGGCGGCTCTTCCGCCGGCCGCTCGCACGGCAGTTCGACTGGCTGGCGCCGCGCTGGGACTCGATCGGCTCGCCGGACAAGCTCGCGCCCGTCGAGGCGGCGCTCGACCGGCTTCTCGAGGAGCCGGCTCGGATCGTCGACGTCGGGACCGGGACGGGAGACGCTGCCCTGCTCGTCGCGCGGCGGTTCGAGGGGGCGCAGGTGATCGGCGTCGACCTCTCGCAGGCGATGGTCGACGAGGCGAGGCGCAAGCTGCCGTCCGGGCTGGCCGCGCGCGTACGCTTCGAGCAGGCGGACTCCGCGAGGCTGCCGTACGCGGACGGGTCGTTCGACCTCGCCGTCCTCGCGAACATGATCCCGTTCTTCGACGAGCTCGGCCGGGTGGTCGCGCCCGGCGGGCACGTGCTGCTCGCATTCTCCAGCGGGCCGCAGACGCCGATCTACGTTCCGCCCCGACGTCTACGCGACGAGCTGGGCCGGCGCGGCTTCGCCGACTTCGAGGAGCTGGCCGCCGGGCACGGAACCGCGCTACTTGCCCGACGGGTCGAGGTCGCCTAACCTTCCGCCGTACAAGGACGTTCGCGGCACGGTGGCACCGGCCCGGACGTCCTTTCTCTACGCGGCTACACTGCCGCCGCCTGGCGAGGTAGCTCAGTCGGTAGAGCACACGGCTGAAAACCGTGGTGTCGCCGGTTCGATTCCGGCCCTCGCCATGTCTGACACTGCGCAAACCGATGCTCGTCGCACGTACGCCAACGCACGGGGACGCGGCCGTTACTGACGAGAGACATCGAGATGTCCATCGTGGGAGAGCTCTTCACCGAGACGCTCGGGTACGACGGCGGCCGGGAAGTCAGCGTGTATGTCCCCCGGGAGCCGCCCGAGGCAGTCGTGTTCGCTGGCGACGGCCAGCTGATCTCCCCGTGGGGCAGCGTCCTCGAGGCGGCCGGCGTACCGCCCACGATGGTCGTTGGTGCACATCGCCTCGCCGATGAGACCCTGCGGTTGCATGAGTACTCGCCGGGCTTCGATCCGGAACGGTTCGCCGCGCATGAGGCGTTCTTCGTCGAGGAGATACGCCGGTGGGTGCGGACGCGTCTCGGACTCGCACTGCCCGCCGGGCGGACCGCGGTGTTCGGCGTCTCGGCGGGCGGAGAGCTTGCGCTCGCCATCGGGCTCCGGCATCCGGATGTCTACGGTGCGATCTTCTGCGCCTCTCCGGGCGGGGGCTTCCGCCCGACTGCCTCCGTTTCGAGCTCGATTCCGCGCACCTACCTGGTTGCTGGCACGCGAGAGCCATTCTTCCTCGAGAACGCCGCTCGGTGGGCGGACGCGCTGCGGGATGCCGGTGCGGATGTCGTGATGAACGAGCGGCATGGGTCGCACGGCGACGCGTTCTGGCGGGAGGAGTTCCCCCTGATGGTGGCGTGGGCGTTCGGACGATGACGCACCGCGACGTTTGTCGACGATCGGCGCCGCCCGCCTGACGAGCGTCCCCTCGGCCGATCGCCTACCCCAGATTCAGCGGCATCGCAGGAATGACGTGGTTTGCGCACTGTCTGTCGCGCAGGGTCCCGTTGGGGCGCGCCGGCGCGCCGAACATTGCGCAAACCGCGGCTAGCGTCGCACTCACGCGTAGCATCGCTCCGTGCGCGAGGTGGCGAGGGGCGTCTGGCACTGGGAGGCGCCGCACCCGGACTGGGCCGGGCCCGGGAACGAGGCGCTTCGCCAGCGCCTCGCCGCGACGGACGGGACGCCGAACGAGGCGGCCGGCGGGGTCGTCTCCTCGTATGCGATCGTCGACGACGAGCGTCTGCTGCTCTTCGACCCGCTGGCCGTGCCACGGGAGATCGAGGCACTCGCGGCAGGTCGCGAGCAGGTGGTTGTGCTGACCTGCCCGTGGCACGAGCGCGACACGCGGAACCTCGTGGAGCGACTCGGCGTGCCCGTGTTCACGCCGCCGCCCGATGAGGGCAGCCCCGACGTGGCCTGGCTCGCGGGCGGCTGGAGCGACGCGCACCTCTATACGGCGGGCGGGCGGCTGCGCGTCGGAGTCGAGGCACTGCCCGGGAGGCTGCCCAATGACGTCGTGCTCTGGGTCGCGAGTCGCGCTGCGGCGATCGCCGGCGACACGCTCGTCGACTTCGGCCAGGGCCTCGAGATCCCGGTCGAATGGCTACCCGCGGGCGTCACGCGCGAGCAGGTGGCAGAGGGCTTGCGCCCGCTGCTCGAGCTGCCGGTCGAGGTCGTACTGGCGACACACGGCGGGCCGACCGACAAGACGGCCCTCGAGCGCGCGCTCGCCTGACAAGCAATCGCACGGCGAGCGCAGCTTCCGGTATTTCGGCTATGGATTGGGGACGCGCGGCCATGGCCGCCATTCCCGGACACGAGTACCGTCCGCGGCCGCTGGATCCATCGAACGAAAGGGGTTTCCGTGGCCGGTCCCGCAGAGATCGTGGAGCGCTACTTCGACGCCTGGACGACAGGCGATTTCGACACCGCTCGCAGTCTCCTCCACGACGACCTGTCCTTTCAGGGGCCGATCGAGACGCTCGACAGTGCCGATGCGCTCATGGCGTCGATCAAGGGCCTCGCCCAGGTCGTCACCGGTGCCGAGCGCCGCGGGGTGGTCGCCGCCGGGGACGAAGTCGTCGTCAGATACGACCTGCACACCGCGCCCGTGCCGTCTGCCCCGGTCGCCGAGTGGTACCGGGTCGCGGACGGCAGGATCGCCGCGATCGAGGCGTACTTCGACGCCCGTCCCTTTGCGCCGATGTTCGAGCAGCGCCGCGCCTGAGGAGATCTCGATGCCCCGCGGGCAAGCGCCGAGCCACGCGAGGCCGGGTCAGCTCTCCGGGTATCTGGAGGCGCTCGCGCGCGCCGTCTTCCAGGGCGGAATCAGCTGGCAGGCGGTCGAGGCGAAATGGCCCGACATCCGCCAGGCGTTCGACGACCTCGAGCCTCGTCGCGTCGCCGATCTCGACGCCGAGCACGGCGGCTTCCGCCGCTATCTCCGATCCCACGGCAGCTTCGAGGCGACCGTGGCAGACCTCAAACGGCAGTTTCGCTTCCTCGGCGACACGGGCTCCTACTACTTCCTCTCCGTGGTCGGGGAGGAAGTGCCGTCCCACGACGAGTGGTCGGCGTCCCGCTCGCGCGCGAGCCGCGCGAGCTAGCAAGCGCTCTGCAACCCTACGCCGACGGCGATGACCGACCGGCTCACGAACCCCGCGCGACGCGATGCCGTCGATGCGCTCCTTCGCGACGTCCGCGTCACGAGCACGCTGTACTGCCGTTCGATCCTGACGGCTCCCTGGGGTTTCGGCGTCCAGGCCCGCCAGCTCGCCGCCTTCCACCTCGTCGCGAGTGGCGGCTGCTGGCTCGAGGTCGGCGCGCCCGGCGAGGCGATCGAGCTTCGTCCCGGCGACCTCGTCATCCTCCCGCGCGGCGACACCCACTGGCTGCGCGACGACCTCGAGAGCCCGATGCTCTGGCTCGAGGATCTGGTCGCCGCGCACCCGGTCGACTCCGAGCTGCGACTGAAGGGAGGCGGCGGCGGGCTCGCGACCGAACTCCTGTGCGGGGCATTCGCGATCGAGGGCAGCGAGCGGCACCCGCTCTTCTCCGCCCTGCCGGCGGCGATTCGCATCCATGGAGACGGAGAACGGGCGCTGCCGTGGCTCGCGATGACGGTCGAACTGATCCGGGTTCGCGTCGCCGACTCCGCGGCAGGCTCGGCAGTCGTTCTCGAGCGTCTCTCCGAAGCGCTTCTCACCCAGGCGCTTCGGGCCGCGCTCGCCGAGCCCGGCCTGGACGAGACCCTCAACGCCGAGGTCCTTTCGGACAGGGGCATCGGACCGGCGGTCCGCGCGATCCACGACGATCCGGAGCACGCCTGGACGCTCGGAGAGCTCTCCCGCCTCGCGACCATGTCTCGCTCCGCCTTCGCGGCCCGCTTCCGCGCTTTGACCGGCGACTCGCCGATCCGCTACGCGTCGCGCTGCAGGCTCGCTCGCGCCGCGCACCGGCTCCGCACGACCGACGCGACGCTCGCGGAGATCGCGCGCGGGGCGGGCTACGAATCGGAGTTCTCCTTCAGCCGTGCCTTCAGGCGCCTCTTCGGCGTCGCGCCCGGCCTCTACCGGCATCGAGGCGATGCGGACGCCGCGATGGAAGCGCTTCGCGGCGGCCGGGCGCGCTAGGCGCGTCGACCGGCAGATGCCGAGCCTCGATCACGTCCAGCTCGCGGCGCCGCCCGGCTCCGAGGACGAAGCCCGGCGGTTCTTCGGCGAGCTGCTCGGCCTCGAGGAGGTCGAGAAGCCGGAGCCGCTGAGATCGCGAGGCGGCGTCTGGTTCCGGCTCGGCGAGCAACAGCTCCACATCGGCGTGGAACGGGAGTTCCTGGCCGCACGGAAGGCGCATCCGGCCTTCCGCGTCGATCCGGACGAGCTCGACCGGCTGGCGCGGGCTCTCGCCGAGGCGGGCGAGCAGGTCGAGTGGGACGACTCCCTGCCGGGAACGAGGCGCTTCTACACGGCCGACCCGTGGGGGAACCGGGTCGAGCTGCTCGCGGTCGGGTAGCAGTGCGCCAGATCGTCCTCCTCCGCGGCATCAACCTCGGCTCTCGCAACCGCGTCGCGATGCCGACGCTCCGCAAGCTGCTCGCCGACGCCGGCTTCGAGGACGTCCGGACGTACGTCCAGAGCGGGAACGTCGTCCTCACCAGCGAGCTGAAGCCCGACGCGCTGGCACGGCAGTGCGAGCGCCTCATCGCCGACGAGCTCGGGCTCCGGATCGACGTCGTCGTTCGCACGCGAGCCGAGCTTGCGAGCGTGGTCCGCCGCAACCCGCTCGGGAAGGTCGCCGACGACCCGAAGCGCTACCAGGTGACGTTCCTCGCCGGAAAGCCGCCACGCAAGCTGGTCGACGAGCTCGCTGCGGTCGCCGAACCGCCGGAACGCTTCGAGGCGCACGGCCGCGAGCTCTACGCGTGGCATCCCGCCGGTGTCGCACGGTCGAAGCTCTGGGCGAAGCTCGGCGGGCGCAACCTCGGAATCACGGCGACCTCGCGGAACTGGACGACGGTCGAGAAGCTCCTCGAGCTCGCCAGCGACCGTTAGCCTGCCCGCCGATGGGCGAGGGGACGCCGACGGTGGCGGTGATCGGGGCCGCGCTCGACCTCGGCTCCGGCCGGCGCGGGGTCGACATGGGCCCGTCGGCGATCCGCTACGCGGGCCTGGCCGAGCGGATCGAGAGCCTCGGCTACCGCTGCGTCGACTGGGGGAACGTGCTCGCACCGGTCGCGGAGGCCGTCTCCGAGGGAGACGCGAGGCTTCGCTTCCTCACCCAGATCAAGGAGACGTGCGAGCGTGTCGCCGACCGGGTCGCGCAGGCCAGGAGCGAGGGGTTCATGCCGCTCGTGCTCGGCGGCGACCACTCGATCACGCTCGGGACGCTCGCCGGCCTCGCCCGCGGCGGCGAGCGCGGCGGCGTGATCTGGATCGACGCGCACGCCGACCTCAATCGGCCGGAGACGAGCCCGACCGGCAACGTCCACGGCATGGTGCTCGCGGCGGCGATGGGGCTCGCCGGGCCGAAGTTCGACAGCCCGGCGCTCGGGCTGCCGGCGGTCGATCCGCGGCGGGTCGCGCTGATCGGGCTGCGCTCGCTCGACCAGGGCGAGCGCGAGCTGCTCGGCCGTCTCGACGCGCTCGCGTACACTATGAGCGACGTCGACCGGCTCGGGATCGAACGGGTCGTCCGCGAGTCGCTCGTCCACGTCGAGGGCCCGGGCTTCGTCCACGTCAGCCTCGACCTCGACGTCGTCGACCCGGAGCACGCGCCCGGCGTCGGCACGCCTGTCCGCGGCGGGCTCTCCTACCGGGAGGCGCACCTCGCGATGGAGGTGATCGCCGAGTCCGGGCTCGTCGGCTCCCTCGACGCGGTCGAGGTGAACCCGATCCTCGATCGCAGCAACGAGACCGGAGAGCTGGCGGTGGAGCTCGTCGCGAGCGCGCTCGGCGCCAGGATCCTCTAGCCCAGAAAGGCTTCGAGGGCGTCGCCGGTCTCGGCGAGGGCGTCCCACATGACGGTGTGCCCGCCGGGGACGCTGACGACCTCGAGCAGGTCGCCGAGCGCCGCCCTGTACGCGTCGACTTGCTCGTCGAGGACGAGCCACGACTCCGCGCCGAGGAGGATGAGCGTCGGCACGCGAGCCGGCTCGGGCGGCTGGCTCGCCATGATGCTCCACGCGGCGATGACGGCGCTCTTGCAGTATCGGTACCTCAGGCGCCCGTCGCGGCCCGGCTCCAGGTGCTGCGCCTCGTCCTCGTGGACGAGCTCGCGCGGCGCGCGCAGGACGCGGCCGGAGTCGAAGCGCAGCTGGACGGCGTCCTCGACCGACGCGAACGACGCGTCGAGACGCTCCGCCTCGGCCATGTCGAAGGCGACGTGGGGCTGGACCTGGAGCGCCGGGTCGAGGAGGACGAGCCGCTCGACGCATCGCGGGTCGCGGGCGGCGAGCTCCGCCGCCAGCCGGCCGCCGAAGCTGTGCCCGACCCAGACGGCGCGCTCTTCGCCGACGGTCTCGGTCACGGCCTCGAGGTGCGCCTCGACCGACCACGGCGGTTCGTAGTCCGAGCGGCCGTGGCCGAGGAGGTCCGGCGCGAGGACGTGGTAACGCCGGGCGAGCCGCTCCGCGAGCCGGGCGAACCGCGCGCCGTGGCTCGTGACGCCGTGCAGGCAGACGAGCGGCGGCGCGCTCGGGTCGCCCCACTTGAGCAGATGAAGCCGCACCTATGCCAGCTGCGCGTCGAGTGTGATCTCGACGTTGCCCTCGAGCGCCTTCGAGACCGGGCAGTTCTGCTTCGCGCCCTCGGCCGCCTCTCTGAAGCCTGCCTCGTCGATCCCCGGGACCTGGCCTCGGAGCCCGAGCGCGATCTTCGTGATCCGGAAGCCCGCGTCGGTGCGGTCGAAGGTCGCCGTCGCCTCGGTGTCGAGCTGCTTCGCGGGCGTTCCCGCCTGCGCGAGCCCGTGCGAGAGGGCCATCGAGAAGCACGAGGCGAGCGCGGCGGCGATCAGCTCCTCCGGGCTCGTGCCGGCCGAGGCGTCCTCGGCGCGGGCGTTCCAGGTCAGGCCGACGCCGGTCGCCGCGCCGCTGCCGAGCGAGAAGCTGCCGGAGCCGCTCATCAGGTCGCCGTTCCAGGTTGCGCTCGCGGTGTGCTCAGCCGCCATCACTCGACCTCCTCGCTCGACGATTTCGCGGGATGGTAGTCAGGTGACAACGAGCTGCGCACGGGTGCCGAGCTCAGGAGTAGCGCCAGCGGTGCACGATCCGCCAGGTGCGGCCACGGTCGGGCGTTGAGGAGAGCCGCCAGCCGGCGGCTCCGCGGACGAGGACGAACCCGACGCCGCTCCGTAGTGCGACGGCGGAGAGGCCGCCGCCGTCGTTCGCGGGGCTTGCGACTCGCGGCCTGGCCGTCCAGTGCGACCCACCGTCCGTCGTCACGTAGAGAGGCCCGCGATCTTCGACGATCATCCCGAAACCGTCGTCCGACATGCCAATTCCCGAGGGATAGCTGTTCGGCGAGAGGCCTCCGTGGCCGTGCCCCTCGAAGGGCGTGTAGGCGACGCGCTTCCAGCCGCGGCCGGTGAGCTTCCAGACGGACTTCTCCTGGCGTCCGGCGCCGCCTCCGCCGGCGCAGAGCGCTCACGCGTAGCCGTACCGGGTGACGACGACCTGGTGAGTGAAGTCGAATGGACCGCACGGCGGCACCGGATCCTTCAGGTCCGGCGGCGGCGACGCGTGCCAGGTTCGGCCGCCGTCGGTCGAGCGGAGGTTCTCGCCGTCGTCGTAGCGCGCCCACGCCGCGCCGTCACCCGCTGCCGGCGATTCCGTGGACCGGATCTCGAAACGAGATCGCCTGCGGGATGAGCGCCGGTGTCATTCACGCTCCCCCGGCCGGAAGTACTTCCGCCCGCGGAGCGCCTCCGGCAGGTAGTCGACCTCGAAGCCGCGCGGGTCCGAGTGCGGGTAGATGTAGCCCTGCCCGTGGCCGAGGCGCTTCGCGCCGGGATAGTGCGCGTCGCGGAGCTCCTTCGGCGGGCGGATGTTGCCGTGCTCGCGGACGTCTCGCGTCGCTTCTCCGAGCGCCACGATCACCGCGTTCGACTTCGGCGCTGTCGCGAGGTAGATCGCCGCGTGGGCGAGGTTCAGCCGCGCCTCCGGCAGGCCGACGTGCTCGAGCGCGTGCGCGGCCGCGACCGCGACGACGAGCGCCTGCGGGTCGGCGTCGCCGATGTCCTCGGAGGCGAGGACGATCATCCGACGCACGATGAAGCGAGGGTCCTCGCCGCTCTCGAGCATGGCCGCGAGGTAGTAGACCGACGCGTCGGGGTCGGATCCCCGCATCGACTTGATGAACGCCGACGTGAAGTCGTAGTGCGCGTCGGCGCCCTTGTCGTAGACGAGCGGGCGCTTGCGCGCGGCGTCCTCGACGTGGCGTTCCTCCAGCGGGGCGTCGCCGGCCGTCTGCCAGGCGAGCTCCAGGATGTTGAGGGCGCTCCGCGCGTCGCCGCCCGCGTGGCGCGCGATCGACGCGACCAGCTCGTCCGGAACGGACGCGTCCAGAAAGGCGACGCCGCGCCGGACGATCTCCTCGACCTCCTCCTGTGCCAGCGGCTCGAGCGTGTAGATCTGCGAGCGCGAGAGGAGCGCCGAGTTGACCTCGAAGTACGGGTTCTCGGTCGTCGCGCCGATCAGCGTCACGAGCCCCTCCTCGACCGCCGGCAGGAGGGCGTCCTGCTGTGCCTTGTTGAACCGGTGGATCTCGTCGAGGAAGAGGATCGTCCGCGTGCCGTTTGCCCCGAGCCGCTCGCGCGCGCCGGCGATGACCTCGCGCACCTGGGAGACCGTCGCCGAGACGGCCGAGAGCTCCTCGAACCACGCGCCGGTCGCCGCGGCGACGATCCGCGCCAGCGTCGTCTTGCCGGTCCCGGGCGGGCCGTAGAAGATCGCCGAGCGCATCCGGTCGGTCTCGATCGCGGTCCGCAGAGCCGAGCCGGAGGCCAGGACGTGCTTCTGGCCGACGAAGTCCTCGAGCGTCCTCGGCCGGAGCCGCAGTGCGAGCGGCGCGTTCTCGGGCAGCCGCTCGCGCGCCGCATCGGAGAACAGGTCGCCCATTCGCGAGAAGTATGCTCCGGCCGTGTCCAGACGTGAGCAAACCGGGCTCGAGGACGAGTTCGCGCCGATCCTCCCCGGCCCTGGCGGGAGCGACTACGAGCGCTACCTGCGCACCGACGAGCTGCTCGCGCTCCAGAAGACGCCGGACGAGCGCGCGCACCACGACGAGCTCCTGTTCCAGACCGTCCACCAGTCGTCCGAGCTCTGGCTGAAGCTCGCCTGGAGCGAGGTCGAGCTCGCGGCCGACCACCTCGAGCGCGCCGAGCTCGCCCCGGCGCTGCGATTGCTCCGCCGCGCGATCCTCTGCCTGAAGCTGATCACGGAGCAGCTCGACATGCTCGAGCAGATGTCGCCGTGGGAGTACACCGCCGAGATCCGGCCGGTGCTCGGCCACGGGAGCGGCTTCGACTCGCCCGGCTGGCGCGAGCTCCGCCGCGTGGCGCCGGCGCTCGGCCAGGCGTTCCACAAGCTGCGCCGGGATGCCGGCCTGTCGCTCGTCGACCTGTACAGGCGTGGCCGCGAGCTCGAGGACCTCTACCAGCTCGCCGAGGCGCTGATCGAGCTCGACGAGCGGGCGACGATGTGGCGGATCCGGCACTTCAAGGTGGTCGAGCGCGTGATCGGCGGCGACGTGGTGGGGACGCAGGGGACGCCGGTCGAGCTGCTCGAAGGGCTCATCCACCGGAACCTCTACCCCGAGCTGTGGAAGCTTCGGACGGACCTCACCGAGCTCGCCAAGGAGGAGGAGTCGTGGCGTTCGAGGAGCTGAAGGAGCGGATGAGCACGGCCTGGGGCGCAGGCTCGTTCGAGAAGCTCGCGGAGCGCGGCGGCGATGCGCAGGACGAGCTCGTCGAGCGACTCGCACCGCAGCCGGGGGATCGCTGGCTCGACGTCGCGACCGGCACGGGCGCCGTCGCGATCCGCGCGGCGCGCGCGGGGGCGGACGTGACCGGTGTCGACTTCGCCGTGCCGCTGCTCGAGACGGCGCAGCGCCTCGCTGCCGAGGAAGGTCTGGCGATCCGTTACGAAACGGGCGACGCGGAGGCGCTGCCGGTGCCGGACGCGAGCTTCGACGTCGTCTCGTCGAGCTTCGGCGCCATGTTCGCTCCCGACCATCGGCGCACGGCCGCCGAGCTCGCGCGTGTCTGCCGGAATGGCGGCCGCCTCGGGCTCCTCACGTGGCTGCCGGAGGGCGCGATCGGACGCTACTTCCGGCTGCTCGCCGAATATCAGCCGCCCATGCCCCAGGGCGCGGGCTCGCCTCTCGACTGGGGGCGCGAGGAGCACGTCCGCGAGCTGCTCGGCGATGCGTTCGAGCTCGAGTTCGCAACGGGCGTCTCGACGCGCGTCGAGGAGTCGGCAGAGGAGCTCTGGCAGATGTTCGTCGAGTCGTTCGGTCCCTTGAAGGTGCTCGTGGCCTCGCTCGAGCCGCCCCGCCGCGAGCAGCTCCACGACGACGTCGTGGCGTACTTCGAGAGCTACCGCGAGACCGGCGGAATCATCTGGTCGCGCGAGTACCTGATCACGCTCGGCCGGCGCCGTTGAGCGTCGGGCTGCGCGAGGAGGTCACCGAGCTCCTTCAGGCGCTGATCCGCGTCGACACGACGAACCCGCCCGGCGACGAGACGCTCGCGGCCGAGCTCCTGCAGGCGTACCTCGAGGCGAACGGCGTCCGTTGCGAGCTCTACGCGCGCGTGCCCGAACGGGCGAACCTCGTGGCGCGGATCCCCGGCCGGGGCGGCCCGCGGCTCCTCCTCCTGTCGCACACGGACACCGTGCTCGCGGACCCGTCCGAATGGTCGGTCGACCCGTGGTCGGGCGAGCTCCGCGACGGGCACGTCTGGGGGCGCGGCGCGCTCGACATGAAGGGTCAGGTGGCGGCGAGCGCAGTCGCGATGGCCTCGCTCGCGCGCGAGGGCTTCGAGCCGGACGGCGACCTGATCTTCGCCGCGACGGCCGACGAGGAGATGGGCGAGGGGGTCGTGTACGGGCTCGAGTGGCTCGTGTCCGCGCATCCCGACGCCGTCCGGGCCGAGTTCGCGGTCAACGAGGGCGGCGGCGACCGGATCGTCCTCGGCGGCCGGCCGCTCTACCTCTGCTCGACCGCGGAGAAGGCGAGCCAGCCGTTCGTCGTCCGCGTCCACGGCCGGAGCGGCCACGGCTCGATGCCCTCGATCGCGGACAACGCGCTCGTGAAGGCTGCTCCGCTGATCGCCCGGCTCGGCGAGTTCGCGGCGGAGCCCCGGCTGGAGCCCGAGGTCGCGGCCTTCCTCGAGGCCGCGGCGGACGAGGTGCCGGTGGCCGGCGAGGTGCTCGATCGTGCCCGTCGGATCGACCCCGTTGCGGCGGAGCTGATCGAGCCGCTGCTCGGGATGACGGTCTCGCCGACGATGATCGAGGCGTCGTCGAAGCGGAACGTCATCCCCGGCGTCTGCGAGGTGACGGTCGACTGCCGGCTGCTTCCGGGCCAGACGCAGGAGGAGGCCGACGCGGCGGTGCGAGCGCAGCTCGGACCCGGCGACTACGACGTCGAGTGGGGGCCGCATCAGGGTGGCACGCGCTCGTCGCTCGACACGCCGCTCTGGGATGCCGTCGCGCGCTTCGTCTCCGAGCGGGAGCCGGGCGCCCGACTCGCGCCGATCTGCGTCGCCGGCTTCACCGACAGCCACTGGCTGCGCGAGGCCTTCGGCACCGTCGCCTACGGCTTCTTCCCGATGCGCGCGATGGCCAGTGACACCGCCGCGCGGTTGATCCACTCGGCCGACGAGCGGGCTGCGGTCGACGATCTGGAGCTCGGCGTCGACTTCCTCCGGCACGTCGCGCTTGCGATGGGCCGCGCGTAACTCCTCGCCGCGCGGGAACCGCCGTCGTGTGGACCGGCGGCGACTGCTCCTCGGCGACTGGAACCCGATCGTCCGCGATCCGCTCGACGTCGTACGGATCGTGTTCGCTGCAGCTGCGGCCGGGTACGCCGCCGGCGGCGGCGGCAAGGTCGTCAACCTCGCGTTCTCGTCCGCCGCGGTCGTCGCCGTGCGCTTCCTCGAGCTCCCCCGGCCCTACGATCTCGGCTTCATCGGCGGGATGACGCTGACCGGCTGGGGCGACGCGCTCGGACTGTACGGCCGGTTCACGCACTACGACAACGTCGTTCACTTCCTCGTCCCGTGCGTGATCGCGCCGATCGTCTACCTGCTGCTGGCGCGCGCCGACTTCCTGCCCGATCTCCGCGACCGCCGGGAGCGGCACCACTTGCTCGGCGTCTTCGTCGTCACGCTCTCGCTCGGCACCGCGATCGGCGCGCTGTGGGAGGTCTTCGAGTGGTGCTCGGACCGCCTGTTCGGGTCGCACCTGGCGCTCGGCGAGACCGACACCGTGGGGGATCTCGTCTCGGACACCTTCGGCGCGCTCGTCGGCGGCGCGCTGCTCCTCGTCTGGAGCGTGTTCGGCTGGGGTGTCCAGCGGCGCCGGCCTGCGGTGGAGGCCGCCCGCTAGCCTTGGCCTGGTGAGCGACCGCATCCGGCTCGGTGGGATGGCGTTGCCGAACGGCGTCCTCGTCCACGGGCCGAGAGCCTGGGCCTGCGCGATCCGGACCGACGACGGTCAGCTGAAGGTCGCGTCGGCGCGGAAGCGGTTCCCCGCCTCGCGCGTCGAGCAGCCGCTCCTGCGCGGGCCCGCGCGCCTGCTCGAGGTGCTGACGTTCCTGCCGCAGGTGCGCCGCCGGCTGCCCGAGGCGAAGCTGCCGTTCGAGCGACCGGACGTGCTGGCTGCGATGTTCAGCACGGCCGCGGCGGTCCGGGTCGTGCGGGAGTCGCCGACGCTGCCGCCGGCCGCGCGCGAGTTGCTCGCCGGCCTGCTCGCGCTGGCGCCGGCGACGCTCGCCCTGCGCGGCGGCGACCTCGCCGCCTACCACGGCGCGGAGCACATCTCGATCGGGACGTACGAGCACGGCGAGCCGCGGGAGAAGGAGCACGAGCGCTGCGGCTCGCACCTGATCGGCCCGCTGCTCGCCACGTCTGCGGCGGCAGGGGCGCTGGCGGCGCGTGCGCCTGCTCACCTGCGCGGATTCGCCCGCGTGACGGGCTCGCTCGGCGCGCTCGCGGCCGCGACCGAGCTGTTCGCGTGGATGGTCCGCAACCCGGGGCATCCGCTCGCGAAGGCGCTCGCCCGGCCTGGCCACGAGCTCCAGCACCGGCTCGCGACGGCCGAGCCGACCCCCGAGCAGATCGAGGTCGCCGAGGCCGCGCTCGCCGCGTGCCTTGAGCTCGAACGCGATGGCGACCGCCGAGCGCACTAGCCGCAGACGGCTGCCCCCGGAGATCTTCGACCTGCCGGTCGAGAAGATGCGGGCCGGCTACTACACGGACGCCTACTTCAATCACGCCCGCGCCGCGCTCCTCGCCGACGGGCGGCGGCCGCGTGTCGTGATGCAGGTCTTCCAGAAGCAGGAGGCCTACCTCGGCGGCATGGACGAGGCGCTCGCCGTGCTCCGGCTCTGCTCGCACGACTGGGACGCGCTGACCGTGCACGCGCTCCACGACGGCGACCGGATCGAGCCGTGGGAGACCGTGCTGACGATCGAGGGCGACTACACGCTCTTCGGGCACCTCGAAACCGTCTACCTCGGGGTGCTCGCCCGCCGGACGCTGATCACGACGAACGTCGCCCGCGTGCTCGAGGCGGCGAACGGCAAGCCGGTCATCTTCATGCCGGCCCGGCACGACCATCACCGCATCCAGACGGGCGACGGCTACGCGGCGTTCGTCGCCGGGCGGATCGTCGGGGCGGAGATCGGCGTGACGACCGACGAGCAGGCGTCGTGGTGGGGCGGGAAGGGGGTCGGCACGGTTCCGCACGCGCTGATCGCCGCGTACGGCGGCAACACGGTGCTCGCGGCGACGAAGTTCGCGGAGTGGGCGCCGCCCGACCTGAACGTGACCGTGCTCGTCGACTTCGAGAACGACTCCGTCCGGACGGCGCTCGAGGTCGCCCGTGCCCTCGGCCCGCGGCTGTGGGGCGTCCGCCTCGACACCTCCGAGGCGCTCGTCGATCGCTCGCTCTGGGACGAACTGGGCGACTTCCGGCCCAGCGGCGTGAACGAGCGGCTCGTCCGCAAGGTGCGGGACGCGCTCGACCGCGACGGCTTCGAGCGGGTGCGGATCGTCGCGTCGGGCGGCTTCACGGTCGAGAAGATCCGCGAGTTCGAGCGCCGGGGCGTGCCCGTCGACGCGTACGGCGTCGGCTCGTCGCTGATCCGCGGCGCGAACGACTTCACCGCGGACGTCGTGCTGACGGACGGCCGCCCGTCGGCCAAGGTCGGCCGGCGCTTCCGGCCGAACCCGCGGCTCGAGCTCGTCACGTAGCGGCCGGAAGCCGGCTGCGCCGCCCGGTGTTCGGCCGGCCGCATCCGAAGCTCCCTGCCGTGCCCGGGGCCGCGGTCGGCAGTTTGATTTCATCCTGCGATCCTCGATCGCAAAGGAGCTCCGATGCACGGATCGCGTCGGTTTCGCAGGCCGTCGGCCCCGCTCGTGCTCTGCACCCTCGCGCTGTTCGTTGCGCTGGCCGGAGCGGGCTACGCGGCCAACGGCGGCAACTTCATCCTCGGCCAGTCGAACTCGGCCACCTCGGCGACGTCGCTCTCGGCGCCGTTCGACGGCCCTGCCCTCAGAGCGACCAACAACACCACGACCTCGAACGCCACCGCCCTCGCGCTCGTCGTCGGAAACGGCCGGCCCCCGCTCACCGTGAACTCCGCGGTGAAGGTGAAGAACCTCAACGTCGACAAGCTCGACGACCTCGACTCGTCCGCCTTCCTCAAGAGCAAGGTCCCCGTCACGCTGACGGGGTCGACCGGGACGGGCGGAGTGCTGTCGGCGACGAACACGGGCGGCGCGAACGGCGTCCAGGGCGTGACCGCCAGCGCTTCGGCGAGCGGCGTCTACGGTCAGAACGACGGCGGGGGATTCGGCGTCGCGGGTCGCTCGAACGCCGCGGGCGGCGTCGGCGTCTACGCGGAGGCCGAGGGGGGCGGCAGCGCACACGCGGTCTCCGCGCTCTCGTTCGGTCTCGGCGGAACCGTCCTGGCCACGAACGACGGCGGCGGCTCCGCGCTCGAGCTCCACTCGAGCTCGGCCCCGCCGATGATCGTGGACTCCAGGACGGAGGTGGCGAACCTGAACGCCGACCTGGTCGACGGCGCGTCCATCCTGTCCAACCGGATCGTCAGCACGACCCACAACGATCACGTCATCCAGCTGCCCGGCTTCGGAGACGTCAACGTCGTGAGCTGCGATCACACGAACGCGGCGTTCGAGTGGTCGTCCGGCGGGCCGCCCGCATACGTCACGTGGTACGACGTGTTCAATCCGAGCGACGACTTCCAGGGCGTGGCGAACATCGTCACGTCGTTCGCGCGGCCGCACCACTTCGCGACGATCCAGCTCGCGCGCGCCACCGGCTCGGACACGAGCATCGCCACGGTGACGCTGACGACGAACGGCGCCGACTGCGTCTTCGCCGCCCAGGCGGTGGTGCAGCCGGGCTAGGCTAGGGCCCCTAGAGCAGATCCGTCGAGCGGACGATGCGGGCGCCGGCGGCGGCGAAGCGTTCGAACGCCGCGTCCGCCTCGACCGTGAAGTCGAGGGCGCCGGACACGACGACGGGCGAGGTGCAGTCCTCGAGCAGGCGCAGGCGCGGCGCGAGCTCGGGCGCGACCGCGAGCAGGTCCGCGACCGTCCACGCGACGCAGTGGCTCTTCGCCTGGCCGGCGATCGCAACGACGTCGAACGTGCGCAGGTGCTCGACGAGCGAGTCGTTCCGGCGGCCTCCGACCTCGGGCCCGAGCGCCGAGTAGTGCTCGGTCAGCGGGTCGTCGCCCTTCGTCTCGAGCCGCGTCGGCGCCGAGCGTGCGAGGGAGTGGAAGAAGACGGCCTCCTCGATCGCCGGGACGAGCGCGTGGCCGATCCCGCCGGCCATCGCATGGTACGGCCAGACCGTCAGCCGGTACTTCCCGCCCGCCTCGAGCGCGCGCACGTAGGTGAGCAGCGAGTCCTGCTCCGCCGGGTCCGACGCCCGCCAGAGGCCGCGCTCGACGTCCCCGGCCGTGACAGGCGTGTACGCCGGCGGGTGCCGCCCGTCCGGCCCGACGAGCCAGGCGGCGTGGAAGACCTGGAAGGCGCGGTGCGTGTCGAGCGTGCAGACGATCTCCGTGATCGTCCCCAGGTTCCGGTAGACGAGCTCGCAGATCCTCCTGCTGTCGTCCGGCGCACCCGGCACGAACAGCTCGAAGCCCGGCGTGCAGAACGTGTTCTGGCAGTCGACGAGGAGCAGGCAGACGCGCCGCTCGTCCTCCCCCGCAGGCCGGAGGCCGTGCTCGTCCGCCCAGGTCGCCGCGTCGACGGCGCGCTGCTCGTAGTCGACGCGCCAGACTTCGTGCACGCGCGCGGGCGCGAAGTGCGACGGAAGCGCTAAGGGGGAGGCTGGGCTGTGCCGATGACCGGTTGGCATGCCGGCGGCAACCATCCTGCACGACATCGGCTCCGGCCTGCTCACGTGGCTGCCGCTGGTCTTCTTCGGCCTGATCCTGTACCTCCTCTGGCGCACGGTGCAGCTGATGCCGCGCGTGAAGCCGAAGCTCGTCACGCCGCAGTCGAAATCGTCGGTGACGTGGGAGCAGGTCGCAGGCCTCGAGGAGGCGAAGAGCGAGCTGCAGGAGGTCGTCGACTTCCTGCGCGACCCGAAACGATTCGCGAAGCTCGGCGCGCGCGTGCCGCGCGGCATCCTGCTCTACGGCCCGCCCGGGACCGGAAAGACGCTGCTCGCCAAGGCCCTGGCGAACGAGGCCGGCGCCGCCTTCTACTCGCAGAGCGCGGCCGCCTTCATCGAGATGTTCGCGGGCCTCGGCGCCGCGCGCATCCGGCGGCTGTTCGAGATCGCCCGCAAGAACGCCCCCGCGATCATCTTCATCGACGAGCTCGACGCGGTCGGCGCCGCCCGCACGGGCCACGGCTTCAACCGCGAGCAGGACCAGACGCTGAACCAGCTCCTCGTCGAGCTCGACGGTTTCGGCACGGCCGACCACGTCGTCGTCATGGGCGCGTCGAACCGGATCCAGGACCTCGATCCTGCGCTGCTCCGGCCGGGCCGCTTCGATCGGCAGATGCTCGTCTCGCCGCCCGACCTGAAGGGTCGCGAGGCGATCCTCCAGGTCCACACGCGCGGCAAGCCGCTCGCGCCGAACGTCGACCTCGGAGTCGTCGCCCGCCAGACCGCAGGGCTCACCGGCGCCGACCTCGCGAACATCGTGAACGAGGCTGCGATCTTCGCCGGCCGCCGCCGACTCGACCAGATCGGCCACGCCGAGTTCGAGTCGGCGATGGAGCGCGTCGTCGCCGGGCTACAGCAGCGCCGCGTCGTCAGCGAGAAGGAGAAGCGGATCCTCGCCTACCACGAGGCCGGGCACGCGGTGATGTCGTACCTGATGGGCGACGCGTTGCCGGTGCAGAAGGTGACGATCGTCGCGCGCGGCCACGCTCTCGGGTACACGCTGCACATGCCGGCGGAGGACCGGTATCTCGACACGAAGGAAGAGCTCGTCGACATGATGAAGGTCTACCTCGCAGGCCGAGCGGCGGAGCAGGTCGTCTTCGGGAACGTGACGAACGGTGCCGCGAACGATCTCGAGAAGGCGACGGAGCTCGCGCGTTCGATGGTGTTCGAGTACGGCATGTCGGACGTTGTCTCTTCGCGGACGGTCCGTGCCGACAACTACTCGCTCTCCGAGGAGACCAAGCGCCTTCGCGACGCCGAGCAGGCGCGGCTGACCGACGGGGCCTACCACGAGGCGCTGAGACTCCTGACGAAGCACCGGCCGGCGCTCGACCGGGTCGCGCACGCGCTGCTGCGGCAGGAGACGCTCGATCGCGCCGAGCTGATCGAGCTGCTCGACGGTGTCGAGCCGGAGTCGCGCGCGAGCGAGGCCGTCGGCGCCGTGCGTGTACTTCCCTACTGGTTCGATTAGGCGGCCCCGCGCGGGTAGCATCCGGGCGATGGCGCCCCGGAGCATCCATCACCTCGGGATCGCCGTCGCGGATCTGGACGAGGCCGTCACGACGTACGAGCGGCTGTTCGACGCCAGGCTCGAGCACCGGGCGACGGTCGAGGAGCAGGGCGTCGAAGCTGCTTCGCTGCGCGTCGGCGAGAGCCGGGTCGAGCTGCTCGCCTCGCTCGGCGCCGACACGGCGGTCGGCCGTTTCCTCGCCAGGCGCGGGCCCGGGATGCACCACGTGGCGTACGAGGTCGACGACGTTCGGGCCGAGCTCGCCGCGCTCGCCGAGCACGGCGCCGAGCTGATCGACGAGCAGCCGCGGCCGGGACTCTTCGGGCTCGAGGTCGCGTTCGTCCACCCGGACAGCGTCCACGGCGTGCTCTCGGAGCTGGTGGCGCGTGGCTGAGGCGGGTCGGATCCGGATCGAGGTCGGCTTCGACGGCGGCCAGGCGCTGTCCCTGCTCGTCGAGCAGGGGGAGGCCGAGCGGCTGCAGAAGCTCTTGCAGGAGAGTCAGGCGGGTGCGACCGCGTTCGAGGCCGACGACGGGTCGTACACCGTGGTCCTCGGAAAGGTCACCTATCTGAAGCGCTTCACGCGCGAGAGCCGGGTCGGCTTCACCGGCGTCTGACATCCTGCCTCGATGACGGGGACGAGGGGGCGGGCTCCGACGAGGGAGTCCGAGACGGAGCACGTGCGGGAGCTCGTCGCGCGCGCGCAGCGCGGCGACCGCGACGCGCTCGAGGAGCTCTACCTCCTCCACTTCGACCGGATCTACAGCTACCTGCACCTCAGCGTCGGGAACCGTCACGACGCCGAGGACCTGACGAACCAGACGTTCATGAAGATGCTGGAGGCGATCGGGCGCTTCCGCTGGCGGTCGGTGCCGTTCTCGGCGTGGCTCTTCCGGATCGCGCACAACGCGGCGATGGACCACTTCCGCGCGTCGCGTCGCGTGCAGCCGGAAGAGAAGGTTCCCGAGCCGGAGGGGGTCGCTCAGGCGTCCGCCGAGGACGACGCGATGCAGGCGATCGGCCGCGAGAGCATGCTCGAGCTGATCGAGGGGCTGTCGCCCGACCAGCAACAGGTGCTGACGCTGAAGTTCGTGTTCGACTTCTCGAACGCCGAGGTGGCGGCGATCCTGGGCAAGACGGAGGGCGCGATCAAGTCGCTGCAACACCGGGCGCTCGCGTCGCTCCAGCGGCAGGTCGTCACGCGGAGCTGAGGGTGCCGGGCGGCTCTGCCCCGGGCGGCGGCGCGAGCGCCGGCCGGCTTGGCGCAGCGGGCGCCCGCTGTGGAAGCTCTGTCACGCATCCGGCACGAAGCTGTCACCATGGGTGCGCTTTTCGCCGCTAGGCTGACCTGCAGGGGGAACCTCGAGGGGGTCCCCCGGGGGTACACACTCCGCGCGTGAACCTGAAAGTGCCGCCCCGGCGGCCGGCTGCGCGGTGGTGCGGCGCACGGCAGTAGCCTGCGCCGAATGGCGCTCGAGGTCGGCATCGTCGGTCTGCCCGGGGCGGGCAAGACCACCCTCTTCAACGTCCTGACGCGTGCCGGCGCCGAGCTCCACACCGGCAAGGAGAACGTCGGCATTGCGCAGATCCCCGACGAGCGCCTCCCGCAGCTCGCGCGGGTCGTCTCCGCCAAGAAGGTCACCCCGGCTGCGATTCGCGTCGTCGACGTCGCCGGCACGGGGCCTGCGCTGGTCGGAAACCTCCGGCAGGTCGACGCGATCCTCGCGGTCGTCGATGGCTTCACGCCTGGATCGGACTCCGCCGGCGAACTCGAGACGCTGCGCCTCGAGCTCCTCGTCGCCGACCGCGACCACGTCGAGAAGCGGCTCGAACGCGTGCGCAAGCAGGCGAAATCGGGTGAAGCGGCGCTCCGGCGCGAGGTCTCGGAGCTCGAGGAGCTCCTGGCGCACCTCGAGCGAGGCGGAACGCTCGAGGACTACACCGGCCCGGTACCGCCCGCGCTCGAGCCGCTGACGGGCAAGGCGCTCCTCACGGTCGAGAACGGGCCCGGCGGCATCGACCTGCAGCTGGAGGCCGAGCTGGCCGAGCTCACCGAGGAGGAGGCGGCCGCATTCCGCGACGGGGGCGTCTCGGCGCTCGACGAGGTCGTCCGGCGGCTCCAGGCGGCTCTCGACCTGATCGTCTTCTACACGGCCGGCGAGAAGGAGACGCGCGCGTGGACGCTCCGGCGCGGCCAGTCGGCGCTCGACGCCGCCGCGACCATCCACTCCGACATCGCGCGCGGCTTCATCCGCTGCGAGGTGATCCGCTGGGACGACCTCGTGCGTTACGGCTCGCACGCCGAGGCTGCGCGCAACGCGCGCCAGCGGCTCGAGGGCAAGGCGTACGAGGTCGAGGACGGCGACGTCCTCAACATCCGCTTCAACGTCTGAGTCGCATGCTCCAGACGACGAACCTGGCTTGCCCGAGACGCAGTCTGCGGCGCCCTTGAAGTCGAGCACGCGGGGCCGCAGGTCGTCGGCCCTTCGCTCGAGCCTGCCTCCGAACTCGACCTCGTGCTGCGACACGGCGCCTGAAGTACGCCGCGAGCGTCGCGCGGTCGTGCGACTCCGGCCCGGTCCTCCCGTCGTGGCCGGGACGAACGTCCGCACGAGAGCCGGCGGACAGCTTCATCGCTTGTCCGTCAGCCGGCGCTCCAGCGCCGCTCGCACGCCGGGCCACTCGTCGTCGACGATCGAGTAATACGCCGAGTCGCGCACGGTGGAGCGGTCGTCGCCCACGAGCATGTGCTTCCGGAACACGCCCTCGAACCGTGCGGGGAGCGCCTCGAGCGCGCCGCGCGATCGCGCGTTGCGCGCGTCGGCCTTGAACTCGACTCGCATGCACGCGAGCCGGTCGAACGCGTGCTCGAGCATGAGGAGCTTCGCCTCGACGTTGATCCCCGTCGACCAGGCGCCGCGCGCGAGCCACGTCCAGCCGATCTCGAGCCCGCGATGTTCGGGCCGCAGCGACTGGAACCGCGTGCTGCCGAGCGGACGCCCCGTCGCTGCCTCGAGCGTCGCCAGCGTGACGTCGGCGCCGCGCCGGCCGCTCTCGATCGCATCTTCGAGCCAGCGGTGGAAGGTCTCGCGGCTCGCGTGCGCGTTCCAGGGCATGAACCTCCAGTCGGAGTCCTGCGCAGCCTCGTAGAGCCCGGCTTCCTGGCTCGGTGCCAGCGGCTCGAGCACGACGAGCCGTCCTTCGAGGCGCTCGGCGAGCCCGGGCCAGGCCATCAGCTCTCCGCGTCGATCGAGCCCGACTGCGCGACCGCGTCGAGGCGGTTCGCGTGATAGAGCGCAGCTGCCTCGGCCGTCCGCGCGGCGCGGGCGTCGTGGTGGCTCGCGATCGCGTGCAGCAACTCGGCCAGCGCCGCAGGGTCGAGGCCGCTCGCCGCCGACTCGACGAGCCGCAGGCCGAGGTGGACGTGGCCGAGCAGCCGACCCTCGGGCGTCGGCTCGAACGCCGGGCCGGGTCCGAGCTCGTGCGTCCGGCCGACATCGTGGAGGAGCGCGGCGGCGAGCAGGAGGTCGCCCCGAAGCCGCGGATGGAGCTGCACGAGCTCGCGGCAGATCGTCGCGACGCCGACCGTGTGCTCGAGGAGGCCCCCGGCGTAGTCGTGGTGGGCTCCCGGTGCGGCCGGCAGCCGGCGCATGAACGGTTTCGCCCGCGCGAGTCCGCCCTGCACGGTCGCCCGCAGGCCGGCGTGGGAGAGCTCGCCGGCGAGGAAGTCCAGGAATCCCTCCAGCTCGTCGCCGTCGCGCCGCAGCGCCGGTGTCAGCTCGGCCGGATCGGCCCCGGGCGCGGTCTCGATCGCGCGGACGTCGAGCTGCAGCCGGTCGCGGAACCGCTCGACGCGGCCGAGCACGCGCACGGCGTCGCCCTCGCTGAAGCGCGCGTCGAGCAGGTCGACGTCGTTCCAGACGCGTCCCTGGATGCGCCCCGACGGGTCGACGAGCTCGAGCGCGAGGTAGTCGGCGCCCGCCCGGGTGCGGAGCCGTCGCTTGCGCGCGACTGCGTAGACGCCCTCGACGACGCGGTCCTCCGCGAGCTCGGCGATCGCGCTCATGTCGATTTCGATCCTAGGGCCCCGGGCGGCCGGGCGCGACCGTTTGGCTAGGGTCTGGACATGGCCCGAGTGCAGCCGTTCCACGCAGTTCGCTACGGCGAGCTGGCCGGGCCGGTCGAGCGGCTCGTCGCGCCCCCGTACGACGTGCTCGGGCCGGCCGAGCGCGACCGCTACCTGGCCGAGAGCCCCTACAACGTCGTCCACCTGACGCTTCCTGACGATCCGGCCGAGGCGGCGGCGCTCTGGCGGGCATGGCTCGCCGAGGCGATCCTCGTCCGCGAGGACGAGCCGGCGGCCTGGCGGCTGTCACAGGACTACGTCGGGCCCGACGGCGTTGCGCGCACCCGCGAGGGGATGGTCTGCTCGCTCCGTGCCGAGCCCTACTCGACAGGCGCCGTCCTTCCGCACGAGCGCACGCACGCCGGCCCGAAGGAGGGACGGCTGCGGCTGCTCCGGGCCGTCCGTGCGCACGTCGAGCCGATCTTCCTGCTCCACGAAGGCGAGCTCGCTCTCGACACCGCCGGCGCCGACCCGCTCTTCGACGTCGAGCTCGAAGGCGTCCGGAACCGGCTCTGGCGGCTCCCTGACGGCGCCGCGCTCTGCGGCTCGCTGGCCGGAAGCCCGCTGCTCATCGCCGACGGCCACCACCGCTACGAGACAGCTGTCGCCTTCCACGAGGAGGACGGGAGCGAGGAGAGCGCCTGGCTGCTCGCCGTCGTCGTGCCGACGCGGCAGGAAGGGCTGACGATCTTCCCGACCCACCGGCTCGCGGAAGGAGCGGACCCGAACGGCGCGGAGCCGCTCGACGAGCCTCCGCTCGCGGCGCTGGAGCAGGGCGTCGGCCCGGTTCTCTACCGCGGCGGCCGCACGTACCTCCTCCCGGCCGGCCCCGGCGAGCTGGACACCCGCCTGATCGAGCCGTACGTCCGGGGCCGGGTGACGTACACGCCGCGCGCCGAGGAGGCGGTCGCGGCCGTCGATCGCGGGGAGGCCGGCGCAGCGTTCCTGCTTCGCCCGCCGACGATCGAACAGGTGCAGGCCGTGGCCTCGCGCGGCGAGACGATGCCGCAGAAGAGCACGTACTTCTACCCGAAGCTCCCGTCGGGGCTGCTCTTCCACCCTCTGTGACGGACTGGCTGACGACGTGCCGCGCGGCGGCCTCGGACGTGCGCGCGGTCCTCGCTGAGCTGCCGACGCGCGCCGAGCGCGAGCCGGTCCTCGGCGAGGGCGTCGGCGGAGACGAGACGACGGCGATCGACGCCGCGGCCGAGTGGGCGGTCGTCGAGCGCCTCGACGCGACCGGCCTCGACTTCACGCTCGTCTCGGAGGAGCTGGGACGGCGCCCAGGGCACGGCAACGGCGGGCTCGTCGTGGTGCTCGACCCGATCGACGGCTCGATCAACGCGAAGCGCGGGATCCCGTTCTTCTCGGTATCGATCGCGGTCGCGGAGGGCCCGACGATGGACGACGTCGTCTTCGGCTACGTCTACGACTTCGGCTCGAGCGAGGAGTGGACGGCGTCCCGCGGAGAGGGAGCGAAGCTGAACGGCCGGCCGCTCGACGGCGTCCGGCCGAAGGACCGGATCGAGCTGCTCGCGTTCGAGGCGACGACGACGGAGCGCGTCGCGCAGCACGCGCACGCATTCGTCGGGCTCGCGCACCGGCTGCGGATCATGGGGTCGCTCGCCCTCTCGCTCTGCCACCTCGCGGCCGGCCGGGTCGACGCCGTCTGCACCCTCCGCGGTGCGCGGGCGGTGGACATCGCCGCGGCGCAGCTCCTCGTCCGGGAGGCCGGGCTCGCGATCGAGCTTCCCGACGCGCCGCCCTTCGGCGCCTCGCCGCTCGACCTCGAGGGACGATCGCGCGTCGTCGCGGCGGGAACGGCGGCGGTCGTGGACGAGGTCGTAGCCGCTCTCCGATGACGCTATCCTTGCCCGGCCGTTTCGCCTTGCGCGACGGCCCGGAACCGCTGCCGTGGTAGGAACAACCGACGACACTCGGAGCACCGTCCGCCGCCACTGGGTGAAGGCCACGCTCCGGTTCGTCGCGCGTCGCAGGTGGTGGATCGTCGGCTGCACGATCGTCGTCGCGGCCGCCGCGGCCGCGCTCGCGCTGCGCCATCCCGCGATGTACCGCGCCTCGGCGCTCGTGCTCCTCAACCCCGACGTGCCCGGCCAGATCGGCCAGAGCGGTGCCCAGGACCCCGAGCGCTTCGCCCGCACGCAGGCGACGGAGGCGCGCACGACCGCCGTCGCGGTTCGCGTGATCGCGGCCGCGAAGCTCTCGACGACGACCCACGACTTCCTCGCCCACTCGGGCGTGCGCCTCCTGCCCGATCAGAACGTGCTCGAGTTCTCGGCGAGGAACCACCATCCGGACGTCGCGAAGGCCCTGGCGACGACCTATGCGTCGCAGGCGCTCATCCACAGCCATCTGCTCGAGCGGTCGAGGCTGCTCCGCGCCCAGACCGCGGTCGAGCGACAGATGGCGGCGCTCAGGGCGACCGGCGACACCGGCTCGGCGGCCTACCAGGCGCTCGCGGCCGACGATGCGGCGCTGCGGACGGCCGAGGCGTTGCCGACCGGGACGGTCATCCAGGTTGCCGAGACCGCGAAGAAGGTGCAGCCGCGACCCGTGCGTGACGGGCTGCTCGGGCTGGCGCTCGGCGTCGTCCTCGGCCTCGGCTTCGGGGGTCTCCGGGAGGCCCTCGACACTCGGATCCGCAGCGCCGAGGAGATCGCGGACCGGCTCGGGCTGCCGCTGCTCGGGCGGCTCGTGGAGCCTCCCCGCCGACTCCAGGCCGCCGACCGGCTCGTCACGATCGACGATCCCTCGGGCGCGCTCGCCGACGAGTTCCGGGTCCTGCGGACGAACCTCGCGTTCGCGAACTACGAGCGCGGCGCGCGATCGATCATGGTGACGAGCGCGATCGCGCGGGAGGGCAAGTCGACGACCGCGGCCAACCTCGCCGTCGCCCTCGCGCGAGCCGGCTCCAAGGTCGCCCTCGTCGACCTCGACCTGAGGCGGCCGTACCTCGGGCGCTTCTTCGGCCTCGACAACAGCCCGGGGCTCACCGACGTGGCGCTCGGGCACGTGCCGCTCTCCGAGGCCGTGACGCAGCTCCGGCTGACGGCTCAGACCGGCCCGGGCCAGAACGGCCGTGCCTCGGAGAGCGGCGAGGCGCCCGTGACGCTGCGCATCCTCCGGGCCGGCTCCGTTCCGCCCGATCCGGGCGAGGTCGTCGGCTGGCCGGTCGTCGGGAAGATCATCGAGCAGCTGGCGTCGGAGCTCGACTACGTGCTCGTCGACACGCCGCCGATGCTCGGCGTCGGCGACGCGGTGACGCTCGGCGACAAGGTCGACGCGGTCCTCGTCGTCGCCCGGAGCTCAGTCATCAAGCGTCCGGCGCTCGACGAGCTGCGTCGCCAGCTCGACGCCCTGCCGATGCTGAAGCTCGGGTTCGTGATGACGCAGGCGGATTCCGAGGAGGGGTACGGCGAGGCGCACGGCTACGGTCGCTACGGCTACAGCTACCACCTCGCGGCGTCGCGACAGCGTGCCGGCGCACTGCCGCCGGAGCAGGTCCGCACGACTCGCTGAGGGGCGCTCGGCGCGTCGGGAGGCGCGCTGCCGGGAACAACCGCGGCGTGATCCGGATCGGCTGCTCGGGCTGGAACTACCGGCATTTCCGCGAGGTCGTCTACCCGAAGGGCCTGCCGGCCTCGCGCTGGCTGGAGCACTACGCGACGATCTTCGACACGGTCGAGGTCAACGCGACGTTCTACCGGCTCCCGCGCCGCGACTCGGTCGCGCGCTGGGTCGAGCAGACGCCGTCCGACTTCCTGTTCGCGGTCAAGGCCAGCCGCTACCTCACGCACGTCAAGCGGCTGACCGACCTCGGCCCCGGCCTCGAGCGGTTCTACGAACGGATCGAGCCGCTCGTTGAGTCGCCGAAGCTCGGCCCCGTCCTCTGGCAGCTGCCCGCGACGTTTCAGCGTGACGACGACCGTCTGGAGGCGGCGCTCGACCGGCTCCCCGCCGGCCGCCACGCCTTCGAGTTCCGCCACGAGAGCTGGTTCGCGGACGGCGTCTACGGGCTCCTGCGGGAGCACGGCGCCGCGCTCGTCGTCGGACACTCGCCGGCGCGCCCCTTCCAGACGTTCGAGCTGACGGCGGACTGGACGTACGTCCGCCTCCACGGGAGCCGCGGGCCGGACGGCGACTACTCGCCCCAGGAGCTCGCGTCCTGGCGCCGGCGGCTGGGGCGCTTCGCCGAGAACGGCGACGTCTACGCCTACTTCAACAACGACTGGGCACTCGCGCTCTCGCCCGAGAACTTCGCCCGTTACGTCCGGTTCGCGCGCGGCCTCGAGCGGGCCGCCGAGCGTACGATTCGGGCATGAGAGGCATGCTGGCGGCGGTCCTGGCGGCGCTCGCCGTGGCCGTACCCGGAGCCGGCGGGACGACGATTCCCTTCACCGCGACGCTCGTGGCGCCGACGCACACGCCGGTGGCAGGGCCGAGGTGGTGGTACTCCGTGCGCGTGCGGAGCCTCGCCGGCAGGCCCATCGTGGCCGCGGTCACCGTCCAGATCGTCGATCCCTTCGGGGGCGTCCACACCGCCACGTACGACGGGACGAAGAAGCTGATCCTCCGCCGGCCGTTCTTCGGAACGTTCCGGGACTATCTGGAGTTTCCGCGGGAGTCGCGCGGCTTCAAGCTGACGGTGCGGGTCGCGGTCCTCGCCAGGGGCGCGAGGCGTACGATCGAGTACTGGATCCGCGCGCGGTGAGCGGCGGCGCCCGCGTCGCCGTCGACGGGGTCGCGAAGTCGTTCGACGGGGGGCGGATCCGGGCGCTCACGGGCGTGTCGTTCGAGATCGAGCCCGGCGAGCACGTCGCGCTCACCGGCCCGTCCGGCTGCGGCAAGAGCACGCTGCTGAACCTCGTCGCCGCGCTCGACCGGCCGGACGCGGGCAGCATCGACGTCGACGGTACGCGCCTCGAGCGGCTCGACAACCCGTCCGAGTACCGCGCGGCGACGATCGGCTTCGTCTTCCAGTTCCACCACCTGATCCCGACGCTGTCGGCGATCGAGAACGTGCAGGTGCCGATGATCGGCCGCGAACGCGGGCGGCGGGAGCGTGAGGAGCGGGCGCGCGAGCTGCTCTCGGCGGTCGGGCTCGGGGCGCGCGAGCGGAGCCGGCCGCCGACGCTCTCGGGCGGCGAGCGCCAGCGCGTGGCGATCGCGAGGGCGCTCGCAAACGAGCCGAGGCTCCTGCTCGCAGACGAGCCGACGGGAGCGCTCGACACCGAGACGGGCGCGCAGATCCTCGGGCTGCTGCAGCGCGTCCGCGAGCAGTACGGGTTGACGACCCTGCTCGTCACGAACGACCCGCTCGTCGCCGACGTCGCCGACCGGCGGCTCGCCCTCCGCGACGGCCGGCTCGTCGAGGCGGCCGCGGCGGGCGCCCGCCTCTAAGCTCTGGTAACAAAGTGTTACAAGCGTCGGACGGACCCCCGGCGCGAACCCGCGGTCGCCTCGGGCGTCCGCTCCCGAGGCTTGTAACACTTTTGTTACTTGGAAATCGTCCCGCGACTCACTCGCGTCGGAGCGCCTCGATCGGCGTCAGGCGCACGGCCCACCAGGCCGGGTAGAGGGCGCCGAGGACGCCGACGCCGAGGGCGAACGCGAGCCCCCAGGCGAAGACGTCCCCCGTGAAGTCCGGTTCGACGAGGGCCGACAGGGCACCCCGCTCCACGAACAGTCGTGCGGCGGCGTAGCCGAGCGCGAGGCCGACGCCGAGCGAGAGCAGCCCGATCCCGATCGCCTCGCTGAGCACGAGCGCGGCGATCCGGCGGCCGGGCCAGCCGACGGCGCGGAGGATCCCGATCTCGCGGGTCCGCTCGAAGACCGACATCGCCATCGTGTTCGTCACGCCGATGCCGCCGACGATCAACGCGAGCAGCGAGAAGATCCAGCCCGCCTTGATGATCAGCCGGCTCGAGGTGTCGACCTTGACCGCCTGGCCCGGCTCGGTTACGGCAGTCAGGTTCGGGTACCGCCGTTCGAGGCGCCGGGCAACCTCCTTCGGCGTCGAGCCGAGCCTCACCGTGACGGCGATCGTCGTCACCTCGCCCGGATGGCCGGCGAGCGCCTGCACGACGGGCAGCGGGAGCACCGCACCGCCGTCCTCGAACCGGTCGCCGGAGTGGTAGACGCCCGCGACGCGGAACGCATGCGTCCCGACCCGCAGCGTCCCGCCGGGTCCGAGCCGGAGCGAACGGGCCGCCCGGTCGCCGAGGAGCGCCTCGCGGCCGTGCGGGCGGCGCCCGGTGACGACGACGAGGCGCCGCGCGGGAAACTCGTTCGGCAGGAACCCGAAGACGAGGAACGAGTCGTTCTTCCCGACCTTCGAGACCCGGAAGAAGATCCGGGCGACCTGCGAGACGCCCGGGTCGCGCGCGACCTCTTCGGCAAGGCCCTCCGGGAGGAGCGAACGCGTGAGGTCGGCCGCGCCCTCCTGGAAGAGCCCGAAGTCGGCACGTCCGACATGGACGAGCTCGTTCGCCGTCTTGCGGACGCCGGCCGCGATCGAGAGCAGCGCGACGATGAGGCCGACGCCGATCGCGACGCCGGTCGCCGTCAGCGCGGTTCGCGTCCGGCGCCGCATCAGGTTCTTCCAGACGAAGCCAGCCCACGTCACGGACCTATCTTGAGGGTAGGCTGGGTTGCGATGGAGCCGTCGCGGGAGGAGATCTGGAAGGCGCTCGAACGCGTCATCGACCCCGAGCTCCGACGACCGGTGACCGACCTGGACATGGTCCGTGCCGTCGACGTCGACGGCGGCGACGTCCTCGTCCGCATCGCGCTCACGGTGGCCGGTTGCCCGCTCCGTTCGAGCTTCGAGGAGCAGGTCGCGGCGACCGTGGGATCGCTGCCCGGCGTCGAGCGAGTCCGCCTGGAGTTCGACGTCATGACGCCCGACGAGAAGGCGGCCCTGACCGCGAAGCTCCGCGGCGGCGTAGCCGAGCGCTCGAAGGGGATCTCCGTCGACCGTTCGACGCGCGTGGTCGCGATCGCGAGCGGCAAGGGCGGCGTCGGCAAGTCGACGCTCACCGTCAACCTCGCCGCGGCGCTCGACGCCCGCGGGCTGCGCGTCGGCGTGCTCGACGCCGACGTGTACGGGCACTCGGTTCCGCACCTGCTCGGCGTCCACCAGAAGCCGGTGCTCGTCGACCAGATGATCGTGCCGCCGGTGAAACGCGGGCTGAAGCTGATGTCGATCGGCTTCTTCCTCGACGAGAACGCGCCGGTGATGTGGCGCGGCCCGATGCTGCACCGGGCGCTCGAGCAGTTCCTCTCGGACGTCCACTGGGGCGAGCTGGACGCCCTCCTCGTCGACATGCCGCCCGGTACCGGCGACGTGTCGATCTCGCTCGGCCAGCTGCTCCCGCGCGCGGAGGCGGTGATCGTGACGACGCCGCAGCCGCTCGCGCAGGAGGTCGCCTCGCGCGCCGCGATGATGGCGCAGAAGACGAACATGCGCGTCATCGGCGTGATCGAGAACATGACCTCCGACGTCTTCGGGAGCGGCGGCGGTCAGCGCCTCGCGGACGTCCTCGGGACGCAGCTGCTCGGTCAGGTACCGCTCGACACGAGGCTTCGCGAGTGCGGCGACGCGGGCGAGCCGCTCGTCTGGGCCGATCCGGACTCGGACGCCGCCGAGGCCATCGCCCGCATCGCGGAGGCGATCGACGCCGGCAAGCGGGCGTTCAAGCCCCTTCCGGTCCTGTCCTAGACGGCCAGCCGGCCGCGGATCGCCGCGAGGTCGTCGTCCCGCACGGCCCACTCGGCGATCGTCGGATCGAGCTCGATTGCGCGCTTCACGTGCGCCTCGGCCTCGTCGAGCCGGCTCGCCCGCGCCTCGTAGCAGCCGAGGTCGTAGAGGAGCCGCGGGCGCTCGCCGCGCTCCTCGAGCCCCTGCCGGAGCAGCTCGGCCGCGCCTTCCCAGTCCTCCTCGGCAGCAAGCGGCGCCGCGGCGAACGCCCACTCCCAGTCCGACGGCGCGAACGGCTCCCCCGGCTTGCCGCCGATCGCGAGCACGGTCGTCCCGACCTCTTCCGCAACCGCGTGCCGCCGGACCGCCGGCTCGCGGAGGAAGACGAGGGTTCCCGCCGGCGCGTCGAAGGTCTCGCCGTCGAGCTCGAAGCGCGCACGGCCGGCGACGACGACGTACAGCTCCTCGTGGCCGAGACCCTCCTCCGTGTGGTCCTCCACCACGGACTGCCCGGGATCGGCCCGGTAGGCGTTGACTCCGAAGGCGGAGATCCCGAGCGTTCGCCGGATCGGCCGCCAGACGATGCCTGCGTTCGGGACGGGCACCTCCGGCAGCTCGTCGATCCGCGTTACGCGGTAGCGGTCGCTCATCTCAGGCCGTCTCCTCGCGCAGCTGCTCGAGCACGACCGGGTCGATCGCCTCGATTCCCTCGACACGCTCCTCCAGGTTCGCGGTTCCGGACCAGCGGCCGAACGCCTCGGCGAGCTCGCCCGTGTAGCCGAGCCGGGCGAGCCGGTCGCGGAGCTCGGCGGCGAGCGCGTCGTCGACGCGCAGCCAGCGGGAGCGTGGCGTCTTTCCGAATAGGAGCTCGTGGAGCCCGTAGAGGCGCCGCAGCTCGACGAGCGGCAGCTCGTGGTCGTCGACGCGGAGATCCACGAGGATGTCCGTGAGCGACGCGTAGCCGGCGTCCTTCTCGACGACGAGGACCGAGGCCGACTGCTGGCCGCGGGAGTCGCCGCCGGCCGCCTGCGCGGCGTCGAGGCAGTCGAGTAGCCGCTCGGCGAGCGGCTTGCGCGCGTTCGCCTCGAACGTCTCGGCGAGCCTGTCGACCGTCGCCGCGGAGACGAGGATGTTCCCCTGCGCCGCGTAGCAGGGGCCCGTGCGCCCGCCGGCCCAGTTCATGCACCCCGCACCGGTGTAGGTCGCCGAGCCGCCGGCCCCGTCGACGACGCCGACCTGGCGCTCGGCCCGGCCCGGGTCGCCTTCCGTCAGCCGTTCGACCGTCTCCTGCGCGCTGAGCCCGACCCGGAGCAGCTCGAGACCCTGCGGGCCGTAGCGCGGGTTCGCGTAGGCCTGCGTCGCGATCGCGCCGGTGCCCGGCTCCGCCCACGGGACGACGGAGCCCACGGCGAGGAACTTCGACTGCACGGCGACGCCCCACTGCCCGACCTCCAGGTCGCAGGCGACGATCGAGTACGTCGCGACGACGGGGCGGCGGGTCATCGGCTGGCGCTCCGGAGGACGAGGAGCGCGACCGGGTCGATCGCGTCCGCGCCGTCGACCCGCTCTGCGAGCCTGGCCTCGCGCGCCCAGCGGTCGAGCGCCTGCTCGAGCCCGCCGTCGTAGCCGAACCGGCCGAGACGGTCTCGAACCTCCTCCGCGAGCCCGTCGTGGAGCGGCAGCCACTGCTCGCGAGGGTGGACGCCGTAGTACGCCTCGTGGAGCCCGTAGAGGCGACGCAGCTCCGCGAGCGGTCGCTCGTGGTCGTCGACGCGGAGGTCGACGACGACATCGGAGAGGCCTGCGTAGCCCGCTTCCGCCTCGACGACGAGCAGGGCTGCAGCCTGCTGGCCGCGGAAGTCTCCGCCTGCTGCCTCGGCAGCGTCGAGCGCGTGGAGGAGGCGCTCTGCGAGCGGCTTCGCAGCAGTCGCCTCGAAGGTCTCGGCGAGCGCGTTGACGACCTCCGTGGACGCGAGCATGTTCCCCTGTGCCGTGTACCCCTCGCCCGTCCGGTGCGCCGCGGCGGCGACGCAGGCCTCGCCCGTGAACGCGGCCGAGCGGCCGAGGGCGTCTACCGCACCGAGCTGGCGCACGTCGCCGCTCGGGTCGCCGTCGAGCAGCCGGTCGAGGGCCTCCCCCGGCGCGAGGCCCTCGCGGAGAAGCCCGAGCGCCGCCGCGCCGTGCCGTGGATGCGCGAACGACTGCGTCACGACTGCGCCGACGCCCGCCTCGGCGTGCGGCACCAGCGCGCCGACGGCGAGGAACCGCGACTGGACGCCGATTCCGAGGGCGCCCGAGATCGGGTCGCAGGCGACGATCGAGTACGTCGCGATCGGCTCAGCCATACGTCAGCTCCGTCAGGTCGAGGTCGAGCAGGTCGCGGCGGCTCGGCGGGACGAGGACGCAGGCGACCTCCGGCCGCGCCAGCGCGGCCTTGACGCCCTCGGGTGAGTCCGCCCGGGCGGCGATCGGGCGGCCGGCGGCGTGCGCCTCCCGGAGCGGCTCCGGGTCGGCGACGACGTCGAGGACGAGCGTCTCCGGCGGCAGCTCGAGCTCGCCCTCGACGGCGAGCTCCGGCACCTTGCGTCCGGTGGCTCCGAGCCAGCGCTCCCTCACAGGGCGACGGTGCTCCCCGGCTCGACGTCGACGACCTCGACGCCGTCGGGCGCGAGCTGGCGCAGCGCAGCCGGCGTCCCCGTCAGCAGCGGGAACGTGCCCCAGTGGGACGGCGCGCAGCGCTTCACACCGAGCAGCTCGAGCGCCACGGCGGCCTCGCGCGGGCCCATCGTGAAGTGGTCGCCGATCGGGAGCACTGCGAGGTCGGGCGCGTAGATCCGGCCGATCAGCTGCATGTCGCCGAAGACGTTCGTGTCGCCCGCGAAGTAGACGCGGTAGCCGTCCTCGAGCTCGATCACGAGCCCGGCGGGCTCCCCGAGGTAGGTGCCGTCCGGCGCGCTCGACGAGTGATTCGCGTCGGTCATCGTGATCTTGATCCCGTCGCGCTCGACGGTGCCGCCCTTGTTCGGGCTCTGCGTCATGTCGTCGGGCAGGCCCTGCGACGAGAGCCAGCCGCGCAGTTCGACCTGGGCGATCACGGGGCAATCGAACTGCTCCGCGAGCTCGAGGGTGTTGCCGACGTGGTCGCTGTGACCGTGGGTGAGGGCGATGAGATCGACGCGCTCGGGGTGTTGCTCGGCCTCCGGGCACTTGGGGTTGCCCGTGAGCCAAGGGTCGACGTAGATCCGTTTCCCGCCCGGGGTCTCGATCCTCCAGCTCGCGTGCCCGAGCCACGTGAGTTCGCGTGCCATGGTCCTCCTTCCTGGGCGTGGTCGCCGCGAGCCTACACGCGGCGGGCGGGGCAGGATCGTCCGATCGGGCCGCGAATCTACGGGGGCATGGCGAGGATCTCGGCGCCCTCGGTCGTGCTCGTCGTCGTCGCGGCCCTCGCGGACGCGGCGGGGGCGCACTCGCTCGCGTTCGACGCTCTCGTCCTGGCCGTTCCGGCCGCGGCCGTGGCTGCCCTGGCTGCTCTGGCCGTGGCCGTAGATCCAGGTGAGCCGCTCGCCGTCGCGCGTGCGTGGTTGCTGGCGGTCGTGCTGCTGCTCGTGCTCGTCTCGGCGGCGGTCCGGGCGCCGGTGCGAGGCGCTGACTCCGTCCCGCGGCTCGCGACGTCCGCGCTGGTGGCCGCGCTGGTCGTGCTGGGCGCTGCCGTCGCAGGCGCGCTCTGGCCGTGGCTGCGGCGTCGCTTCAGGCCGCGCCTGACCCGCCGCGCGGTCGAGTCGGGCCAGGCGCCGTCGGCAGCGCGCAGCCGGGCTGCCTAGCCTCGCCGCTCTACAGCGACAGCGAGCTCGAGACCGCGTGCCGCGCGAGGTCGATCAGCGGCTGGACGCCGAAGAAGGACCCGACGGTCACCGCCAGCGCGCCGATCACCGCCGCTCCGAGTGCGAGCTCGCGGGGCGGCTGCCCGCCGCTCGGGGCGAGCTGGAGCTCCGCGGGGAGCCGCATGAACATCGCCCGGATGACGCCGAGGTAGTAGTAGAGGCTCACCGCCGTCGCGGCGATGCCGACGATGACGAGCCAGATCCAGCGGCGGTCCCAGGCGGCAGCGAAGACGTAGAACTTCCCCGTGAACCCGCCGGTGAGGGGCATCCCGGCGAAGCCGAGCATGAACGTCGTCATCGCGACCCCGAAGACGGGCCGTTCCCAGCCGAGGCCGGCGATGTTGTCGAACGTCACCGGCTGGCGGAGCTCGCGCTCACGGGCCGCGACGACCGCGAAGGAGCCGAGCGACATCGCCGAGTAGGGGATCAGGTAGTAGAGGAGCGCTCGCCCGCCGATCGCGTTGTTCGCCGCGACGGCGATGAGCATGAACCCGGCGTGCGAGATCGACGAGTACGCGAGCATCCGCTTGACGCTCTTCTGCGTGAGCGCCGCGAGGTTGCCGAGGACGAGCGAGGCGATCGCGATCGCGCCGATCGCCGGCGCCCACAGGTGCGCCTCCCGCGGGAACGCCGTCGTCAGCACGCGCAGCGTCAGGATCAGCGCGACCGTCTTGGTCGCCGCGGACATGAACGCCGTGACCGGCGTCGGCGCACCCTCGTAGACGTCCGGCGTCCACATGTGGAACGGCGCCGCCGACGCCTTGTAGCCGAGCCCGGCCAGCATCAGCGCGAGCCCGATGATCAGCAGCGTGTCGCCCGTCAGGCCCTGCGCCGAGGTCGCTGCGGCGATCCGGTCGAACTGCAGCTCGCCGGTCGCGCCGTAGACGAGCGCCGACCCGAAGAGCAGGAAGGCGGAGCCGAAGCCGCCGACGACGAGGTACTTCAGCCCGGCCTCGAGCGCGCCCACGAGCTCGTAGTCGATCGCGCACAGGATGTAGAGGCAGATCGAGAACCACTCGAGCGAGAGGAACAGCACCATCAGGTTGTTCGCCGCCGCGAGGAAGACCATCCCGGCGCCGGCCGCGGCGAGCAGCGAGTAGTACTCGGCGACGTGCGTCACCCTGATCCGCTGGTTGTACGAGACGCCGACGGCGAGCAGACCCGCGCCCGCGACGACGATCGCGGACAGCGCGGCCCAGCGGTCGCGCCGCATCGCCTCGGCGATCACGGCCGTCCCGTGCCCGCTGCGGTCGTAGAGCAGAGCGGCGGCGACGAACGCGCCGGCGTAGCCGAGCGCGCAGACCCAGGCCGAGAACGCGCGCCGTCCCGTCCGCGGCACGAGCACCGCCGCGAGCAGGCTCACCCCCGCGCTCCCGAGCAGGGCCAGCGACGGCGAGAGCGCGAACCAGTCGACGTGCGGGGTCGCGATGGAGGCGATCACCGGACGAGGACCTGGAGGCCGTTCTGTCCCTGGCGGAGGTTCTTGCCGAACGCCCGGTCGGTGATCCCGGCCGGCCAGACGGACAGCGCGAGCAGGCACGCGACGAGGGGCACGACGATTGCGAGCTCCCCGAACCGGAGGTCGCGGGCGCCAGCGGGCACCGCCGGTCCGACGTCTCGGTGCAGCACCGCGGAGATCAGGCGGAGCATGTACATCGCGGCGAGGACGATCGCGATCGCACCCACGACCGCCCAGCCCCAGCCGTACGTGAAGATCCCGGCGAGGATCAGGAACTCCGCTGCGAACGCCGACGAGCCCGGCACCGCGAGCGCGATGATGCCGGTCGCCATCAGCACCGTCGCCAGTGCCGGCCGTCCGCGTGCCAGGCCGCCGAGCCGGTCGAGCTGCCCCGTCTCCGTCCGCCGCTCGACGATGCCGGCGAGCAGGAACAGCGTCGCCGAGATCAGCCCGTGGTTGACCATCTGCAGGACTGCGCCGTTGAACCCGGAGACGTTCGTCGCGAAGATGCCGATCGTGATCAGCGAGACCTGCGCGAGGCTCGAGTAGGCGACGACGCCGCGGACGTCCGGCGCCCTGAACGCGAGCAGCGAGCCGTAGACGAGGCCGACCGCCGACAGCACGAGGATCGGCGTCCGCAGGTCGCCGGCCGGCGACGACTTCCCGGTGTTAATCGCGCCGAAGATGAACAACCCGATGTAGAGGAACCCGTAGGTCGCCGCCTTCGAGACGACGCCGGAGAGCACGCCGGCGACTTCGGCCGGCGCCTCCCGGTAGGCGTCCGGCAGCCAGCCGTGGAGGGGGAAGAGCGGCGCCTTGACGGCGAACGCCGCCGCGAAGCCGAGGAACAGCCAGAGGCTCGAGCTCCCGCCCTTTCCGAGGATCTCGAGGATGTCGAACGTGCCTTTCTCGAGGCCGAGGACGATGATCGACGCGAGCATCAGCAGCGAACCGGCCATCGTGTAGATGACGAACTTCAGCGTCGCCGTCGACCGGCCGGGGCCGCCCCACACGCCCACGAGGAGGTAGAGCGGGATCAGCATGGCCTCCCAGAAGACGTAGAACAGGAGCAGGTCCTGGGCGGCGAAGACGCCGACGATCGCGCCGGTCAGGAGCAGCATCGAGCCGAAGTAGGCCCGCGGGCGCTCGCGGCCGACCCAGAGCGCGTACGCGATCGCGGCGGCCATCACCACCACGGCCAGCCCGGCGAGCCAGATCGAGAAGTTGAGGAAGCCGACGTGCCACGAGACGCCGAGGTCCTTGAACCACGTGAGCCGGCTCGTCTCCGCGATCGTCAGGCCCTGGAACGGGAAGTCGTACAGGGCGGCGATCCAGAACCCGATCTCCGCGATCGAGAACAGGAGCGCGACGACGCCGGCCACGCGGCGTGGCCACGGGACGATCCAGAGCACGAGCGCGCCGAGCAGCGGCAGCAGGACGAGCACGTCGGTGATCCAGCCGTAGGCGTGAGGCGGCGTCATTTCACCGCGATGAAGACGACCGCGAGGACGGCGAGGCTGGCGGCGAGCGCGAGCACGTACGTCCGCACGAGCCCGGTCTGGAGGCCGCGGGCGCGCGTGCCGAGCCGGCGCGTCGAGCGGGAGACGCCGCTCACCGAGCCGGCGATGAACGGCCCTTCGACGAGGGCGTAGAGCACGCGCGTGACGACGACGCTCGGCCGGTAGAACAGCCGGTCGTAGAGCTCGTCGAAGTAGAACTTCCGCTCGAGGACGGGCAGCGGCTCGGGCGTCGGCTCGCGCTTCGCGGCGTAGTACCACCAGGCGAAGCCGGCGCCGAGCAGGCCGAAGACGACGGCGGCGACGCTCGACACGATCTCCTGCTTGTTGTTCGCCTCGGCGAGCGGCGGCGCGACGAGCGCGAGGAACTTCGAGATCGGCGTCCAGATCGGGGCGAACTGGATCCAGCCGCCGCCCACGGACAGGATGGCCAGGATCCCGACGACGCCGCCCATCGCGAGCCGCGGCACCGCCTCCTTCGGTTGGTGCGGCGGGTGCTCGCGCACGTGCTCCGACGGCTCGCCGCCGAAGACCATGAAGATCATCCGGAACGTGTAGAGGCCGGTCAGGAACGCGCCGATCTGCCCTGCGACCCAGAGCAGGATCCCGTACCAGCCGCGGCTGAGCGCGGCCGCGAGCAGCGAGTCTTTCGAGAAGAAGCCGGCGAACGGCGGCACGCCGACGAGCGCGAGCCCGCCCGCGAGCATTGCCCAGTAGGTCTTCGGCATCAGCTTCCCGAGCCCGCCCATCCTCCGCATGTCCTGCTCGCCGGAGAGCGCGTGGATGACGATGCCGGCCGCGAGGAAGAGCAGCGCCTTGAAGAAGGCGTGCGTCATCAGGTGGAACATCGAGTTGCCGTAGGCGCCGAGCCCGGCCCCGAGGAACATGTAGCCGATCTGCGACATCGTCGAGTAGGCGATGACGCGCTTGATGTCGGTCTGGACGAGCGCGATCAGGCCGGCCATCAGCAGCGTCGCGGCGCCGAGCCCGGCGGCGACCTCCTCGACCTTCGGAGCCAGCTCGAAGAGCGCGTGCGTGCGGACGATCAGGTAGACGCCGGCGGTCACCATCGTCGCCGCGTGGATCAGCGCGCTGACCGGCGTCGGGCCCTCCATCGCGTCGGGGAGCCACGTCTGGAGCGGCAGCTGCGCCGACTTCGCGAGGGCGCCGCCGAGGAGGCCGAGCGCGACGAGGTACGCGGTCGCGGTTCCCAACGTGGGCGACGTGAGCACCTGCTCGAAGTCGAGCGAGTGCGTGCGCTGGATCAGGAGGAAGAGCGCGAGCGCCATCGTCGCGTCGCCGACGGCGTTCATCACGAACGCCTTCTTCGCGGCTGCGATCGCGCTCGGCCGGTCCTGGTGGTAGCCGATCAGCAGGTACGAGCTCAGACCGACGAGGCCCCAGCCGGCGAGCAGCATCAGCAGGTTCCCCGACTGGACGAGCAGTAGCATCGAGAACACGAACAGCGTCATGTACGCGAAGAAGCGCCGCTCCTCGTCGTCGCCGTCCATGTATCCGATCGAGTACGCGACGATCAGCGCGCCGACGCCGCTGACGATCAGCATCATGAACACGCTCAGCGGGTCGACCAGGATCCGCAGTCCGAAGTCGAGGTCGCCGGCGGTGAGCCAGCTCCAGGCGGTCGAGAAGTTCCCGCCGCTGCTCGTGAACGCCCGCGACGACGGCTCCGTCCCGAGCAGCTTCGCGAACGTGACGACCGTGGCCGCGAACGACCCGGCGACGGCCAGCGTGCCGAGATAGGCGGCGCCGCGTCTCGAGAGCCGGTTGCCGGCCATCGTGATCAGGAGCGTCCCCGCGAGCGGCGCCAGCAGGGCGATCCAGGCGGCGGCGATCACGAGCGGGCTCCGGCTCGGTCGCCGGCGCGAACGATCGTCCGGGCGATCCGCGCGGCGGCGGGCGGAATGCGCCGTTCAGGGTCGCACCCGGGCTCGTACGCGGTCAGCGCCGCGGCGACGATCGGCAGGCGGTCGGCGACGGCGTCGACCGCATGGAGGACGTCGTCGACCGTCAGGCCGCCGTCGGCGGCGAACCGGTTCGCGCGGCCCTCGCTCGGGTCGAGCACGTCGAGGTCGACGTGGACGTAGACACGCCTCGTGCGCTCGGCCAGCTCGTCGAGCGCGGGCTCGAGCGCCTCGCCCGGCCGGACGCGCGCGATCCGTGACGCATCGAGGCGCAGCTCCTCCTCGTGGTCGAGGTCGCGGCCGCCGACGTGGACGACGTGCTCCTGCCCGACCGTCGCGCAACCTTCGCGCAGCGCGTCGAAGCCCTCACCCGTGAGCATCGCGAGCGAGAGCCCGTCGAAGAACCCGCTGCGCGTCGTCGCCGGCGTGTTGAAGTCGCCGTGCGCGTCGAGCCAGACGACGCCGAGCCCGCCCGCGCCGACGCCGGTGACGGTGCCGAGCGAGCTGTTGCAGTTGCCGGCCAGGACGAGCGGGAACGCGCCCTCCTCGAACGCCTCGCGCACGCGTAGGGCGAGCGCGGCGACCACGTCCATCGAGGCGGCGATCTCGTTCCGGCCGGCCGGCTCGCACTCCAGGCGAACAGCCTTGGCGAGATCGGACATGGCCTCGGCGAGCAAGGGTACGCCGGCGCCGAGCCCGACGTCTGCGCGGCCGAGATGGTACGGCGCCTGGATCAGCGAGACGCGCATCAGCCGCGGAGAATCCGGAGCTTGTCGACGTCGAGGTCGAGATGGCGGCGCGCCATCGCGACGATCAGCCCGAGGCCGACGACGACCTCGGAGGCGGCGACCGCCATCACCGCGAGCGCGAAGATCTGGCCGTCGCCGTGCCCGAACGTCCGCGAGAAGCCGATCAGGGCGAGGTTGCCGCCGTTCAGCATGATCTCGAGCGAGAGCAGGACGATCAGCGGGCTGCGCCGGAGCAGGACGCCGAGCGCGCCGACCCCGAACAGGATCGCCGCGACTGCGAGGTACCACGAGACGTCGGGACCTTTCAGAGCGGCGCCTCCCCGGGCTCGCCGGGCCGGAGCTGGCGCGAGTGGCCGCCGAGGATCACGCCGCCGACGGCGGCGACGAGCAGCACGATCGACGTGATCTCGAACGCGAGCAGGTGGTCGGTCAGGAACAGCCGGCCGATCCCGCCCGGACTCCCGAACGAGCGGTCGAGGTGCGCCTCGTGCGAGAGCCGGCCGCCGGCCTTCAGGCCGATCACGACGACGATCTCGACGAGGATGCTCGCGGCGGCCGCGACCGCCCCCACCGTCTGCCAGCTCGGCCCGCCGGCCCACGGCGCGTCCGCGCGTCCGCCGAGGTAGGCGATGACGAACAGGAACATGACCATCACGGCCCCGGCGTAGACGAGCACCTGCGCCGCGGCGACGAACTCGGCCGAGAGCAGCAGGTAGAGGACGGCGAGCGACGCGAGGTTCCCGATCAGCGCGAGCGCCGAGTAGAACGGGTTCGAGAAGCTGACGACCGCGATCCCGGAGCCGAGGCACGCGAACGCGGCGGCGACCCAGACGATCCAGGTGACGATGTTGCCGGCGTCGGCCGCGAGGATCACGAGTGGATCTTGTAGTACGGGATCGGCGTGTCGAACTCGTCCGGGTCCGCGACCGGCATCTTCTTGATCGGCTCGGCGAGCAGCATGTCCTTCGTGTAGATCAGGTCGTCGCGCGAGTACTCGGAGATCTCGAACTCGTTTCCGAGCGTGATCGCGTCGAACGGGCACGCGAGCTCGCAGTAGCCGCAGAAGATGCAGCGGCTCATGTTGATCTCGTAGATACGGGCGTACCGCTCGCCCGCCGAGACGCGGTTGTACTGGGTGTTCTCGGCGGCGACGACGCGGATGCAGTCGGCCGGGCACGCGGCGGCGCAGAGCGAGCAGCCGACGCACTTCTCGAGCCCGTTCTCGTGCCGGTGCAGCCGGTGCCGCCCGCGGAAACGAGGGTAGACCGGCCGCTTGTACTCGGGGTACTGCTGGGTGATCGGCTTCTTGAACATCTGCCGGAACGTCACGGCGAAGCCCTTGAGGCTGTCGACCGGCTGCGGGCTCACGTGGCGGCCACCACGAGGGCGGTGACGAGGGCGTTCAGCGTCGCCACCGGGAGCAGGACCTTCCAGCCGAAGCGCATCAGCTGGTCGTAGCGAAGGCGCGGAAGCGTCGCGCGGATCCAGATGAACGTCGACACGGCGATGAGGAGCTTGATGAAGAACCAGAGCGGCCCGAGCGGTGCCCACGGGCCTTCCCAGCCGCCGAAGAAGAGCGTCACGGCCAGCGCCGAGAGCACGATGACGTTGACGTACTCGGCCATCTGGAACAGGCCCCAGCGCATGCCCGAGTATTCGGTGCTGTAGCCGCCGACGAGCTCGGTGTCCGCTTCGGGCAGGTCGAACGGCGGCCTGTTCGTCTCGGCCACGCCGGCGATGAAGAAGACGAGGAAGCCGACGATCTGCGGTCCCGCGAACCAGACCGTGTCGACCTGCTTGTTCACGATGTCGACGAGCGAGAGCGACCGTCCCATCAGGACGACGCCGAGCACGGCGAGTGCGAGCGAGACCTCGTACGAGACCATCTGCGCGCAGGTCCGCATCGAGCCGAGGAGCGAGTACTTCGACTCCGACGCCCAGCCGCCGATGATGAACCCGTAGATCCCGAGCGAGCCCAGCGCGAAGATCAGGATCAGCGAGATCGGCACGTTCGCGACCTCGCCGTCGACGTGGTAGTGCCAGATCTTCCAACCCTCGCCGAACGGGATCACGCTGAACGCCGTCAGGGCGGTGAAGGCCGAGAAGGCGGGCGCCGCGATGTACAGGAGGTCGATCGCCGCCACGGGCGCGAACGCCTCCTTGCGAACCATCTTGATCAGGTCGGCGAACGGCTGGAGCAGCCCGTACGGCCCCGCCCGGTTCGGCCCGTAGCGCAGCTGCATCCGGCCGAGCAGCTTCCGCTCGAGCAGCGTCGTGAACGCCATCGAGATCAGGAGGACGTTGATGATGATCGCTGCCTTGATGATCCCGATCCACCAGGGCTCCGTCGCGGCGAGGATCACGTCCGGATCACCTCCACGGCGCCCGAGAGCGCTCCGACGTGCTCGTCGGCGGCGCGGACGGCGCCGGCCACGAGCTTCGGGTTGACGCGGGCGCGCAGGCGCGTGCTCGTGCCGTTCGAGCTGACCTGCACGTCGTCGCCGGTCGAGATCCCGCGCAGGCTCGCGTCGGCGGGCGAGAGCTCGAGCTCGGCGTCCGGCCGCTGGAACCGGAGCTCCGGCACGCGCTCGACCGCCGGCCCGGAGAAGAGGGCGCGGTAGCGGACGAGCCGGAGCGGGCCGCCGTGGCTCGTTCCGGGCGAAGGTCGTGCCGGCACGGCGGGCGTCTCGGCGCGCCCGGCGCGTGCGGGCAGCGGAGCGTGGAGGCCGACGTCCGACACGTGCCCTCCGTTCAGGCGGAGCCCGAAACGCTCCGCGAGCCGGGCGATCCAGAGGAGCTCGTCCGGGGCCGGCGGGATCACCGTCCGGCGCAGCCGCTGGCGCCGGCCCTCGAGGTTGACGAGGTGCCCGTCGCGCTCGAGGTAGCTCGTCCCCGGGAGGACGAGGTCGACCCACTCGCGGGCGAGGTCGGCGAACATCGTGATCGCCACGACTGCGTCGGCCCGTTCCGCCAGGGAACGAACGCGCGGATCGGCCGTCGCCTCGTCGCCCGAGACGAGCAGCAGCCCGACGTGGTCGAGCCTCGTGGGCTCGCCCTCCCCCGCCGCCCGCCAGGCCTCGGCGACCGCGCGGCCGTTCGGCGTCGCCGGCAGGTAGAAGACGCCGCACCCGGGCTTCTCCGCGAGGCCGAGCGCGCCGGCGAGCGCTGCCAGATGCGCCCCGCCCTGTCCGCCGGGGCCGGACCAGATCAGCACGGCGCGGTCGGCCGAGCGCAGTCGCTCGCCGAGCTCGCTGGCGGGCTCCGCGAGCTCCCTCGCGAGCGCCGCAGCCGTCCCCGGCGCACGTTGCATCTTCTCGGCAGGCCCGAACGAGACGACCTCGGCGCCGTTCCGGCGGGCGGCCCGCAGCCAGAGGTCGACGATCGGCGCTCGCTGCGCGACCGGGTCGTCGCCGAGCACGACCACGAGCTGCGCGTCCTCGATCGCCGACAGCGGCAGCCGGAACGCGTCGAGCGCGGGGCTGACCTCCTCCGGCAGGACGACGGCGTCCGACCCGAACCCGCGCCGGACGAGCGCCGACAGCGCCTCCGCCTGCTCGACCGTCTCCGAGCCGGAGAGCGCGAGCAGCACCCGGCCGCCGGCGGCGCGCGCGAGCCGCTCGACCTCGCCGAGCGCCTCCTCCCAACCGAGCTCCTCGAAGCGCCGGATGCCGAGCTTGCGCAACGGGTCGCGGACGCGGTCGGGCGCGTACAGGTGCGGGAACGCGAAGCGGCCCTTGTCGCACAGCCAGCCGCGGTCGAGCTCCGGATGGTTGCGCGAGAGGATCCGCTTGACCTTCCCCTCGCGCGTCGTCGCCGTGACGTTGCAACCGACGGGGCAGAGCCCGCAGACGGTCGGCACGTTCTGGATCTCCCACGGCCGTGCCTCGAACCGGTACTGCGTCGAGGTCAGCGCGCCCACCGGGCAGAGCTCGATCACGTTCCCGGAGAAGGGCGCGCGGTAGGGCTGATCCTCGAAGGTGGCGATCACCGACATCGCACCGCGGTCGCGCGCGACGAGCTGCCCGTCCTCGGAGACGCCCTCGGAAAAGCGCGTGCACCGGTAGCAGAGGATGCAGCGCTCGCGGTCGAGGGCGATCAGCGGGCTGACCGGAATCGGCTTCTCGAGCGTCCGCTTCGGGAAGGCCATCCGCGTGTTGCCGGGCCCGTAGCGGAAGGTCAGGTCCTGGAGAGGACACTCGCCGCCCTTGTCGCAGACCGGGCAGTCGAGCGGGTGGTTGACGAGGATGAACTCGAGCGTCGCGTTCTGCGCCTCGGCGGCCATGGCCGAGGTCAGCGCGGTCTTCACGACCATGCCCTCGGCGACGGTCAGGGTGCACGCGGCCTGCGGCTTCGGCGGGCCGGGCTGCACCTCGCAGAGGCACATGCGGCAGGCGCCGACCGGCGGCCCGAGCCGCGGCTCGTAGCAGAAGACGGGGATCTCGATCCCGGCCGCGAGCGCCGCCTCGACGAGGCCGGTCCCCTTCGGCACCTGCACCTCGACGCCGTCGACCGTCAAGGTGACGAGCTCGGCCGCGCTCACGCGTGCACCGCCGCATGCGCGTGCATCTCGGACGGCGCGAGGATCCCCTCGAGCGACGAGTCGCCGCCGAAGGGGCAGCGGCCCTGCTGGATGTGCGCGACGAACTCGCCGCGCCACTTGGCGATGTAGCTCGACACCGGATAGACCGCGAACTCCCCGAGCGCGCAGAGCACCTTGCCGAGGATCCGGCCGTTGATCGACTCGAGCAGCTCGAGGTCGCTCGGCTCCCCGCGCCCGCCCTCGATCTTCTCGAGGATCTGGACCATCCAGCGAGTCCCCTCGCGGCACGGCGTGCACTTCCCGCACGACTCGTGCATGTAGAACTGCGTGCTCCGCAGGGCGAGCTGCACCATGCAGCAGCGGTCGTCGACGACGATCAGCGACGCCGCGCCGAAGAACGTCTTCAGCTGCGCGAGCGAGTCGTAGTCGAGCGCCACGTCGATCTGGTCGGGCGACAGCGCCGGCACCGACGAGCCGCCGGGGATGACGGCCTTCAGCTTCCGGCCGTCCGGGATGCCGCCGGCGTGGTCGTAGATCAGCTCGCGCATCGGCGTGCCGAGCTCGAGCTCGTAGTTGCCGGGCCGCACGACGTTGCCGGAGATCGAGAAGATCGCCGTGCCGGGCGCGGTCGGCGCGCCGGTCTTCGCGAACTCCGCCGCGCCCATCTCCAGCACGATCGGGAGCGTGGCGATCGTGCAGACGTTGTTCACCTGCGTCGGCGCGTTGTAGAGGCCCTGCACCGGCGGGAACGGCGGCCTCGGGCGCGGCTGGCCGCGCCGGCCCTCGAGCGAGTCGAGCAGCGCCGTCTCCTCGCCGCAGATGTACGCGCCCGCCCCGCGGTGGACGGTCACGCGCACGTCGCCGAACAGGCCGGCGGCCTGCGCCTCGTCGACCGCGCGCTGGAGGATCTCGTACTCGGCCAGGTACTCGCCGCGGATGTAGACGAAGACGTCTTTCGACTCGATCGCGTGAGCCGCGATCAGGCAGCCCTCGACCAGCCGGTGGGGCACCTGCGTCATCACCTGCCGGTCCTTGAACGCGCCCGGCTCGGACTCGTCCGCGTTGACGACGACGTACTTCGGCTTCGGCGACTCGCGCGGGATGAGCGACGCCTTGCGGCCGATCGGGAAGCCGGCGCCGCCGCGGCCGCGCAGGTTCGCCGTCTGCATCTCCTCGATCAGCTGCTCGGGCGTCATCGCACGCGCCTTCTGGATCGCGCGGTAGCCGCCGGCCGCCCGGTACTCGTCCAGCTTCGTCAGGTCGCGCTCGTCGGCGCCCTCGAGGAGCGAGCTAAGCAGACCCACGGAGCTCCTCGACAACGGCGGCTACGTCCTCGGGCCTGAAGTGCTGCCGGTAGCGGTTGTCCACGGCGACGACGGGCGCGTAGCCGCAGCCGCCGAGGCACTCGACCGCGCGGAACGTGACCCCGCCGTCGTCGGTCGTCTCGCCGGCCCTCACCCCGAGCTCCTGCTCGAACGCCTCGACCACCCGCTGCGCGCCGACGAGCGCGCACGACAGGTTGGTGCAGACCTCTACCATGTGCCGGCCGACGGGCTCGAGGTGGAACATGTCGTAGAAGGACGCGACCGCCTGGCAGTAGGCGGGCGTCAGTTCGAGTGCGTCGGCCACCTCGACGAGCGCCTCCACCGGCAGCCAGCCGTCGTGGCGCTCCTGCGCGAGCCGCAGCGCCGGCAGCGTCGCCGATCGCGGGTCGGGATAGCGCATCGCGATCGCACGGACCTCGTCCACGAAGGTTGTCACCCCATCCTCCGAGCGAGGCGACGGACAACCTCACACCCGATGGAAGTGCGGAGCACTTTCATCGGTCTACCTCGCCCATGACCGAGTCGAGCGAGCCGACGATGGCGATCATGTCGGCGATCAGCGCGTCCGTCATGCACGTCGCCGTCGCCTCGAGCGCGACGTAGCTCGGCGCGCGGAACTTCACCCGCCACGGCTTCGGCCCGCCGTCCGAGACGACGTAGCAGCCGAGCTCGCCGCGCGGCGACTCGACGCACACGTAGATCTCGCCCTCGGGCACGCGATAGCCCTCGGTGACGATCTTGAAGTGGTGGATGAGGGACTCCATCGACGTGTGGAGCTCCTCGCGGGGCGGCAGCACGACCTTGCGGTCGTCGGCGATCCACGGGCCGGGCGGCATCCCCTCGAGGCACTGCTCGACGATCCGCACCGACTGGCGCATCTCGTCCATGTGGACGCGGTAGCGGTCGTAGACGTCGCCGTTGAAGTAGACGGGCACGTCGAAGTCGACCTCGCCGTAGGCGAGGTAGGGCGCCGCCTTGCGGAGGTCCCAGTCGACGCCGGAGGCACGCAGCACGGGGCCGGACTGGCCGAGCGCGATCGCGTCGTCCGCGGACAGGAGGCCGATGCCCTCCGTCCGCTCGAGCCAGATCTTCTGGTTCGTCAGGAGCGTCTCGTACTCGTCGATCGCCTTCGGCATCCAGTCCGTGAACTTCCGGCACTCCGGGAAGAAGCCGCGCGGAATGTCCTCGGCGAGCCCGCCGGCCTGGAAGTAGCGGGTGTGCATGCGGGTGCCGCAGACCATCTCGAACAGGTCGAGGATCAGGTCGCGCTCGCGGAACGCGTACCAGAAGAGCGAGATCGCGCCGAGCTCGAGCGCCGACGTGCCGAGCCAGACGAGGTGCGAGTGGATCCGGTTCAGCTCGCAGAGGAGCGTCCGCATCCAGGTCGCCTTCGGCGGCGTCTCGAGGCCGAGCAGCCGCTCGATCGCGAGCACGAAGACGAGCTCGTTGTTCTGGAACGAGACATAGTCGATCCGCTCCGGGTACGTGATCGCCTTCCACCACGTCTTCTGCTCCATGTTCTTCTCGAAGCCGGTGTGGAGGTAGCCGACGACCGCTGCGAGCCCGACGACGTCCTCGCCGTTCAGGTCGACGATAAGCCGGAGGACGCCGTGCGTCGACGGGTGGTTCGGGCCGAAGTTGACCTGGAGGACGTCGCCCGTCTCCTGGAGCTCCGGCGGCACGAGCAGGACCGACGGGATCGGCCGCGGGATGCGCGAGCCCTCGTAGATCCTCGCCCGCTCGGGTGCGATCGCCATGCCTACTCCTCGCCCGAGAAGCGGACCGGCTCGCCGCCGATCGGGTAGTCCTTGCGCAACGGATGGCCCTCCCAGTCGTCGTCGAGGAGGATCCGGCGGAGGTTCGGGTGGCCGGCTGCGCGGATGCCCATCAGGTCCCAGGCCTCGCGCTCGTGCCAGTCGGCCGTCGGCCAGACGGGGACGACGGTCGGCACCGGCTCTCCGTCGTCGAGCCAGACTTGGACGCGAAGCCGCTCCGCGCCTTCGCCGATCTTGAGAACGTGGTAATTCATGGCGAAACGTTTCCGTTTCGCCTCGGGCTTCTTCTGTAGCCCCCAGGAACCGGGGCTGTTGATGTCCCGGCCTCCGGCGGTTCCGATGTAGCCCGCCGTCTGCTTGCCCCAGCCCAGGTAGTCCGTGGCCGAGATGTCGGAAAGGAAGCGGAAGTCGAGCTCATCGCGGAGGTAGATGCAGGCCTCGACCAGCCGGGCCGGATCGACGACGAGGGTGGTTTCCCCGTGCGCCACAACCGTTTCGACGACCCCGGGCACTGCCTCTAAGCTCAAGAAGCAACACCCCGAATTTCATAGGCGGGCGGAACGCCCGCCGCGACCTTCTCGTGGAGCCGGATGATCCCCTCCATCAGCGCCTCTGGTCGCGGGGGGCAGCCGGGGACGTGGATGTCGACGGCGACGATCTTGTCGACGCCCTGGAGGATCGCGTAGTTGTTGAACATGCCGCCGGAGCTGGCGCAGGCACCCATCGCGATCACCCACTTCGGCTCGAGCATCTGGTCGTAGATCTGGCGCAGCGGCGCGGCCATCTTGTGCGAGACCCGGCCGGAGACGATCAGCAGGTCGGCCTGGCGCGGCGACGAGCGGAACGCCTCCATCCCGAAGCGCGCGATGTCGTACCGCGACGAGACGATCGACATCATCTCGATCGCGCAGCACGCGAGGCCGAAGGTGTCCGGCCACATCGACCGTGACTGCGCCCACAGGACGGCCTTCTCGAGCGTCGTCAGGCCGAGCCGGTCTTCGAGCTCCTCGGCGCCGACCTCGCGCTCGAACACGCCGGGCCCCTTCCCGACCCACATGACGCGCTCGGACTGGAGGCCGTAGTCGGCGAGGCGCTTCACCGCCACTCGAGTGCCCCTTTCCGCCAGATGTAGACGTACGCGAGCGCGAGGATCACGAGGAAGAACAGGAACTCGACGAACCCGAACCAGGCAAGCGAGTGGAGGATGACGGCGAGCGGATACAGGAAGACGATCTCGATGTCGAAGACGATGAAGAGCATCGCCGTGAGGTAGAAGCTGACGGTGAAGCGCCGGACCTGCGGCGGGCCCTTCGAGACGCCGGACTCGAACGGGATCGTCCGCGCGCGCGTCCGGCGCGCCGGCCGTTGCGCGAGGGCGAACGACATCACGATCATCGAGCCCGGGATCAGGAGCCCGAGCAGGCCGTAGATCAGGAATGCGAACCAGTTACCCGGCACCGGACCTCCGCGTACCCAGACCTTGCCGAAAGGCCACCTTCGGCGGAACTTAGCAGAGTGCGGAGATGCCGCACGAGGCGAGCGAGAAACGGCTCAACGATCGGTGAGGCGGGTGTTACAAAGTGGAGGTTCCTCGCCCCGAGCGGCAGCCCGGGGAGAGCCTGGTACCATGGCCCGCGTGGAGATCGTCGAGCGTACGGACGCCATCGTCTCGCTGACCGAGACCGCGGCGGCCAAGGTCAGGGAGCTGATGGGCGACGAGCCGGACGCCGACGCGACCGTCCTGCGGATCGCCGTCCAGGGCGGCGGCTGCTCGGGCTTCGAGTACGCGCTCGGGTTCGACGCGGGGGCCCAGGAGGGCGACCACGAGCTCGATTCGCACGGGATCACCGTCGTCGTCGACCCGTTCAGCGCGCCGTATCTGCGCGGCGCGACGATCGACTACCTGAACGGGCTCCAGGAGTCCGGGTTCAAGATCGAGAACCCGAACGTCGTCGCGGCCTGCGGCTGCGGCCACTCGTTCCAGGTCGCCGAGGGCGAGGCCCCGGACGACCACGCCGCCGGCGGCTGCGGCGCCGGCTGTTCTCACTGACACCGTCCGCGTAAAGGCGTACGATCGCCGCGTGCGTGCGCTCGCGACCATCTACAGGTACTGGGCGGCGCTGCTCTTCGTCGGCGTCGTCGTCCAGGTCGGCTTCGCCGGCTACGGCGCGTTCTTCGTCTCGAGCCAGCTCGGGGACAAGGGCGACACGCTCGGCCATGCGGCCTTCGACCACGCGTGGCGGTTCCACACGGGCTTCGGCTACATCGTCGTCTACGCGACGGTGATCCTGTTCCTGCTCGGCCTGCTCGCGCGGATCGGACGGCCGCGGATCTGGTGGGCGCTCGCGCTCGCGATCGCGGGCGTCGTCCAGATGTTCCTCGCCTATCTTGCCGAGGACCATGCGAAGGCCGGCTTCCTCCATCCGCTCGACGCGCTCGTCATCTTCACGCTCTCCGGCCTGATCGCGCATCGCGCCTGGCGTTCCGCGCCCGCCGCGTAACCGATGCTCAGGGTCGCCGTCGTCGGCTCCGGCCCGGCGGGCTTCTACGCGGCCGACGGGCTGCTCGCAAGCCAGGACCCGGCGATCGAGGTCGACATGCTCGAGCGGCTGCCGACGCCGTGGGGGCTCGTCCGCCTGGGCGTCGCGCCCGACCACCCGAAGATCAAGGCCGTCTCGCGCGCGTTCGAGCGGATCGCGGCGCGGCCGGGCTTCCGCTTCTTCGGCAACGTCGAGGTCGGCCGGGACGTGACGCACGAGGAGCTCGCGCAGCTCTACGACGCGGTCGTCTACTCGGTCGGCGCTCAGACCGACCGTCGGCTCGGGATTCCCGGCGAGGACCTGCCTGGATCGTGGCCCGCGACCGTGTTCGTCGCCTGGTACAACGGCCACCCGGACTTCCAGGACCTGCCGTTCGACCTCTCGGGCGAGCGCGCGGTCGTGATCGGGAACGGGAACGTCGCGGTCGACGTCGCGCGAATGCTGGCCCTGACCGAGGAGGAGCTCGCGCCGACGGACACGACCGATGCGGCGATCGAGGCGATCGTCGGGTCGGGGCTCGGCGAGATCCTGATGCTGGGACGCCGCGGGCCGGCGCAGGCGGCGTTCACGACGCCCGAGCTGAAGGAGCTCGGCGAGCTGGCGGGCGCAGACGTGATCGTCGACCGGAACGAGCTCGCGCTCGACGCGGCGAGCGCGGCGTCGCTCGAGCACGACACGAACGCCCGCCGCAACCTCGAGGTGCTCCACGAGTACGCCGAGCGTTCCCCCGCCGGCAAGCCGCGGCGCCTCGTCCTCCGGTTCTGCGTCTCGCCCGTCGAGATCCTCGGCGACGGCCGCGTCGAGGCGATCGAGATCGTGCGCAACGAGCTCGTCGCCGACGCGAGCGGCGCCCTCCGGGCCGTGCCGACCGAGGACCGGAAGCTGATCCAGTGCTCGCTCGTCTTCCGCAGCGTCGGCTACCGGGCGGTCCCTGTGCCGGGCGTGCCGTTCGACGACAAGCGGGCGACGATCGCGAACCGTGAGGGTCGCGCGATCGATGCCGCCGGCGAGCCCGTCCGCGGCGTCTACTGCGCCGGCTGGATCAAGCGCGGGCCGACGGGCGTCATCGGCACGAACAAGAAGGACGCGGCGGAGACGGTCGAGCTCCTGCTCGAGGACGCCCGTGCCGGCCTCCTCGCTCGCGCGCCGGGCGCCGCCACGGACGATCTCGAGACCCTGCTCCAGGAGCGGGGAGTCCGGCACGTCGCCTACGCCGGCTGGGAGGCGATCGACGCGGCCGAACGGACGCGAGGAGAGGCGCTCGGACGGCCGCGCGTGAAGCTCTGCAGCTGGAACGACCTGCTCGCGGCGGCCCGGGCCGCCGCGGCGCAGAAGTCCTGACGGCGCCGCGTCCGGTGGCGTGGCGGTGAAGCTCCGGGCGAGCCTCGGCGCGCTCCACGAGCGGCCGTTCAGGCTCCTCTTCCTGGCGTCGGCGGCGTCGCTGCTCGGCGACCGCTTCGTGCCGGTGGCGCTCGCGTTCGCGACGCTCGACCTCACCGGCTCGACGGCCGACCTCGGCTACGTCCTCGCGGCGTGGTGGGTGCCGCAGGTCGTGCTCCTGCTGTTCTCCGGCGTGATCGCCGACCGCGCCTCGCGCCGGACGCTGATGCTCGCGGCCGACCTCGTCCGCTTCGCCGCGCAGGCGGTGCTCGCCGTGCTGCTCCTCACGCACGCCGCGACGCTCTGGCAACTCGTGGTCCTGCAGGTGGTCAGGGGTGCCGCGAGCGCGTTCTTCAACCCGGCCTCCGTCGGTCTCATGCCGCAGGTCGTCACCGCCGCCAACCTGCAGCAGGCGAACGCCCTGCGCGGGCTCGTCCAGTGGACTGCCGGGATCGTCGGGCCCGGTGCGGCCGGCGGTCTCGTCGTCGCGTTCGGGCCGGGTTGGGCAATCGCCGTCGACTCGGCGAGCTTCCTGTGGAGCGCGCTCTTCCTGTTGCAGATCCACGTCCCGGCGATCGAGCGGCCGCCGCACCCGCCGAACTTCCTCCGCGAGCTCGTCGAGGGCTGGCGCGAGGTGCGGACGAGGAGCTGGCTGCTCGCGATCGTGCTCTGGGCGCTCTTCGCGAACCCGATCGTCTTCACGTCGACGGACGTTCTCGGACCCGCGACGGCGAAGCTCCACTACGGCGGCGCCGGCGCGTGGGGCATTCTCGGCACGTGCGCCGGCGTCGGCGCCGTCGCCGGCGGCCTCGCGATGCTCAACCTGCGATTCCGTCGCCCGCTGTTCGTCGGAACCTGCTGCGCGTTCGCCGAGGTGCTGCTCGTGGTCGCGCTCGCGGCGCACCCGCCGCTCGCGGTGACGGCCGCCGCCGCCGTGGTCGCCGGCGCGAGCGCCGCGACCTTCGGCGTCCTCTGGGAGACCGCCCTCCAGCAGAGCGTCCCTCACGCGGCGCTGTCGCGTGTGAGCGCCTACGACTGGCTCGGGTCGGTTGCCCTCATCCCCGTCGGGAACGTCCTCGCCGGGCGGGCAGGCCACGCCTTCGGCGTCTCGCAGGCGCTCTGGGGCTGCGCTGCGATCGGACTCGTCCTGAACCTGGCGATCCTGGCCGTGCCGAGCGTGCGCAGGCTCGAGGCTCCACCTCGATAAGCTGGGAGCGATGGCGACGACGGCGCGCGAGCTCTGGGGCGGCGAGACCCGGAAGGCGGTGGAGAACTTCCCCGTCTCCGGCGAGCCGATCCCGGTGCCGGTCGCCCGCTGGCTCGGGCGCATCAAGGCCGCGGCCGCGCGCGTGAACGCCGAGCTCGGGCTCCTCGACGCCGACCGCGCGGAGCGGATCGCGATGGCCGGCGACCGGGTCGCTGCCGGCGAGCTCGACGACCAGTTTCCGATCGACGTGTTCCAGACCGGCTCGGGGACCTCCTCGAACATGAACGCGAACGAGGTGATGGCCTCGCTCGCCGGCGAGGACGTCCATCCGAACGACCACGTCAACATGGGTCAGTCGTCGAACGACGTCTTCCCGTCGGCCGTCCACCTCGCCGCGCTCGACGAGCTGACGAACGACCTCCTGCCCGCGCTCGAGCGGCTCGCCGGGTCGCTCGGGGCGAAGGCGCAGGAGTTCGACGACGTCGTCAAGTCGGGTCGCACGCACTGGATGGACGCCGTCCCGGTGACGCTCGGCCAGGAGTTCGGGGGCTACGCCGCGCAGGTCCGTCAGGGCGTCGCGCGCGTCCGCTCGACGCTCGAGCGTGTCGGTCAGATCCCGCTCGGCGGCACCGCGACCGGCACGGGCCTCAACACCCACCCGGAGTTCGCCGCGCGCGTTCGCGAGAAGCTCTCGGCCGGGACGGGCCTGACGATCCTGCCGCCGGCCGACGCGTTCGAGGCGCAGGCGGCCCGCGACGCGCTCGTCGAGGCCTCGGGCGCGCTGAAGACGGTCGCCGTCTCGCTGACGAAGATCGCGAACGACCTGCGCTTCCTCGCCTCCGGCCCGCGTGCAGGGCTGGCCGAGATCGTCCTGCCGGAGCTCCAGAAGGGCAGCTCGATCATGCCCGGCAAGGTCAATCCGGTGATTCCGGAGGTCGTGACGCAGGTCTCGGCGCAGGTGATCGGGAACGACCAGGCGATCGCGATCGGCGGCATGCAGGGACACTTCGAGCTCAACGTCTTCGTCCCGCTGATCGCCCGGAACCTGCTCGACTCGATCAAGCTGCTCGCGAGCGCGGCTCGTCTCTTCGCCGAGAAGTGCGTGGATGGCATACAGCCGAACCGCGACGTCTGCGAGCGCTACGCCGAGCTGACGCTCTCGGCGGCGACGGCGCTGAACCCGTACATCGGCTACGACCGCGCGACCGAGATCGTCAAGGAGGCGGCGTCCTCCGGCCGGTCGCTGCGCGAGGTCGCGCGCGACAAGGGCGTCGAGGAGCACGTCCTCGACGAGGCGCTCGACTACCGCGCCATGGCAAAACCGCACGGTTAGCCGACGAACGTGACCCTGTAGCCGGCGTTCCGCGCCTCGGCCGCGAAGTCCTCCTTCACGTTCGAGGGCACGTGCTGGACGAGGACGACCCAGTCGTGGATCCCGTTCCGGATGACGTCGTTCACCCGCCAGCCCTTGACGGCGATGTCGTTCTGCAGCTGGCTCGCTCGGGCGAGCGTCGGCCGGTGGCCGAACACCGCCGACACCTCGCCGGCGCCGTTCGGCTTCTGGTTGTCCGGCTGCTCGAACGAGATCGGCACGCCGGACACGTCGGCCTCGTGCTGGAAGTCGCTGCGCTGCCCCGGCGTGTCGAGGCCCGGAAGCTCGATCTCGACGTCGTCGCAGTAGTCCTTCTCGAGCTCGATTCCCTTGAAGCCCTTCGCGGTCAGCGCGCGGCGGACGAGGATCGCCTGGGTCACCGAGGTCGTGTGCGCGAAGACGGCCTCCCAGTGCGCGCTCGAGTCGCGGTACGGGAACTGGCCGCACGCGTCGACGCGGCTGGCAGCGGACGGAACGCCGGCCCAGAGCGCTCCTGCCGCGAGAATCGCTGCTGCGACGCTCAAACCGAACTGTGTCTTCCGCGCCAGGCGGCCAGTGTAACCAGGGGCGCGGTTAGGACTTCGTAAGGCCGGGAACCGCGCGGAAGCGCGTCTCTATGATGAGCCGATGAGCACCGCCGTCGTCACGGGCGGGGCCGGATTCCTCGGGTCCCACCTCTGCGAGTACCTGCTCGCGAAGGGACATCGTGTCGTCTGCATCGACAACCTCGAGACGGCGACGCTCCAGAACATCGAGCACATCCGCGGCGACGACTTCCTCTTCATCGGGCGCGACGTCACCGAGTTCATCGAGGTCGACGGGCCCGTGCAGCTGGTCTTCCACCTCGCGAGCCCGGCGAGCCCGATCGACTACCTCCGGCTCCCGCTGCACACGCTCAAGGTCGGCTCGTACGGAACGCACAACGCGCTCGGCCTCGCGAAGCTGAAGCGCGCGCGGTTCCTGCTCGCGTCCACGAGCGAGGTCTACGGCGATCCGCTCGAGCACCCGCAGCAGGAGAGCTACTGGGGCAACGTGAACCCGATCGGCCCGCGCGGCGTCTACGACGAGGCGAAGCGCTACGCCGAGGCCCTGACGATGGCCTACCACCGCCAGCAGGGCGTCGATACGGCGATCGCGCGCATCTTCAACACGTACGGGCCCCGGATGAGGCCGCACGACGGCCGGGCGATCCCGACCTTCCTCCGCCAGGCGCTCGCGGGCGAGCCGATCACCGTCTTCGGCACCGGCTCGCAGACGCGGTCGTTCTGCTTCGTCGACGACCTGATCCGCGGGCTCTACCTGCTTGCGACGAGCGGTGAGCACATGCCCGTGAACCTCGGCAACCCCCGGGAGTACACGCTGCTCGAGCTGGCCGAGGTCGTCCTCGAGCTGACCGGCTCCGGCAGCAAGATCGTGTACGAGGCGCTGCCGCAGGACGACCCGCAGGTACGCCAGCCCGACATCACCCGCGCGACCGAGGTGCTCGGCTGGAGGCCCGAGGTCGAGCTGCGCGACGGGCTCGGGCGAACGATCGCGGCGCTGAGGCCGGAGCCGGTCGGTGTATAGACGCCTCGCCGTCGCGGCGGCGACCCTCGCGGCCGCCGCCGGTCTTTCCGTGCAGCCCGCGCCCGCCGCGCGGCACATGCTGATCGGGATCTTCGACGAGCCGCACACGCTCTACGGCGACCCCGGGTTCTACTTTCCGATTCTGAAGCGCCTCCACACGCAGGTCCTGCGCGTGAACCTGTACTGGGGCGGCCGCTTCGGCGTCGCGAAGCAGAAGCCCTTCGACGGCTCGGACCCGGCCGATCCGGCCTACGACTGGAGCCTCTACGACCGCACCGTCCGCTACGCGTCGCAGTACGGCATCCAGATCCTGTTCTCGATCTACGGGACGCCGACCTGGGCGAACAGGGGACACGGCCTGAACGTCGCACCCACGGATCCGAGGATGCTGCGCGACTTCGCCTTCGCCGCGGCGATCCGGTACAGCGGGACGTATCCCGCGCCCGACGGCCGCGCGCTCCCCCGCGTCCACCTGTGGCTCGCGTGGAACGAACCGAACAATCCCGTCTACCTCACGCCCCAGTACCGGAAGGTGAAGGGGAAGTGGACGATCGAGAGCGCGATCGACTACACGGCGATCTGCTCGGCGGTCTACGACGGGGTCCACGCGACGCCGCTCGCCGGCCAGGTCGTCGCCTGCGGCGCCACGGCGCCGCGCGGGAACAACAACCCGAGCTCGAGCCGCCCGTCCGTCTCGCCGCTCGCGTTCATGCGCGCGCTGAAGAACGACGGCCTGTCGAAGTTCGACGCCTACGCCCACCATCCGTACTACGGCTCGCCGAAGGAGACGCCGACGAGCCGGCCGGGCCCGCGTGCCGTCACCCTCGCGAACATCGGGTCGCTGATCGAGCAGCTGACGAGCCTCTTCGGGAAGAAGCCGCTCTGGCTGACCGAGTACGGCTACCAGACGAACCCGCCCGACCCGCAGTTCGGCGTCTCGTGGGCGAACCAGGCGAAGTACCTGACGCAGGCGTTCGGGGTCGCCCGCCGGAATCCGCGGATCACGATGATGCTGTGGTTCATGGTCCAGGACGAACCGGTCCTCAGCGGCTGGCAGTCCGGCTTCCTGACCGCGACGGGGAAGCGAAAGCCCGCATACACGGCGTTCCAGAGGCTGCCGCGCGGCTAAGAGCGCCTAACGGAGTGAGCAGCGAGGCCGCCGAACCGCACTGGGCGGCGCGCTGCGGCGTCCTCAGTCGCGCCAATACGTGCTCGTATTGACGCTCCCTGCGTCCTTGCATCGCATCCACCCAGCGCGCTCCGGCAGCGGGTACTCATTCCGTTAGGCGCTCTAGGCGCGGCAGCCTCTCCAGACGAGCTACGGCGTCACACGGCAGGACGAGAACTCGGACGTGTCGCCGTTCGCGGCATCCGTGGCGGTTGCCGTGAGTTGCTGGCCGGAACCGATCGCCGGCACGCCGATCGACACGTTCGCGTTGCCCGATCCGTCCGTCGTGACGGACTTGGCCGCGAGGTAGTGCTCTCCCTCGCCGGCGCCGGACGCGTCGCAGCTCGCGTTCGAGAACACCTCGACCCTGAACGCCGTCGACGCCGCCAACGACCCGAGGTGGAGCTTGATCGTCGTGGTCGTGCTTCCGGTCGTGACGGACGTGATCGACGGCGCCGGCTGCGAGTGGTTGCCGCCGTTCGCGAGCTCGATCCCGAGCCCGCCGTTCGAGAAGATCGCGTTGCGCTCGAACGTCTCGCCGTTCGTCGGGTCCGTTCCATCCACCAGGACGCCCTGGGCGGTGTTGAACGCGATCGTGTTCGCCGCCGACGCGCTCGTCCCGCCGAGGGTGTTGCCGCTCGCGCCGCCCTTGAACTCGATGCCGAGGCCGTTCGGCAGCGGTGCCGTGCCGGCGATATCGGTCCCGAAGAGGTTGCCCTCGACGGTGTTCGCGGTAGCACCGAGGTAGACGACGAGACCGAAGTTCTCGTTGCCGGACACGAGGTTCCGGGCGCTGGCCGTCGTTCCGCCGATCGTGTTTCCCGTCGACGAGGCGAGGAGGTCGATCCCGCCGCCGTTCGGGACGGCCGCGGTCCCGGCCGCGTTCGTCCCGATGTAGTTGCCCTGGACGAGGGTCGCCGTGACGCCGGCGAGCGACAGTCCCGAGTTGGTGTTGCCCGAGATGACGTTGCGCGCGGCGGCGCTCGTCCCGCCGATCGTGTTGCCGTTGCCCGAGACGACGATGCCCACCGCGTTGGCGAGCGGGCCGTCGCCTGCTGCGGTCGTGCCGACGTAGTTCCCGAAGACGGCGTTCTCGCCGTGGGAGAGCGCGATGCCGCTGTTGCCGTTCCCCGAGACGACGTTTCGCGCGCCCTGGGCGGTGCCGCCGATCGTGTTCCCGGCCCCGTTGACGTTGATCTGGACGCCGACGGTGTTGGCGATGCTGATCGTTCCGGATACGTCGGTCCCGACGTAGTTCCCCTCGACGGTGTTGCCCGGCCCGCTGTCGATGTAGGCGCCGACGCCGAAGCCGTTGCCGCTCTGGCCGGAAAGCACGTTCCTCGCGCCGGCGTTCGTCCCGCCGATCGTGTTGTGGGCCGCGCCGTCGCGAACGTCGACGCCATGGTGGGTGTTCCCGAGGCCCTTCTTGCCGGACGCGTCCGTGCCGACGTAGTTGCCTTCCACGACGTTCTGGGCCGTTCCGGTTCCGTCGAGCTGGACTCCGTCGAAGTTGGCCGAGATGACGTTCCGGGTGCTCGCGCTCGTGCCGCCGACGGTGTTCTGCGTCGCGCCGTTCTCGATCCGCACGCCAACCTGGGTGTTTCCGAGCGCGCCTCCGCTCTTGCCGAGGCCGACGAAGTTCCCCTCGACGACGTTCTCCTTCGAGCCGCTCCCGGAGATGAGGACGCCGGACGTCGAGTTCCCGGAGACGACGTTCCGCGCGCCGGAGCTCGTGCCGCCGATCGTGTTGCCACTGCTCGTCACGCGGATCCCGACAGCGTTCGCCTGCGCCGCGAGTCCCCCCGGGGTGACGCCGACGAAGTTGCCCCTGACCCTGTTGTCCGGGCCTGCGAGCTGGATGCCGTCGCCGCCGTTGCCGGAGATCACGTTGCGGTCGGCGGCGCTCGTGCCGCCGAGCGCGTTCGCGGACGAGTCTCCCTTGACGAAGATGCCGGTGGTGTTGGCGCCGGCCACGCCGACGTAATTCCCGGCGACCGTGCTTGCATCGCCGGTCCTCAGGCGGATGCCGGTGCCGAAGCCGGAGATCGAGAGGCTCCGCACGGTGCTGCCGCCCGCGACGACGTCGAGGCCGACCGCCGCGGCGTTGCCGGTCGCGTTGTCGAGGCGGATCAGCGGACTCCCCGCGAAGCCCGGCTGGCTCTGACCGGCGATCGAGAGCGGCTGCGCGATCGCGGGCAGCTGGCTCGTCAACGAGATCGTGTGCACGCCCGCACCGGGGATCGCGAACTTGATCGTGTCCGGACCGGAAGCGGCGTTCGCCGCGTCGATGGCGGCGCGCAGCGATCCGGCGCCGGAGTTGCTCGTGTTCGTGACCACGAAGGTTGCGGCGCCTGCCGGCCCCGCCATCGAGAGACCGGCTGCCGCCGCCAGAGCGGCGGCGAGGCCGGTCAGAGAGATGCGCGTTGTCATTCCGGAGCCCTCCCACAGTCGATCGGATTGACGCTCACGAGCTGGACGCCGAGGTCGCGGAGCCGCTCCAGCAGGCCGTGCAATCCTGCCTGGTCCAGGGCGCCCGTGAGCACGCTCTCGCCGGCTCCGGGCTCGCACTCGACGCCCTCGAAGGCGGCCGCGACGTGCTCGCTCAGCCGGCCCTTCACGACGACGCGATACGAGACTGCCGCACTCTCGCCGTCCGTGACCCTCATGTCGATCCTCCTCGGTCGATGCGCGGAGGCTCGCGCCCGGCTGGGTGAGCCGGCATCGCCCAGCCTGCAGGTTCACCCTGGGTGAACCCGGGAGTCAGAGGAGCTCGAGTGCGCGGGCCCGAGCGACGGCGTCCGCCCGAGTCGCCACGCCGAGTTTGCGGAAGAGCGTCCGCGTGTGGCTCTTCACCGTGTTGAAGGAGACGTAGAGCTCGGAGGCGATCTCGCGCTGCGAGAGGCTCGTCCCGAGCAGCCGGAGCACGGTCAGCTCGCGCTCGCTGAGCTCCACGCGGGCGGGGAGAGCGCCCGCGGCGCGCTGCGCCGGTGCGAGCTGCAGCGCCCGTTCGGCGCGCGTGAGCAGCTCGGCCACGACGCCCGGATCGGCGCACTCCTCCACGACGCGCCGCGCCTCGCGGACGCGCGCGCGGGCCTCGACGTGCGCCCCGCGGCGCCGGTCGAGCGCCGCAAGTTGCAGCAGGCCGTGAGCCGTCACGAGCCGAGAGGTGATCGCGCGGGCGAGGCGAACGGCCTGGTCGTAGGCGGCCGTCGCGCCCGCGGTGTCGCCGTAGTGCTCGCAGAGCATCCCGCGTGCCAGCCACGCGCGGCAGGCAAAGGGCGCGTCGTGGGCGTGGAGCTCGTCCATTGCGCGCTCGGTCTCGGCGAGCGTGCGCTCGGCCTGCTCGGCGTCGCCGGTCTCGAGCTGGATCGCGGAGAGGTTGCCGAGCGCAGTGACGCTCACCGACGCCCACTCGGCGCCGACGCGTGTCCGCGAGGCCGCCTCGAGCGCCGCCTCCGCGGCGGCGAGGTCGCCGGCGTAGTAGGCCGCCATGCCGAGGTGGACGTTCGCGATCGTCTGCGCCGGGCTCGAGCGATCCTCGATCCGCGCGAGCGCCCGCCGCGCCGCCGCGAGCGCGCGGCCGACGTCGCCGTTCAGATTCGCGTGTGCGGCCTCGAGCATCGCGACGGCCTCCTCGACCGAGGCGGAGCCGTCGCGGAACGGCGCGGGCAGCGGCGCTCGCTCCGCGGCGCTTCGCCACCGGTCGCACTCCGGGAGGTCGCCGTAGAGCGCCGCCCACCCACGCGCGAGGCAAAGCCGCGCGTCGCCGAGCACGACCTCGCGCGGGAGCGCGTCGATCCAGCGCGCGACGGTCTCGCGCTGGCCGCCGCTCCAGACGGGCCGCCAGTGGCGCGCGATCAGCTCGGAGGCGCCGGCGAAGTCGCCCGCCGCCGTCGCATGCGCGATCGCGTCCTCGACGTTTCCCCGCTCCCGGTGCCACGCGGCGGCGCGCCGGTGGAGGTCCGACGCGAGCTCCGGCTCGGCACGCGACAGCTCGTACCGCAGCAGGTCGGCGAAGAGCTGGTGGTAGCGGTACCACTCGCGGCGCGTGTCGAGCGAGACGAGGAACAGGTTCGAGCGGTCGACGGCTTCGAGGCGCTCGCTGCCGTCGTTCCGGCCCGTCACCGCGTCGCAGAGCGGCGCGCACAGACGATCGAGGATCGACGTCCGCAGGAGGAACTCGCGAAGCTCCGGGGTCTGCTCGGCCAGCACCTCGTGCAGGTAGTCGCCGATCTGCCGGTCGTCGCCCGCGAGCGACTGGACGTACGCGTGCCTGTCTTCGAGCGGCCGCGCGGAGAGCGCGGCAAGCTGCAGCCCCGCGGCCCAGCCCTCCGTCCGGGCTCGGAGAAGCTCGACGTCTCCGGGCTCGAGGCCGAGGCCGAGCGAGCCGTTCAGGAGCTCGTCCGCCTCCTCGTCGGTGAAGCGGAGGTCGGCCGCGCGGATCTCGGTGATTTCCCCCGCCGCCCTCAGCCCGGCCAGCGCGAGGGGCGGGTCGGCGCGACTCGCGATCGCGACGTGGAGCGGCGCCGGGAGGTGGCGAAGGAGGAACGCGATCGACTCGTGGATCGTCTCCGACCGCACGAGGTGGTAGTCGTCGAGCACGAGCACGAGCGGTTCCTCGAGCGGCGCCAGCTCGTTGATCAGCGGCGCGACGACCGCGTCGACGAGCGACGTCGCGGCTCGCGGCAGCTGGGCCAGCGACTGCGCGCCGAGCTGCGGCTGCACCGTCCGCAGCGCGGCGATCACGTACGCCCAGAACCGGACAGGATCGTCGTCGCCGCGGTCGAGCGACAGCCAGGCGAACGGACGCGGCTCGGCCGGCGAGGCACGCCACTCGCTGAGGAGCGTCGTCTTCCCCCAGCCGGCCGGGGCGCAGACGAGGGTCAGCTTGCCCCCGAGCTCGGCGACGAGACGCTCGACGAGCGCAGCGCGGACGACGAAGCCTGGCCGTACGGACGGCACGTGCAGCTTCGTGGCGACAAGCACCGGCTCCTCGAGCGCGCCCGCCATGCTCAGATTCCGTGTGTAACCGGCGAAGCGGCCGGCGTCAACTGCCGGCCCCCCGGCGGTCTGCCCCGGACGGTCTCGGGCAGGGGCCGGTTCGACGCTAGAGGGGCGAGACCGGGTCGCCTATCCGGACGCGCCCCGGAGCCACGACGTCGCCGTAGACGCCGAACGGCAGCGGCTCCGTCACGCCCTCACGGCGGTAGCGGGCGAGCGTCCCGAGCGTGTCGAGGTCGGTCACGCCGCGGTCGGGGTCGTGCGACGTGACGACGCAGCGGCCGACGTCGCCGTTGAGCACGATCGTCGCGGCACCGACCCGGACCTCGCGGCCGAGCCAGTCGTCCTCCGCGTGCGCCTCGACGCCCTCGATCTCGAACAGCATCCGGAAGCGCCGGCGGTCGACCGGCAGGTCTGCCCCGGCCTCGACCCGGAGCCGCTCGAGCGACGCGCGCGAGACGAGCGACACGCGGCCGCCCTCCAGGCCCCGGTCGACCGCTCCCCCCTCGGCCCAGAGCAGCGTCAGCGGGCGGCCGGCGAAGCGCGAGATCGCCTCCTGCCACGGCCCGACGACGACGCGCGACGGCATCGGCCTCCCGTACATCTCCGGAACGACCTGCTCGCCGAGCTCGACCGTCCCCTCCGCCCGCTCGCCGCCGGGAAGGTCGAGCACGAGCCTCCGCGCCGCCTCGTTCCACTCGGGCCGGATCTGCACCATCGTCCCGCCGCGCTTGCCGTTGAAGAGCCGTCCGTCCTCGTCGAGGAGCCAGAAGCGCCGGTCGCCGGCGACGCCGCCGGTCTCGAGCACGACCTCGTCGGGGTGGACGAGGCCGAGCGCCTTGACGGGTGCGATCGAGATGCGTACGACCTGGGCGGACACTGTCCCCGCGAAACTACCGATCACGCCCGCCGTCGCGTGCCCGGACAGGGTCGCGCCGGCCCGGGCGCCCGCCGAGGCCGGCCGCCTCGAGGAGCGAGCGGTAGAGCCGGTCGACGTCGTCGAGCAAACGGCCGACGGCGTAGCGCGGGACGACGTGCGCGCGGCTCTGCTCGCCCATGCGGGCCCGCAGCTCGGGGTCGCGCGCGAGCCGCGCGAGCCGCTCGGCGAGCGAATCCACGTCGCCCGGCTCGACGAGGAAGCCGTCGACGCCGTCGCGGATCACGTCGGGCACGCCGCCGACGCGCGTCGCGACGACGGGTCGACCGCTCGCGAGCGCCTCGATCGCGCTCACCGGCGTCCCCTCGTTCGCCGACGGCAGGACGACGGCGTCGAAGGCGGAGTAGAACGGCGCGACGTCCTCCTGGTAGCCGAGGAAGAGCGTGTCACGGACGACGCCCAGCTCGAACGCACGACGCTCGACGGCGTCCCGGTCGGGGCCGTCGCCGACCATGCACAGACAGGCGTCGACCCCGAGCTGGCGGAGGCGTCTGAACGCGAGCAGCACGTCGTCCGTGCGTTTCACCGCCGTCATGCGGCCGATCCAGCCGACGACGAAGCGGTCCGGCCCGATGCCGAGGAGCGTGCGCAGGTCGCGGCGCGCACCCGCGTCGGCGCCGATCCGTGCGTCGAGCTCGATCCCGAGCCGGACGACCGCGAACTTCTTCGGCGCCGCGACGCCGAGTGCGACGAGGTCGTCGCGGACCTGCGGGCTGACGGCGACCAGTGCCGTCGAGACCTTCGCGAGCAGATGCTCGAGCAGCCGGAAGACGCCCGCCCGGAACGGCCCGAAGTAGCCCGACAGGACATGGCCGTGGAAGGTGTGGACGACGATCGGCGGGCGCGCCTCCCCGGCGAGGACGGCCGCGAGCCGTCCGATCGCGCCGGCCTTGGCAGTGTGCGTGTGGAGGATCTGCGGCCGGACGGCGCGCAGCAGGCGGGCGAGCCGGAAGGCTGCGAGCCCGTCGCGGAGCGGCGAGATCTCCCGGTGGAGCTGCGCGATCGTCACGATCGGGACGCCGAGCCGGTCGGCGACGAACGCCATCGACTCCTCGCCGCGCGCGAGGCTGCCTGCGACGAGCGTCGTCTCATACCCGCGCTCGTCGAGCCCGGCGCTGAGGTAGGCGACGTGTAGCGCGGGGCCGCCCATGTTCAGCCGCGCGATGACGCGGACGACCCGCACCGGCTCGGCCGGGGCGGGCTCAGGCACCGAGGAACGCGGCGGTCAGGCGGAGCCCTTCCTCGAGCTCGACGCGCGGCTCGTAGCCGAGCACGTCGCGAGCGGCGCCGAGGTCGGCCCAGGAATCGCGGATGTCGCCGGGCCGCGGCGGCTCGAAGCGCTTCTCGACGGGCCTCCCGAGGATCCGCCCGATCGTCTCGGCGACCCGGTTGACGCTCGCGGGCTCGCCGCCGGCGATGTTGAACGCGCGTCCGCTCGCGCCCGCCGCGCAGCCGGCCGCGATCGTCGCGTCGACGACGTCGCCGACGTAGGTGAAGTCGCGCGACTGCTCGCCGTCGCCGTGAACCGTCACGGGCTCGCCGGCCGCGATCTGCCGGATGAACAGCGGGATGACGGCCGCGTACTGCGAGAGCGGGCTCTGCCGCGGCCCGTAGACGTTGAAGTAGCGGAGCACGACCGTCTCGAACCGCTCGTAGACACGGCTGAACGAGACGCAGTAGCGCTCGGCGGCGAGCTTCGCGACGCCGTAGGGCGAGATCGGGTCGGGCGGCGTCGCCTCGGTCGTCGGCAGCTCGCGGGCCGTGCCGTAGATCGACGTCGACGAGGAGAAGACGACGCGGCGGACGCCCTCGTCGCGCGCTGCGAGGAGGACATTGAGCGTGCCCTCGACGTTGACGGCGCTCGAGGTGAGCGGATCCTGCACCGAGCGCGGCACCGAGCCGAGCGCGCCGAGGTGGTAGACGACCTCGACGCCGCGGACGGCGTTGTGGACGCGCTCGTAGCTGCGCAGCTCGCCCTCGACGATCTCGACCTCGAGCCCCTCGAGGTTCGAGCGGCTGCCCGTCGAGAAGTTGTCGAGGACGCGCACGTCGTCGCCGCGCTCGAGCAGGTCGCGCACGAGGTTCGAGCCGATGAACCCGGCCCCGCCGGTGACGAGCACCCTCACCTCGGCGCCTCGGCGACGACGTGGTAGTTCGCGAACAGCGTCCCCGGGCCGGGCTCACGCAGCCGTGCGGAGCGTCCGTCGAGCGCCGCGGCGGCGCGGTTGATCCCCGCGATCGTCGCGGCGCCCAGGCGCGCTGCCCGAAGCCGCTTGCGGACGAGCAGGTCGACGTAGATCGCGACGACCATCCCGACGCACGCGGTCGTGCCCGAGGCGGGCGTGACCGTCACCGATTCCCAGTTCCCGTTCGTCGTGAAGAGCCGTTCGAGCCCGGCGTGCGTCCAGCGCCACAGGTCCTCCGGGCTCGGATGGTAGACCTGGACGCCGTGGGTCGACGCGAGCACCCGGCCGCCGGGTGCCACGGCGCGGGCGAGCTCGGCGACCGCCCTGGCCGGGTCGGACACGTGCTCGAGGACCTGTGTGCAGAGGACGACGTCGAAGCTTCCGTCCTCGACGGGCAGCTCCTCGACCGTCCCCTCGAGCTCGGCGGCCGGGTTGGCCACGTCCACTCCGACGTACTCGGCCGCGTACGGCTCGAAGAAGGGGTAGTACGGCTTCGGCCCGCAGCCGACGTCGAGCACGCGGTAGCGCCCCAGGCGGCCGTAGGCGAGCCGCGCCTCCTCGCGGAGCCAGGCCGCGAGCGGCGCGCGGACGGCGTACGTCGTCGAGCCGAGTGGCGGGTTGCGCCGCTCCGCGCCCGGCCAGGCGTCAGAACGCATCGGCCGGACCGGCGCGCGCGGCCGCGGCGAGCCCGAGGCCGAGCCACATGGCCCCGTCGAGCGGGATCCCCGCGACGAGTCCGACGGCACCCCAGACGCCGGCGGTGACGAGTAGCCAGACGGCGGCGGCGAGCGCCGGGCCGGCCAGCTGCGGCGGGCCGCGGAGGACCGGCACCGAGGCCGCGGCGAGGCCGGTGAGGTAGAGGCCGACGAAGAGCACGAATCCGACGACGCCGAGGTCGGCGAGCGCCTGGACATACGCGTTCTGGATTCCCCACGGGTGCTCGACCGACGGGAACGCGAGCTCCGGCGCGTTCGGGTAACGGCGGTGGGCGGCCGGAAGCTGCGGCCGGTAGGCCGACGGCTCGGTCGAGCCCTGCCAGCCGACGCCGACCGCGGGATGGTCGAGGAAGATCCGGAGCCCGATGTAGGCGAGCAGCGAGTGCTGGACGTACGTCTCGACGTTCTGCTGCTTCGTCGCCTCGCGGCGGTGGAGGTACTGCTCGAAGTCGCCGGCGCGCAGGGCGACCACCGCAGCGCCGACCGCCGCGACCACGGCGACGGCGACGGCGACGGTGCGGAGCGTCAGCGTCCGCCGCAGGCGTGCTGCGAGCAGGGCCGCCGCCGTGCCCGCTGCCAGGCCGATCGCACCCGCCGACGACCCGGAGATCACGATCCCGGTCGCGCCCGAGAGGCCGGCGGCGACGGCGAGGCGCCTGTCGACTCTCCAGCCGGGGACGAGGAGCGCCGCGAGTGCGACCGCGAGCGCGCCGCCCGAGAGCGCGGCGAAGTCGTGGTGCCCGAGGAACGACGGTTGCCGTCTGCCGGCCGGATAGGCGCCTGCGGCCGACCACCCGAAGAACTGGCCGATCGCGAAGGCCGTCGCGACGCAGCTCCAAGCGACGAGCCCCGCCAGGACGAGCCGCAGCTCGCGGCTGCGCCGGACGGCGAGCGGGACAGCGAGCGCGAGCAGGGCGTACTCGACGAACTTGCCCGCGCTGACGAGGTGCGTCTTCCACGCGTACGAGCGGGAGCCGGCGAGCGGATACAGCGTCGCGAGGACGATCATCGCGAGGAGCGCTGCGCCGGCGATCCAGATCGGCGTCCCCGACCGGAGCGGGCGGAACCCGTGGACGACTCCGGCCGCGAGCGCGGCGGCCGCGCTCGCGAGCACGGCGAGGTCGGAGAGGTCGAGCTGCGGGGCGACGCCGCCGAGATGGATCGTCAGCGTCGGCTGGTACGCGATGTGGAGGAAGACGAGCGGCAGCCCGAGCGTGAGGAGGCCTGCGGCGGTGGTCAGAACCGGCGCGTCGAGGACGTCCAGCCGGAGCGAGCGGCCGCGCCCCGAGAGCGTTCGAACCGCCACGAGCGGCCACTATAGTGGAGCCCGGCGTGGCTTCCCGGCTCCTTTGGCGGCGCGCGGCGACGGCCGCCGGGATCTACAGCGCGACCGTCTTCGGCTTCCTCGGAACGCTGCTCTCGGCGCGGGCGCTCGCTCCCACCGCGTTCGGCCTGCTCTCGATCGTCATCTCCGCGACGATGTTCTTCCAGTCCTTCATGGACCTGACCGTCGAGGAGGCCGTCATCAAGTACGGCTTCCGGTACACGACCGCCGAGAGCTGGGGAAAGTTGCGGCGCCTGTTCGGACGCGCGCTCCTGTTCAAGGGCGCCGGCGGAGTCCTCGCAGGCATTGCGCTCGTCGCGATCGCGCCGGCCTCGCATGCGCTCTTCCACCACCGCGGCCTCGTCGCGCCGCTGCTCGTCTCGGCGGTCCTGCCGCTCGTCCAGGCGCCGGAAGGGCTGGCCGGGACCGCCATCGTGCTGCGTGGGCGCTACGACATCCGGAGCTGGTTCCTCGCCTTCTCGATGGCGCTCCGCTGCCTCGCGCTCGGGCTCGGCTCGCAGTACGGCGTCACGGAGGCGGTGGTCGGCATGGTCCTCGCGCAGGCGGTCGCGACCGGGGCGATCGCCGTGGGCGGCGTCGCGGCGTTCCGGCGCTTCCCGAGCGCGCCGACCGAGCGGCTCGGCCAGGACCGACGCGAGCTGCTCGCCTTCGTCGGCCAGTCGACGCTCGCCACGACGGTGGTCTCGCTGCGCGGGACGTTCGGCTCGCTGCTGCTCGGAATGGTGACGAACCCGCCCCAGGTCGGGTACTTCCGCACAGCGCAGGCGCCGCAGTCCGCGCTGCAGTCGCTGAGCTCGCCGGCGCGGCTGATCCTCCTGACCGAGCAGACGCGTGACTGGGAGCGCGGCCGCCACGCGAGCGTGTTCTCGGGCGTGCGGCGCTACTCGCTGGGCGTGGCTGCGATCGGGCTCGTCGTGTTGCCGCCGCTGATCGTCTTCATGCCCGACCTGATCCGGATCATCCTCAAGCCGAAGTACCTGCCCGCGACGGACGCCGCGCGGCTGCTCGTCGGAGCGGCGATGCTGTCGATCGTGATCGGCTGGACGAAGTCGCTGCCGGTCTCGATCGGCCGGCCCGGCCTGCGCGTCCTCACGCACGGGATCGAGACGGTCGCCTTCATCCCGTTGATCCTCGCGTTCGGTGCGGCGTGGGGCGCGACCGGCGCCGCCGCCGCCGTCCTCGTCTCGACGTGCGTCTTCGCGGTCGTCTGGCTCTTCCTGCTCGTCCGCCTACGCCGTGAGCTGCCCCGCGGGGCGCCCGTCGCGCTCGCCCCGTGAAGATCCTCGTCGTCTCGGGGATCTGGCCGCCGGACGTCGGCGGGCCGGCGTCGCATGCGCCGGAGGTCGCGCGCTTCCTGCAGGGGCGCGGCCACCGCGTCGAGGTGGTGACGACGGCCGACCGCGCGCCGGCGCGCGAGCCGTTCCCCGTGCGGTGGGTCGACCGGCGGATCCCGATCGGGATCCGTCACCTCCGCGGCGTCGCGCTCGTCCGGTCGCGCGCGGCGCTCGCGGACGTCGTCTACACGACCGGCACGTTCGGGCGGAGCGCGGCGGGGAGCGTGCTCGCCGGGACGCCGTTCGTCGTGAAGCTGACGGCCGACCCGGCGTTCGAGCGTGCCCGCCGGCGAGGGCTCTTCCGCGGGACGCTCGAGGAGTTCCAGTGGGGCGGCGGCGGCTGGCAGGTGGCGCTGCTGCGTGCCGCGCGCGACGCCGAGCTGCGCCGCGCGGCCCACGTCCTCACCCCGAGCGCGTTCCTGCGCGAGCTCGCGCGCGGTTGGGGTCTCGCCCGCGAGCGCGTGAGCGTCCTCCCGAACCCGGCGCCGCCCGTTCCGGATCTGCCGGACCGGGTGGAGGCGCGCCGGCGGCTCGACGTCGAGGGTCCCGTGCTCGCGTTCGCCGGCCGGCTCACGCGCCAGAAGTCGCTCGAGGTCGCGCTCGAGGCGATCGCGCGCAACGACGGCGTCCGGCTTCTGATCGCGGGCGAGGGCGACGAGCGGGCGCAGCTCGAGCGGCGGGCCGCCGAGCTCGACCTCGGCGGCCGCGTCCGCTTCCTCGGCCCGCTGCCGCGCGAGCGCGTCCTCGAGCTCTTCCGCGCGGCCGACGCGGCGATCCTGTCGTCGACCTGGGAGAACTTCCCGCATGCGGTCGTCGAGGCGCTCGCCGTCGGGACGCCGATCCTGTCGACCGCGACCGGCGGCGTCTCCGAGGTGGTCGACGACGACGTCAACGGGCTGCTCGTCGAGCCGGGCGACGCCGACGCGCTCGCCGACGCCGTCCGGCGGTTCTTCGCGGACGACGAGCTCCGCGCACGGCTGTCGGCCGCGGCCGCCCCGTCCGTGGCCGGGTTCGCCCCGGAGCGGGTCTACGCGAAGCTCGAGGAAGTCCTGCACGCGGCGAGCCGGCGATGAAGGAGGGCGTCGAGGTCGTGGCCGGCGTCCTCGACGCGGTCGAGCGGCGCGACGAGGGGCCCCAGCTCGAGGCCTTCGATCCGTTCCGGCCGACCGAGGCGGCTGCCGCGGCCGCGGACCTTGCGGCCGCCGCGGCGGCGCGGCGCGCCGGCACGACCCGCAGGCTCCGCCTGCTGATGGTCGGGCGCAACAGGTACCGGCTGCCGCTGAACGAGAGCCTCCGCCGGAAGTTCGACGCGCTCGAGCGCGTGTTCGAGCTGCGTGTCGTCGGCAGCGCACCGTCCGGTGCCCCGCGGCGCGACGGGACGTTCCGGCTCGTTCCGCCGTTCCGGCCGCGCTCGCTCGACGGAGCGCTGTTCTTCGCGACCCTGCCGTTCACCGTCGCGCGCGAGCTGCGGGAGTTCCGGCCGGACGCGGTTGTCGTCCAGGGCGCGCACGAGGCCGCCGCCTCGCTCGTCGGCCGGCGGCTGGCCGGCGTCCCGGCGAAGATCGTCCTCGACGTCCACGGCGACTGGCGGACCGCGACGCGGCTGTACGGCTCGCCGGGCCGCCGTCTCCTCTCGCCGCTCGCCGACCGGATCGCCGCGTCGGCGGTGCGCCGCGCGGATGCCGTCCGGACGGTGTCCGCGTACACGACGGGCCTGGTGGGGGAGCTCGGCGTCGAGCCGGCCGCCGTCTTTCCCGCGTTCATGGATCTCGACCCGTTCCTCGCGCCGCCGGAGCCGCTCCCGGAGCGGCCCTCGGCGCTCTTCGTCGGCGTTCTCGAGCACTACAAGGACGTCGACGGGCTTGCTGCGGCGTGGCGGCTCGCGGCGCCGCGCCTGCCGGGCGTCGCGCTCCACGTCGTCGGGAAAGGCACGCGGGCGCACGTCGTGCAGGCGCTCCTGCGCGACCTCCCGGAGCAGACGACGTGGACGCCGGAGCTCTCGACCCGCGAGGTCGCGGCCGCGCTCGACCGTGCGACCGTGCTCGTGCTGCCTTCGCGCTCGGAGGGCATGGGCCGCGTGCTCGTCGAGGCGCTCTGCCGTGGACGGCCCGTCGTCGCGAGCCGCGTCGGCGGGATCCGCGACGTGATCGAGGACGGCGTCAACGGGATCCTCGTCGAGCCGCGCCGGCCGGGCGCGCTCGCCGACGCGCTCGTCCGCGTGCTCGGCGATCCGGCCGGGGCGGGGCCGCTCGCCGCCGCCGCGCGGCCGTCGGTCGAGTCGTGGCTCGCGACCCCGGAGGAGTACGCGCAGCGCCTACTGGCGCTCGTCGAGGCGCTTCGCAGCTAGCTCGACGAGCTCGGCGGCGCGCCGCTCGGCCTGCTCGGGCGAGCCCGCGAGCTCCGTCAGCGACACCACCACCGGCGCGCCCGGCAGCTCGAGCGGGCCGTCGACGCGGCCGGCGACGACCGCTGCGCGCACGCCCGCGGCGCTCGCCGCCTCGAGGACGCGTCCGACGACCTTTCCCGCGAGGCTCGTCCGGTCGAGCCGCCCCTCGCCTGTCACGACGAGCTCGGCGCTCGCCAGAACGGCTTCGAAGCCGACTGCCTCCGCGACGACGTCGAAGCCCGGCCGGAGCTCGGCGCCGATCGCCGCGAGCCCGCCCGCGAGCCCGCCCGCTGCGCCCGCACCGGGGAGCGCGAGGACGTCGACACCCGTCCGCTCGCGGTAACGGACGGCCAGCCGCTCGAGCCGCTCCGCGAGCAGCGCGACCTGCTCCGGCGAGGCTCCCTTCTGCGGGCCGAACACCGGGGCCGCGTCGACGAAGGACGTCGCCACGTCGCAGGCGACGACGACTCGGACACCGCCGAGCGACCAGTCGAGCGCCTCGACGGCGCCGAGCCCGCCGTCCGTCGTCGCCGAGCCGCCGACGCCGACGATCACCTCCCGAGCACCGGCCGCGAGCGCCGCCGCGATCAGCTCCCCCGTCCCGCGCGTCGTCGCCGCGACCGCGTCGTTCGAGCGGGCGACGAGCGCGAGCCCGCTGGCCCGCGCCATCTCGACGACCGCCGTCCCGTCCGGAAGCACCCCCCACTCGGCCTCCACCGGCCGACCGTCCGGCCCGGTCACGCGCGCCTGCCGCCGCTCGCCGCCGAGCGCGTCGAGCGTGCCCTCGCCCCCGTCCGCGAGCGGCAGCTCGCGAGTCGCCCAGCCCCGTGCCGAGAGCCCGCGCGCGAGCGCCGCGGCCGCCTCCGGCGCGGTCAGCGAGCCGCGGAACTTGTCCGGGCAGCAGAGCGCGAGCGGGCGTACGCTGGCGCGCGAATGCTCCCGGCCGGGCTCGACTCGTACACGACGGACTGGCTCGGCCTGCTCGGACGGTGGTTGCACGTGGTCGCGGCGATTGCGTGGATCGGGACCTCGTTCTACTACATCGCGCTCGATCTCCATCTCCTTCCGCCCCGCCGGCCGGACGTCGAGGACGGCGTCGGCGGCGAGGTCTGGGAGATCCACGGCGGCGGCTTCTACCGCGTCGAGAAGTACCGCGTTGCGCCGAAGGAGCTGCCGGAGCCGCTCCACTGGTTCAAGTGGGAGGCGTACACGACGTGGCTCTCGGGCTTCTTCCTCTTCGTCGTCCTCTACTACGCGAGCGCGAGCTCGACCCTCGTGGACCGGAGCGTCGCCGACGTCGCCCCCTGGCTCGCGGTCGTCCTCAGCTGCTCGCTGCTGCTCGCGGCCTGGGTGATCTACGACGGCCTCTGCCTCTGGCTCGAGCGGAACGACCGCGCGCTCGCGGTGCTGCTCGCGATCGGGATCGTCGGCGCCGCCTATGGCACCTCGCACCTGTTCGCGCCGCGCGCGGCGTACCTCCAGGTCGGCGCGATGATCGGGACGATCATGGCCGCGAACGTCCTGTTCGTGATCATCCCCGGCCAGCGGGAGCTCGTCCGGGCGAAGCGCGAGGGCCGCGACCCCGATCCGTCCTACGGGATCAAGGGGAAGCAGCGCTCCGTCCACAACAACTACCTGACGCTGCCCGTCGTCTTCGCGATGCTCTCGGGGCACTTCCCGGTCACGTACGGGCACTCGTTCTCGTGGGCCGTGCTCGTCGCGATGATGGCGATCGGGGCGTGGATCCGGCACGCCTTCAACCTCCACCACCGAGGCGTGCCGCTGCGGGGGCTGTGGGCGATCCCGGTGACGGCGGCGGCCGCGATCGCAGCGGTCGCGGTCTGGTTGCGGCCGGCGTCGACCCCGCCGGCCACGGCAGGTTCGGTCACGGCCGGGAAGGCCGTGTTCCGCTCGGCCGGGTGCGCCTCGTGTCACACGCTGCGCGACGCCGGAGCGACCGGCACCGTCGGGCCGAACCTCGACCGCGCGAAGCCGTCGCGCGAGCTCGTTCTCGAGCGCGTGACGAACGGGCTCGGAGTGATGCCGTCGTTCCGCGGGCGGCTCTCGTCAGCCCAGATCGAGGCCGTCGCGGCGTACGTCTCGCACGTCTCCGGGCGGTAGCCGCCCGGGCCCATACGGGCGGTTGCGGCATCTCTCCCGTGAGGTGCATCTCGTGAACCCACGCGCGCTCCGAACCCTCTTGGCTTTCCTGATTCCAGGTCAGAGGATCTTCGAGAAGAGACCGGGCTTCAGACGGCGTCAGATAGCGATCCGCACTCTCGACGTCGTCCCCCGCGCCGCGGCGAAAGAGAGTGCCCGCCGCATGGAGAGGTTGAATCCGACGCTCGCGAGCCAGAGAGCCTGGTGATGCGCCGCAGTCAACCTCATCGGCTCAGCGTACGAAAGTCACCGGCGGGGCGGCGGCATCCGCTCCTGCCGCTCACGCTAGGGTCCTGGCCGTGACCGATCACGAGCTGGTCGGCAAGGTCGGGCGGGTCACGGGGCGGGTCGCGCCCGGAACAGTGGGCGAGATGATGCTTCCCGTCCGCGGCGGCGTCGAGGCATTCTACGCGTACCCCGCAGACGGCCTCGAGACGATCGAGGCCGGCCGGCGCGCGGTCGTCGTCGAGTACGAGCCGCCGCGTACCGTGATGATCACGGCGTATCCAGGCTAGACAAGGAGCGGAAACGATGTTGATGTACAAGGTCGCGGAGCCGAACGAAGCGCTGATCATCTCGGGCTGGGGCGCCCATTCCGGCCCGACGGGCGACGCGGCGGGACTCGGGTTCAAGATCGTCGTCGGCAAGGGCGCGCTGGTCATCCCCGGCCTGCAGACGGCGCGGCGGCTCTCGCTCGACATCCACGAGGCCGAGCTCGACGTCCAGTGCGTGACGACGCAGGGCGTCCCGGTCGGCGTCAAGGCCGTCGTCATCTACAAGATCGCCGACGACTTCCAGTCGATCGCGAACGCGGCCCGGCGGTTCCTCGAGCAGGAGGACCAGATGGACGCGAAGGTGCACAACGTCTTCGCGGGCCACCTGCGCTCGATCGTCGGGACGATGACGGTCGAGGACATGATCCGCAACCGTGACAAGCTGACGCAGGCGACGCGTGAGTCTTCCGCGATGGAGATGCAGCGGCTCGGGCTGACGATCGACTCGCTGCAGATCCAGGAGATCGGCGACCCGACGGGCTACATCGAGAACCTCGGGATGCCGGAGGCTGCGCGGGTGGCGAAGGACGCGCGGGTCGCCCAGGCGAACGCCGACCGCGAGGCGACGGAGGCGGAGCAGGAGGCCGAGGCGCTGAAGGCGGCGGCGCGCAGCCAGTCCTCGATCAAGCAGGCGCAGGTTCAGGCCGAGGCGCAGAAGGCCCAGGCGGTGGCCGAGCAGGCGGGACCCCTCGCGGGCGCAACCGCGCAGCAGGACGTCGTGGTCCAGCAGACGAAGGTCGCGCAGCTGCAGGCCGAGCTCACCGAGCAGCGGCTCCAGGCAGACGTGCGCAAGCCGGCGGACGCGGAGGCCTACAAGACGCGGACGATCGCCGAGGGCGCGCGCGACGCGCGGATCTCCCAGGCCGAGGCGGAGGCGCGCGAGGTGGAGCTCAGGGCGGCGGCGGACGCGAAGCGCGTGAAGCTCGAGGCCGACGCCGACGCCGAGCGGACGCGGCTGACGGGCCAGGCGGCGGCGGACGCGACGCGCGTCACCGGCGAGGCCGAGGGCGACGCGACGAAGGCGAAGGGGCTGGCCGAGGCGGAGGCGATCCAGGCGCGGGCGAAGGCTCTGGCGCAGAACCAGGAGGCGGTGATCAACCAGCAGGTCGCCGAGGTCCTGCCGCAGATCGTCGCCGAGGGCGCGAAGGCGTTCGGGAACATCGGCCAGCTGACCGTCCTGAACGGGGCGCAGGGAATGACCGACCTGATGACGCAGATGATCGCGAGCGGGATCGCGTCGCTCCCGACGCTGCGGACCCTGCTCGCGGCCGCGAGCGCCAACGGGTCGGCGCCCGTCGCCGACGGAACGGCGACCGCCCCGACCCCGAAGGCGGAGACCCAGGCGTAGCGACGTCACGAAGACGCGGCCCTTGCGGGCCCCGCCTTCCGCCTGGTCGCCGTCAGTTGAAGCTCACGTAGAAGCTGGCGGTCCCGTCGGGGTTCGGCGGGGGAAACGCCACTGCGGCCGCCGTGCTTCCGGTCGGACAGCCTGTCGGCGCCATCGGAGCCTCGAAGTTGAGGATGACGCGCGGTGCCGCAGTTCCACCGCGGAGCTGGCTGTCCGCGACGCCGTAGCCCGAAGTCGCCTCGGCGTTCTGCGGCGCTACGTCGAGGATGAAGCAGTACACGCGCCCGATGCGCGTCATGCTGAGCACGCCCTTGGAGTGGGCGGAATCGACGAGATCACTGGCGACGTGCGCATAGGCGAGCGCTTCACCGGGAGGGCCTTGCGGTCCCGCAGGTCCCGCAGGTCCCGCAGGCCCGGCGGGCCCTGGATCGCCCGCGGGTCCCGTGGGGCCCGTATGGCCGAGCTTCCCGCGTGGTCCGGTCGGGAGCACGGCAGATTGCGTTGCTCTTTGCGCTTGCCTGGATCGTCGCGGGCAGGGTGGCCGCAGCGGCGTCCTGGAACCGGGCTGCTGTGACCTTTCGAGCCGCGTCGCCCGCCGACGCCGCCTGGATCGAGCACGCTGCGCGCGGGAAACCCACGGCCTTCGTTACGCAATTCGTCGTCGATCCGGTTCAGGTCTGGGAGACGGAATTCTGGAATCGCCACGTGGCGTACGCGTTACGACGGGACGAAGGGAAGCGTGGTCGTGACGCTGAGCCGTTTCGGCGTCGGCCCGCGGCGTCCAGCCCGAGTGGAGATCCTCCTCGGGAGCCCGCGCTTCGGGGCTCTCGAGGAACGTCCACGGGTGATCTTCAACCGGTGGAGGTTGCGAGTCGGATTGGGTCAGCGACGGCGGCTCGTGGTTCGGACACCGGCTGAGCCCTTCGAGCTCCTGCTCCGGGTGACGCCGACGTTCCGCCCGAGCGCCTTCGGCGCGGTCGACAGGCGAGTGCTCGGCGCCCAGGTGGCGTTTCGGTTCCAGGACGAAGGCCGGGGTTAGGCCCTTAGAAGACGATGTCGTCCGGACGGACGGGCACCCGCGTGAGCTGCCGTCCCGTCGCCGCTCGCAGCGCCGAGGCCACTGCGGCCGTCGAGACGACCGTCGGCGGTTCGCCGACGCCCTTGACGCCGTAGGGCGCGTCGGGCTCGGGCTCCTCCACGAGCTCGGCGACGACCGGCGGCATGTCGAGCGCGGTCGGGATCAGGTAGTCCGTGAAGCTCGCGTTCGCGATCCGGCCGCCCCGGGTCTGGATCTCCTCCATCAGCGCGAGCCCGATGCCCTGCGCCGTGCCGCCCTCGATCTGGCCCACGACCGCCTGCGGGCTCAGCGCCCGGCCGACGTCCTGGGCCGTCCCGATCCAGACGACGCGCGTCAGGCCGAGCTCCACGTCCACCTCGACGACCGCCCGCATCGCGGCGCAGGCGAAGGCGACGTGCGCCCGGTCGGCGGTGACCTGCCCTGTCTCCGGGTCGAGCGGTGCGGTGCGCGCGTGGCGGTAGACGCGCTCGACGTCGACCTCGAGCGCGCCCCGCTCGCGTTCCTCGAGCGCTGCGCGGCACGCGAGCTGGACCGCTCCGGCTGCCATCCACGTCATCCGCGACGCCGAGGACGAGCCCGAGGACCCGACGGCCGCCGTCGACGTCGGCGCCAGCCGGACGTCGGCGATGCCGAGCTCCTCGCGGGCGACCTGGAGGATCACGTTCGTCACGCCCTGCCCGACCTCCGCCGCCGCGCAGTGGACCTCGGCGGAGCCGTCGGCGTGGAGCTGCACGCGTGCCGCGCACGAGTCGTCGAATCCCTCCGAGTAGCAGATGTTCTTGAACCCGACGGCGAAGCCGGCGCCGCGGCGGACACCCTGTCCGTGCGTGGTGTTGCCGGCCCCGCCGGGCAGGCGGATCGGGTCGCGCGGCAGCTCCTCGGGCTCGGGCACCGGAATCGCCGCGCAGCGACGGATCACCTCGGCGACGGGAAACGAGCCCGTGATCGTCTGTCCGGTGGGAAGGACGTCCCCCGGCGCGATCGCGTTCAGCAGGCGGAGCTCGATCGGGTCGATCTCGAGCACCGCGGCGAGCTTGTCCATCTGGGCCTCGCCCGCAAAGCACGTCTGGACGGCGCCGAACCCCCGCATGGCGCCGCAGGGCGGATTGTTCGTGTAGACGCACGTCGCCTCGATCAGCGCGTTCTCGACCGAGTAGGGGCCGCAGGCGAACGCGGCCGCGTTCGAGACGACCGCGGTGGAGCTCGACGCGTAGGCGCCGCCGTCGAGCAGGATCCGGATCCGGATGGAGACGAGCCGCCCCTCGCGAGTCGCGCGGTGCTCGGCCCAGATTCGCGCGGGGTGCCGGTGGATGTGCCCGACGAACGACTCCTCCCGGCTGTAGACGATCTTCACCGGCCGGCCTGTGTGGAGCGCGAGCATGGCGCCGTGGATCTGCATCGACAGGTCCTCGCGGCCGCCGAATGCCCCGCCGACTCCGGCCAGGTGGATCCGCACCTGCTCCGGCTCGAGGCCGAGGCACGGCGCGACCTGGTCGCGGTCGACGTGGAGCCATTGCGTCGCGACGTGGATGTCGACGCCGCCCTCGCCGTCGGGGATCGCGAGCCCGGACTCCGGCCCGAGGAACGCCTGGTCCTGCATGGCGACCTCGTACACGCCCTCGACGGACACGTCCGCGGCCGTGTCGGGATCGCCGTGGCGGATCACGATCGAACGGACGACGTTCGGACGCGGATCGTCGCGGTAGTGTCCCGCGGTCGGCCGGTCGGGGTGGATGTCGGCGAGCTCCGTCGCGCGCTCGGGGTCGACGATCGGTTCGAGCGGTGCGTAGTCGACGCGGATCCGCTCGGCCGCGCGCCGTGCCTGCTCGGGATGCTCCGCCGCGACGAGCGCGACGGGCTCGCCGCAGAAGCGGACGCGGTCGATCGCGAGCACTGGCTGATCGGCGAACTCGAGCCCGTAGGTCTTGCGTCCGGGCACGTCCGCGTGGGTCAGGACGGCGTGGACGCCGGGCATCGCGAGCGCCTCCGAGATGTCGATCGCGCCGATGCGCGCGTGCGCGTGGGGGCTGCGGACGGTGTGACCCCAGAGCATCCCGGCCGAGTTGAGGTCGCTCGAGTACTGGAACTGACCGGTGACCTTCGGGATCGCGTCCGGCCGCGCCGCGCGCTCGGTCGCCTGGCCCGGGACGAGCTGCGGCACGCGGCGCGCCGTTCCGACCTCGAGCGTCGCGCCGGACGGCTCGGCCTGGGGGCGAATTTCTCCACTTTCGGCACGGTCGGGACACGCATCCGGCGCGGATCCGGCGGTACGCTCACCGCGGGTGGCGGGTGGAACTTCTTCCCCACCCAGGGTGGGGATGTGGGGGGAGGGCCCGCCGGTGCCGGTGCCGTTGGCGCTCACGCGCGGGCCGCGGTGCCCGCGGCGAGGCGCACCGCCTCGAAGATCTTCTGGTAACCGGTGCACCGGCAAAGGTTGCCCGAGAGCGCCTCGCGGATCTCGTCGTCGCTCGGCTCGGGTATGCGCGCGAGGAGATCGACCGTCGCCATCACGAGCCCCGGTGTGCAGAACCCGCATTGCACGGCCCCCGCGCGCACGAACGCCTCCTGCACCGGATGGAGCTCGCCGTCCCGAGCGAGGCTCTCGACCGTGACGACCGCGTGCCCGTCGGCCTGCGCGGCCAGGACCAGGCAGGCGCACACGAGCGTCCCGTCGAACAACACCGAGCACGACCCGCACTCGCCCTGCTCGCACGCGTTCTTCGATCCCGGCAGGCCGAGCCGCTCGCGCAGCGCGTGGAGGAGGCTCTCGCCCGGCCACACGTCGACCTCTCGCGCCTCGCCGTTGACGGTGACCGAGATCCTCATGCGGCGAGACAACGGTCGAGCGCTCGCCCGGTCAGGACACGCAGGGCATGGCGCCGGTAGGCGGCGCTCCCGCGGACGTCGTCGATGGGCGACGCGGCTGCTGCGACGGCCTCCGGGAACTCCTCGGCGGCGTCGAGCGGCGCCGTCACGAGCGGCGGCACCGGCGCCGCCGACCCGCACGTCGCTCGCAGCTCGCCGCGCTCCCTGTCGACCGCGAGCGCGAGCGAGACGACGGCGATCACCATCGCGTTGCGCGGCCCGACCTTCATGAACGTCTGCGCCGCCCGGGACGGCTCCACGAGCACGGCCGTGATCAGCTCGTCCGGCTCGAGCGCGTTCTGCTTCACGCCGCGCACGAACTCGCGCACCGGCAGCCGGCGTTCGCCGCGGACGCTCGCCAGCTCGACCTCCGCGTGCTCGATCACGAGCGGCGGCAGCGCATCGCCGGCCGGCGAGGCCGTCCCGAGGTTGCCGCCGAGCGTCCCGCGGTTGCGGATCTGCGGCGAGCCGACCGTCCGCGACGCCTCGGCGAGCGCCGGCAGCAGGCCGGCCAGTCGCCTCTCCATCGCCTCGGTGTAGGTGAGTCCCGAGCCGAGCCGCAGCCGCCCGCCCTCGCGCGACCAGCCGCGCAGCTCGTCCAGCTCGGCCAGGTTGAGGATCAGATCCGGCCGCCGCCGGTCGAAGTTCAGCTCCACGAGCAGGTCCGTCCCGCCCTGGAGCAGCACCGCATCCGGGTGCTCTGCCTTCAGGCGGAGAGCCTCGTCGAGCGAACGCGGCGTGACGACGTCCATCGGCCCGGCTTACTGTACGCCGCGTGGAGCTCCTCCTCACCGGTGCACACCTCGTGACGATGGACGACGCCGGGACGGAGCACGCGGGCGGCTGGCTGCTCGTCCGCGACGGCCGGATCGACGCGCTCGGCGCAGCGGATCCGCCTTCGGCCGAGCAGCGTGTGGACCTCGCCGGCGCGGTCGTCACGCCGGGGCTCGTCAACACGCACCATCACCTCTACCAGACGCTCACCCGTGCCCGGGCGCAGCAGGCAGACCTCTTCACCTGGCTGCGCGAGCTGTACCCGGTCTGGGCGCGACTCGACGCCGAGGCCGAGTACGCCGCCGCGCGCACCGGCCTCGCCGAGCTCGCCCTTTCCGGCTGCTCCACCGTGTTCGACCATCACTACGTCTTCCCGCGCGGACGGATCGGGCTGATCGAGGCCGAGCTGCAGGCGGCGCGCGAGCTCGGGCTCCGGATGGTCGCCTCCCGCGGTTCGATGGATCTCGGCGAGTCCGACGGCGGCCTGCCGCCCGACGAGCTCGTCGAGGGCCTCGACGCCGTCCTCGCCGACACCGAGCGGCTGGCTGCGCTCCAGGACGGCGACCTCGTTCAGATCGCCGCCGCGCCGTGCTCGCCGTTCTCGGTCACAGGCCGCCTGATGACGGAGTCCGCCGAGCTCGCCCGCCGACTTGGCCTGCGGCTACACACCCACCTTGCCGAGACGGTCGAGGAGGACGCGTACTGCCTCGAGCTCTACGGCTGCCGGCCGGTCGAGTACCTCGAGCAGCTCGGTTGGGTCGACTCCGACGTCTGGTGCGCCCACTGCGTCCACCTGACGGCCAAGGACGTGGCGAGCTTCGGCAGCGCCGGCGTCGGAGTCGCGCACTGCCCGACGTCGAACCTGCGGCTCGGCGCCGGCGTGGCGCCCGTCCGCGAGCTGCTCGACGCGGGCGTCTCGGTCGGGCTCGGCGTCGACGGGTCGGCGTCGAACGAGCGCGGCGACCTCTTCCTCGAGGTGAAGCAGGCGCTGCTCGTCGCACGCGGCCGCGGTGGCCCCGACGCGCTCACCGTGCGCGAGGCGCTCCGGCTCGGGACGCGTGGCGGCGCCGCGGTGCTCGGCCGCGACGACATCGGCTCGCTCGAGCCCGGGAAGCGAGCCGATCTCGCCGTCTGGCGCATCGACGGCCTCGAGCTCGGCGGCGCCGACGACCCTGTCGCCGGGCTCGTCTTCTCGGGGCCGCACCGCGTCGACCGGCTCTACGTCGGCGGCGTCGAGGTCGTCCGCGACGGCCACCTCTCGCGGGCGGACGAGGCGGAGATCGCCCGCGAGCACCGCGCGCAGGCGCGAAGATTCGCCGCGTGACCCTCTCGACGCACGTCCTCGACACCGCGGCGGGCCGGCCCGCCGCCGGCGTCCTCGTCGAGCTCTTCCTCGACGATGCGCTCGTTGCGTCGGCCGAGACCGACGCGGATGGACGCATCCGCCAGCTGGCCGAGACGACGCCGGGCCGCTACCGGCTCGTCTTCCATCCGCCGTCGCCGTTCTTCCGGCGCGTCGAGCTCGAGGTCGACCTCGACGACGGTCACCACCACGTCCCGTTGCTGATCTCTCCGTACTCGTGCGCGAGCTACCGCGGCAGCTGACGGTCGACGAGCTCGCCGAGCTTTTCGAGGGTCGCAACCCGCTCGTCGAGCGACTGGCCGCGGTCGAGAACCCGCTCGGTCACGCCCGCGAGGTGGCGCGCGCGCTCACGGAGGCGGAGAAGAAGGCGGTGCTCGACGCCCACCCGGCGATCGGCCAGCGAGTGGGGCTCTCGGCTCGGTCGGCGCGCGAGCAGGGCGCCGACGGCGAGCCCGAGGTGCTCGCCGAGCTGGCCGAGCTGAACCGCGCCTACGAGGAGAAGTTCGGCTTCCGCTTCGTCGTCTTCGTCAACCGTCGGCCGAGACGAGAGATCGTCCCGATTCTGCGCGAGCGGCTCGGGCGTGCGCGGGCGGAGGAGCTCGAGACAGCGCTGGACGAGCTGGTCTCGATCGCGGAAGATCGGTGGCGACGAGGATGATCGAGGTCAGCGCCGGCCCCTTTCGCTTCCGCGCCCGCTTCGAAGAGGGCCGCGCGCCGCAGACGTGCGCGGCCTTCCGGCGCGCCCTGCCGTTCGAGAGCAGGCTGATCCAGGCGCGCTGGAGCGGGCAGGCGGCCTGGATCCCGCTCGGCGACCTCGACTTCGGCGTCGGCTTCGAGGACGCGACGAGCTATCCCGGCGCGGGCGAGCTGCTCCTCTATCCGGGGGGCGTGAGCGAGACCGAGATCCTCTTCCCGTACGGGCAGACGTGCTTCGCCAGCAAGGCGGGGCAGCTCGCCGGCAACCACTTCCTCACGATCGTCGAGGGCCGCGAGCAGCTCGCCGCCCTCGGCGAGAAGGTGCTCTGGGAGGGCGCGCAGCCGATCCGCTTCGCGGCGGGCTGACGGCCGCCGACCCAGCTCAAGTAACACTGTGTTACTTGGAGCAGAGCCGGCCGAGCGCCGACGCGAGGACGTCGACGGCGAGCGTGACATCCTCCTCGCTCGAGAGCTCGTCGGGCGAGTGGCTGACGCCGCCGGCGAGGCTCCGCACGAACAGCATCCCGCTGCGGACGCCCGCGCCGGCGAGGATCCCCGCGTCGTGGCCCGCGCCCGAGACGAGCTCGACCCTCGGTAGGCCGCGCGCCTCCACCTCGGCGCCGAAGGCCGCGATCACTTCGGGCGCCATCGCGACCGGCTCGATGCGGTAGGACGGCTCGAGCCCGAGGTCCTCGATGAGCTGCTCGAACCGCTCGAGGTCCGGGGCGCGCGCATCGACCGCCACGGTCACCCGAGACGGGATCACGTTCGCCGCGCCAGGCTCCACTCGAACCGAGCCGACCGTCGCGACCGCGTCGTCGATCGCGAGCGCCGTGTCGCGGATTCGCAGCACGAGCTCCGAGGCCGCCACGAGCGCGTCCTCGCGAGCGTCCATCGGCGTCGTCCCGGCATGGCCCGCGCGCCCCGCGACGACGAAGTCCCCGCGTGCGAGGCCGGTGATGCTGGTGACGACGCCGAGCGGCGCGCCGAGCCGGTCGAGCCGAGGGCCCTGCTCGATGTGGAGCTCGAGGAACGCGGACGGCAGCCCGCCGGGGCCGCGCGCGACGAGCGCCCGGCTCCCGATGCAGCCGACCTCCTCGCCGCGGAAGGCGACGACCGAGCCGCAGCCGGCACGCTCGACCGCCTCGAGCCCCGCCACGACCCCCAGCGCCCCGTCGAAGCGCCCGCCCTGCGGCACGGTGTCGAGATGCGAGCCGACCCAGACCTCGTCGCGCCGTCCCGACCGCCCGAGCAGGTTCCCGTCGGCATCGACCGAGACCTCGAGACCCGCGTCCCGCATCCAGCCGGCGGCGAGCCGGTGCGCGTCGTCCTCCTCGGCGGAGCCGGAGACGCGGTTCGCCCCCGGCCCGCCGCCGATCGCGTACAGCTCCTCGAGACGCTGGAACAGCCCGCTCACCTCGTCCTACGCGTCCACGTCTTCCCGCCGTCGGGCGACGAGTCTATCGGCTCGTTTCGGGGCCGCCCGCGCGGGGCACGACCGCCCCATGACCGCGATCTCCGTGGAGACGACGCGGATCGTCGACCGGGACGCGCTCCGGGCCGTGCTCGCCGAGCATGGTCTCGAGCCGGACACGCAGGAGCGCGACGGCACCTTCGCACTCGAGCTCGAGTGCGACGAGCGGCGCTGCCGCGAGCTCGTCCACGCGATCGAGGAGTGGATGGCCGAGAACGAGGTCCCCCTCGTGCCGCAGCTGGTCGACGACCGCCTGATCCTCAGACCGCCGCTCGCCTGAGCGACCGCTCGAAGAGCGCCGCCTGGCCCTGGCCGACGCCGACGCAGAGCGTCGCCAGGCCGTAGCGACCGTCGCGTCGGCGCAGCTCGTGCAGCAGCGTCACGACGAGCCGCGCGCCGCTCATCCCGAGCGGGTGGCCGAGGGCGATCGCGCCGCCGTTGACGTTCACGCGCGCCGGGTCGAGGCCGAGCTCGCGAACGACGGCGAGGCTCTGCGAGGCGAAGGCCTCGTTCAGCTCCACGAGGTCGAGGTCGGCGGTCTCGATCCCGGCCCGGGCGAGCACCTTCCGCACGGCCGGAATCGGGCCCACGCCCATCACCCGCGGGTCGACGCCGGCGACGGCGCTCGCGACGAAGCCGCCGAGCGGCTCCGCGCCGAGCTCGCGCGCGCGCTCCTCACTCGCGACGACGAGCGCGGCGGCGCCGTCGTTGATCCCGCTCGAGTTGCCGGCGGTGACGGTGCCGCCGGCGCGAAAGGCGGGCTTCAGCGCGGCGAGCTTGTCGAGGTCGGTGTCGGAGCGGGGGTGCTCGTCCCGGACGGCGTCGCCGACTGCCACGAGCTCGTCCGCGAAGCGCCCGTCTGCGTCGGCGGCCGCCCATCGGCGCTGCGACTCGAGGGCGAATGCGTCCTGGTCCTCGCGCGACACGTGCCACCGTTCGGCGACGTTCTCGCCGGTCTCGCCCATCGACTCGAGCGGGAACAGCGCCTGCATCCGCGGGTTCGGGAAGCGCCAGCCGAGCGTCGTGTCGTACGAGACCCGGTCGCCGCGCGGAAACGCCTTGTCGGGCTTGGACGTGACGAACGGCGCACGGCTCATCGACTCGACGCCGCCCGCGACGAAGAGATCGCCGTCGCCGGCCGCGACCGCGTGGCACGCGGCGACGACGGCCGACAGCCCCGACGCGCAGAGCCGGTTGACGGTGACGCCGGCGACGGACTCCGGCAGCCCTGCGAGGAGCGCGCCCATCCGCGCGACGTTGCGGTTGTCCTCGCCCGCCTGGTTCGCGCAACCGAAGTACACGTCCTCGATCTCGCCCGGGGGCACCCCGGCCCGTGCGACCGCCTCGGCGATGACCACCGCGGCGAGGTCGTCCGGCCGGACGGCGGAGAGGACGCCTCCGTAGCGTCCGACCGGCGTGCGGACCGCGGACAGGACGACCGCCCGCGGCATCAGTCGACGAACTCGACGCGCACCGGCTGGTCGTACACGCCGATCGCCTCGGCGCGCTCGAGCAGTTCCCGGACTGCCTTGCGGCCCTCGTCGCCGTAGTCCTCGGTGAGCTCGTTCACGTACATGCCGATGAAACGGTCGGTGAGCCGGTCGTCGAGGCCGCGCCCGTACTGCATCGCGTAGCGGAGCGCGTCCTGGCGGTGCGAGAGGCCCGCGCGGATCGAGTCGGCGAGGACGGCCGACAGCTCGCGCAGGACGTCGTCGCCGAGATCGCGGCGCGCCGCGTTGACGCCGAGCGGGAGCGGCAGGCCCGTCTCGAGGAGCCACCACTCGCCGAGGTCGAGGAGCTTCGCGAGGCCTTCGGACTCGTACGTCAGCTGGCCTTCGTGGATGAGCAGCCCGGCGTCCGCGCGGCCGGCGACGACCTCGCCGATGATCTCGTCGAACGGGACGACGCGGTAGCGGAAGTCGCCGATCGCCATCCGTAGGACGAGGAATGCGGTCGTCATCCGGCCGGGCACGGCGATCTCGAGGCTGCCGAGCTGCTCGAGCGGCACGGGCTCGCGTGCGACGACGATCGGCCCGTACCCGGAGCCCATGCTGGCGCCGTGCGGCAGCAGGACGTAGTGGTCCTGGACGAACGGGTAGGCGTGGAGCGACAGCGCCGTCACCTCGAGCCGCCCCTCGAGTGCCCACTCGTTCAGCGTCTGGATGTCCTTCAGGACGTGCTCGAATTCGAACCCGCGGGTGTCGATCGCGTCCGAGGCGAGCGCCCAGAACATGAAGGCGTCGTCCGGATCGGGGCTATGGCCGAGGCGGATCAGCAAGGCGCGCGGAGGCTAGCAACGGCCCTCGCGATCCGCGCCGGCACCTCGTCGCGCCTAGGGACGAGAGGGTTCGGCGCCGCGTTTGCAGACCGGCCGGTGTGGCCGCGCGCGGGCCGGCGGCAGCTGGACGAGCGGCCGGACTCATCAGCCGCCCGGACGTCGCGAACTCATGGAGGTGGGAGGCCGCCCGGAGGCCCCTATAGGTACACGGGCGCGCGCGCCCGTGACACCCCACCCCCATGGGTGGGGGCTGCAACCCTCGCTGAAACCGTAGCGCCGATCGTCCGTCGCGACAGTGCCGATTTCGTGTCAATTCGCGCACAGGAGCCCGTGTCAGCCGGGCGTGCGCGCCCGGTCGCCGGCTCGCCGCTCAGCGCGGCGAGTGCCCGAAGAACCAGCGCTCGAGCTTGCGCAGCACCTCGTCGCGGGTGAACGGCTCGGCCGTCGTCCCGTCGCCGCCCCGCCGGGTGACGCTGACGTCCGACTCGAGCGCGCCGTTCGCGGCTTCGAGCGCATCGCCGAGCTCGTAGCCCTCGAAGATCCAGTCGTCCGGGCGCGGCTCCGGGCTCGAGCGCTGCTGCGGGTTTACCGTTCGCCCGACCGCCCACAGGCCGCCTTCCTTGCGCTCGATCCAGACGACGATCCGCTCCTGCTCGCCGCGGTCGTCGAATGCGGTCAGGATCCGCTCCGCGTACCTGCCCTCGTTCGGGGCTCGACGCATGGGTCAAGGATACAATCGCTGCCGTGGAGCGCTTCCAGTCGTTCGTGCGGAACCCGTTCTCGTTCCTCTTCGCCTCGTCCAGGAAGGAGGAGCGGATCGTCGCCTACGTGATCCGCGAGCACGAGCGGGGCCGGTCGCTCCACGACATCCTCGAGGACCCCTTCGTGCGCAACCGCTGCACCGAGCAGGAGCGCGCGCGGCTCCTCGAGCGGCCCGACCTGATCCATGCGCTCGGCCAGGACATCGTCGAGGCCGCCCGCGCCGCACAGGCGCCGTCGCCCTCCTAGGGGCCTGTCCGGAAAGGAGATCGGGGCCGCCTGACGGCGTCACGCGGCGCGCTGCCGCGTCCTCGGTCGCGCCAATACGTGCTCGTATTGGCGCTCCCTGCGTCCTTGCATCGCAC